>Ga0164243_10000124_pt1 | contig 194594 bp, 158 predicted proteins | sample OricompcompostOP_FD_108781 | JGI IMG/M metagenome (GOLD analysis project Ga0164243, IMG submission 108781) | Organic Plus compost microbial communities from Emeryville, California, USA - Original compost - Organic plus compost (OP) | ecosystem: Engineered > Solid waste > Mixed feedstock >...
CGCTTCGTTGACGAGGTTGGCAAGGTCAGCGCCGGTGAAGCCCGGCGTGAGCGCGGCGATCTGCTCGACATCGACTTCCGGTGCCAGCTTCGCCTTTTTCAGATGAACGTTGAGGATCTGGATCCGGCCGGCCTTGTCCGGCCGGTCGACCAGCACCTGGCGGTCGAAACGGCCGGCTCTGAGGAGTGCGGGATCGAGGATTTCGGGGCGATTGGTCGCCGCAAGAAGCACGAGTCCGGTGGACGAGTCGAAACCGTCGAGCTCCACCAGAAGCTGGTTGAGCGTCTGTTCCTTCTCGTCGTGGCCGCCCGCCATCGGGCCGATGCCGCGCGCACGTCCCAGTGCGTCGAGTTCATCGATGAAGATGATCGCCGGCGCCTTGGCGCGCGCCTGTTCGAAGAGGTCGCGTACGCGCGCCGCGCCGACGCCCACGAACATCTCGACGAATTCGGAGCCGGAAATCGAGAAGAACGGCGCGCCGGCCTCCCCGGCGACGGCGCGTGCCAGGAGGGTCTTGCCGGTGCCGGGCGGGCCGACGAGCAGCACGCCTTTCGGCATACGGCCGCCGAGCCGGCCATAGCCCACCGGGTCCTTGAGGAAGTCGACGATCTCCTTGAGTTCCTCCTTAGCCTCGTCGACGCCCGCGACGTCCTTGAACGTCACGCCGGTATCGGACTGGACATAGATCTTGGCCTTGCTCTTGCCGATCTGCATCAGGCTGCCGCCGACCCCACCGCCCATCCGCCTCAGCATGAACATCCAGACGCCGACGAAGAGCGCCACGGGAACGAGCCAGGACAGGAGATCGCGCAGAAACGTGCTTTCGATCTGGCCGGTCACCACCACGCCATGCTGCTGGAGCTGTTGGGCGAAATCGGGCTCCACGCGCGTTGTTATGAAATAAGGCCGCTCGTTCTGCGGTACCTTGTAACGTCCTTGAATGAACCTGTCGGAAACGGCAACTTCCGCAATCTTGCCATCCCGAAGGTCCATTTCGAACTGGCTGTAGGGAATCCGGGCGACCTGGGTCGCCGCGGCGAAGAAGTATTGGAACAACAGCAACACCAGGAAGGCGGCGACCCAATACCAGATATGGAATTGCGTTTTTTTGTTCATGGCCAATGCCCTTGTTTTCCGACGCCGACAAACGAACAGCAAGATGCGGCTGACATCAAGGATCAACGATTGTTCGCGTGATCGATAAAGTCCCGAAACTCACATGCGGCCCGATCGTGCCAGCGTCATTTGCGGGAAAAGGCAGATCACACGAGAGAGAAGAGTGGAACCAGCGCTTCCGCCGCTCGCCGATGCAGCCGGAGTTCGGGCTACAAGGCGTTGCGGTCGGGCGTGCCGCTGCTGGTCTTCACGATGTTTATGAAGGCTTCGGCCGTCCAGGAGAGCGGGGTGCCTGGCGGCGTGATGATCCCGTAATCCGAAACCTTGTCCGGCAGGAAAGGCCGCATGGCGACCGCATCGCTGCGGAAGAATTCGGCGATCAGCGTCGGCACGATGGCGATGCCAAGACCCTGTGCGGCGCAGGCGCAGGCGGTTTCCACCGAATGGACCTCCAGGCTGCAGCGATAGGTCGGCACCATACGGCGCAGCTCGTGTTCCAGCTCGTTGCGGTTGATGCGCTGGCGCCCGAGCAGGATAAGGTCGTTGCGGGCGAGATCGTTGACGTCGATCGCCTGCTTGACCGCCAGCGGGTGACCGACCGGCATGACGCAGGTCGTGCCGCTGATGAAGAGCGGCCGGGCGTCGAAAGAGTGCTGCTCGGCCGGTAGCCGCACGAATCCGAGATCGGCGATGCGGTTGTGCACCATGCGCTCGATCGCGTCATAGGGGCCGCTGAGGATTTCCACCGTCACGCGCGGATGGTCCGCCTTGAACCGGGCGACGATTGGCGGCAGCATGGTGGTCGAGAGACTATGGGGAAAGGCGACGCGAACCAGGGCATCGCCGAAAGCTCCGGTGCGGACGTCGCCGATCTTCACTCTGAGCCGTGCGACGCTCTGGGCGACATCGTCGACTTCATCGACGAGAAGATGTGCCTCGGGACGCGGAATCAGCCGGCCCTTGTCGCGCAGGAAAAGCTCGCGGCCGATCTCTTCTTCCAGCGATGCGAGCTGGCGGCTGATCGCCGATTGCGACAGGCCGAGCTGGGCGGCCGCCGCCATGGTCGAGCCGGTATCCATGATTGTCTTGAAGATTTCGAGCTGCTTGAAATTCATGCGGCGATCCTACGGAACACTGCAACGAACACAAGCGAAGACGGAAAACAAGGTTTCCGCGCACAAAACGCATAGGCCAATGCGTTCCGCTCATAATATTGCGCATATTTCGCGCACCGTTATCGTCCTGTCACAATTAAAACGGGGAACACTCTCCAATGCAAATTTTCTGTCCCGGTGGGGCAATGGGTAAGTGGGGGCGCACGCCATGACGGTCTTCGTCATCCGCCGCTTTCTGCAGAGCATTGCCGTCCTGGCTGTGACCGCCGTCATCGTCTTCATCGGCATCTATGCGATCGGCGATCCGGCCGAAATGTTGATCGCACCGGATGCGAGCCCTGCGGAACGCGCCCAAGTGGTCGCCTCGCTCGGCCTCGACAAGCCGCTTTGGGAGCAGTTTTTCGCCTTCGGCTGGAATGCGCTGCACGGCGACCTCGGGCGCTCCTTCGTCTTCAACCGTCCGTCGATCAGCCTGATCTTCGAGCGCCTGCCGGCGACGCTGGAACTGACGCTGGTCGGGCTCTTCTTCGCGCTCGTCATCGGCATTCCGCTCGGTCTTCTCTCCGGCCTCAAGCCGAACAGCGCGACGGACGAGGTGATCATGACCGGTTCGATCTTCGGCTTTTCGCTGCCGAGCTTCTGGCAGGGCATGATGCTGATCATGATCTTCTCCGTCTGGCTCGGCTGGCTGCCGTCGACCGGGCGCGGCGAAGTCGGCACCTTCCTCGGCATCAGGTCGAGCCTCTTCACGCTGGACGGGCTGACGCATCTCATCCTGCCGGCGATCAATCTGTCGCTCTTCAAGCTGTCGCTGGTGATCCGCCTGACGCGCACCGGCGTGCGCGAGACCATGCCGCTCGATTTCGTGAAATTCGCACGTGCCAAGGGCTTGTCCGAAAGGCGCATCGTCTTCGTGCATGTGCTGAAGAACATCCTGATCCCGCTGATCACCGTGATCGGTCTGGAGCTCGGCAGCATGCTCGCCTTTGCCGTCGTTACCGAAACGATCTTCGCCTGGCCGGGCATCGGCAAGCTCCTGATCGACAGCATCATGCGGCTCGACCGCCCGGTGGTCGTCGCCTACCTGCTCGTCATCGTCAGCCTGTTCATCTTCATCAACTTCGTGGTCGACGTACTCTATTCGCTGGTCGATCCGCGCGTTCGTCTCGGAGATGCATCATGAGCGTCGCTGCCCTTTTCCGCGAGGACATGCTGCTCGGCCGGCTGGTGGTCGGCATCGGCCGCAGCCCCAAGGCGGTGATTGCCGCGATCGTCTGTCTCATCCTGCTGTTCGCCGCGATCGTCGGCCCGTACATCACGCCGCAGAACCCCTATGACCTCGCCGTGCTCGACATCCTCGACGCCAAGCTGCCGCCGGGCTCCGAAAGCATGGACGGCCTCGTCTACTGGCTCGGCACGGACGGACAGGGCCGTGACATGCTCTCGGCTATGGTCTACGGCCTTCGCACCAGCCTCGGCGTCGGTGTCCTTTCCGGCCTCGTCGCGCTCGTCGTCGGCACCATGCTCGGCCTGATCGCCGCCTATTTCGGCGGCCGCATCGATGCGCTGATCATGCGCGTCGTCGACCTGATGCTCGGCTTTCCGACTATATTGGTGGCGCTGATGCTGCTGGCACTCTTGGGGCAGGGGCTCTGGAAGGTCATCTTCGCGCTGATCCTGGTGCAGTGGGCGACGTTCGCCCGCGCCGTGCGCAGCGCAGCGCTGGTCGAGAAGAACAAGGACTATGTCGAGGCGGCCGTCACGCTCGGCATTTCGACGCCGCGCATCCTGATCGGCCATCTCCTGCCGAACTGTCTGCCGCCTTTGATTGTCATCGGCATGCTGCAGGTGGCGCATGCGATTTCGGCGGAGGCGACGCTCTCGTTCCTCGGCATCGGCCTGCCGATCACCGAACCGTCGCTCGGGCTCCTGATCGCCAACGGCTACCAGCTCCTGATGTCCGGCGAATACTGGATCAGCGTCTATCCCGGCGTGCTGCTGCTCGTGCTCGTCTTCTCGATCAACATCGTCGGCGATCGCCTCCGCGAAGTGCTGAACCCCCGGTTGGGCGAAAGGTGAGCGCCATGACAAGTGCTGGGACACCCGTCCTCGAAGTCAAGAACCTTTGCACTCACTTCATGACCCGCCGCGGCGTGCTGAAGGCCGTGGACGACGTGAGCTTCACGGTCGGTGAGCGCGAGATCGTCGGTCTGGTCGGCGAATCCGGTTCCGGCAAGTCGATTACCGGCTTCTCGATCCTCGGCCTCGTCGATCCGCCGGGCCGAGTGGTCTCCGGCCAGATACTCTTCAACGGCGAAGATCTCTTGAAGATGTCGCCGGTTGCCATGCGGGCGATCCGCGGCAAGCGCATCGCGATGATCTTCCAGGATCCGATGATGACGCTGAACCCGGTCCTCTCGGTCGGCACTCAGATGGTCGAAACCGTGCTTGCCCATGACAAGGTCTCCCGTGCCGAAGCGCGGCAGCGCTCGCGCGATGCACTCGGCCTCGTCGGCATTCCGTCGCCGGAAGAGCGGCTCGATGCCTATCCGCATCAGTTCTCGGGCGGCATGCGTCAGCGTGTGGCGATCGCCATCGCGCTGCTGCACCGGCCGGACCTGATCATCGCCGACGAGCCGACAACGGCGCTCGACGTGACGATCCAGTCGCAGATCCTCTTCGAGATCAAGCGGCTCGCCGTCGAGTTCGGCATGGCGCTGATCTGGATCAGCCACGACCTCGGCGTGGTGGCGGCGCTCGCCGACCGCATCATGGTCATGTATGCCGGCAAGATCGTCGAGGCCGGGCAGGTAGACGGCGTGCTGTCCGAGCCTCGCCACCCCTATACATCCGGTCTGCTCAGCGCCGTGCCGGCGGCCGTGCCGCGCGGCGAGCCCCTGCGGCCGATCCCCGGCTTCGCACCGTCGCCGCTTGCTCGTCCCTCCGGCTGCGCCTTCCGCGACCGCTGCGTTCGCGCCACCGACATCTGCGCCACCGAACCCGTACAGTCGATTGCCGCCGGCCGTGAGTTCCGCTGCTTCCACCCTCATCTCTGGAGCGCCGCATGACGACTCCCCTTGTTGAAGCCGTCAACGTCAGCCGCCGCTTCTCGCGGAAACTCGACTATGCCGAAAAGATCGCCCGCGTCTTCGGCGCCAAGCTGGAGGAGAAGACCGTTCATGCGGTCGACGGCGTCAATCTCGCCGTCCATCCGGGCGAGGTCGTCGGTCTTGTCGGCGAATCCGGCTGCGGGAAGTCGACTCTCGGCCGCGTCATGGCCGGTATCATGCCGGCAAGCGGCGGCGAGGTGCGATGGAGCGGCAAGCCGCTGACCTCGCTTGAGGGCGAGGACAAGCGCGCCATGCGGCTTTCCGCACAGATGATCTTCCAGGACCCGATGTCGACGCTCAATCCGCGCAAGCGGGTGATCGACCTGATCGGCGAGGCGCCGCGGGTGCATGGCATCGTCAAGAGCCGCGAAGTCCGCGATTATGTCGCCTCGCTTGCCGAACGCGTCGGGCTCGATGCCTCCTATCTCGACCGCTATCCGCACCAGTTCTCCGGCGGGCAGCGTCAGCGCATCGGCATCGCCCGGGCGCTCGCGGTAAAGCCGAAACTGCTCGTCTGCGACGAGTCCGTGGCGGCCCTGGACGTCTCGATCCAGGCGCAGATCCTCAACCTCTTCATGGATCTGAGGCAGGAATTCGGGCTGACCTATCTCTTCATCAGCCACGATCTCGGCGTGGTGAAGCATATCTGCGACCGGGTCGTCGTCATGTATCTCGGACGCGTCGTGGAAAGCGCCACGCCGGACGAGCTCTTCAACGATCCGAAGCACCCCTATACCCAGGCGCTGATCCGCGAACTGCCGACCGTCACCGATCGCCGCCGTACCTTCACGCCGATCAAGGGCGAGATTCCGTCGCCGCTCCATCCGCCGCCGGGATGCCATTTCCATCCCCGCTGTCCCAGGGCTTTCGATCGCTGCCGCGTGGAGCGGCCGGTCCTGAAAGAGAATGCGCCGGGTCATGTCAGTGCCTGTCACCTGAACGACCTGCCGGCAAACGAAACCACCAGACCAACGGCCGAACCGGCCATCTAAAGGAAGGGAACGACATAAATGAAACCGATGAAATTCCTGCTGGCCGGGGTTGCGGCCACGGTCATCGCGCTGAGCTCGGCTCAGGCTGCCGATCTGGTGATCGGCAGCGCCACGGAGCCGTCCGCGATCGACCCGCAATTCTCTCGCACCGGCAACAACCAGAACGTCGCCCAGACGGTATTCGACCGCCTGGTGCAGACGGACGCGGCGATCAACATGGAGCCGGCGCTCGCCGTCTCCTGGACGAATGTCGATCCGCTGACCTGGCATGTGAAGCTGCGCGAAGGCGTCAAGTTCCACGACGGCAATCCGCTGACCGCCGATGACGTGATATTCTCGCTCACCCGCGCCAAGGACATTCCGAACAGCCCTGCGCCGTTTTCCGGCAATGTCGCGGCGATCGACAGCATGAAGGCGCTCGACAACCTGACGATCGAGTTCAAGACCAAGAAGCCGGCGCCGGACTTCATGGAGCAGATCGGTTTCGTCTACATCATCGAGAAGAAGGTCGCCGAAGGTGCTTCGATCGAAGACTTCAACAGCGGCAAGGCGGCGATTGGCACCGGCGCCTACAAGTTCAAGTCCTGGACGCCGGGCGACAACCTGCAGTTCACCCGCAACGACGATTTCTGGGGCAAGAAACAGGATTTCGACAACGTCACGATCAAGTTCATCTCCAACGATGCCTCGCGCGTCGCGGCACTGCGCTCCGGCGCCGTCGACCTGATCGACGCTGTGCCGCCGGGCGACGTGAAGACCATCCAGGGCATTTCCGGCCTCAAGGTCTTCTCGATCCCCTCGGCCCGCCTGATCTATCTCGCGCTCGACAGCGCTCGCGACAAGAGCCCCTTCATCACCGACAAGGACGGCAAGCCGCTGGAGAAGAATCCGCTGAAGGACGTGAAGGTTCGCCAGGCGCTCTCCGAGCTCGTCAACCGCCAGCTCATCATCGACCGCATCCTCGACGGCTCGGCAGAACCGGCCGGCCAGCTCGTGCCGAACGGTGTCGCCGGCAATGATCCGTCGATCCCGGCAGTGGCCTTCAATGCCGAAGATGCCAAGAAGCTGCTGGCAGACGCAGGTTACAAGGACGGTTTCGGCATCACCATCCATACCTCCAACGACCGCTTTCCCGGTGACGCGGAAGTCGCCCAGGCGCTCGGCCAGATGTTCGCCCGCGGCGGCCTGAAGGTGAACGGCGTCGTCGCCCAGCCCTATAACGTCTATACCAAGGGCGCTTCGGCCGGCGAGTTCTCCGCCTTCATCTTCTCGCTCGGCAATTCGACGCCGACCTCGGCGACGGGTCTCCGCAACCTGCTGATGACCGTCAACAAGGATGCCGGCACCGGTTCGTTCAACCGCACCAAGTATTCCAACCCGGCCTTCGACGAGGCGATGCGTACTGCGACTGCCGAGTTCGATGCCAAGAAGCGCGTGGAACTGCTGCAACAGGCGACGAAGATGGTTTTCGCCGATGTGCCGGTCATCCCGCTCTACTGGCAGAAGGTCCATTGGGCCGGCAAGGCAAACCTCACCTATGTCGCCAACATGACGGAAGATACGACGGCGACGCTTGCCGGTCTTGCCAAGTAACGCTTCCGCGGTCCCTTTCTCCGGGGCCGCGACAAGCCCGGGCCGGCCTGGAGTGTGGCTGGCCGGCTCGGGTCTTTCTTCATCGATTTTGAGGATACGGATATGGATACCCTGACGCCATCGCGGTTCGAGGCGATCGCCGACGACGTGGTCGTGGAACGCGATGTGATGGTGACGATGCGCGACGGCATAAGGCTCGCGACCGATGTCTATCGCCCCGCCAAGGACGGCAAGGTGATCGAGGGCCGGCTGCCGGCGATCATGGAACGCACGCCCTACGGCAAGACGGAGCGTTCGCGTTCCGAGATCGAAATCGGTATGTCGAAGCCGATGAAGCGCGAGGAGGTCGCCTCCTATTTCGTCCGGGCCGGTTACGCCGTGATCTATCAGGATTGCCGTGGCCGCTATAATTCGGAAGGGCAGTTCAGCAAGTATATTTCCGAAGCCGCCGACGGCTACGACACGGCGCTTTGGCTGGTGGAGCAGCCTTGGTCGGATGGCCGGTTCGGCACGATGGGACTTTCCTATGCCGCGCATACCCAGGCGGCGCTCGCCTGCCTCAATCCGCCCGGCCTTGCCTGCATGGTGATGGATTCCGGCGGCTTTTCGAACGCCTATCAATGCGGCATCCGCCAGGGTGGCGCCTTCGAACTGAAGCAGGCGACCTGGGCCTATAACCAGGCGGCAGGCGAAGGCAATGACATGGCGCGCGCGGCGATCGAAGCCGAGGATATCAAGGCCTGGTTCAATGTCATGCCTTGGAGCGAAGGCGTCTCGCCGGTGCGCTGGATGCCGGAATACGAAAGCTATCTGCTTGACCAGTGGCGGAGCGGTACGTTCGACGAAAGCTGGCGCCGCGTCGGCCTCTATATGGAAGGTTTCTACGAGACCTTCCCGGAAGTGCCGGTGGTGCTGATGTCGAGCTGGTACGACGCCTATGTGAAATCGACGCTCGATAATTACCGTGGGCTTTCGGGCAAGAGCACGCGATCCCTCCAGCTGATCATGGGGCCGTGGCTGCACGGCAACCGCAATACGACGTTGGCCGGCAACACTTCCTTCGGTTCGGGGGCACCGCTCAGTGGCAACGTCACCGAAAGCTGGCTCATTTTCCGCCGCAACTGGTTCGACCATTGGCTGAAGGGCAAGGAGAACGGCGTCTCGCAGGAGCCTACGGTGCGCACCTTCGTCATGGGCGGTGGTTCCGGCAAGCGCAATGCGGACGGACTGCTGGATCATGGTGGCCATTGGATAGAAGCGGCCGACTGGCCGCTGCCGGGTACCGAATACCGCAACTTCCATATCCATCAGAACGGCTCGCTCTCGACGGAAAAGCCGGCCGCCGACGTCCCGCCCTTTATCTATGACTTCGACCCCAAGAACCCGGTGCCGACCATCGGCGGATCGCTGACCAGCGGGCAGCCGATCTTCGAGGGCGGCGGCTTCGACCAGCGCGAGGGTGAGAAGTTCTATGGCTCGAAGCATCCCGGTCTGCCGCTCTCGGCGCGGGCCGACGTTCTCTCCTTCGAAACGGAGCCGTTGACGGAAGATGTCGCCGTGGTCGGCCCGATCACCGTCGAGCTTTATGTGTCGTCGGATGCGCCGGATACGGATTTCACCGCGAAACTGGTCGACGTCTATCCGCCGAGCGAGGATTATCCGACCGGTTATGCGCTCAACATCACCGACGGGATCATCCGTTGCCGCTATCGCAAATCCTTCGAGAAGCCGGAGCCGATCGTGGCGGGCGAGGCCTTCAAGGTGACGATCGAGCCGTTTGCGACGGCCAATCTCTTCGCCAAGGGGCATCGCATCCGGCTGGACATTTCCTCGTCCAATTTCCCGAAATACGACGTCAATCCGAACACCTACGCACCGGAGGGCCGGGGCCGGACCACCCAGGTCGCCCGAAACACGGTGTTCTGCGATGCGGCACGGCCATCCGCGATCCGCTTGCCGGTCGTCCGTGAGGCGGCCATGCTGGCGTTGAAACCAGTCAGGAAGTAACCCATGCCGCTCACCGTCGCCGTTACCGGTCAGATCCTCATCCATAGTCCGCTCGACCTCTCGGACGAGGGAACGCGTGCGGTCATGGATTTTCTGAGGGCGGATGTCGCTTTCGGAAATCTGGAGGCGACGGTGGAAACGGCGGGAAGCTGGCCCACCAAGACGAAGACCCTGCATCTTGCCTCACCTGAAGCCCTGGCCTCAGTGCGGGAACTTGGTTTCCATGCGTTGATGCATGCCAACAATCACGCATTCGACCTCGGCCCGCCGGGCATCGCTGCAACGCGTTCCGCGGCCGAAGCGGCCGGGTTGAAATTCGCCGGCAGCGGGTCGGATCTCGAAGAGGCTGCCGCGCCGGCTATTGTTCCGGGTTCGGGGAAGTCGCTGGCGATCTTTTCGGTCGATCTGGGACCGCAGCCGGACATCAACTATGCCTCGACCGATCGTGCCGGCATCGCGCCGCTCAGGATGAAGCGGGCCGTGACGGTGCCGCCGGCCGATTTCGAAACGTTGAAGCGGATTGTCGGAGATCTCGGTGACGACAGGCGCAGCGCGGCGCGTGCCGCAGTCGGCTACGATGTGGGGCGTCGTCCGGAACTGGAGGTTTTTGGAACGCCGGTCATTTCCGGTGATGCGATCGGTGCATTCTGGTCGGCGGACGAAAAGGATATGCAGCGTCTCGTTGCCGGGATCAAGGCCGCCAAGGCTGCGGGACATCTGGTGGCAGTGGCGGTCCACGGCCATCACTGGGATTCCGACTGGAAAGAGACGCCGGACTGGCTTCTCGATCTCGGTCGCGGCCTGATCGACGACGGCGCTGACCTGATCCTCGGCACTGGCGCGCCGGTCATCCAGCCGATCGCTTTTCATCGCGGACGGGCTATCATTCCCGGCCTCGGCAATTTCGTCTTTCATACCCGCCGGCCGGCGACCTATGACGAGAAGGGCGTCGATGTCTGGCGGAGCGCTGTGATCCGCGTTTCGATGGCGGACGACGGAGCATGTTCCGGAGTCGATATCCTGCCCGTCCGCGTGGGCCGTCCTGGCACCGATCGAAAGCCGCCTCCGGCGCCGGTGACTCTTCGCGGCGCCGATGCCTTCGACATCTTCGAAAGGCTCGGGCGCAACCTTTCCGCAGAGCAGAAGGCGTGCTTTTGCTTGTCTTCCGGCTGATCCACGATCTGCGCCTTTCTGAAGCGATTATGTCTGTCAAGGAAACGCCGTCGAGAAGATCGGAAACACGGCAATATCGATTCATGCCGCGGCTTCCAGCGGGCGAGAACCGCAAGCACGAGCCAGCGCGATCATTTCCGGCGGCTATGGCCGCGGCGCTTTATTTCGGGGAGCGGCTCCGTCCCTCCGCAGCCTAGCACCGCAAAATCGGGATCCGGAAACTGCCGATCGCCTGTTTCCTTTGCCATCCATGACAATTTTCATTCTGGCTGCTCTGGGGCTTTCGCGGTCGCAAAGTGTATTGTACTGTATACATGAAGGCTTTGGGAGGAGCTGGTGCTGCGTATCAGGAAACCTGCGGGTTTCTCACATCGGGAGTGGAAAAGCTTGGGAGCGCCTGCATGTCATAGGCTGATATGCGGGCATGGAGTCGATAGGGGAGGATCGAAGCCGAATGCAGCAGCTTGCCGAGGCCATGACGGCCGGCCAGGACACGCTTCTGGACATCCAGAACCTGACGCTATCGTTGCGTGACGAAGCAGGTTGGGTCGAAGTCCTCAACAATGTTTCCTTTTCGGTGAAGCAGAAGGAAATTCTCGGTGTCGTCGGCGAGAGCGGCTGCGGCAAATCGATGACCGCACTCTCGATCCTCCGGCTCCTGCCGCCGCGCGATTCCCATCTCGGCGGCAAGATCATGTTCGGCGGTCAGAACCTCGTCTCCTCGTCGGAATCGCAGATGTCCCGCATTCGCGGGCGGCATATCAGCATGATTTTCCAGGAGCCGATGAGCGCTCTCGACCCGGTGTTCACGGTGGGCTACCAGATCGAGGAGACCCTTCAGCGGCATTTCAAGCTTGATCGCAAGCAAGCTGCGGAGCGTGCCGTCGCGGCGCTGGATTCGGTCGGCATCGCGTCGCCGCGCCACGTCGCGACGCTCTATCCGATGAACCTTTCGGGCGGCATGCGCCAGCGTGTGATGATCGCCATGGCGCTGGTCTGCGAGCCGCGTCTGCTCATCGCCGACGAGCCGACCACGGCCCTCGACGTGACGATCCAGGCGCAGATCATGGACCTGCTTTTAGGCCTTGCCGACCGCACCGGCACCGCAATCATGTTCATCACCCATAATCTCGGGCTGGTCGCGCAGAGCTGCCATCGGATGGTGACGATGTATGCAGGACAGGTTGTCGAGAGCGGACCGGTGAAGGACGTCATCGCCGGTCCGCGGCATCCCTACACCGCCGGGCTTTTGCATTCGATACCCGACAGCAACCGTGCGCGCGGTACCCTGCCTTCGATCGCCGGACGCGTTCCTTCGCTGCGTCACATGCCGAAAGGCTGTCGCTTCGGGCCACGCTGCAGCTATTCCGCCCAGACCTGCGCACTGCCCCAAAGCGTCGAGAATGCCGACCGCAGGGAAGTGCGCTGCAACCGCTGGGAAGAACTCGAATTGAGGAGGGTCGATGCATGAGTGGAGGCGCTCCCGACCAGATGGCGCTGCAGGCCAGGGACCTGCATGTCAGCTTCGGCAATGCGCGGCGCGGCTCGCTGATCCGGGCCGTCGACGGCGTCAGCTTCAGCGTGCACAAGGGCGAGATTTTCGGCGTGATCGGCGAATCCGGCTCCGGCAAGTCGACGCTCGGGCGCTGTCTCGTCGGCCTGCTTAGCCCGAGCGGCGGCGAGGTGCGGCATGGCGACAGCGACCCGTTCAAATTTTCTCGCCGCGAGCTGAACCGCCACCGGCGCAGGTATCAGATCGTCGCCCAGGACCCGAATGCAGCCTTCGATCCGCGCATGACCATCCTCCAGAGTGTCTGCGAGCCGCTCGACATCGCGGGCGAGGGTACGAAAGCGGAGCGGCGTGAAAAGGCGTCTGCGATGCTGGATCGGGTGGCACTTCCGCCGGAGCTCGCCAACCGTTATCCGCATGAGATTTCCGGCGGACAGAAGCAGCGCGCCAATATCGCACGGGCGCTCATGCTGGATCCGAACGTGATCGTCTGCGATGAAGTGGTGGCGGCGCTCGACGTGTCGATCCAGGCCGACATCCTCAATCTCTTCGCCCGATTGCAAGAGCAGTTCGGCCTTACCTATGTCTTTATCAGCCACGATCTGCGCGTCGTCAGCCATATCAGCGACCGCGTGGCGGTGATGTATTTCGGCAAGATCGTGGAGGTCGGCCCGGCCCGCGCCGTGATCGATGCACCGTTGCATCCGTATACGGAAGCGCTGCGGTCGGCCGAACCGGAAATCACGTCCGCCGGCGTTGATGCCCGGCAAAGAATCATCCTGCAGGGCGAGATACCGAGCGCGCTCTCGCCGCCGGGCGGCTGCCGCTTTCACACGCGCTGTCCGCGGGTGCGGGACATCTGCCACGCCGAGGAACCGCTGCAGCGCGAATTGCTGCCCGGGCGGCATGTCGCATGCCATTTCGCCGAAGAGATGCTCGACGAAAAGGCGAGGAGGGGTCTCGGTCTTGCGGGAGGGAGAAGCCCCGGTCGCGGCGCGTCCGCCACGGAGGCGCCGACATCATAGTGGATATGGCCAACATGGCCGGTCATGGATCAAGGAGGAGAAGACATGACCAGAAATTTGCATGGAAGGATGCCCGATCTCACCCGCCGTTCGCTGCTCGCCGGAACAGTCGCTGCAGGCGGCCTGGCCCTGCTGCCGGCAATGGCACGCGCCCAGGCCCCGCAACCCACATCGGGCGGCACCCTCAGGGTCGTGATACCGTTCAACCCGGCCGCGCTGGATCCGCTGACGGGGCGCAACAATCCGGACTTCAATACCCTTCTCATGATGTTCGATGCGCTGATCGGCTTCGATCCGCAGACGCTCGAACTGCAGCCGATGCTGGCGACGGCATGGAATTTTGCCGATCCCACCACACTGGTTTTGGACCTGCGTCAGGGCGTCGAATTCCATGACGGCACGCCGTTCAATGCCGATGCGGTGGTCTTCCATCTGCAACGTTGCATGAACTACGAAAAATCGAACGTGAAGTCGGACCTTTCGGTCGTCAAGGAAGTCGCGGCCACCGGTCCCTATCAGATTTCGATCAAGCTGAAATATCCCGATGCCACGCTTCCTTCGGTCCTGACCGATCGTGCCGGCCTCATCGTATCGCCCGCCTCCGTCAAGGCCGCCGTCGACGGCAATGTCGACCGCGCGCCGGTCGGCACCGGGCCGTTCAAGTTCGTCGAATGGCAGGACAACACGCTCATCAAGGTGGCGAAGAACCCGAATTATTGGGGCGATGCGCCCTATCTCGACAGCATCGATGTCCGCATCGTCAACGAGTTCAACACGGCCGTCCGTACGGTGACCGCAGGTGAATCCGATATCGTCCTGAACATGAGCGCGCAGCAGATGGCGGTGGCGAAGCGCGACCCGAACCTGGTCGCCGAGGCCACGCCGTCGATGATCTACTACACCGCCCTCCTGAACTATGGTGAAGGACCGCTGAAAGACGTGCGAGTCCGCCAGGCGATGAACTGGGCGCTTGATCGTCCGGTGCTGAACAAGGTCCTGTGGGGCGGTCTTGGCGGCGGGCATTGCAGCATGTTCCCTTCGGGCTTCTGGGCCAACGATCCGGAGACCGAAAACTTCTACACGAAGGACATCGACAAGGCGAAATCGCTGCTGAGGGAAGCAGGCTTCGCCAATGGCCTGGAAATCCAGACCTTCACCTGGGCGGACCAGGCAGCGGTGCAGCGTCAGGAAGTCTTGAGCGCCCAGCTTGCCGAGGCAGGCATCCGGCTGAAGGTCACTCCGGCGCAGCCGGCACAGACGATGCAGTACTTCCTCACCGAGAAGAAGGGTCAGATGCTGATGACCCCAACGGGCGGTCTTCCGGATCCGGCCACGGCCTATGACCGTCAGTTTTCGGCGACGGCCTATCGCAATGCGGCCAAGGCCGAACTGCCGGGCTATCGCGATATGATGGATGCGTCGCTGAGTACGTTCGACAACACGAAGCGCCGGGAGGTTCTCTACAAGATGCAGCGTTTCGTGCTGGAAAACGCGCTTCACCTGCCCCAGTTCTCTTCCGCCGGCATCATCGTGCGCACGCCGAAAGTGCATGGGTTCAATTTCAGCCTCTTGCAGCGCCCGCGTTTCCACAAGGTGTGGCTGGGGGCTTAGGCAGAGGAACCGGAGCGGGGCAGTGCGCCTGTCCCGCCTCTCCAATATCGGATGTTCCTGCGCGGGCCATTTCAGCGGCCGGCGTGAATTGCGGATCTACGGAGTATCAATGATGGACGGCGTCCCCGGGATGGTTGGGCGAAGGTTGATGCAACTGGTGCCCGTGATGATCGTGGCGACCTTCGTCGTGTTTTCCCTCGTCTACCTGATGCCGGGCGATCCGGCCGTCATGATCGCGGGCGACTACGCGACGGCGGAGCGCATCGCGGAAATCCGCCATATCTACGGATTCGACCGGCCGATGCTGGTGCAATATTTCGCCTGGCTGGGAAATGTTTTGCGGGGTGATCTCGGCCATTCGCTCTTCTCCAATGAAGAGGTTCTCACCCTGATCCTGTCGCGCCTGCCGCATACGATCCTGCTGGTGGTCTATGCGCTGGTTCTGGGGGCGGCGATCGGCATCCCGCTCGGCATTCTCGCGGCAACGCGCCAGGGCACCAGGCTCGACAAGATCATCACCAGCGTCGCTTCGCTTGGCGTCGCCGTTCCCAATTTCTGGCTCGGCATCATTCTCGTCACACTCTTCTCGCTCGGTTATCGCTGGTTCCCGGCGACTGGTGCTACGTCCTTCTTCGAAAATCCGATGCAGGCGCTTTATTACGCCACCCTTCCGGCAGTCGCGCTTTCGACCGGCGTGGTCGCCGTCCTGGCAAGACAGGTGCGCAGCGCACTGCTTGAAGTGCTGGGCTCGCAATATATCCGCACCCTGCGCGCCAAGGGGCTTAGCTCGCGCTCGATCCTCTGGAAGCACGGGCTTCGCAACGTCTCGGCGACGATGCTGACCATTGCCGGTCTGCAGGTGAACCGGCTGTTCTCCAGCGCGGTCATCATCGAGGCGGTCTTTGCCGTTCCCGGCGTCGGCGCTCTCATCAGCTATTCGGCGCTCAACAAGGATTTCCCGGTAGTGCAGGGCGTGGCGCTCGTGCTGGTGCTGGTGGTGATCTTCACCAATCTCCTGGTCGACGTGCTCAACGCGACCTTCGATCCCAGAGTGGCGGCTTCGACATGACCGATACCAACATGACCGCGATCACCGAAAACCAGGTCAAGCCGGCGAGCCGGCCGAACCTTCCGTCTCCCGCCCGCTTCCGCTTCTGGATGTGGTTGTGGACGGACAAGCGTGCTTTGATCAGCCTTGCCTATCTCTCCGTCCTGGTGCTCGCGGCGATCTTCGCGCCGCTGATCGCGCCCTATCCGCCCAACGAGCAGAACCTGATGGATCTCCTGATGCCGCCGAGCGCCGGGCATTGGCTGGGCACTGACGATCTCGGTCGCGATACGCTGAGCCGGCTGATGTACGGCTCTTACAATGCGCTTTATGCTGCCGGTCTCGCCGTGGGTATCGGGGTCGCGATCGGCGTGCCGCTCGGCGTGTTCATCGGTTTTGTCGGCGGCTGGATCGACGAACTGGGCAGCCGCGTCATCGATGGCGTGCTCGCTTTCCCGCCGATCGTGCTGGCCGTCGCGGTGACGGGTGCGCTCGGCATCGGGCTCACCAATGCGATGATCGCGGTCGGCTTTGCCTTCGCGCCGGTGCTTGCCCGGACGATGCGGGCGCAGACGCTGGTGGTGAAGAACGCGCTTTATGTCGAGGCGGCGACCGGTTTCGGGGCGTCGCGCCTCCACCTGATCCGGCGCCATATCCTGCCCAATGCGATCCAGCCCGTGATCGTCGAGATAACCCTGATGCTGGCCGTGGCGCTGCTGGCGGAGGCGGGTTTGAGCTTCCTCTCGCTCGGCGTCCAGCCACCTGAGTCGAGCTGGGGCGGCATGCTGGCGCGCGCCTACCATTATGTCGAAGTGGCGCCCGCGCAGATGTATGCGCCCGGTTTCGCGATCCTGTTCACGGCTCTCGCCTTCAACACGCTGGGCGAGTCGATCCGCGTGTTGCTCGATCCGACGATCAAGCGGCGGTAGACACTATGCGCGCCAGACACTCGACACGACCTTCCACCCGGTCGGGACCTGCAAGATGGCTACGGTTCCACGGCCTCAGTGGTTTGCGCGTCGTCGATGCCTCGATCACGCCCACTATCGTCTCCGGCAATACGCAGGCTCCGGTGGTGATGATCGCCGAAAAAGCGGCGGACCTCATCCGCGAAGAAAAGAAGGAGGCTCAGGCAGCATGAATATGCCCAGATCCGAAACCATCGGAGCGATCGACTGCGACGTGCATCCGCCGACACCGCGTCGCGCGGACCTGCTTCCCTATCTCGACGACTACTGGACGGAGATCGTCATGTCGCGCGAGATCGATGTTCTGGAACTGATGGCCTATCCCGAACGCACGCGCCCCTACATGCGGCCCGGCTGGGAATGGACCGGCGATCCGCTCACGCAGATGCAGAAGAACCTGCTCGATCCGCTCGGCCTTGAGGGCGCCATCCTCAACGTGGTTTCCGGCGCGCACGCCCTGTTCGATCCCTATCTCGCCGCCGCGATCTGCCGCGCCACCAACGACTGGCTTGCTGACACCTGGCTCGATCGCGATCCGCGGCTGAGGGCATCCATGCTGGTGCCGTTCCAGAATGTCGATGCTGCGGTGGAGGAGATCAAGCGCCGGGCCGGCGACAGGCGTTTCGTGCAGATCCTGACGCTCGCCATGACCGAGCTGCCGCTCGGCCGCCGCACCTATTGGCCGATCTACGAGGCAGCCGAGAAGCATGGCCTGCCGATCGGTATCCACGCGGGATCGAATTTCCGGCATGCGCCGAGCCATAGCGGCTTCCACTCCTTCCTGATCGAGGACCATATCGCTCAGCCGCAAGGTTTTTCGACCCAGATCGCAAGCCTGATTTCCGAGGGCGTGTTCGTCAAATATCCGAACCTGAAGACGGTGCTGATCGAATCCGGCGTCACCTGGATACCCGCTTTGATGTGGCGCATGGGCAAGGACTGGCGCGGCACGCGCATCGAGGTGCCGTGGGTCAAGGATGCGCCCGGCGATATCATCCGCAGGCATGTCCGCATGACGTCGCAGCCCTTCGACGGGCCGGACGAGATCGAGGACGTCGCCAAGGCGCTCGACCATCTGCTCAGCGATGATATGCTCTTGTTTTCCTCGGACTACCCGCATTGGCATTTCGAGGGGCTGGACGTGCTGCCGGAGGGGCTGCCCGAGGCCAAGCTGAACAAGATCCTTCGCGACAACGTTCTTGCCACATACCCGAGACTTGGAGGTTGACCCATGGAAACTCCCGTACTCGAACGCAGCCGGGAAAAGGCCCAGACGCAGGGGGTGGTCGATTGCGACGTGCATCCCGCCTTCTCGCGGCCGGACCAGCTCACCGATTATCTTCCCCAACGCTGGAAGGCCCATGTTCGCGATTATGCCGTGCGCACGGCGAACCCGTTGTTCGGCACGCTACCCTATCCGCGCATGACACCGGGCAACGGCATGCGCCGCGATTCGTGGCCGCCGAACGGCGGTCCTCCGGCATCCGACCTCGCCTTCCTGAGAGAACAGCTGCTCGACCAGTGCAACATCGACTATGGCATCCTGCAGCCGCTCGCCGCCGGCAGCGTCGCCTTCAATCAGGAATTGGGCGCAGCGCTCTGCGTCGCCCTCAACGACTGGCAGATCGACAAATGGGCGGGACCAGAGCCGCGCCTGAAGGCGTCCATCTGCGTCCCCCAGGAGGACGCGAAGGAATCGGTTGCCGAGATCGACCGGCGTGTCACCGATCGTCGTTTCGTGCAGATCGCCATGCCGCCGCGCACGATGGAGCCTTGCGGCCGCCGCCGCTACTGGCCGATCTACGAGGCGGCCGAGCATTACGGCCTGCCGATCGGGCTGCATACCGCCGCCTTCGGTTGCCGCCCCAACACGCCGTCCGGCTGGACCTCCTTCTATCTGGAGGAACACTATGCAGCCTCCAACAGCCTTCAGACGGTGCTCTCCAGCATGATCCTCGAAGGTGTGTTCGAAGAGTTCCCGAAGCTCAAGATCGTGCTCGTCGAAGGCGGCTTCTCCTGGCTACCGTCGCTCGTCTGGCGTCTCGACCGGGAGTGGAAACGCATGAGGAGCGAGGTGCCGCATGTGAAGCGCAAGCCTTCGGAATATGTGCGGCAGAACTTCTGGTACACGACGCAGCCGATCGAGGAGCCGGAGAACAACCGGCACCTCCTCGATATCCTGCGCTGGATCGGTCCGGACCGGCTGATGTTCTCGACCGACTATCCGCACTGGGACTTCGACGATCCGCGTTATGCCTTCAAGGTGCCGCTGACACCGGCCGAACGTTCCGCCATCTTCCGCGACAACGCCGTCGAGCTGTTCGGCCTGCAATAGGCAGGACCGAACTCGACTGGTGCATTCTATCGGCTGACCTCGTCCTGCGGATCAGGTCCGCGCAAGCGGTAGGATCACGACGTCGCGCGCCGGGACCTCAACCTTGCCGCCGCCGTGGACATGGTCGATCGGCCAAGCCGCGCTGCCCGGGCCAAGCCGCCCGTGACCTTCCGCCAGTTCGACATCTGTCGCTTGCGCGCTTCGGGTCGGATTGACCAGCCAGAGGAAGCTGCCCTTTTCGCCCTTGTGGATGCGGGCGAAGAGATTTCCGTTCGAAAGCGTGACATGCCTGGTGCGGCCACTCCATTCGATGAGCCTGGCAAAGAAACCGGCATTCGCCTTGCCATTGGTACGGTAATAGGCGACGGAAGGATTGGTGCCTATCAAAAGCGTGCGTCCCTTGCCAAAGGTGTTCTCGACCACTGCCAGACGCCCGTCGTCGAAATTGCCTTGTGCCTTGCTGCCGGTGAGGTGGTAGGATTGCAAGAGGCCGCCGCCGTCGACCGCAAGGTCGCCGAACTTAAAACGGATGCGGTCGCCGATATCCGGCATGAATTCGACAGTCTCCTCGCGTACGCCGAAGACGGCATCGAGGCCTAGGTTCGGCTGCACCTGGCCGACATGGCCGCGATCGCCGAAATAACCTGGGCAAGCCTCGGAAATCAGCGTGCCGCCGTTTTCCACCCAGGCCTTCAGGCGATCCGCCTGTTCGGCGGTGAACATGATCGGATAGGGGAAATAGAGGAAGTCATAGGTGTCGATATCGTCGATATGCACCCAGTCCGGCTGCAGGCCGTTATCGAGGAAGGCGCGATAGGCGCCCCACATGGCTTCCGGATAGGGCTTTTCCTTGCGGTCGTAATTCAGCAGGTAATCCCATTCTTGCGTCTCGCGGACGACGAGGATGCCGATCTCGCCGCGCACCGGCTTCGCGTCCCATAACGAGGCTTGGGCCGGATCGTTCGCCCATTTCGCCATGGCGCTTTGCATGTCGGAGCGCGGCGTGCGCGAACCGTCCATGCCGTAAGCGCCGAAGGCACCGAAGAGCGGGCCGTCGAGCAGCGGACGCCAGCGCAGGTTCAACACGCCGCGGGCACCGCCTGCGAATGACGTCATGCTCCAGATGCGGATATCCTCCGGTTCAGCGACGCGGCCGTCTTCCTTGTCGCGGCCGATCACCTGAGGCTGAAGCCAGAGCGGCCCGCCCTGACGCTCGGCATGCCAGAAGTGTTTTCCACGGGCGGCGGCGCGGTTGATGTCGACGCCATACCAGGTTTTCCAGGGCTCGGTGCCCTTGCGCGCCTGGATCCAGGTGAAGCCGTAGACTTCGACCTTGGAGGCGGCGAGCCAGTCGTCGCAGCCATTGGCGGCCATATTGGGAATGGAGCCGGAAATGCCGTGAGCGGCGATGACGTTCTTTTGGTCGACGGCGCGGATCGTGTCGATGCGCCATTGCATCTGGCCGTAGAAATTGTCGCGCTTGAACTGCAGCCAGTCGATGCATTCGGGGTAGGGCGCCATATGCACCGGCGGTTCGATATCGTCCCATTCGGCGTAGCTGTAGCGGTGCCATGCCTTGGCGAGAACCTTGAGGCTGCCGTATTTCTTCTCAAGCCATTTGCGGAAGGCGGCCTTGGCATAGCTCGAGTAATCGACGTCGGCGGAATAGTTGCATTCGTTCCAGACGTCGTAGCCGTAGATCGCCGGATGATCCTTGTAGCGGGTGGCGAGCGCGGTGAGGAAGTTGCCGGCTGCCTCCTTCACTTCCGGGCAATTGAGCGTCAGCGCACCGGCGCCGCCGCCATTGTTGGAAAAACCGCCGGTCGCGGCCGAGACACCCATATAGGAGCCGAGCTTCGTGCCGTCGGCATTGACCTGCAGCGCATGGGAGAACTTGCGTACCGCCCAGTCGGGCACGGCATGGATGAGCTCGGCGATTACCGTCTTGAGGCCGTTCCTAGCGGCGAGATCGAGCTGCCGGTCGTATTCCTCCCAGTCGTAGATACCGGGCGCCACCTCGATCGCACCCCACATGAACCAGTGGCGGAAGATGTTGAGGCCGTCCGCTGCAGCGGTGGCGTAGTCGCGTTCCCAGTCTTCCCGCGGCGGGTTGGACTTGCGGAAGTAGACGGCGCCGTAGGGGAATTGGATATCGTTTCTGAGCATTGTCCTGTCCTTCTCCATCTCGTTCGGACATGGCTCCGCCTTCCGGAGACACGCGTTCCGGCGGGAAAAGACGAAGATGACGTCCGGCAGTTCTAAAAAGCAGTGTTCCTAACGCGGTCCTCCGGAGAGGTAGGGCTTCATCCAGCCGAGGCCTTCGCTGGTGCCGGCTTTCGGCCTGTATTCGCAGCCGACCCAGCCGTCGTAGCCGAGGCGGTCGAGTTCAGCGAGGATGAAGCCATAGTTGATTTCGCCGGTGCCGGGTTCGCTGCGGCCGGGATTGTCGGCGATCTGCACATGGGCGATCCTGTCCTTCAACCGCGCGAAAGTAGGGATCAGGTCGCCCTGCATGATCTGCATGTGGTAGAAATCGTACTGGATATAGAGATTGTCCGAGCCGACCTTTTCGAGGATGCGCTCTGCATGGTCGGTGGTCGAGAGGAAGAAGCCTGGAATGTCGCGCAGGTTGATCGGCTCGATCAGGAGCCTGATGCCCTCATCGGCGCAGCGCCGAGCGGCATGTTTCAGGTTTTCGACAAGCGTGCTTTCCAGGATGTCGAGATTTGCCCCCTCCGGCACAAGGCCGGAGATGACGTTGAGCCGGCTGCAATCGAGCGTCCTGGCATAATCGAGCGCCAGCGCAACGCCGTCGCGGAATTCCTGCACGCGATCGGGCAGGCAGGCAATGCCACGCTCGCCGCCGGCCCAATCGCCGGACGGCACGTTGAAGAGCGCCTGCCTGAGACCGCTTGCCTTCAGGGCGTCCGCGACCTTTTCCTTCGGCTCGGCATAGGGGCCGAGATATTCGAGCGCGCCGAAACCGTCTTTTGCTGCGGCGGCGAAGCGGTCGAGGAAGGGTAGATCCTGGTAGAGAAACGAAAGGTTAGCTGAGAATTTCGGCACGGAAACGTCCTTACGTATTGGCCGGAGCAACGAAACGCTGCCTGTGCAACATGCGCTTGTCGCGGGGATCAGGATTGGGAACGGCAGAAATCAGGCTCCGGGTATAGGCCTCCTGCGGCGCGGTGCAGATCTGCTCGGCCTCGCCGAGTTCGACGATCCTGCCGCGATGCATGACGGCGACGCGGTCGCAGAAGTAGCGCACCACGGAGATGTCGTGCGAGATGAAGATGAAGCTGAGATTGAGCCGTCGGCGGATGTCGAGCAGTAGGTCGAGGATCTGGCTGCGGATCGAGACGTCGAGTGCCGAGGTCGCCTCGTCGGCGATGATGATGCGCGGCTCGAGCGCCAGCGCCCGGGCAATGCCGATGCGCTGCCGTTGGCCTCCGGAAAAGGCGTGCGGATAACGCTCCATGCCCATCGGATCGAGGCCGACAAGCCGCATCAGTTCGGCGACCCTGTTCTCCAGCTCCTTGCCCTTGGCAAGCCCGTTGACGATGAGCGGATCGCCGATCACCTCCTTGACCGTCATGCGCGGATTGAGCGAGGCGAAGGGGTCCTGGAAGACGAGGCGAACCTCGCGATGGAAGGCGCGCAGCTCCTTCTTGCCGAGCGCGATGACATCCGTTTCGGTGCCATCCCCGCCGCGATAGAGGACCGTGCCCGTCGTCGGTTCGACGGTGCGCAGGATCAGCCGGCCGAGTGTCGTCTTGCCGGAGCCGCTTTCGCCGACGATGCCGAGATTTTCTCCCGGATAGAGGTCGAAATTGGCGTCTTCGACGGCCTTCAGCGTGTTGTTGCCCGCCAGACCGTAGGTCTTGCCGAGGTTGCGTATGGAGAGAACCGGCTTTGGGGCCTCCGCCGAGAGTGCCGGAAGCGGCTTGCTGGCCTTTGCGTGCTGGGTGAGCTTCACGGTCGAGGCGAGCAGTTGGCGGGTATAGGGATGCACGGCCGCATGATAGATCGCATCGACTGGCCCATGCTCGACGATGCGACCGAAGCGCATCACGGCGACCTCGTCGGCCACTTCCGCGACCACCCCCATGTCGTGCGTGATGAGCAGCATGGCCATGCCGCGTCCGACCTGCAGGCGCTTGATGAGATCGAGGATTTCCGCCTGTGTGGTGACGTCGAGTGCGGTCGTCGGCTCGTCGGCGATCAGGATGTCCGGGTCGCCGGCAAGCGCCATGGCGATCATGGCGCGCTGGCGCATGCCGCCGGAGAACTCGAACGTGTAGCGGTCGGCCATCTTTTCGGCATTCGGAATTTCGACCTGGCGGAGCAGTTCGATCATCCGTGCGCGGGCCGCCTTCTTGTCCATGCTGGTGTGCAGGCGGATCGCCTCGACGATCTGCGAGCCGATCGTGTGCACCGGAGACAGCGAGCTCATCGGCTCCTGGAAAATCAGACCGATGCGCCGCCCGCGGATGGCGCGCATCGGGGTGCTGTCGGGAGGAAGCGCGGCGATGTCGGTGACGGTGTCCCCATTGCGGAGCAGGATGCTTCCGCCGACGATCTTGCCGGGGCGGTCGACGATCTGCAGCAGCGAGCGGGCCGTGACGCTCTTGCCCGAACCGCTCTCGCCGACGAGGCAGAGCGTTTCGCCACGCTTCAGCTGGAAGCTCACGTTCTCCACGGCATGGAGGATATGCGTACGCAGGCGGAAATCGACCGACAGGTTTTCGACCGAAAGCACGACATTGTCGGGAAGAGTGGTCATCGCTTCCTCCTCAATTGTCATAGGGATCGGCCGCATCGCGCAGGCCGTCGCCGAAGAAGTTGAAGGACAGGACCGCGACCACGACCGCGAGCGACGGCCAGATCAGGAGCCATGGGGCGGTGGCGACGGTGCGGATGTTCTGGGCGTCCTGCAGCAGCACGCCCCAGCTCACGACCGGCGGCTTCAGACCGATGCCGAGGAAGGACAGCGAGGTTTCCGCGACGATCATGGTCGGTACCGCAAGCGTCACCACGGCTAAGATATGGCTCGTCAGGGACGGCAGGATATGGCGGAAGATCAGCCGCCCCTCGCTCGATCCGTCGAGCCTTGCGGCGGTGACGAAATCTTCGCTCCTCAATGCCAGGAAACGGCCTCGCACCTCCCGCGCGAGGCTCGTCCAGCCGAGCAGCGAGACGATGATGGTGATGACGAAATAGACGTTGACCGGCGACCAGGTCAGCGGGATCGCGGCAGCAAGCCCCAGCCAGAGCGGGATGGTTGGCATGGCGCTCACCACCTCGATGATGCGCTGGATCAGCGTGTCGACCCAGCCGCCGTAGAAGCCGGAAATCGAACCGAAGACCACGCCGAGCACCAGCGACACGGCGACGCCGACGAGGCCGATCGACATGGAAACGCGGGTTCCGTAGATCAGTCGGGAGAAGACGTCGCGGCCGAGGCGGTCGGTGCCGAGCAGATACATGGGGTCGTTGGGATTGAGCGGGCCGATGAAGTGGCGGTTCATCGGAAACAGGCCCCAGAGCTTGTAGGCCGGGCCTTTGACGAAGAAGCCGATCGGCACGATCTTCGTGTCGTCGACGACAAAGGTGCGTCTCAGCGCCACCTTGTCGATTTCGACCCTGTAGCCCTTCACATGCAGGTTGAATTCCCTGCTACCGTCCGGCTTGGTGACGAAGAAGCTGATGCCTTGCGGCGGTGCATAGGTATATTGCGGCTTGGACGTCGCCGGCAGGGAAGGGGCGAGAAACTCGGCGAAGAGGCCGACCAGATACAGGAACAGGATGATCGCGCCGGCAACCATCGCAACCTTCTGGCGGACAAGCTTGCCGGCCACCAGCCGCCACGGGCCTACCGCTGCGGTAGAAACCGTTTTCCCCTGTTTCAGAGGACTGATCGACGGCCCGTCGACGATGGCGAGCGGTGGTTTCTGCGGATGTTGCCCGATGGTTTCGTGAACGCTCATGCCGGTCTCCTCAATTGAACCGGATGCGCGGATCGAGCAGCGCCAGCAACAGGTCCGAGATCAGCATGCCGACCAGGGTGAGAGCGCTGAGCAGCAGGATGAAGCTGCCGGCGAGATACATGTCCTGCGAGACCAGTGCGCGGAAGAGAAGCGGGCCGGCAGTCGGCAGATTGAGTACGATCGCGGTAATCGTCACGCCCGAAACGAGATGGGGCAACACCCAGCCGATCGCCGAGACGAAGGGGTTGAGTGCGATCCGCACTGGATATTTGAGGATGACCTTATATTCCGGCAGGCCCTTGGCGCGGGCGGTGATGACATAGGGCTTGTGCAGCTCGTCGGTCAGGTTTGCGCGCAGGATGCGGATCAGCGCGGCCGTTCCCGAGGCGCCGATGATGAGGATCGGGATCCACAGGTGTGCCAGAAAGTCCACGACCTTGGCGAAGCTCCAGGGTGCTTCCGCAAATTCCGGCGAGTTGAAACCGCCGACGCTCTGGCCGAGATACCGGTAGGCGACATACATCAACGTCAGCGCCAGGATGAAATTCGGCACTGCAAGCCCGATGAAGCCGAAGAAGGTGAAGACGTGGTCGCCGATCGAATGGCGGCGCACGGCGGAATAGATGCCGATCGGCAGCGCCACGATCCAGACGAATAGCAGGCTCAGGAGGGAGATGACCAATGTCGAGCCCATGCGCGCCCAGATGAGGTCGGCAACAGGCCGGTTCCATTCGAAGGACTGGCCGAAATCACCGCGGCTCACGATACCCCATATCCATTTCAGATACTGGATGTAGAACGGATCGTCGAAACCGTAGATTTCCTTCAGCCGCTCGATCTGCGCCGGATCGACGGCCTGGCCGCTGTCGCTCATCATGGCGATCATCGAGGTCAGGTAATCACCCGGCGGAAGCTGGATGATGAGAAACGAGATCAGCGACATGCCGAACAGGGTCGGGACCATGTAGGCAATGCGCTTGAAGATATAACGAAGCATCGGAATATTTCTCCTCCCGCTGAAAGCGCCGCTGCGCGCCCTCTGCGGATCTCCATCCGGGGGTTTCGGCCCCTCCAGGCCGAAGACATGCTCTTCCGTCACCTTATTTCCAGGTGACGTGCAGTACCTCCAGCCGTTCGATGCCCGGGACCTCCACGATCGCCCGGCCATTCTCGATGCTGAAGTTCGCGGCGCGGTCGGCCACCACGAGCCAGGCACGCGCCACCGACTTGCCGTTTGGAATGTCCATCGAAACCATCTGGCTTGCCAGAGGATAATTTTCGCGGATCGGCCCCTTCATCATCATGGGATTGGTCAGGTTGAACAGGCTGAGTGCCATACCCTCGTCATTCTCCCGCAGCGCCAGGTCGATGATGCCCGGGCCTTCGACGGTGACACGCGGTGCCTTGCCGAGCGCCCAATGGGCGGCGTTGGCAATCAGGCGGGCGTGGTCGACGGCAAATACTTCCCAGAAGATTTCGCCGATGTTCCAGGGAATGTAGACGGTGCGGCCGCCCTTGCCGGTTTCGCGGGCGACGACGGCAGCGCCTTCCGGGTCTTTCCGCGGATAGACCTCTTCCATCGGCAGGTCCGGGAAATCCGGGACGTAGAGGAAGGGCGCCTCCACTTTTCCTGCAGGTTCGACATGGATGAGATGCGTGCCGCCCATGATGCGTTGAGCGCCTTCATAACCCCTGTTGACCGGATGGTCGCCCGACAGCGCAACATAGGTATTCTTGACGATGCCGCGGGGGCCGGACATCAATCTGACCCCGAAGACATCCGAAAGGCCGAAGTCCGGCCGCGGCTTGCCGTTTTCGTCGCGCAGCGAAGTTTCGTAAGCCGCGATCACACTGCCGCCGCGGTCCACATAGGCGCGGATCGCCTCGTTCTGCGCATCCGAGAGGCAGGAAGCGTTGGCGAGAACGATCACCTTGAAACGGTCGAGATTGTCCTTGGTCAGCACCTGATCGGAAAGAAGCTCGAAGGGCAGGCGTGCCTCGACCAGTGCGTGATAGAAGCCGAGGTCGTGTTTTTCGGCATTGTGCCGGTCCTCCGGCGCCCAGTGGCGCAGCGTCGTGGAAGGATCGATGACCGCGACCTCCGCCGTGGGGCTCATGCTTTCGATCACCGGCTCGACGGCCGCCTGCAGGATGAAGGAATCGGCCACCGGCTCCACCCAGCGCTTGTCGGGCACGACGCCGTTGAACTTTGTAAACCAGGCACAAAGCCCGTGGGCCGTGCCGTTGTTGATCCAAAGCTGCATTTCCTCCGGCGATGTGACGGCGTCCTTCCAGCGATAGGCCTCCTCGGGGCCGATCGAGGTGATGAGCACGACCGGACGGTCGGGAAATGTGGCGCGGATGCGCTTGCCGTTGCGGCCCGCAGACCAGCCGAGTTCAAGTCCCTTGCGGCCCTGGTGGTCGACGACGAGGAAGGGGCAGTGTCTGGTGATGACGGAAAGATCGAACTCCATCAGCGATGCGCCGCTCATATTCGGAATGAAGCTCGCATGCGGGCGGATGGCCTTCACGGCGTCATCCCATTGAGCGATCACATCGGTCAGCACGCGGCGGCGCCATTGCAGCCAGGACTGCCATGCCGGATCTTCCGCATCCGGTTTTCTCGGCAGGTGGTGGCCGAACATGTCCTTGAAGCGGCGGGCGCTGTCCTCGCTGTAGTCGACACCGTGGCCCTGCCAGCGATTGGCGAAGACCGCGTCGATATCGTATTTGCCGACGATCTCCTTCACCACTTCCGGCATGAAGACCGAGTTGTAATCGCCATAGGCATTGGTGACCCAGACATCCGGATAAGCCCAATGGCGGCGCGGCGTGCCGTCGGCATTGATCATCACCCATTCCGGATGGGCCTTTGCCGCGTCGTCATGGATGGCGTGGGGATCGACACGGGCCATGACATGCATGTCCAGCCGGCGTGCCGCATCGACGAGAGCACCGAAGATATCCTTGTCGCCGAGATATTTGCTGACGTAGTGATAGGGGACTTCGCTGGGATAATAGGCGATGTAGCCGCCGGCGCTCAGGCAGACCGCGTTGGATTTCGTCCGCTTGAAGACGTCGATCCAGAAGGCGGGATCGTATTTTTCGGGATCGTCTTCGACGAAGGTCAATTGCGTCCAGCGCGTCGCGGTCCTGAACCAGTCGGGGGTTCTCAAGGTGTCGGTATTCTGTCGTCTGGCCTCGAGCATCGTCTTCATCCAATCATCGGGAAAAGGAAAACCGTAGCGCCGGCCGGCGAAGCCGGCGCCAGGTATGCGTCAAACTGTTGAAGGCCGTCAGACCTTGTAGAACTGCTCCGGCATGGTGGGAGCTGGCGTCGGCCAGCCGAAGGAGTTCGGCATGGTCTTCGTGATGTTCCTCATGTTGTTCTTGACGATGCCGTAACCGTCCGGCGGCTGCGAAATGCCGAAGACATAGAAATTGTCCGCTGCACCCTGCAGGATCTGCTTCATGACCTCGCGCTGACCGGCCTGATCGGAGGTGGCTTTCAGCTTGTCGTAAAGCTCAAGCTGCGCCTTTGTTTCCGGCGGCGGCTCTTCCGCATTGGCATTGCCGCGGTCGAGATACCATAGCTGCCACGCCGGAGCGTACATGGCATTGTTGTCCGTCGGCACGTAGTAGCGCGGATCGAGCATCGCCGCGACGCCGCCATTGGCGCCGAACTGGTGGGCCGTGGCATCGAAGTCGCGCCCCTGCCGGACACGCGTCTCCCAGAGCGAACGGTCCATGGTACGCATCTGCGCATCGATGCCGACCGCCTGGAACATCGGGATGACCAGCTGGAAGAGATCGAGGAAGATCGCGCGCGCCTGATCGATTTCAAAGATGATCGTCAGCCGCCGGCCCTGCTCATCGAGCCGATAGTTCTGGTCGTCGCGTTTCGGCACGATTTCGTCGAGCATGGCATTCGCCTTGTCGACATCGTATTCCGTAAACTGCTTGGCGAGCTGCTCGTTGTAAAGCGGGTCGCCTTCCTTGATCGAGGGTTGGGCCGGGGCTCCCTGACCGACAAGCACGGCATCGATCAGCGCCTGACGATCGAGCGCCGTCGACAGGGCGGCGCGGAAGTTCTTGTTGCGGAACAGCTTCCGTTTCGTCTCGTCATTGTGGTTCAGGTTGAAGATGAAATTCATCACATTGGCCTCGGTCGAGGTTAGCGTGTAGAAATCATAGTCGCCCTGCTGGCGCGCATCGTAGAGGACCGACTTGTTGTTCGGCGTCGCGATATATTGGTCCATGAAGTCGATTTCGCCCTGCATGCATTTCAGGAGCAGGACCTGCGGGTCGGCAACCATCTGGTACACGATGCGGTCCATATAGGGCAGCTGGTTACCCTCGGTATCGACCTTCCAGTAATAGGGGTTGCGTTCGGCGACCACGCGCTCGGTATTTTCACCCGGCGCGATCGTGAAATACCAGGCGTTGAGGCACGGCTTCTTCGAGGAATTCAGGAAGAACGTGTTGTCTTCCTGGAAGCCGGACGCCGACTGGAAAGAGGCTATCCAGCTCTCGAAGCCGCGCTGCTTGGCGAGTTCATCCGCCTGGGGATTGTAGTCGATATGGAATTGTTCGAGGTAATGTTTGGGGCAGCGGGTGGTATGGTCCCAGTTGGACCAGGCGACCTGCAGCGGGAACATACCGTTAGGTCTCTCGAATATCACCTTGAATGTCTGCTCATCGACCACTTCCAGCTTGGCCGGCTTGCCGGCGGTCTTCCAATGGCCCTGACTGGTCACGGCAACGCGCTTGTCCGTGAGGACCGTATCGTACCAGAACTTCACGTCCGCCGTCGTGTAAGGGTGTCCGTCCGACCATTTCATGCCCTTGCGCAGGCGGATCGTATAGACCGTGGAATCTTCGTTGGCTTCGAAGGCTTCCGCGACATTCAACGTCACGCCCGACCAATCCGGTGTGTAGCGCAACAGAGGCTCATAGGCCTGGTAGCGGAAAAGCATGGAGAGTGAACCGCCTCCGACGAGCGCCATCTTCCAGTCGCCGCCGTATTTTCCGATGCTTTCGACAGGCTTGATGACAAGAGGATTTTCAGGAAGCCGGTCCTTTACCGGCGGGAGAGATCCGCCCGATACCTTATCCTTGAGGATGCTCGCTTCCTTGTAATCCAACGCAAGGGCCGGCAAAGCCGGCAAAATCAGAGCGGCCGAAGTTCCGGCCAGAAACGCACGACGTTTCAGCTTGATCATAAGTTTTTCCTCCACAAAATCCGCGCCCCTCTTTTTCTTCTTCCCAGGCTTGGATAACAGAACGTTGTCATTCGAATATTGTTAGGTAAAGCGTTATGTTAGTTTGTTTGGAAAATTTGCGTTTTGCAGCGCAACAGTATAGCGAGGCGAAACTGCAGAAAGGTATGGGAATGGGAAAACGCGGACGCGTCACTTTGCAAACGATCGCACGGGAAGTCGGGCTCTCGAAATATGCGGTCTCCCGATCGCTGTCCGGCAAGAGCGGCGTCAGCGAGGAGACGCGCGAGCACATACGCGAGACGGCGCAGCGATTGGGATATATCAAGCCGATCAGCAGGGTTGCCGCGAGCGAGATAGGGGTCGTGTTTCACGATCACGACGACGTCAACAGCGAACTTTACATGCAGATACAGAATGGCGTCCAGGCGGAGGCGCATCGTCTGGGCCTCAGTTTGCGGATGCACTGGACACACAGTCCCGGTCAGCTTGGAGACCTGGCGCGTGCCTGTGCGGGTCTCCTCCTCGTCGGCCCCCATGATCGCGAGGCGATTGCGGCCGCCACGGCGGCAGGCATTCCGATCGTCCGTTTCGGCTGGGTTGATCCGCTGGAGGATGCGGATCATGTTTCCGGGACGGATCATGAAGCCGGGCAGGCCGTCATGCAGTATCTGCTCGACCTTGGACACCGCTCCATCGCCTATGTCTATGGCGTGCCGGGCTATCGCGGCCGTCGCGAGCGCTTTTATGGAGCGCGCGAAATTGCCGAGCGTTACCCGGGCGTGGTACTGCATGCCATGCAATTCGAAGAACAGGATGGTTTCGCTGGCGCCTATCGCACGCTGAAAGAGAGGGGGATTTTCCCGACCGCCTTCTTCTGCGCCCATGACGGTCTTGCTCTTACGGTCGTCTCCGAGCTGCTGGGGCAGGGATATCGCATTCCCGACGACGTTTCCGTCGTCGGTTTCGGCGATTTCTCACCCGCGAGGCAGATTTCGCCTCCACTGACGACGGTGCGTATGGAAGGCCAGGAGTCCGGCTCCGTCGGCTTGCGGCTTCTGCTTGAACGCATCGAGAAACCGCGCCAGCAAGGCATGCCCGCGCGGCGCATCTATATCGCATCAAGAATCATCGAGCGTCGTTCGACCGGTCGCTGCAAGGATGAGGCGCCTCTGCCGAATAGCGAAGGACATCGCCAAGAAACGGCCGACATGCCGTGAAAATGCCGGCCGATCCAAATTTGCCTGGAATGCCCGCACCTGGCAGGCATCATTGGCGGGCATTACCTTTGATCAGGAACCACGACGAGCTTGCCGACAAAGTTCTTGGCCATGAAATCCGTCTGCGCCCGATGGAAATCCGATAGCTTGTAGACGCCGCCGACGAGCGGCCGGATCTTTCCGCTTTCGATGTAACCTACGAGGCGTCGGAAATCGGCGCGGCTTCCCTGGCTGGAGCCGTGCAGCTCAAGCTGCTTCAGATACATCGTTCTGAGATCGAGCTGAACGACAGGGCCGGCGATTGCGCCCGCGGTGGTGTAACGGCCCTCGGGACGCAGGATTTTCAGGAGATCGTTGAACATCGGGCCGGCGACGAGATCGGCGACGACGTCGATCGATGCGCCACCCGTTGCCTCGGTCACGGCCTCGATGAGGCCACCCTTGCCGCGCGTCACCACGGCCTCCGCCCCGATATCGAGCATGGCGCTCTCCTTGCCGGGGCCTGCGACGGCGATAGGGATGGCGCCGCGTGCCCGCGCAAGCTGGATGATCGCCGAGCCGACGCCGCCCGAGGCACCGGTGACGAGCACCCGTTCGCCGGCCGAAAGCCTCGCTCTTTCCAGCATCCGCTCGCCAGTCAGATAGGCGCAGCAGAAGGTGGCGAGCTCGACGTCGCTTATGTCGGTATCGACCACATGAGCATTCTCAGCGGGCAGGGCCATGTATTCGGCATAACCGCCGTCACGACCGTGGCCCATGTAATCGATGTCCGCAAGACTGTCGTCCTCGCGGTTGTAGATGGAGAAATCGGCCATCACCCGCTGGCCGATCCGCGCCGGATCGACGCCCTCGCCGACGGCCACAATGTGGCCGACGGTATCGGCACCCTGGATGCGGGGGAAGGTGAGCGTGTTGCCCTGCCGCCGCCACGTGGAGACGGCGCCGGGATCGTCCTCCGTGCCGTAAGCGCCCTGACGCACCCAGACATCGGTGTTGTTCATGCCGCAGCCGGTGACGCGGATGAGGACTTCGCCGCTTGCGGGCTTCGGCACGGGAACGTCCTGCCGGTAGACGAGCTTGTCGAGCCCGCCGTGACCGGTCAGCAGCACGGCCGCCATCGTTTCGGGAACCGAGGTCATCTGTCTTTTCTCCCGTCAGCGGCTGGCGAAGACGGCGTCGATCGCTTCGGCTGTCGCCTTCACGACGATATCCGCTTCCTCACGCGTGAGGCAGAGCGGCGGCGCAAAGCCGAGGATATCGCCCTGCGGCATGGCGCGGCCGATGACGCCGCGCTCCAGCAGCGCTGCCGATATTTGCGGGCCGATCTTCTGCGAAGGATCGAAGAACTTGCGGTCGTCCCTGTCCTCCACGAATTCGACCGCCGCCATGAGGCCGTCGCCGCGCACTTCGCCGACATGCTTGTGATTGCCCACCGCCTTCGCCAGCTCGGTGCGGAAATAGGCGCCGGTTTCGGCGGCATTCTGCACCAGTCCCATTTCGTCGATCAGTTCGAGATTGGCGACACCGGCCGCCGCGCAGATTGGATGGGACGAATAGGTCCAGCCATGGCCGATCGCGCCGAGCTGGTCGGACCCCTGTACCAGGACCTGCCAGAATTTTTCCGAGACGATCGTGCCGGAGAGCGGCGCGTAAGCCGAGGTCAGGCCCTTGGCGATGGTGATGAGGTCCGGCTTGATGCCGTAGTGGTCGGAGCCGAACATGGTGCCCAGGCGGCCGAAACCGGTCACGACCTCGTCGGCGACGAGCAGGATGTCGTACTTATCAAGTACGGTCTGGATCTTCTGCCAGTAGCCCTTCGGCGGCGGCACGATGCCGCCGGTGCCGAGGATAGGCTCGCCGATGAAGGCGGCGATCGTCTCCGGACCTTCGGCGAGAATCTGCTCTTCCAGCTTGTCGGCGCAATGTTGCGAGAACTGTTCCTCACTCATGGAGCGGTCCGGCCGGCGGAAATAATAGGGCGCTTCGGTATGCAGGATCGGCACGCGCGGCAGGTCGAAGGCCTTGTGGAAGAGTTCGAGGCCGGTAAGACTGCCGGTCATGACGCCGGAGCCGTGATAGCCACGCCAGCGCGAGATGATCTTCTTTTTTTCCGGTCGCCCGAGGATATTGTTGTAATACCAGATCAGCTTGATGTTGGTCTCGTTGGCGTCGGAGCCGGAAAGGCCGAAATAGACCCTGGACATGCCTTCCGGCGCCCGGTCGATGATCATCTTGGAAAGCGTGATCGAGGCTTCCGTGCCGTGGCCGACATAGGCATGGTAATAGGCGAGGTTCCTTGCCTGTTCGGCGATCGCATCGGCGATCTTCTGGCGGCCGTAGCCGACATTGACGCAATAGAGACCGGCAAAGGCGTCGAGACTGGTACGGCCGTTCTTGTCGGTGATGTAGACGCCTTCGCCGCTGCCGATCACCCGCGTCGGCGTTTCGCCGCGCGCATGCATGCCCATATGGGTCGACGGATGGAAGAAATGGTCCCGGTCCCAGGCGGTGAGTTCGTTGTTTCTGTCGAGCATGGTTCTTTCCTTTGAGGTTATGGGACCGCTCAGCCGGCGGTATCGATGCAGAGGTATTTGAGTTCTGTGAAGGCCTCGATGCCGTGGCGGGAGCCTTCCCGTCCGAGCCCCGACTGTTTCCAGCCGCCGAAGGGGATCGGTCCGCCGGTGATCTTCACGCGGTTGATGGCGACCATCCCGTATTCGAGTGCACGCCCGAGACGCATCTGCCGCGCGCCGTTTTCGGTGACGACATAAGCGACGAGGCCGTATTCGGTCTCGTTGGCGCGGGCGACGACCTCTTCCTCCGTGTCGAAGGCGGTGACGGCTGCAACCGGCCCGAAGGTCTCCTCGCGCATGATGGCCGCATCGGACGGTACGTCGGTGATGAGCGTCGGTTCGAAGAACAGCGGACCGGCCTTGTGACGCTTGCCGCCGATCAGAAGCTTGGCGCCCTTGCTGAGCGCATCTTTTACTTGAGCCTCGACTTTCATCACCGCCCGCTCGTGCGTCAGCGGGCCGATATCGATGCCTTCGGTCAGCCCGTCGCCGACTTCCAAGGCGGTAGTCCGCTTGGCGAAAGCTGCATTGAAGGCTTCGAGGACCGGCCGCTGGACGAAAATCCGGTTGGCGGCGAGGCAATCCTGGCCGGATGTGGCGAACTTGGCGGCAATCGCGATATCGGCGGCGCGTTCGACATCGGCGTCATCGAAGACGATCAGCGGCGCATGGCCGCCGAGCTCCATCACCAGCCGCTTCATTGTCGGGGCACATTGCGCGGCAATCAGCCGGCCGATCTCGGTGGAACCGGTGAAGCTCATTGCCCGCACCCGCGTATCCTCGCAAAGCCGGCTGACGATGGTGGCGGCATCCCCTGTCACGACGTTGAATACACCCGCCGGCATGCCGGCGCGTTCGGCGAGCTCGGCCAGTGCCAGAGCCGAGAGCGGTGTTTCCGAGGAGGGATGCGCGACGACCGTGCAGCCGGCGGCAAAGGCCGCTGCAGCCTTGCGCGTCACCATGGCCGATGGGAAATTCCAGGGTGTGACGACGCCGACGACGCCGAGAGCCTCCCGCCGCACGATCATCTCCGCACCCGGAAGATGGCTGGTGACGCTTTCCGCGTTCAGCCGCTTGCCCTCTTCGGCATACCATTCGACGAAGGAGGCGGCGTAGTCGATCTCCCCGCGGGACTCGGCAAGCGGCTTGCCCTGTTCCAGCGTCATGAGGAGGGCGAGATCCTCCTTGGCGGCCAGCATCAGCCGGTGCCATTCCTTGAGGATAGCCGCTCGCTCCTGCGGCAGCTTCGCCTGCCAGGCCGGAAAGGCGGCCGCGGCGGCATTGATTGCCACGCCGGTCTCATAGGCGCCGAGACTTGCGACCCAAGCGAGCGTTGCGGAGGAGGCGGGATCGGTGACCTGGAAGCTTTGGCCCTCGGCGCCGGCCATCCAGCGTCCGTCCACATAGGCAAGATCGCGCAGCAGATGACGGTCGGTAAGCCGCGTCAGGGCCTCGTGATAGGCGGGGCGTGCAAAGATTGCGGTCATGGCCAGATCCTCGTTCGGGGTCGTGGCTCAAGTATCACCCCGTGGAAACGAGAGATTGTCCATTCCCGAGCGGGAAAAGAGAGAGATGGTCTAAACTGGCCGGCGCGTGAAGAGAGATTGTCTACGGCCGCTGAACGCCGTCCACCTCGAAGAGAGCGGTGACGGGCACGCCGGTTTCCTCCTTCACCGTCTTGGTGACGATATAGGTGAAATAGCGTTCGATGCCGAGCTCGCGATCGAGCAGGCTGTCGATGAGGCGCTGATAGGCGTCGATATCGGGGGCGACGATCTTGGCGATGTAATCGACGCCGCCGCCGACCGACCAGCAGGCGGTGATTTCGGGAATGGTCGCAACAGCCCGTTCGAAACGGTCGAAATCGCTCTGGCGATGGTTGGCGAGCGTGATCTCCACCATGACGCTGGCGATCGGCGCGATCTTCCGCGGTGCGAGCCGGGCATGATAGCCGGCGATGATGCCCGCCTTTTCGAGCTTGCGAAGACGCATCCAGCAGGGCGTCGGCGAAAGGCCGACCTTTTCGGCGAGCGCCAGCTTGGTGATCCGGCCATCGCCTTGGACCACTTCGAGGATTCTCAGATCGATGGCGTCGAGTTTCATGCGGTTCCCTGTCGTGCGGTTGTTGAGAAAGACAATGAAAATTCGTTTTGCCATTGTCAATTGAACTGATTTTAAGCACAGTCAAAATCATGACAAATTGGCGCCCCGATCCATCTCAACTTCGCCGTCCGGCCTATCTGTCGCTTGCCGAGCAGATCGCGCGCGCCATTCAGGAGGGAAAGCTCGCCAACGGCGCCAAGCTGCCGACGCATCGCCGCATGGCGGACGATCTCGGCCTGTCGGTCCAGACGGTGAGCAGGGCCTATGACGATCTCATCCGCCGCGGGCTGATTTCCGGCGAGATCGGACGCGGCAGCTTCGTGCAGACGCAGGCGCGCGAGCCCGAGCCGCCTTACCTGCCCGAGAGGCTGGGAGAGGTCATCGACCTCTCGATCCTCAAGCCCGTCTGTGAGCAGATCCATGTCGAGAAGATGAGGCAGGCCTTCGCCTGGCTTTCGGAAAACCTGTCGGCGAGTTCGGCCCTGTCGTTCCGCCCGAACATGGTATTCCCGCGCCACCGTGCCATCGCGACCGAATGGCTGGCGCGCTGCGGGCTCGACGTTTTGCCGCTGAACGTCAGCCTGACCAACGGCGCGACATCGGGAATGACGGTGGCGCTGATGAGCGTCGCGCCCCCCGGCTCGACGGTCGCCACGGAAGTGGTTAGCCATCACACCCTCGTGCCTCTCTCCACCTATCTGGGCCTGCATCTGGAAGGACTGGCGATCGATGAAGAAGGCATGATCCCCGAGGCGCTGGACGAGGCCTGCCGCAAGGGACCCATCCGGGCGATCTTCCTGCAGCCTTCGGTCATCAATCCCATGGCGGCGCTGATGAGCGCAAAGCGTCGCGAAGCGCTGGCAGCGGTGGCCGCCAAACATGACATCGCTATCATCGAGAACGATATCCTTGGCCCCATGGTCGAGGATCGGGCGCCGCCTATGGCTGCCTTCGCGCCGGAACGGACGCTCTACGTGACGACCTTCACCAAGACGACGGTTCCCGGACTGCGGATCGGATATCTCGCCGCGCCGGACCGTTATGTGGCCGCGGTCGCGAACCGGCATCTGGTTTCCAGCTGGATGGCAACACCGGCAATGGCCGAGATCGCGACGCGCTGGGTGGCCGACGGCACGGCCATGGAACTCGTCAGCTGGCAGCGCCGCGCGCTCGCCAGCCGGCATGCGATCGCCGCGGAAATGCTGGCAGGACTCTCCTACCGGACGCACCCGCAGAGCCTGCACGTATGGCTGCCGCTTTCCGGCAATCATACGGAGGACGCTTTCGTGGCGCAGGCAAGGCTGCGCGGTGTCGGCATTGCGCCCGGCAAGTCGTTCCATACGACGGATCATGGCTGGACACCGGCCGTGCGCATCTCGCTTGGGTCGACAACGGAAAGCGAGCTGCGCACCGGGCTTGGGATCGTCGCCTCACTGGCACAGGGAAATCCGCAGGAGCTGCTGCTTGCGATTTGATGGAAGCGCCTGCGGTTTGAGCAGGTGGATAAATATTGTCATGATATTATTTTCCGAATTGACATGATTTCGCGGGGCCGTCATCGTTGATGCATTGCTTGTCTCAACAGGGAGAGACATGAATGCCGTCGCCCATCATCCGCATCGACAACATCGTGAAGAGGTTCGGTCCGCTGACTGTTCTCGATGGCTTGTCGATGGATGTCATGCCGGGGGAGAAGCTGGCGCTCATCGGCCCTTCCGGCTCGGGCAAGACGACGATCCTGCGCATCCTGATGACACTGGAATCGATCAGCGGCGGCCATATCGAGGTCGACGGCGAGCAGCTTTATCATATGAAGAAGGGTGCCGATCTGGCTCCCGCCGACGAGCGCCATTTGCACCGCATGCGCAAGAAGATCGGCATGGTCTTCCAGCACTTCAATCTGTTTCCGCACAAATGCGTTCTCGACAACGTCACGCTGGCGCCGATGCTGACGCAAGGAGTGGCGCGTGCCGATGCCGAGAAACGGGCGATGGAACTGCTCGACATGGTCGGCATGGCCGACAAGGCAAAATCGGTGCCGGCGCAGCTTTCCGGCGGTCAGAAGCAGCGTGTCGCGATTGCCCGCGCACTCGCGCTCTCGCCGAAGATCATGCTGTTCGACGAGGTGACCTCGGCGCTCGATCCGGAGCTTGTCGAGGAAGTGCTGAACGTCATGAAGCGGCTCGCCGCCGAGACGGACATGACCATGCTTCTCGTTACGCATGAAATGGGCTTTGCCCATGATTTCGCGGATCGCGTGCTGTTCTTCGATCGCGGCAAGATCGTCGAGGAGGGAAGGCCGGACGAGATTTTCCACAATCCCAGGCAGGAACGTACCCAGACGTTCCTGCGCAAGATCATAGCGGCGGGGCACCGCGTCTGACCGCTTGAAGCGCGGCGACACAGTCCGAAGAACAATCAGGAAAAACCAGAGGAGTAGGGAACAGTGAAAACAAGAATTCTCGCAACCGCCGCCAGCATTGCGGCTCTCGTCGCGGTCGCCGGCGGCATTTCCGCATCGGCAGCCGATCTGGAGGAGCTGAAGGAACAGGGGTTTGCCCGCATCGCCATCGCCAACGAACCACCTTATACGGCGGTCGGCGCCGACGGCAAGGTTTCGGGGGCTGCGCCTGATGTCGCTCGCGTCATCTTCCAGCGTCTCGGTGTCAAGGATGTCGTCGCTTCGATCTCCGAATACGGCGCGATGATCCCCGGCCTGCAGGCCGGTCGCCACGATGCCATCACTGCCGGCCTGTTCATGAAGCCGGAGCGCTGCAACGCGGTTGCCTATTCGGAACCGATCCTCTGTGATGCGGAAGCCTTCGCCCTCAAGAAAGGCAACCCGCTGAAGCTGGCGAGCTACAAGGACATTGCCGACAATCCGAACGCCAGGATCGGCGCTCCGGGCGGTGGTACCGAAGAGAAGCTCGCGCTTCAGGCCGGTGTGCCGCGCGATCGCGTCATCGTCGTGCCGGACGGTCAGAGCGGCATTAAGATGCTCCAGGACGGCCGCATCGATGTCTATTCTCTTCCAGTCCTTTCCATCCATGACCTCATGGACAAGGCGAAGGATCCGAATCTCGAAGTCGTCGCCCCGGTCGTCGGCGCACCGGTCTATTGCGACGGCGCTGCCTTCCGCAAGCAGGACGTGGCGCTCCGCGATGCCTTCGACGTCGAGCTCAAGAAGCTGAAGGAATCGGGCGAATTCGCCAAGCTCATCGAGCCCTACGGCTTCTCCGCCAAGGCCGCTATGTCGACGACTCGCGACAAGCAGTGCGCTGCCGCGCAGTAAGAAATTTGCCCCTGACCGTCTCCCCGTCCTGAGCTTTGCGAAAGGGGCGGGGGGAACGCGCCGCCCCTCGATAAGTTCAGGAGGCGGATGAGGGGCAGAACTCACCGAAAGAGACTAGGAATCCAGGCCTGATGATCGACTGGTCCGGCTATCTGACGCTGATTCTCGAAGGCGCGCTGGTGACGCTGCAACTGACCGTCATGGGGTCGGTTCTGGCGCTGGTGATGGCTTTCCTGGCCGGGCTTGGCCGGCTTTCGCGCTTCTTCGCCGTGCGGGCGCTTGCCACGACCTATATCGAATTCTTCCGCGGCACGTCGATCTTCGTGCAGCTTTTCTGGGTCTATTTCGTGCTTCCCTTTGCGGGTCTCACCCTGACGCCGCTTCAGGCGGGCGTGCTGGCCCTGGGGCTGAATGTCGGGGCCTATGGGGCGGAAGTCGTTCGCGGCGCCGTCAAGGCGGTCGGGCGGGAGCAGAGCGAGGCCTGTATTGCCCTCAACCTCTCGCGCTTCCAGCGGATGCGCCATGTGATCCTGCCGCAGGCATTGCCCCTGATGCTGCCGACCTTCTGCAACAATGCCATCGAGCTTTTGAAGGGCACGGCGGTGGTGTCGCTGATCTCGCTGACGGACCTGACCTTCCAGGCGCAGGTCGTCCGCGCGCAGACCGGCAATACGATCATCCCCTTCACCACGATCCTCATTCTCTACTTCGTCATGGCCTGGGCGATCTCCACGGCGATGCGCTGGCTGGAGCGGCGGATGACGCGTAGCCTCGATGGCGTAAGGACCTGATCATGGAATGGGATTGGGATTTCGTCTGGCAGATCATGCCGACCCTCCTCGAAGGGTTCAAGATCACCATCCTGGCGACCGTTCTCGGTGCGGCCGTGGCTGCGGTGATCGGTCTCGCGCTCGCCATCGTGCGCCGTTCGCCGATCGCCGCAGTCTCGCGCACGGTCGGCTTCGTCTCGGAATTCATTCGCGGCACACCGCTTCTCGTACAGCTCTATTTCATCTTCTACGTCCTGCCGGATATCGGCATCCGCCTGTCGCCTTTGGTGGCCGGCGTGATCGGCATCGGCGTGCATTACGCGACCTATACCGCCGAGGTTTACCGGGCCGGCATCGAAAACGTGCCGCGCGGCCAGTGGGAGGCGGCGAAGGCGGCCAATCTCACCACGCGGCAGGCCTGGATCCACGTCATCCTGCCGCAGGCCGTGCCGCCGATGATCCCGGCGCTCGCCAACTATTTCATCGCGATGTTCAAGGAAACGCCGCTGCTTTCGGCCATCACCGTGCTGGAGTTGATGAACCAGGCAAAAAGCATCGCCAACAGCAACTACCGCTATATCGAGCCGATGACGCTGGTCGGCGTCTTCTTTCTCGCCGTCAGCCTTGTTTCGGTCGTCGGACTACGCTGGCTCGAGGGACGCTACGCCCGGATGGATGACTGACATGACTTCTATCGACATAAACCTCGCCAGCCGGAAGCCGCGGCTGGAAGATCGCCCGCTTCGGAAACGGATCGGCCTCGTCATCCTCGCCACCGACCATACGACAGAGGTCGACTTCCAGCGCATGGTCGCCAGCGACCATATCGGCGTCTATGTCAGCCGCATCCCCTACGCCAATCCGGTCACGCCCGAAAACCTGATGAAGATGCAGCCGGCGCTGACCGAAGGCGCCTCGCTCATCCTGCCGGACGAGACGCTGGATGCCGTCATGTATTCCTGCACCTCCGCCTCGGTGGTGATCGGCGACGTCCGTATCGAAGAGGCGATCCAGACTGCCAAGCCTGGCGTTCCCGTCGTGACGCCGACGGCTGCTGCCGTGAAGGGCCTCAAGGCCGTGGGTGCGAACCGCATTTCGATCCTGACGCCCTATACGATGGAGACGAGCCGCCCGATGGCGGACTATTTCGCCGGCCTCGGCTTCACGATCGACCGGTTCACCTGCCTCGGCTTCGAGGACGACCGCGAAATGGCGCGCATTGCTCCCGACGAGCTCGTCTCGCTTGCTCGCGAGGTAATTGCGCCGGAGTCGGAAGCGCTGTTCATCTCTTGCACGGCGGTCCGGGCAGCAGGGGTTGCGGCACGTGTCGAGGCCGAGATCGGCAGGCCGATGGTCAGCAGCAACCTCGCTACCGCCTGGGCTTGCTTGCGGCTCTGTGGCGAGACGGCACCGCGTCCCGAGCTGGGCACCCTGATGACGAAGCCTTATCCGGAAGGCTGAGCTGATGAGCGGGAAGATCTTGCCGGTTCAGCTCGACGATATCCGCTCTGCAGCGGCCCGCATCGATGGCCGTGTGCTCCGCACGCCGACGGTGGAATCGGCGGTTCTGAGCGAGCGTTCGGGCGTGCCCGTACACCTGAAGCTCGAACATCACCAGACGACCGGCAGCTTCAAGCTGCGCGGCGCGGCCAACGCCGTTCTCTCCCTTTCTCCGGAAGAACGAGCGCGGGGCGTGGTGGCGGCCTCCACCGGCAATCACGGGCGGGCACTCGCCTTTGCCGCCAAGTCGGAAGGTTCCGTCGCAACGATCTGCATGTCTTCGCTCGTGCCGGAAAACAAGGTCTCGGAAATCCGCCGCCTCGGCGCGCGTGTCCGCATTGTCGGCCGTTCGCAGGACGAGGCGCAGGAAGAGGTGGAAAGATTGGTGGCGGAGGAAGGGCTGGTCATGGTGCCGCCCTTTGATCATCCGGCCGTCGTGGCAGGGCAAGGTACGCTCGGCCTTGAGATCGTCGAACAGGTGTCGGAGGTCGAGACCGTCGTGGTGCCGTTGTCCGGCGGAGGGCTTGCCGCCGGCGTTGCCGCGGCCGTCAAAGGGCTGAAACCTTCTGCACGGGTGATCGGTCTGACGATGGAGCGCGGCGCGGCGATGAAGGCGAGCCTCGATGCCGGCAAGCCGGTTCTGGTCGAGGAACTGCCGAGCCTTGCGGATTCGCTCGGCGGCGGCATCGGCCTCGACAATCGCGTCACCTTCGCCATGTGCCGCGACCTGCTGGACGACGTCGTCCTCCTCTCCGAAGCCGAGATCGCCGCCGGGATGCGGCATGCCTATGCGGTCGAACGCGAAGTCGTCGAAGGGGCGGCTGCCGTGGGCATCGCGGCGCTGCTTGCCGGCAGGATCGAAAGCCGCGGCCCGGTCGTCGCCATCCTCTCCGGCCGCAACGTCGACATGGAACAGCATCTGCGGGTGATCAACGGCGACGTGATCTACGGAAAGGACGCCGCATGAGTCGGATGGTCATTCTCACCGAAAAGGACCTGCGCAGCCTTGTTCCGCTCGATGGCGAGGCCGTCGCCTGCATCGAGAACGCCTTCCATGCGCTCGCCACCAAGCCGGTCGCCATGCCGCCGATCCTGCGCCTCGACATTCCCGAACATCGCGGCGAGGTGGATGTAAAAACGGCCTATGTGCCCGGCATCGAGGGCTTTGCGATCAAGATCAGCCCCGGTTTCTTCGACAATCCGAAGATCGGTCTGCCGAGCACGAACGGCATGATGGTCCTCCTGTCCAGCCGCACGGGGCTCGTGCAGGCGCTGCTGCTCGACAACGGTTATCTGACCGATGTCCGGACTGCGGCCGCCGGCGCAGTCGCGGCAAAACATCTTTCGCGCCCGGACTCCGCCGTTGCAGCGATCTTCGGAGCCGGCATGCAGGCACGTCTTCAATTGGAGGCTCTGACGCTGGTCCGGCCGATCCGCGAAGCGCGCATCCGGGCACGCGACGCCTTGAAGGCAGAAACTGTTGCGGCGGAGCTGACCGCCAAGCTCGGCTTTCCGGTCCGAGCGGAGACCGATCCCAGGGCTGCAGTCGCCGGCGCCGATATTATCGTTACCACCACGCCGTCCGAGACGCCGATCCTGAACGCGGATTGGCTCCGGCCCGGCCAGCATGTCACCGCCATGGGTTCCGATGCCGAACATAAGAACGAGATCGATCCAGCCGCGATCATTAAGGCCGGCCTTTACGTCGCCGACAGCCTCAAACAGACGCGTCGGCTCGGGGAATTGCATCACGCCATAGAGGCAGGGCTCGTCTCTTCCGGCACCGAGTTTCCGCAGCTGGGCGAAGTGGTCGCCGGCCTGCATCGGGGCCGCGAAAGCGCCGTGCAGATCACGCTCGCCGACCTCACCGGCACGGGCATCCAGGATACAGCCATCGCCACGCTCGCCTTCGCACGGGCGGACGCTGCCGGCGCTGGCACCGCATTCGAAAGTTGAGCCGGTTTCGCGCCGGGTAATGAAGGGAAGAAATATGACCCAGCCCAATCTCAAATTCTCGCTCGGCGAATATGCCGCGCGGCTGGAAAAGACGCGGCGCGCCATGGAGGCGAAAGAGATCGACCTCCTGATCGTCAGCGATCCGTCCAACATGGCCTGGCTGACCGGTTACGACGGCTGGTCGTTTTATGTCCATCAGGCCGTCATCGTGCCGCCGTCCGGCGAGCCGATCTGGTTCGGCCGCGGCCAGGATGCCAACGGCGCCAAGCTTACCGCGTATCTGAAGCACGAGAACATCATCGGCTATCCCGATCACTATGTACAGTCGACCGAGCGCCATCCGATGGATTACCTCTCCGGCATCCTGACGGACCGCGGCTTCGGCAAGCTGACGATCGGCGTGGAGATGGACAATTACTGGTTCTCGGCCGCCGCCTTCGCTTCGCTGCAGAAGCATCTGCCGAACGCCCGTTTCGTCGATGCGACGGCGCTGGTGAACTGGCAGCGTGCGGTGAAAAGCGAGACCGAGATCAAGTACATGCGCAATGCGGCGCGCATCGTCGAGGCGATGCACGCCCGCATCTTCGACAAGATCGAGGCCGGCATGCGCAAATGCGATCTGGTCGCCGAGATCTACGATGCCGGCACGCGCGGCGTCGACGGCATCGGCGGCGATTATCCGGCGATCGTGCCCTTGCTACCATCGGGCGTCGAAGCCTCCGCACCGCATCTCACCTGGGACGACCGGCCGATGAAGGAGGGCGAAGGCACCTTCTTCGAGATCGCCGGATGCTACAACCGCTATCACCTGCCGCTTTCGCGTACGGTCTTCCTCGGAAAACCGACGCAGGCCTTCCTCGACGCGGAAAAGGCGACGCTGGAAGGCATGGAAGCGGGGCTCGCTGTGGCAAAACCCGGCAATACCTGCGAGGACATCGCCAACGCATTTTTTGCCGTGCTGAAGAAATACGGGATCGTCAAGGACAACCGCACCGGCTACCCGATCGGTCTTTCCTATCCGCCGGATTGGGGTGAGCGCACCATGAGCCTGCGCCCCGGCGACCGCACCGAGTTGAAGCCTGGCATGACCTTCCATTTCATGACCGGCCTCTGGCTGGAGGACATGGGGTTTGAAACGACCGAAAGCATTCTCATCACCGATACGGGCGTGGAATGCCTGGCGAACGTGCCGCGCAAGCTGATGGTCAAGGATTGAGGCGGTCATGAGCGAAAAAGCTTTGCGGCCGTCGCCGATCAGCCCGACGGTGGATTTCGAGGCCGAGGGCGTGCAGCACGGTTTCCTGCGGCTGCCCTACAGCCGCGACGATTCCGCCTGGGGATCGGTGATGATCCCGGTCACGGTGATCCGCAACGGCAAGGGGCCGGTGGCGCTTCTCACCGGCGGCAACCATGGCGACGAATACGAAGGGCCGATCGCGCTCTTCGATCTCGCCCGCAGCCTCAAGGCGGAAAATGTCCGTGGCACGGTCATTATCGTCCCGGCGATGAATTATCCGGCCTTTCTTGCCGGCACACGCACCTCGCCGATCGACAAGGGCAATCTTAACCGCAGCTTTCCCGGCCACCCGGACGGGACGGTGACGCAGAAGATCGCCGATTATTTCCAGCGTGAACTGCTGCCACGCGCCGATATCGTGCTGGATTTCCATTCGGGCGGCAGGACGCTGGATTTCCTGCCCTTCTGTGCCGCGCATATCCTGCCGAACAAGGAGCAGGAGGCGAAAGCCTTCGACCTCGTGAAGGCGTTTGCGGCTCCTTATTCGATGAAGATGCTCGAAATCGACGCGGTCGGCATGTACGACACGGCGGCGGAGGAGATGGGCAAGGTCTTCATCACCACGGAACTCGGCGGCGGCGGCACGGCGACGGCGAAAAGCGCAGGCATCGCCAAACGGGGCGTCATGAACGTTCTGCAACACGCCGGCATCGTCGCCGGCAAGGCGGAGGCCGGACAGACGACCTGGCTCGACATGCCGGACGGCAAGTGCTTCTCCTTCGCCGAGGAGGGCGGGTTGATCGAGCCAGCCGTCGATCTCGGAGACGAGGTCCGCGAGGGCGACGTCGTGGCCCGCATCCATCCGACCGGACGAACCGGCGCCGCGCCCCATGAAATCCGTGCCAAGATGAGCGGCATCCTGTGTGCCCGGCATTTCCCCGGCCTGGTCAAGGCCGGTGACTGCGTGGCGGTGATTGCCATCGTCGTCGGCTGACGCTATCGGAGGCAGGTCTTTTCCGCCTCCTGCTTTCCGGGGCTTCCATGGCCTATGCAAACCTTCTCTCCGACCGCCGGCATCTTCCTCTTCTGGCCCTGATTACCGGGGGCATCGCCATCGGGGGATCGCCGATCTTCGTCAGGCTTTCCGAGCTTGGTCCAGTCGCGACGGCATTCTGGCGGCTTGCATTAGGTCTTGTCCCGCTGTGTGCCTTCGCGCTGATATGGAGGCCGGAGGCCTTGCGCCTGCCGGAGCGTCGGGCGGACTATGCGCAGCTGATGCTGCCCGGGCTCTTTCTGGCAGCCGATCTGGTGGCTTGGCACCTCGCCATCCACCTGACGAGCATCGCCAATGCCACCCTGCTGGTGAACCTTTCGCCGGTCTTCGTCACTCTCGGAAGCTGGCTGCTCTTCGGTCAGAAGATAAGCCGAGGCTTCATCGTCGGCCTCGTCGTGGCACTCGTGGGCGTGGTGATCCTTAAATCGGGCGATGGGAGTTTCGGCGGCGGCCATTGGATCGGGGATGTCTCCGCCGTGATCGGCGCCATCTTCTATGCCGGCTATATGCTGGCGCTCGGCAGCGCCCGCGGCCGGTTCGATACGATGCGGGTCATGCTATGGAACACGGCGACGGCGGCGCTCTCCATCCTTCCCGTCGCGCTTGTCATGGAAAGCGAGATTATCCCGCCGACCTTGCATGGCTGGGAAATTCTGCTGGCGCTCGCATTGATCAGCCATGTCGGCGGGCAGGCGCTGATCATCTATGCGCTCGCCTACCTGCCGATGAGTTTCTCGTCGCTTACTTTGCTGCTGCAGCCGGTGGTCGCTTCCCTGCTGGGCATCGTCGTGCTCGGTGAATTTCTGGGTCCATTGGGATGGGCCGGAGGCGGAATCGTCCTGTTGGGTATCCTGATCGCGCGGCGGTCGCGCTCGTCATAAGCGCCTGGCAAGTTGCATTCGCTTGCAAGGCCCGGCAGAGAAACTGTCTTCCGAGTATCCGGATTGAGGATCGCAATCGCCCCGGTCGGGATCAGATCGCGGAAAAGGACGTGGCGTCGGGAATGGAACAATTCGAGCTGTTTTCGGTTTGCCATCGCGCGGGTCCGGGGACGCCGGCGGGGACCTGTGGCCCGATCTTTCGTCGGAGACATTCGAATGGACGCAAACTTATCGGGTGTCTTCAAAGCATCGGCCGGTTCGCTGAGGCCCTTGGTGACCGCGGGGCTGGCAATTCTATCCCTCTGGGCCATCCAGGTCGAGTTTCCACGGGTCTTCTCCGATCATGGGTTTTGGGATTTCGGCGCTTTCGTCGCATCCGGGCGCGCAGCGGCTGTGGGGCTGGACCCCTATGGCATCTATCCTCCTCTCACTCCCCACGTCGTCTTTCTCGGCTTTGACGCCTGGAATCCCAATCTCAATCCGCCTGTTTCCGCCATCCTCTTCCAGGCGTTCGATCTCGCCGATCCCGTCATCGCATTTCGCATCTGGCGGTGGATTTCGATCGGCTGCTATCTCGCGGCCGTTTTTCTGCTGCTCCTGCGCTACAGTGGCGGGTTCGAAGCAGTACTTCTTGCCATCTGGGCCGTGGCGCTCGCCGGTTTTTCGGACACGCTCTACCTTGGTCAGATCTATACGCCGTTGGTACTTGTCGCGGCTGCCGCCTGGCTCCTGCTGGAAAAAGGCCGGAGCGTGGCTGCTGGAATCCTGATCGGCCTCTTGATATCGATGAAGCCGAATTTTCTTGTCTGGCCGGTGCTGCTCTTTCTCGCCGGTTACGGTTTGCCAAGCCTCGTCTCGATCGCCACGGCGGCATTCATCGCCGTTATCCCGCTGACACAGTTCGGCGCTCACATCTACCTCGACTGGCTGCGTCTGGTGGCCTCGGACGGGGAGCGGGCGATCTTTCTCACCAATGCTTCCCTTACCGGCCTGGCAGCGCGTATCGGCCTTCCCGTCGCCGGCACGGTTCTCAGTATCCTGTTGTTGCTTGGGCTAGCCGTCTGGGCTTTCCGGCGCCGGCCGCCGGTTCTCGATGTCAGCGGGTTGGCGCTTCTTGCCGGCCTTCTCGCCTCGCCTCTCGGATGGATCCATTACACGCTGTTCCTGCTGCCGGTCCTTCTGCATCATTGGCAGCGGCCGTGGACATGGATCGTGGCTGCCGCGTTTGTGATTCCGGTGCCCTTCGTGCTTGCACAGTTCGGAAAACCGGCTTTGGTCCAGTTTACGATCGGATCCGTCTATGCCTGGGCGCTCGTTCTGTTCCTCTTGGGCCTGATTGCGGCCGAGTGGCAAAGGCCGGAGACCGCCGGTCAGGAGCGCCGGCGGTAAATCCGCCAGTATTCCGTTTCCGTCACGAGCTGATAGTGATCGGCAATATAGTCGGCATAGATTTCCCGCATGCCCGAGGCAGTCCAGATTTCGATCGGTGACTTGGGGTCGAGGACCAGCGTCGCATCGGCGAATATCTCCTCTGCGGAGGGATGGTGGTCCCGGTTGAGCGTCCGGCCCCAGTGGTACCAGGCGCTATCGCCCGCGGGCGATGGAAGAGGCATGCCGGCCGAAAAAGGATTGACGAAGTCCAGAACCACGACATGCGCCGGCTGCTCGCCGAGATCGGCGAGTGCGGCAGCCCCGTCCGCCAAGGTTTCGTTATAGCGGCGGAAATAGTCGTATTGACCCGTGCTCCACATCGGCACCAGACGAATGCCTTCGAAGTTCGGCAACGATATCTGTTCTCCCTTGCCGGAGACGGCGTAGAGGAAGTGTATCGTGAGCGACGCGGCGTTGCTCACTGTCGCCGGCAGCAGCAATGCCGCCAATAGCATCGGAAGGCCGCGCGACAGCCGCCGGAATTTCGGTGCGCTCTCCGAGCGGAGGAGCAATTCGGCGATCACGGCAGCGCTGGCGCCGAGCGTCAGAATACCGAGCGTCTGGAAATTCTGGTCGATGATCAGAAATCCGGTCGCGACACAAAAGCCGATAAAGAGCAGGTCGCGCAGCCGCCGCCTGCTAAGCAGGAAAAGAACGGCGAAGATCGCATAGATGGTGACATCCGCAAGGTTCCTCAGCGCGATATCCGTCAACATGCGCGCGCTCGGGATGCCGCCGCTGACTTGGCTTGCAAGACGCAGGTCGGCCAGGTGATTGATCCCGCCCTGCCATATCGCCTCGATGAGGAGGACGATTGCGATGCAAAGCCCCAGCGACAGTATTGCCCATCGGTACTGGCGCCGGTCGGACAACAGGAACAACAGGAATGCCACGTTAACGAGGCCATAGGTGATCTTCGTATAGAGCATCAGTAGCACGAGGAAGGTCGCGCAGGCTGCATCCTTCATCTCCGGTCGTGGAGATTGCCGCGTGCGGGGCAGATACATCACCAGAAGAAGCCCGAGCGCGGCCCATCCCAGGCGGTTGTAGAACATGGCGAAGGTCAGTTCGCCGAGCCACTCGCCGGGATTGGCCGGAGCGGCGGCGATCAGAAGCAGGAAGGCGGCAAGAGGCAGGCCGATCATCCACTGCATCCGGCTGCCTATAACCTCCGCTACGACGATGGCGAACAGGACGACCACAAGAGCCATGCCGACCGGCATTGCGGCAGCCATGCTTCCGGTCAGGCCATAACCCGCGGCGGGCAGGTAGAAGGCAAGCGGACCGAGCGAGCTGTGGAAATCGACATTCGGAACCTGGCCGGACCAGATCCGGTGCGCGCCGTCGAGATAGATGAAGAGGTCGTTGACATATTTCGTCGTGACCGTCGCGCCGGGCAGGGCAAGGAGCGTGGCCAGAAGGAAGCCGATGCAAAGGATCACCCCGCGCAGCCCGATGAAACGTCGGATCGCCTGGAGGTGTGGGCCAGCTTGCGCCGTCTGTTCCTTCGCGAAATCCATGACAGTCATCTTGTCTTCGCCTCTGGTTGGCGGCGTTGATAGATTTTCCACTCGCCGGTTTCCCGCAACAGTTCGAATTCCTGGGAAATGAAGCTTCCGTAGAGTTGTTGTAAAGGCAGGCTGTTGATGCCGATCTTCGGGATCATCACGATCTTGACGTCGGCAAAGAGCGCCTCTGCCGGAAGATAGCTCTTTTCGTTGACATTTCGCCCCCAATGAAGCCAGGCGCTGTCGCCGACCGGAGGCCGGATGCCAAGGCCTGCCGAGAAAGGATTGACGAAATCAAGGACAAGGACGCGCTCGGGGGGAGTGGGCAAGGTCTGCAGGAGCTCTCCGCCGCTCGCGAGACTGCCCACATAGCGGGCCATGAAACCGTTCCGTTCGGAGGGTGGCATGAGGTTTCGGACGTCCTTGAAAAGCGGCAGGCCGAGAGGTTCGCCGGCATTTGCCGTGGCAAGTGCCGTATGGAGCACCAGCGCCGTCGCATGGTGCGCGACAGGCGGTAGAAGGAAGAAAATCAACGCCAGCGGCAGGCCCGTGATGAGGTGCCTGGGGCCGAGGTCTGGTGTCCCGTCCTTTGTGCTGCGGGGACAGGTTGCGCGTGCCACGGCCACCGCCGCGCCGCAATAGAGCGTGATGATGCCCCAGCCATGGGCGTTCTGGTTGAGGATCAGGAGGCCTGCGAAGACGCAGAACCCATAGAAAAGGAAGTCTCGAACGCTGCGCGTCCGCCAAAGGGAGATGATGGCGATGACCCCGAACACGGTCAGGTCTGCAAGATTGTTGAGAAAGTTCCCGACGAGGCTGAGAAGGTCATGATCGCCGCTTACCTTCGCCGCCGCAATCAGGTCTTCGATGTAATCCCACGTACCGTGCCAGAAAAACTCGATGGCGATCGCCGCCAGGGCCGTTACCAGAAGAGCGATCAATACCCACTGGCGCTGCCGCTGGTCAAACAGCATGAAGACGAGAAAACCCAGCCCGACCAGTCCGTAAGTGACCTTCGTGTAGAACTGCACCAAAAGAAGAAGGGCGGCAGCAAAGCCATCGGCAAGATCTGCCTTTTTCATCTGGTCAACGGGGGACAGGTACATCACCAGCAGCAGGCCAAGGGCAAACCAGCCGATGCGGTTGTAGAACATCGCGAAGGAAAGGTGCCAGATCGCGCTGCCGAGATTGATGGGCGCGGCGAGGAGAAGGATCAGGAACGTTCCGAGGGCGATTGCCAGCGGCGGGCTCAGGCGCGACGGGAGAATGTGGATCATCGCCGGGATGAAAGCGACCAACAGCGCGGCCATTCCGGTCGGCATGGCCGCGCCGAAGCTGCTGGACAGGAGATATCCGATAGCCGGAATATAGAAGACGAGCGGCCCCAGTGCGGTATGAAAGTCCCGGTTCGGCACCTGTCCGACCGTTATCCGCTGCGCACCGTCGAGGAAGATCAGCACGTCGTTGATGAAGGCTGCGGTCACGGTACGGCCCGGCAGGTAGAGCATGCCCGCACAAACGAGCGCGATTGCTGCGATCGGCGCCGCGGTGGCAAGGGGTCGCCTCATCCCGGTGACGGCTCCGTCTGTTCCATGTCGGGACGGGGGCGATGAAACAGCGTCCAGTGTTCGCTCTCGCCGGCCTGTGTGAAGTTCTGTTGCAGGAAGGGAAGGTAGAGCCGTGCTACGCCTTCCGCAGCCTCGCCGGTCCTCCAAAGCAGAACCGTATCCGCATGCGCGAAGAGATCTTCCGGCGGAATGAAATGCGTCTCGTTGACCGTGACATCCCACCGCATCTGGGTCACGTCGCCCCCGGCCGGCTGCAGATCCAACACTCTGGAGAAAATATTCGCCGCGCCGGGAACGGAAAGTTGGTGGATCGGCTGGTCGAGCGCGGCCAGCAGGCCGAGGCCTTCCTCGATCGTGCCGAGATACCAGGAGGCACTGTTGAAATCGCCGCCGGTCCAGAGATCGGCAATGTGGACGCCTTCGATATGCGGCAGGGCGACCGGCTGGCCGGCACGTGCCGTGGCCGCGCCGGCATACAGCGCCAGTGCCATGCCGCAGTGAAGGATCGTCGGCAGCACGAAAGCGAGAAAATAAAGCTTCACGCCGCTCCAGTTGACGAATGCGCCCTGACCGGTCTCCGGATGATCGTCCATCTGCCGAAGGAGGCGCTCGGCCGCCACGGCTGCAGCGGCATGAACGGTGATGACGCCCCAGCGCTGGATGTCATGGCTCAGCAGCCAAAGGCCGCCGATCGCGCAGAACAGGAAGAAAATCAGATCTCTCCAGCGCCAGGTTCGTGAGAGCGTGAGGATGACGAGGAAGGCGAGGAGCAGAAGGTCGGCAATATGTGCAAGGCCGCGCTGCAGGAATTCACCGGGGCCGCGGCCCAGCAGGCCATTCGCCTGCATCACGAGCCAGACGTCCGCGACGTAAGCGGAGGAGCCGCCCCAGATCATGCCGACGATGACGAGCATGGCAGCGACGAGGAGTATCGACGTACCGGCCCACAGGCGATGATGGCGGTCGGTCAGCATGAACAGGAGAAACACCAGGGCGACGAGCCCATAGGTCGCCCGCGTGTAGATCATGATGAGGGTCAGGATGACCGCCGAAACGGCGTCCAGCGCCGTCTGGCGGCGAAGCCCCGGACGGGGCCGCAGATACATGGCGAGCAGGAGAGCGATCGCGACCCAGCCGATCCGATTGTAGAACATCGCGAAGGAAAGCCCGGTGACCCCTTCGCCGAGATTCATCGGCGCCGCGAGGATCAGCAGCAGAAAGACGGCGAAGAGCAGCGCCAGATACGGACGCAGGCGCGAGATCAGCACATGGCTGGAGATCAGCGTCATGACGACGACGAAAAAGGCCATGGTTGCCGGCATGGCGCCGCCCACGCTGCCGGTCAGCCGATAGCCGAGCGCCGGCACATAATAGACGAGTGGACCGAGATTTGTGTGGAAGTCGACATTGGGAACCTGTCCTTTCAGGATGCGGTCTATCCCCTCCACGATCCAGAAGAGTTCATCGAGCGACTTCGTCGTGATCGTGATGCCCGGCAGGGCGAGAAGCGCTGCGCACAGGAACCCGATCAGCAGGGTCCACGTCCTTGGCGAGAGGGAGAGCCGGCTGCCTCTGCCATATGTCCCGTCGTCGGTCAGCGATCCGCTCACAGCCGCAGCCTCTTGAAGAGTGGTTCAGGGATCGACCGCACCGCCAGCATCAACGGCCACCACAGACCCCGCACATAGATCACGTCGCGGTTTCTCTTTCCCTCCGTGGCGGCAAAGATCGCGTCGGCGACCTCGGCAGGTTCCGCGGTCAGGAGAGGCGGGAGCTTAACCTCCGCCGTCATCCGCGTCCGGACGAAGCCGGGCTTGACGGTGAGCACCCGTACACCTGTGGCGGCGAGCCGGTTCCTCAGGCCTGACAGGAACGCGGTGAGTCCGGCTTTTGCCGCACCGTAGACATAATTGGACGCCCGGCCCCGGTCGCCGGCGACGGAGCTCATGCCAACAATCGCGCCGGATCCGCGGACCGCGAACCGCTCGGCCAGCAGACCGAGAAGCAGTGCCGGTCCTTCTAAATTGGTCCGCAGCAGCATAGTGGCATAATCGGGTTCCTTCTCGGCGCGCGTTTGTTCGCCAAGCTCGCCCACGACGCAAACGGCCACATCCGGAAGCGCCGGCAGCCCATTGATGAAGGCCTCGAAGCGGCCGTTGTCGAGGATATCCAGCTGATGCGTGGAGATTGATCGGCCGGTTCGGGTGCGGATGTCGCCCGCCTCGCGCTCGACTGCTTCGAGATTGCGCCCGGCGAGCTGCACGTCCCATCCGGCCATGGCATAGGTCAGGCCGGTGGCGCGCCCGATATCCGACGTGGCGCCAATCAGGAGTAGGGTCTTGCCGGTCCCATTCATATGCCAAGCCTTGTCGAAAGACGGGAATTGAAGCGCAGATCGGCGCCGACCGTCTGCCGCAGTTCCTTGAATGCCGTCAGCTGCGGATAGCCTGCCTCGAAGGTCCGACGTGACTGTCGCGCGTCCTTTGCCAGATAGAGCCGTCCCCCTGCTTCGACAACGGTTCTGTCGATCTCTTCCAGCAAGGGAAACACGTCGGCAGTGGCGGGAAGGTCGAGCGCGAGCGTGTAGCCGGAAAGCGGAAAGGATAGGAGGCCGGTACCTTTTCCGAGCTTCTTCAGGACGGCGAGGAAGGAGCCCTTGCCCGACCGGGCAAAGCGTTCGAGGATATCTCCCAGAACGGAGAGCGCATTCGCCTCCGGCACGACGCATTGGTGCTGGAGGAAACCTCGTTTGCCGTAGAGCCGGTTCCATTGATGGATGCCGTCCAGCGGAAAGAAATACGGGTTCCAATGGACGAGCGAAGGAGCCTTGACCTTCCGGGCGCCGGCGCGGAAATAGAACTCGTTGAAGGCCGAGACACTTGCCTTGTTCAGCGCCCAGCCAGGGAGATCGATCGGAAGACCGAGCATGGGACCTTTCATGGCCGGAAAGAGCTCTCCCTGCGACATATGCGAGAAGACCTTTTCCCGGGTGGCGTGTTCGCCTGAAAAGACAAGAGATCGCCCAAGCGATGCCCCCCGCGAGAGGCAGTCGATCCAGGCGACGGAATAGCTGCTTTCCTCCGTGGCCCGCAGCGCGTCGAGAGCCTCGCCCAGATCGTCCGCGACGAGCGTTTCTTGGAGGATCCAGCCGGTCTCGATCGGCTTCATCGTGAAGGTCGCCTCGGCGATGACGCCGGTCAGGCCCATGCCGCCGATAGTCGCGAAAAAAAGCTCCGGGTTTTCCCGGCGGCTGCAAGTGACGGCCTCGCCGCTGGCGAGTACCAGCTTGAACTCCGTCAGGTGATTGCCGAATCCTCCGTCCCGGTGATGGTTCTTGCCGTGCACGTCGGACGCGATCATGCCGCCGACGGTCACGAATTTCGTGCCAGGCACGACGGGCGGGAAATAACCTCTGGGAACGAAGGCGTGCAGGATGTCCGAAAGCATCGCCCCGCCTTCCACGGTCAGAAGGGTGGTTGAGGGATCGAATGCCTTCATCCGGTTGAGCTCGCGGCACATCAACGTGGCTTTCTCGCCGACTGCCGCATCGCCATAGGAACGACCGTTGCCGCGCGCGGCCAGGCCGGTGTGCGACGGGACGGCGGTCGCCAGCACATGCGGGAACGCGCATCCCAGCACCTCGCTCTCATGGCGTGGATAGCGGCCCCAGCCCTCCAGCATCATGTCACACCCTCTCCGGTCTAAAGACGAACCTCCGGTCGAGGGCGTATTTCGACACATATCCGATCGCCAGGCCAAGTGCGCCACCGGTATATTTTGCTAGATCCGTCTGCCAAAGTGTCCAAAAAGAGATCTCGAAACTCCAGAAGACAACTGTCGTCAGAACGCTGAACAAGCCGTAGAGGGTGATCTTCCGGACTTCGCTGGCATGCGAGGCATAGCCGTCGAAGAATATCCATTTCTTGTCGAGCATGTATTTGACGGCGAAGCCCGCGACGGTGCCGGCAAGGAGCGACAGCATCAACGGTTCGACGGGGGAAATATGGATTACGGCTTCCTGAACCGCAAAATTCACGAGAGTGGAGATGATGGCGAAGACGACATAGCGGAAGGCAAGACCAATCCTGCCGTTATTCCTCGGTGAGGATCGCGGGATCGACTGCATGCGTACCACCTCACATGGCGCCGATGACGAAGGCGCAGACCAGGCCGAACGTGGCAATGCTCACCTTGTCCTTCAGGGCGAAGACGACGGGGTCGTCAGGCATCAGGCCTCGATGCGCCAGCATCAGCACGCGTGCGATCCAATAGATCAGGACCGGGCCGACCAGCCACAGGATCTCGGGACGGCTATAGAGGTCCTGGACGCTGTCGCTGGAAATATAGAGGGCAAACGGCGTCAACGCATTCAACCCCGCCGCAGCCGCCAAGGCGCCCACCATGCCGATGTCGGCATTCCTGTAGTCCCGGCTCTTGGAATCCGGCAGTTTGGCTTCGCGCCGTGCGATGAGTTCCACGTAACGCTTGACCAGCGCCAGCGAGAGAAACCAGCTCATCATGAAAGCGAGCAGCCAGGGCGAGACCCACACCGAAAGCGCGACCGCGCCGCCGATCACCCGCGTCGTATAGAGCCCGGCGAGAGCGACCACGTCCAAGATCATCATGCGCTTCAGAAGGAAGGAATAGGCGGTGGTCAGCGCAAAGTAACCAAGGAGAACCGCCAGAAAGAGGGGGGAGATCAAAGCCCCGACCGCCAGCGAGAGGAAAAAGAGTAACGGGATCGCCATGAGCGCATGCGACAGAGGGATTTCTCCGCATGCCAGCGGTCGCCGGCATTTCGTATGGTGCGCCCGGTCGTCCTGCAGATCCACGAGATCGTTCAGAACGTAGACGCTCGACGAGCAGAACGAGAAGGCGATCGCCGCCAGCAGAACCTGAAGCGCGCTCCCCCAGTCGAAGAGGAGGCTGGCCAGGAGCGGCACGAAAACGAGCGCGTTCTTGGCATATTGATGCACTCGCAGCAACCTGGCCCAGCTTCGCCATGTGGGCCCGTGATGCGACAGATGCTCCACGTCGTCACACTGCTCGGAAAGCTTCCGCCCCACGCCGGCAGCCGTACGGATTGCGTAGGATTTCGCGGCGCACCGCCATACGGGAAGGTCGGCGGCGTCATTGCCGATATAGTCGAAGCCGCCTTCGCCGAAGGCCGCTACCAGCTTTTCCGCCTTGACCTCGCCGGCGCAATTGGTCACGGCGTCGGTCGCGAACCAGCCTGTAAACAGGCCGAGATATCCAGCGATCGCGGAAACGAGGCGTTCGTGGCTGGCCGATGCGAGATAGACGGGGCGCCCCTGTGCCGAGGCTCTGCGGACGAGGTTCAGCACCTCCTCGTCGTAGGGCAGGAGAGCAGGATCGAAATCGGCCGGCTCCGACAGGCGGTGCTTGAGGCTTGCCTTTCCCTCCGACAGCGCTCGGGCCATGTCCGCGATCGAATGGGGGCGGCGGCTGAGTTCGGAAAAGGCCGTTTCGATCAAAAGGTCCGAGCGAACAAGCGTGCCGTCAAGATCGACCACGAGCGGTCGCGCCGGTTCGGCACGCGCCGACCGGGGCGAGACTCCGGTGGCGGTTGTCTTCGGTTCCCGGCGATATCGGGATCGCTCATCCTCCCGGCTCCGGAGACGGAATTGCGCTCGTGGCTCCAGGAATTCCTGCTGCGGCTCGCTCACGTGACACCTTTTCGCAGCCTCCGGTGCAGAGACTTTCGTGGCGAGCTAACAGGGATTGTACGATTTTGTTCCATTGCCGGATAAGCTCATTTCCGCGGGGCTCACAATCAAGCCCGGTATGAAAAAGCGCACTGTCCACCTGTCATTTCTTCTTCATATGCATATGTTCTGGAAAACGATCATTGCCGAGAGCGGCCGACAAACCGGAGGCGATTGTTGCGAGGGGACGTTCCAAGAATGCAAGGCGGGGAGAAAATTGCCGCCATCTTTCGCCGAGGTCTCGCTGGGCTGATCGGCTTTGGCCTCGTCTTGAATCTGTTGCTGCTTGTCCAGCCGATTTACATGCTCCAGGTCTATGATCGGGTGCTGCCGTCGGCCTCCATCGAGACGCTGGTCTATATCTCCATCATCACTGTCGGCACGCTTTTTCTGCTCGGCATCGTCGATGGCGTGCGTGCGATCATGGCCGGCCGCCTCGCCAACCGCCTGGAAGTCGCAGTCGGAGCGGACGCGCTTCAGGCCTCCATGGTCGGTCCCCGGGCAAGCCTTGGCGACGTGCAGCCGCTTCGCGACCTCCAGACTGTCCGCGGCTTCATTTCCGGACGCGGGCTCTTCGCCTTTCTCGATCTGCCCTTTGCGCCGTTCTTCATAGCGCTTCTCTATCTCATCCATCCGCACCTTTTCTGGCTGACGGTGATGGGGGCTGTCGTGCTCGCCGCGATCGCGATCGCCAACCAGCGGGCGAGCGACAAGGCGGCGGGCGATGCCGGTATCCGACAGATGAATGCGACGCTCGCCGCCCAGGCTTTCGTGAGGAATGCCGAAAGCGTGAAGGCGATGGGAATGTGGCGCAACATTGTCCATCGCTGGGGGGCGGAGGAGGCCTTGTCTCTCGCCGCGCAGGACCGGGTGAACTCATCCAACGCGTTCTTCAGCGGCGTTTCGCGCGTCTTTCGCCTCGGCCTCCAGATTGCGACCCTCGGCTATGGCGGATACCTCGTGCTTGCCGGGGAAATGACGGCGGGGATGATCTTCGCCGCCTCGCTTATCTCCGGGCGCGGTCTTCAGCCCATCGATCAGGTGATCGGCGGCTGGAAGGGGTTCATCGAAGCGCGCAAGGCATGGAAGCGCCTCGTCGAGGCTCTTTCCGCCGTGAAGCCGGCCGAGATGCGTACGGAGCTTCCCGTGCCTCGGGGCGAGGTGAATTTCGAAGCGGTTATCGTCTTCCCTGCCGCAAGCGAGGCGACAGGTCGAGCCGGGGCGCAGACAGGTGAACCGTTGCTGAAGCGTATCAGCGCGACTATTCCCGCCGGCGCATGCGTGGCGGTCATAGGCCCATCCGGAGCTGGGAAGACGACCCTCATGCGGACGCTGATCGGGGCGGTCGAGCCGAGATCGGGCGCGGTGCGGATCGACGGGGCGGACATCCGCAATTGGGATCCCGATCGCCTTGGCCGGCATATCGGCTATCTCGCGCAGGATATCGAGCTTCTGCCGGGAACCATCGCGCAGAATATCGCCCGCTTCGATCCGAATGCCTCCAGCGAGGCGATTGTCCGCGCTGCCCGGGAGGCGCAGGTGGACGATCTCGTCCTCAAGCTGCCGAAAGCCTACGACACGCTGATCGGACCTGGCGGTCTCCAGCTATCCGGCGGGCAACGCCAGCGTGTGGGCCTTGCTCGGTCCTTTTTCGGCAGGCCGAAGATATTGGTCCTCGACGAGCCGAACGCCAATCTCGACAGCGAAGGCGAGGCGGCCTTGGAGCGGGCGCTTGCGATGGCGAAAGCGGAAGAGATCACGGTCCTCATCGTGACGCAAAGACGATCGGTCGTCGAAAAGGCGGACCGCATCATGGTTCTGCGCGACGGAAACCTGGAGGATTACGGACCTCGCGAGGAGGTGCTCCAGCGCCAGGCGGAAAAGGCGCAGGCTGTACGCGAGACGCAAAGGCGCGTGGCCGGCAATACGCTGCAACCTGTCGTTCTCGGACAGTTTGCGAGTGTCACCGATGCCAGGCGTTGAGGTGATTATCGGAGAGCGGCGGAGATGAGCGGCAACTCGGATTGGGCCAAGGACGTCCGGACAAGTGCGCGGTTGGCCTCGGTTGCCGGTCTGGCCGCGACGCTTCTGTTCGTCTTCGGCTTCGGCGCCTGGGCGTCGCTTGCTCCGCTTGCGGCCGCCGCCATCGCGCCGGGCGTCGTTGCCGCAGCGGGACAGAACCAGCGGGTCCAGCATCTGGAAGGCGGCATCATCGACAAGATCATGGTTCAGGAAGGCGACCGCGTCAAAGCCGGGCAGCCGCTCTTCGAACTCGATGGAACCAGTGCGCTCGTGCAGCACAATAGGGTGCAGAAGCAGCTCGTCGCCCTTTCGGCACGCGCCGCGCGGCTTGCCGCCGAGCGGGACAGCGCAGATCAACTTGTCTTTCCGAAAAATCTTGAGAAGACCGCCGGAGCCGAAGGCGACAACGGCATTCTCGTTGAGCAGGCTGCGGAGTTCAGAGCGCGTCTCGCGCGCCACCGGCAGGAACTCGCCATCCTGCAGCAGCGCGTCAACGCGCTGAAGGACCAGATCGAGGGCATGGCTGCCCAGCAGGGCGCGGTCGAACGGCAGATTGAAGTCGTCCAGGAGGAAGCGGAGCGAAAGAAGGGGCTACTGGACAAGGGCCTGACGGATCGCTCGGAATACACGGCCTTGCTACGAAGCGAGGCTGATCTTCTCGGCGAACTGGGGCAGACGAAGGCTTCCATTCTGGCGTCGCATACGCAGATCGCCGAGGCCGAGGAGCAGATGGCCAGGCTACGGACGCAGCGTGTCGAGACTGCGATCTCCGAGCTCAACGACGTCCGTGCCCAGATCGCCGATGCCGAGGAACAGCAGCGTGCGGCCAAGGCCATTCTCGATCGCGTCGTGATCCGCTCGCCAAGTGACGGGATCATCGTCGAAATGGCCTATAACAGCCGCGGGAGCGTGGTCCGGCCGGGCGATACTCTGCTCGAACTTCTCCCGACCGCGTCCAATCTGGTAATCGAAGCGCGCGTTTCGCCGCAGGACGTGGATGTCGTCAAAGTAGGGCAGGAGGCGCGATTGCGTTTCAGCGCCCTCAACGTCCGCACGACGCCGACCGTCGATGCGACCGTGACTTATCTTTCGGCCGACAGGCTTCTCGACCAGAAGAACGAGCAGCCCTATTACACCGCGCGGCTGCGCATGACCGATGCGCTGCCGCCGGAAATCACGCCGGAGCAGATCTATCCCGGCATGCCGGTCGAGACCTATATCAAGACCAGCGAACGCACCTTCTTCGAATATCTGACGAGGCCGATCGTCGACAGCTTCAACCGGGCGTTCCGGCAGGAATAGGCAGGAACCGGATCTCTTCAGCTACTCCACCGAGTTCAAGAATCCGGTCTTCCACAATAACGATGCCTATGGGATGTCGGATCATGATCCAAGCACTGAGGCGGCACCGATGGTGAAGATATTGCTCCAGATATTGTTGTGGTCCCTCTTCATGGCGGCGCTGATCTTTTGGCCGGCCGGGACGTTCGCTTATCCGGGCGCCTGGGCGTTCATCGTGCTATTCCTGGGCGGCGGGCTCGCGATGGTGTGGTGGCTTGCCAAATACAGTCCGAGCCTGCTTCGGGAACGCATGGGGTCGCCGATCCAGCACGACCAGAAACCGTGGGACCGCATCTGGCTGTCGCTTTTCATACTCGGATTCTGCCTCTGGATGGCGTTCATGAGCTGGGATGCCGCCCGCACCGGCTTCATAGCGATGCCGCTTGGATTGCAGGTTCTCGGAGGCATTGCCATTGCCGCCTACACGTTCGGCGCCTGGTGGACGTTCCGCGAGAACAGCTTTGCAGCGCCGGTCGTGAAGATCCAGGAAGGGCAGAGGGTGATCGATACCGGCCCCTATGCGTTTGTACGCCATCCCATGTATGCGAGCGCGGTATTGCTCTTCATCGGCATTCCGCTGCTGCTTGGCTCCTGGCTTGGTCTTGCTCTTTCGATCGTCTTCATCCTGAGTATCGCCTGGCGCGGGGTTCGGGAAGAACGTGTGCTGCGCGATGAGCTTCCAGGCTACGACGATTATGCCAGACGCGTGCACTACAGGCTTCTCCCTGGCATCTGGTAACGGCCGACACCGAACCATTCCAGATCGTCGGCGCTTCGGGGCCGGCGCTGCATTCCGGTTATGGTAAGGATGCGGCGATCGTCGAACGGCGTCTGATGAGTTCGCCCGATATCCTGCGGATGATCGGCGGCTGGCCGGGAGCGCAGGACCCATCCTCGAGCATGGCTACCGCGACGTCGACGATCGTGTCTATCGGTTGGCGGAACGTCGTCAGGTTGTAATGCGGCCAGCCGGCCATGGCGATGTCGTCGAAGCCGGCGACGGCGATATCGCCGGGCACGCCGACGCCGTTTTCCTGCAAGGCATCGATGCCGCCGGCCGCGAGGATGTCATTGGCGAAAAAGATCGCATCGGTGCTGCTGCCACGCGCCAGAATCTCGAGGGCTGCGTTGCGTCCGGCGTCGTAATTGTATTCGCCGCCGTCGATCAGCGCGGATAGCGTCATGCCATGCTCGGCGATGCGGGTGACGAAGGCGTTCTGGCGTTCTCTGTTCGTCGTGGTGTGGGAAAGGCCTGCGACGTAGGCGACGCGCCGGCAGCCGATGTCGTGGAAATGGTCGGCGATCGCTCTCGCGCCCTCGGCATTGTCGCAGATCACGCAGCTCAGTTCCGCATCCTCCGCAACGCGATTGATGAGGATCGCTGCACGATCCTCCGTCGCCCAGCGCAGCGTGGGGCCGGACAGAATGGTCGCAGAGATGACGATGACGGCATCGACATTGTATCGCCGCACCGCCGAAAGCTGTTCTTCCAGATTGGCACCCCTGGTGATGTTGAACATCAGGCTCTGGAGGCCGATCTGCTGCAATGCACGGGAAAGCTTCTCGATCAGTGCCGGATAGAACGGGTTCTGCATGTCCGAGATGACGATGCCGACGATATTGGTGCGGCTCTTCGAAAGCATGCTGGCGATCGCATTCGGGTGATAATCGACTTCCTCGGCGAAGCGAAGAATCCTTTCCCGCAGCTCCGGCGCTATGCTCGCCCCGGGCGTGAAGGCGCGGGAAACGGCCGACTGGCTGACGCCGAGCATGCGTGCGAGTTCACGCGCCGTCATCGGCTTGCGCCTTGCCTTTTCGCCGCTCGTATCGTTCAACGCCGGCCCTCCCTGGCACGACCATGCAACCGCTGCGAGATTTCATACAGCATCATCAGCCTTCCTTCCATAGGACGAATTGATGCGGAAGCCAATCTTGCATACGTATGCAATGCGCGCTACTTTCGTATCGGCGGGTGGAGGGGCCCGCGGGGCAAACGGGTGTGGAGGCACGGATGTCCAAAGCGTTGAACGGTCTGCGGGTCATCGACTTCTCAGACAATCTGGCTGGACAATATTGCGCACGCCTGCTGGCGGATTTCGGTGCCGATGTCGCACTGGCCGAACCTCCTGAAGGATCGCCGATCCGGCGGATGCCGCCGTTCTCCGTAACGGAGCCCGCTCTGTCGCTGCGGTTCTGGCATCTCAACACGGGAAAGCGCTCGCTTGCCATGGACTGGAGACGTACCGATGGGCATGAAGGGCTCGACGCCTTCCTGTCCGCCGCCGATATCGCGATCCTGCCGGAGGATTTCGATCCGCAGCGGGTATCCGAACTCAATCCGGCTTGCATCGTCGCTTCCGTAAGTGCTTTCGGGCAGGATGGGCCGCTGAAGGATTGGCGGGGGCCGGAGATCGTGCTGCAGGCCCTGTCCGGCATGATGAACAACAATGGCGCCTATGGCCGGGAACCGCTCTATGGCGTTGGCGATCGGGCATCCTTCGCAGCGGGGCAGGCGGCTTATATCGGCATCCTGGCCGCGCTCCATGAGCGTCATGAAAGCGGCCGCGGCCAAGTGGTAGCGGTCGATGCGGCGGAAACCGCAGCCGCCATGTGTTTCCCCTATGTCATGCGCCATATCTATAACGGCTCGGTTCACACCAGGCGCGACCAGACGATTCCTGCCGGCCAGGTGAAGTGCCGTGATGGCTGGGTCTGCATCTGGATCTACAATCATCGCTGGTCCGCGGTCTGCACAGCGCTCGATCTCTCCTATCTGGAAACCGATCCACGCTTCAGTGAACCCCAGATACGCAGGGCAAACTGGGATACTCTCTACGAAATCATCCAGAAGAAGGTCGCCAACCACTCGGCGGAAGAACTGGTCGAGCGGTTGCAGAAGGCGCAGGTCATCGCCGCAAAAGCCTACCGGCCATCGGAGCAAGTGCATAACCGTCATCTGAACGGCCGGGACTATTGGGAGAAGGCGAATGGCCGGCTGATCCTCGGCGCTCCTTTTCGGATGAGCCGGACGCCGCGCCGGGTAACGTCCGGTGCGCCGGCGCTCGGGGAGGCGAATGGCAGGCTCGAATGGCCCCGTAGCGAGCGTCTCGCACCAGGGCAATCTTCCGTGAGGCTGCCGCTCGAAGGGCTCAGGGTTGTCGAGATCACCACGGCCTGGGCCGGGCCGATGGCAGGCCGGGTGCTTGCTTATTTCGGGGCGGAATCGATCCATGTGGAATCTCCGAACCGGGTGAATTCCTGGCGCCTCAACAAGGAAAAACCCAATCCGATCAACTTTCCAAAGGGCGAAGCAGGGGCACGACCCTTCGACCGCTCTTTCCTGTTCAATTCGCAGAACGTCAACAAGCTCTCCTGCATACTCAACCTGAAGACGGAGGAGGGGCGCGCCACGCTCCGCCGGCTTGCGGCGGTCACCGACGTGCTGATCTGTAATTTCCGGCCGGGCACGCTTGCCAAGCTCGGACTCGATTACGAAAGCCTCAAGGCGATCAAGCCGGACATCATCGTCGCGGAATTGCCGGCTTTCGGCGGCAGCGGTCCGATGTCGGGTTATGCCGCGCTCGGGCCGACGATGGAAATGGCGACGGGCATGTCGGCGATGATGGCGTATCGCGACGGCCAGCCGGAAAATAGCGGCCCATCCTATCTCGATCCGATCGGCGGCTTCAATGCGGCCGCGGCGATCCTCACGGCGCTTCACCATCGCGACAGGACCGGCGAGGGTCAGTATGTCGAGGTGCCGCAGGTGGAGGCGGCGATGCAGTTCATCGGCGCCGAGCTGTTGCTTGCGGCAGAAACAGGTATCGATCCCATTCCCGACGGCAATCGCGTGGCGCACATGGCGCCGCATGACGCGTTTCCGGCGAGAGGCGAGGACCAATGGGTGGCCATCGCCGCCGAGGATGAAGCCCAATGGGTGCAACTCTGTGCTGCGATCGGGCAACCGAAGCTCGCCAGCGATCCGCGTTTCGCCGATCTCGCGGCACGCAAGCGCCATGAGGAGGAATTGACGGCGATCCTCTCCGAATGGACGGCGACGCGGGACAAGCACGGCATTGCACGGTTGCTGCAATATGCAGGCGTGGCCGCTGCTCCGGTCGCCAATGCTGCCGATGTCGCGGCCAGCACCTATCTTGCCCATCGCGGTTTCTTCACCGAACTCGATCATCCGGATGCGGGGCGCCATCGCCATCCGGGCCTGCCGATCCATTTGAGCCGCACGCCCGGAAGCCAGCGTCGCGCTGCACCGCAATTCGGTCGCGACAACCGGAAGATTCTCGAAGAAATCCTCGTACTTCCCGGCCATGAGATCGAGCGCATTTCGGCGAGCGAGGCCATGGCGACCATGCCTTTCCCGGATGGCTGACCATGACGCAAGATGCTTTCGATGCTGCTTTTCCGCGCGATCTGACCGTCGATATCCGGCTCGACGACGATCCCCGCTACAAGGGCTCGATCCATGAAGATGCAGTCGCGCGGGCGCGAGGCTATAAGGCAGCGCTCGTGCCGGGGGCTTTCGTTTACGGTTATGTCAGCCGTATCGCGTTGCAGGCCTGGGGAGAGGCTTGGATCGCCCGTGGCGGCATGGGGGTCAACTTCCGCCGGCCGGTCTATAACGGCGACCGGATCGTCATCCGGACCGGCGCACTGGCGGGCGATGCCGTAATGCGGCGGGCGGATGTCACCGTGACCAATGAAGAGGGCGAGGAGGTTGCAGCCGGCTGGGTCGGCCTGCCCGATGCGTCACCCGTGCCGCCCGACATTTCGGCTTTTTCCCTCTTTGCAAGGCCGGAAATTTTGCCGGCGGTCGATGCGGGCACACTGCATCCGGGCATGCCTCTGACGACAGCCAACCGGGTACTGACGGACGGCGATTTCAAGGCGTCGCTGCGGGCCTTCGGCGAGAGCGAACCATTTTACGAACGGGAGGGCATCGTCCATTCGGGTTGCCTGATGCGGCTTGCCATGGGCGATACTCACCAGAGTTTCCGGTTTCCCTCACCGATCGTGTTGACCGGCATCGTAACGCAGCATTTCGCTGAGGTTCGGCCGGGTCAGCGACTTGCTGTCGTCGGCGCGATCGCCGGGGCCTACTCGCGCAAGGGCAAGCACTATTTCGAAAGCGAGGAATTCCTGCTGGCGGATGGCCGACTCGCCGCCCGGTTTCTCCGCACCCAGATCTATGCCTATGACATGGCGTCTTCCTGAGGCACCGGTTTTTCAGCGAAATCTCGCGAGCGATGCTTGCATACGGATGCAAATTGAGCAATGCTGCGAATGTGGAGGAAGGTGACGGCGACAGGCCGGTCACGTGATCGATGCGGTCGGGGAGGGCCGCGCGAGACTTCAGCACATAGCAATCATGCATGAGGACCGTTTGCCGAGAATGCGGCTGCGGTTTCCGAACGTTCGACTGGCCCCTGGAGGCCGGACCGTTTGCTTTTCATTGAGGGTATGCAGTGGCGACGCCGACGACAATCAAATCGATAGAGGCCTTTCAAGTCAGCTGGGAGCCGAACGAGCCGCCGGGGCGGCGCACCGCGATCGTGCGGGTGACGACTGTCGAGGGCATCATCGGATATGGCGAGGCTTCGCCGATGATGGGTGGGGAACACTCGCTGGGCGTGGTGCGGGATTTCGCTCCCTCGCTGGTCGGCGCCGATGCGCTCGACCATTCGGTGCTCTACGACAAGCTGCTGCATAAATATGTGAAGCTCGGGCCTGAAGGTGCGGTGACCGGAGCGCTGGCGGCGCTCGACATAGCGCTCTGGGACATCAAGGGCAAGTATTTCAACCAACCGGTCTTCAAGCTGCTCGGCGGCGGCTGGCGCACGGAAATCCCGTTCTACTCATCGATCGGCGGTAATGCCGTGCGGACGGTCGATGAAACCCTGCGCGCCGTGGAAGCGCGCTGGAAGTCCGAGACGCCTGCGGCGATCAAGATCCGCTGGGATGGCGATCGGACCCGGCAGGATTATGACATTCCCGGCGACATCGCCAAGGCGAAGGCCGTGCGCAAGCTGGTCGGCGACGATTTCCCGCTCGCCTTCGATGCCAACAATCAATATTCGGTCGGCGGTGCGATCCGGGTCGGTCGGGCTTTGGAGGAGCTCGGCTATATCTGGTTCGAGGAGCCGGTGCAGCATTACAATGTCCGGGCAATGGGGGAGGTCGCGCAGCGCCTCGACATCACCGTGTCCGCGGCGGAACAGACCTATACCACGCAGGCTCTGGTCGACATGATCAATGCCGGGGTGCGGATGGTGCAGCCGGATATCGTCAAGATGGGCGGCATTACCGGGCTCATGCAATGTGCGGCGATCTGCTACGCCCATGGCGTCGAACTGGTGCCGCACCAGACGCAGCCAACCATCGCGCACACCGCGAACCTGCATGTGCTGGCGACCATCATGCACCTGACGAAACCTGCCGAATTCGCCGATCCATCGACGCGCATGCATGTCGCCTTCGGCAACCCGCCAAAACCATCGGATGGGAAATTTACGGTGCCGAGCGGTCCGGGGCTCGGTCTCACGATCCATGACGCCGAATTGGACAAACGGCGAAGTTAAAAAGCGGAACTTGTCTTTGGGAGGAGATGATGAGCTTGAACAGAAGAGAATTTCTTGAGCTGGCGGCAGCGGCCACGGCACTGAGTGCCGTGGGCATCCGCTCGGCGAACGCCCAGGATACCGACGTCATCCGCATCGGCATCGCCGCCGGCGGACCGCGCACCAGCGACCCCAACTTCACGACGCAAGGCTCCGACAACTGGGCGACGGAGCAGATGTACGAACAGCTGGTCCGCCCGGAAGACGGTGACTTCGCAACCTCGCCCGACAAATATGTGCCGACGCTGGCGACCGAATGGACGTCTTCGCCCGATGCCAAGACCTGGAATTTCAAGCTGCGCCAGGGCGTGCAGTTCCACAAAGGCTATGGTGAGATGACCTCGAACGATGTCGTCTTCTCCTACAAGCGTGCGATCGCCGATGGCACCAACAAGACGATCATGTCGAATGTTGCGGATGTGGTCGCCAAGGGACCCCACGAAGTCGAGATCACCCTGAAGACGCCGGACGTCAACCTGCTCGGCACGACCATCTTCTCCAACAATACCTCGATCGTCTCGAAGAAGGCTTTCGACGAGCTCGGTGCGGAAAAATTCATGACGGATGCGGTCGGCACCGGCCCTTACGAACTCACCCGCTTCGATAGCGAATGGGGCGAGGCGATGAAGCGCCACGAGGGCTATTGGGGCAACAAGGCGAAGATCGCCAATGTCGAATGCGTGTTCATCGCCGACACGACGGCCCGTACTTTGGCTCTGCTTTCCGGCAATGTGGACATGATCGAGGCAGTGCGGGCGCCGGGCTGGGTGGATTCCATGCTGCAGCGTGATCCGACGCTGCAGTTCGACATGACGCAGCCGGGTTCGTTCAATACCCTGCATATCAACCTCACGCGCAAGCCCTTCGACAATCTCAAAGTGCGCCAGGCGGTCATGTATGCGATCGACCGCCATGCGGTTGCCGAGGCGCTGAAGCCGATGGGCGGTTTCATGGCAGGCCTGCAGCCGGACTTTTTCCCGGCCGGGTTCAAGACGGAGGACCTGCCGCCGGAGCTGCAGTACAAATACGATCCGGAAAAGGCCAAAGCCCTGCTGGCCGAAGCAGGCTTTCCGAACGGTTTCGATTTCGACAGCAATTGCAGCCAGCGCGAGGATTATTCCTCGACCATGCTGATCGTCCAGGAACAGCTCAGAGCCGCCGGCCTGCGCATGAACCTCAAGATCGGCGACCATACGGCCTATCACGCCGACAATCGCAGCGACAAGAATACGCTCGCGATGCATTCATCGAGCTATCCGCCGATCCCGACGCAGCTCTATTTCCAGCAGCTTTCGGCGAAGTCGGAGGTCAAGGCGGACGGCAAGGGTGGCGGCGCGTACAGCCATTATGGCGTGGCGATGCCCGGCATCGACGATCTGCTCACGCAGGCGCTGCAGGCGACGGATTACAACACCTATGTCGATCTCTGCAAAAAGATCGAGCTGCAGGTGCTTCGCGACCTGCCGCTGATCGGGCTTTCGACGCTTTCCTTCACTGTAGCGCGCAACAAGCGTGTCGACCTCGGTTATCCGGTAAAGAGCGGCTATGCCCGCTGGCGTTTCCATCGCGCCACGAAGACTGCCTGACGCGATCGACATCTCCCAGAGCTGCCCCGCTTGAAGAGCAATTCCGCTCTTCAAGCGGAGCTTTTTGCTTTCGGTAGGTCCTCGCTACGTTCTTCCAGTCTTGTATCAGGCCGGAACGGGCTCGGCTTTCCTGGCCACGGGGATGGGGAGAGGTTTTGCGAAATGGCAGGCCGTAAGCTGGCCTGGCGCCACTTCGCGCAGCGGCGGTCGGTCCACGCTGCATATGTCCTGCCGGATCGGGCAGCGGGTGTGGAAGCTGCATCCTGGGGGCACGCGTTTGGGGCTCGGGACGTCGCCTTCCAATATGATGCGCTTGGCCTTGCGCTCCGGATCGGGTTCGGGTGCCGCGGAAAGAAGCGCCTGCGTGTAGGGATGCTGCGGTGCGCCGTAGATTTGTTTCTTCGGGCCGATCTCGACGATCCGGCCGAGATACATGACCGCGACGCGGTCGGCGATGTGGCGTACCACGGCGAGGTCATGAGCGATGAAGAGGAAGGAGAAGCCTTTCTGCCGTTGCAGGTCCTGCATCAGGTTGATGATCTGGGCCTGGACAGAGACGTCGAGCGCCGAGACGGGTTCATCGGCGACGATGAAGCTCGGATCGACGGCGATGGCGCGGGCAATGCCGATGCGCTGGCGCTGACCGCCGGAGAACTGGCGCGGATGCCGGTCCATGAAGCTCGGCGACAGACCGACCTGGTTCATCAGGTCGGCGACACGGTCCCGCCGCTGCCGGCCCGACCGCACGAGACGGAAGACGTCGAGCGGCTCGGCGATGATCTGCGCCACCGTGCGCCGGGGGCTTAGCGAACCGTAAGGGTCCTGGAAGATCATCTGCAGGTGGCGGCGCATGTCGCGCATCTGCATGGATGTCAGGGCGGTCAGTTCGGTCTTCTCGAAAAAGACCTTGCCCGCCGTGGGATCGATCAGCCGAAGCAGCAGCCGTCCGAGCGTGGACTTGCCGCAACCGGATTCGCCCACCAGTGCCAGCGTCTCGCTGCGGTTGATTTCAAAGGAGCAGCCGTCGACGGCGCGTACTTCGTCCGCCTGCTTTGCAAGGCTGAGCCGCATGCCGGAACCGAATGTCTTGCCGACGTCCTCGACGCGAATGATGGGATCGGTCATGACAGCGATGCCTCCTTCACTTTCGCATCCGCCTGGCCGGCCGTGACCCAGCATGCGGCGCGCTGGTCAGCGCCGAAGGAGAACATCGGCGGCATTTCATCGGCGCATTTTTCGACGCGCAGCGAACAGCGCTCATAGAAGGGACAGCCCTTCTTGACCGAGCCCGCCAGCGGCACCGAGCCCGGGATCTGGTAGAGGCGGTCGCGGTCGTCGTCGAGGCGCGGGATCGATTGCAGCAATCCGCGCGTGTAGGGATGCTGCGGTGTTCGGAAGATCGAACGGATATCCGCTTCCTCGATCACCCGGCCGGCATACATGACGATCACCCGTTCGCAGACATCGGCGATGACGCCGAGGTCATGGGAGATCAGGAGTACGGCCGTGTTCAGCGTGCGGCGCAGCTTGTGCATCAGGTCGAGGACCTGCGCCTGGATCGTCACGTCGAGTGCGGTGGTCGGCTCGTCGGCGATCAGCAGTTTCGGATTGCAGGCGAGCGCCATGGCGATCATGACGCGCTGGCGCATGCCGCCGGAGAACTGATGCGGATAGGAATCGAGGCGTCCAGCCGGGTCCGGGATGCCGACGAGCCCGAGCATCTCGACGACGCGCTTGCGCCGTTCCTCGCCGGGCATGTCCTCGTGGAGCTTGATCGCCTCGCCGATTTGATCGCCGATCGTCATGACGGGGTTGAGCGAACTCATCGGCTCCTGGAAGATCATGGCGATGTCCCGGCCGCGGATTTCGGGCATTTTCGAGCGCGGCAGTTCGAGCAGGTTCACACCGTTGAATTCGATGCGTCCTTGCACGATGCGTCCGGGCGGCTCGGAGATCAGCCGCAGGATCGACAGCGACGTGATCGACTTGCCTGAGCCGGATTCGCCGACGATGCCGACCGCACCGCCGGCGGGAATCTCGAAGCTCACGCCGTCGACCACTCGGATCGGATTGGCCTTCGGCCCGAACTCGACGGCGAGATTATCGACTTTCAGAAGCGGTACCGTCATTCGGAAATCTCCGGATCAAGCACGTCGCGCACCACGTCGCCCAGAAGGTTGAACGAAAGGACGACGCAGGTGATGGCGAAACCCGCCCCAATGATCGGCCAGGGCGAACCGAAGAGATTGTTGAGGCCGTCGCGGATGATATTGCCCCAGCTCGGATTCGGCGGCTGCGTGCCGATGCCGAGGAAGCTCAGCGACGCTTCGAGGCGGATGGCGGAGGCGACCCAGAGCGTCATCAGCACGACGATCGGCGCGGCGATATTGGGGATGATGTGGCGGAGGATGATGACCGGTGTGCTGACGCCGACCGCGATCGCCGCCTCGACATAGGGCTCCTGCTTGACGGCCAGCGTCGAGGCGCGCGCCACACGGGCAAAGCCCGGAATGAAGGCGACCGTGATGACCGCGATGACGTTCCAGAAGCCGCCGCCCAGCACCGCGGCGATCATGATCGCCAGCAGCAGTTCGGGAAAGGCGAGCAAGAGGTCGATCACACGGGAGATCAACCGGTCGACGATCCCGCCGAAATAGCCGGCGACGACGCCGAGAACCGTGCCGAATATCGCCGCCAGAAAGGGCGAAATCAGACCGAACAGCAGCGAGTTGCGCGAGCCGTAGATCATTCGAGACAGGACGTCGCGGCCGAACTGGTCGGTGCCGAGCCAGTTCTGGGCAGACGGCAGCCGGTTGATCTTCAGAATGCTCTGGGCGAGCGGATCATAGGGCGCCAGAAGCGGCGCGAAGGCGGCGACGGCTACGAAGATCACCACGATCGCGAAGGCGAAGATCGTCGAAGTGCGAGAGAAGAGCGCATAACCGAGGCGGCTGAGCGCCTTCGGCTCCGGTGCCAGCGAAGGGGCGGGCAGTTGGGAATGTTCTGTGCTGACGGCCATTACTGCACCCGGATTCTGGGATCGACCACGATGTAGACGAGGTCCATCAGGAGGTTGATGAGCACGACGAACATTGCGAAGATGACGACGCCACTCTGGATGACCGCATAGTCGCGTTCCGAAATGGCGCTGATGAGCAGTTTGCCGATGCCCGGCCGGTTGAACACCAGCTCGATCGCCACCGAACCGGAAAGCGTTGCAAGCGTGCTAAGGCCGATACCAGTGGTGAGCGGCAGCAGCGCATTGCGCAGACCGTGCCGGTAGACGACCCTCGGCTCCCTTGCGCCTTTTGCGCGGGCGGTGCGGATATAATCCTTGCCGAAGACTTCGAGCAGGGACGTGCGCGTCAGCCGTCCGATGAAGGCTGCCTTGACCAGAGCCAGCGTGACGGCCGGCAGGAAGACGTGGTGCATGCGGTCGAGAAAGCCTTCGCCGCCGCCATTGATGGGAAAGAGCCCGAGATTGAGCGAGAAGGTGATGAGGAGCAGGGCACCGAGATAGAAATCCGGCACGGCATAACCGAGCAGCGAGAAGCCTCGGACGGCGCTGTCGGCGGCCTTGTTGCGGTGGGTCGCCGCCAGCACGCCGAGCGGAATGCCGACGCCAACCCCCATGATCACCGCAACGATCGTGAGCTCGATCGTGTAAGGAAGGTTATAGGCAATCAGTCGCAGGACCGACTGATTGTTCATCAGCGACGTGCCGAAGTCCAGCGTCAGCATGCCCCAGACGAAATTGATATATTGCTGCCAGAGCGGGACATTGAGGCCCATCTTTTCCCGGAAAAGCTCAAGCTGCTCCGGGGTCGCCATATCTCCCAGCGCGGCAATCGCGGGATCGCCCGGCAAGATGCGCATGGCGATGAAGACGAGGGTCAGCACAAGCAGAACTGTGGGAACGGCATCCGCCAGTCTCAACAGCAGGTATCGCGCCATGGTCTTGTTCCTCCTCCCAGGCCGCGTGTCCCGCATCGCCTCCCCGCGATACGGAACATGCTATATTTGCGCAGCTACATACGGACGGCCAGTCTCAATTCTGCAGCGACGTGAAATAAGGTTCGTTGGCGAGGTTCGGCTGCAATCCTGGCGACAGGAAGGAGCGGCCGTTCTCGCTGAAGCTGATGAAATACTGCAGATGATACCGCGACTGCGTGTAGTCGCCCGGCACGATGGCTGCGTATCCATTCTCCTGCCATCTCATCGGCATGGATTTCCAGCGCTCTGCCTGATTGACATGCCGGTAGTGGAGAACCGGTTCCCCATCGGCCTCCCCGATGAAACGCACTTCGAAATCGGCACCCGGCTTGAATGTCGGCGCACCGCGCACTCCGGAGGACTTGGACGTTACCGGCACGCGTGCTTCGAGCGCGGCAATGGCGGCCGCAGCCTCCGGGCTCGCCTTGACGCTTTCATAGGAGCCGCCACCACGCAGGGATTCGAGATCGGCAAGTTCGGCCTGCATTTCCGGCAGGCGCGAATGCCAGGAGCCGCGCAGCCAGGATTGCGGGCCATAGGTAAGGTCGTCCATGTAGAGGTCGCGTGAGATATCGGCGATCTTCCGCCAGGCCATCAGCGAGCGGTTCGCATGGTCGATGACGCGGTCCATGAGCGGCGTGACCTTTGTGGCGATAAGGAGCTCGGCCCAGCAGGCTGCCCGGAAGCGCCCGGCGAAGAAGCGCGCCAGCCCGGCGCATATCTCGATATCGACGATCATCCGCTGCACGGCGACACTGCCGAAGTCCCTGGTGCCGGTCGCCTTGAGGATTTCGCTTTCGCAGCCGTCCGCCATCTCGTCCAGCCAGTCGGCAACGTCGAGCGGTGTATAGCGGTGCGACGGTTTTCCGGCGAGCAGCAGTTCGGCATATTCGCGGGCGTTGACGAAGAGCGCCGAGTCGAAGGTCGGCGCGTTGCCGAACCGAACCGGCCCTTCCATGTCGAAACCATAGGCGCGGCGGCCCGATCCCTCGATCAAGGCAAGGTTGGTGTAGACCTCTGGCCAATAGTGATTGTTCGAGGCGGAGGGGCCATGCGCCAGCGTCACCAGCGGCAGGACGCGGCTTGCCCAGGAAAGGCCCTTCTCACAGGCCTCGGCCGCATCGCCGCAGGTCTGGTCGAGGTAGCGCATCCAGCTCTCGCGCGGCGCATCGGGATTATAGAGCAGCCGACCCCAGACGCGGTACTGGTAATCATATTTCTGCCAGTCGTAACGGGTGGCAAAGCCTTGTTTCTGATAGTTGAAGCGCCCGCCGGGTATGCCGGTACCCATGCGCCCCTTGAAGCCCTGGGGTTCGCACCATTCGACGCCGTCCGATCCGGCGAACATGGAGCTGCGGCCGTAACCCGCCGCGAAATCCGGATCGCCCCAGAGCAGCACGCGCTGCGTGCCGGGCCAGATGCGGTAGATGACCTTGTAGTCCTTGTCCGCCGTCAGCAGGTCTCCATAGGAGTAGCGGAGGAATTTCCGTGAACCCTCGCTCAACTGCTCGCGCTCGCTGCGGGCGACTTCCGGCGGGTATTCCTTGTCGCGGATGGCCGACTGGTGATAGGGCGGCCCCATATGCTCCGCCAGATATTTTGGTGACGCGGCGATCGGCATGCCGCTCTCGCGGGCGATCCCGATCATCCTGTGGTCGAGACCCTTGCCGTGCATGTCGATCTCGACCGGCCGGCCGGCTGCGGCGACCCCTGCGAAAGCCTCCTCCCAGAAACCGTATTCACCCTCGGCGATGCCGCCTTCCACATGGACGCGGAAAGTGAGCCCGGTGATCTCCGGCACTTCCTTCAAGAGCGTGGTGATCGCCTCGCGGCAATAGGGGGCGAGATTGTCCTTGGTGATGCCGGTGACGGTGTAATTGGCGCGCGGCACATCATCGAAATCATAGCGCTGGGTCCAGAGCGCGAGCTGGAATTCCAGCCCCCGTTTGGCCGCCTCCCGGCCGATGAACTTCAGCATTTCCAGATTCTGCTCGCGTTCGTCGTCCGGCAGTTCCGTGACCTTCACGTCATGGCCGGGGAGATCGAGCAGGTACGGATAGGGGAAATAGAAGTAGACGTCGGTGATCCACGGATTGTGGTAGGGATAGTTGTAGCCGAAGCCGAGCGCCAGCGAGAAACGGTTGAAGCGGTTGGCGGCGAGCATCGAGAGATATTCGCGCCACTGCTGCTTGTCATAGAACCAGACTTTGTCTTCCTCTTCGCTGCAGAACATCCGGCTCATGCTGCGCACGCGCGCCGAGGGACGCTCGACAAGGGGGAAGGTTCCTTCAAAGAGATCATCTCCTTGCGCAAAGCGCACCCGGTCGGCCAGCTCCGTCAGCGCGAAGACCACGCCGCGGGTATCGGAACCCCAGGCGCTGATCGTATCGCCCTGCCGGGTGAGCGCGAAGCTTTCCGGTGTGTCCGGCAGTTCCACAAGGATGTTCTGCCTGCCGGGCAGGCCGGCTCCCGAGACGTTGACGACGATGCCCGCCAGCGCCGTGTCGGCGACTAGCGCCTGCACGCTCCGGCGCGCAAGCGCGCCTTGCAGTTCGGCCACTGCCCAACGAACCGGAGGAGGCGTTGCCGCGGCATCGCTCTCAGGCAGAACAATGGTGACCGAACTCGGTGCAGTCATAATGTCGTTCCTTCACAACAGAAATTCACTTCAAACAGGGCGTGGGCCCGCCGGCCGGGGACGTATCCCCGGTGGCATGTTTGTCCTGCGGCGGCGAGTGCCGGTCAGCCGATCTTTGCCTTGGTCAGACGCCAATGGGCATAGCCCGACTTGAGCTCGTAACCGAGATCGACATTGGCCGCCCGGACGAGCAGGTAACCGTTGTCGCTGATCGGCAGAAGCGGCATGTCGGTCAGGAACTTGACCTCGATCGCCTGGACCAGCTTGACGCGCTTCTCCAGATCGGGCTCTTCCATCGCCTGTTTCAGCATGTCGTCGATGCCGGGCATGGCGACGCCGTAATGGCTGAAATTCGGACCGCCCGAGCCGTCCGATTTCACCTCGGCTCCGGCGCTCAACTGTTCGATGATCGCCTGGGTCGGGACGGGCGGATAGGCCGCCGAGCGCTGGAAGATCGTGTTGGTGCCCTTGCCCTGGTCGGCATGGAAGGCCGTGTGATCCTTGATGTTCAGCTTCATGTCGATGCCGCCGGCTCTGAGCTGTTCCTGGACGATCAGCATCACCGAGGAATAGTCCTCGCGTTGCGAGGTATCTGCGGTAAACGAGAAGCCGTTCGGATGCCCGGCCTCGGTCAGAAGCGCCTTCGCCTTGTCCGGATCGTAGTCGTAGCGAATTTCCGCGGGAATGGTCTCGGCTGTGAACCCTCCGAGATAGGCCGGCGGGTTGAGACCATAGGTGCGCTGGCTGACCGGCGCCATGGCATTGGCAATCTCGTCGCGATTGATGAGATAGGCGATCGCCTGCCGGACGCGGATATCGTCGAAGGGTTTCACCGTCAGATTGAACGAGATGGTGAAGAAGCTGCCCGGCGACGCAACGTCGAAATGCAGGTTGGCGTTGCGCTGCTGGATCGACGGCACCCAGCCCGGCGCGCGCACGCCTTCGATCATGTGGACGTCGCCCGAAAGCAGCGCGAGCGTCCGGGCCGTCGTATCGGCGATATAACGGACCTGCAGGTTGGGCGTGACCGGTGCACCGCCGAAATAATCGGGGTTGGCGGTAAGCTTCACACCCTGCGACGGATCGCTTTCGACGCTTGCGAGCTGGTAAGGCCCGGTGCCGATCGGGTCCTTCTCGAAGGCAGCGGCGCCCTTTTCTTCCAGCGCCTTGCGGCAGATGATGCTCGACGAATAATGGCTGAGCGGACCCATGATGAACAGCGGATCTGGTTGGCTCAGCGTGAAGATGACGGTGCCAGGCCCGTCCGTCTTCACGTCGGCGATATTGTCGAACAGGACGCGGTTGCTGCCGAGCGCCTTGTCGTTGCGCAGACGGTCGAACGTGTATTTCACGTCTTCCGAGGTGAAGTCGCCATAGCCTTTGTGGAACTTCACGCCCTCGCGAAGCTGGAACGTCCAGGTCTTCGCATCCGGCGACATGGACCAGCTGGTCGCAAGGCTTGGCTGGACTTCGCCGGCGCTGCCCGGGAAATGCCCGAGCGGTACTTCGACCAGCTTGTCATGGATATGGATGATTGCCCATTCGTCGGCGCCCTGGATGGATTTGGCCGGATCGATGGTGCGCACGCCGCGGGCGGCAAAGGCCAGCCGCAATGTGTCTGTTGCCTGTGCGAAGGCTCTTGAGCCAAGGCTGGTCGCAATGCTTGCGCCGGCAATGGTTGCGGCTGAGCTGCCGATGAACATGCGTCGAGAAATTGCCATGCCACTCCTCCCATGGGCGGTACCGGACCCCATGCCGCCTCCACGGCACAAGACGGTTGACGAACAACGCGCTTCGATGGTAGCGCTACCATAAACGGATCGTCAAGCACCGCAGGACGATTTTTTGGGAGGGGCAGGAGGCAGGCGCCAAAACGCGCCGGCGAGGCAAATGGATTACCTGAAACAAGGCGGATATCATCACGGCCATCGCAAACATGGCCGGGCGCGCACCGTTTCGGCGGAGGCCGGTGCCGGCGATATGCATTTGATGGAGCCTTGAATGTCTACACGTCGTACGGATGGCAGGCCCACGATCGCCGACGTCGCCGCGCATGCCGGAGTTGGGGCGATCACCGTCTCCCGCGCCCTGCGTGACCCCTCCCTGGTATCGGAGGCCATGCGTGAGAAGATCGATACGGCTGTGCGTGAGCTCGGCTACGTTCCCAATCTCGCCGCCCGGGCGCTTGCGTCCACCCGCAGCGACGTGGTGGGGGTCCTCGTGCCTTCGCTGACGCAGCATATTTTCGCGGACGTTTTGCGCGGCATCTATGACGGGATCGGCAAGACGAGGCTGCATATCCAGGTCGGCAATACCCGCTACGATCTCGACGAGGAGGACCGCCTTCTGGCCGAGCTCCTGCGGCACAAGCCGGCCGGGCTGATCGTTTCCGGCATCGATCAGAGCGTCGCTGCGCGGCGGATGCTGGAACAGGCAAATTGTCCTGTCATCCAGATCATGGACCTCTCCGACGACCCGGTGAACAAGATCATCGGTTTTTCCCATCACAACGCCGCCAAGGCGATGACGCGGCATCTGATCGAGATGGGCTATCGTCGCATCGGTTTCCTGAGCGGCTGGATGAACAGCCGTTCCAAGGGCCGTCTGTCGGGTTATGTCGAGGCGCTCGAAGAGGCGGGGTTTTACGATCCGCAGCTTATGAATCCCGCGGGTGATCTCGGTGCGCTGGCACTTCGCGGCAGCTGGGACAAACATCAATATTCGACGCCCGCCATGGGCCGCGATCTGCTGACCGCGCTCTGGGACCGGGTGCCGGATCTCGATGCGGTCTTCTGCAACAACGATGTGCTGGCGCTCGGCGTGCTTTTCGAATGCAATGCCCGCGGTGTCTCCGTTCCGCAGGATTTCGGCATAGCCGGCTTCAACGATGAGGATTTCATGGAGGCGGCCTCACCGGCACTATCGAGCGTCAGGACTCATCGCTGGAAGGTCGGCCATGACGCAGTGACCGCCTTGCGCCGGCAGCTGGACGGCGAACCGGACGAGGAACGGGTCGTCGATGTCGGCTTCGAGGTCATGAAGCGTGCGAGCACCGACCGCACGGGACAGTCCGCCCAGCAGCCGAGCGCCGCAGCTGGGTGAGGAAATCGCCAAACCGAGGGAGGAGATGGAATGGCCGAGGAGCCCTGGTACAGGACCGCAAAGCGTTGGGGGCAGACCAATCTCGTCGAGATCGATCCGTCGCGTTATGATGCAGACTGGTGGCGGGCGCATTGGAAAAAGACGCGTATCCAGGGCGTGATCGTCAATGCCGGCGGCATCGTTGCCTATTATCCCTCCCGCTTCCCTCTGCATCATCGCGCCCAGACGCTCGGCGAGCGCGACCTCTACGGCGAGATCGCCAGGGATGCCCGTGAAGCGGGGTTGAAAGTCATCGCCCGCATGGATTCGAACCGGGTGGCGGAGGACTTCTATCGCGCCCACCCGGACTGGATCTGCGTCGATGCGACCGGCAAGCCCTATCGTCAGGCGGACAAATACGTCACCTGCATCAACTCGCCCTACTATTCGGAATACTTGCCCGAAGTCATGCGGGAGATCATCGAGCGCAGCCGGCCGGATGGTTTCGCGGACAACAGCTGGGCTGGCATGCCCCGCAAGAACATCTGCTATTGCCGCCACTGCACCGAACAGTTCCGCGACCATGCCGGCGTCGAATTGCCGACGGGGCATGACTGGTCGGATGAGCGCTATCGCCGCTGGATCCTCTGGAACTACAAGCGTCGCACCGATCTTTGGGAGCTCAACAATTCCGTTACCATGGAAGCGGGCGGCGAGCATTGCCGCTGGATGGGCATGATCAGCGGTGATGTGCTGAACAATGGCAATCGCTTCATCGACCTGAAAGCCATCCTCGCGCGCACCGAAATCGTCATGCTGGACCACCAGCGCCGCAACGCCATCGATGGTTTCACCGACAACACGGAGGCCGGCAAGCGCCTGCATGAGGTCGGCGGATGGGACAAGCTCATCCCGGAAAGCATGCCGCAATACCAGCTTGGCAGCCCCGCCTTCCGGCTCGCCAGCATGCCCTCGGCGGAAGTCCGGCTCTGGTCGTCGGCGGGATTTGCCGGTGGCATCCAGCCCTGGTGGCACCATATCGGCTCGCTCCACGAGGACCGCCGCCAATACCGCAGCGCCGAGCCGATCTTCTCCTGGCACGAGGCGAACGAAGACATTCTCCTCAATCGCAAGCCGGTCGCCGATGCCGGCGTCGTCTGGTCGCAGGAGAACCATGACTTCCACGGCCAGGACAAGGCAAACGACCGGACAATGAACCCATACAGGGGCGTTATTCGCGCCCTGGACCGCGCCGGCATCACCTATCTGCCGGTGCATGCAGACGACATTGCCGGTGCCATCGGCCGTTTCGGTGTTCTCATTCTGCCCAATCTCGGTGCGATCTCGGATGAACAGGCCGAGGCGGTGAGGGCGTTCGCGCGCTCCGGCGGCTCCATAATCGCCACGTCCGAGACCGGTCTCTACGACACCTTCGGCAATCAAAGGAGGGATTTTGCGCTGGCCGACCTGTTCGGGGTCCATCGTAAGAGCGGCTCGCATGGCGGACAGGAACTCGCCAATGCCGACATCGAGACCAGCGCCCGCCATACCTATCTGCGGCTTGTGCCGGAACTGCGTGCCAGCCTCTATGGTCCGACGGACAGCACCGCCCCTGCTGTTGCCGGCGTGCGTCATCCGCTTTTTGCGGGCCTGGAAAACACGGACACTATTCCCTTCGGCGGCTTTCTTCCGGTCGTCAGCGTCGATGACGACGTGTCGGTATTGGCGACCTTTATTCCCGATTTCCCGATCTATCCGCCGGAAACGTCGTGGATGCGTCAGCCGCGCTCGGAACTGCCCATCATTACGGCTCGCGAAACGGCCTCAGGCGGCAAACTGATCTGGTTCGTTGGTGATCTCGATCGCTGCTTTGCCCGCGACGAGCATCCGGAACATGCGCTGGTCATCGCCAATGCCGTCCGTTGGGCGCTCGGCGGCAAAGGTATGCTGTCGATCGAAGGCGGCCACGGCGTCGTCAGCCCCACGCTCTACGAGCAGGATGGCCGATACATCCTGCATCTCAACAACCGGCTGATCACAGCCAAGGTCCCGGGACGGCAGAGCGAACTCATTCCGATCGGCCCGATTACGGTTCGGTTGCATATCGGCTCGGACCAGCCTTCGGGTAACGTCCAGCTGCGCGTGAGCTCCCGCGACCTTCCTGCGAGGGCTGAAGGAGCACAATTGGTGTTCGAGGTTCCGGAAGTCGTCGATCACGAGGTCGTGGTGATTGAGTTTCCTTCATCCTCGAACCAGTGGTCTTCGCCGGCAAGTGCGCGCCAGCGCTTCAGGCGTTCGGCATTGACCGGCTGGTCGGAGCCCGGCAAGTGACCGACATCGTGACCGCCGGCACGATCAGCATGGGAATCGAGGCGTGGTGCATCAGGTCCATGGAGAAGTTGATGTCCGCGGCCTTGTCGGCGCCGTCGACGGTCAGGTCGCCGGTAGGGACAATGAGATCGGCGCCGGTGCCCTTCGATCCCGGCGAGCAGCCGAGAGCGCGACTACATCCGCACCGGTGCTGCCGTAGACGCCGCCGGCGAGCCAGACCATGGACTGGTCGGCGCGGGCGGGAAAAAGCACCATCACATCATGTTATGAGGCGGAAGCTTCCGGCGGTCGGTTCGTACCCATTGACAGGTTTTCGGAAAAACGACAATTTCGTCCCATTCCGAGGGGGGCATCCCACGATGCTGAGATGGCGGCGAGCCGGACCCTTGAACCTGATCCGGGTCATGCCGGCGTAGGAACGGAAACAGGCGTCATCACCCGACGGCATTTTTCTCTTCTCCGCTTCACCTGGATCTCCGTGATTGACGCATCTGGAGATCGACCGATGACATCATTGCATCTTTTCCCTGACGGACGCCCGGCATCCGACCGCCGCAACGCCTGACAATCGACATGCGTGCCTCCCATGCGGCCATCGGCCTTGCCATGCTTCTTGTCCTTTGGCAGGCCGGCGTCGCACTCTTTAATCCGCCCCGCTATATCCTGCCGTCGCCGGTTGCCGTGCTTTCCGCTTTCCTGCGCCAGCCGAGCTTTCTCTTGGAGAACAGCGTCATCACGCTGACGGAGATCGCACTTGGGCTGGTGATCGGCGCCTTTCTTGGCATCGCGATCGCCTTCGGTGTGGCGGCATTGCCGCGTCTCGGCCGCCTCGTCTGGCCGATGGTCCTCATCGTCCAGGCCTTCCCCGTCTTCGTGCTGGCGCCGATCCTCGTCCTCTGGCTCGGTTTCGGCCTCGCCTCGAAAGTGACGATGACGACGATCATCATCTTCTTTCCGGTCGCCTCGGCATTTGCGGATGGCCTTCGCCGCACCGAGCAGGAAATCCTCGACGCCGCTTCGCTGGAGGGCGCGACGCATTGGCAGACGCTGGTGTGGATGCGGGTTCCCTTGGCGATCCCGGGCCTCGTTTCCGGCCTTCGGGTCGCAGCACCGCTGGCGCCGCTCGGCGCCGTCGTCGGCGAATGGGTCGGCGCGTCCGGCGGCCTCGGTTTCGTCATGGTCCAGGCCAATGCCCGCATGCAGACCGATACCGTATTTGCGGCGATGACGATACTTGCCGCCCTCACGCTCATTCTCAGGCTTCTCGTCGACCGGCTGACGGCAAGCCTTGCCCCATGGGCCAGTGAAGCCGATCCGGCATCCTCATTCACATCAAGGAGTCATTCCCCATCATGATCCGTATTTTACTCGCCTCTTTCCTTGCGCTTGCCGGTATGCTTGCGCCGGTTTCATCGCAGGCAGCCGACAAGCTCACCGTGCTCCTGGAATGGTTCGTCAATCCGGACCATGCGCCGATGGTCATCGCGCGGGAGCAGGGCTTGTTCGCCGCCCAAGGCCTCGACGTCGAACTCGTCCCGCCGTCCGATCCTTCCGCGGTGCCGCGGCTCGTCTCCGCTGGCCGGGCGGATATCGGCATCCATTACCAGCCCAATCTCTATCTCGACCACGAAGCGGGCCTGCCGCTCGTCCGTTTCGGCACGCTCGTCGAAACGCCACTCAATACAGTCACCGTCCTGGCTGACGGTCCGATCAAGAGCCTCAAGGACCTGAAGGGCAAGAAGGTCGGTTTCTCGGTCACCGGCTTCGAGGATGCCATGCTGAAGCGGATGCTGGCTTCGGAAGGGCTGAGCAACGACGACGTGGAACTGATCAACGTCAATTTCTCGCTGTCGCCCTCGCTGATCGGCGGCAAGGTGGATGCGACGCTCGGTGGATTCCGCAATTTCGAGCTGACGCAGATGAAGCTCGAAGGTCATGAAGGCCGTGCCTTCTTTCCGGAGGAGCACGGTGTCCCTGCCTATGACGAGCTGATCTACGTCACCCGCCGTGATCTTGCAGCCGACAACCGGCTGCCGCGGTTCCTGACTGCGGTCGAACAGGCATCGGTCTTCATCACCAATCACCCGCAGGAGGCATGGAAGCTTTTCGCCAAGGCCTATCCGAATCTCGACGACGAACTGAACCGGACAGCTTTCTTCGACACGCTGCCGCGTTTCGCCAAGCGGCCGGCCGCTCTCGATCGATTGCGGTATGCCCGCTTCGGCACCTTCATGCAGGAAATGGGGCTGATCAAGGCCGCGCCATCGCCGGAAGACGTCGCGATCGAAGTCCACTGAGCGCTACTCTCCGCCCGATGTTCGTTATGTGGGCGGGCATGATATAGCTCACTGACGTGAGTTGCATGGGAGCCGGTCGCGCTTGGCGCGGCCGGCTTTTTTGTCTGTGCCAGCAACCGTTTCATGCGGCTTCGCTGCAAATTTTCCTCGATTCCTCTGAGTTCAGCCCCATCGCCGAACGGTGAAGTGGATCGCGTCGTGCATGCCATTGACAGAACTCGCCGCTTCGTTATTCTGTTATAAAAGTTGTTATAACATAATTGTGGAACAGAAAACGGGAGCTTCTGCATGAGACTGAAACTTGCATTCCTTGTCGCCACCGCGCTCGTCGCAACGCCGTCATTCCTGATGGCGCAGGAAAAGGGCGGGGTTATCAATGTCGCGACGATCGGCGAGCCGCCGACGCTCGATCCCATGACGTCGACCGCCGACCTCGTCGGCATCGTCACGCAGCACATCTTCGAGACGCTCTACACGTTCGACAAGAACTGGAATGTCACCCCTCTGCTCGCCGACAGCCTGCCGGAAATCAGCGCCGACGGTAAAACCTATACGATCAAGCTCAGGACCGGCATCAAGTTCCACGATGGCAGCGACATGACCTCGGAAGACGTCGTCGCCTCGCTGCAGCGCTGGACCAAGCTTGCTTCGCGTGGCAAGCAGGCAGGCGGTTTCATCGAGTCGATCACCGCTGCCGATCCGGCGACCGTTACCATCAAGCTGAAGCAGCCCTATGCGCCGCTCGCCTCGCTGCTCGCCTTCAACAATTCCGCCGCCATCATCATTCCGGCCGAAAAGCAGGCCGATACGATGACCGATTTCATCGGTACCGGTCCCTATATGCTGAAGGAGCGCAAGGCGGACCAATATATCCAGCTCACCCGTTTCGACGGTTACAAGCCGCGCGATGGCGAGAGCGATGGTTACGGCGGAGCACGCCATCAATATCTCGACGAAATCCGTTTCGTGCCGGTACCAGACCCCAATACCCGCGTCGAAGCCGCCGTTTCCGGCCAGTATGATTATATCGACTCGCTGCCGGTCGAATCCTTCGACAAGCTCAAATCCTCCAAGGCTACCCAGCCGCTGCTGCTGAAGCCGTTCGGTTATCCGGTCTTCGTCTTCAATACCGCCGATGGCGTCACGAAGAACGTTGCGATCCGCAAGGCGATCCGCCAGGCGCTCAGCATGGAAGACATGCTGGCGGCGGCGTTCGGCGGCACGGATTTCTATACGCTGGACGGCAACATCTATCCTGCTCCCTACACGTGGAGCACGGATGCCGGCGTCGAAGGCAACTACAACGTCGCAGATCCGGAAGGTGCGGCTGCCGCGGCCAAGGCTGCCGGCTATAACGGTGAGCCGATCCGCATCCTGACCAGCCGCCAGTACGAGTTCCACTACAAGATGGCGCAGGTCGCCGCCGAGTACCTGAAACTTGCCGGCTTCACGGTCGACCTGCAGGTGGTCGACTGGGCGACGCTGACCCAGCGCCGCACCGACAAGTCGCTCTGGGACATCTATATCAGCCACAGCCCCTTCCTGCCGGAGCCGGCGCTGATCGGCACGCTTTCGGCAAGTTCGCCGGGCTGGTGGGACACGCCGACGAGCAAGGCCGCGATCGATGCTTTCAACACCGAAGTCGATCCGAAGAAGCGCGTCGAACTCTGGGCCAATGTCCAGAAGACCATGTATGACGAAGCGCCGATGATGAAGATCGGCGATTTCAACGCCGTTGCGGCGATTTCCACCAAGCTCGAAGGTGTCGATCCGGCGCCGTGGCCCTATTTCTGGAACGCATCGATCAAGAAGTAAGCCGTTTCGAGGAGTTCGGGTGCCGGCTGCGGTCGGTGCCCGTTCTCGATCCTGTCCGCTTGCGGACACAGGAACCGACCCAATGATACGTTACATCCTTCAGCGCCTCGCCGGCATGATCGTCGTTATGTTCCTCGTCGTCACGATCGTCTTCGTGATCGTGCGCGTGACCCCAGGCGATCCGGCTGCCGTCATGCTCGGTCCCGAGGCGACGGCGCAGGACGTCGCGGAATTACGCGCCCGACTTGGGCTCGACCAGTCCATTTTCGTCCAATATGTCTTCTATATCGGCCAATTGCTGAAGGGTGATCTCGGCCAGTCGATCTTCCTCAACATACCGGTCACTTCCGCACTCTTCGAGCGCGCCGAACCGACTTTCTTCCTGACGCTGTTCTCGCTGGTGATCGCGGGCGTCATCGCGCTGCCGATCGGCATCTACGCCGCCTACCGGCGCGGATCGTTCGTTGACCAGGCTTCGATGACGGTCGCCATGCTGGCGGCCAGCATACCGAGCTTCTGGCTCGGCCTGATCCTGATGCAGTTCTTCGCGGTGCGCTACGGGATCTTTCCGGTTTCCGGCTATGGCGGGCCGGGCGCGAGCTTCCTGGAGCGCATGTACCACCTGACGCTGCCCGCCTTCGCGCTCGGGCTCGTCTCGTCGGCGCTGATCCTGCGCTTCACCCGCGCCTCGATGCTCGACGTGCTCGGCGACGATTATATCCGCACCGCCCGCGCCAAGGGGCTCATCGAGCGCCGGGTCATCCTGAAACATGCGCTGAAGAATGCGCTGATCCCGATCCTCACCGTGCTCGGCCTCACAGCCGCCGTCTTGATTTCCGGCGCGGTCGTGACCGAGACCGTCTTCGGACTGCCCGGTGTCGGCAGCCTCGTCGTCTCGGCTGTGCTGCGCCGCGACTATCCAGTGATCCAGGGGGCCCTGCTCGTCATCGCCGGTCTTTACGTCCTCATCAATTTCGCGATCGACATGCTCTATCTGCTGGTCGATCCGCGTGTCCGTTATTAGGGGTGCGCTACCGATGACCGATATCGCAACCGACACTCCGAAACCGGCCGTCAGCGAGCGGAACAAGTTCCTGCGCCGGCTGCTCAAGCGCAAGACGGTCGCGGCAGGCGTCGTCGTGCTGACGATCTTCGTTTTGCTCGCTGTCCTCGCGCCCTGGATCGCACCCTATTCGCCGTCCAAGCTTTCGATCGTCAACAGGTTGAAGCCGCCGAGCGAGATGTTCTGGTTCGGCACCGACGAGTTCGGCCGTGATGTTTTCACCCGCACGATTTTCGCAGGGCGGCTGTCGCTGCTGGTCGGGGCTGCCGTCGTGGCGCTTTCGGCGGCGATCGGCGTGACGCTCGGCCTGCTCGCCGGCTTCTTCCAGAAGCTCGACACGCCGATCGCCCGGCTGATCGATGCGATGATGGCGTTTCCGGACATCCTGCTGGCGATCGCGCTGGTAGCGGCGCTCGGGCCGTCGCTGACGACGGTCATCGTGGCGCTCTCGATCGTCTATGCGCCGCGGCTTGCGCGCATCGTCCGCGCCTCGACGCTGGTGATCCGCGAATTGCCTTATGTGGAGGCGGCCAAGGCGCTGGGCATCTCCACCTTCCATATCATGACGCGACACGTGCTCAGAAATCTCGTGTCGCCGATCCTGGTGCAGGGCACGTTCCTCTTCGCCAGCGCGATGCTTGCCGAAGCTGGGCTCTCGTTCCTCGGCCTCGGCGTCAGTCCTGAAATCCCGACCTGGGGAACCATGATCGCCGCCGGCCGCCAGTATATCGGCCAGGCCGACTGGATGACCTATTTCCCGGGCTTCGCCATCATTCTCTCCGTGCTCTCGCTGCAGATGGTCGGCGACGGGCTCAGGGACATGCTCGATCCAAGACTTCGAAAGGACCTCTGAAATGACCGGTGGAAAGGCGGGCAAGCCGCTCCTCCTCACCAATGTGAAGCCCATGGCTTTCGGCACTGATGCGCCGGCAGGCTCCATCGATATCCTCGTCGGTGCCGACGGCAAGATCGCCTCGGTCGGCCCGCAGCTTGCTGTGTCCGGCGAGGTCGAGCGCATCGACGGCAAGGGCGCCTGGATCTCCCCCGGCTGGGTGGACCTGCACGTGCATATCTGGCATGGCGGCACGGATATTTCGATCCGTCCGTCCGAATGCGGCGCCGAACGCGGCGTGACGACTCTGGTCGATGCGGGCTCCGCCGGCGAAGCCAATTTCCACGGGTTTCGCGAATATATCATCGAGCCGTCCAAGGAACGCATCAAGGCCTTCCTGAACTTGGGCTCGATCGGCCTCGTCGCCTGCAACCGCGTGCCGGAACTGCGCGACATCAAGGATATCGACCTCGACCGCATCCTCGAATGCTATGCGGAAAACAAGGAGCATATCGTCGGCATCAAGGTGCGGGCGAGCCATGTGATCACCGGCTCCTGGGGCGTCACCCCGGTCAAGCTCGGCAAGAAGATCGCCAAGATCCTGAAGGTACCGATGATGGTGCATGTCGGCGAGCCGCCGGCACTCTATGACGAGGTGCTGGAAATCCTCGGCCCCGGCGACGTCGTTACCCACTGCTTCAACGGCAAGGCCGGTTCGAGCATCATGGAGGACGAGGACCTTTATAACCTCGCCGAGCGTTGCGCGGGCGAGGGCATCCGGCTGGACATCGGCCACGGCGGCGCCTCCTTCTCCTTCAAGGTGGCGGAAGCGGCGATCAAGCGCGGCCTGTTGCCCTATTCGATCTCGACCGATCTGCACGGCCATTCGATGAACTTCCCGGTCTGGGATCTCGCCACCACCATGTCCAAGCTGCTCTCCGTCGGCATGCCGTTCGACAAGGTGGTGGAAGCCGTCACCCATGCGCCGGCCTCGGTCATCAGGCTTCCGATGGAGAACCGGCTGTCGGTCGGCGAACGGGCGGATTTCACCGTCTTCGATCTCGTCGATGCCGATCTCGAGGCGACCGATTCCAACGGCGACGTCTCGCGACTGCAGAAGCTGTTCGAGCCGCGTTACGCGGTCATCGGATCGGAGGCGATCACCGCGAGCCGTTACATCCCGCGCGCCCGCAAGCTCGTTCGCCACAGCCACGGTTATTCGTGGCGGTGAGCGGAAATACTGAAATAGCATGACAGGAGTGTACGTGAACACGTCTCCAGCTAAGGCCGTTCAGGCGGCGCAAACACCTTACGAGCGGCTGGCGGCGCTTGGCATCAAGCTTCCGCCATCGCCGCCGCCGATCGCCAATTTCGTGACGCACGTACAGGAAGGCAACTTGCTTTATCTCTCAGGCCAAGGACCGCGCGAGGCGGACGGCCATCTTCATGCAGGCAAGGTCGGCGGCGATGTGGGTGTCGATCAGGCGTATCAGCATGCGCGTCTCACCGGCATCAATCTGCTTGCCGTCATGCATGAGGCGCTCGGCGATCTTTCCCGCGTGAGGCGGGTGGTGAAACTGCTCGGCATGGTCAATGCGGTGCCGCATTTCGAGGATCATCCGAGCGTCATCAACGGCTGCTCGGACCTCCTCATCGAGGTTTTCGGCGAGGCGGGTCAGCATGCCCGCTCGGCGGTCGGTTTCGGATCTTTGCCGGGCAACATCACCGTCGAGATCGAGGCGATCGTTTCGCTCACCGCTTGAGGAGATGAGGTCAGTGGTTGCGCCAGCCCATCAGCTTTTCGATCCGCTCCGCAGAGGCCCGAACGTGCTCTCCGTAGTGATTGCCGTCGGAAAAGACCTTCTGTTCCGGCAGCACGATCGAAATGGTCGCGACGCATTGGCCGTCCCGGTCGACGATCGGCGAGGCGATGCAGGCAACCGCATAATCGGATTCAGCCACCTGAATGGACAGACGCTCATCGAAAGCCTTGCCGGCGGAGTCGGAGAGCGTGCGGGCGTCGATCTCAGCGCGGCCGGTCGGCGAGGTGCGGGCGCAGCGCTTGAAGAGTTCGATCCGTTCGCCTTCCGGAAAATGGCCTACGAGAAGCCGGCCCGATGCCGTCCAGTTGAGCGGCACGCGCGTGCCGACGCGGGACGCGACCTGGTAGTGGCTCGGGCCGTCGGCCATGGCGAGCACCAGCATGTAATCGCCGTCTCGGCCGCAGACCTGCACCGTTTCGCCCGCCTGCCGGCAGAGGTCGTGCATCTCGTGGGTGGCGATGCTCATGAAATCCAGCGATCGGGCATAGGCAAGGCCGTAATGGTAGAGCCGTGCGCCGAGCCAGATCGAGCCGTCTGCATTGCGGGCCAGCATGTTCTTCTCGACCAGGTCATCGATGATCACGTAGACGGTCGAAAGCGGCGCCTTGACCGCCTTGGCGATCGCATAAGCGCCTGCGGGCGCGCCGGTTTCATAAAGATAATCAATCACCTGCAGCGCACGGTCGATGCCGCTCACGCGCGAGCGGCGCGCGCCTTTGGCTTTGGTTTCTTCCGCGGAAACGGGGTCTTGGGAGAAAGCTGCAGGTGAAGTTTTGGCGTCCAACTCGATGCTCCCCGTGGGGCTCCTCGTCTGATTTCGAGAAGCTATTACATTACTATGGCATAGCTGTCGATGGCAATCCGCAGCCGGCAGTTACTTTGGAGAAATAGAATGTCCGACGATATCCGCACCAAGATCGGCCTGAGGCCGGTCATCAACGTTTCCGGCACCATGACGAGCCTCGGCGCCTCGATCGTCGTCCCCGAAGCCATTGCGGCGATGACGGCGATCCTGCCGCAGTTCGTGGAGATCAACGACCTGCAGCGCAAGGCGAGTGCCGTCATTGCGCGGCTGACGGGTGGCGAGGCAGGCTTCGTCACTGCCTCCTGCTCCTCGGGCATCAGTCTCGCGGTCGCGGGTGCCATGACGGGCGACAACCTGCTTGCGATCGAGAAGCTGCCGGACGCGACGCCGGAAAAGAACGAGGTCATCGTGCAGATGGGCCATGTGGTGAGCTATGGCGCGCCGGTGGACCAGGCGATCCGGCTTGCCGGCGGCAAGGTCGTGCTGATCGGCCAGGCGACCTCGACGCATCGTTTCCATATGGAAAACGCCATCACCGAGAAGACGGCCGCCGCCGTCTATGTCGTGTCGCATCACGTGGTCGATTACGGACAGCTGCGTCTCACCGAATTCGTCGAGATCGCTCATTCAAAGGGCGTGCCGGTCATCGTCGATGCGGCTTCGGAATACGACCTGGAACTCTTCCTGGCGCAGGGCGCGGATATCGCGCTCTATTCCGGCCACAAGTTCCTCGGCGGCCCCACTTCCGGGATCGTTGCCGGCAAGAAGGAGCTTGTGCGCAGCGCCTTCCTGCAGAACATGGGCATCGGCCGCGGCATGAAGGTCGGCAAGGAAAGCGTCTATGGCGTCATGGCCGCACTGGAAGCCTGGGAAAATCGTGACCATGAGGGCATCCGCGAACGCGAAACGAGCTATCTGAACCTCTGGAAGAAGACACTCGATGGCCGTCCGGGCGTCACCGCGCTGATCGAGCCGGATCCGACCAACAACCCGCTCGACCGCATGCGGGTGATCGTTTCGCCGCCGGAAGCCCATATCACCGCCTGGGACCTTGCTACAGCGCTCAGCCGCGGCAATCCGCCGGTGATCGTCCGCGATCATGAGGTGGAGCACGGCCACTTCTATCTCGATCCCTGCAACCTGCATCCGGGCCAGGAGACGATCGTCGCCAGCCGTCTCACAGAGGAGCTCGACAAGGCGCGAGCCTCCAACGAGATCATCGCCACGCCGATCGAAAACCGCAGCAAGCACCGTTTCGATGGCGTGTTGCGCTGGCCGGATTGAGCCAGCAGAAAACGACAAGAAGGGAACGATCATGAGCACGACACAGGCAAAGGTCATCGAGGCCACCGAGCCGGTTCTCTTGGTAGAGAACCTCACCACCTCGTTTCTGGTGGATGGCGAATGGAAGCCGGTGGTGCGCAACGTTTCCTTCTCCGTCGCTCCGGGCGAGACGGTGGCGATCGTCGGCGAGAGCGGCTCGGGCAAGAGCGTCACGTCGCTGTCGATCATGCGGCTTTTGCAGCCGGATTTGAGCCGGATCGAGGGCAGAATCATGCTCGGCGGCCGCGATCTGCTTTCGCTTCCCGAGCACGAGATGCGCAAGGTGCGCGGCAACGACGTTTCGATGATCTTTCAGGAGCCGATGACGAGCCTCAATCCGCTCTTCACCATCGGCGACCAGATTTCTGAGGCGTTGCTCTGCCACAAGAACATGTCTGCGGCGGAAGCGAAGGCAGAAACGATACGCCTGCTGGAAAAGGTCCGCATCCCTTCCGCCGCTTCCCGGTTCGACGAATATCCGCACCGTTTCTCGGGCGGCATGCGCCAGCGCGTCATGATCGCCATGGCGCTCGCTTCCAAGCCGAAGCTCCTGATTGCCGATGAGCCGACGACGGCGCTCGACGTGACGATCCAGGGCCAGATCCTCGACCTCATCAAGATGCTGCAGGACGAGGAGGGGACCTCGGTCCTTTTCATCACGCATGACATGGGCGTGGTGGCCGAGATCGCCGACCGGACGGTCGTCATGTATCGCGGCGAGCAGGTGGAGACGGGCGAGACCGCCGATATCTTCCATCGCGGCAAGCATCCTTATACGCGCGCGCTGCTTTCCGCCGTGCCGGTGCTGGGCTCGATGCAGAAATACGAACGGCCGTTGCGTTTCCCGGTGGTCAACACCGCGACGGGCGCATCCGACACGCCGGTCGAGGTGCCGGATACGGTTGCCAAGGACAAGCCGATCCTCGAGGTGAAGAACCTCAGCAAACATTTCGACATCCATTCCGGCCTCTTCGGGCGCCTCAGTGGCCGCGTCCACGCAGTTGAGAACGTCTCCTTCGATCTCCATGCGGGTGAGACACTGTCGCTGGTTGGCGAATCCGGTTGCGGCAAGTCGACGACCGGCCGGGCCATCATGCGGCTGATCGAGCCCGATGCCGGCTCCGTGACCGTCGAAGGCCGGGACATGCTCTCGCTCGACAAGCGGGGCATGCGCGAGATGCGCAAATCCGTGCAGATGATCTTCCAGGATCCGTTCGCCTCATTGAACCCGCGCATGACGGTCGGCCAGGCGATCGCGGAACCCTATCTCGAACACAAGATGGGGACTTCGAAGGAGGCGCAGGAAGTCGTCGCCGACATGCTGCGCAAGGTCGGGCTGACGCCGGACATGTCGAAGCGTTATCCGCACGAGTTCTCCGGAGGGCAGCGGCAACGCATCTGCATCGCCCGGGCGCTGGCGCTGGAGCCGAAGGTGATCGTCGCCGACGAGAGCGTCTCGGCGCTCGACGTATCGATCAAGGCGCAGGTCATCAACCTGATGCTCGACCTGCAGCAGAACCTCAATCTCGCCTTCCTGTTCATCTCCCATGACATGGCCGTCGTCGAGCGGGTCAGCCACCGGGTGGCGGTGATGTATCTCGGCGAGATCGTCGAGATCGGACCGCGTGCCGCCGTCTTCGGCAATCCGCAACACGACTATACCAAGAAGCTGATGTCAGCCGTTCCCGTGCCGGATCCCGATCGCCGGCGCGAGAAGCGCATGGCCGCCAATGACGAGCTGAAAAGTCCGATCCGGCCAGTCGGCTATGTGGTGAAGCCTCGCGAATATCGCGAGGTCTCGCCAGGTCACCTCGTGCAGATCGCATGAGACAGGCGGAAGTGCGGCCTTATTCTTCAGAAGGAAGGGTTTCGTGCATAGCGAGAACTGACATCAGAACGCCGGCTAGAAAATCGTCCAGCCGGCCGCCATGGAATCGATAGGCAGGAACGCCGGCTCGCCTGCCGGCCTCGGTATCGGATAGCTTGTCGCCCACCATGATCGATCGCCTGGCATCGGCGTTGCAGTATCGCAGCGCCTTCAGCAGCATGCCCGGATTGGGTTTACGGTCCGGATGATCGGCAGCACGGTAACGGTCGAGGCGGCTCTCGGGATGAAACGGGCAATAATAGAACGCGTCGATATGGGCGCCTGCCCGCACGGCATCATGCAGGATTTCGCCGTGCAGGCGCTCGACGTCGTCGGTGGTGAAGTAGCCTCGTGCGATGCCCGACTGGTTGGAGACGACGCAGATATGCCAGTTTGCCTTCGAGAAAGTGACGAGCGTTTCGATCGCACCCGGCATCCAGCGGAAATCGCTGTAGCGCCCGATATAGCCGGTATCGACATTCATCACCCCATCGCGGTCGAGGAGAAGTGCCGGCCTGTCGCGGTCGGTCACCTCGTATCGCGGAACGAGATCCGAAAGCCGGAATCCATCAGGCGACAGCATTGTTCAGCCTCTCCTCCATGCCGAGAAGGACTGGCAGCACCATGTCCGGGGTAAGCGCCCGCATGATCTCCATGCCCTGCGGATGAACCTCGGCGCCGTAGACGATATAGCCGGCATCGGGATGGGGGGAGTCGATCCCGATGCCGTAAGGGGACCTTGCCCCCCAGCGCCAGGACCGGGTGGGGCCATGGAGCCCGATGATCCTGGCGTCAACGGCCCCGGCAAGATGCAGGACGCTTGTATCGATGCTAACCACTGCATATGCCCGGCGCAGGAGGTCGCCCAGTTCGGTGAAGGGCACCTTTCCGCAAAGGTTGAGCGTTGAGTCGGCCAGATTGCCCAACCTGGCCTGCAACTGGTCGATCACCTTTCGGTCGACGGGTGAGCCTGTGAAGGCGGGTACATATCCAGCATCGATCAAATCGGTGCAGAGGATCGCCCAATATTCCATCGGCCAGGCTTTTTCCTCAGCCCGGCTGCCGCCGGCTGTCAGATGGCAGATCACCAGCCGGTCGAGCGGCAGCGCCGCTGCTACCGAGCACTCATCGACCTTGAGCCGCATGCGGTAGCCATCGCCTGTGCCGAAGACTTGAGCCATGGCCGCGAGATTGTCGAGTTCGTGGCGGTCTCCCTGATGCGGGATCGCAATGTCGAAAATTTTGCCTCTCACTTTGCCCGGCGGGGCGAACCCCACGGCGCAAGGGGCGCTGAGGCGGGCGAGGATGGCCGTCAGGTTCGGCCAGGGCGTCAGGTCGATGACGAGATCGAGGTTCGCGGCCCGAAGAGCACGCAGCGCCAGGTCGGGGCGTGAAAAGTCGGTGGGTACAGGCTCCGGGCATGCTGCAAGCATCCGCACGGCGGCTCCGTTGTTGGCTCCATGGAAAATCCGAAGCCGCGCATATGGGTAGCGCGCGGCAATCGCCGAGACGACACCGGAACTCAGCAGCGTATCGCCGATCGCGGTCGGCTGGATGACGCCTATGCGTTCGGGCGCCTCGGGAAGGCCGCGGTGCCGGTTGAGGAGGTTCAGACCGCGTACCGTCTGAGCCAAAAGAGACCGGTCCAGAAGCCGCATCCATTCGTTCGAGCGGGGCATGGTCAGTGGACCGCTTCGCTCTGCAGCGGCGGAGGCTGCGGGATGCGTGCACGCTGGATGAGCCTGGAGGTGGATTGATCTAGTTCCAGATCGACAAGCACGACGCGTCCCCCGTAGCCGAGAACGAACGAAGAGCCGACGACGGTTTCGACAGTATAATCTCCCCCCTTGAAGATGATGTCGGGGCGGAGAACGCTGAGCAGCTCCATCGGTGTGTCGTCGTCGAAGAGCATCACCATGTCGACGGAATCGAGCGCCGACATGACGATGACCCGGGCATCCTCGACCTGAACGGGGCGCTCCGGCCCTTTGAGCCGCTGCACGGAGGCGTCCGTATTAAGAGCGACGATCAGCCTGTCGCATTGCGCCTTGGCGGCCTTCAGCAGTTTGACATGGCCGGGATGCAGGAGATCGAAGCAGCCGTTCGTGAAGCCCACGACGAGCCCTTCGCGCCGCCAGGCCTCGCGGCTTGCATAGGCGAGCGAAAGCGTGCTGAGCTTATCCATTTTCCTCGGCGGAAAGACGTCGATCAGCAACGCGCCGGCCAGTTCGTCCGGTGTGACTGTCGCGGTGCCTGTCTTGGAGACGGCGACCGCGGCCGCGATATTGGCGACAGTCATGGCGCCCTCCAAGCTCTCGCCCGTCGCCAACGCGAGCGCGAGGACCGCGGCGACGGTATCGCCGGCCCCGGAGACGTCGCGGGCGAACTGGGTCCGCGCCGGTTCGTGCACCGGCGGCGCATCCATTTGATAAAGCGAGATGCCCTGTTCCGAGCGGGTGAGGATGATCGGGCCGCCGAACTGTTCGAGTGCGATTGCCATGCCTGCGGCGATCCCCTCATCGCTGTCTGCTTCGACGCCACTTGCCATTGCAAGCTCCTTGCGGTTCGGCGTCAGCACGGTGCAGCCGCGATAGAAGGAGAAGTTCGGCCTTTTCGGATCGGCGACGATCGGAATGCCCATTCGCCCCGCCAGGTCGGCCAGAGCGCGGACGATGTTCGGCGTTATCATGCCCTTGGCGTAGTCAGAGATGACGATGGCGTCGCAGCCCGCCGCTGCATCGCCAAGGCTTTCGATGATGCCGGCTTCGGTCTCGGTGGTTATGGCCGGGCACTCCCGGTCGGCGCGCAGAAGATGCCGGTCCTGCGCAAGGAAACGGGTCTTCTGGATCGTCCGGAAGCCCGGCTGGCAATAGAGCTTCGATACAAACCGGCCGCTTCGGATAGCGCCGATCTCGCGTAGGATGGTTCCTGCCGCATCGTCGCCCACCAGTCCGAGCAGAACGGCCGTCCCGCCGAGGGACGCGACATTGGCGGCGACGTTGCCGGCTCCTCCCATCGCCCAGTCCTCGTCCTGAACCTGGAGGACGAGCGCCGGCGCTTCCGGAGATACCCGGCTTACGGTTCCGCGAACATAGTGGTCGAGCATGATATCGCCGACGACCAGAATGCGGCAGTCACGAAAACGATCGATGTTCATTGCAGTCCCCCATGACGTGTACTGGTGGCGTCTTGCCAGAGATGTTCGAGGCGCATCAGCTCGGCAGTTGCAAGAAAGAGATGGTAGAGCGTGCTGGCCGGAATGGCCGAGACGCAGGGGCGGCCGGACGCGTCGAGATGATCGATCCAGCAGCCGCCCGGCGCTATCGCAAGGTAATCGTACAGAAGCACGCGCAGCGCGGTCGCCAGCCGGTACTCCTCGAAGACGCCGTCGAATTCGGCGCGTGCAAGAATGGCCTTTATGCATTCCGTCTGTGCCCATGAACGGTGGCGGTCGCTGCGGATGCGGCCATCACTCATCAGCTCGTCATGGATATACCCTGTGCGGCGATCGACGCCGTGCTGCTGAGCAAAGGAGTAGAGGCGTTCGGCGGGTTCGCGGGAGCTCCTGCCGATGAGGGGTTCCGCATGGCGCAGCAGCCAGTACCATTCGAAATGATGGCCGGGCTCCACGACATGGCCGTATTCGCCACTGATCCGGTTCCATCGGTCGTCGTAATATTCGCCAACCGTTCCGGTTGCCGCGTCGAACAGGCGTTGCTCGAAAAGCTGGGCGATCGTCGTGATGCGGCGCTTGATGCCGATGCCGGGGAGAACCGAATGGACGGCGAGCAGTGCCTCGAACAGATGCATGTGCGGGTTTTGCAGAAGGCTCCGGTTATCCGGGACCCGGCTGTTCCACCCTTCGCCATTGTGACGGCCGAAACGGCGGTCGATCATGTGCAGGGTCCGATCGATCCAGGGAAGGAGGTCATTGCTTCCGGTCGCCTTCGTCCACCATGCAAAGGCCAGAAGGACAAACGCCTGGTCGTAGAGATCAAGCTCGCCATTGACGATCCCGCCCTCTTCCCCCATCGAGACGACCCAGCCGCCGTCGGGGTTCCAGCCATGGTCCAGCAGGAAATCGAGCCCGTTCGTTGCGACCTGAAGTCCTTCACCGTAACCCAACGTGTAGGCATGGCTGAAAACATAGATCTGCCTTGCATGGACGCGCGTGCGCTTGAAGCCGACCGCGCGGGGGCGCCCTTCGAGGTCGAGGCTCTCGACGAAGCCGCGATTGCCGTCGACGCCGGTCGATGCCCAGAAGGGCAGGGCCTCCAGGAACATCCAGTCGCGCATGCGGCGGCAAAGCGCCGGCAGGTGGTCCTTCCGATCCAGGCTGACGGTTCTCATGAGGCTTGCTCCAGAATGCCGAGGAGCTTTGAGACACCCTGCCAGGTCTCACCCAGGACCTCCCGGTGTTCGTGATCCGGAATGCCTTCCTCCATGGCACGGCAGACAAGCTGGACGGCCGCGGCCGGGTCCGTCTTCCGGATATCGCAAAGATAGGCTTCGCGTCCGACGGAGGTCATGAAGGATTGTAGCTTGCGGTCCCATGCAAGGCCGACTGAGGGGATCTTGTAGGAGTAGGACGCGATCACCGCGTGCATGCGATAGGCGACCAGCACGTTCAGGCTGGAAATGATGGCGCAGAGCTCGGACGGCGTTTCCTGGACCGGAAATGATATCGGTCCGCCAATCGCTTCAAGCCGTGGCCGAAGCCTGGCAAGATAGGCGACGTCTTCCGGGCTGCCGTTTGTGAAGATTGCGACGTGGAAGCCCTTGGAGACAAGCCCCTTCACAAGCCTGATATACCAGCTTTCGAGATAGCTTGGGCCTGGCGCCTTCTCCGAGTGATAGCGGATGGCGATGTGACTCATGATGCCGACGCCTGCGACCGGAGGGGCGGCCTTGTACATCCGCGAGGGCGGGATGAATTCTGAGGCCAGCAGACCGGGATCGCGAACGACATGGGCTTCGAACCGGCTCGCGTCTCCCAGCTGTCTGTCCCAGAGGACCTTCGAATCCTTATCGCGCACGAAGACGCCGCGCAGAAGATGGCTCGAGAACGCCTTCCGCATCATCGCAGTGCCGCGCGGCGTCCAGTTGTCCGTCACGCCAGAGGCATAGACGACGAAAGGCAGGCCGAGCCGCTCCACCTCGTTGATGGCAAGCGTGAGCTTTGTCGGGAAATTGAGATCGATATCGGAAATCAGATTGCCGCCGCCGATCACGGCGGCATTCGCGCCTTCCAGCCGGCGGGCATAATGCGGCCGCCAATTCCGGCGTCCATGGATCGCGAGCGGTACCCGGATGAACTGCCGGCGAAGCCAGTCCGGCATCCGGTCGAGCGCGGAGATGATATGCCGCCGGCCTGCAAGCCCGTCGCCATAAGCCTGTCGCGCTGCGAGATCGATGGACCAGGTGTCCCGATTGGCGCCGAGCGCGATCAGGGCCTTTTCGAGGCATTCCGACAGAAGGCCGTCGCCGAGATTGGGGCTGTATTTGACGTTGAAGAGGCGGATGCGCAGTCCGTCCGCCGAATGTTCCTTCCGGCCATTGTGTTCCGGTGCGAGGACATGCGCTCCGGAGGCAGATAGAAATGCCGGAGGCGCGCGTTCAGCGGATTGCTCCAGACGGAAGCGGTGGCCGAACGTAGTCTGGCCGCTATTGGTCCGGATGCCTTGAAAGCCAGTCGACATAACTTGCCACTCCTTCTTCCAACGACTGAAAATTGGGAGCGAGGCCGTGTGCCACGAGCCTCGTCGTATTGGCCTGGGTGAAGTACTGGTAGCGTCCGCGCAGCCGCTCCGGCATGTCCACGTATTCTATGCGCGGCGAGGCCCCGATGGCGTTGAAGACGGCGAAGGCCAAGTCACGGAACGACCGGGCCTGACCGGTTCCGACGTCGAATATCCCGCCGATCCTCTCGGTTTCCAGGATGCGGCGAACGACCTCGACGCAATCGTCCACATGGATGAAATCGCGCAATTGCCCGCCGTCCGAGTATTCCGGATTGTCGGATTTGAAGAGGCGCACCGGCTGACCTGAGGCAGCAAGCGGCCATATCTGGTGGACGACCGAGCGCATGTCGCGCTTGTGCCGTTCGCGCGGGCCGTAGACGTTGAAGAATTTGAGGCCGGCCCAGCGTCGCGGCACGGGATTGCCCCTCGCGAGGTCGGCGGCAATGCGGCGATCGATGAGGTGCTTGCTCCAGCCGTAGGGATTCAAGGGCCTCAGCCGCGCGAGGCTTTCCTCGCCATCCTCGCCGGAAAAGCCGAGCGAACCGTCGCCATAGGTGGCGGCGGAGGAGGCGTAGACGAAAGCCGTGTCGTTGTGGCGGCAATAGTCCCAGAGGTCGAGCGACAGACGCACGTTGTTCTTTACGATCCGGTCGACATCCTGTTCCGTCGTCGCGGAGATCGCCCCCATGTGAACGATGGCATCGATCCTATTTCCCGGCTTGGAAAGCCAGGCCGCCAGCTCTTCGGGCAGGACGATATCTTCCAGCCGCGCGCTTTCGAGGTTGCGCCAGCGGTTGTCGCTGCCGAACCAGTCGCAGGCGATGACCGACGCGCCGACGCGCCCCAGCGAGTTCGCTATGTTGGAGCCGATGAACCCCGCTGCACCGGTTACCAGGATGTTAGCGCCGTTCAGCATATCGCGCGCTCCGTCTGGTCCACGAGCAGGGAGAGATAGTGATCGACAAGCGCGTCCCGCCATTCCTCCGGTGTCGTGGAGAGCCGCACGACGCGCTTGTGGGCCTTTTCACTGATGGTCCTGATGTCGTCTCCGGGCATGTCGAGGAGCCGGCGTATCGCCGCCGAGAAGGCCGGGATGTCCGACGTGTCGCAGGCGATCCCGATGCCGGCGGCAGCCATCTCCTCCGCCAGATAGGCCTTGTCGGACAGGATGACGGGAATGCCGCTTTGGGACGCCTCGACGGCGACGAGACCGAAGGGTTCGGGATAGCGCGTCGGCATCAGCAGTGCGCGCGCCTCGCGAACCCGGGCGGCGATCTCGTCATGGCCGAGCCAGCCGAGAAGGCGCACGTTATCTCCAAGGTTCGCGAGGGAGGGGGCCAGCGGTCCGTCGCCGATGATCGTCAGGCGCGCTCCGGCGGCAGATGCCGCCTTGACGGCGTCCTCAACGCCCTTTTCGGGTTCAAGCCGGCCGACATAGAAGAGATCGCGGTTGTTCTCTGCCGGCACCCGGCCGTTGCAATAAGGCACGATCGGATTTCGAAGAGGGTGCAGCATCGCGGCCGGATAGCCCGACCGCAGGAATGCAGAGGCCATTTTCTCATGCAGGAGAAGAACGCGACCGTACGGCGCTCCTCTATTCAGAAGAACCGACTTCAGCCGCGCCGAGCGGGTGAGGCGCCAGAGCTTCTGTCCGTAACTGCGCTTGTCGCAGTTGCGCACGGCGCAATCGAGGCTGAGTGGGCGGCATTCGCAGACGGCCTGCTGGCGATAGTCATAGAATGCGCCATTAGGGCAGGCGAGGAAGAAGTCGTGCGCATGAAGGACGCTCCGGTCGGCGACCGGTGCTAAAGCCAGGAAGACCGACGGCGACATGATCTTGGACCAGCCATGGACATGGTAGACGGTCCGGACCGTATCGTTTTCCGCGATCCATCGGCGGAGCATATCCTGGGCGGCTGCGTTGTGCAGACCGGTCACCGCTGCGTGCTGCCGCTTGCCGGCCAGAATATGTTTTCCGCCAAGCGCCACGGTCTCGATGCCGAGCGAAGCGAATTCTGGATTTTGCCCGTCGTCGCCGCACAGGAACGAGACGGGAATACCGAGCTGCCGGAACAGTTTCATGGACAGCAGCGCCAAGCCCGTGCCGCCGCCCTTGGCGATCGAGAAATCGTTGATGACCACGATCCGGTCGATCGGGATATCGCCTTTCATCCCATGCCGGGCGGGGGCGCATTGAGCCTCGAAACCGGCCGGTATCGCCTCCTCGGCAATTCGATCAGCCTGCGGGAGGGGGACGAGACGAAGCTCAGGCACTGGCGACCCCCTTCATTCCGATCCTGTGTCGGGAAACGGCAGCGACTGGCCGCGCCAACAGGTTGCCGATTGCGCGCGCCGCGCGCCAGGACAACAGCATGACGGTCAGCGTCGGGTTGGCACTGCCGGAGCTTGGGAAGCAGGACGCGCCGACGACGCTGAGATTGGGGACGTGATGGCACCTCAGATCGGCATCGACGACGGATTGCGATGGATCACTGCCCATGCGGGTCGTACCGGAGGGATGCGCGTAATCCTGAGCCACTTCCAGGATCGACCCGCCGGTGTCCCTGACGCATGGCGCCCATTCGATCCGGCAGATACGGTCGATACCGTATCGCTGCCAGAAATCCGCGAAACGATCGATACAGGCACGGAACGTGCGTTCGTCGATGTCGGCCGGCAGCCATCTCAGGCCGACTTTGCGGACGCCGAGCCGATCGGTCGCATGAACGAGCGAGATGCGGTTGTCCCGACGTGGTGCCTGTTCGATGCAGACCCTCAGATTGAGGTCCACATCCTGCGGCATAAACAATGTATGGTGATAGACGCGCCGTGCGATGAACCGGCTGAAGAGGCGCGGGTCGATCGCTGCCTGCCGAAGCTCGCTCGGAAGTGCGCGGTAATCCCGCGTCTCGAGCCGCTTGGCTATCCGTTTCACCGTCGCCAGCGTGGAGTTCTGGGAGACATCGGCCGTCATGTGGACGAAGGCCGAGCCGACGCGGTCGGCGGCCTGGGCCTCAGCCGTCAGCTCAAGATGTGGGCTTCTTCGGTGCAGCCTGAGATATCGAGGACCGAAAAGCCGGTTGAAGGACGCTTCGTCCGATGGAACGAGCCTGCCGACATGCGCATCAAGATGATCCTGGAAATAACGGCCGAGGGCGTCGCATCCTTCGAAAATCCGTTTGTCATGTGTCTCGTCGAGAAGCAGCAGCAGCCGTGTGCTCTCGATCGTTCCCGCGGCCAAGACGAAATGGTCGGCATGGACGCTGAGCGTCGAACCCGTCCGGCTGCGGCACAGGACCGTGTCCACACGCCGCGACAGCCGGTCTGCAGTGAAGTCGTAAACGGTTGCATCCGTCCACACGTCGACAAGCGGATGGCGTGACAGTGCGCCTTCGAGAATGCTCCACACATTGCCGCGCCGGAACCCGGCCCATTTCGCCCATCGCATCGCGAAATTCAGGTCGTTGCGCGGTAATTCCAGGCCTGTGCGCGAATGCGGCGGCGCACCTTCCTCATAGGAGCCGTCATCGAGGTGGAAGAAAGCTTCGATCTCGCCGAGGCCCTGCACGAGGGTTTCGTAGCCGAGCGGCCATTCGGGGGCTGCAATATGCGGCCTGCGGTCAAGATCGCCGGGTGCCAGCGGGATCAATTTGCCGCCCCATACGGAGGAGCTGCCGCCCAGCCCCCGGGCACGCCCGGTGACGGGCCATTTGTAGCGGCCGTATTCATCGCTGATTTCGTTAAGGTCGGTCGTGCTGCGATCCGGCAGGTCGGCGCCGCTTTCGACGATTGTCGTGCGAAGCCCGAATTTCGTGAGCTGCCGCGCGAGAAATAGCCCCGCCATACCCGCTCCAACGATGCAGACCTCGGTTCGGATGGTCTTTCGCATGCTCTCGGTCTGGGACAGACTGCGTATCGTCATATCTGCTCCCTGGTGCCTGGATGCTGGATTTCGTCCGTCACCCCGTCCATGCCGGGTGGGGGCACGGCGGCTCCTCTCCGGCCCGACGCGTCCCGTTCCGGCCTGGCCGTGAAGACGACGATTTTCGGATGACCCGTTCCCGGAGAGCATTTCCGGAACGAAATGTGGCGGAAGGTGCGACGGCAGCGAGGCGTTCGATCGAACCCTGTGGCGCACTCTCTTATAGGATCTACTTTCGCTTTCAGCCGAGCGCATAGCCATGAAGTGCCTGCGGGTTGGTGATGGTGATGGAGCCGGGTGCGAGGTGGACGATGCGGCTGCGCTCCCATTCGCGTAAGCACCTGTTGACCTTCTCTCTCGATGCAGGAAGCATCGAGGCAAGCTCATGCTGGGAAATATTGATCTTGAGCCTTCCCGATTCTGCGTCGGAACCGGCGTTGCTGAGCCGAAGCAGAGTATTGGCCAACCGGAAGGAAATGCTGACGGATGTCAGGCTGATGAGACGTTCTTCCAGTTTTCGGGCATGTTGAGAGACATATTGGAGAAGCCTGTTGCTCAGCTCCACGTCGGTGGCGACCGCATCACGGATGATCTTCCCATCCAGTGCCCAGATCTCGCAGGACGTGAGCGCGTGAATCTCGAAAACAGGCGGCGTTCGCCGCAAAATGTCTATCTCGCCGAATACGCTTCCGGGCGGAGGGGTATCGACGACAAACTCGCGGCCATCCAGAAGATAGGTCAGAACCTTCACCAGGCCCGAGTGAATGAGAAGAATGTAGTTCGAATTATCATCGTTGATGGAGATAATATCTCTCTTCTTATAATTCCTGACCAGTTTCGTCTTGATCAGCTTGCTAGTTAAGTCCTCGCCCAGAATAGAAAAATAGCCATTCCCAAGCGCGGAGAAATATCCGTTTTCTATAGACGTGCTTCGATGACTAAAGTTCTGCATGTCGTCCGACATCTCGAACTCCCAAGCAATAACACAGTGAAGATACGACCCCAGAGATGTTCCCCGACCTCAACCTGCAATTCCAAATAGGTATCGAAGCCGAAATGCTTACATTAGAAAATTCTTTTTTGTTAAAACAGCATAGGCAGAAATTGCCCTTTCATCTATGACCGTGGTCACAGACATTTCTTAAAAAATACCGTTCTATAACCATACAACGGTAAATTTCTCGAAAATAGGGGGTTTTCGTGAGTAAAAACCTTCGTAGTAATGTCTTATTTGAGTCAAATTCAGGTTTAATCCAAATTGGGGAAGAGCTTTACGGAATTCACCGCGTTGATTATCCTTTAGGTGGAATTTCAAAGAGAATTTTTGATCTCGCTTTTTCCGTAACGGCAATCCTGTTGACCTTGCCGATTTTCGTTGTGACGGCTATGGCCGTCAAGTTCGCCGACGGCGGTCCCATCCTGTTCATCCAGCCTCGCATCGGGTTCAACGGCCAGCCGTTCCCATGTTTGAAGTTCCGCACGATGTGCGTCGATGCCGAAGCAAGATTAAAGGAACATTTACTTGCCAATACTTCGGCGGCGGAGGAGTGGGCCAGCACCAGAAAGCTGAAGAAAGATCCGCGCCTGACCCTGATCGGGGGAAGCCTGCGGCGGGCCAGCCTCGATGAGCTTCCCCAGTTTTTCAACGTTTTGCGGGGGGAGATGAGCATTGTCGGGCCGCGGCCGGTCGTTGCCGAAGAGGTCACCCGATATGGCCGGGACGCAAGTGCCTACCTTTCCACGCGGCCCGGGGTGACGGGTGCATGGCAGGTGAGCGGCCGGAGCGACCTCTCTTATTCGGAACGGGTTCGGCTGGATGCGGAATATTGCGCAACCTGGTCCTTCTTCAAGGATATCCAGATCGTCCTCAAGACAGTGCCGGCTCTGTTTCTGACAAGGGGATCGTACTAGCCGGAAAACTGCCTGGAGTGATTGGGGCGACATATAGCGGATCGGGGAAATGAGCATCGAAGTCATCGGGGTGATACTTGCCATCTTGGGCATATATGCCATGACCAGCAGCCTCCGCCTCGGCGTGTACATGCTATGTCTGTGCACTTTGCTGGGGGCTGCCGCCGCATTGAAGCTTCCTTCCGTTGGCGGCGCCAACATCCAGCCGTTTCATTTCGTGCTGCTGTTTCTGGCGGGCGGCGTCGTCCTGAGGTCAACTATCCTGGCTGCAGCCTTATCCTCGCTGCGGTATCCGGGGCCGGGTTTCTGGTTCGTGCTGTTTGCCCTTTACAGCGTTCTGACGGCTATCTTTCTGCCGCGGATGTTTGCCGATGCGACGATCGTCTATTCGCTCGCCCGCGGAAACGAGTTCCACCAAATTCTGAGCACGCCTTTGGCGCCGTCCGCGAGCAACCTCACGCAGGCTGTCTATATGCTCGGAGGTATCGCATGCTTTGCCATTGTCGCCGGTCTGGGCCGTCTCGGTCATATCATGATGATAGCCCGGGCGCTGATCGTCACCGGTGCCGTCTGCATTGCCTTCGCGATTGCCGATCTCGTGACCTATCAGACGAATACGACGGAGCTCCTGGCGATCATCCGGAACGCCAATTACCGGATGTTGAACGATGGCGACATTGCCGGTTTCAAACGGATCGTCGGCTCGTTTCCTGAGGCAGGTGCCTTCGGTTATGTGGCGCTGGCGCTTTTCACATTCACGCTCATGCTTGCCCTGGAGCGGTTTCCCGGGCGGTTCCTCGGTCCGCTCGTCGCGGCACTTGCGGTCTCCCTCCTTCTCTGTACATCGACTACCGCCTACGTGGCGAGTGCGATCATCGCTCTGATCGTCCTGTTCTTCTGCACGACCCGGATCCTGCGCCGCCAGGCAAACCTCCGGCATCTCGTCTACATAGCGGTCTGCCTCTTCGCCATCCCCCTTCTGGTGATGACGGTACTGCTGATCCCCAGCATCTCGGATAGTATCGGCAACCTCCTGCATGCGACACTGACCACCAAGCTCGAATCCCAGTCCGGCGAGGAGCGGATGCGGTGGAACGTGCAGGCGATCAACTCCTTCCTCGAAACGAGCGGCATGGGGGCCGGGCTCGGCAGCATACGCGCCTCGAGCTTCCTGGTGGCGCTGCTTGCGAATATCGGCATTCTGGGCTTGGCCCTGTTTTTCATTTTCCTGTTCAGCCTGGTGCGGTGGGTTCTGCAGCGGCGAGGCGCTCCTCCCCAGGAGCAGGCGATCGGGATTGCCGCATTGCTGGCCAGCATCGCACAGGTGACTGCCGCCTCGATTTCTGCGGGCGTCGTCGATCTCGGCCCGCTCTTCATGATCACAGCGGGGTTGGCCACCGCATATGCACTCGGTCCCGCAGGCAAGCGGGCAGGATTTGCGGCCGACGTTCAGCCGCCGGTCCGATCCTTCGTTCTCGACGGTGCCGCTCCGGACTTTGGCGTTAGCCGCCCCGACCTTCCGATATCTTACGCCGGAGGCGTTCCGCATGTATAACCAAGTGCCTCCAGTCACGCTTGCCTACCCGACCTCGCCGTCCGCGGCTATCGGCGAAAGGCCGTTGGATCTCGCCCAGCTTCTTCGCTTCCTGTTTTCCCATGCATTCCTCATCACCGCCGTTACCGTATTGTTCGTTTTGGCGGCGGTGGCCTATCTGGTCGTAACGCCTCCGACATTCGTCTCGAGCGCGCAGCTGATCCTGGATTCCCAGAGGGCCGGATCGGCCGACGTCCAGCAGCTCCAGGCCGAGGAAGCCTTCGTCGAAGGGCAGATAGAGATCATGAAATCCGCCGACGTGCTTCGTTCCGTCGTGCGTTCTCTCGATCTCAGGTCCGATCCGGAATTCGTCTCCACGCGCCTCTCCATGGGAGAGGCCCTGCGGACGGTTCTTTTCAGCCGGAGCCTGAATATTTCCGGTGACCAGGCGGACGGGGATTCGAGCGACGAGGCGGCTGAAAATCGCATTGTTGCAACGCTTCGCAGCCGCATCTGGGTGCGCCGCGTAGGTCAATCGACCGTCATCGAAGTATCGGCGGCATCGAGCGAACCGCAAAGGGCGGCCGCGATAGCCAATGCCGTTGCCGAAACCTACATAGCCCATAGCGTGGACATGCGGTCGCAAGCCGCCCGACGGACAAGCGAATGGCTTTCCCAACGCGTCGCGGACATCAGAGAGGACGTGTTCGTCGCCGAACGCGCGGTCAAGGAATTCCAGTCGTCCGGCGACGCCGCAAGCCGGTTCAGGCTGACTGAGCTGCAGAGCGTTGCCGATACCTATCGCCGTCTTTACGAGACCTATCTGCAGCGCTGGTCGGAAACCAGGCAGAGAATATCCAATCCCGTGGCGGACGCCACGTTCGTGTCGCGCGCGGCGGTTCCGATTTCCAAAAGCCAGCCGAAGTCATCGCTGCTGCTCGGCTTCGCATTCGTTCTCGGTTTCAGCATGGGCGTCGCGGCGGCCGTTGTCCATCACTTCTCCAACCGTCTGGTCAGTTCGCCCGAACGGATTGCCTCGATCATCGGGCTGCCATGCCTTGGCGAAGTCGCGAAGGTCCATCGGAAGCAGAAGAAGAACGGCAACCTGCCGGAGCTTGAAAGCCAAAACCCTTCAGGGCAGCGGGATCAGCTGTTCAGCCGCGACATGAAGGATCTGAAGGCGACGCTCAGCGGCTTGCGCCGCAACCGCAAGGTCAAGCTTATCGGGGTCATGGGAGCCGAGCCGAAGACAGGTGCGACCACGCTTGCCTACAATGTCACGCAGCTTGCGGCCGAGGCCGGATCGCGAACGCTCCTGATCGACGCCTCGGCGATCAATCCGACCCTCAGCCGGATATTTTCACCGGGAAAGGCCATCGGGTTGATGGAGCTGCTGAACCACAGCGGCGCCTATTCGGAATTCATCCGGCGTGTCGACAAGCAATTGACGGTCCTGCCGATCGGGGCCTTCGGCGAAGTGACGCCAGGCGAACGTGTCGGTTCCGAGCGGATCGCCTTCAGTTTCGGCGATCTGAAGGAGAGCTTCGACCTCATCGTCATCGATTTGCCTCCCATGCCGCAATCCGCCGACGCCAAGTCGATCGCGCCTTATCTCGACGGAACGATCATCGTCACGCGCTACGGATCAACCTCGTTCGATACACTCAACGATGTCGCGATGGAATTGCGCGGCGTCGGTGCGGAAATTCTCGGTGTCGTGCTGAATGCGTCTCCCAGGCGCAGAAGCTGAAGATGGAGCGATGCACTATGAGTCTGGCCCAATTACGTAACCATCCCAAACTGAAGGATCGCCTCAGAAGGACGCTCCGAGCCATCGGATATGAGACGGACGACTGGGTGCGGGTAATGATGTACCGGGACGCCTTCGGCTTTCTTCGCCAGCTGGGACCGGAAAATCTCGATGTGATGGAGGTTTCCGGTGGCGTCCAATGGCGTCGGGAGCTGCCGTTCAAGTCCTATCGCTCCACCGAATATCCGGAATTCGACATCTGCAGCGAGACTCTCCCGGAGCGTTTCGACGTCATCATCGCGGACCAGATATTCGAGCACCTGAAATGGCCGCTGCGCGCCGCGCGCAATGTTTACACGATGCTGAAGCCCGGCGGATATTTCGTCATCGCGACACCGTTTCTCCTGCGTGTCCATGCTTCGCCGATCGACTGCAACCGTTGGACCGAGACCGGCCTTTCCTGCATGCTGCAGGAAGCAGGTTTCGATGAAGGGAGGATCACCACGCGATCCTGGGGCAATCGCAGCTGCGTCCAGGCCAATTTCACGCGCTGGCAGAAGGCTGGATTCCTCGGCTCGCTGAAGAACGAGCCGAATTTCCCGGTCATGGTTTGGGCCTATGCCCAAAAACCTGCTGCTGCGGGGAACTGACCGATGTCGGCTAGTCCTATAGCGGTGAGCGAGCAGCCACCTGCACCGAGGCGATTGCGGATCGGGATCGCGATCGCGACAGTCGGCCGGCCGGCGATCGTTGCCAAGACGATCCGGTTGCTCTCCGCTCAAAGCCGGCCTCCGGATGCGGTGCTGGTCTGCTCGCCAAGCGGGACGGACGTGGAGGGCGTGCCGCAGGCCGATCCCGGTATTGTCTGCCTCATCGGCCCGCACGGGCTGCCGCATCAGCGAAATTGCCTGCTGCAGGCTGCAGGCGATCTCGATCTGCTTCTTTTCCTGGACGACGATTTCGTACTTCGGCACAATTATATCGAGGAGATGGAAGCCATCTTCCTCGAAAATCCGACAGTGGTCATGACAACCGGTCGCGTACTGGCGGACGGCATCAAGGGGCCTGGTCTCACCTTCGAGTTCGCGCAACGGAAACTGTCGTACGTGGCGGAGAAAGCCCCGGACCGGCTGACCGACGTCTATAGCGGCTACGGCTGCAACATGGCGGTGCGGCTCGAAACGGTCCGGCGGAACGGGCTCGCCTTCGACGAGGCGCTGCCGCTCTATGCCTGGCTCGAAGACGTCGATTTCAGCCGCAGCCTTTCTCCCTTCGGGCGCATCGTGCGGGCGGAACGGGCCTTGGGTGTTCATCTCGGAGTGAAGACCGGACGGCAGCGCGGGGAAAGGCTGGGCTACTCTCAAATTGCCAACCCCTGTTACCTGATCTCCAAGGGAACCTGTTCCTGGAAAAAGGGGCTCTTTCACATAAGCCGGAATATCGCGGCCAATCTCTACGGAACCATGCGCGGCGAGCGGGCGGTCGATCGGCCTGCCCGTCTCTACGGCAATCTCCGTGGGATTGCCGATCTCATGACTCAGCGTCTGGCGCCCTCGCGCGCCCTCGAACTTTAGGAGCTGCGCCAACTCTCGTCGGCGTCATCGGTAATGACTTTTCAAGAGCTCGACTGGGCCGAAGGAGGGTGATCATGGCCAAGCTGCAGACTCTCCAGATCATGCGCGGAATAGCGGCAAGCATGGTCGTGGTCGCTCACGCCATCGTACGCCATGCCGAATGGAGGGAGTATCCGGAAGGCGCGCTCCTGGCTGCCCAATATTCCGGCACGCTGGGGGTTGCGGTTTTTTTCGTGATCAGCGGCTATATCATGATCCACACGGCCGGAGGCACGTTCGGCCATAAAGGTGCCGCGGCGACCTTTCTGCGCCGCCGGATCGTCCGGATCGTACCGCTCTACTGGATTGCCACCTTCCTGGAAATCGTCCTTCGAATGAGGGTAGGCGGGTCCATCGACCTGCATACATTACTTGCCTCGCTGTTCTTTATCCCGCTGGCCGTACTTCCGGGAGATTACATGCGCCCGGTGCTGGGCGTCGGCTGGACGCTGAATTACGAGATGTTCTTCTATTGCATCTTTGCCGCGATGCTGTTCTTCAGCCGAAGGGTCGGATTGTTCATCCTCTTCGGAACGCTGGTAGGCTCCGTAGCAGCCGGTGCGGCCTTCAAGCCTTTGAGCGACACATCGCAGCCGCTTACGCTTTTCGCCTTCTGGACGGACCCGATCATTCTGCTGTTCGCGGGCGGGGTCGCCATCGGCCTTTTCCCGCAATGGCTGAAACGAGCGGCAACGGTCACGCACCCCATTGCGATCGTCGCCGTCCTGCTTTCGGCTTACGTTCTTGGCTTCGTCACGCTGGTCGGCAGCTATCCTATCCCGCTGCCCTGGGCGGTGGGGACATGGGCAATCTGCATCTTTTCGGTCGTCATCTGCGTCTACGCCAAATCGGAAGACGATAGGGGAAACAGCCCAGCGGTTCTGCTCGGCGATGTTTCCTATGCGCTCTATCTGTTCCACTTCTTCTCGATCGTCGCCGTCGAGAAGATCTGGTGGTTCCTGTTCGGGCACAACGGCTCGATCCTCTTCGTCCCGGCTGCCTACGGCGCCTCGGTCGCGGCCGCCTATGTCGTACACCAGGTGATCGAAATGAACATTGCCCGTGTCGCTGCCCGGGGCCGGTCGCCTTCCAGTTCCACCCAATCCGAGGCGTCTGCAATACGTCTTTCGGTCCATTTCAACGGGAGAAAGTAACATGCGGCATGCAACCTGGAGTCATATTCAAGGCAATCCGCTCGCCATGGGGCTCTACCGCTCCTACCGTCAATTGCCCGAGGAATTGAGGGCGCCGGCCAGATGGGCCGTCTCCCCCCTTTGGCACAGTGCCTGCGCGATGGTTCGGAGGAAGGCCGGCGATCGCGTCGTCACGGGGCCGTTCAAGGGCATGGCTCTCCGTCTCAGCCCGGTCTCAAGCCGGCATCTTCTGGGCTATCTGCTCGGAACGCAGGAGATTGAGCTGCATCCCATCATCGAAACCGTCATCCGGCAGCAGCATGCGACCGTCATCAACGTAGGCGTGGCGGACGGATATTATGCCATCGGGCTTGCCCGCCGGATGCCTTCCACGAGAATCATCGGCTTCGAAGGCCTTCCGGAGCATTACGATCCCTTCTGGCAGACAGCCCGGAGCAACAACGTCGCCGGGCGGATCAGCATGTCCGGCTTCTGTGCTCCGGACGACCTGCAGCGGGCGCTGAAAGAGGCGGGATCACGCCCCTTCGTCCTGTGCGATATCGAGGGCGGGGAAAAGGAGCTCTTGAACAACGAGCGAATTCCCGAGCTCGACAATGCGGAAATCCTGGTCGAGACGCACGACGATCTGGTGCGCGGATGCAGCGCACTCCTGTACCGCCGCTTCCACCGGACCCATTGCATCAACTCGATTTATGCCCGGCCGCGCCTTCTGTCCGACTTCCCGTCCGAGCAGCTCCCGTTTCTCGCGAAGTTCATGCCGAAAACTGCGGTCGAGCTGATGAATGAGCGGCGCACGGGCATCCAGGAATGGTTACACATGGTGCCCCGCTTCAGCGGCGCCGGAGAACGGGCATTCCCATGAGCCTCCTGCTTGCGAGCGGTACGCCGCATCTGCCGCAACTGATCGGTGGGCTGGAAATCAACACCCACCAGGTCGCGCTCGAGATGAACAGGCGCGGCCACAAGGCGGCCGTGCTCTCGAAACTTTCGCTCCGCGACTTCTTTGGCGCCTCACGCTTTCTGGCGAGCCGTGCCCGTCTGCGCGATATCTCGGTCGATTATACGCTCGGTTACCCGGTCTACCGCTCGTTGCGGCCCTGGACGGATCTGCGCGGCTTGATGACGCCCAAGGTGGTCGTGATCCAGAACGGCAACATGGTCCAGATGGGGCGTACCTTCCGTGGCAAGGGCATAGCGAGCGTCGCCTATCTGCATGGGCTGGAATTTGACACAGGGCCTCGGGCCTGGCAGGAGAAAGGCCGCGACCTGCCCTTTTCCGCCTATATCGCAAACTCGGCTTATACGGCCAGGCGGTTCGAGCAGCGCTTCGGCATTGCGCCGAGCGTCATCCCGCCGGTCTTCCTGCCCGAACTCTATCGCACCGCCGGCAACGGCCGGCATGTCACCTTTGTCAATCCGGTTCCCGTCAAAGGGGTAGAATTGGCGCTTGAGATCGCCCGTCTATGTCCTGAAATCCCGTTTCTCTTCGTCCGGGGCTGGCCGCTGTCGTCCAAGGCGGAATTCGAATTGAAAGGAAACCTCTCCGCTCTTCCCAATGTGCGGCTTATCGAGCGCAGCGGCGACATGGCGAAAATCTATGCGCAGACTCGCATATTGCTTGTTCCGAGCCAGTGGGATGAAACGTGGGGAAGGGTCGCCAGCGAGGCGCAGATCAGCGGAATTCCCGTTCTGTCGAGCGATACCGGCGGCCTGCCGGAATCCGTCGGACCTGGTGGCACCCTGTTGCGCCGGGATGATCCTGCAAGCCTCTGGGCCGACGAGCTGCGGGCCATGTGGGGTGATCCCGCCGTCTACCAAGCCAAGCGGGAAGCGGCTCTCGCTCATGCCGGCCGGCCGGCATTGAACATCGGGCACCAGATAGACCAGCTGATCGCCATTACCGAAAGGGCCGCAAGATGAGGGGCGGTGTCGGAAAAGGCAAGGATCGTTCCGCAGCCGCGCCTATCCCGTCACGGCTCGGGAAGCGTCCAGACGCGGATGTAATCGACCTCCATGATGGAGGGGTTCGGCGTGTTCTCGATCGGCCAGCCTGCTCCCAGCGCAAGATCGACCAGGATCGTGAAAGGCAATTCCAGTTCGCGTGGCGTCTCCGTCGACCAGACTTCCCGCCGGTCGAAATAATAGCGGATGCGATCGGGATCGACCGACGCGCCGAAGGTATGGAATTCCGTGGAAAGCGTGCCCTCCGGAACCGGCACGCGCTGGTGAAAATGCTTCGACAGCGCGGGGTTCTTGCGATCCCATATATGCATCGACGCCGTGTAGCGGCCCGGAAAATGCCCGTAATGCTCGACGACATCGACTTCGACGGCTTTTTCCTCGCCGCGGCTCGTGAGCCAGAAGGCGGGCCAGATGCCTTCTCCGGCCGGAAAGCGGGCGCGCATTTCGAAATAGCCATAGCGCTGCTTGAAGCCCTCTCCGGCCGCATCGGTCGAGGCAAGCAGCCCGGATTGCCATTTGCCCTGCTCGGATTTGCGGGCTTCGATCCGGAGAATGCCGTCGCGCACGGTGAAGGGGAAATCGGGGCGAGGATCTGTGAAGCGGGCGTCTCCGAAATCCCCGTTCCAGGGCGTATGGGCCTTCCAGCGGGTTCCCGGTCCCCGCACCGAGACATCCAGCCAATCGAATTCTTCCCGGAAGGTCAGTTCGAACGTGCCAGGATCGATTTCTCCCGGCCGATCCACATCCGCATGAGGGGATACGGACAGCAGGCTCAGGAAGGCGATGGTCAGCGTAATCCTTCTGGAGAATTTTCCGGGAAAAGCCATGCATATTCCCTCCAAAAAAATAAAATACTAGCCTTTATCGCTAAAGTAGTCAATGACTTTAAATCTTTATAGGTAGTAAAATGAGGTAAATATGAAAAATTTATTTGTATATCAGTCGATATACTCTGCTTCGGCGGGAGCTTCGACTATGCTTGCAAGTTTTATCAGCGGAATTGTCGTGGCTAACCTTCTCGGCGTCGAAGGAACCGGCATGGTGGTCTTCGCTGTCTGGATTGCGCTCGTGGCCGCCCCGGTTGTCGATGGCGGAACGGCACTCAGCGTCGGCCGGTTTCAGGCCGTTCTGAAAGGGCAGCAGGATATGGCCGCAGCCCATGCTCTGCCCGGCCTGCTGGCCCGGCGCCTTCTGTTATACAACGGTTTAGGAGTATCCCTCTTTGCCGCCCTCTATCTGATGGGGGAGACTTCCGTGCTCCGGCTGCCGTCGGCGGAAGACCCTGCCGCCGGAATTCCGCCCCTTCTGGCGATGGGTGTGGCAAGCCTCACTCTTCTGCAGTCGCTGGCATTGTTCGGGACGGCCTACCTTCGCGGCTCCCGGCGCTTCGTCGTGCTTGCCGCGCTCGGCCTTGTCTCGATGGGCGTTCAGATCGCCGCGGTCTATGCGGGCATTCGCCTCGCGGGCGTCGTGGGCGCGATTGCGGGATACGGGCTTGGCCAAGTCCTGCTTTCCGTAGTCACTCTCCGACTGCTGTGGCGGAGCGGGATCGTTCAGCCCTCCCTGCTGCGGGAGGTTCGCCGTTACGGCAGGTTTGCCTGGGCGGCAAATGTCTGCAACACTTTCGTCTGGTCCCGCATCGAGATATTCTTCCTGCAGTTCTTCTGGACCTATCGGGAGGTCGGGCTGTTCAGCGTGGCTCTTGCTCTTGCCGCGCTCGCCTCGCAGGGGCCGCTTCTCCTGACCAGCGCCTTTCTCCCGATGCTGTCGGAAAAGCATGGGCAAGGTGATCGCGCCGGCCTGCAGCGGGCCTTTTCAGGGGGGACGCGCCTTCTTGCCATCCTGGCCTTTCCCGCCTGTTTCGGCCTGGTTTCGATCGTGCCGGTGCTCGTCGGCATCCTTTACGGATACTCTTTCGAACCGGCTGTACCCGCAACGATGGTCATCGCGGCGGCGGCTGCGTTCTCGACTTCGGCCGTGATCGGCACGCATCTGGTCAACGCATTGGCCCGCAGCGATTTCATCTTCTTTTCATCACTTGCCGGCGCCGTCATGTCCGTTCTGCTGGGGCTGCTGCTCATCCCGGACAACGGCCTGATCGGTGCAGCGGCTGCCCGCGCGATGACGCAGCTGGCGATGACCGGGCTTGGTCTCTGGTTCATCACCAGAAGGCTAAATTTCTCCTATCCGTCCGGATATCTTCTGCGCATTCTTGCCGCGACGCTCGCGGCAAGTGTCTGCGCATATTTCGCGACCACTCTTATCGGCAGCATTGCCGGCCTGTTCGCCGCCGTAGCCGCCTTCATTCCGATCTATGTGGCGGGGCTTCGCTTATTCAGGGCGGTGCATCCCGAAGACGCTGAAATGATGCGGGGCTTGAGCCGCTCCCTGCCTCGGCCATTCGCGCGGCTCATCCATTATCTTCTTCTTTTCGTGAGGCCATCTCCAGCCTCTCAACCGGTGTGACAGAGTGAGGTAAGACCATGCAGCGTCATCATCCGAATTCTTCCGCGGAAAGGCAGGGTCTGCATTTCCAACCTTTCCGATCGGCCGCTATGCGAATCCTGGCGCTGGCGATCGCCGCCTGGTCGCTTTGGACCTTCGCCGCGGCTGCGGAGCCTTATCGGCTGGTCTCCCAGGACCGTATTGCCCTGCGGGTCGTCGAATGGCGATCCGGGGAAGGGGAGTTCAAGGACTGGAGCGTGCTGAACGGCACGTTTGTGGTCAACAACGAAGGCGCGGTCTCCATCCCGCTCGTCGGCGATGTCGAGGCTGCGGGTCTCACGACGAAGGAACTCTCGGAGCGGCTGTCGGCTCGTTTACGGGAAAGCGTCGGCATCGCCGACAGCCTGTTCGCTTCGGTGGAGATCGCGCAATTCGGGCCGATCTATGTGGTCGGCGCCGTCGATAAGCCGGGGCAATATCCGTTCAGCTCCGACCTGACGGTGATGAAGGCCATCAGCCTTGCGGGCGGTCTGAGGAAGGAGGCGGAGAGCGCCAGATCGCGCGTCGAGCGCGACCGCATCCAGGCAGCCGGCCTCTTCGGCACGGCCAAGCTCGACTATTACGGCCTGCTGGTGCGCGAGGCCCGTCTGCGTGCGGAAAAGGAGGGGCGCGACACGTTCGATATTCCCGCGTCCGTGGCAAATTTCAGCGGGGCGGCTCAGCTTCATGCGGAAGAACTCAGCCTCATGCAGCTCCGGGAGGTCGAGCTGAGCAGCAAGATCGCGGCGGCCAAGGGGCTCGGCGAGCTGTATGCCCACGAAATCGAAACGCTCGGAAACAAGATCACAGCCCAGCAGCGACAGATCGCGGTCGTCAAGAAAGAGCTGGAGACGGTAAACTCGCTCTTCGACAAGGGGCTTGTGCAGAGCTCCCGCCGCTTCTCACTCGACCGGGACGAGACCGAAGCGGAAAACAAGCTCCTGGATCTCGATTTCCAGCTGCTGCGGGCCCGCCAATCCCTGGAGGAGAACAAGCGCGATTCCGAGGAGATCGTGAACTCCATGAATTCCAAGATCCAGGACGAATTGAACGAGGTCATCCGCGAAATTGCCAAATCCGACCTCCAGGCCCGCACCGCCCGGCTGATGGTCGAGGAAGCGGACGGAGAAATACGGGATCTGCTGCTCGAGGAAGACCTGGAGAACAAACGGACCGTGACCTATTATATCACGCGCCGGCAAGCCGACGGGGGCACCGCCCGGATCGAGGTGACGGGCGATACGTCCATCGAGCCGCGTGATCTGATCGAGGTCGAGATCGACAGACCCACCGATCTGAAAGCCGCCATGCCGGCGCCTTTACCGCACGACCAGGTGGTCGGATCGACAAACTAACCCGATGTCCCGTTTCGTTTCTGTGTCGAACGCGAGCGGTGTCCGGTTATATCCCAGCGCGCGGGAAGCAGGTGTTCGGGGAGCAAGGAAGACAGCAGGACGCCGATTGCGTATGCAACCTGCATGATGACGAACAACAGGACCGCTGTGATGATTGCGGAGGAAAGGGCGTCTTCTCCAGTGAAGAAGAAATATACGATGCTGATTGCCAGAGACAAAATGACTGCGGCGCCATAGCGCAATAGGATTCCGGATGCCAGGGAGAGTGCAGTCAGTATTATAAACCAGAATATCATCTCAAGCTGACCTCGAAACTCAATGTCGTAATTGTAGACGTCTCTTCCTATGGTGGTGCATGTTTTCTTTGAAACTAGCATTTGATCCACAACGAATCGTTACTTGGGATCTTCAGAAGTGGATGAGGGTTTTGGGCTGCCTGTTCGCAGACAGCCCAAGCGGATCAGGCTGATCTCGAAGCGATGACGCCGTTCGAAAGTTCCGCGACTGCCGAGCAGCCGAGATGACCGAGCGTCGTCCAGAATTCCCGTTGCAGCAGTTCCAGCGTGCGCCGGACGCCGTTCTCGCCATCGGCTGCAAGGCCATAGGCGACGATGCGGCCGAGGGCTACGGCATCGGCGCCGAGCGCGATGGCGGCGGCGATATCGCTGCCGCGGCGGATGCCGGAATCGAAGACGATCGGAACCTCGCTGCCAACGGCGTTGCGGATGGCAGGCAGGGTTTCCAGCGCTGGCGGCGTGCGGTCGATCGTGCGGCCGCCGTAGTTCGAGACGTAGAGCCCTACGGCGCCGGCATCGAGCGAGGCCTTGGCGTCTCGCACGCTCGACACGCCCTTGACGATGCAGGGCAGCGGCGCGCGCTTGATGACGCTTGCGGCCTGAGCCCAGGTCCAGCGCGGCTGGGTGAAGTCGAGAAGCTCGGTGAGCGCTGCCGGATCGGACTTGCCGGGACCGAAATTGGACGGTCCCTTTTCGCCACGGATGGAGAAGCGGTCCTCCATCATCCGCTCGCGCCATTGCCGGATCGGCGAATAGGTGACGCAGATATATTTGTAGCCGGCGGCCTTGGCGCGCTCCATCATGTCGAGCGCGGCGCCCTGGTCGCCGACGAAGGTCATCTGAAAGACCGAAGCGACGGGGGAAGCCTTGGCGATCTCTTCCAGCGAGTGCGAGGCCGCCACGGGCACCATCTGCTGGATGCCGACTGCTGCCGCGGCGCGGCCGATCGCCAGATGCCCTTCGGGATGGAAAACGGCCTCGCCGCCGCCGAAGGGTGCGATGAAGGCGGGGAAGCTCAGGTCGAAGCCAAGCACCTTCGTACGCGTGTCGGGATTGCTGATGCCGGCAAAGAGCGGCACTTCGAACCGTATATTGTCGAAGGCGGCGGTGTTCTCTCGGAGCGTCACCTCGTCGCCGGTGCCGCAGGAAAGGTAGTTCCAGTCGATCTCCGAAAGCCGGCGCTGGGCTTCTTTATGGATGCCGCGCAGCGTCGTGTATTTTTCCGTGGTCGCGTAGCGATCGTCGATGCGGTTCGGCTTGTCCGTCATATCCGTCCTCCGGTGAAAGCAAAATGGGCGGGCCGAAGCCCGCCTCATCGTAGAATTACTTCTTGGCGGCGATCAGCACGATCTCGATCAGACGCCGGGGGTCACCGAGATCGGCGACGCCGATCGTCGCGCGCGATGGCAGGTCGTCGGCCTCGATCCATTCGAGCCAGGCCTCGTTCATCTCCTCCTTGCGCGACATATCGGTGATGTAGATCCGGGCCGAGAGGATGTGATGCTTGTCGGAGCCGCATTCGGCCAGCACCTCGTCGAGCTTGGCGCAGGTCTGCTGCGTCTGCTCCTTCATGCCGACCGAGATGTCGCCGGCGGCGTGGCCGCCGAGATAGAGCACGCCGTTGTGCTCGACGGCGCCGTGCATGATGCGGTGTTTGCGGTGACGTTTGATCATTGTCGGTTCCTTTGACAAAAGGGGGAGGATACTGGCCGCGTCGCCGCGGCAGGTCGGGGTGGAGTTCGTTGATGGGTGGGTTCAGCCGCGCGCCTGCGGTGCGTAGCGGTCGAGCTGAATGTCAGTCGCCTGGCCGGTCACGACCTTCGCGAGTTGGGCGCCGGCGAACGGGCCGATCGTCAGGCCGCCTGCACCGAGTCCGTTGCCGAGCGCAAGGTTGGCAATGCCCGGCACGCGGCCGAGGATCGGGTTCATCGTCTCGCCGGCCGGGCGGAAACCGATGCGGGTTTCGATCAGGGTCGCATTGGCGAGGCCCGGGGCGATGTTGAGCCCGGCGGTGAGCACTTCAAGTTCGCCGGAAGCGGTGACGCGATAGTCGAAGCCGGTATTGTTCTCGCGGGTCGCGCCGACCACGACGCGGGAATCGTCGAAGGACAGCATGTAATGGCTGCTCATCGGCAAGACGACCGGCCATTTAGCCGTCTGGACGCCCGGCAGGCGCAGGTGGATGATCTGGCCCCTCTGCGGCTGCACTGGATGGATGAGGCCGAGCGGTCCCAGTATCTGGTAGGCCCAGGCGCCGGCGGTGACGATGATCTCGTCGGCCTCGATGACGGTGCCGTTGCTGTCGAGGCAGCGGGCGCGATCACCATCGAGTTTCAACGTGACGTGCTCGCTGCGGAATTTCGCGCCCATGGCGACGGCGGTGCGGACCATGGCGGCGGACAGCAGGCGGGCATCGACCCGTGCGGCGCCGGGAATGTAGATCGCGTCGAGATCCTCGCGCAGCGGCGGGAAGAGCGCGCGGGCTTCCGCGGGTGTCAGGTGTCGGACATTGCCGGCTTCCGGCGCATCCTTGACACGGCGCGCAACCCGTTCGGCCGCAGCATCGAATTCGGCACGGTCCTCGGCCACGACCAGAGCGCCGACCTTGCCGTAGCCGAGCTCGGTCTCACCTTTCGCCTTCAGCCCTTCAATGAAACCGTCGTAGAAGCGGGCGCCGGCCGCGTACATCTTGTACCAGTCCGGCTCGTCGGCCTTGGTGGCCCAGGGGCAGACGATGCCCGCACCGGCCATGGTGGCCTTGCCCTGATGGGCCTCGTCGACGATTTCCACGTCTGCGCCCTGAGAGGCGAGATGGTAGGCGGCGCTGGCGCCCAGGATGCCGGCGCCGATGATCAAGACACGCATTTTCTCATTCCTGCATTTCGATCGGAGGAATGCCGGCGGCATGGACCGCCGACATCGTCAAGCTCATTCCACGGTCACGCCGGAGAGGCGGCTCGTGCCGAAGATCGCCGGGACATAACCTTTGACGCTCTTGGCGACGGCAGTGATCGTATCGGCACCGCCGAGGATCACGGCCGGCACTTCGGCGTGGAATTCCTCCTGAGCCTTCCTATAGAGCTCGATGCGCTTGGCCTGGTCGGTCACGGTCCCGGCCTCGTTCATCAGGCCGATGAACTCCTTGTCGCACCATGCGCCGATATTGGACGGGCTCGGCTTTCCGGCGGAATCGCAGGTGAAGTAGTTGTTCGGGATCTGGCTCGGATCCGGGAAATCGTAGATGCCGCCGAACATGCCGACCTGCGCTTCGCCGTTGCGGGCGCGGGTGATGTATTCGCCCCATTCATATGAGACGACCTCTGCCTTGACGCCGATCTTGGCCCAGTCCGCCTGGATCATCTCGGCGGCGCGACGGCCGTTCGGCATATAGGGACGCGAGACCGGCACGGCCCAGAGCTGGGTCGAGAAGCCATCCGGGAATCCAGCTTCGGCAAGCAGCTTCTTCGACAGTTCCGGATCGTAGCTGTAAGGGCCGACGTCCTTGTCGTAACCCCAGAGCGACGGCGGGATGACCGCGCCGGTTGCCGTGCCCATGCCGTCATAGACGAGATCGACGAGCGGCTTGATGTTGATCGCATGCGCCAGCGCCTCGCGGACGCGCTTATCCTTGAACTTGTCTTCCCGGAAATTGAAGGTGATGAAACCGGTCGAGGCGACAGGCGTCTGGACGGCATCGACCGTGCCGCTTTTTTCGATCATCGCGCGATCGGCGAGGTTCGGATAGAGCGCGATCTGGCATTCGCCGGCCAGAGCGCGCTGCAGGCGCACCGACGCGTCGGCGCTGATCGCCATCACGACGCCGTCGACCATCGGCGTGCGGGCCGGATTGTTGATCGCGGCCCCCCAGGTGTCCTTGAAGGGCAGGAGGCGGATGACGGCATCCTGCTGATAGGCTTGAAGCTCAAAAGGACCCGTGCCGATCGGCTCGCGGTCGATGAGTTCCGGAGTGCCGGCCTTCGACAGCGCGTCGGCATATTCGGCTGAGGTGATCGCCAGCGACTGGTGCGCCATGATGCCGATGAAGGGCGCAAGTGGGCTCTTCAACGTGAAGGCGACGGTATAGTCGTCGATCTTCTTCACCGATTCCAGCGCGTCGGCGAGCTTGGTGGCGAAGGTGATGAAGTTGCCGCCGTTCACCTTGGCATAGGGATGGTCTGCCTTCATCATCCGGTCGAAGGTGAACATCACGTCGTCGGCGTTGAACTCGCGGGTCGGCGTGAACTTGTCGTTCGACTGCCACTTCACGCCATGGCGAAGCTTGAACGTATAGGTGCGGGCGTCGTCCGAAACGGTCCAGCTCTCGGCCAGCGCGGGCTCGATCTCGGAGGAACCGGCCTTCACGGAAACCAGGCCGTCATAGATCTGGCCGAGCACGTAAGAGGTCGTGCCGTTGCTGGTGAGCTGCGGGTTGAAAACTTCGGGCGAACCTTCGATGCAAACCGAAAGCATCGCCGCATTGGCGGGCGCCGCCGCCATCAAGGCCAGAATGGATAGGCCGAGGATTTTCTTCATGTGTCGTCGTTCCCTTCTTAAACCGGCCGCCTGCTGCGGCCTTCACATGGATGTACACCAGCCGGCTTGATGAAAGCCGTCCGCCGGACCGAATGGACCTGCAGATGAGTTTGGCGGGGCCGGATGCCTTCTGGAGCGACGTTTTCGCGTCCGCGTGTCGCCTCTCTTTACTCTGCTGCCGGTATCGCTTGCATGATAAAGCGCCTTGGCAATATGATTGTCAAATATCAAGTTTTCCCATCTTTATAACCAAAACTCATGTTGCGGATGGTGGCATGACGAGGTTCCGCAGGCCATGAACATCAGACAACTCGAAGCCTTCCACACCACGATCGAGACGGGGTCGGTGACGCTTGCAGGTGAACGGCTCGGCATTTCGCAGCCGGCGGTCAGCAAGCTCCTGCGCAGTTTTTCCGAAGCTTGCGGCTTCCAGCTTTTCACCCGCAGCGGCGGCCGGCTGGTGCCGACGCTGGAAGCGCGCATGCTGGCGGTCGAGGTGGAGCGGATGTTCTCCGGTACGAAGCGGATCGCTCGGCTTGCGGAAGCTGTGCGCAACCGCGAATGGGGCGAGGTGACGATTGCGGCGCCGCCGGCGCTTGCCACCCTCTATCTCTCGCATGCGCTGTCGCCCTTCCTTGCCGAACAGCCGGACATTCATTTCACGCTGCAGAGCAAGACCTCGCCGCGGATCGGGGAACTGGTGGCGGCCGGGCAGATCGATATCGGCCTCAGCGTGCTCCCCTTCGATCATCCGAATGTCAGCGCCGAAGTCATCATGCGCTTTGCCATGGTCTGCATCCTGCCGACCGGGCATCGGCTTGCCGAAAAGCAGGTGATCGAGATCGACGACCTGCGCAACGAAAGCTTCATCTCGCTCTTTCGCGACGACTGCTCGCTGATGACGATCGACCGCGCCTTCCAGCTCAAGGGCGTGCAGAAACGCAACCGCATCGAGGTGCCGCTGTCCGAAACGGCCTGCAGCTTCGTCGCCAACGGCGTGGGCGTGTCGATCGTGCCGCCCTTCGTCGGGCTGGATTATCCGGAGGACCGCCTTGTCCGGCGGGCGCTGCTGCCAGAGACCTTCATGGACGTCTGGCTGCTGACGGCGAACGGGCGGCCGCTCTCGCTCGCCTCGCAGAAGCTCGTGGATTTTATCCGTGCGGCGGTCTCGCCGTTCGACCAGCGTTCCGATTGCTTCGCATCGGAATAGAGAAATTCGCCTACAACTGGTGGTAAAATATTAGAAAAATGTTTAATTCTAATTCTGTATTGAATCCATTGCACTGTATCGGTTAGCGTTGTTTCTGCCATCTGCGGACCGATTCGATGGTACAAGCGGCAGGCGGTGTTTGATCCAAGCTCGTGCCGCCTGCCGCTTGGCTCTGGAGTTCCAGGCAGATCGCGCGTTTGAGGCCACCATTTCGATGTTCGGACACCGTCCATGTGTGCCGTGAACGGGCTTGCCGGCGATAATTTTCTCGCCGAAGAAACATTTGCGGTATTTAGGGGTTCGCCTGTCATCATCCGTTTCCAGGGAGGACTCTCCGATGGATATGACGCGACGTACCGTTCTGGCGGCCGGAGCCCTTACCGCCGCGGCAACCGTTTTCCCCATGCCCAACGTCGCCAGGGCAGCGTTGCCGCTGACCCAGCCTCCTCTACCCTTCAAGGAGGATGCGCTTGCCCCGGCCATCTCCGCGAGAACCGTAGCGCTGCATTACGGCAAGCACCACAAGGCCTATTTCGACAAGCTCAACCAGCTTGCCCAAGGCAGCCGGTACGCGGATATGGAGCTCCTCGATATTGTCAAGGCATCGGCCGGCTCCGACACCGATACCAAAATCTTCAACAATGCCGCCCAGGCCTGGAACCATATACTCTACTGGGAGCAATTCGTTCCCGGCGGTCCGAACCGGCCGGATGGCGATCTCGGCGCCATGATCAACGATACGTTCGATGATTATGACGGCTTCATGGATCAGGCGGTTGCCGCTTCCGACGAGGTGTTCGGCACGGGCTGGGTGTGGCTGACGCGTACCGCTCAGGATGAACTGGCCCTGGTCGGCTATGAGGACGCCAACAATCCGGTGGCTGTCGGGCGCCCGGCCTATCTCGGCATCGACATATGGGAACATGCCTATTACCTTGATTACGAGAACCGCAAGCCGGAGCATATTCGTGCGGTGCTGGACAAGCTGGTGAACTGGCGCGTCGTCGCGGATCGTATCGGCAGCTGATCAGGGGCGACAAAAGGTCAAACACCTATTATTAGTATGTGCTAATTGTTCCTTTTCCACGGACCCGCTCTATCTGCTGATACCGAGGGCTATTGCTGAAAGGAATTCATGTCATCGGCGGATTTGGAGACGGGATCGGTTGGTGCCGATGTCTGTATCGTAGGCGCGGGGCCTGTCGGCCTGGCATTGGCTTTCAAGCTGGAAGCTCTGGGACTTGCCGTCGCCCTCCTTGAAATGGGGGCGGATGGAAGCGGTGACGATGCCGGTGCAGGCGGCATCGAATTCAAGAACGGTCGACACGCTCCGTCGCCGGCAATGTCGCATCCGGGCATCGGCGGGGCATCGGCGCTTTGGGGCGGTCGTTGCGTCACTTTCGACGATCTCGATTTCGAAACGCGCAGCCATGTGCCCTTTTCCGGCTGGCCGATCTCTCACGAGGCGCTTCGCCGCCATTATCCGGAAGCGCTGGCGTTTCTCAACTGCAATGCAGGAGAACCGCTCCTCGATGATCTTGGCGTTTCCGATGCCACCGTCACCACGGATGCCCTCGAGCACTGGAGCCGTGCTCCCGATCTCGGGCCGAGGTGCAGCAAGCATCTGCAGCTTTCTCAGCGCATCCGTCTCCTGAACGCGGCCGTCACCGGCATCGTGCTCGATCCTTCCGGCAAGCGGGTGGAATGCCTCGCGGCGTGCCAAGAGGGGAAGGAAATTCGCATCACGGCCAGGACGTTCGTTCTTGCCGGGGGAGGGCTGGAAAACGCCCGCCTGCTTCTTTCCCTGCAACAGGATCGACCGGAGCTTCTGGGCGGTTCCGACGGGCCTCTGGGGCGCTTCTATCAAGGACATCTCACCGGCTATATCGCCGTGCTCCAATTCGACAGGCCCGAGATGGCGAAACAATTCGCCTTCCGGCTGGATGATAAGGGTTCCGTCTTCCGCCGCCGCTTGCAGATCGTTCCTGCGGTGCAGGCCAGGGAAGAGCTTCTCAACTGCGTGTTCTGGATCGATGCGATCTCGATCGCCGATCCCGTGCATGGTTCGGGCACGCTGTCGCTTGCCTATCTGCTTCTCAGGACGCTCGGGCTCTACCGTCGTCTCTCGAAGGGGCTGGCACCGACGGCGAGAGGGCCGCGCCATATCGATCGTCGTGGACATTGGCGGAACATCCGCGCAGATCGCCCGGCGGCGCGGGATCTGGCAGGCTCGTTGCGCAACCTTCTAAAGCGGCGTTTCGGCCGCTGGCGCACGCTGATCAATCCCAAGGGCCGCTATCTCCTGCGCTACCATGCCGAACAGGTGCCCAATCCGGAAAGCCGTGCCACTCTTCAGCCTTCGGGAACACCGGGCAGGCGTCGCGTTCTTGCGGTCGATTATCGGGTGGTCGACCAGGATCTGGATTCAGTGCTGAAATCGCACGAAATCCTTGACGCCTGGCTGCGCCGAAACGAGCTTGGCCGGCTCGAATATCTGCACGATGCTTCTGCGCGGCGGCAGGCCGTGCTCGATCAGGCCTTCGACGGTTATCACCAGATCGGCCTGAGCCGCATATCAGAGACGCCGGCTAACGGTGTGGCCGATGCCGATTGCAAGGTGCACGGCATTGCCAATCTCTATCTCGCCGGAAGCAGCCTCTTCCCCACCGGAGGCCATGCCAATCCGACGCTCCCGGCCGTGGCGCTGGCGCTGCGGCTGGCGGATCACCTCAAGGATGTGGTCGCTAACGTTTCAAAGGTCGAAGCTGCGTGAACCGGATCATCTTGCCGGCCGGCGTATCGGGAAACGCCAGAGCGAGGACCTCTTGCCCTTGAGAAGGAACTGGACGGGCCGTTCCAGGCATTCGTAGCCGGCGACGCCGGCGATCGTGCCGAGAACGATGGCCGCGAGCAGGATCGCAGGCGAGGCGAGCGAAAACAGGGCTCCGACCTGCACCATTATGGAAACGGCAAAGGTGTGCCAGAGATAGATGGAATAGGAACTGTCGCCGAGATAGGTGACCGCGGGAAGGTCCGGCAGCTTACCGCTTGCCTCGATGGCAAGCGCTCCGAGCACCAGCATCACCGCAAGCGGCCCACAGGACCAGGCGTCGAATTCCAGCTTCAGAAGATGGATCGCCGCAAAGCCTGCGATCGATACGCAGATCAGCAGAAGGCCGAAGAATGGTGAGGGCAGACGCTGGCCAAGCCATAGTTTTGCAAGCGCCGCGCCGGCGACGAATTCCAAGATCACGGGCGCCGTATAGAAGCCGAGGAGCGGACTTTCCGGCCGCAACAATATGCCGTCGGCAACAAGCAGGCCGAACAGGAGGGCGAGCGCCGGAAGACGCAATGCAGGTTTCAGGAACAGGATCAGCGCGAACGCCGCATAGAAGAATATCTCGTAATTCAGCGTCCAACCCTGCACCAGGACCGGCCACAGGTTTCCGCTGTTCGGCGAGGCCGCGGGCACGAAGAAGAACGATCCGAGCGCATGGGCAAGCTCGAGCTTCAGGTTCGGAAAGAGACCGATGACAGCCCCGATGATCATGGCCATGGTCGCGGCCCAATAAATCGGCACGATTCGCAGAAGGCGGTTGCGAAAGAAACCGGCCGGACTGACCGGCCGGCTGTCGCTGATCACCATCATGATGAAGCCGCTGACGACGAAGAAGACATCGACGCCGGCGGCGCCGATCGTAAAATGCAGGCCGGTGCGCTCGCCGGCGTGGAAGATCACGACGGCCAATGCCGCAAATGCCCTCAAGTACTGGATGGAATACAGCGTCTGCATCTTATGCCCTTTCAGCCCGCTTGCGCACTGTTCGGGCTGGAAAGGAATTGATCGAGATAGGGCTGCCGGGCACGGCGGGGCTGTAGGATCGCCAGCTTGCCCGCGGCGAAATAGAACAGGAACGAGCCGACGTGATAGGGATGCATGATGTCGATCTCGACGAAGGAGCGAACGAGAAGCAGGCTGGCTATGCCGAAGAGCAGAAGTGCTTCCGGATTCTTGCCGGTGGTGAGCAGGCGCCTCAGATGGCCAAAAATGGTCGTCAACAGAATGAGGGTGAGCAGGACCGTGCCGATCAGGCCGGTTTCCACCATGGTTTCGATGTAGGTATTGTGGAAATGGAAGCCGCTGCGCGATGTGATGAAGAAATCCTGCCACAGCCGCTCCGCTTCGGCGAACCCAACGACCCAATATCCCTGATAGCCTATGCCGAAATAGGGGTTATCGGCGGCTGCTGCGATGCCCTGCTGCCAGAGATAGGTCCTGCCGGTGAGCGTCGAATCCTTGCCGAAGACGGCGAGGATGGCATCCATCGCGCCGAATTGCAGCGCACCGACGCCCGCGACCGCCACCAATATAAACGACGCGGCGAAGAATATCCGCCGGGTCTTCGGCGTCAGCGACATCATGGCCTGCATGCCGAGGCAGAGGGCGATCGCGCCCAGCGTCGTGATGACGGATGTTGCCGATTGAGATGCTCCAAGCGAATAGACCGAAAGCAGGCCGACCAGCCCGGCGCCGATGAGCCAGAGGCCGCGCGTCTGGAAGATCATTACCGTCGCATAGGAAAAGAAAACGCCGAGCGAAGCATAGAGGCCGAGCTGGTTCTTCGAGGAAAAGGCGCCGACGAAGCTGTAGGTGCCGTCTATCGAATCGTAGAGATAGGTGCCGAAGAGCAGGGAATAGATCAGCACGATGGCGCAGCCGGCGATAGCGCCGCGCGACAGCGTCGAGGCGCTCAGCGTGCGCATAGCGATCAGGGCGCAGACGATGTGCGTCAGGTATTGGATCGCCGTGCGCAGCGATATGCCGAAGGCCGGCGACCAGAAGGCCGACAGGAAGCAGAACAATGCGAAGACGAACACCCACAGATATCTGAAGGAGTTGCCGAGGACGCGGCGGTAGTCGACGAGGACCAGCAGAAACCAGAGACCATAATAGGCGAGGACCGAAATCTGCCCGAACCGGCTCGAATAGGCGAACACGAAGAAGGACAACGCGACAGCGGCCACGCCATACATCTCGTTGTGGGCCGGATCGATCAGCGCGGATTTGGCGATCCTCATGCGGTCCTCACTGCATCAGGAGCTCGGAGCTGACCTTGATGACGTCGCCGGGCAGAAGCCGGGCGTTTTCGTCAACCGTGATCTCCTTCGGTCCCTCGCCCTCGTCGCGCACCACGACGTATTTGATGGTGGCGTCCTTGCTGGCGGGGTCGAACTTCAGCGCTTCGGCCGACTGCGCCAGCGCTTCCGACATCAGTTCGCGGCTGGTGCCGAGCTGCAGTCCAAGCTTTTCCAGCTCCGCCTCGGTATCCTGCAATTCCTTGGCGCGCTGCGCTTCCCAGTCGTTACGCAGATTGATCTCATCCTGGTTGGCCTTGTTGATGTCCTGCTTGGCGCGCAGTGCCGCCGTATCGGTATCCAGCATGTTCGATTCGAGATCGGCGGCCCGCTCCTCGGCCGTCAGGCGCCGGCTTGAGGTGGCGAGGCCCTGCTCGGTCAACCGCGCCATCTTTTCTCGATCTTCGCTGACGAGCTGAAGCTGCTGTTTCTGGGTTTCGGACTTCCGGGCGAGCGACTGCACTTCGGTTTCCAGGAGGCTCCTGAGGTCCGTCAATGCCTTCAATTGAAGCTCGTAGCGGTCACGCCGCGATTTCATGAGCGACGCCTCGCTGGCGATCAGCTGATCGGCGTTGGAGACGTCCTTGAGTTCCGGCGGAGCCTTCAGTTCGGTCGTACCGGCGATTTCCGCCTGCAGCCGGGCGCGGCGGGCCAGAAGCCGCCCGCGCTGCGAATCGTAGACGACCGCATCGCCGCGGGCATTGATGAAATCTCGGGCGAAACGCTGTCCGGCGTCCGAGCGGCGAAGCCCGCCGGCCAGCGTCACGGCCTTCAGGACCGTCATGTTGGGGGCATAGGGATATTCGCCCGGCGTCTCCACGTCGCCGGTCATGAAGACGGGGCGGAACTGGGCGATCTCGACCGAGGCGGAGGGCAAGTTGCGCAGTGCGAATTTGCTGCGCAGCTCCTCGCCGATCGTTTTCGCCACCTCGGCCGCAGTCTTGCCCGCCGCCGGCAGGTCGCCGATGAAGGGCATCGAGAGCGATCCCGTCGGCCCGACGGTATAGTCGCCGCTGACCGCATCCCAATTGCGGACGGTGCCTTCGGCCGGCTGCCACTCGGCGACCCGGATACGCAGCTTGTCCATGACACCCAGACGGTATCCAGTCTCCTCGGCGGCGGCATTGCCGGTCAGCGAAAGAAGAGTCGCGCCCGCCAGAAAGCACAAAACACGCAAACTCCCTGCGGAGGCGGTTCGTATCTGCATGGATTTTTCCTTCAAAAAGCGCGGAACTGCCTCCACGCTTAGGCTCATCATAGTGTCGAACCCGTCATAGGACAGGCATCGGAGTTTCGTGGCAAAGAGAAGACGAACGATCAGTAGCTGCCGCGTGCCATGCAAACGGCCGGGATCGTTTTTACGATGATTGCGAAGTCGCCGATCAGCGACCAGTTCTGGACATATTGGGTATCGAAGGCGATGCGGCTTTCGTAGGAGACATCGTTGCGGCCGCTGATCTGCCAGAGGCCGGTGAGACCCGGACGCGTCCGCAGGTAATATGCGGCAAAGCTGTCGTAGAGGTTCAGTTCCTCATCGACGACCGGGCGCGGACCGACCACGCTCATCTCACCCCTCAGGATGTTGATGAGCTGCGGCAGTTCATCCAGGCTGAGCTTGCGCAGTACGGTGCCCACCACGGTCACCCGCGGATCGAACTTGAGTTTCCGGGTCGCCCGCCATTCTTCCGCGGCCTGAGGATTGGCGTTGAGATAGTTCCGCAGGATCAGGTCGCCGTTGACGGCCATCGTGCGGAACTTGAGGCATTTGAAGGTGCGGCCATTATGGCCGATCCGGCGATGTCCATAGAAGATCGGACCATTGTCGGTAAACTTCACCAGCGCCGCGATCATCAGGAAGATCGGGCTGAAGAGGATGAGGGCGAGCGAAGCGGCGGTGATATCGAAGCTGCGTTTCGCCAAGCCGCCTGTCGGGAGAGTCATCTCGGCTTGGTCGGGAGTTGAAAACGGCGAACTTGCCGAGCGTGTCGCTGACTTCATAGAGTGAACTCCATTTAGGTTTTGCGATAGTCGGTGCCTTTTACGGCGCGTCATTCCGAGCCATGGGATAATAAGTCTGTGTTCGGAATTTGATGCCAGTCAAATTTTCTGCGAGCTCGGGTCATGCAGGCAGCCGCCGGGGGATATGAGGCGCTGACCGGATGGCGATAAGCTTGAGCGGAGAGCGTGGATGTGTTTAAAAGTACTAAATCAGGATTGTAAAATTTAGCTCGTTTTCAACAACCCCGGGCGGTGTGATCTTATTTCACCCCCCCGTTCTTGCCGTACGCCTAGCTATACTGCGGCGTGGTTCTTTGGCGATGGGACCAAAGTAGCTTGCATCTAGGACCAAAGGCCCAGCCCTGCTGCGTCGCAATACCATGTTGCGACGCAATAATCGTCGGCATCTCCACGTGACCTTTGTAACAAAAGTTGATCGGCGGGCGAACAGCGTCACGGCGGGGCAGCGAACGTTTGTTCCAAGCTTTAAAAATCCCGGCGGAAATATGGCGAAAACGGGGCGAAGGGCTTGTGGTACCGGGATAAAGAGGGCTAAGACCCGGCAGTATTTCTGCGGAACCAAGGGAACCTTACGAAAGTTTCACTGGTAGTCTGCTAAACTTGAAGTAGGAAAACTTGAATCCTCTCCTGCAGGCTAATATGGTTGTTTGACTTGGGAGAGGAGCCAAAAGACCGACGAACCAACAAGTTTATCCTCGGGAGGAAGGATCATGTACGCACCGCGCGTCTTTGTCAGCATGGCAGGGGTCCTGATCGTGTTTGCGGTGTCTGCGTATTTTATGACCGACTCGTTTTATACGGCGTTTATACAGACGCTCATCTGCGCCGTGCTGCTGCAGGTGGGTTATTTCATCGGCGTCCTTTATCTGGTGCGCCGCGAAAGGAAGCTCCGACAAGAGATGCTCCCGGCGGAGCTGACGTCGACGAAAAGCGCCAAGGACACGGGCCGGCGTGACGGTCTTCGCGCCGACACGGCGCCAAATCTCCCGGCCAGCGATACCTGAGCCTTAATCCAAAGCTCCTTTTGATTTTTTCTCTCGATTTCACACCAGGGCCATTTTCCTGCGTCCATAGTCTCCCCATCGATGAAGCACGGAGAGGGCTATGGCTGAAACCGCTCACCAGACGATCTGCGTCATCATCGCGGCCAAGAATGCCGCGGATACGATCGGCATCGCGATCCAGTCCGCCCTGAACGAGGCGGAGGTCGGCGAGGTCGTGGTCGTCGACGATGGCTCGACGGACGGGACCGCTGAGGTGGCTCGGGAGGCCGACGATGGATCGGGCCGGTTGAGGGTAGCTTCGTTCGAAAAGAACCGTGGTCCTTCGGCCGCCCGCAACCACGCGATCGCGATATCCGGCGCGCCGCTGATCGCCATCCTCGACGCGGACGATTTCTTCTTTCCCGGACGCTTCTCCCCCATGCTGGCGGAGAAGGGATGGGACCTCATCGCCGACAATATCGCCTTCATCCACGAGCCGGCCGAAACGCTCCATCCCGAACGGTTCGAGACCCGAGCGAAGACGATGTCGCTCACGGAATTCGTCGAGGGCAATATCTCCAAGCGCGGCGTGAAACGCGGCGAGACGGGCTTCCTCAAGCCGGTGATCCGGCGGAGTTTCCTGGAGGCTCACGGGCTGCGCTACAAGGAGGAGATGCGGCTTGGCGAGGATTATGATTTCTACGTCCGGGCGCTGGCGAAAGGCGCGCGCTACAAAGTGATCGAGCATTGCGGCTACGGCGCCGTGGTGCGGCAGGATTCCTTGAGCGGCCGGCATCGTACCGAGGATCTGCGCAAGTTCTACGAGGCGGATGAGGCGATCCTTGCCGATCCGGCACTCGGGCAGGACGCGCGCACAGTTATCACTCGGCATCGCGACCATATCCGTGACCGTTACGAGCTGCGCGCCTTCCTCGACGTGAAGTCGCAGGCCGGGTTGCCCGCGGCCGTCCGTCACCTGCTCACGCGGCCGCAGGTCCTGCCGGCTGTTGTGACGGGCGTCTTCCTCGACAAGCTCGATCTCCTGCGTGCTAAATCGTCCAAGGCCCCCCCCGGGCCGGCGCCCATGCGCTATCTCTTGCCTGGCATCCCCGCCGTTCAGAAATAATCGCGGCGAATTCCGTCCAGAACCGCGCGGAATTGCTCTTTCCGCTTATCCAGAATGCCGTCCGGGCTCAACCGCGGCGCGGTGCGGCTTGCCTGCCAGAGCGCCAGAATGGAAGGCGAAGCAAGGAACTGCTTCGCCATGCCGCGAAGCCCGGTCTGCGACGGCGCTTTGCGCGTGATGACTTCGCCACCTGAGGTCTCAATTTCCGGGGGCGTTTCAGGGGCGGGGTGTTCCCCGTCGAAGCGGACGCCCCAGAAGCGCGAGCGCTTGGCGACGGCCTCGGCACGGGTTGATACCGGCACGTAGTGGGGCTGGTAGGCCGTGCCCACCGAGCCTGCCCAATCGTTCCATTTGAAGTCGTTGATCGAGCGTGACGTGCTGACCGCGATCCACGGCACGCGGAAGGCATCCGCAAGAATCGCCCCGTGCATGGACTCGGCGATCACCAGTTCCGATTGGGCGATATGGCTGATGACCGATTTCGCTTCGCCGCGCGGGTCGAGATAGGTGAGGCCGACCGGCTCGCAGACCGCGTCCCACATGCCGAATTCGGCCGATTCCCAATGGGGGATGAAGGTCTTCCTGTGGACTTTCGGAAGGTTCTGGAATTCCGGCATGTCGGCGATCATCGCGGCCGGATCGGTGATTGCCTTGTCGGGTGAAAGGCCGAGTTTTGCGGCCGTCAGCGGCCCGCGGACCGCCCGCACATCCCATTCCGACGCGTCGCCGACATCCGGTGGTGCTCCATAGCCATAGCCGCTGCCGATGACGAGTTTCTTCTGACCCGCAGGGAGAAGCACTGGATTGAGGACGGTGCCGACGCCGACCAGCAGGATTTCCGGATGGACGTCCCGGAAGCCGGGCAGCAGCGCATCCCAGAGCCAGAGGTTGAGATCGTCGCCGAAATTGCCGTGATGCGATTCCCAGTAGTACGCTTTCATGCGGGCCTCCGTGGGGGAGAATGGTTGAATGGGCGGTCGCGGTTTCAGCGCGCGCTACGGAGCTTTCCGGCACCGAGCTCGAATGCGGCCCGGATCAGGCCGGGATCGCGCATGATCCAGCGGGCGAGCAGGCCGAGATCCGGGGCCTGGCGGCGTTTCATCCGCCCTGCCTGGCTCCAGAGCGCCTGCCGGCGCGCGGTGTTCTTGTACGAGGCGATCGATGCCACGTCGCCCGGCCGGGAGCGAAAGCGCTGCTCCAGCGTGTCCAGCGCCACCCAGGTGTTGAACTGCTGGCGCAGGAACTGCGGCGAACGGTTGTCGATGCTGTGGAAGATGTTGAGGCCCATACCGCGGGCCGCGCCCGCTTCGTCGCAAAGCAGGGTGCGCCTCGATTTGAGGATGCAGTCGCAGAAAAACAGAACGTCTTCCGCCGCCAGCCGCAGCGAGGGCTCGAAGCGGATGGTTTCGAAGACAGGCCGCGCGATCACCATGCAGGAGAGATGCAGGAAGCTCCAGTTCTTCAGCATCACGCTCGCGAGGTCCGGCATCTCGATGACGAGCGGGTCTTCGGAAAGCCGCGTGCCGCCTTCGGCCTGTTCAAGCTCGGCCATGCCGAAATGGTAGTAGAACTCGTCGCTCGCCTGCATCGATGCCCAGAAGCATTCGGCATCGAACCGGATCATGCTCTCGTGGGCGTTCTTCAGGTGGCTCGGCAGCCAGATGTCGTCGGAGTCGAGAAGTGCCACGAAGCGCGTCGCGGCAGGCACGTTGTCGAGGCCGGTATTGCGGGCGGCGCCCGGGCCGCCGTTTTTCTGGCGGATCACGCGGATGCGGGATCTCCAGGTGTCGTCAACGTCTTGAAGCTCCACATCGGCGGGAAGCGGTGACTCGTCGTCGATGACGACGATATCGAAATCCTGATAGCTTTGCTCGAAGATCGATTTCAGCGCGCGGCGCAATATGCCGGCTTCCTTCTGGAAAAATGGGATCACAACCGTGAACGTCGCCATGTTTTGCCCCTGCTTCCTCAAAGAATCGCAAGCCGCCGGTTTCCCGGCGGCAGTTCGTTGCCGTATCCTCCCGACCTCCACGACAGGCCTCTACATATGGCACCAACCCGCGGCGTGAAGAGCATCACGACAGATGCCGGCTGGAGCGAGCTATCAAAGACCGGCACATTCGGGCTGAAATTTGTCACGGTGCCAATCCGGCCAAGACGGCGGCTTTCCGTGGGGGTGGGCGACGCGATCGCAGGGCTCGGTCCGAATCTGTCGCAGATTTGCCTAAATCCCGCCACATTTGAGCCCGGCTTTCGAGGTGAAGCGGTAACGCGGTACGGGAGCAACCGACTTTTCCATGAGCCGTCACTAAAATTTTTTCCGTGTGCTGCGACGCAACATTCTGGAACAAAAACTCCTCCGAACTCCTTGGAAATCATAATACCATGCACCCCGCGCGAGGGGGGCATCATGCCGGTGGGTGGGTGACCGCTATTCTATGCCGGCCTTGCTTTTCTGCTGCGTCGCCACATTTTCCGCCAAACTCGGAATGATCCTTAGAAGGACTGCGGGCCCAAGTCTGCTCTGATTGAAACGGCGGTGACGGGAGGTACTGCCCAAAAGGGGTGACTCGTTTGACTGTTGATCAGAACTTATCCTCCCGTATCAATTTGATGCGCATCCTGCTGATCTCCGGCATCGTCTTCGTACATGTGCCGAGTGATCCGCAGACCAGTCCGTTTCTCGGGCTCAATGGTTTCTTCGATTGGTTGCGGGTGTTTCTGGGAGACAGCCTGTTCCGTATCGGCGTGCCGTGCCTGAGCGCGATTTCGGGCTATCTGCTGTTCCAGCGCGGCTGGGACGCGTTTGACTATCGAAAGACGCTGCGCTCCAAGGCCAGGACCATCCTGCTGCCTTTCCTGTTGTGGAACGGCGGACTGCTGGTTGCCGTACTCCTCATCCAGCGCTTCGGTATCGGTGTCGGTTATTTCCCCGATCTCTGGAACGCGTCCACCCGAGAGTTCCTGAGCTACGCGTTGGCGACGGAAGGGCTGCCGGTCGATATTCCGCTCTATTTCCTGCGCGACCTGATCGTCTGCATCATCCTCTCGCCGGTCCTTGCCATTCTGGTGCGCCGATTTCCAGCGGTGACGCTCGGCGTCCTGTTCGTCCTGGCGATCCTGCCGGGGGTGATGATCGGCATCGTGCTGAAGAAGTCGATCCTCTTCAGCTTCACCTTCGGCATTTTCCTGGCGCTCAACAAGCTGGACCTCAAGGCGCTCGACCGGTTCTCCATTGCGGGAACGGCGGCAACGCTGATCGCGGCAATCCTGCTGGGAGTTGGTCTCTACCGCACCGGCCCGGATTTCCCCTGGGCGCTCGATCTGGCGCGCAGCGCGCTGTCGATCGTCGGCGCCGGTGGCTTCTGGCTGATGTCGGCGTTTGTGATCCGCTCCTGGCTCGGCCAGCGTCTCGCCGCCACCGGCAGCCTGAGCTTCTGGATCTTCTGCGCCCATTATCCGCTGCTCGTCCTGATGTGGATGATGTGGAACCGCGTGGGCGATCCCGACCAGTACCCGCTCTTCTATGTGACCGCGGTCGTCGCAAGCTTCATCATCCTGCCGGTGACGAATCTCTTCGTCTCCCGCGCGATGCCCGGTTTCTACGAGATCCTCACGGGCAGCCGCGGGCGGAAGGCCAAGCTTGCGGCTGCCGCAAAATCCTATTCCTCTGCGGGGTTCTCCAGCCCGGCAGAGCCGACAATGACGCAACAGCGGAGGTGAACATGACGGCAAAAGCCAGACAAATCGGACGGACCTGGCAGCTCGTCGCCGCAGCCGCCGTGCTGGGTTTTTTCGCGCCTGTGGCCCAAGCCCAGCAGGGCGCGACCGGAAAGTCCTTCGTCGACAACTTCGACAAGCTGGACCGCTCGTTCTGGTACATTTCCGACGGCTGGAACAATGGCAAGTACCAGAACTGCACCTGGTCTAAAAAACAGGTGCGAGTCGAAGACGGCGCCCTCAGGCTGGAATTTACCGAAGGCAAGACCAAGGACCGCAGCTACACCTGTGGCGAGATACAGACCAAGGCGCGCTTCGGCTACGGCACCTACGAGGTGCGCATGAAGGCTGCAACCGGTTCGGGGCTCAATTCGGCTTTCTTCAGCTATATCGGGCCAACCGACAAGAAGCCGCATGACGAGATCGATTTCGAGGTGCTCGGCAAGAATACCGATGAAGTCCAGGTCAACCAGTATATCGGCGGCAAGGGCGGTAACGAGAAGCTCGTTCCGGTCGCCGGCGGCGCGGACCAGGGCTTCAACGACTATGCTTTCATCTGGGAAGAGAACCGCCTCCGCTACTTCGTGAACGGCAAGCTCGTCCAGGAGGTCACGGACAAGGCGAAGATTCCCTCGAATCCGCAGAAGATTTTCATGAGCCTTTGGGGCAGCGACACGCGGAAGAGCTGGATGGGGCCATTCTCCTACAGCCAGCCGACATCCATGGTCGTCGATCGCATCGCCTTCACGGCGATCGGCGAGGACTGCAAATTTCCTGAATCCGTCCTGTGCACGCTCGACTGAGACGCATCAGGCGGTTCGTTGCCCGACAATGATTTGAGAGCCGGAAGGTTCGAAAAGGAGTTGGACGATTTGACTTTGAACGTTCTTTATCTCGCCCATGACCTCGCCGATGCGGCGATCCGGCGGCGGGTATTGACCTTGAAGGCGGGTGGCGCAAACGTCACGGTGGCTGGCTTCACGCGCGGAGCAAGTGCGCTGAGCGGCGAGCAGGATGTGCAGACTACCGTGCTGGGAAAGACGGTGGATGCCCGCTTCGCCCAACGCATCCTTGCGGTCATCGCCGCCCGCCTGGCCCTGAGGCGCAGGCTTCAAGGGATAGCAAAGCCGGATGTCGTCATCGCCCGCAATCTTGAAATGCTGGCGCTTGCAGGTCATGCCGCCTCGCTTTTCGGTCGCGATATTCCGGTAGTCTACGAATGCCTCGACATCCACCGGCTCCTGCTCGCCGAGGGCATCAAGGGCCGTCTGATGCGGCAGGTGCAGCGCCATTTCGCCAGCCGCGCCAGCCTGCTGATCACCAGTTCGCCCGCATTCGTTGAGAACTTCTTCAGGCCGCGCTCTGGCCTCGATCTGCCGATCCTGCTGCTTGAGAACAAGGTGCTGGGGCTGAAGCCGGAGCCGATTTTCGAATCCCATGCCCGACGCCCGCCGGAAGCTGGACAACCCTGGCGGATCGGCTGGTTCGGCGCGATCCGCTGCCGCAAGTCGCTCGATATCCTGATCGATTTCGCGGCGCGGATGGAGGGCAAGGTCGAAATCGTCCTACGCGGCCGTCCCGCTTACAACGAATTCGACGATTTCGACGCGAAGGTGAACGCCGCTCCCTATGTGGAATTCCACGGCGCCTACCGTAATCCGGAGGACCTCGCGGCGATCTATCGCGACGTACATTTCACCTGGGCGATCGATTTCTTCGAGGAAGGTCTGAATTCCGACTGGCTTCTGCCCAATCGTCTCTACGAAGGCGGTCTCTACGGTGCGGTGCCGCTCGCGCTTTCCTCCACCGAGACCGGCCGCTTCGTCGAGAGGCGCGGTATCGGCGTGACGCTCGATCGCACCACGCCGGAGATACTTCAAACCCTGTTCGACGGCATGACGGAGCCGCAATATGCCGAGCTTGCTTCCCGCCTTGCGGCCATCGAACGGAGCCAATGGGTCACCGGTCCGGCAGACTGCCGGGCCCTTGTCGCCAGGCTCGCCGCCCTACATTCGAACATCTCGTCGCCGGCGGACGTGCCGGCAATCTCAACCGTGCAGTCGTGAGGTGGAGTATGGTTCCGCGTTCTAGCTCCGATATCCGGACGCTTCTGGTGATCCCTTGCCTCAACGAGGCGAAGACTATCGAGCCGCTGCTGCGCAAGTTGAATGTGCAGCGCGGCGACATGGACATGCTGATCGTCGTGGCGGATGGCGGAAGCCAGGACGGCACGCGCGAGATCGTCCAGAGGCTCACGGCGGAGATATCGCGCCTCGTCCTTCTCGGAAATCGCAAGCGGATCCAGAGCGCTGCGACCAATCTCGCGGTGGACCGTTTCGGAGAGGGGCGGGACTATCTGATCCGCATCGACGCGCATGGAGATTATCCCGACGACTATTGCTCGGTCCTGCTGCAGGAAGCGCTGGAGACGGGTGCGGATTCCGTCGTGGTCGGCATGGAAACGGTCGGTTTCGGGGCGTTTCAGAAGGCGACGGCAGTCGCGCAGAATTCCAAGCTCGGCAATGGCGGCTCGAAGCATCGCGCCGGCGGCGGCGGCGAATGGGTCGATCACGGCCATCATGCGCTGATGCGGATCGAGGCCTACTCCGCCGTCGGCGGATATGACGAGAGCTTCAGCCATAACGAGGATGCCGAGCTGGATTTCCGGCTGCGGAATGCCGGCTTCCGCATCTGGATGACCGGCAAGACCTATATGACCTACTATCCGCGGGCGAGCGCTTCGGCGCTCTTCAAGCAATATCTCGCCTATGGCCGCGGCCGGGCTAAGAACCTCATCAAGCATCGTTCCATCCCGAAATTGCGCCAGGCCATTCCGCTGGCAGTCGCGCCGGTCGTCGCCGGGGCATTTCTGACTCTGCTCTATTGGTGGGCGGCGGTGCCGATCGTGCTCTGGGCCGCCGCCTGTATGGGCTACGGCTTCTGGCTGGCCGTGGGGCAGAAGAACCCATACGGGCCGCTCGCTTCGCTGTCGGCGATGATCATGCATTTCGCCTGGTCGGCCGGCTTCTGGCTGGAACTGATCGGCATTCGACCGCGGAGGATTGTCTGATGGGAGAGGTGAACCCGATCCGCATCGATATCGGCGTCTGCACCTATCGGCGGCCGGAACTGCGGGCGACGCTCGAATCCCTGTTCGCATTGACTGTGCCGGCAGGTGCCGTGCTGCGCCTGATCATAGCCGATAATGACGCAACCCCGAGCGCTCGCGGGCTGGTGGAGAGCCTGCGCGGGCGTTCGCCCTTCGAGATCCGCTATGTCCATTGCCCGAAATCGAATATCTCTATCGCCCGCAATGCGTGCCTCGCCGAATGCGACGCGGATTATCTCGCCTTTATCGACGACGACGAGACTGCTGAGCCGGAATGGCTGATCGAGCTTCTGGCGGGAGCAAGGCTTACCGGCGCCGATGCGGTCCTCGGTCCTGTCCGTGCGGTCTACGAAACGCAGAGCGCGAATTGGATGCGCAGGGGCGATTTCCATTCGACCATGCCCGTCTGGGTCGGTGGGCGGATCAAGACAGGCTATACCTGCAACGTGCTCCTTAACATGCGTTCTGGCGCCGTCGCGGGCCGGCGGTTTGCCCTGTCGCTGGGCCAGAGCGGCGGCGAGGACACGCATTTCTTCACCGAGCTCACCGAAGCCGGCGGGCGTATCGAATTCGCCCGGGATGCGATCGTCGAGGAGAAGGTTCCCGAGAAGCGGGCGAGCTTTTCCTGGCTTGCCAAGCGGCGGTTCCGTTCCGGCCAGACGCATGGCCGTATCCTTGCTGCCAAGCATTCCGGCCTGGGCCGGGTTCGGCAGACCAGTCTGGCTGCGCTGAAATTCGTCTTCTGCGCCGCTATGACGGCCGCGACCCTGTTCTCTCCGGTCACGCGAAACCGCTATGCCCTTCGTGCGGCTCTGCATCTGGGCGCGGTTTCCGGCACGCTCGGCATCCGTGAGATCCGGCAATACGGAGCCGTCGAAGCCACATGACCGTGCTCGTCCATCAGCCCGACGTCAGTTTCGTCATCGCGGCCTACAACGCCGAGGACACGATCGAGCGTGCCATCGCCAGCGCGCTCGCGCAGATCGGCGTGACCATGGAGGTGATCGTCGTCGACGACTGCTCGACCGACGGCACCCGGGAGCTGGTGCGCGCCTGCCGCGATGAGCGGGTGCGGCTGATCGCCCGGGAGGAAAATGGCGGACCGGCCGCCGCCCGCAATGTCGGGTTCGACGTGGCGATCGGCCGGTGGATCGCCATTCTCGATTCCGACGACACGGTCCATCCGGCACGGCTTCTCGCCATGCTGGAAAGGGCGGAGGCGGCCGAAGCTCAGATCGTGGTCGACAATATCGACGTCGTCCCGCTCGAGCTCGGAGCGCCCGAGACCATGTTTCCGGAGGAGGAACTCAGGCGGCGGCCGATCATGACGCTTGCCGATTTCATCGGCTCGAACGTGATTTTCCAGTCTACCTTCAACTTCGGCTACATGAAGCCGATCTTCGAACGGGATTTCCTGGCTCGCCATGGGCTGTCTTTCGACGAGACGCTGAGGGTCGGGGAGGACTATCTGCTGCTCGCCTCGGCGCTTGCCTGCGGCGGCCGCTGCGCGGTCGTGCCGGATGTCGGCTATGTCTATCATCTTCGTGAGGGCTCGATCTCGCGGGTCCTGGAACAACGCCATCTCGATGCGATGCTTTCGTCGGACCGGGCCTTCCTTGCCCGCTACAGGCTGGATGCGAAGGCCATGGCCGCCCAGCGGCGGCGTACCCGAAGCATCATCGATGCAAGTTCATTCCTCGCGCTTGTCGAGGAGATCAAGAAAGGCTCCCTCGGGGGCTTCCTGAAAACAGCGATCGAAAACCCACGTGCGCTCAAGCACTTGCGTATGCCGATCGCTGTTCGCATGCGCCGGCTTCTGGGAAACGGCTGGCGTCAAATGAAATCCGATCGGCTAGGGCGGGGGCGCCCTCCAGAAAGGACGAAGGAATGGATATGAATAGACCAGTTCGAAAGGCGGTGATCCCCGTTGCAGGCAACGGAACTCGGTTCCTGCCGGCCACCAAGGCCATGCCGAAGGAGATGTTGACGATCGTCGATCGTCCCGTCGTCCAATATGCCGTCGACGAGGCCATGCAGGCGGGAATCGAGAACATCATCTTCGTGACCAGCCGCAACAAGACTGCGATCGAGGACTATTTCGACAGTGCGCCGGAACTGATCGCGACGCTGACTCGGTCCGGAAAGTCGGTCCAGGTGACGCAGCTCGAAAAGATGCTGCCGGTCGCCGGCACGGTCAGCTATACGCGCCAGCAGACACCTCTCGGCCTCGGCCACGCGGTCTGGTGCGCCCGCGAACTGGTGGGCAACGAACCCTTCGCGCTCCTTCTGCCGGACATGGTTTCCTACGGCCCGCAAGGGTGCATGGCCGGCCTGATGGAACTTTATGAAGAGGTGGGCGGCAATGTCTTCGCGGTTGAGGAATGCTCGCCCGAAGAGACGTCGAGCTACGGCATCGTCGGGGTCGGCCGTTCCGTCCGGCATGGTTTCGAGGTGACCGAAATGGTCGAGAAGCCGAAGCCATCCGAAGCTCCGTCCAATTATTACCTGAATGGCCGCTATATTCTGCAGCCGGAAATTTTTGAGCTGCTCGCCCGTCAGGAGCGTGGTGCCGGAAATGAGATCCAGCTGACGGACAGCATGCACAAGCTTGCGCAGGTCCAGCCGTTCCACGCGCATCCCTATCAGGGACGCACGTTCGACTGCGGCAGCAAGCGCGGCTTCATCGAGGCGAATGTCGCCTTCGCCATGCTGCGCGCGGATATGGGAGCAGAGCTCTACACGTCGATCAAGGAGCTGCTGATGTCGCATGAGACACGAGTCCAGGCAGCATAATGCATCTCGAAATTCACGGTGGATGGCAGCTCGGCTGCCATCCGTCACATACCAGCTCCGGAAAGCGAGCCCCATGGATCAGGTAAACTTTCGACCGAGAACGATATTTCCCGCCGAGACGCGAGACAGCGATACGTTCATAGACCTCGACAAGCTCTGGGCAGCGGCAATCCGCCGCCTGAGGGTGATCATCATCTGCCTTGTCGCGACCGTCGTGCTTGCGGGGCTTTATCTCTTCACCGCACAGCCGATCTACACGGCCCTGACGCAGATACTCATTGACGATAACCTTTCGCGTTATGCCGAGGACGAACAGAACAGCCAGACCGCGCAACAGATCGACAACCGCATGTCGAGTGCGGTGGAAATCCTGAAATCCAAGGCGCTTGCACTGCGCGTAGTGGACCAGGGCAAGTTCGACCAGAACGAGATGTTGGTGAACCCGCCGCGATCGCCGGTCGACCTCGCCAAGGGGGCGATCAAGAGCGTCGTCGCCATGCTGACGCCGGGTGGCCCGCCGCCGTCGGAAGAGCTTGAGCGGCTTGGCCGGCGGGAAAAGGCGGCTGCGGTGCTGCAACAGTCGCTGACCGTCGAGCGTGTCGGCCGCAGTTCGGTCATCGCGCTCTCCGTCCGTTCGCCCGATCCGCAGCTTTCGGCCTCGATTGCGCGGACTTACGCGGAATCCTATCTCACCGACCAGCTCAACGCCAATTTCGACGCGTCCGAGAAGGCATCGCTCTGGCTTCAGGAGCGGCTCAACGACCTCAACACCCGCTCCCAGCAGGCGTCGCTCGCCGTGGAGCAATACAAGGTCGAGCACAATCTGGTGTCGCCGCGCGGAGAACTGCTTTCGGCACAGCAGCTTTCCGATCTCAACAGCCAGCTGATCGTCGCCCAGGCCGATGCCGCGAGCGCTTCGGCGCGCTATCAGCAATATAGGACGATCATCGACAAGGGACCGGAAGCCGCCGTCGAGAACGCTGTCGTTTCCGCGCGCGAGACCGACAATTCGGTCATCCAGGATCTCCGGAAGCGTTACATCTCGATCAACGACCGGGAGCAGGGAGTCGTCCAGCAGTTCGGCGCGGATCATCCTCAAGCTGTTGCGCTGAAAGCGGAAAAGGAGGACGTCTCGCAGCAGATCTATCGCGAACTGCAGCAGTTGACCGGCAGTTTCCGCAACGAATTCGAGGTGGCGAGCTCGCGCGAAAAATCGCTTCGGGACAGTATCGAAAGAGTTGCCGGCCGCAATTCCGAGGCCAATGTCTCGATGGTTCAGCTGCATGAACTGGAGCAGAAGGCGGCGGCGCTGAAGAGCCTTTACGAATCCTATCTGGGCCGCTTCGAGGAGGCCACGCAGCGGCAATCCTTCCCGATCGCCAAGGCACGCGTGATCTCGGAAGCCGGCCTGCCGACTGCGCCGTCCAGCCCGCGCAAGACGCTGACCATGGCGCTCTCCGTCGTGCTCGGCCTGCTCATCGGAGGGGCGGCGGCGACGCTGCTGGAATTCCGCGAGCGCTTCTTCCGCACCGGCGACGACGTGCAGGAGAAGCTGGGACAGCGTTTCCTCGGTTATCTGCCGAAGGTCAGCACGGCTCTGGCGGAAGAAAGCCAGGCGCCACCAGTGCCGCCTGCAGCGACCGAGGGAGAGGCCGCGGCCGCTCCTGCCGGCAATCCCATCTCGTTCCGCCGCCTGATGCGGATTGCGGTGGAGGCGCCCCGATCGCATTTCGCCGAAACGCTGCGCAACGCCAAGCTCGCCTGCGATATCATGCTCCAGGACCGGAAGTGCAGGGTGATCGGCGTCGTTTCCTGCCTGCCGGGCGAGGGGAAGTCCTTGGTCGCGGCGAATTTCGCCGGCCTGCTCGCCGCTACCGGCGTCAGGACGCTGGTGATCGATGCCGACCTGCGCAATCCGGGCCTCAGCCGCATGCTGGGCAGCGAGCCGGAAGTCGGTCTCGTCGAAGTCATCCTGCAGAAGACGTCCTGGACTAACGCCGCACGCGTCGACCGGAGGTCGCGGCTGACGATCCTGCCGATGACCATGCGGAGCCGCAATCTCGCACATACAAGCGAGCTTCTGGCGTCTTCCGGCATGAGCCAGTTCCTCGAAAGCATCAAGGAAACCTTCGACGTCATCGTCGTCGACCTGGCGCCGCTGATCCCGGTGATCGATGCCAAGGCCTTCGAGCCTTATGTCGATGGGTTCGTCTTCGTGACCGAATGGGGCGTGACGCCCGTCAAGGCCGTTCAATCGGTGCTGCGTTCGGAGCCGCAGATCGCATCGAAGACGGTCGGCGTCATCCTCAACAAGACCGAGATGTCGGAACTGCACCGTTACGCCGATCCTGGTGCGCCGGAGCGGCTGCGCAACAGCTACGCCTCCTACTACAAGGACAAGGAAGGCGTTTCGGTCTCGCGATGAACCAGGAAAAGGAGGGCGATTTACCGCCCCTTTTTTCGCTTATGCGGTGACGGCGTCAAACTCTGAGGGTATCCGCATTCGCGTGAAGGATGTTTCATTCAGCGGCGGCTGCAAGACATCCATCAATGATCCCTCCGATTTCCGCGCGGCAGGAGCCGCAATTGGTGCCGGCATTGGTTTCCTTGCCGACTGCTTCGACCGTGTGGCAACCGCCGCGTACCGCTGCGACGATGCGATTTGCGCCGACCGAAAAACAGGAGCAGATCGTCGTACCGGGATCCGGCTGATCGGCGCCGGGGCGGCCCGCGACGATCGCGAAGCGTTTGCGCAGGTCGGAATGTATGGCGGTCAGCTGGCCTATTGCCCAATTGCGGGCGACGGCGACCGGCTCGCGGGCGAGGAACAGCGCGGCAAGCAGTTTTTCGCCATCGAAGAAGGCGAGCCGCAGATCACCTGTCTGGCGGTCGGCATAACCGAGTGGCTCAAGGTCGGCTGATATGGCGAAGACTTTGCGGCACCAGCTTGCCCAGTCCTCACCCGAATCCCTGAAAGAGAGTTCGATTCGCCAGCCGCTATCGGCTTTGGCCAACGCCCAGTAATCTGCGTGCGGCGCCTGAGGTTTGGCGGCCGAGACTGCAAAGCCATAAAATGCGGCCGGGAAGGGACGAGCCGAGACGGCTACGTTCTTGGAAGCGGGCTGGCCGGAATGAGGATCGGTGAGCGGGGGAACCAGTGCATCGACGCGCGCTTGTGCGGCAAACTGGTTGTTCCAGTGCATCGGCACGAAGACATTTCCGCATGCCTGCCGCTCGGTCAGCAGAGCCCGCACCACGACGTTGCCATGCGGGCTTTCAAGTTCGACAAGGTCGGCATCGCGGATGCCGAGTTCCATTGCGTCCTGAGGATGGATTTCCGCAAAGGGTTCGGCGATGTGGCCCGAGAGCCGGGCGCTTTTGCCGGTTCGGGTCATGGTGTGCCAATGATCGCGGATGCGGCCGGTATTCAGCGTCAGCGGGTATCTGGGGCTCGTCCTATCGGTGGAAGGAGCTTGAACGACGATAAAGCGCGCTTTGCGATCCGGATGATAGAAACCGCCATTGGCGAAGAAGCGTTTGCCGCCCCCCTCCGGCCTGCCGGCAGGCCAGAGCGGGATGTTTCCATGAGGTGCCGGCCATTGGAAGGGTAAGAATGCGTCATACACGTCGCTATCCAGATCGGCATAGGCACCGATATCGAAATCGCGGCTGCCGTCGTTTTCGAAAGCCGAAAGTGCCGCGTGTTCGGTGAAGATCTCTGCCGGTGCTTGATAGTCGAAGCCCCCGAAACCCATGCGACGGCCGACCTCGGCAAGTTGCCACCAATCAGCTTTTGCTTCGCCGGGTGCGGCGAGGAACTTCCGTTGCCGGGAGATACGGCGTTCCGAATTGGTGACCGTGCCGTCCTTCTCGCCCCAGCCGAGCGACGGCAGCAGAACATGCGCGTGACGGGCCGTATCCGTGCCGCGCATGATATCGGAGACGACGACGAAGGGGCATGCCTTGATCGCCGTTTCGACCGCGTCCGCATCCGGCATGGAGACGACCGGATTGGTTGCCATGATCCAAAGCGCCTTGATGCGGCCATCGGCGACGGCGCGGAACATATCGACCGCCTTGAGGCCAGGCTTCGATGCGATGGTCGGTGACGACCAGAAGCGCTGCACCCGCTCCCGGTCCTCGGCATTCTCGATCGCCATATGGGCGGCGAGCATGTTGGCAAGGCCGCCGACCTCGCGGCCACCCATGGCATTCGGCTGTCCGGTCAGCGAGAAAGGCCCAGCGCCCGGCCGGCCGATGCGGCCGGTCGCCAGATGGCAGTTGATGATGGCGTTGACCTTGTCCGTGCCCGAAGACGACTGGTTGACGCCCTGGCTGTAGCAGGTGACGGTCTTCTCTGTCGTCTCGAACAGCCGGAAGAATTCGCGCAGCTGCATGGCCGGCAGGCCGGTGCGTTCCATAACTTCCGTGAACGAAAGGGAGGAGGCTGACGCGAACGCCTCGCCAAAACCTTGCGTATGAGCGGCGATGTAGTTCTGATCGATCGCCGGGCTCATCGCGAGATGCGCGAGCAGGCCCGTGAACAGCGCCACGTCGCCGTCCGGCCGGATTGCGAGATGCAGGTCGGCGATATCGCAGGTCATCGTTCGGCGCGGATCGACGACGACGATCTTCAAGCCGGGCCGGGCGGCCTTGGCTGCCGCCAGCCGCTGAAATATCACCGGATGGCACCAGGCGAGGTTGGAACCCGTCAGGATCACCAGGTCGGCGAGTTCCAGGTCCTCGTAGGTGCCCGGAACCGTATCGGAGCCGAAGGCGCGGCGGTGGCCGGCGACCGATGAGGACATGCAGAGCCGCGAATTGGTGTCGATATTCGCCGAGCCGATGAAGCCTTTCATCAGCTTGTTGGCGACGTAGTAATCCTCGGTGAGGAGTTGTCCCGAGACATAGAAGGCAACCGAATCCGCTCCATGCTCGGCAATCGCCTCAGAGAATTTTTCGGCGACGAGATCGAGCGCTTCGTCCCAGCCTGCGCGCCGTCCCCGGATTTCGGGAAAGAGCACCCGGCCGTCGAGATCGATGGTCTCGGCAAGCGCCGACCCCTTGGAACAGAGGCGGCCGAAATTGGAGGGATGCTCCTGGTCTCCCTTCACCGTCACGGCGCCAGTGTCCGCCACGGTGGCGATCACGCCGCAGCCGACGCCGCAATAGGGACAGGTGGTTTTCGTCTCAGCGGGCATTCACGCCCCCTGCTGAGAGGCTTATGGGTAGCGACAAGGACATCGGGTGCTTTTTTACTCCGCAGCCATCATCAGGTTTTCGAGCGCGATGAAGAGCTTGCCGTCTTCATTCCTCACCGGAATGGTGCGCACCTCGCCCTCGTCGGCGCCGAGCGCCCTGCCGGTTTCGAGCGAGATCACCCAGTTGTGCAGAGGACAGGTCACCGAGGTGCCGTGCACGATACCCTGGCTGAGCGGCCCTCCCTTGTGCGGGCAGTGGTCCTTGATGGCGAGGACCTCGTTTTCCGCCGTGCGGAAGACGGCGATCTTGCCTTGTGGCGTCTTCACACAGCGGGCGCCGCGCAGCGGGATGTCGGTCAGTTTGCCGATTTCGATCCAGTTCATCGTCATCTCCTTCACTCCGCGGCTTCCGAAAATCCGACCGTCGCCATCGGCCTGAACTCATGCTTGTCCTTGCCGGACACGCGTTCCGACCAGGGATCGACCTGTGCGAATTTCTGCGAGAAGACGAAGCGCTCGTAATAGTCCTTGCGCTTGCCGGCATCCTCCATGATCTGGCGGCGGATTTCGTCGAGGCCGACGCGCTTCGCCCATTTGTAGATGCGCTCCAGGTAACGGCCCTGCTCGCGGTACATCTGAGTCAGCGCCACGATATGCTCGAGCGCCTCGTCCTCGGTCTTCACCTGGCCCAGGATCTCCGTGCCCTTGATGTCGAGACCGGCGGCGCCTGCAAAATGAATTTCGAAACCGGAATCCACGCAGATGACTCCGATATCCTTGCAGGTCGCTTCCGCACAGTTGCGCGGACACCCCGAAACAGCCATCTTCAGCTTGGCCGGCGTCCACGAACCCCACATGAATTTCTCGATACGGATGCCGAGGCCCGTCGAGTCCTGCGTGCCGAAACGGCACCAATCCGAACCGACGCAGGTCTTCACGGTGCGCAGTCCCTTGGCATAGGCCTGGCCGGAGACGAAGCCCGCCTTGCCGAGATCGGCCCAGACGGCGGGAAGGTCTTCCTTCTCGACACCGAGAAGGTCGATGCGCTGGCCGCCGGTCACCTTCACCATCGGGATATGGAACTTGTCGACGACGTCGGCGATGGCGCGCAGTTCCTGCGAGCTGGTGACGCCGCCCCACATGCGCGGCACGACCGAATAGGTGCCGTCCTTCTGGATGTTGGCGTGGACGCGCTCGTTGATAAAACGCGACTGATAGTCGTCGGCATATTCGTCCGGCCAGTCGCAGACCAGGTAATAGTTGAGCGCAGGGCGGCACTTGGCGCAGCCGCAGGAGGTCTTCCATTCCAGTTCCTGCATGACAGCCGGAATGGTCTTCAGCTTCTTCGCCTTGATGAGGCGGCGCACGTCGTCATGACCGAGCTCGGTGCAGGTGCACATGGGCTGTACGGCCTTCGGATTGTAGGCATCGCCGAGCGTGAGGCTCATCAGTTGTTCGACAAGGCCGGTGCAGGTGCCGCAGGAGGCGGACGCCTTGGTGTGGGCGCGCACGTCGTCGAGAGATGTCAGGCCTTTGGCAGTGATCGTCGAAACGATCTTGCCCTTGCAGACGCCGTTGCAGCCGCAGATTTCCGCATCATCCGGCAAGGCTGCAACGGCCGCCATAGGGTCCAGGGGGGAGCCCCCCTGATAGGCCCGGCCGAAGATCAGCGTGTCGCGCATGTCGGAAATGTCGACAGCCTTCTTCTTGAGGTCGTTGAACCAGGCGCCATCGGAGGTCTCACCGTAAAGGACGGTGCCGATGATGCGGTTCTCCTTCAGCACGAGGCGTTTGTAGACGCCGGCTGTGGCATCGCGGAGCACGATCTCCTGCCGATCGTCGCCATCGGCGAAATCGCCGAGCGAATAAAGATCGATGCCGGTGACCTTCAGCTTGGTCGGCGTATCGGAATGCACAAAGGCGGGTTTGCTGTCGCCGGAGAGATGCGATGCGGCAACGCGAGCCATTTCGTAGAGCGGAGCGACGAGGCCATAGACCATGCCGCCCACTTCGGCGCATTCGCCGAGGGCGAAGATGTCGCCGTCGGAGGTCTGCATGCCGGCGTCGACCACGATGCCGCGGTTGACCGCAAGCCCGGCTTCCCTGGCCAGCCCGATGTTAGGACGGATGCCGACCGCCATGACGACGAGCGTCGCCGGGATGATGCGGCCGTCATCGAGTTCTACACCCTCTACCTTGCCGTCACCGACGATCGCCTTGGTGTTGGCCTTACAGACGACCTTGATGCCGCGTTCCTCGACAGCTTTCTGCAGCAGATAGCCCGCGGCCGGATCGAGCTGGCGTTCCATCAGCGTCGGCATGACATGCAGGACGGTTACGTCCATGCCACGCTGGGCGAGCCCTGCCGCCGCTTCGAGACCGAGCAAGCCGCCACCGATGACGACCGCCTTATCGCGCGACTGGGCGGCGAGCAGCATGGCCTGCACGTCGTCGAGGTCGCGATAGGTGATGACGCCCGGCAGATCCTTGCCCGGCACGGGGATGATGAAGGGCACGGAACCGGTAGCGATCACCAGCTTGTCGTAGCCTTCAGTCACGCCATGGTCGGACGTGACGGTCTTTGCGGCACGGTCGATCGCGACGATCCTGTGGCCCTTGTAGAGCGTGATGCCGTGTTTGATGTACCAGCCGTCGCCGTGAATGATGATCTGCTCGTAGTCCTTTTCCCCCGAGAGGACGGGCGAGAGCATGATGCGGTCGTAATTGACGCGCGGCTCTGCGTTGAAAATCGTGACCTGGTAGCGACCGGGCGCCTGTTCGAAGAGATGCTCCAGCATGCGCCCCGGGGCCATGCCATTGCCGATGATGACGAGTTTCTCAGTCATGGTTTCAAATCCTCAGGTGGCGGCGACGGCTTGCGCGGAGAGGCTGCGGCGGTCGAGCTGCTTGACCGACACGTGCATCCAGACGAGCGAGATCATGACGATCGCGAAAAGCAGCATGAAACAGCTCGACCAAAGGCCGGTCATATCTTTCAGGAGGCCGAAGGCGATCGGCAGGATGAAGCCGCCGAGGCCGCCCATCATGCCGACGATGCCGCCGACGGCGCCGACGCTTTCCGGGTAATAGGCGGGGATGTGCTTGTAGACGGCAGCCTTGCCGAGGCTCATGACGAAGCCGAGGCCGAAGATGACGACGATGAACATGGCCGGCGTGATACCGAGCGCAGCATCGGTTCCGGCAGCAGGGAGAGACAGGACGAGGGTCGCCACGGCCGAGACGGCAAACATGGCGTACATGACGCTCCGGGCGCCCTTTCTGTCCGAGAGCATGCCGCCAAAGGCGCGGAAAATGCTGCCCGGGATGGAATAGGCGGCGGCGATCATGCCGGCCGCCTCGAGGTCGAAACCATAGACGCCGACCAGATAGCGCGGCAGCCACAGCGACAGGGCTACGAAGCCGCCGAAGGCGAAGAAGTAATAGAGCGAGAAGCGCCAGACCTGGGTGTTCTTCAGCGGTGCAAATTCCTGGATAAGGCTCCTGGAGGCGGCGCCGTGTTCCCGGCGAAGACGAAAGGCCGGATCGTCCGTCGTGGTGAACCAGAAGACGACCGCCATCAATGCCAGTCCGACGGCCCATATCTGCGCGACAGCCTGCCAGCCCCAGGCGATCAGCACGAAGGGTGCTGCGAACTTGGTAACGGCAGCGCCGACATTACCGGCGCCGAAGATGCCGAGCGCGGTTCCCTGTTTCTCCGACGGGAAGAATGGCGAGACATAAGCGACGCCGACGGCGAAGGAGCCGCCGGCAAGGCCAACGCCGAGCCCTGCGATCAGCATTTCCGTATAGGTCGTCGCATAGGAGAGCAGGAAGGTCGCGACTGCCGCTGCTAGCATGGTGAGCGTATAGACCAGGCGGCCACCGTAGCGGCTCGTCCATATCCCGAGCACGATACGGATGATCGATCCCATCAAGACGGGGGTGCCTACCAGCAATCCGAATTCCGCTTCGGTGAGGCTGAGTTCTTGTTTGATGCGGATGCCTATGATGGCGAAGATCGTCCAGACGGCAAAACAGATGGTGAAGGCGACTGTCGAGAGCCATAATGCCCTGGCCGGCTCGCCAGCCGATATCGGCTGTGTTTTTTCAGAATAGGTCATGCGCAGGTTCCCCTCTGCTGGCGGAATTTGGGCACAAAAAAACGCCGCTCGGAAATTGCGTCCACGGGAAGGAAGGGATTCCCGGACAGCAAAAACCTTGCGACGTCGATGTCTTTTGTAAGCGCTTATGGCGCGCTCATCCGCGCCGGTCGCCGTTGACCGGTGCAGGCTTTACGAGGCAAGCGGCGTGCCAGATCGGATTTTGTTCTTTAACGCATTGATCAGGAAAGAGAATTTTCCTTTTGGATGATATGCTTAATAATTAGGCTCCGGCTGTGCCGCTTAGATTTTGGGCGAAAGTATAATTCAGAATGCGGGTAATCTAGGCATTCCGGCATGGGCCGCAACTGAGGAACAACAGTGCCACGCCCGAAGGAATGGCACCGGAGCAGCGGGAGCTACGACGCCTTTACCTCTTTGATCGTCAGCCGGTGGTGGCTTCCGTCGCGTGCCTGCCAGCCTATCGATTGACCCGTTCCAAGGCCAAGCAGGGCGACGCCGATCGGGGTGAGGATCGATATCCTTCCGGCGGCGATGTCTGCTTCGCCAGGGTAGGCGAGTGTCACCGTCCGTTCCTCGCCGGTTTCGGTCCTGTAGGTTGCCGTGGACCCCATGCGGATGATGTTCGGCGCAAGCTGGTCGTCCAGCATGACGCATGCCCGCTCCAGTTCTACGAGCAGTTCGTCGGCTACCTCCGGCAAACGTTCGAGCGCGCCTTGAGCAAGGCCCATCAGGCGCGTGTAATCTGTTTCTGCAACGATGATGAGCGGTTTTGATGCGTCGGATTGAAGGTTTTCCATAATATCTACCTCTGGCGCCAGATAGGGGATTCCCACTCGTGGCGTCTGCATTTGTTCCGGATTGATTGTCGCGAAATAGGCGATAGGCCGTTGGCTGAACTACCCCATGACCCGGGGCGCGACAGCAGCCGGGGCGGGGTCAGTATCCTGCGATAGGACACGCCCTGTCATGGAAAGGGATATGCAAGCCCGAAAACTTATTCATAACCCATGATCCCCGGCAGGATATCCAATGTCAACCCCTGAGGGTGGTATCCGTTTTCACATGTCGGTGGTAGTGTCCGGGTCTCTCGGATTCCGCCCGACGACGCCGAAGCCGGCAACGTAGTCCGGCAGTTTCCAGGAGTCGAAGACATGGCCATCCATGAAGCGGTCGCTGTCACTGTCCCCCTCGATGCCGATGTCGGGTTCCGACGGTCCGGTGCCCAGAGCCGCCCGATAGAGATCGGGGCGATAGGCGCTGGCGGCAGCGCGCGATCCGTCCACGCTGAACTCGGCCTGTCCCCAGCGGATCATCTGGCTGTAGATCCACAGCGCATGGTTCGGGCGCGGGTAATTCGCAAAGCCGCGATGGAACGTGAAATAATCGGCGATGACGCGGCGGTTGCCTCTGGCGTCGAGGCTGAATTCGCCGGCCAGGACATGGCGGATGATATTGACCGGGGCGGCGATGAAGCGCACATCGGCGAGCGTTTCCGCCAGCGCGTCGTGGTTTTCCGATTGATCGCACCAGCGGGCGGCGGCATCGAGCGCGACGATCAGCCGGGAGACGGTTTCGGAATGCGCCTCGGCCCATTCCGGCCGCATGCCGATAACTTTCTCCGGAGCCGAGGGCCAGATGTCCTGCTTGGTCGCGACGATGCGGCCGATGCCCCGTTCGGAAGCGACCATGTTCCACGGTGCGCCGACGCAGAAGCCATCGATCGCTCCGGCGGCGAGCGCATCCGAGGTCAGGGGAGGCGGCACGACGACGAGCTTCACGTCGCGGTCGGGATCGATGCCGCCGGCGGCCAGCCAGTAGCGGAATTCGTAATTGTGCGACGAGAAAGGGTAGGTCATGCCGAGCGTCGGCAGCGGTTCGCCGCGTGCCTTCATGGTCTGCAGCACCTTTGCAAGCGCCTGAGCATTCTCCAGCGCGCTTGCCTCTTCCAAAATCCCGCCGACCTCGCGCATCCGTTCGAAAAGCCGGATCGACAGCGTGATGGCATTGCCGCCGCGACCGAGCGAAAAGGGCGCGATCGTGGGCGAGGGGTTGGAGCCGAGACCGAGCATCGAAGCGACCGGCATGGGCGACAGCATATGAGCGATATCGAACTGCCGGAAGGCAAGGCGGTCGCGGACATTCGCCCAGGAGACATCCTTCACCAGATCGAGCGTCAGGCCTTCCTTTTGCGCAAAGCCGAATTCGGCGGCGGCGATCAGGACGGAGGCATCGACGAGCGGAATGAAACCGGCGCGCAGCACCTTCGGACCGCCGCCGTTCGAGCGCGCGGGGGCCGCGAGATCTTCACCGGATTGACCGATCTTGCTCATCATGTTCACTCCGGTTTTCCTCCGGATATTTTCGTACCCGAAACCATCACATCAAGAGCCCCGCCGCCGTCACCACGCTCTGGGCGATCTCCGACATCTTCTTCTTCTCGTTCATGGCGGTCTGACGCAGAAGCGCGAAGGCATCCTCTTCCGAAAGGCCGCGCATCTTCATGAGAATGCCCTTGGCACGCTCGATGACCTTGCGCTCTTCCAGTGCCGATTTCGCCTCGGCAAGTTCCCGCTGAAGGCGGCTGAAGGCGTTGAAGCGGCTCACCGCCATGTCGAGGATTGCCTTGACGCGTTCCTTCTTCAATCCGTCGACCACATAGGCCGAAACACCTGCTTCCATTGCGGCTTCGATCAGTGCCGTATCGGAACGGTCCACGAACATGGCGATCGGTCGCCCGACGGTACGGGTCAGTTGGAACAGATGTTCCATCATGTCGCGATTCGGGTTTTCTATATCGATGACGATCACGTCCGGCTTCAGCGTGTCGATGATGCGGGCGACGCCCTGCACTTCGTGGATGACCGTGACATTGCCATACCCTGCCTCCCGCAGGCCTTCCTTGATAATGGAAGCGCGGATGGCATTTTCGTCGATAACCAGAATGGTAAGATCGGGTGCCGGCATCCTCATAGTGTTGCCGCAGCGCAGCAATCTTGGCAAGCGTCACAATAAAGAGTGGGGGATTTGTCCTGCCGCGAGCCGGATGGAAAGAACCAGTTAACCTTTATTTTTTACTTCATGGGTCAGTGTGCCATTCTTGTTTCTCGTCCGGTTCTCATGCAGTTCTCACGCAACAATTTCAATCAGAGTTCCGATCCAGCTAGCGCCGAAGACGATGCAGTCGAGGTGGTGCGGCAGAACATTCGCCAGCAGAGCCTGGCCGAATTCAATCAATCCGTCGTGGAGCAAGCGCCCTGGCAGGCGGCGTTCCGGCTGGCGCCGAACGTGCGGTTCACCCGCACGCCGGAAAACGTCTTGAGCCGCAAGCAGGCGGAGGCCGAATCGCCGAGGGCGCCGGTGGCTGACGATTCCATTGAACAGGTGGCGACCGAAGCGGCGGCCGAACCCATTGAGGTCATCCCGGTGGAAGCACTTCCGGTGGCCGCTGATGATTCGGATGCCGTACATGAGGCGCCCGCTGTCCCGCTCGAACAAATCGCCGGGTTACAGCAATTGGCATCGACGATGCGCCATCATGTGCCGGAGGTCCGAAAATTCGTTCCGCCGCAGCCCGAGCCAGTCACGGAAATGCCGAAGGCCGCAGCGTCGCGTCAGGATATCGCGATCTCGGACTTCGCCTTCTGGGATGCCATGCCTTTCGAACTGGAAGGGCCGGTGGTCGTGGAATCTCCTATCGCTGCCGCTCAGCCGGAAGCGCCGCCCGCCGTGGTGCAGCCTGGCACGCCCGTCACCGCTCTTTATCGCGAAGTACAGCGGAAGGCGGTTGTCCGGACGGTGGTTGTCGCCCCATCGCCGAGGCCCGAACCGGTCAAGGCTCCCGAACCCATCGCACCGCCCGTTCAGGCCGTTCCCGAACCGGGGGTGAAAGCCGAAGCTCCGGCTGTCGCGGTCGAGCCGCCACGTCCGGCTCCCGTCGTCACCGCAGCTCCCGTGCCGGCGGGTCCATCGGAGCCGGTCCGTCGGCAGACGGTCCGGCCGGCGGTCGCTGAATACGAATTCCCGCCGATCTCGCTTCTGCAGGAGCCGCGGGGCGAGCGCGGCCAGGCCATGCAGCCGGACGCCCTGCAGCAGAGCGCCGGCCTGCTCGAAAGCATTCTCGAGGATTTCGGCGTGCGTGGCGAGATCATCGATGTCAGGCCAGGCCCTGTCGTCACGCTCTACGAATTCGAGCCGGCGCCCGGCGTCAAATCCTCGCGTGTCATCGGTCTTTCCGACGATATCGCCCGCTCCATGTCGGCGCTTTCGGCCCGTGTCGCCGTCGTGCCCGGCCGCAACGTCATCGGCATCGAACTGCCGAATGCGACCCGCGAGACGGTCTATTTCCGCGAACTGATCGAGTGCGAGGACTATTGGGAAACCAAGCATCGCCTTGCGCTCTGCCTCGGCAAGACGATCGGCGGCGAACCCGTCATTGCCGAACTCGCCAAGATGCCGCACCTGCTCGTCGCCGGCACGACCGGTTCGGGCAAGTCGGTCGCCATCAACACGATGATCCTGTCGCTCCTCTACCGGCTCAGACCGGAAGAATGCCGGCTGATCATGATCGACCCGAAGATGCTCGAACTTTCGGTCTATGACGGCATTCCGCACCTCCTGACGCCCGTGGTGACCGATCCCAAGAAGGCCGTCCTGGCGCTGAAATGGGCGGTGCGCGAGATGGAGGAGCGTTATCGCAAGATGTCGCGCCTCGGCGTTCGAAACATTGACGGCTACAATCAGCGCGCCGCGATGGCTCGGGAAAAAGGCGAGGTCATCACCGTCAGCGTGCAGTCCGGTTTCGACCGGACGACCGGCGAGATCCTCTACGAGGAACAGGAGCTCGATCTCTCGCCGATGCCTTATATCGTCGTCATCGTCGACGAGATGGCCGACCTGATGATGGTCGCCGGCAAGGATATCGAAGGGGCGATCCAGCGGCTGGCGCAGATGGCGCGTGCTGCCGGCATCCACCTCATCATGGCGACCCAGCGTCCGTCGGTCGACGTCATCACCGGCACGATCAAGGCGAATTTCCCGACCCGCATCTCCTTCCAGGTCACCTCGAAGATCGACAGCCGCACGATTCTCGGCGAGCAGGGGGCCGAACATCTGCTCGGCCAGGGCGACATGCTGCATATGGCCGGCGGTGGGCGCATCTCCCGCGTCCACGGTCCGTTCGTCTCGGACGCCGAGGTGGAGTCCGTCGTTCGTCACCTCAAAACTCAGGGCCGGCCGGACTATCTCGGCACGGTCACCGAGGATGAGGAAGAGGCCGAAGCCGAGGACGCTTCGCAGGAGGCCGTCTTCGACAAGAGCGCCATGGGTGGCGATGACAGCGACGAGCTTTACGACAAGGCCGTCAAGGTGGTCATGAAGGACCGCAAGTGCTCGACCTCCTATATCCAGCGCCGCCTTTCGATCGGCTACAACCGCGCTGCATCGCTGGTCGAGCGCATGGAGCATGAAGGCTTGGTCGGCCCGGCCAACCACGTGGGCAAGCGCGAGATCATCTCGGGCGGCGGACGCCCCGCGGCAGCCCAGGACGATTTCGGCGATTGACCGCGTCACAAGGATGGCGGCCGCCGCCTGACAGCGGCCGCTCAGCATGGCCGTTATTGAACGGCCGTGACCACGACTTCGATCAGCCGCTCGGGCTCGCCGAGATCGGCGACGCCAATCGTCGCGCGGCAGGGAAGATCGTTTTCGTTCAGCCAAGCGAGCCAGGCGCGGTCCATGTCTGGCTTCTTCTTCATGTCTGTGACGAAGATCTGGGCGCGGATCAGCTTGGTCTTGTCGGAGCCGGCCTGTTCCAGCAAGGCGTCGATCTTCTCGCAGATCTGGCGGGTCTGGCCTTCCATGTCGAGGCTGATGTCGTTGGCGCCGATGCCGGCAAGATAGACAACGCCGTTATGGATGGTGACGGCGTGCAGCGTCTTGCCCTTCTTGATGCGCTGAAGCATTGGAAATTCTTCCTTTGATGATCAGAAACCGACGGCCGCGCCGTCCTTGCGATGGTCGGAGCCGGCGACATAACCGTCGCCGAACCGGTGGATGAGCTGAGCGCCGCCGAAGGCGAAGCTGTTGTCGGGCGAGTCACGGTCGATCTCGTGGCCGAGCGCGGCAAGCCCATCGGCCACCGCCTGCGGCATTGCATATTCGACGGCGACCTTGCGGCCGGAAACGAAGCGCCAGCGCGGCGCGTCGCTGGCTGCCTGCGGGTTCTGGCCGAAGAGGGCGGTGCGCACTACCATTTGCGTATGGCCCTGCGCCTGCATCGGGCCACCCATGACGCCGAAGCTCATCAGCGGCTGACCGTCCTTCATCACGAAACCGGGGATGATCGTGTGGAACGGCCGCTTGCGCGGACCGATCTGGTTCGGATGGCCTTCCTCGAACGTGAAGCCGGTGCCGCGGTTCTGCAGGTGGATGCCGGTGCCCGGAATGACGACACCGGAGCCGAAGCCCGCATAATTCGACTGGATGTAGGAAACCATCATGCCGCTTTCGTCGGCGGCGGTGATATAGACCGTGCCACCGGTCTTCGGCGCTCCCGCATTCGGATCGCCGGCCTTCGCCATGTCGATCAATCTGGCGCGGCCGGCGAGATATTTCGGGTCGAGCATCGCCTGCGGTGAGACAGACATGTATTTCGGATCGGCGACGTAGCGATCGACGTCGGCCAGAGCCAGCTTGATCGCCTCGATCTGCAAATGCAGCGACTCGACGCTGTCGACCTCGTATTTTTCGAGATCGGTATGTTCGAGGATGCCGAGCGCCATGGCGGCGGCTATGCCCTGGCCGTTCGGCGGGATTTCGTGCAGGTCGACGCCGCGGAAGCGGGCGGAGACGGTGCCGCACCAGTCGTTCTCATGGGCAGCCAAATCCTCCACCGTCATCGCCGCATCATGCTGTTTGGCGAAGGCGGCGATCTTCTCGGCAAGCTGGCCGGTATAGAGGGCCGCGCCGCGGGTCGTGGCGATCGCTTCCAGCGTCTTCGCGAGGTCTTCATTGACGAAGGTCTCGCCGGCTGTCGGAGCACGTCCGCCCTTGAGGAAATGGTCGGCAAAGCCCGGCTGGTTCTTCAGTGTCTCGCCGCCAAGCTTCCAGAGTGTGGCGATGCGCGGCGAGACCTGGAAACCGTATCGGGCATAATGGATCGCCGGGGCGAAAAGCTGGGCGAAATCGAGCTTGCCGAAGCGCTTGGAAAGGGTGACCCAGGCGGAGACGGCGCCGGGCACGGTGACCGTGTCCCAGCCGCGCTGCGGCATCTTGCCGTTGAACCGCTCCGGCGTCCAGGCGGCCGGCGAACGGCCGGAAGCATTGAGGCCATGCAATTCCTTGCCGTCCCAGAGGATGCAGAAGGCGTCGCTGCCGATGCCGTTGCCGGTCGGTTCGACGACGGTCAGCGTGATGGCGGTCGCGAGCGCTGCGTCCACCGCATTGCCGCCCTTCAAGAGCATGCGCAGCCCGGCCTGAGCGGCGAGCGGCTGGGATGTCGCCACCATGTTGCGGGCGAAGACGGGAACCCGTTCCACCGCGTAGGGGAAGTCAAATTTGAACGTCATTATACCCTCACCATCCGGCAACCGCGGTCGGCCGCCGAGGATCGGACGCGCCTTCCATGATGCCTGTTTTTTCATCCTTGATGATCGTGCAGACACCGCCTGCCGCGAATTCCCAATCCGGCCAGTCGCGCACGTCGTGCCCCATTTCCTTGAGCTTTGCCCGCGTCTCTTCCGGGATGCGGGCTTCGAGCCGCATCATCGCCGGATCGAAGGGATGCGGCCAGGAGGAGCGCGGATAGGAGAAGGTGGCGAAACGCGGCGCGTCGATCGCCTCCTGCGGCGACATGCCGAAAATATGGATATTCAGGAAGACCTGCAGCATGGCCTGCGGCTGCACGTCGTTGCCGGGCGAGCCGAGCGGCATGATCCATTCGCCCTTCTTGCGGGCGAAGGCCGGTGCCGGCGTCAGTCGTGGCCGGCGGCCGGGGCCGAGGACGGCCGGCGCATCCGGGTCCATGAAGGATTGTACGCCGCGCGCCGAAGGCACGAAACCGTAACCGGGGATGATCGGCGAACCGGTCGACCCGTCGCTGGGTGTGGTCGAAAACGCATTGCCCTTGCTGTCGACGACGCAGCAATAGGAGGTATCGAGCTGGCCGGGATCCTTCACCGTGTCGGGCAGGCGGTCCGGCTTGCGGCCCCAGTTGGAGGGCAGTCCCGGTTCCGGCATGCCGGGATGGGCTTTTGCCATATCCACCAGCTTGGCGCGTTCCTTGGCATATTCCGGGCTGTAGAGCGTCTTCATCGGCACGTCGATGAAGTTCGGGTCGCCATAGAGGCCGTGCCGGTCGCCATAGGCGAGCTTCATGATTTCGGTGAGATAGTGGATGTATTCGGGTGTGTTGTGGCCGAGGCTTGCGAGATCCTTGCCGTCGAGCATGGCCATGGTCTGGCCGAAGACAGGCCCTTGGCACCACGGCCCGCAGGTGAAGATATCGGCGCCGTTGAAGGAGACCGACATGGCCTTCTCCACCTCGACGTGGAATTCGGCAAGGTCGTCCTCACGCAGCCAGCCGCCATGCTGTTTCTGAACGTCGACGATGGCCTTGGCGATATCGCCCTTGTAGAAGGCGTCACGGGCAGCCTTCAGGCCAGCCATCCGGCCGCCCTTGGCGGCGGCCTTCTCCTCTTCGATCATGTATTGGATGGCGTTGGAGAGATCCTTCTGGACGAAGAGATCGCCGGCCTTCGGCGGCTTGCCGCCCGGCAGGTAGATCGCCGCGCTTTCCGGATATTCGTTATAGTTCTTTTCGTAGTCGGCGATGATGTCGGCCATCAGAGCCGGCATGGCGAAGCCGTCGCGGGCGAAGCGGAATGCGGCGGACGCCACTTCGCCATAGGACATGGTACCGTAGAGCTCGAGCGCGGTGATCCAGCTGTCCTGCGCGGCCGGAACGATCGTGCGCAGCACGCTGCGAGGCATCTTGCCGCCGTATTCGTTGATGAACACGGAGAGATCGGTGCGCTTCGGCCAGGTGCCGAGGCCGCTGATCGTCACCACCTCGTCCTTTTCGGCGAGATAGATCATGATCGGCGCCACGCCGCCGAAACCGACATATTCCGATTGCACGATGCCGAGCGTCAAACCGCCCGCCACGCCGGCATCGATCGCATTGCCGCCGGCTTCGAGGATCTGCAGCGCCGTCTGGGCGGCAAGATATTGCCCGGCGGCGGCCATGTGGCGCGTGCCGGCGATACGGGAGCGATAGGGTGAAACCGAGGCCATGAGGTCTTCCTCCGAGGGGCGGTCAGGCTGGGATCGGATAGCGGGCGAGGTCGAGATCCGTCGGCTGGCCGAGGGCGGCCTGCGCCAGGAGACGGCCGGCAAGCGGACCCATGGTAAGGCCGCCGGCGCCGAGACCGTTGCCGATCAACAGGCCGTCGAGGCCCGACACTTTGCCGAGCATCGGCTTGTTGGCGATCGTCTGGGGGCGGAAGCCGATGCGGGTCTCGATATGTTCGGCATTCTTGAGCCCGGGCGCGAGGTCCAGGCCGAAATTCAGCACTTCCGCCTGGCCGCCGGCGGTCAAACGGTAATCGAAGCCGGAGCCGGTCTCGCGGGTCGCGCCGATCACCACGCGGTTGTCGTCGAAGGCAAGCATGTAATGGCTGGCCTGCGGCAGGAGGACCGGCCACTCCTTCGTCTCCTGTGGGACACGCAGATGGACGATCTGACCCTTTTGCGGCGCGACGAGGATCGCCTTGCCGGCAGGAACGAGGATTTCATTGGCCCAGGCTCCGGCGGTGACGATGACGAGATCGGCATCGAGCGCCTCGCCGTCCAGTTTGGCAATGACCTTGCTTCCGGTGTTTTCCAACGCCACATGGCCGTTCTCGTGGGTGGCGCCGAGCTTGATTGCAGCGCGCAGCATCGCGCCGGCGATGCCGCGTGCCTCGACCCGAGCCCCGCCCGGGATATGAAGCGCCAGGAAATCGTCCCGCAGCGGCGGGAAGAGAGCCTGAGCCTCCTTGCCAGAGATGCGCCGAACTTCGCCGGCTTCGGGCGCCTTGGCGACGCGAGGCAGGATGCGCTTTTCGGTCAGTTCAAGCTCGGCCTCGTCGCGGCAGAGCACCAGTCCGCCGACCTGGCGATAGCCGAATTCCGTCTCGCCACGCTCGGCAAGGCCTGCGACCAGCTTGCGGTAATAGGCGCCGCCGGCGGCATAGAAAGCGTAGAAATCCGGCTCCTCGACCTTGGTCGCCCATGGGCAGACGATGCCGGCGCCGGCAAGCGTCGCCTTGCCCTGATGGACCTGATCGATCACCCGCACTTCCACGCCTTCCAGCGAGAGGTGGTAGGCCACACTGGCTCCAAGCATTCCGGCTCCGACGACGATGACACGCATGGCAAGAACTTTCGTTATTTCCGGGGTTTGGGGTTCATCGGCTGCGCGGGTCGAGCGCGTCGCGCAGCCCGTCGCCGAGAAGGTTGAAACTGAGGACGGTGAAAAAGATCATCATGCCCGGCCAGACCGCGATCCAGGGCGCGGTGCTCAGCGAGCGCTGCGCGGTGTTCAGCATCGAACCCCAGGAGGGAAGCGGCGGCTGCTGGCCGAGGCCGAGGAAGGAGAGGCTGGCTTCGGATGTGATCGCCGAAGCGAGCGTCAGCGTCGCCTGGACGATCAGTGCCGGCAGGATGTTCGGCAGGATATGGCGGAAGGCGACGCGGCGATGCGGGTTGCCGATCGCGCGGGCCGCTTCGACATAATCCTCCGCCTTGACGCTCAGCACCTGGCCGCGGGTAAGCCGGACGAAAATCGGAGCTGCGGTGACGCCGATCGCGATCATCGCATTGGTGAGGCTCGGGCCGAGGAAAGCGGCCATGGAGATGGCGAGGATCAGGAAGGGGATGGCCAGCATCGCATCGACGATGCGGCTGATGATGCGGTCCGTCCAGCCGCCGAGATAACCTGCCGCCAGACCCAGCGGTACGCCGATGACGAGCGCGATGCCGATCGCGATGACGCCGGCCAGCATCGAGGCGCGTGCGCCAAAGGCGATGCGGGCAAAGATGTCGCGGCCGAGTTCGTCGGTGCCGAACCAGTGGAGCAGCGTCGGGGCCTTGCGGATCGCCCGGTAGTCCTGGGCAATCGGCGTGAACTGGGCGATGAGCGGTGCGAAGACGGCGACGAAGACGACGACGAGGATGAAGACGAGGCCGACGACGGCGCCAGGTCGGCGGCGCAGTCTTTTCCAGACGCGAGGAAGGGCACTTTCACGCTTGGGGCGGGCCGTGGTCACGGTCGTGGTGGCGGAGACACTCAATCGCGTAACCTCGGATTGGCGAGCACGTAACCGATATCGGCAGCTAAGCTCATGAATACGTAGATTACCGCGGTGACGAGCACGACGCCCTGCACGACGGCATAATCGCGGTTATAGACGGCATCGACGATCAGTTTACCGAAGCCTGGAATGTTGAAGATCTGCTCGGTCAGCACCGCACCGCCGAGCAAGTGGCCGAATTCCAGAGCGCCGAGCGTGATGATCGGCGTCAGCGCGTTGCGCATGGCATGGCGGATGACGACCCGCGGCTCGTAAAGCCCCTTGGCGCGAGCGGTGCGCACATAGTCGCTGGAGAGCGCCTGCAGCATGGCGCTGCGGGTGTGGCGCATGATGACACCGGCAATGCCGCTGCCGAGCACGATCGCGGGCATGATGGTGCTGGTGAAGCTGCGCCATGGGTCTTCCAATGGGCTGACATAACCCGACGCCGGCAGCCAGCCGAGCATGACGGCGAAGAGCAGGATCATCATGATGCCCATCCAGAAGTTGGGCAGCGAGATGCCGGCGAGCGCCACGACGTTGGCGACGTAATCCCAGATGGAGTTCTGTTTGACGGCGGAGATGATGCCGGCGGTGAGGCCGACGACGAGCGCGAGCACCATGGCCATGACCGCAAGCTGGAGCGTCACCGGGAGGCGGTCGAAGATCAGATCGCGTACCGGCATGGTCATGCGCATGGAATTGCCGAGATCGCCCTGCAGCACGCCTCCGATCCAGCTGAAATATTGGATCGGCAAGGGCTGGTCGAGATTGTACTGATGACGGATCTGATTGATCAGCTCCGGATCGGCGTCATCGCCGGCAAGCGCAATGGCCGGATCGCCGGGCAAGAGGCGCTGCAGCAGGAAGATCAGGATCGACAGCACGATCAGGGTCGGGATGAGTTCGACGAGGCGTTTTCCGATCAGTCGCAGCATGGCTCAGGCCTCCTCGGTCGCGGGCGCGCTGAAGGCGGCGAACAGTTTTTCGAGCCGCGGATCGGTCGCGACAGGCTTTGGCAGTATATCGGTGGCCGGCGGCAGTGTGTCCCGGAAATGGCAGGCGGACAGATGGCCCGCACGGCCGGAAATGAGCTGAGGCCGTTCCGTCCGACAGACGTCCTGCACAAACGGGCAGCGGGTGTGGAAATGGCAGCCGGAAGGCGGATCGAGCGGGCTCGGCAGGTCGCCTTCGATCGGCTTCTGCTCCCTGCGGGCGCCAGGTTCGGGGAATGGAATGGCAGAGATCAGCGCACGCGTGTAGGGATGGCGCGGCGACGAGAACACGTCTTCGGCCGTGCCGAGTTCGACGATGCGGCCGAGATACATGACCGCGACGCGATCGGCGATGTGTTTGACGACGCTCAGATCGTGTGAGATGAACAGGTAGGAAAGGCCGAGCCTTTCCTGCAGTTCGGCGAGCAGGTTGAGGATCTGCGAGCGGATCGACACGTCGAGCGCCGAGACCGGCTCGTCGCAGACGATGATCGAGGGTTCGGCGGCAAGCGCCCTGGCGATGACGATGCGCTGGCGCTGGCCGCCCGAAAACTCATGCGGGTAGCGGTGCATGTGTTGGGCGCCGAGGCCGACGGCTTCGAGCAGTCCGACGACACGCGCCTCGCGATCCTTGGGCGGCACGATGTCGTGCAGCATCAGCGGTTCGGCGACCATCTGGGCCACCGTCATGCGCGGGTTCAGAGAGGCGAACGGATCCTGGAATATAAGCTGGATTTTTCGGCGGATCGGTGCGAGCTGCTTTTCGCCGAGCTTGGTGATGTCTTCGCCGCCGAGGATCACGTCGCCGCTGGTCGGCTCGATAAGGCGCATCATCAGCCGGCCGAGGGTCGACTTGCCGCAGCCGGATTCTCCGACCAGCGCCAGCGTTTCGCCCTTTTGAAGCGTCAGCGTCACGTCGTCGACGGCGCGCACCATCTTCAGCGGCTTGCCGAAGATATTGCTCTTCGCGGTGAACTGTTTCGAAAGCTGTTCGACATGCAGGATGGGAGACGTGCTCATGCGACCACCTCCTCCAGCGGCGCGCGCCAGCAACGGGAGCTGCGGGTAGGGGAAAGCTCGGCAAGCGGCGGCGGCTCGGCGCATTTGCCGATGCGGAAGGGACAGCGGGCCTCGAAACGACAGCCGCTCGGCAGCGCCCGCGGGTTCGGGACCGCGCCGGCGATCACCGGCAGGCGGTCCTGCTTTTGGTCGAATTTCGGCAGCGAGCCGAGCAGCCCCACGGTGTAGGGATGTTGCGGGAAAGCGAAGAGCTCGGCGACCGGCGCACGCTCGACCACCTGGCCGGCGTACATGACGACGACCTCGTCGCAGACTTCCGCCACGACGCCGAGATCGTGGGTGATGAGGATGATCGCGGCGGAGAGTTCGTCGCGGAGCTGGCGCATCAGATAAAGGATCTGCGCCTGGATCGTCACGTCGAGCGCGGTGGTCGGCTCGTCGGCGATCAGGATTTTCGGATCGCAGGCGAGCGCCATGGCGATCATGACGCGCTGGCGCATGCCGCCAGAGAGCTTGTGCGGATAGTCGTTGAAACGCTGTTCGGGCGAGGGGATGCGCACCAGCCGCAGCATCTCGACGGCGCGCTCCTTGGCCTCGGCCTTGCCGATCCTGCGGTGGCGCATCAGCGCTTCCATAATCTGGTCGCCAATCCGGTAGGCCGGATTGAGCGAGGTCATCGGCTCCTGGAAGATCATCGCCAGCGTGTTGCCGCGCAGATCGCGGATCTCGGCATCGGATGCGGTGAGCAGGTTGCTGCCCTCGAATTCCACTGCACCTGAAATCTTCGCGACACCCTTGGGCAGCAGGCCCATGGTGGCGAGCGAAGTGACCGACTTGCCGCTGCCGGATTCGCCGACGATGCCGAGCGTCCGGCCGGAGCTCACGGAAAAGCTGACGTCGTCGACGGCCGTGACGCGTTCGCCGTCCCCTCCAGCGAAAACGACGCGGAGATTCCTGACGTCCAGCAATGGTTGGGCAGCTTTGGTCACGCGCGAAACTTATGACTTCGAATGGAAAAAAGGCCCGACGTCGCGAGACGCCGGGCCAGTCAGGGAATTAGTTCGAGAACTTCACGCCTTCGAGGCGGATGATGCCGTCCGGATAGGGCTTGAAGCCGTCGACGCTCGCCTTCATGGCGTAGGCAGCCTTCGGATTGTAGAGATAGATGCCGGGGACATCCTTCATGATGACCTTCATCGCATCGTTGTAGATCTTCTTGCGGGCTTCATTATCGGCGGTAGCACGGCCCTTGGCGAGCAGATCATCCAACTCCTTGGAGCAATACTTTCCGACGTTGTTGGCCGTACCGCACTGGAGCGTCAGCGAGATGTTGAGGTCGGGATCGACGCGGCCCGAGGAGCCGATCACATAGGCCTGGAAATCGCCCTTGGCGGTCTTGTCGCGCATCGAGACGAATTCCGTCGGCTGGATGTTGAGCGTGATGCCGGCTTCCGCAAGCATGGCCTGCATCATCTCTGCCACCTGCTGGCGCTCCGGCGAGGTGGAGATCGTGTAGTCGACCGTCAGGTTGCTGACCCCGGCTTCCTTCAGTTTCGCCTTGGCGGCTTCCACGTCACGGTCCGGAACAGGGAAATCCTTGTCGTACCAAGGGCTGCTCGGTGGGAAAGGCTGGTTGCCGGCATCGTATCTGCCGCCGAAAACCACTTCGTTGATCGCCTTGCGGTCGATTGCGAGCGAGAAGGCCTCGCGCACGGCGGCGTTCTTGGCGATGTCCGGATTGGCGCTCGGGCCGGTCAGGTTGAACATCAGCATTTCATAAGCCGGTTGGGCGCCGACCGCGACCTTGAGCGACTTGTCCTCCTCGATCGAAGGGACGTCATTGGGCGCGATGTTCTCGGCAAGATCGAGATCGCCGGCCTTCAGGTTCAAGAGACGGACGTTGCTGTCCGGGATCGCCGAGAAGGTCACCTTGTCGAAGGCGTATTGATCGGCGCGCCAGTGGCCCGGGAATTTCGTGAGCACGACGCTCTGCTGCGGCTTGTATTCGGTGAGCGTATAGGGGCCGACGCAGACGGGCTTCTTGGCGAACGCGTCCGGCGTCGTCGCCTTGTAGGCGGTCGGGCTGACCATCATGCCGGCGCGGTCGGTGAACTGCGTGAGCAGGGAAACGGAGGGCGACTTCAGCGTCAGCTTGACGGTCATCGGATCGACGACGGCGACATCCTTGATGACGGAGATCTCTGCGCGACGGCGTGAGCCGTCCATGGTGAGGTAGCGGTCGAGGTTGAATTTCACGGCCTCGGCGTTGAAGGGCGTATTGTCCTGGAAGACGACGCCGTCGCGCAGCTTGAGGGTGACTTCCGTGCCGTCGGCAGACCACTCCCAGCTCGTTGCCAGCATCGGCACGAGCTGCCCGTCGGAATCGATATCGACGAGCTTGTCGCAGACGGATTGCAGCGAGACGCGGCCGACGAAGGTGGCATTGGTCGCGGGGTCAAGCGAACCGGGGTCGTCGCGCAGGCCGATCTTGAGTTCGGCTGCCTGCGAAAGGCAAGTGCCGGCGGAAAGCGCCGCCGCCAGCGCGGCGGCGAAAAGCAGGGAGGTCTTGGTCATTCACGCGACTCCAGTGAAGGCGGCCGACAACGGTTCCCGCCCGTTCGGAAACCGATGGGCGGAGAAGATTGGATTGAACCAATTTTCAAATTGGTTTGTCGTTTTGGTTGACGGAGCCAGTTAAGACGCAGTTCTGACGATCGTCAAGATGCTTTTTGACCTATTTTGCAATCCAATTGAGCTATTGGTTTTTGTGCCTATTTTTCGCTCATGCGTGTTTTCGGCTGGACAGAGGCTCGAAAAACTGTTTCCGAATGAGGCATGACGAAGAGTGAAAGCCTCGCGATGAATGACATGGAAGCCGTGCCGGAACGCTCGCGCATAGCGGGAAGCGGCGACGTGACGACCCGTGTCCGCCACGCGATCGAACATGGCGACGTGGTGCGCGCCGGGCGTCTTCTGCCGGAGCGGGACCTCGCTGAAACGATCGGCATCGGGCGGCATCAGTTGCGGCAAGTGCTTGCGAATCTTGAAGCCGAAGGTGTCATCTGGCGGCGTCAAGGGCAGGGGACGTTCGTGACGGACCTCTCGCCGCCGCATGTCGACCACTTCCAGCGGGCGGCGCTGACGACAAGCCCGGCCGAGGTGATGGACGTCCGTCTGGAGCTCGAGCCTTTGCTGGCGCGCTACTGTGCGTTGCGGGCATCCGCCGACCAGATCGCCAAGATCAGGCTGGCATCGACAACCACCGCGAAAGCGGAATCGACGACGCAATTCTCAAGCTCGGATGCGGCCTTTCACCGGGCGATCGCCGAGGGGACCAATAACACGCTTTTCCTGGCGATGTTCGAATCCGTCATGACGGTGCTGCGTCAGGCCGATTGGCGCGCCATGCGGCAAAGTCACTTCTCTCTCGCTCGCCGCGAGGAGGTCGCCCATCAGCATGACGAGGTGGTGGGCGCGATCGCCAACCGCGAGCCTGCCAAGGCCGAGCAGGCCATGCGGCGACATATCGTCTCCGTCTATGCCTATCTGCAGAGCGGTGACCGCTGAGAGCCCGATTACCGGCTGCGGATATAGTCGCTCAGGCGCTGGGCAGCGTCTTCGATCTGCAGCGGATCGCGCAGGTAGCAGGCGCGCATGAAGGCTGTACCGCCGGGGCCGAAAGCGGTTCCCGGCGCCATGCCTACGCCGGTCCTGTCGACGATCCGGAAGGCCTCGTCGCGGCTGTCGGTGACGCCGTCGATCTTCAGGAAGGCATAAAGCGCACCTTCCGGCTTGCGGGTTTCGACCCGGTTGGTGGCGATCAGCGCATCGCAGAGGATGTCGCGGGATTTCCGTGCCCGCTCGATATTGGTGCGGATGAAATCGTCGCCCTGTTCGAGTGCGGCGATTGCTCCTTTCTGCATGAACTGCGCGACCCCGGAGGTCGAATACTGGATGAGGTTGGTGAGCGTCTGGCCGATTTCGGCAGGCGCCACCATCCAGCCGACGCGCCAGCCGGTCATGCACCAGTTCTTCGAGAAGGAATTGGCGAAGATGATCCGGTCTTCCGGCTCCATCACGTCCATGAATGAGGGCGCGCGGGCGCCTTCGAAGTAATAGAGCCCGTAGATTTCGTCGGCGATGATCCAGAGCCCGTGCCTGCGGGCAAGCGCAAGGATCGCCTTCAGGTCCTCACGCGTGGCGGTCCAGCCGGTCGGGTTGGACGGCGAGTTGATGAAGAGCGCGCTCGTCTTCGGCGTGATTGCGGCTTCCAGGCGTTCGATATCGAGCACCCAGCGGCCGTCGGCAAAACCGAGTTCAACCGTGACCGGCTTCGCCTCGGCGACACCGATCGCGCTCACCACGTTCGGCCATGCAGGCGAGAGATAGACGATCTCGTTGCCGGCCGAGGCGACCGTCTGGATGGCGAGCACGATCGACTGCATGCCGGAACCGGTGACATAGATATTGTCGACCGAGAGATCCGTGCCGTAGTGCCGCTGGTAATAACGGACGATCGCTTCGCGGAGCGCCGGAATGCCTTGCGTCCAGGTGTAGAAGGTCTCGCCCGCGAGCAGCGCTTCGCTTGCTGCACGGGTGATGAAATCCGGCGTCGGAAGATCGCCTTCGCCGATCCAGAGCGGCATCAGGTTTTCGCGGCCGCGCGCATAAGTGACGATCTCGCCAATGCCGCTTCTGGGCGCTGCCGCGGCGCGGGCGCTGATCTCCGGTCTGATGATTGTCATGGATGGCCTGTCGATAACGGGTACTTTCTCCTTGCTTCGCCCAACAGGGCCTGCAGGTCAAGGCACTTGTTTGCCGATTGCCGCGGTATAGAGCTCGAACCAGGTCTGGCGGTCGATCGCGACCTTGGCAGCGTCGCCGATCTTTCTGATGCGGTCGAGATTGTTGGTGCCAAGTACCGGCATGATGTTCGCTGGATGGGCCAGCAGCCAGGCGACCGCGACCGCCGTCGCATCGACGTCCTGTTCCTCGGCGATCCGCTCGAGCACCGCCATCAGCGTCTGGTTTTCCGGTTTGAAGAGCGAGCCGCCGCCTAGCGGCGACCAGGCCATCGGCGGGATATTGCGTTCCTGCAGATAGGCGAGGTCGCCATTTATGAAGGATTGGGTTGCGACGAGACTCATCTCGATTTGGTTGGTGACGAGTTCGCTTTCCATGGAGGACTGCAGCAGGGAGAAATCCCAAGGCCGGAAATTGGAAACGCCGACGCTGCGGACCTTGCCGGATTCGACCAGCGCGTCGAGTGCCGGTCCGGTTTCGTCCGGATCCATGAACGGGTCAGGCCGATGGATCAGCAACAAGTCGATGTAATCCGTCGCCATGTCGCGCAGTGACGCTTCCACGGAGGCTTTGATGTGCTCGGCGCCGGTATCGTAATATTTGACGCGGGCCGCCGAATGCCGGCCGGCCGGCGCGACGATGCCGCATTTGGTGACGATCTCGATCCTGTCACGTAAAGAGGGCGAGGCTTTCAGCGCGGCGCCGAAGATCGCTTCCGCGGTATAGCGGCCGTAGATATCGGCCTGATCCATGGTGGTGATGCCCTGTTCCAGGCAGGTCTCGATCTTGGCCTGAACATGTTTCGGCGAGGTGTCGGTGTCGTCGCCGATGCGCCACATGCCGTAAACGAGGCGGCTGAGTTCGAGTGTCGGGGAAAGTTGAACGCGATCCGGTTGAAAAGGGGCCATCAGTGGCGTCTCCATTAATGGCGTATTCCTGCGCCGAGCGGGGTTGCGGGTATCCCGGCCGGGACACGGCCATAGACATGCGGCAGCGAGCAGGTCTTCAACTGCGGCAGCACTTTCTGACCGAAATGTTCGGCTTCGTCGAGATGGGGATAGCCGGAAAAGATGAAGGCGCGGATGCCCATCTTCCTGTATTCCTCGATTTCTGAGAGCACCTGGTCGGTGGAGCCGACCAGTGCTGCGCCGCAGCCGGACCGCGCCCGGCCGATGCCGGTCCACAGGTGCCGTTCGACATAACCGAACCTGTCGGCGAGCTCGCGGGTGCGCGCCTGATGCGACACGCCGAGCGAGGTGCTGTCATGGGCGCGGGCACGGACCAGCTTGCCGTATTCGTCGTCCAACTTGGAGACAAGGTATTCGGCATAGTCGCGGGCTTCCTGCTCCGTATCACGGACGATCATATGGACGCGCAGCCCGTAATCGAGCGTGCGCCCGTGCGCCTCGGCGCGGGCATGGACGGCCTTCATGCGTTCGGCGATCTCACCCTTTGGTTCCGGCCACATGAGATAGACGTCGCATTGGGCGCCGCAGAGTTCCAATGCGTCCGGCGAGTAACCGCCGAAATAGAGGAGCGGACCGCCATTCTGCTGGTAGGGTTTGGCCGGTTCCGTCGTGACGCCCTTGAACTGGTAGACTTCGCCCTCGTGATCGATCGTCTCACGTGTCCAGGCCTGGCGGAGAATCTGCACGACCTCGTGGCTGCGGCGGTAGCGAAAGGCGCTGTCAGCCACTTCGCCCGGGAAATCGGAGCTGATGACGTTGAGCGTCAACCGCCCCTTCAGCATGTGGTCGAGGGTCGCGACGGTGCGGGCGAGCATGATCGGCTGCATCTCGCCGCAACGGATTGCAGCGAGAAGATTGATCTTTTCGGTGATCCGGGAACAGGCGGCGACGAAGCTCAGCGTGTCCTGCCCGACCTGATAGGACGATGGACAGAGGATGTTACGGAAACCCAGCGTCTCGGCTCGCTCGACGATCTTGGAACAATGCTCCCAACTCGATTTGAGGGAATCGTCAGGCACTCCGAGAAAGGCATAGTCGTCGGAGCAGAGGGCGGCGAACCAGGAGACTTCGGCAGCGTCGAGGTCCGGTGACGTGATCGGAACGATGGTCATCCTCCTCCTCCGTGCTTGACGATTGTCGCTTGCATAACATCCGGTTTGATGTAGATCAATGATGTATCAATTGGGTTCGGGGTTCCGGGGAGGGGAAACGAGTCGATGGATAGCCATCCCGGCAGCTTGCCGATCTATCTCCAGGTCGCTGAATTGGTCGTGCGGGACATCGCGGCCGGACGGCTGGTCGAGGGGGAGAAGCTTGCGCCGGAGCGGGAGATGGCAGCCGAACTCGGCATCGCCGTCGGCACGCTGCGCAAGGCACTGGCGGAGCTGCAGAGTCGGGGGCTTCTGGAGCGGGTGCAGGGCTCCGGCAATTACATAAAGGCGATCAGCGACCCGAAAAGCGTCTACGCCATGTTCCGCCTGGAGCTCATCCGGGGTGGTGGCCTGCCGACGGCCGAAGTGCTCGACGTCGGCCGGCTCGACAAGCCGAAGGACCTGCCGAAGTTCGGCTTTTCGCCGGAAGGGCACCGTATCCGTCGCATCCGCCGCTTGTCAGGGCAGGTCGCGGCGCTGGAGGAAATCTGGCTCGACGGCTCCTATGCGAAAGCCATCACGCCGGAGGAATTGTCAGAATCCCTCTATCTCTACTACCGCACCCAACTCGGCCTCTGGATCGTCAGAGCGGAGGACAGGATCGACCTGGATAAGGTCCCGGATTGGGCGCCCCCGGTCTTCGGACAAAAATCGGGTGCCCCGATCCCGCATGTCTTGCGCACCAGCCAGGCGCAGGATGGCGCTGTGGCCGAAGTTTCCCGCACTTGGTTCGACCATTCGGTGGCGCGTTACGTGTCGCGCTTGAGGTAGGCCGATGGATCTGCATGCCTCGCATATGAAATTCGAAATCACTTCCGATGGCTTTTCCATCTCGTTGAACGGCCGAACGCTTCTTCTTCACAGCGCGTCCTCGCCTGCCATCTTCATCGGCGAGGGCCAGGAGCGGATGGATATGTATCGCGGCAATTTCGAGGTCGAGGATTATATCGTCGAGCGCAGTCCGCTGAAATATGCCGCGATCGAAGGAAACACGATCGGGCTTTCGGAATCGGAGAGCAGGGTGCCGCGCCTCGAATTGACGATCGGCGAAAATGCCGTGCATTTCCGCTCGCTGGACGAGAAGATCAACCGTTTCTGGATCCGTATCCATGCGGAGAGCGACGAGCATGTCTGGGGTGGCGGCGAGCAGATGTCCTATTTCGACATGCGTGGACGCCGCTTCCCGCTCTGGACCTCGGAGCCGGGCGTCGGGCGCGACAAGACAAGCGAGATCACCTTCAAGTCTGACCTCAAGGACAAGGGGGGCGGCGATTACTACAACACCAATTATCCGCAGCCGACCTATATCTCCTCCGCCCATTATGCGGTGCATATGGAAACGACCGCCTATTCCGTCTTCGATTTCCGCCGCAAGGCTTTTCACGAGATCGAGGTCTGGGCGGTGCCGGAGCGGATCGAGTTTTATTCCGCTTCCACCTTCATCCAGCTTGTCGAGGCGCTTTCGCTGCGCTTCGGGCGACAGCCGGAACTGCCTGACTGGATCTATAACGGCGCGATCATCGGCTTGAAGGACGGTATGAACTCCTTCGACCGGCTGGAAAGGATGAGGGCCGCCGGCGTGCAGGTCTCCGGCCTCTGGTGCGAGGATTGGGTCGGCATCCGCCAGACATCGTTCGGCTCGCGGCTTTTCTGGGATTGGCAGGCCAACGAAGAGCGCTATCCGAACCTCCGTCAGCGCATTGCGGAATTGAACGGCGAGGGCATCCGCTTCCTCGGCTACGTCAATCCTTATCTCAGCGTCGATGGTTCGCTATTTTTGGAAGCGGAAGCGGCGGGCTATTTCGCCAAGGACCAGCTTGGCCGCACGGCGATCGTCGATTTCGGCGAGTTCGATTGCGGCGTCGTCGATTTCACCAACCGGCAGGCCGCCGAGTGGTTCGCCGAAGAGATCATCGGACGCCGCATGCTGGATTTCGGGCTTTCCGGCTGGATGGCGGACTTCGGCGAATATCTGCCGATCGACGTGGAGCTTGCAAACGGCATCGACGCGAAGCTGATGCACAATGCCTGGCCGGTGCTCTGGGCCGAGGTCAATGCAAAAGCGGTCGCGAGCCGCGGCAGGACTGGCGAGGCGCTGTTCTTCCTGCGGGCGGGTTTCACCGGCGTACAGAAGCACTGTCCGCTGCTGTGGGGCGGCGACCAGTCGGTGGATTTCTCCCGCCATGACGGGCTCGTCACCGTCATCTGTGCGGCGCTCTCATCGGGCCTCTTGGGTAACGCCTATCACCATTCCGATATCGGCGGTTACACGAGCCTGTTCGGCAATGTCCGGACGCCGGAGCTTTTGATGCGCTGGGCCGAGATGGCGGCCTTCACGCCAGTCATGCGCACGCATGAGGGCAACCGCCCGCGCGACAATGTCCAGATCGACCAGGACCCGGAGGTGCTGGCCCATTTCGCCCGGATGACGCGGATTTACGTGCATTTGGCACCTTATTTGAAGACGCTGTCGAAGGAGGCTGCGGCCTGCGGCTTGCCAGTACAGCGGCCGCTTTTCCTGCATTTCGAGCACGATCCGGAGACCTATGCGATCCAGGACGCTTATCTCTACGGGTCTGAACTACTGGTCGCGCCGATCTGGCGGGCGGCACAGGAGGAACGCACCGTCTACCTGCCGGAGGGGGTGGAGTGGGTGCATGTGTGGAGCGGCAGAGAATATCAAGGCGGTGGAGAGGTGACGGTCGCCTCTCCGATCGGCAGCCCGCCGGTATTTTATCGCAAGGATGCGGCTTTTGCTGAGATGTTTGAGGGGTTGAGAGGGATGTGAGGCGGTGCGGCAGACTTCTGATCTCCCCCGCAAGAGGGGAGATAGGTCTTGCGCCTCACCGAGCCGCCCAGTTCGCGCCGCGCCGGAAAATCGTCTTCATCTGCGGCACCTCGAATTCCTTGGCCTGATGGCCGAGCGAGGAATAGAAGACGCGGCCTTGCCCATATTTCCGCTTCCATACGACCGGCATGACGACGCCGTCGATCCAGTCGGCATGCTCGCCGGTGAAGGTCGTCGTCGCCAGCACCTCGTTCGACGGATCGACATGCATGTAATATTGTTCGGAGTGATAGGGAAAATCGGTGATCCCCTCCATCAGCGGATCGTCCGGCCTGGTGATGTTGACCGTGTAATCGATGATATTGCCGGGATGGGCGACCCATTGGCCGCCGATGATGAACTGGTAGTCGGGCGACTCGCGAAAACTGTCGCCCGCGCCGCCGTGATAGCCGGCGATGCCGACGCCGCCCTGGATCGCGGCGGCGAGATTCTTCACCTCCTCCTTCTCGATCTTCGACATGGTCATGATCGGCACGATGAGGCTGAGATCATGGATGGAGGGGTCGGCGAAGGCCTCGGTCGAGTGCTCCAGATAGACCTTGAAATCGTCCTCTTCGAGCATGTCCTTGATGATGGCCGCACATTCCTGCGGTTCGTGGCCGCTCCAGCCGCCCCAGACGATCAGTGCTTCGCGCATGATTTCTTCCTCCTCGAAAAGTTAATTCGCCAGCCGACCGTCGACGAGCGAGTCCGACAGGGGCGCCGGGCGTTCCGTCGCCGTGGTGATGTCGATCGTGCGGCCCTCCGCGGCGGCCGCGTGGAAGGCTTCCATGACCTCCAGCACATGCAGCGCCAGATCACCGTTCGCCCGATGCGGGCGGTTGGAGCGAATCGCATAGGCCATGTCAGCGACACCGAGCGAACGGAAATTGCCATCCGCATAAGGCAGAGTTACGGGCTGATCCTCGAACTGGCCGCCCTTCTTGAGATACTCGACCGGGCCGGTGAAGCGGTTCGGGTCCGGCACTATCAGCGTGCCCTCGGTGCCGTAGACTTCGAGCGGCACATGCTTATGGCCGGCGACGTCGAAGCTCGTGCTGATCTGCACCACCGCCCCGTTGGCGAAGCGCATGACGCCCGCCACATGGGTCGGCACATGCACCGGAATGCGCTCGCCGTTGCGCGGCTCGCTGGTGATGAGGCGTTCCTTGCGAAGTGCTGTCGCAAAACCCGCTACCTGCGCGACAGGACCGAGCAGGTTGACGAGATCGGTGATGTAATAGGGTCCCATGTCGAGCATCGGACCGCCGCCGACCTCGTAATAGAAATCCGGGTTCGGGTGCCAGCGCTCGTGGCCGGGGTTCATGAAGGTCGCCGTGCCGCCGACCGGCAGGCCGATGACGCCTCGGTCGATCAGCGTGCGGGCGGTCTGGTGACCGCCGCCAAGGAAGGTATCGGGAGCCGCGCCGATGCGCAGGCCCCTGGCCCGGGCGGCCTCGGCCAATTTTTTCCCTTCCGCGAAATTAATGCCGAGCGGCTTTTCCGAATAGGTATGCTTGCCCGCCTCGAGCGCCTGCAGGCCGACCGCCACATGCGCCTTCGGAATGGTCAGGTTGACGATGATCTCGATCTTCGGATCGGCGAGCAGTTCCTCGACGGTTCTGGCCTGCAGATTGAATTCGGCGGCCTTGGCCTCGGCGAGATCGCGGTTGAGATCGGCCAGCCCGCGGATGTCGAGGATCGGGAAAAACGACGTCATCGCCTTCAGATAGGCGCCTGAAATATTGCCGCATCCAATGATGCCGATACCGACTTTGTCCATCATTCTCCTCCCGATGAACGTTGATTTTCAGCGCGTCAAAGTGCCGGCCCGGTGGTGCTCCAGGGCGATTCGTAAAGCTCGTAGAGTGCGACCGCGGCTGCCCCTCGCGCCCAGAAATCGTCGGTGGAATCGTCGAAGACGAGCTCGCTGACGCCTTTCAGGGAGGGCGGGATGGCAAGCGCATAGGCGTCGCGCAGGCTGTTCAAAAACGGCTCGCCGAGCGCCAGCGACGAGCCGACGAGGATGACGCGCGGCGGCGCGAACAGCGTGACGATGTTGGCGACCGTCAGCCCGACAGCCTCGCCGGCACGCATCGCGGCGCCGATCAGCCGGTCGTCGTCCGCCTGGATCAGCGCCTGGACATGGCTCATGCCTCGGCCGAGCCTGACCGCTTCCGCAAAACGCCCGTCCGCCTGTTGTTCGCCCAGGATTGCGCTTTCGCCGGCCTGGCTCGACAGCCGCACCACGCCTTGCTGGCCCATGCCGAGCACGAGATCACCGAGATTGTGGCTGAGGCCGCCGGCGCCTCGGAAAAGCCGGTTGCGGTGCAGCACACCGAGCCCGAGCGTCTGTTCGAGCGAGACCAACACCATGTCTTCCAGTTCCCGCGCCTTGCCGAACCAGTGGTGGGCGAGCGTGATCGCATGCGCATCGCTCTCGATGATCGTCGGCGTCGACAGGCGCGCCGACATTTCCGCGGCGAAATCGATGTTCACTTCGCGGAAGATCGGGCTCGAGCGGATATGGCCGGTGCGGTGCTCGACAACGCCTGGAATTGCGAGACAGACGCTGTCGACATCCTCCAGCGACAGGTCGGCATCGACAACGCAGCGGCGCACACCATCTTCAACGAGATCGGCGATCACGGCGATCGGCTGCCGGTCGATGCGGATCGGCAACGTCAGCTTCGAAAGCACATCGCCCCGGAAATTGGTGACCACGAAGATCATGCGGTTTGCGGCGATCTTGGCGCCGACGACGCGGGCGGCATCCGGATTGACCTCCAGCATGACGCGCGGACGGCCGCGCACCGCCTCGTTGCGGATGTCGCCCTCGTGGCGGGTCAGGATCAGGCCGTCGTCGAGTAGGGAGGCGGTGATTGCCGAGACGGTTGTGGTGGAAAGCTCGGTGCGTTCGCTGATTTCCACGCGGGAGATCGGACCGTGGCGCCGGATCGTGTCAAGCACGCTCAAGCGGTTGATGGCGCGCATTAATTCGGGGTCGGCAGTTTTCATCTCTCGTGCGGCACCCAACCCTGCCAGAACCCGCGATTTTTTACGCGGTGCAAATTAAATTCGCCACTTTGTAAATCCGATTTTCGCATTTGCGCAACAGGAATTTCCCGAACGGGCGCATTTTTGCTCATCGGATGCGACTTTCCGCGGCAAACTATTGACAGAAGATGAAAGGCTGCGATTATTTAATCCGGATGCAGAAATAAAGCGCTACGGGAGGAGTGCAAAAATGCTGACCATCAATCCAAGGGGAATCCGTCTACTATCTGCCGCCGCGATCGGCGTACTCGCGCTTTCCGCAAGCGCTGCCACGGCGCTGGCCGACAGCACCATCCGCTGGCTGCATATCGAGCCGTCGCCCGACTTCGTCAACGTCTGGAAGTCGATGGCTGCGGAATTCGAGAAATCCCACCCGGGGGTCAAGATCGAGCTGCAGTTCCTGGAAAACCAGGCCTTCAAGCAGAAGCTGCCGACGCTGCTGCAGTCGAGCGAAGCTCCGAGCATCTTTTACACCTGGGGCGGCGGCGTCCTGAAGGCACAGTCCGAGACCGGCATGCTGCGGCCGATCAATGCGGGGCTCGATGCCGATAACGGCGCCTGGCGCAACCAGGTGAGCGCCGCACCGGTGGCCGGCCTCAGCTATGACGGCAAGGTCTGGGCAGCGCCCTACAAGACCGGCCTCGTCTCCTTCTTCTACAACAAGGAACTGTTCAAGAAGGCGAATGTCGATGCCTCCAAGATCAAGACCTGGAACGATTTCCTGGAGGCGGTGAAGACGCTGAAGGCAGCCGGCATCACGCCGATCGCCGGCGGTGGCGGCGACAAGTGGCCGATCCATTTCTACTGGGGTTATCTCGCCATGCGCGAGGCCGGCCAGAAGGCTTTCGAAGCCGCCAAGGCCGGTGAGGGGGATGGTTTCACCGCCGAACCTTTCGTCAAGGCGGGCGAACATCTCGCCGAACTCGGCAAACTGGAGCCTTTCCAGAACGGTTATCTCGGCGCCACCTGGAACGACGCGCTCGCGACCTTCGGCGACGGGCGTGCAGCAATCCTGCTCGGCTTCGAGAATGCCAACTATACCCAGGCGCAGGGCGCCACGGACGGCAAGGGCCAGCCGGACGAGAACATCGGCCGCTTCCCGTTCCCGGTCCTGGATGGTGCTCCGGGCCTCGTGACGGATTATCTCGGTCGTCTGAACGGCTGGGCGGTGACGAAGAACGCGCCTCCGGAAACCGAGGCCTTCCTGCAATTCCTGAGCACGCCGGAGAACCAGCGTATCCTCGCCACCAAGACCGGCATCATCCCGATCGCCAAAGGTGCGGCCGACGGCGTGCAGAACGCCATCCTGAAGGACAGCGCGGTGGCGCTCGACAGCGAGACCTGGCACCAGAACTTCCTCGACCAGGATCTCGGGCCGAATGTCGGCGCCGTCGTCAACGACATGACGATGGAGATCGTCTCCGGCCAGATCTCGCCGGCCGACGCCGCGCAGCAAATCCAGGACGCCTATTCGCTCGAAGCGAAGTGAGCGCCCCGCCGGCGCTCCCAGTTCCCACACTGGGAGCGCCGGCTCCTTTTCACTCGCGGCGCTGTCTCCGGCAGCCCGAGGAGCGCGAAAGACCAATGAGCGATACCATCATGTCAGCCGATGCCGTGGCCGCCGCCGGGGCCAGAGCAGCCCCGCACCGCCGCAGGCGTTCGCTGGCCCATAGCAAATGGCCGGTGCTGATCCTGTTCCTGCCGCCGGCACTCTTGCTCTTCACCGTGCTGGTCATCCTGCCGATGGGGGAGGCCGCCTGGTATTCCTTCTTCAACTGGAACGGCTACGGCCTGCCGACGCAATGGGTCGGGTTCCGCAACTACCAGCTCATTTTCCGCAACAGTGCCTTCACGCAGGCACTCGTCAACAACGGTCTGATCGTGCTGGTTTCGCTCTGCGTGCAGATTCCGCTGGCGCTCTGGCTCGCCACGATGGTGTCGACGCGCATCAAGGGCGCGCTTTTCTTCCGGCTGATCTTCTTCCTGCCCTATGTGCTCGCCGATGTCGCGGCCGGCATGATCTGGCGCTTCGTTTATGACGGTGATTTCGGTCTCGTCGCGGGCATTTCGCACATGATCGGCGTCGAACCGCCCTTCTGGCTCGCCGACCGCAATGTCGCCATGTATGCGATCCTCGGCGTCATCGTCTGGAAATATTTCGGCTTCCACATGATGCTGTTCATCGCCGGGCTTCAGGCGATCGACAAGAGCGTGCTGGAAGCCGCCGATATCGACGGGGCAACCGGCTGGCAGAAGTTCCGGCTGGTAACGCTGCCGCTGCTCGGCTCCACCGTGCGCTTGTCCGTCTTCTTCGCCGTTGTCGGGTCACTGCAGCTCTTCGACATGATCATGCCGCTTACCGGCGGCGGTCCGTCGAACTCGACGCAGACCATGGTGACCTTCCTCTACAATTTCGGGGTGACCCGCATGCAGGTCGGGTTCGGCAGCGCCGTCGGCGTCGTGCTGTTCGTGATCTGCGTCACGCTCGCCTTCAGCTACAAGCGGGTATTCATGCGCAATGACTGACATCTCCACAGCACCGCCCATCGATGCCGCCAGCGCGCCGAGCTCCGGCCAGCGCGTCCGCGCCGGCACGCAGGCCTATATGTACGTGTCGCTGATCATCGTGGCGGCGCTCGTCGTCGTGCCGCTGATCAGCACCGCGCTCGGCGGCTTCAAGACACTGGGGGACCTGCGCGGCAACCCGTTCGGCCTGCCGACCGTATGGCAGTGGCAGAACTACGGCGATATCATCGTCAGCCAGCGCTACTGGCTGCAGATGGGCAATTCGCTCGTTATCGCGCTGCTCACCGTCTTCCTGACGCTGACCTTTGGCGCCATGGCCGCCTTCTGCTTCGCGCATATTCGCTTCTTCGGGGCCAATTATCTCGTCAACTATTTCCTGATCGGACTGATGTTTCCGGCCGCGACCGCCATCCTGCCGCTCTATATCCGCATCCGCGATCTCGGCCTGCTCGATACCTATTGGGGCGTGGTGCTGCCGCAGGTGGCGTTCGGCATGGGCATGAGCATCATGCTGTTCCGCAACTATTTCCGCAATCTGCCGTCGGAACTCTTCGATGCCGCTTTTGTCGACGGCTGCGGCTACATGCGTTTCTTCTGGCACGTGACGCTGCCGCTGTCGCGGCCGATCATCGCCACCGTCGGCATCATTTCCTTCGTCGGCAGCTGGAACAGCTATATCGTGCCGCTGATCATGCTGAATTCCGAAAGCCGTTATCCCTGGCCGCTCGGCATCATGGTCTACAAGGGCGAGTTCAGCACCGAATGGCATCTGGTGCTCGCCTTCATCACGCTCACCATCCTGCCGACCATCATCGTTTTCTTCCTCGCCCAGAAGCATATCATCGCCGGTCTTACCGCCGGCGCGGTGAAGTCCTGAGCCGGACCGGAGGTATCATCATGGCATCCGTCGAACTCAAGAACGTCCGCAAAGCCTACGGCTTTCTCGATGTCATCCATGGCATTTCGCTTTCGATCGAGGACGGCCAGTTCATCGCGCTGGTCGGTCCGTCGGGCTGCGGCAAGTCCACGCTCTTGCGGATGATCGCGGGGCTCGAGGAAATCACCGCCGGCGACATTCTCATCGACAATGCGGTCGTCAACGAGCTTACGCCGCGTGAGCGCAACATCGCCATGGTCTTCCAGTCCTATGCACTCTATCCGCATATGACGGTCGCGGAGAACATGGGCTTCAACCTGCGCCTCTCCGGCGCGCCAAAGCCGGTGATCGCCGAGCGGGTCAATGAGGCGGCGCGCATGCTCGATCTGATCCCGCTTCTCGACCGCAAGCCGGCGCAGCTTTCCGGCGGACAGCGCCAGCGCGTCGCCATGGGCCGGGCGATCGTCCGCAACCCGGCCGTCTTCCTGTTCGACGAGCCGCTCTCCAATCTCGATGCGAAGCTGCGCGTGCAGATGCGTTCCGAGATCAAGACGCTGCATCAGAAGGTTGGCACCACGTCCATCTACGTGACACATGACCAGATCGAGGCGATGACGCTCGCCGACCGTATCGTGGTCCTCAACCAGGGCCGGGTGGAGCAGGAGGGGACGCCAATGGAGCTCTACAGGAAGCCGGCCAATCTCTTCGTCGCGGCCTTTATCGGTTCGCCGGCCATGAACCTGCTCGATGGCACGGTGGATGGGGATGGCGGCGAGGCGGCGGCTCGCTTGAGCGATGGCACCGCGATACGCATCGCGCCGGACCGCAGGGTGAAGCGTGGGCAGACGATCAAGATCGGCCTGCGTCCCGAGCATCTGAGTCCCGGCGGAGGAGGCACTGCGCTTGCGGGGCAGACCCTGCTGGTCGAGCCGACCGGGGCGCAGACCCATGTGGTGTTCGATCTGGCCGGCCAGCCGGTGACGGCGATCGTCGACGGCGAATATCCGGCCCGCTATGGCGCCCGGTTCGAAGCGAACATTCCAGCCGAACAGGTGCATGTTTTCGACCGGGAAAGCGGCGTCGCTCTGTAATCCGGCAAGTCGTCGTTCCGGTTTCCGGGCAGTTCAACGGAGCCTGTGCGGTGCCGGCGGGGATGCCTCCCCAGGCGGTGTTTTCTCTGTCCCATTGCTCAAGCGGTTCGGTTTCCCGGTCGTTTCTTTTGAAATCCGTCCGCTTTCTTCGGATGTGGGAGTTTGTGTGCCTTTGTTGGGCTGACAACATAAGTTCAAAAATGTGTCACGCCGCTGATATGTTTGCGTTCTAGAACGGGCTCCTCAGTACAGGGCGACCTTTCATGTCGAAGATTTCGGCAGCCAGCCGACACCAGACCATCATCCGTCTGATCAATGGCGGTAGCGGCACGTCGATCAGCGCGATTGCCGAAACCTTATGGAGCTGAAGACGCGGCTTGCGGCGCAGAGCCGCGTCAGCGTCCATGCCGGCGACCGCACCAAGATCGGCGCCGCCGGGCGCTATCGCAGCATTCCTTTCTCCGACATCGAGACCTTCGTCACCGACAAACCGCTCGGCGAGCCCTTCGCGGGCCTGCTGACGAAGGCCGGCGCCAGCGTCCTCTATCCCGAACAATCCGCCTCGCATGAGAGATCCGAGATTTCCGAACTTCCGCACCTGCAAGAAAAGGTCAATGACAATGGCTGATATCCATCATGTAATCGTCGTGGGCATCGACGGCCTGCGCCCCGACATGATCAACGAGACGACCATGCCCAATCTCGCGGCCATGCGAGCGCGGGGCGTATCCAGCAAGGATCACCGCACCGTGTTCCCGAGCGAGACGCGTGGTGCGTTGACGGCGCTTGCGAGCGGGGCGCGGCCTGAGACGACAGGCATTCTCGGCAACGAGTTCTATTCGCGTGACGGGTCGGGCCGGCTGACGGGCACCGACACGATCCACGACTGGCGCGCGGGCGACCGGCGGATCATCGGCGGATTCGTGACGGCGACCAATCTTTCCGAGACGCTTGCCAAGAACGGCAGGTCCTTCGCGGTGGTGAATTCGAGCGGGCAGGGTTCGTTCACCGCGCTCAACTGGAAGGGGGCGGACTACGGCCAGGTCGGTTACAACGTCCGCCATCCAGCGATCGCCTTTCCGGCGGAACTCGCCGTCGATGTGGCGGCCCAGCACCGGATGCCGGCCAATGGCCTCGATCGCGGTGCCGAGCGTCAGGCGGTTGCAGTCTTCACCGACACGGTCTGGCCAGCGAAGAAACCAGCGGCCGCGATCATCTGGCTGACGGAGGTGGACAGCGCTTCGCACCGCTACGGCCTCGGCGCGGAGGGCATGCTCGCTTCGATGAAGGATTGCGACGATGCGATCGGCAATCTGCTGGAGTGGCGTGATCGCCAGCCGGAGAAGGATGGGATCGTCATATTCGTGACCTCCGACCACGGCCATTCGACCATCAACGAATTCATCTCCGTCGGCGATGCGCTGAAACAGGCCGGAATCGCCGCCGGCCTTCAGTTCGGCGACGGCACCGACGTGCTCTATCGCCGCGGTCGCGCGCCGGGCTTCTGGCTCAAGAAATTCGACAAGGGCCTGCTGCAGGGCGTTTTCGATGCGCTTGCGGCGCAGCCCTGGTATGGCGCGACCTTCACCCGTGCGATCGAGCCGGGCGCCCATGAAGGGATCATCACCGGCACGCTGGCGCTGGAACTGACAGGCGCCGCCCACGGTCGTGCGCCGGACCTCTATATCAACCTCAAGGGCGACAACGATGCTCCCAACGATTTCGGCGTGCCGGGCACCTCGATCTGCGATGCGGGCAGCTATAGCGGCATTCCGCTCGGCGGCGGTTCGCACGGCGGGTTGCACCGGAGCGAACTTGCGGCGGTGCTGATCGGCGAGGGAGCCGGCCTCAAGAACGGCGGGCAGGTGATCGCTTCGCGCACCGCGATCTACGACATGGCCCCGACCATCCTCGAACTTCTCGGCCTGGAACCGGCGGCAACGATGACCGGCCGGCCGATGTCCGAACTCTTCGAGAATGGCAAGGCCGTTCCGGCGCCGGTGGTAAAGGAATTCACGGCTGCGGTCGGCGGCAAGGTGTCGCGCATCATCATCGGTCATGTCGGCGAGCGTCCCTATGTCGACGAGGCCGATCTCCTGACCGAAGGCACGGTCGCCGAAACGCGGAAGGTCGCGGAACTGCAGGCCTGACATTTCTTCCAGTAAAGCGCCCGGCCCGACCGGGCGTTTTCGCAAGGCGGTTTCCTTCATCGCCGCGCTGTCGGTGTCGATCGCGGGCGACTGGCTGTGCGACCGTATCGACCCGACGGTGGAGTGAACTCAGAAGGTTTCCAGCCGGATATCGGCTTTGCGGGAGTTGGCAATGATGAACCGGCCGTTCGGCAAGTCGTTGCCGTCGAGTTTCCAGGCGATGCCGGCATCGTCGAGCCCGTAATGTACCCAGCGCTCCATGAGCCGCGCGCGCAGCACATCTTCCTCCGGACCGACGAAGATGGTGAGGTCGAACATATCGAAAAGCCGCGACCAAGGGGCTGCATCGATCAGCAGGTAATTGCCTTCGGCGAGCACGATATGCGTCTCCGGCGCAATCGGCCGGGCGGAGGCGACGGCGATTTCGCGAGAACGGTCGAAGACCGGCACCAGCACCTCCTCCTCGGCCTGCCTTACCGCCTTCAGGATATCGGCAAAACCACGCACGTCGAACGTCTCCGGTGCGCCCTTGCGTGGTAGCAGCCCGCGGGCTTCCAGAATATGGTTATCCATGTGGAACCCGTCCATAGGCAGGATTTCGGCCGTTTCGCCGCGTGCCAGCAGGGCTTCGCGTAACGCATCGGCGAGCGTCGACTTGCCGGCCCCTGGCGGGCCGGCAATCGCGACGATGAAACGACGCTTGTCCTTGGCGCGTGCGATGACGGTTTCAGCGATATCGTCGAGCTTCATCGTCCGGGACCCTGCAATATGACGGAGCTGTTATCGCTCCGTCATATGCCGGCATCCGCCGATTTCAAAGCCTTCCAGATCCGGTAGGGCGTCGCCGGCATGTCGAATTCCTTGACGCCGGCCTGGCGTAGCGCGTCCACGATCGCGTTCATCAGTGTCGGGAGCGCGCCTGTCGTACCCGCTTCACCGCCGCCCTTGACGCCCAGCACGTTGGTCGGCGAAGGGATGGGCAGATCGATGAAGCGTGGCGTCGGCATGAAGTCGGCACGCGGCATGAAATAATCCATGAAGGTGGCGGTCAGGAGCTGGCCGCTGTCACCGTCGTAGACGATCTGTTCGCCGAACACCTGGCCGGCGCCCTGGGCGAGGCCGCCATGCATCTGGCCTTCGAGAAGCGTGTGGTTGAGCACGCGGCCGGCATCGTCGACGCCGATATAGGAAATGACCTTGGTTTCGCCGGTGCCGGGATCGATCTCGACTTCGGCCACGTGGACGCCGCCCGGGAAATTGCGCTCCGGCTGGATCGAGGCCAGCGTGTCGAGCGCATTGCCTTCCGTCGTGACATTGCGGGCGGCGAGTTCCATGAGCGAGATAGCAACGTTCGTGCCGGCGACCTTGTAATGGCCGTGGTCGAATTCGATGTCGTTCTCTGAGGCTTCCAGCGCTTCCGCTGCGAGCTTCAGTCCCTTCTTGACCACCTCGCGCGAGGTGATCGTCAGTGAAGCGCCATGCGAGGCCATGGTGCGGGACCCCATCGTGCCGGCGCCCTTCAGCCGGTGCGGCGCCTTCACGCTGTTGGCGCGCAGCGTGATCAGGTTCTCGTCGATGCCGAGCTCTTTTGCCACAAGCCGCGGCAGCACGGTCTCGTGGCCCTGGCCGGCCGAACCGGACAAGGTGTAGAGCGTGATCGTGCCGTCCGGCTCGAAACGGATTTCCGTTTCCTCCGGCATCTGGCCGCCGCCCGAAGGCTCGATGAAGATGCCCATGCCGATGCCGCGCAGCTTGCCTCGGCTTGTGGCCTCCTTGCGGCGCCTTTCGAAACCCTTCCAGTCGGAGATCGAAACGGCTTCTTCGAGCATGGAGACATAGTTGCCGCTGTCGTAGACGGTGGTCGGCGTCTGATAGGGATAGGCATCGTCCGGGATCAGGTTCTTCCGGCGAATCTCGACGCGATCCATGCCGATGTCGGTCGCGGCCTGATCGACCAGCCGCTCCACCATGTAGTTGATATCGGGACGGCCGGCGCCACGATAGGCGGCGATCGGGGACGTATTGGTGAAGGCCAGCCTGTTGAGGCCGTAAACGGCAGGGATCCGATAACAGCCCGTTCCCGTCAGCATCGGGTTCAATACGTTGATCAGCGCACCCGGCGGCGAATGATAGGCGCCGAGATCGCACACGACATTGAGGCGGATCGCCAGAAATTCGCCAGCCTCGTTCATCGCGAGTTCACCGGTGAGCCTCACGGCGCGGCCGTGATAATCGGCGAGGAAGCTTTCGGTGCGGCTGGCGGTCCAGCGGATCGGCCGACAGAGCTTCTTTGCCGCAAGCATGATCGCCGCATATTCCGGATAGGGGGCGCTGCGGATGCCGAAGCTGCCGCCGACATCGCCCATATGGTGCCGGACCTTTTCCACCGGATGGCCGGTGAAGATGGAAAGCCCATTGGCAAGGCCGGTGCCCTGGCTGGCGGAATGAATGTCGAAGACATCGGTCTCCGGATCATAGACCGCCATGAAGGACTTCAGTTCGAGAGGATTGGCGGCGACGCGTTGCGAATCGACCGTGAGCTTCGAAATATGAGCCGCCTTGGCGAATGCGTCGTCGGTCGCGGCCCTGTCGCCGAAACCGTGCAGGAAAACCAGATTGCCGGGAACGTCGTCGAAAAGCTGCGGCGCATTCTCCTCTAGCGCCGCTTCAGCATCGACGACCGCCGGCAATTCTTCGTATTCGACGGAGATCAGTTCGACCGCATCAGCAGCGGCTTCCGCGCTATCGGCTACAACCAGGACTACCGGCTCGCCGACGAAGCGCACACGGTCGGTCGACAGAGCATAGCGTACCGGCGCCTTGATCTTCATCCCGTCGACGCCGGGGAAGGAGACCAGCGGGCCGGGGGCGATCAGGCTGGCTTCGAGCGCATCCGTGCCCGTGAGAACGAGGTGAACGCCCGGTGCTTCACGGGCCGCTTCCACGTCGATCGAGACGATGCGCGCATGCGGCTGGTCTGCTCTCAGAAACGCGGCGTAAAGTTGTCCGTCCAGTATCTTGTCGGCGGTATAGGCGCCTTGTCCGGTAATAAGCCTTATGTCTTCCCGGCGACCGGTGAAGACCTGATGATCATTGCTCAAAAGAATATACTCCCACGCCAGACGCTCTTTTGCGGATGCGTTTCGCGGCCGAATTTCCGCGAACGGAACCCCTCGGATGGTGTCCCATCCGACTGTCCTACACCTCTTCCGGCCGCGGACGCTAAAGCAAGAATTCAGCTTTGACAAACGTCATTTTACAGTATCGTCCAGTCTTGCCGGCCCCCAATTGGCTCATTTCGCCACATCGATGACCACCCGGCCTCGGACCTTGCCGGCGAGAATATCCTCGGCAAGCTGCGGCAGGTGAGACATGGGCTCGACCGTCGTCATGCTGTCGAGCTTGCCCTTGTCCAGGTCGCGGGCTAGCCTCGCCCAGGCGGACAGGCGCTGCTCTCTGGTGGCGATGACGGAATCGACGCCGATCAGCGTCACGGCGCGCAGGATATGCGGCAGCACGGTGCCGGGAAGATCGGCGCCGCCCGCGAGCCCGCAGCAGGTGATGGCGCAGCCGCGCACCGTTTGCGAAAGCGCATTGACGAGCGTGGTCGAGCCGACGCTATCGACGCCGCCGGTCCAGCGTTCCTTCTGCAGCGGCCCGCCCTTTTCCTGAAGGACGGCGCGGTCGATGAAATCGGTGGCGCCGAGCGAAGCGAGATAATCATGGGTTTCCGGCCGCCCGGTCGAGGCCGTGACATTGTAGCCGCGTGCCGCGAGCAGGGCGATCGCTACCGAGCCGACGCCGCCCGCCGCGCCAGTCACCAGAACCTCGCCTTCGCCGGGCCTGATCGAACCCCATTTTTCGAGCGCATCGACGCAGAGCGCCGCCGTGTAACCGGCGGTGCCGATCGCCATCGCCTGTTGCATCGAGAAAGCATCGGGCAAGGGGATCAGCCATTCCGGCTTGACGCGCTGGTAGCGGCCGAAGGCGCCCCATTCGGTCTCGGAAAGGCCCCAACCGTTCAGTACCACCCTGTCGCCCGGCTTCCATTCCGGCGAGCGGGATTCGACGACCGTGCCGGAAAGGTCGATGCCGCCGACCATCGGCATACGCCGGGCAATCCTGCCCTTGCCGGTGATCGCCAACCCGTCCTTGTAGTTCAGCGTCGAATAGGCGATCTCGACCAGCACGTCATGATCGGGAAGATCGGCGACCGAAATATCCCTGAAGGCGCCCTTCGGCTTGCCGTCGACGGCGTCGATCACCATCGCCCTGAAAGTCCCGGTCATGTCATTCCTCCCGATATGCTCACGTCACTCTTCCCATGACTCCGATTGTTATCTATGCCATGGCCGAAACAGAAGCGCTTTGTGAAACTGCGCTCGATAAAAGGAAGCGTCCTTGTCGCCGGATCGTGTCAGCCGTCTCGTCGCGCATCTCCAAAACAAGCTGGATGCCGCAGCAATCCTCGCCGGCGACGCGGTTTCCGATGGCTATGCAGCGGATGCGACGGCGCGCGGCGTCCGTCCTCTCGCGGTTTTTCGCCCACGCAATACGGTGGATGTCTCGGCCATCCTTGCCGTCGCCAACGAACTTCGCCAGCCGATCGTCGTCCAAGGCGGCCGTACTGGGCTTTCCGGCGCCTCGCGGCCTCTGGCGGGTGAGGTATCGCTGTCCCTCGAACGCATGAGCGGCGTAGAATCGATCGATGTCGCCGCCCAGACGATGATCGCCGGCGCCGGCACGCCCTTGCAGATCGTCCAGAAGGCTGCGGAGGATGCCGGCCTGTTCTTCGGCGTCGATATCGGCGCACGGGGCACGGCGACGGTGGGCGGCAATATCGGCACCAATGCCGGCGGCATCCGCGTGCTGCGCTACGGCATGTATCGGGCGCAGGTCATGGGACTGGAGGCGGTGCTGGCCGACGGCACCGTTCTTTCCTCGCTCAAGGGGTTGCCGAAGGACAATTCCGGTTACGATCTCAACCCGCTGTTCATCGGCACGGAAGGCACGATCGGCGTCGTCACCCGCGCCTGCCTGAAACTGCACCCGAAGCCGAAGATCGAGCGCAATGCCTTTTTGGCGCTGCCGTCGCTGAAAGCGGCGCAGGAGTTGTTGGCGAGGCTGCGGGTCGAACTCTCAGGCCTACTTTCAGCCTTCGAGGCGATCTACCCGAATGCCTATGAAGGCACCGTCGCCTTTATGGGCATCCGCCCACCGGTCGAGACGGGTGCGGGCATGTATGCCATGATCGAGATCCAGGGCCAGTCGCCGGAAGAGGACAACGAGCGCTTCGAGGCTGCCCTTGCCACGGCGCTGGAGGAGGGGGTGGCGACCGATGTCGTGCTCTCCAATTCGCTGCGCGAGTTCAACGGGCTCTGGGCGATCCGCGACGGCATCAACGATTACCTCTTCAGCCTCGGCGAAATCCCGAGCTATGATATTTCCGTGCCGCTTTCGCGCATGGAAGAGTTTCTCGATATGGCCGCCCACGCCATTGCCGAGACCGATCCGGATGCGGTGTCCTTCATCTTCGGCCATCTCGGCGACGGCAACCTGCATTACTGCGTGCAGACCCGTCACGAGAAGAAGATTGCCGATGCGGTGTTTGCCGGCGTTGCGGCAGTCGGCGGCGGTGTTTCCGCCGAACACGGCATCGGCACGGACAAGCTGCGCTATCTCAAATACGCCCGCAGCGAGGCCGAGATCGCCGTGATGCGGCGACTGAAGGCGGCCTTCGACCCGAACTATATCCTCAATCGCGCGCGCGTCTTCGAGGCGCCGGCTTCGATTACAGGCCGGTCTTCCTGAGGGCCGCATAGGCGACCGCCATCTTGGCGGCGAGCGCGGCATTGTTCTTCACCAGCTCGATATTGGCTTTCAGGCTTTCGCCCCCGGAAAGCTCGTTGATACGGCCAAGCAGGAAGGGCGTGAGTTCCTTGCGGCCGACGCCTTTCTCGTCCGCCTCCCGCACCGCATCGGCAATCGTGCCGTCGATAAATTCCGGCGTCAGCGCCGCGGCTTCGGGAATAGGGTTGGCGATCATCAGCCCCGTGCCGGTGCCGAGCCGGTGATGCAGGAACATGGCCTTGGCGATCTCTTGCGGCGTATCGAGCCGGTGGTCGGCCTTGTAGCCGCTCTTGCGGGTAAAGAAGGCCGGGAAATCGTCGGTGCCGTAGGCGATCACCGGCACGCGCTGGGTTTCCAGATATTCGAGTGTCTTGGCGATATCGAGGATCGATTTGACGCCGGCGCAGACGACGGCCGTCCTGGTGCGGCCGAGCTCGGTCAGGTCGGCGGAAATGTCGAAGGTCTGTTCGGCGCCGCGATGCACGCCGCCGACGCCTCCTGTCGCGAAGATGTCGATGCCGGCGAGATCGGCGAGCAGCATGGTTGCCGAGACGGTCGTGCCGGCCGATTGCTTGCGCACCATGGCGACGGCGAGATCGCGGCCGGAAGCCTTCACGACGCCCTTGGCCTGTGCCAAGGCCTCCAACTCGTGCCGTTCGAGGCCGGCGCGCAATTCGCCGTCGATGACGGCGATGGTTGCGGGAACCGCGCCGTTTTTGCGGATCACCGCCTCCACGCCGAGCGCCGTCTCGAAATTGGCGGGGTAGGGCATGCCATGGGTGATGATGGTCGATTCCAGCGCCACGACCGGACCGCCGGCGGCAAGCGCGTCTGCGACTTCTGGACTCAGCTTCGGTTTCAGAAGGGTCATTTCGATATTCCTCTTTAGCCGGCAAGCCGGTGCATATTGGCTTCCAGGAAGCGTTCGGAAAGTTCTGTGTGCACGCTCGCAGCGCTTTCCGTTGTCAGAGCGCCAAGCAGGGCGCCCGTGCGGGCGGCGGTATAGGTATCGTCACCGGCAATGATCCGATGAAGCGTGCCGGCGATCATCGCATCGCCGGCCCCGGTCATGTCGATGGAATTCGCCTTTACGGCCGGGAAGGTTCTTGCGCCTTCCGCTCCGGCGACGGCGATGCCCCGCGCGCCCATGGTGACGATCGCCTCGCGGGCGCCGGCGGTCTGCAGGGCGAGGGCGGCTTCAGCTGCGTCCTCGACGGTCTTGCGCCCATCCCGTTTCAGGATGGCATTTGCCTCGTCCATGTTCATGAAGAGCAGGTCGATGCTGGAAAGGTCCTTCGGAAGGCGCATGGCCTTGACGGTCGAGACGGCGTCGATCGCGAGTCGGAATCTGGCGTCGCGGCGTTTTCCGATCAGGGCGGCGAGCGTTTCGGCGGGTGGATTGCAGTCGCAGAAGATCCAGCTTGCAGAGGCAAGATGGGGCCAGATGCGCTCGACATGAGCAGGCAGCAGCAGATCGAAAATGCCCATGTCGGCGATGCCGAGCACGAGGTCGCCTTTGGTGTCGAGGATCGCGGCATATTCGGCCGTCGGGCGCTCGGTCGTGGTGACGACCTGGCTCACGTCGATGCCGCGGTCGCGCATGTGCCTCAAGAGCGCGTGGCCGCCGTCGTCGTTGCCGACGATCGAAACGAAGCTGGTTGCTGTGCCAAGAAGCGCCAGATTTTCCGCCACGTTGCGGGCGACGCCGCCCATCGAGCGGACGCTGTCGACAGGGTTTGAGGTTTCGAAGACCAGTTCCTGCCTGGCGCGGTACTTGCGGTCCAGCACGGCGCCGCCGATGCAGACGGCGCGGGCCTCTGCCGGCATCACATAGCCGCGGCCGAGGATATAGCCCTTCTGCATGAGCTGGACGATATGCGCAGCAACCGTCGAACGGGCCAGCCCGAGCTGCGCGGCAATCTCCTGCTGGCCCGCAAACGGGTTATCCCTGACGATGGCCAGTACGGCTGCTTCCTGCGCGCTCAAATCTTCCATGGAGCGTGCATTCTATCAGAAGAGAGGTGCCTTATCAACAATTGCCGTTCATATAAACAATTGTTTTCATCTAGTAGATCTTGCCTCGGGCGGTGACTGGCCAGAGCGTTTCCACACGGCCGTTCCGCACGCAGACATACCAGTCGTGAAGATTGCAGGTCGGGTCGCAATGGCCGGGTACGAGGTGCAGCCTGTCGTTGAGTTTCAGCGTATTTTGCGGATCGGCGAGATTGCCGTGCTCGTCCGAAGCGCCTGTATAGGTGATATCCGGCCTGTCGAAAACGACAGGCAGGCCGCTGTCGATCGAATGGGCCTTAAGCCCCGCGTCACAGACGGCGCGATCGGGTGTGGGCTTGCTCATCACCGCCGTCAGCAGGAAAAGCGCATGTTCGAAGCCGCCGACCGTGCCGTTCCCTTCCGTGGAGCGGACGCGGGCGTAATCGGCATCCATGAAGATGTAGGAGCCGGCCTGCAGTTCGGTATAGAGACCGGAGGCGCCTTCGAGATCATGGGTTCCCGTTCCGGCACCGGTGATCGTCTTCGGCTCCAGCCCCGCCTCGCGCATGAGGTCGGCCGTTTGGCGTGCCAGTGCCGTCGCCTTGTCGATCGCAGCCCGGCGTTCGGTGGGATCGTAGATGTGCTGGGCACTGCCGTGATAGGCCTGAAGGCCGGCGAAGGCGAGGTTCGCTGCGGCGGCTACCTTGCGGGCAAGCTCGACCGCCGGTGCGCCGGGCATCACGCCGCAGCGATGAGCGCCGCAATCGATCTCCACCAGCACATCGATTGCGACATCGTGTCGAACGGCCGCTTCGGAAAGCGTTGCCACGGTGGCCGGATCGTCGACACAGACGCAGATGCGTGCGGATTTCGCCAGTCGCGCGAGCCGATCGATCTTTTTCGGGTCCGCAACCTCGTTGGCGACAAGGATGTCCGGAACGCCGCCGCGCACCAGAGCCTCCGCCTCCGAGACCTTCTGGCAGCAGATGCCGACAGCGCCTTTTTCGATCTGGTACAGCGCGATATCAGCCGACTTGTGCGTCTTGGCATGCGGGCGCAGCTTCACGCCCATGGTTTCGGCATAGTTCTGCAACCGCTCGACATTCCGCTCGAAAGCGTCGAGATCGATGATGAGTGCCGGTGTCTGGATCTCGTCGATGGTCATGCCGACCGCGGCGGGCACGTCATAGCCAATGTCGAGATCGTGGGAGGGAAATGTCATAAGGCAGAATCCAGATGAAGGTTTCGCACGATAGGTCCGTTGACCCGTCCAGACAATCGCCCGCTTGCGCTTCCGGCGCGATAGTTATTACCTGCCGCGTAATTGAGACGATGCAGACCCTCCCGCATGATCGCCCTGCCTGGAACGAGCTGGGCGATCAAAGGAGAAAAGACATGACCGATGCGAACACCAATGCTGAACGTTATCTCGCCATCTGGAACGAGACGGATGCCGCTCGCCGCAAGGCGATGATCGCCGAGACCTGGACGGAGGATGCCGTCTATGTCGATCCGCTGATGCACGGCAAGGGCCATGACTGGATCGATTGCCTGGTCGAAGGCGTGCAGACCCGTTTCCCGGGCTTCCGCTTCACGCTGATCGGCTCGGCCGATGGTTATGGTGACAACCTGCGCTTCTCCTGGGGCCTCGGTCCGAAAGACGGCGAGCCGATCATCAAGGGCACGGATTTCGCCATGCTCGAAAACGGCCGCCTGAAGGCGGTGCACGGTTTTCTCGATCTGGTTCCGGCCGCCGCATGACGACCATCGCGCCGGCCCGTCCCCCGGTCCGTCCCCTTGGGGATTTCCTGCGCGACTGGCGCCGTCGCCGGCGCATGAGCCAGCTCGACCTAGCGCTGGAGGCGGATATCTCGCAGCGGCACCTGAGCTTTATCGAGAGCGGGCGGGCGGTTCCGAGCCGCGACATGCTCCTGCATCTGGCGGAGCGGCTCGGCGTGCCGCTCCGCGAACGCAATCCGATGCTGATCGCCGCGGGCTTTGCGCCGGTCTTTGCCGAACGCAGGCTCGACGACCCGGCGTTGGCGCCGGCACGGCAGGCGATCGACATGGTGCTGAAGGGGCATGAGCCTTTTCCCGCATTGGCGGTCGACCGGCATTGGACCCTTGTTGCCGCCAATACGGCCTTCGGGCCGCTGCTTTCCGGTGTCGCCGATCCATCGCTTCTCGAAGGGCCGGTCAATGTCATGCGGCTCGCCCTGCACCCGCAGGGGCTGGCGCCGGACATCGTCAATCTTGCCGAATGGCGGAACCATCTTCTGGAGCAATTGCGTCAGCAGATCGCCGCGACCGGCGATCGGGTGCTGGAAGACCTGCTGGGCGAGGTCTCGGCCTATCCCGTACCGGCTTCGACGCTCAAGCCCGCCGCCGATCGGGATTATGCCGGTATCGCGGTGCCGATGGAGCTGCGAACCCAATTGGGGATACTCTCCTTCATTTCGACCATCACGGTGTTCGGGACACCGGTCGACGTGACGCTCTCGGAGCTCGCGGTCGAATCCTTCTTTCCCGCCAATGACGAAACGGCCCGGCTTCTGCGCCATATGGCAGAAACCGGGCCGTCGAAGATCGACAGTTAGTCAAGCTGATCCTTGGATCAGAATTCGGTCCACTGGGCTTCGGCGGTGGCCGCGGCGGGGCCACCGAAGGACTTCGTCACCCGCTGGGCAAGTCGGCGGGCCGGCGATTCCTGCGGAGCGGCATTGTGGGCGGCCGCAACCGGCCCCTGCGCACGCGGCGCGCCTGCGCGGTAACCTGCGGTTTCGGCGAGCTTGAAGCGGCCGATGAGCTCGCGCAGCTTGGTGCTTTCCGAGGCGAGGTTGGCGCCGGCGGCATTGGTTTCCTCCACCATCGCGGCGTTCTGCTGGGTCACCTGGTCCATCTGGTTGACGGCCGAGTTGACTTCCGCGAGGCCGACCGACTGTTCGCGGGCGGCGGTCGCGATCGCATTGATATGCTCATTGATGGTGACGACGTGGCTCTCGATCGTCTTCAGCGCGTCACCCGTCTCGCGCACCAGCTTTACGCCGTTCTGCACTTCCGAACCGGAATTGCGGATGAGTTCCTTGATCTCCTTGGCGGCATTGGCCGAACGCTGGGCAAGTTCGCGGACTTCCTGGGCGACGACCGCGAAACCCTTGCCGGCTTCACCGGCGCGGGCGGCCTCGACGCCGGCGTTGAGCGCCA
>Ga0164243_10000125_pt1 | contig 193794 bp, 185 predicted proteins | sample OricompcompostOP_FD_108781 | JGI IMG/M metagenome (GOLD analysis project Ga0164243, IMG submission 108781) | Organic Plus compost microbial communities from Emeryville, California, USA - Original compost - Organic plus compost (OP) | ecosystem: Engineered > Solid waste > Mixed feedstock >...
GTAACGCCATGTCTATCACTCCAATGTCCCCTGCAATCAGCCAGCAGGGGTGGGTTCAAACATGGGTCACTTCTCAATGGAAAAATCCCTCAATCCCGGGTCAGTTCTCGGCGGAAATCAACAGATCATCGAACGGATCTATACCTTGGCGCTTCATGGCGATGGTAACAGCGCGCCCATGGGCGTGAAGGCTATCGCGATTTGGCTGAATGAGAGAAACATCACTACCCGGACCGGTGCACGATGGGGAATTCAGGCAATCCACCGCATCCTGACCAATTCGGGTTATTTCGGTGACTACTACTGGGGTGTGGACCCTGCAGTCAGCGAATTCCGCGAGGAGTTGGATCCAGTTTTATTGAAGATCCCTCACATCATAAGCCGCGAGATGCTCGATGAAGTCCAGCTGCTGATGCAGAAGCGCGATCCGAAGATGGGAGCGGCCAAGCAGATCAGCAGCCCGCTGCTGTTATCCGGCATCGCCTATTGCGAGGAATGCGGCGCGTCAATGACGCTCAGAACCGGAAAGGGAGGAAATTACCGCTATTATCATTGTAGCAGCGCCACACGCGGGAAAAAGGTCTGCACTGGTCCCAGCATCCCCGAGAAGGAGCTCGATGATGCCGTTCTGACGGCTGTCCGTTCGAGAGTGCTGGACAAGGATCACCTGACCAAACTCATTTCTGGATTGCAGAAGCGCGACCGAGTTAGGTCCAATTCCGCAATCGAGGAACTGCCGTCGCTGCAGTCTCGGGTCTCGGCAGCGGAGGCAACGGTGCAGGGATTATGGGCAAGTATTCAGGTAGCGCCGTCCTTACAGCACGATCCGCTTTTCCAGAAGAATTTGCGACGCGCCGCGGACGAACTGGAGCTGGCAAGGACTCGCCTGAACCAGGCTATTGGCGCGGCTGACGGCGTTGACGACATCAGCGAGACAGCTGTTCTCCATTTCAGAACTCAAATGATCGGCCTGCTCGAGGATGAGAACCGGGCGCGAACCAAGATATATCTCTCGTCAATCGTGGAGCGCGTCGAAGTCGGTGAAACAGAAATCCGAATCGAAGGCCACGCTGACGATCTCCGGAAAGCCACCGTTTCATCCAACGAAAGCTCTGGTGGAACTAGCGGGCCCGAAGTTCGCAGATATGTTCGCAGATGGCGGAGAGAGGGGGATTCGAACCCCCGATACGGTTTCCCGTATACACACTTTCCAGGCGTGCGCCTTAAACCACTCGGCCACCTCTCCGCCCCACGCCCGGTCATTGGTCAAGCCGACGGTTCAGCTATCGATACGGCGGGCGCGGGGCTCATCTAGTCGATCCGCAGGCGAAAGCCAAGACTTAATGGCGTTCGCGGCGAAATCGCTGCGGGTTCCGTCGAGAGACATTGAATCCGGCGCTTGACGGGAGGTCCGGCGGGCACGACGCGTATCGGCGCGTCGATGCGTTGCCGATGATTGGTAATGCCGGAATTTTCGACAGAGCCTACTCGCGAGCGCGCCTGGAATATGTCCGGATCGCGACCTTCTGGCCGGCTCGCGGAGCGGGCGAGCGAGCGTCGCGAGGAAGTGTTCCAGGCGTTCTTCTGGCCCGTTCTTCCGGCGAGGCGCACGCTTTGGGAGCCCGGCCGGCGGTGCGATGTGACAAGTCGCGTCCGTTGGCGAATAACCGTTGAAAATGGGCATGAAGGCCGCCGTCCACCGGCGGCCGGGCGGCGACATCCATCACGAAACTTGCTCTTGCGGCCGCCGCGCCATATTCCTCGTGTCGAAACATCTGGAAAGCTCCATGATCCGCTTTCTGTTCCGCCTCGCCGCCACGGTGGCTCTGGCCGTCGCCGTTATCATGGCGGTGCTCGACGCGACGCGCACGGTGGCGGCGTCGGCGCTCGTGCTGACGCCGCTCAAGACGAGCTGGAACGCCGTCTCGCCAGACACACTGGCGGCGAGCGAGACGTTCGTGCGCGACAGGATAGGGCCGCTGGCCTGGGATACGGTCATCGACTGGATCCTCGACCGCCCGGGGTTTGCCGTGTTCGCGGCGCTCGCCCTCGTGCTCTACATGATCGGTTACAGGCGCCGACGGAAGGCCGCGCGCTTCGCCGCCTGATGGCAACCATCAGCGACTGGAAAGGAAAGACCATGTTTTTCCTCAGCGACATGCTGAACAGGAAGCTCACCCTGCCCAAGCCCTCGGAGGCGCTGCGGGGCCGAGACAGGGCGATCGCCACCGCCTCGAAGCACTTCGTCTCGAAGCGTCCGCTCAAGGGGCCGTATCCAGACGGGCTGGAGACGGCCATGTTCGGGCTCGGCTGCTTCTGGGGCGCCGAGCGGTTGTTCTGGCAGACCGAAGGCGTATGGGTGACGGCCGCCGTCTATTCGGGCGGCGTCACGCCCAACCCGACCTATCAGGAGACCTGCACCGGCCTGACCGGGCATGCCGAGGTAGTGCTGGTGGTGTTCGATCCCACGTTGGTTTCCTACGCCGACCTGCTCAAGGTCTTCTGGGAGGCGCACGATCCCACCCAGGGCATGCGCCAGGGCAACGATGTCGGTACGGCCTATCGCTCGGCCATCTATACCTTTTCGGGCGAGCAGCAGGTGCAGGCGCTCGCCTCCCGCGATGCCTATGGGGTGTCGCTGACGGGCGCGGGCCACGGCCGGATCACCACCGAGATCCAGCCTGCCGGGCCTTTCTATTTCGCCGAGAAGGAGCACCAGCAATATCTGGCCAGGAACCCCTCCGGCCATTGCGGCCTGAAGGGCACGGGCGTGTCCTGCGCCATGCCCGCTCCGGCGTCCGCTTCCGCCTGACTTGGCCTGTTGCGTTTTGCTATGGCGCGCCTCTGCGCCACGGTTTTCCGGAAGGTCAAAATTCCAGGTGAATTTTGTACGCGCCCATGCAAGATTGGCCGGCAAGCGGGGGACTTACAGCCCTGCCAGGTGCCTTGCGCGTGTCCGTGACCGGCCGCCGCAGGGCGCGCAACGACAAGATAACCGACAGGGTGTGGATCACATGAAACGTATCGTTCTTGGGCTTCTCGCTGCAACCGCGATGGTGTTCCCGGCGCTGGCCGACGACATCAAGCCGGCGCTGCTCTACGATCTCGGCGGCAAGTTCGACAAATCCTTCAACGAGGCGGCCTATAACGGCGCCGAGAAGTTCAAGAAGGAGACCGGCATCGACTATGTCGACTTCGAGATATCCAACGCCTCGCAGCGCGAGCAGGCGCTGCGCCGCTTCGCCGAGGATGGCCGCAACCCGATCATCATGACCGGCTTCTCCTTCGTCGATTCGCTCACGAAGGTGGCCGCGGACTATCCCGACACCAAGTTCGAGATCATCGACGACGCTGTCGATGCGCCGAACGTCCGTTCCGTCACCTTCAAGGAGAACGAAGGCTCCTATGTCGTCGGCGTGCTGGCGGCCATGGCCTCCAAGACCCACAAGGTCGGCTTCATCGGCGGCATGGACGTCCCGTTGATCCGCAAATTCGGCTGCGGCTATGTCGGCGGCGCCAAGGCGGCCGGCGCCACGGACGTCATCTACAACATGACCGGCGACACGCCTGCGGCATGGAACGACCCGGCCAAGGGCGGCGAGATCGCCAAGACGCAGATGGACCAGGGCGCCGACGTGATCTATGCGGCGGCCGGCGGCACCGGCGTCGGCGTGCTGCAGGCGGCGGCGGATGCCGGCAAGCTCGGCATCGGCGTCGATTCCAACCAGAACGGCCTGCAGCCCGGCCATGTGCTGACCTCGATGGTCAAGCGCGTGGACGTTGCCGTCTACAACGGCCTCATGGACGCCAAGGACGGCAAGTTCACCGCCGGCGCGCAGCATCTCGGCCTCAAGGAAGGCGGCGTCGACTACGCCATGGACGACAACAACAAGGATATCGTCACCGCCGACATGAAGGCTGCCGCCGACAAGGCCAAGGACGACATCATCGCCGGCAAGATCGAGGTGCACGATTTCACCACCGACGGAAAATGCCCATACTGATCGGCAGGTTCTTTCAGCCTTCGACCGCCGGGCATCGTCCCGGCGGTTTTGCTTTGAAAGCAGGGAGGACCGGACAGGCGCGAGCAGGCAGGCCCTGAATCGCTCAGGCTCGCAAGGCTGTCGTCACGACCCGGCCGGAACTCACAGCTTTGCCGTCACATAGCCCAGCGCGAAGGCCGCGATCAGGCCGAGCGCCACGACGAGCGCCTTTCGGCCGGGCACGGCATGCAGGCTCATGCCGATCGGTTTGCCGAAGGGTGAGAACGTACCCGCATGACGCGGCGCAGCCTCGTCGGAAACGACCGGCCGCATCTGGGGCAGGTCGGCCAATCGTTGCGCCACGGTTTCCCAGCGTTGGTCGGCCTCGCCTTCCACGCCGGGTTTTCCGGAAGACCGCATTTCGCCGGCCAGCCGCATCACGGCGTCGCGGAAGTCGGGATCGAGCGTAAGGTCGCGCTCGGCCCGTTCTCGCTCGGCGTCGTTCAAGCGGCCCGAAATGTAGTCGCCGGCGCGCCGGCCGCGCTCCCCTTCCGCGCCCATGGCGCAATTCCTCCCGTTCGGCACGTCACGCCGGGCGTTGCCGCCTCGAGCGGAAAAATGCCTGAAACGGCAGGATAGATCATGTGCCGGCTCGGAGGGAAGCGGAATTGCTGCCCACGCTTGTCGCTGAAATCACCAGTGCGGCGGTTTCGTCACCGGCACGTCGGGCGCGCTCTGTTCCTCCAGCGCCAGGAAGCGCTCGGCCAGGGCGTCCAGCTTCTTCTGCATCCGGTCGATCACCTTCCACTGGTCGGCGACCTGGCCGGACAGCTCCTCGATCGTCCGTTCCTGTTCGACGGCACGGATTTCCAGCGTGGTCAGACGTTCGGAAGACATGATTACCCGTACTCTCTGTTGCGCGTGCGCAAAACCCGGCGCCTCGACGGTGAAACGGCTGCGGTCGTTGCCGGCTCAAAATTGACGATGGCGCGGGGGTTTGTCGAGGGTGAAGACGAGGCCCCCGCCTTCAGGCTCGCCGTTGGCAGGAAACCGGCGGCATGCTAGGCCTTGGCCAACCGATAAGAACACGAGTGGGAACGGCCATATGGCGCAAGCCGCAATCGAGTTGATCGGCGTCAACAAGAGTTTCGGGCCGGTTCAGGCCAACCGCGATATCAATCTCGAGATCAAGCGCGGCTCCATCCACGGCATCGTCGGCGAGAACGGCGCCGGCAAGTCGACGCTGATGTCGATCCTCTACGGCTTCTACCAGGCCGACAGCGGCGAGATCAAAGTCAACGGCAAGCCGGCCTCGATCAAGTCGTCGAACGACGCCATCACCGCCGGCATCGGCATGGTCCACCAGCATTTCATGCTGGTCGACAATTTCACGGTCATCGAGAACGTCATCCTCGGCGCCGAAAGCAACGCCCTGCTCAAATCGTCGATTTCCCGGGCGCGTTCGGAACTGGTACGGCTGGAGCGCGAATACGGCCTGCAGGTCAATCCGGATGCGTTGATCGAGGAGCTTCCCGTCGGGCTCCAGCAGCGCGTGGAAATCCTCAAGGCGCTCTATCGCGGCGCGGAAATCCTCATCCTGGACGAGCCGACGGGCGTGCTGACGCCGGCCGAGGCCGATCACCTCTTCCGCATCCTCGGGCAGTTGAAGGAGCAGGGCAAGACGATCGTCCTTATCACGCACAAGCTGCGCGAGATCATGGCCATCACCGACACCGTCTCCGTCATGCGCCAGGGCACGATGGTGGCGACGCGCGAGACAGCGAAGACCACGGTCGAGGAACTGGCCGAACTGATGGTCGGGCGGCGCGTGCTTCTGCGGGTCGAGAAGGGGACGGCGGCGCCCGGCGAGGTCAGGCTGTCGGTCAGGGATCTGGTGGTCAGGGATTCGCGCGGCGTAACGATGGTGAACGGTGTCTCCTTCGACGTGCGCGCCGGCGAGATCGTCGGCGTCGCCGGCGTCGCCGGCAACGGCCAGTCGGAACTGCTGGAGGCGATTTCCGGCATCCGCCACGCCGTCTCGGGAAGCGTAACGCTCGAAGGCAGTCCGGTCGACCTGACCGGCGCCGCCGATCCGGGCGAATTGCGCGAACGTGGTCTGGCGCATGTGCCGGAGGACCGCCACCATGTCGGGCTGGTGCTGGCCTTCGAGGAGAACGAGAACTCCATCCTCGGCTATCATGACGATCCGCGCTATCTGAAAGGTCCGCTGCTCGATACGGACGCGATCATCGCCGACGCCACGGACAAGATCGCGAAATACGACATCCGTCCCGCCAATCCGCGATTGAGAACGGCCAATTTCTCCGGCGGCAACCAGCAGAAGATCGTATTGGCGCGCGAGATCGAACAGGACCCCGGCGTGCTGATTGTCGGCCAGCCGACGCGCGGCGTCGATGTCGGGGCCATCGAGTTCATTCACAAGCGGCTGATCGCCATGCGCGACGCCGGCAAGGCGGTGCTGCTGGTCTCGGTCGAACTCGACGAGATCCGCGCGCTCTCCGACCGCATCCTGGTGATGTTCGCCGGCCGTATCGTCGGCGAGCGCGGGCCGGAGGTCGGCGAGGGCGAACTCGGCCTTCTGATGGCGGGTATCGACGACAGGGAGGCAGCCGCGTGAGTACACCCTACGCCAAGCTCCCCGCCTGGGCCGACTACGGGCTGATCCCGCTGCTCAATCTCGCCGTGGCCTTCGTCGTGGCCGGGCTGGTGGTGCTTCTCGTCGGCGAGAATCCGTTCCGGGCCGCCGTCATTCTTGTCGAGGGCGCGTTCGGGCGCGGGCAGGGCATCGCCTACACGCTGTTCTACGCCACGACCTTCATCTTCTCCGGCCTGTCGGTGGCCGTGGCCATCCATTGCGGGCTCTTCAACATCGGCGGCGAAGGGCAGGGCTACATAGCGGGGCTGGGCATCGCCATCGTCTGCCTTGCTTTCGATCACGTGCTGCCTTGGTATCTGCTGTTTCCGATCGCCATCGTGGCGGCGGCGCTGTTCGGCGCGCTGTGGGCGCTGATCCCGGCCTGGCTGCAGGCCAGGCGCGGTTCGCACATCGTCATCACCACCATCATGTTCAACTTCATCGCCGCCTCGCTGATGGTCTACATGCTGGTCGATGTGATCAAGCCTGTCGGCGCGATGGCGCCGCAGACACGCAATTTCGCGGCGGGCGGGCAACTGCCGAAGCTCAACTGGCTGATCGAGCTGTTCGGCTTTTCCCATATCCGCTCGGCGCCCTTCAACGTCTCCTTCCTGCTGGCGCTGGTCATGGCCTGGCTGGTCTGGCTGCTGATCTGGCGCACCAGGCTGGGCTACGAGATCCGCACCTACGGCTTCTCGCCCAAGGCGGCGCGCTACGCCGGTATTTCGGAGACGCGCATCATCGTCGTCACCATGATGATCTCGGGCGCACTGGCCGGCATGATGGCGCTCAATCCGACCATGGGCGACCAGCACAACGTCGCGCTGGACTTCGTCTCGGGCGCCGGCTTCGTCGGCATCGCGGTGGCGCTGATGGGCCGCTCGCATCCGGTCGGCATCGTGCTGGCCGCCATCCTGTTCGGCCTGCTCTATCAGGGTGGGGCGGAGCTCTCCTTCGAAATGCCCAACATCAGCCGCGACATGATCGTCATCATCCAGGGCCTGGTGATCCTGTTCGCCGGTGCGCTGGAGCATATGTTCCGTCCGTCGATCCAGACGTTGTTCGCCTCGATCAACCCGAAATCGGTCGGCATGGCCGAAGCCGGGAAGGAGGCCTGAGATGGACCTCTTCAACGTCGTCATCCAGACGCTGGACTCGACTATCCGTCTTTCGGTGCCGCTGCTGCTCGCCTGCCTTGCGGGTCTCTATTCCGAACGGTCGGGCATCTTCGACATCGGGCTGGAAGGCAAGATGCTGGCCGGTGCGTTCGCGTCGGCTGCGGCAGCCTCGGTGCTCAATTCCGCCTGGCTCGGCCTGTCTGTCGGCATACTGGTCTCGGTGGCGCTGGCGCTGGTGCACGGCTTCGCCTCCATCACCCATCGCGGCAACCAGATCGTCTCCGGCGTGGCGATCAACTTCGTGGCGGCGGGCTCGACCGTCATCCTCGGCCAGGCCTGGTTCCAGCAGGGCGGACGCACTCCGGCCCTGACGCCGCCCGAACGCTTCGACGCCATCACCTTCCCGGGCGCCGATGCCGTTGCAGGCGTGCCGGTCGTCGGGCCGATCTATGCGCAGCTCATTTCCGGCCACTCGTTGCTCGTCTATGTCGCCTTCCTGGCGGTGCCGTTCACCTGGTGGGTCCTGTTTCGCACGCGCTTCGGGCTGCGGCTGCGCGCTGTCGGCGAGAACCCTGCCGCCGTCGATACGGCGGGCATCTCGGTGGCATGGCTGCGCTACCGCGCCGTCATCTGCACCGGCATCCTCACCGGCATCGCCGGCGCCTATCTGGCCATGGTGCAGAACGCCGGATTCGTGAAGGATATGACCGCGGGCAAGGGCTATATCGCGCTGGCGGCGCTGATCTTCGCCAAGTGGAAGCCGGTCAACGCCATGTTCGCCTGCCTGCTGTTCGGTTTCCTCGACGCGCTGTCGATACGCCTGCAGGGCACGCCGTTGCCCATTATCGGCCGGGTGCCGGCGCAGTTCATGCAGGCGCTGCCTTACGTGCTTACCGTCATCCTGCTCGCCGGCTTCATCGGCAAGGCGATTCCGCCCAAGGCCGGCGGCGTGCCCTATGTGAAGGAAAGGTGATGGTCATTCCGCTGAAAACGAAAGGCGGCGCACCCCCACCCCTAACCCCTCCCCACACGGGGGAGGGGAATTCTTCCGCTGCAGTTGATCCCGCTGCAGTTGATAATGTGCAGTCTTTTGAGCATGGCGAAGACCTGACCGGTCTCCCTCCCCCTTGTGGGGAGGGGTTAGGGGTGGGGGTGCGCCGCCCTCGGCATCTTGACTATCGAAGGGTGCCTCATGTCCCATGATCTCTTCCTCGCCGCTCGCGAAGCCATGGCCAAGGCCTACGCGCCCTATTCGAAATTCCCGGTCGGCGCGGCGATCCGTACCGAGGACGGTCGCGTCTTCGCCGGCGCCAACATCGAGGTCGCGTCCTTTCCCGAGGGCTGGTGCGCCGAGACCACCGCGCTCGGCCATTACATCATGGGCGGCGGTGGCAGGATCACCGAGATCGCGGTGATCGCCGAGCGCATGGCCAGGTGCACCCCGTGCGGCGGCTGCCGCCAGCGCCTGGCCGAATTTGCCGGGCCTGACACCAAGCTCTACCTTTGTGACGAGACCGGGGTCGCCGAGACGGTGACGATGGGCGACATGCTGCCCTACGGTTTCCGGGGCGACGGCTGGGCATGAAACAGGCGGTCGATCTGTTGGTTGAAAGGCTGGGCGGTCTGGCGCCGTCGACCGCGCTTGTCCTCGGCTCCGGCCTGGGCGGTCTGGTCGACGAGGTGGAGGACGCCGTCCGCATCCCCTATGCCGGCCTGCCGGGGTTCCCGCACAGCGGCGTCACCGGCCATGCCGGGGAACTGGTGGCCGGGCGCTTCGCCGGCCAGCCGGTGCTGATGATGGCGGGCAGGGCGCATTACTACGAGCAGGGCGATGCCGCCGTGATGCGGCCGGCGCTGGAAACGCTGGCCGGCATCGGCGTGACCAAGGTGATCCTGACCAATGCCGCAGGCTCCCTTGATCCCGAAATGCTGCCCGGCTCGATCATGCTGGTCACCGACCACATCAACTTCTCCGGTTCCAATCCGCTGTTCGGCGAGCCGACCGACCGCCGCTTCGTCGGCCTGACCGAAGCCTATGACGCCGGCATGCGCGCGGCGATCGAAAGCGCTGCGGCGGCCGTGGACATTCGCCTGCACAAGGGCGTCTACATGTGGTTTTCAGGCCCCTCCTTCGAGACGCCGGCGGAAATCCGCATGGCGCGCCTGCTCGGCGCCGATGCCGTCGGCATGTCGACGGTGCCGGAGGTCATCCTTGCTCGCTTCCTCGGCCTCAGGGTCGCGGCGTGCTCCGTCATCACCAACCTCGCCGCCGGCATGACCGGCGCGGAACTGTCGCACCGGGAGACCAAGGACATGGCGCCGCTCGGCGGCAAGCGGCTGGCGCTGGTGCTGAAGAGGATGTTTCGGGATGGCGTGGAGTGATGCGGCTTTTCTCTCTCCCCTGAGCGGAGTGTGCGGAGCGCAGCGAGGCGGGAGAGGTAACCTTCACCAGGTTGGTGCGGAAGAAGATTGCTGCACTGCCTTGGGCGGCCTCTCTCGACACCCTTCCCTCAAGCGCAAGATCATCGCATATGGCGTCGCACCCCCACCCCTAACCCCTCCCCACAAAGGGGAGGGGGATTCCTTGGCAATGCCACAACATGCCGACATTCGCAGTTTCGGGCGAAACGGCGACGTCAGCGTCTCCCTCCCCTTTGTGGGGAGGGGACAGGGGTGGGGGTACCGAGCTGCCGAGATCGACGGAAGCTCCATGTGCGATGGCTCTCCCCTCAAGGGGGAGGGAAACTAGATGCTCCCGCAGGAGATCATCCGCAGGAAGCGCGACGGCCACAAGCTGTCGGCGGGCGACATCGCTGCCTTCGTCGCCGGCGTCAGCGACGGCACGATCACGGACGGCCAGGTGGCTGCCCTCGCCATGGCCGTCTTCTTCAGCGGCATGAGCCGCGACGAGGCGGTGGCTTTGACGCTGGCGGTGCGCGATTCCGGCCGGGTGCTCGACTGGTCGGATCTGCCCGGTCCGGTCACCGACAAGCATTCGACCGGCGGCGTCGGCGACAATGTTTCCCTCATGCTGGCGCCGATCGTGGCGGCTTGCGGCGCCTATGTGCCGATGATTTCCGGCAGGGGGCTCGGCCACACCGGCGGCACGCTGGACAAGATGGATTCCATTCCCGGCTATGTCAGCCAGCCGGACCTTTCCCGTTTGCGCAGGACAGTGCTGGAGACCGGCTGCGCCATCATCGGCCAGACCGGCGACCTGGCGCCGGCGGACAGGCGGCTCTACGCCATCCGCGACGTGACCGCGACGGTAGAATCGGTGCCCCTGATCACGGCGTCGATCCTGTCCAAGAAACTCGCCGCCGGCCTTGGCTCGCTGGTCCTCGACGTCAAGGTCGGCAACGGCGCCTTCATGGAGCGCCCGCGCGACGCTGCCGCGCTGGCGTCCAGCCTGGTCGAGGTGGCAACGGGCGCCGGTCTCAGGACGACGGCGCTGGTGACGGGCATGAGCGAGCCGCTGGCGTCGGCCGCCGGCAATGCGCTGGAGGTGAGGAACGCCGTCGACTTCCTCACCGGCAGACGCCGCGACAAGAGGCTGGAAGAGGTGACGCTGGCGCTCGCTGCCGAAATGCTGCAATCGGCGGAGCTGGCCGCTTCCAACCGCGACGGGCTGGAGCGTGCCGCCGAGGCGCTCGCCACCGGCCGCGCCGCGACGGTCTTCGGCCGCATGGTGGCGGCGCTCGGCGGGCCGACGGATTTCGTGGAGCGCTCCGAAAAATATCTTGCCACTGCTCCCGTCGAGCGCGCCGTGACGGCAATCGAGGACGGATTCGTCACCGGGATTGCAACACGCGAACTCGGACTCGCGGTCGTCGCGCTGGGCGGCGGTCGCCGGTCACCGGACGACAGCATCGACCCGGCCGTAGGCCTGAGCCGCATCCTGCCGATCGGCGCGCAGGTCAGGGCCGGTGACGTGCTGGCGCTGGTCCATGCGCGCACCGATATGGATGCGGAGGCGGCCGTGCGCGCGGTGCGGGCCGCCTACGCGACAGGCCCGGCGCGGCCGCCGGGCGACAAGGCGGTACTGCGGCGCATCGCCCCGCGGGGCTGAGGCGTCGCAGCAACCGCAGCTTGCCTCGGAGCGTCAGGCCATCCGGCGCGGCGCCCGTGCCGTCATGATCACTGCGACGGCGAACGCCGCCAGCACGAAATAGGCGACCGGACTGGCTACGCTCCAATTGTCCACCAGGAGGCCGCCCAGCACCGCGCCGGTCGCGATGGCCACCTGGAAGGCAGTGACCATCAGCCCGCCGGCGCTTTCGGCCTGATCAGGCGCGGCGCTGATCATCCAGGTCTGCACGCTGACCGGCAACGCGCCGAAGGCGAAGCCCCACAGCGTCACGCCGATGGCGGCAACGACCGGCGAGGCGCCGCCGAGGAACAGAACGGCGGCCGCGATCGCCATCAGAAGCGGCGCCAGGCTCATGGCGGCCTTCAGGTTGCGCCCCGCGACCGCGCCGCCGGCGAGGTTGCCGAAGAACCCTGCGATCCCGAAGGCGAGCAGCACCAGCGACACTTTTTCGATGTCGAGCATCGTCACCTGCTCCAGGAACGCGCGCATATAGGTGAACGCGGCGAAATGGCCGGACACCACCAGCAGAATGGCGACAAGGCCGAGACGGATCATGGGATTAGCTGCGGTCTCGGCCAGCGCGCGGATGCCCGAGACGCCGCTCGCCGGCAGGCGCGGCATGGTGACGAGCTGGACCAGAAGGGTGATCGCCCCGATCACGGCTGCGATCAGGAAGGTGGCGCGCCAGCCCCACAGGTCCCCGACATAGGCGCCGACGGGCGCGGCGCAAACGGTCGCGACCGACACGCCGGTCAGGATGATCGACATGGCGCGCGGCAGCAGGGATTCCGGCACCAGCCGCATGGCGATCGCTCCCGACATCGACCAGAATCCGCCGAGCGCGACGCCGAGGATCACGCGGGCAGCCAGCAGCACCGGCAGCGACCAGGCGAAGGCCGCGAGCAGGTTGGACAGCACGAGCAGGGTCATCAGCCCCCACATCACCAGCCGGCGGTCGATGCGTTTGGTGACGATTGCCAGCGCCGGGGCCGCGATGGCCGCGACGACCGCCGTCGCCGTTACAGTCTGGCCGGCCGCCCCTTCGCTGATGCCCAGATCCGCCGACAGTTTCGTCAGCAGGCTGGCGGGAAGGAACTCCGTCGTCACCAGGCCGAAGACGCCGAGCGCCATTGAAAAGACGGCAGGCCACGCCGGTTCGGTCCGTTCCTGCGGTTCCGCCGCAGCAAGGGCCGCCGCGTCGGCGGAAAGGATCGCTGTTTCGCTCATCGGGAAGCTCCGTTGAAATCAGGAGCGAAACATGGGTGGCGCTTTCTGGAGTTTCTATGTTATGGAATCCAGTATGAATGATCGTTCGTCCAAATTTTTCGTCACTGGCGACCCGCTGACGGACATATTGCGCGGCCTGCGCCTCGACGGCGTCGAGTATGGCCGCTGCGAGTTCCGCAAACCGTGGGGCGTGGCGTTTCCGGCGCAGGCCGCCGCGCGATTCCATTTCATCGGCCGCAGCGGTTGCTGGCTGAAGCAGCCGGACGGCGACTGGGTCGCGCTGGAAGCCGGCGACGCCGTGCTGCTGCCGCGCGGCCATGTGCATGTGCTGGCCAGCGGGCCGGACGTGGAGCCGCGCTCGATCGCCGACTACGACACGGCGAAGATCTGCCGGGACGTCTATTGCCTTTCCAATTGTGACGACGGCTGCCCGCCCGCGACGCTGCTGTTCTTCGGCACCATGCATTTCAATGTCGACAGCGCCCACCCGCTTCTCGGCATGATGCCCGATGTCATGCACACCAAGCGGCTCGAGGCCTTCGAGCCGGGTATCCCGCATCTCCTCGCGGCCATGGGGCGTGAGGTGGCGATGGATCGCATCGGCTCGGGCGGCATCCTGGCCCGCCTCGCCGACGTGCTGGCCGCAACCGTCATCCGCACCTGGGTGGAATGCGGCTGCAGCGATTCCAGCGGCTGGGTTGCGGCGGTCAGGGATCGCGATCTCGGGCGCGTTCTGGCGGCCATCCATCTTGATCCGATGCGCGGCTGGACCGTCGAGGAACTCGCCCGCGTGATGGGCGCGTCGCGGTCGGGATTTGCCGAGCGGTTCACCTCCGTGGTGGGGCAGCCGCCACTCAAATACGTCACGCAGGTCCGCATGTACCAGGCGAGGCAATGGCTGATACGGGATAGGGTGAGGATCGCGGTCGCGGCGACGCGGCTGGGCTACGAGTCCGAAGCCGCGTTCAGCCGGGCCTTCAAGCGCGTCATCGGCGCGCCGCCCAGCCATTTCCGGGGTGGCGCCGAAGAGGCGGCCTGATCGCCCAATGGCTACTGCGCCAGAAGCAGGCTGCCGTCCTCGACCTCGAACTTGTCGAGGCGCTTGAGAAAGCTCATGCCGACGAGATTGGTCTGCAGCGCCCTGTCTTCGAGCACCACCGCCTGCACGTCCTTGAGCGCGATCCTTCCGATGGTAAGGTCGCGAATTTCGACGGCCGCGACCTTGACCGTCCCGTTGGCGGTCTGGACCTGCTGCGTGAAGTCGCCGGGGCTGATCGAGATGCCGGCCTTGCGCGCCGTCGACAGGTTGAGCGCCACCACCGTCGCGCCGGTGTCGATCATCGCGTTGGTCTGGCGTCCGTTGATCCTGAAGGCCGCGACGAAGTGGCCGCGATCGTCCGGCGGCACGAGAACGGTGCGGCCCAGCGCCTGTTGCCGCTGCGGCTCGACCGAGGCCAGCGCCATCTCCGGCGCCGCCTGCGTCCCGGACGACCCGTTGGCAGCCGTTTGCATGACGGCCTCGAAGAAATGCGGGTTGGACTGGTAGAGAACCGGCAGAGCCCCGGTGCTCCCCAAGAAAACGCCCAGCAGGAGAACCTTGCGCAGCATGAAACGGCCTCGATTGTGCCTTCATGCTACCGCAGCGCGCTATGCGACGGATTAACGGCCGCTCGACGATCGGCTGGACGGCCCGAAAACTTGCGCTTCGCTTAACGGGGGGTAAGTGGCGTCCGGAGAATCCGTCTCGCTTTGAGACAAGCCCCGATGCCGCGGCGCCGGCTACTTCGTGCCGTACATGCGGTCACCGGCATCGCCGAGGCCCGGCATGATGTAACCCTTCTCGTTCAGCCCCCGGTCTATGGAGGCTGTGAACACCGGCACGTCGGGATGCGCGGTCGTGAAGCGCTCTATACCCTCGGGCGCGGCCAGCAGGCACAGGAACCGGATGTTGGTGGCGCCGCGCGCCTTCAGCTTGTCGATGGCGGCGATGGCCGAGTTGGCGGTGGCGAGCATAGGGTCGACGACGATGATGAGCCGGTCGGCGAGATCGCTCGGCGCCTTGAAGAAATATTCCACCGCCTCCAGCGTGTCGTGGTCACGATAGAGGCCGATATGGGCGACGCGGGCGGCGGGAACCAGATCCAGCAGCCCTCCCAGCAGGCCGTTGCCGGCGCGCAGTACCGAAGCGAAAACCAGCTTCTTGCCCTCCAGGATCGGCGCGTCCATCGTTTCCATGGGCGTCTCGATCTTCGTCGTCGTCAGTTCGAGATTGCGTGTCACCTCGTATCCGAGAAGCAGCGATATCTCGCGCAGCAGCCGCCGGAAGCCGGCCGTCGAGGTCTCCTTGTTGCGCATGATGGAAAGCTTGTGCTGGACGAGGGGGTGGTCGACGACGGTGACGCCCTGCATGCGTGTGCTCCGGCAACGAGAGTGATCAATGGTGAATAGTGAATGGTGAGTGGTTTGGCGAGTCCTTGTCGGACGAAGGACGCTCGGGTCCACAGTTGGCAGGACCGTGACGCCGCCCGATCGAGCCCATTCACCGTTTCGTATTCAGCCGCGCCAGCAGGGCCGCCTTCGTCCTCCTGTCGACGAAAGCCGCCTCGATCGCCGTGCGGGTAACGGCGGCGAGCGCCTTCTCGTTCAGGCCGAAATGGTCGGCGGCGATCGCATATTCACGGGCGAGCGACGTGCGGAAATACGGCGGGTCGTCGGAATTCAGCGTCACCTTGCAGCCGGCGGCCTTCAGCGCCGGGAAGGGATGGCTTGCGAAATCCGCGAACACGTTGAGCGCGATGTTCGAGCCCGGGCAGCATTCCAGCACGATGCCCTGGTCGGCGATGCGCCTGACGAGATCGGGGTTCTCGATCGCCCGCACGCCGTGGCCGATGCGCGACGGGCGGATATGGTCGAGCGCGGCGGCGACGGTCTCCCAGCCCGTCAGCTCGCCCGCATGGATGGTGATGCCGAGCCCGGCTTCTCGCGCGATCTCGAAGGCACGCACATAGTCCTCCATCTCGCCCGTGCGCTCGTCGCCGGCGACGCCGAAGCCGGTGACGCGAGGATTGCCGCAGCGGGCGGCGAAGCGCGCCGCCTTCTCGATCGCCTCGACGCCGACATGGCGCAGGCCGACCACGATCATGCGCCCCTCGATGCCGGTTCTGGCGCCGGCGCGGGCGATGCCCTCGCCGAGCGCGTCCGCATAGGCCTTCGGCGACAGGCCGGCGCGCGCGGCGTGGTCGGGCGAGATGAAGATTTCCGAATAGATCGCGCCGTCGCGGGCGAGCGCGGTCAGGTAGTGGTCGGCCAGCAGCGCATAGTCCTCTTCGGAACGGAACAGCCCGGCGGAAAAGTCGTAGGCCGCCAGGAAGGACGTGAAATCGTGCCAGACAAAGGCGCCGTCGCGAATGAAGGGAGAGGGGTCTGCGCCGTATTTCCTTGCCTGCCGGATCACCAGATCGGGCGATGCTGCCCCCTCGATATGACAATGCAGCTCGGCTTTCAGGGGCATGCGGTCGTCCTGTGCGGTGGTCGTGCGCGCGGCCGAACACCGCGCCTTAAACAATAGCGCCCGGTATCCTGATCGGCTATGGTCGCGCCGATTTTGTGACGGACAGCGATCATGTCGGATGCAAGGACGACCGCCGCGGGCGGGATGGAAACGTCATATGGCTTCAAGAGTGTCGCGGCCGGCGAGAAGCAGCCGCTGGTCAACGACGTCTTCCACAAGGTCGCCAACCGCTACGACCTGATGAACGACCTGATGTCGGGCGGTCTGCACCGGTTGTGGAAGGATGCCCTGGTCGCTTGGCTCAATCCGCCGAAACGGCCCGGCTGGAAGGTGTTGGACGTGGCCGGCGGCACCGGCGACGTCGCCTTCCGCATCCTGGAGGCGAGCGGCCGGCAGGCGCACGCCACCGTGCTCGACATCAACGGTTCGATGCTGTCCGTCGGTCGCGACCGGGCCGAGAAGAACGGCCTCGCGCCGCATGTCGATTTCGTCGAGGCGAATGCCGAGGAACTGCCCTTCCCCGACAACACGTTCGACGCCTACACGATCGCCTTCGGCATTCGCAACGTGCCGCGCATCGAGGTGGCGCTGGCGGAAGCGTTCCGCGTGCTGAAGGTCGGGGGGCGCCTCCTTTGCCTCGAATTCTCGGCCGTCGACATGCCGCTTCTCGACAAGGCCTACGAGGCGTGGTCGTTCAAGGCAATTCCCGGCATCGGCAAGATGGTGACGGGCGACGGCGAACCCTATTCCTATCTGGTGGAATCGATCAGGAAGTTTCCCGACCAGAACAATTTCGCCGCCATGATCGCCCGCGCCGGCTTCGAACGCGTCGCCTTCCGCAATTACAGCGGCGGCATCGCGGCCCTGCATTCGGGCTGGAAGCTTTGAGCGGTCGCGTTTTTCGGGAACAGGCCGAATGAGTTCCGTCATCGCCGCCTTTCGCCTGATGCGGGCCGGCTGGGTGCTGGTGCGCGAAGGCGTGGTCGCCGCCATGCCGGGCGACGAGCTTTCCGGCGCGCCGAAGCTTGGCTGGCGCGTGGCCCGCCTGCTTGCGCGTCGCAGGGCCCTGCGGCGCGGGCGTAGCGACCGCCTGGCTCGTGCGGTGTCCAGGCTCGGCCCCTCCTACGTCAAGCTCGGCCAGTTCCTGGCGACGCGGCCGGACGTGGTCGGCAACGACATCGCCGTCGACCTCGCCATGCTGCAGGACAAGATGCAGACCTTCCCGAAGGCAGCGGCCGTGGACGCGATAGAAGGCTCGCTCGGCCGTCCCGTCGGCGCGCTCTACGTCAGCCTGGGCGATGCGGTGGCGGCTGCGTCGATCGCGCAGGTGCATCCGGCCGAAGTGGAGCATCCGGACGGACCGAAGAAGGTCGCCGTCAAGGTGATCCGCCCCGGCGTGCGCCGCCGTTTCCAGAACGACCTCGAAAGCTTCTTCCTCGCCGCCCGGCTGCAGGAGCGCTTCATCCCTTCGGCCAGGCGGCTGAGGCCCGTCGAGGTCACCGAGACGCTGGCGCAGACCACCAAGATCGAGATGGATCTGCGGCTGGAAGGCGCGGCCCTTTCGGAGCTTGGCGAGAACACGGCCGATGATCCGGGTTTTCGCGTGCCCGCCGTCGATTGGGAGCGCACCGGGCGCGACGTGCTGACGCTCGAATGGGTCGACGGCGTCAAGATGAACGACGTCGGAGGGCTGGCCGCCGCCGGCCACGACCTCAAGGCGATCGCTGCCAACCTGATCCAATCCTTCCTGCGTCACACGCTGCGCGACGGCTTCTTCCATGCCGACATGCACCCGGGAAACCTGTTCGTCGAGGCCGACGGCACCATCGTCGCGGTCGACCTCGGCATTGCCGGGCGGCTCGGCAAGAAGGAGCGCCGCTTCCTCGCAGAAATCCTCTACGGCTTCATCACCCGCGACTATCTGCGCGTGGCGGAGGTCCATTTCGAGGCCGGCTACGTGCCGCGCAAGCACGACGTCGCGGCCTTCGCGCAGGCGATCCGCGCCATCGGCGAGCCGATCCATGGCCAGCCGGCCGAGACGATTTCGATGGCGCGGCTGCTGACCCTCCTGTTCGAGGTGACGGAACTGTTCGACATGCAGACCCGCCCCGAACTGGTGCTTCTGCAAAAGACCATGGTGGTGGTGGAAGGCGTGGCGCGCACGCTCGATCCCGCCTTCAACATGTGGAAGACGGCCGAGCCGGTCGTCGGCGACTGGATCCGCGACAATCTGGGTCCCAAAGGCCTGCTGGTCGATGCCCGCGACGGCCTGTCCGCCCTGTTGTCGCTGGCGCGGCAGGCGCCGGAACTGGCGATCCGCGCCGAGCACATCTCGCGCGAGCTGGAACTGATGACCGAGCGCGGCCTGCGCTTCGAGGAAGAGACGGCGCGCTCGATCGGCAAGGCGGAGGCGCGCGCGGCGCGTTGGGGCCGCGTGGCGCTGTGGCTGATTGCGCTGACGCTGGTGTGGATCGCCTGGAAGGTGGCTTGATTGACTGCATTGCAGGCAATGCCTACATTGAAAGCTTCCAGATGGAGGCTTTTGTGGCCACGCTCACGATCCGCAACGTCGAGGACGATATCAAGAAACAGCTGAAGATTGTCGCCGCACAGAACGGCGTGTCGCTGGAGGAGGAATTGCGTCGGGTGGTAAGGCAGGCGGCAATGCGACCTCGCAAGGCCATGCAATTCACCAATCTTTACGATGCGATCCGTGACCTGGTCGAGCCTCACGGAGGCTTCGATCTCGATATTCCGCCAAGAAGTGTTGCCGAGCGCGATCCGCCCTTCAAGGATTGGGAATGATAATCGCCGACACGAATGTTGTGTCGGAGGCCATGAAACCTTTTGTGGACATGCAGGTGGCAGCTTGGCTGCGGAAACAGGCCATCAATACAATATACGTGACGGCCATAACAAAAGCTGAGTTGTTCTATGGCCTGGCGCTTCTGCCCGACGGAAAGCGCAAACAGGCCTTGGCGGGGACGATGCAAGCTTTTTTTGCGGAACGGGTCGTGACGCCGATTCTGGGTTTCATGGACGAAGATGCGCTCTTCTATGGGAGAATATCCGCACGCCGGCGTAAGGCGGGCAGGCCCTTGAAAGAACTGGACGGACAGATTGCGGCAATCGCCGCGTCTCATGGGTTTGCCGTCGCCACGCGAAATGTCGCCGATTTTGAGCATTGCGGCATCGAGATTTTCAATCCATGGGAAATCGCGGCGACATGACCCTTTCGGCCAGGCGCATTCTGCTCGTCATTGGCGGCGGCATCGCCGCCTACAAGGCGCTCGACCTGATCCGCCGGCTGCGTGAGCGGGGCGCTGCGGTGCGACCGGTGATGACGGAGGCCGCGCAGCATTTCGTCACGCCGCTTTCCGTCGGCGCGCTGGCGGCCGACCATGTCTTCACCGACCTGTTCGACCGGCAGGATGAGCAGGACGTCGGCCATATAAGGCTCGCCCGCGAGGCCGACGTGATCCTCGTCGCCCCGGCGACCGCCGACCTGATGGGCAAGCTGGCCAATGGGCTCGCCGACGACCTTGCCTCCGCGATCCTGCTGGCGAGCGACCGCCCTGTGCTGATGGCGCCGGCGATGAACCCGAAAATGTGGGCGCATCCGGCGACGCGGCGCAACCGCGCGACACTGGAAAAGGACGGCGTCCGTTTCGTCGGGCCTGGCAAGGGTGAGATGGCCGAGAGCGGTGAGGCGGGCGAGGGCCGCATGGCCGAGCCGCTGGAGATCGTCGCAGCCGTCGAGGCTCTGCTTGATGGTCGGCCGAAGCCGCTGGCGGGAAAGAAGATCATCGTCACCTCCGGGCCGACGCACGAACCGATCGACCCGGTCCGCTACATCGCCAACCGCTCCTCGGGCAGGCAGGGCCACGCGATCGCGGCCGCACTGGCGAGGCTCGGCGCGGATGTACGGCTCGTCTCCGGCCCTGTCTCTATTCCCGACCCGGCGGGCGTGACCACGCTCCATGTCGAGCGCGCGGTGGAGATGCGCGATGCCGTCGAGGCGTTGCTGCCGGCCGACGCCGCCGTTTTCGTCGCCGCCGTGGCGGACTGGCGGACCGCCGACGAGGCCGGCGAGAAGATCAAGAAGCTGGCGGGCGAGGGGCCGCCGGCGCTCCGCATGGTGGAGAACCCGGATATCCTCGCCGGCGTCGGCCACCACGCGGAAAGGCCGCGCCTCGTCGTCGGCTTCGCCGCCGAAACGCAGGACCTGCTGAAGAACGCCGAGGCGAAACTGAAAAAGAAAGGCGCCGACATCATCGTCGCCAATGACGTGTCGACCGACGGGGGAACCGACGGCACGGGGATCGAGGGCGGCGTCATGGGCGGCGCGCGCAACCGCGTGCGCATCGTTTCCAGAGCCGGTGTCGAGGAATGGCCCGAACTGTCCAAGGACGAGGTTGCCGCGCGGCTCGCCGCTCTGATCGCCAAAAAGCTCGAAAACATCGTGGTCTAGAAAATGCGTCGGTGCCCCTTCCGCGAGGGGAGGAGACCGGCGCGCGTCACCGTTGCCGCGCCCGGATTTTCGTCCGTCCGGCCATTGTCAAGAAATGCTCCCGGCCTGCGAGAGGCAAGATCCGAGGGGATGCTCGGCAGCGGTAGGGACGACGCCGAGTTCTGTCGCTGGCGCGGCCCTATGAAGTGTCGGGCGCGGCCAACGATGCCAGCCGGCCCGCCTGCCGAGCAGGCGTTTCACGATCGGTTAGCAGATCAACCGCGCCAGGCTGCTCCAACCGCTGCAACAACATGACGATGAGCAGCAGCGCCAGCGTCCGCAGGCGCGCCGCGAGGCGCTCCGCGTCGCCGGCACTGTCCAGCGCATCTGTCGGGGCCGGCGTTCCGGGAGCCGTGCCGATAAGGAAGGCCCACGCCTCGGTCTCGCCGACGCTCAGAATGCCGAGGATGTGCCGGCGGCGGGGGGCAGGAAGCCCGGCGGCGATATCGGCAATGTCGGCGAGAGAAAACAGCAGCGCCACGATGCGCTCCAGCACATCGCGGCTCCAGCCTGTCTCCCATTCCTCCATTGCGGCCTCCTGTTCGGGCGCGCCAAGTATCGAGGGAGATTGCAAGGGCGTGGAAAGATTTTCTGGCGACGCTTGCCTTTTCCCCTTCCTTCCGCTTCAACCGCGCCCATGTCTCGCCCCCTTCTCATCGCGATCGACGGCCCGGCGGGCGCCGGCAAGGGTACGCTGGCGCGACGGCTGGCGGATTATTACCACCTGCCGCATCTCGATACCGGGCTCACCTACCGCGCCGTCGCGCATATGCTGATCGCCAAGGGCTGGCCGCTGGGCGATGCGCCGCATGCGGTCGAGGCGGCGAGGCGCGTTGACCTGACGGCGCTCGATCGCACGGTGCTGTCGGCTCATGCCGTCGGCGAGGCGGCCTCGAAGGTCGCGGTCATTCCCGAAGTGCGCAGGATTCTGGTCGAGAAACAGCGGGCCTTCGCCGCACGGCCGGACGGCGCGGTGCTGGACGGGCGCGACATCGGCACGGTGGTGTGTCCTGAGGCGAGGGTAAAGCTCTATGTCACGGCGAGCGCGGCGGTACGGGCGCGCCGCCGGCTGGCCGAGATCGAGGCCAATGACGGTTCCGGGGATTTCGCCACCATCCTCGCCGATATCGAGCGCCGCGACGAGCGCGACATGGGGCGCGCCGACTCGCCGCTGAGGCCGGCTGAGGACGCGCACTTGCTCGATACGAGCGAAATGGATATAGAGGCCGCGTTCCAGGCGGCGCGGGCCATCGTCGAAGAGGTCCTTGCCGGAGGGAATGAGGCCTGACCGGTCTTTTGTCGCCGTCTCCGATTGGAGACGTCAGGCGAAATGCCCATATCAGGTGAAACCAGCCTGCCAGCATTCTTGAATGCGCCGGATTTGCCGCCAGAGGCGGCCCCAGGGTCTTTTGAAAAAAGTCCCGGAACGCCGGCAGGCCGAACGCAACGCTAACCCACGGCGCCGCCCCGGTACGGGGCTTTCAGGAGAACATATGTCTGTAGCTACCCCCACTCGCGATGATTTCGCGAGCATGCTGGAAGAATCATTCTCGCCCGGCCATTCGGGCGAAGGCCAGGTCGTGCGCGGTCTCGTCACCGCGATCGAGAAGGACATGGCCATCATCGACGTCGGTCTCAAGGTCGAAGGCCGCGTGCCGCTGAAGGAATTCGGCGCCAAGGGCAAGGACGCCAAGGAAGGCGGCCTCAAGGTCGGCGACACGGTCGAGGTCTATGTCGAGCGCATCGAGAACGCGCTGGGCGAGGCGATGCTGTCGCGCGAGAAGGCCCGCCGCGAAGAGAGCTGGGTCCGGCTTGAAGAGAAGTTCAACAAGGGCGAGCGCGTCGAAGGCGTCATCTTCAACCAGGTCAAGGGCGGCTTTACCGTCGATCTGGACGGCGCCGTGGCCTTCCTGCCGCGGTCTCAGGTCGACATCCGTCCGATCCGCGACGTCACCCCGCTCATGCACAACCCGCAGCCCTTCGAGATCCTCAAGATGGATCGCCGTCGCGGCAACATCGTCGTCTCGCGCCGCACCGTGCTCGAAGAAAGCCGCGCCGAGCAGCGCTCGGAGATTGTCCAGAACCTCGAAGAGGGTCAGGTGGTCGAGGGCGTGGTCAAGAACATCACCGACTACGGTGCGTTCGTTGACCTCGGCGGCATCGACGGCCTGCTGCACGTCACCGACATGGCATGGCGCCGCGTCAACCATCCGACTGAGATCCTCAACATCGGCCAGACGGTCAAGGTGCAGATCATCCGCATCAACCAGGAGACGCACCGCATCTCGCTGGGCATGAAGCAGCTCGAGAGCGATCCGTGGAACGACATCGGCACCAAGTTCCCGATCGGCAAGAAGATCCGCGGCACCGTCACCAACATCACCGACTACGGTGCGTTCGTCGAGCTGGAGCCGGGCATCGAAGGCCTCATCCACGTCTCGGAAATGTCGTGGACGAAGAAGAACGTTCATCCCGGCAAGATCCTCTCCACCTCGCAGGAAGTGGACGTGGTCGTGCTCGAGGTCGATCCGGTGAAGCGCCGCATCTCGCTGGGCTTGAAGCAGACGCTGGAGAATCCGTGGGAAGCCTTTGCCCGCAGCCATCCGGTCGGCAGCCAGGTCGAGGGCGAGGTCAAGAACAAGACCGAGTTCGGCTTGTTCATCGGCCTCGACGGCGACGTGGACGGCATGGTGCACCTCTCCGACCTCGACTGGAACCGTCCGGGCGAGCAGGTCATCGAGGAGTATCAGAAGGGCCAGATGGTCCGCGCCCAGGTGCTCGACGTCGATGTCGAGAAGGAGCGCATCTCGCTCGGCATCAAGCAGCTCGAGCGTGACGCGGCCGGCGACGCCGCCGCTTCCGGCGAACTGCGCAAGAACGCCGTGGTGACCTGCGAAGTGACCGGCATCAAGGACGGCGGCATCGAGGTGCGGCTGGTCGAGAGCGGCCTGGACTCCTTCATCAAGCGTTCCGACCTCTCCCGCGACCGCGACGAGCAGCGCCCCGAGCGTTTCTCCGTCGGCCAGAAGGTCGATGCCCGCGTCATCGCCTACGACAAGAAGACCCGCAAGCTGCAGGTCTCCATCAAGGCGCTGGAGATCGCCGAAGAGAAGGAAGCCGTCGCGCAGTACGGTTCGACCGACTCCGGCGCTTCGCTGGGCGACATCCTGGGCGCCGCGCTGAAGAAGCAGGGCGGCAATTAAGCCTTGATCCTAACGGTCGCGCCGTTTTCGACGGCGCGACGCCGGAAGACAAAGACCCGCCGGAGCGATCCGGCGGGTCTTTTTTGCGGTGGCACGGCCATCGTCTTTCGACGACAGGGAATCCTGATCCTCGCGCAAGGCAGGGCAACCGCATATGCAATTCCGGCGGCAAGATACCCCCCCACCCCTAACCCCTCCCCTCAAGGGGGAGGGGAACGCCGACACCGCCGTCTCGCGTGAAATGACCAACGCCGGCGCATCAAGGCGCCGCCGCAGAATCCCCCTCCCCCTTGCGGGGAGGGGTTAGGGGGTGGGGGTATCGTGCAGGAATTTTCGTCGCGATTACCCGTTGCCGGCCACGAGAGGACACCTGCAGGCGGGTGAGGCAGCGCCGATGGGCGCCGGACAGCGGCGGACCGAACCGCTACGCGTTTCCGTAGATCGGCACCACCGCGCCGCTCATCGCCTGGTTCTGCGGGGAGGCGAGGTAGACGATGGCTTCCGCCGCCGCCCCGAGGCTGACCCATTTGGCGGCGTCGGCGTCCGGCATTTCGGCGCGGTTGGAGGCGGTGTCGAGCGTCGAGGGGGCGACTGCGTTGACGAGGATGCCCTTGCCCTTCACCTCTTCGGCCAGCGCTACCGTCATCGCCGCGACCGCCGCTTTGCTGGTGGCGTAGGCGACCATGCCGCCGCCACGGCGCGGATCGAGCCCCGGCCGGGCCGAGACGTTGACGATGCGACCTCCGGTGCCGGACGCGAGCATGGCGCGCACCGCCGCCCGGCTGCACAGGAAGGTGGTGCGGACGTTGGTTTCCATCATCTCGGCGAAGGACGCCGATTCCGTCTTGTCGAACGCCGCCTTGGCAAACCCGCCGGCAAGGTTGATCGAGGCCCACAGATCCGGCACCGCGCGGTAGAACTCATCGACAGCCGGTGAGTCCGCCAAGTAGACGTTGTGGGCGAGGCGCACGCGCTCATGCGCGGCGAAGGGAAAATGTCCGGGCGCTTCCGCATGGCTGTTGGGCACGTGGCAGATCGCGCCGGCCTCCAGAAGCTGCGCCACCACCGCGCTGCCGAGTTGCCCCGTGCCGCCGGTGATCACGATATGTTTGCCCGTCAAACCCGTCATTGCGCTCCAGTCCCGTTATCACCCCGGCGCGAACCTCGCGCCTTTTGGTTTCTCACTCAACCGAAATTTCGATGATGCGCGGCTTTTGGGCGGCTTTGGCGCGGACCAGCGCGGCCGGGAGCGCCTCGATGCCCGCCAGCCGCTCCGCCGCGATGCCGTAGGCGTCGGCAAGCTTCAGGAAGTCCGGCGGCGCCGGCGACACGCCGACCGGCTCGACGCCGACCTCGCGCATCGAGGTCTCGATCTCGCGGTAGCCGCGATTGTTCCACACCACGAAGATGACGTTGGCGCCGGCGTCGAGCGCCGCGCCGATTTCGGGCAGGGTGAACTGGAAGCCGCCGTCGCCGGTCAGGCACACGACCGGCGCATCGGGCACGGCCAGCGCCGCGCCGATCGCCGCGGGAGGACCATAGCCCAGCGCGCCGAAGCCGGTCGCCGCGTTGAACCAGCCGCCCGGCCGGTCGTGGTCGTAGTAGAGGTTGGCGGCGTAGACCGGCTGGGTCGAATCGCCCACGATGATCGCGCCTGGCAGCGCGTCGCGGATCGTTTCCACGGCCCGCGCCTGCGTCTGCAACGCAGGTCCGATCTCCGCCCAGGCTGCTTCGCGCGAGGCGCTGGCGCGCGAGGCGCCGGATAGAGACTCCGGCGATGCAGGCAAAGCCTCGATTGCATCGAGCAGCGCCTCCAGCGCGGCTTGGCAATCCGCTTCGATCACCACGGTCGCCGGCCGGCGCGCGAGCTGTGCGGCGTCGATGTCGATGCGCACCAGGTTGGCCGGCACGACCAATCCGCCGTCGCCGTACATGTCGTAGTCGGTCGGGCCGAATTCGGTTCCGGCGGCGATCACGAAGTCGGCCTCGGCCATGAGCCGGCGAACAGCCTTCAGGCTCGGGCTGGCCGGCACGGTCAGCGCATGGCCGTGCATCAGGCCGCGCGCGTTGGCGGTCTCGACCACCGGGGCGTCGAGGCGCTCGGCCAGCGCGCGCAATGCCGCTTCCGCTTCCTTGGCGCCGCCGCCGGCCAGGATGAGCGGCTTGCGCGACTGCATCGCTATCCGGGCCGTCTTGGCGACGGCCGCCGGATCGGGCAGGGGGGTGGCGCTGTTGCGCGGCGCAGGCGCGATACTGTTAGCCGGCTTGACCATGACATCCGTCGGGATCTCGATATGTACCGGCCCCGGCCGCGCCGACGAAAACAGGGCGAAGGCGCGGGCCAGCGCCTCCGGCAGGTCCTCAGGGCTGGTGACGCGGGTGGAAGACAGCGCCACCTTCTCCATCATGCCGCGCTGGTCCGGCAATTCGTGCAGGTAGCCCAGACCCTTGCCGAGCGTCGGCGTGGCGTTGACGCCGGAGACGACCAGCATGGGCACCGAATCCGCGCGCGCCTGTCCCATGGCAGTGACGGCATTGGTCAGCCCCGGGCCGGTGATGACGAAGGCGACGCCCGGCCGGCCCGAGGCGCGCGCATAGCCGTCGGCCATGAAAGCCGCGCCCTGTTCGTGGCGCGGCGTCACGTGGCGGATGTTCGAGCGCGCCAGTCCGCGATAGAGCTCGACCGTATGGACGCCTGGAATGCCGAACACGGTGTCGACCCCAAGCGCCTCGAGGAGATGGATGAGGGCTTCCCCCACTGTCGTCTTGGGCTCGATTGTGCTCATCTGGGCGCGTCCCCGGTGTGTTTTTCAAGGCCGAGAAGGGTCTCGACGGAGTCCTTGCCGATGCCAGCGAGTTCGCCGGAAGCAAAGATGTCGCCGGCCAGGCATCCCTCGATCCACAACCCGTCGATGACGGCGTTGATGGCGATGGCGTGGCGTTGCAGCGTCGCCTTGCCGGCAAGTCGCCCCTCGCCGCGCAGCACTTCAGCCACCAGCGCCTCGACCTCGTCGCGGAAGCCGAGATAGGAGTCGCGGTGCGCGCTGGCCAGCGCCGGATCGCTGTGGACGCGGCCGATGAAGCCGGCCCACAGCGAAAAGGTCCGCACGTCCACGACCGGCGGGGCGAGGTTGGCCTCGACGAAGGCAGCGAGACGGCGGCGCGGATCGGTGCCCTGCATGTCGAGCGCTGCCTTGGCTTGCTCGGTCATGCGCCCCATCAGCGTCGAATAGGCGGCCTGAAGAAGATCTTCCTTGCCGGGAAAGTAGTGCCGGATGAGGCCGGCGGTCACGCCGGCGCGCAAGGCGATGGCGCGCACCGTGGCGCCCTTCAGCCCTTTCTCGGCGACACAGTCCAGCGTCGCCTCGATCAGGTCCTGTCGGCGCCGCTCCTCGCCCTCGCGCCGGAATTTGCGCCGCGCGGCCTCGCTCATTGCCGCAGGATCGGACGGGTCAGGCAGGTCGGCCCGCCTTCGCAGGCGATGCACAGCGCATCCGCCTCGAACGTCTCGACGGCGCAGCCTGCGGCCTCCATCGCCGCTTTGGTCTTCGGGAAGCCGGCGACGGCGATCACTTGGCGCGGGCTGGTCGGCAGCACGTTGAGGCTGAGGCCGTTGGAGGCGTGGAATTCGCCGGCGTCGCCGTCGACCAGCGTGATGCCGCGCGCCCGCAGCATCTGGTAGAACGCCGCCGGCAGCAGCGGCGCGAACACCAGCGCGAGATCGTCCGCCAGCGGGCTGATAACCGACATCAGGTGCAGACAGGCCTCCTCGCCCTGCCACAGCGGCAGGTCGAAGCCGTGGACCTCGACGCCGAGCGGCGAGAGGATGTTGGAGACCTGCTGGATGCCGGCCTGGTTGGTGCGAACGCCGCGGCCGATGGCCAGCGTCCTGTCATCGATCCATACGCAATCGCCGCCCTCGACCTGGCCGGGCGCCTCGACCCGGCCGAGCACCGGGATGCCGAGGCGCTTGTAGGTCTCCTCGTGCAGGGCGGGTTCGGGATGGCGCAGCGCCTTGCCCATCGACAGGATCAGGGCACCGCGGTTCGTCATCAGCGACGGATCGTGGGTGAAGACCGAGTCCGACAGCCCGTCGGCCCTGTCCTCGATCCATTCGACCGTGGCGCCGGACTTCGCCACCATTCGTGCGAGTGACTCGTGCTGCGCAGCGGCTTTCGCGGGGTCGAAGCCGGGTCCGTAATGCCACGCGGCGCGGTCGGCATCGCGCATCGCGTTGCCGGCCGACCGCATCAGGACGCGCTTCAGCGGCGCGGCCATGGACTGTGCTCCGAAAGCGCTCATCTCTCTTCCTCGGGGTCTGAAAAAATCACGAAAAATTTCACGCGACGCTATTTATACGCTTGCATAACAACGCCGCAAGTGCCGTAATGCAAGCCATTGACGAGCCCGCACAGTCGGGTTCAAGGTAAGAACAGGTGGGCATGGACCGGACCGGGGTAGAGCGCCGCGTAATGAGATCAGTGGCTTCCCGGGCCTCGGCGGGGCGAACGTGATGACATCAGCCGGCGTTGCAACGGCCGCTGCGAAAGAGGCGCCTTCGGAGGCTGCCGAAGCCATTCACGTCGAGAACCTGCACAAGAAGTTCGGCGAACTCCACGTCCTCAAGGGCGTGTCGTTGTCGGCGCGCGATGGCGAGGTGGTCGCCATCATCGGCGGCTCGGGGTCCGGCAAGTCGACGCTGCTGAGATGCATCAACTGCCTGGAGAATCCGACCAGCGGCATCATCCGCGTCAACGGCGAGGAGATCAGGCTCAAGGCCGACAGCCACGGCCACACCGCGCCGGCCGACCGGCGGCAGATCGAGCGCATCCGCTCGCGCCTCGGCATGGTGTTCCAGACCTTCAACCTGTGGAGCCACATGACGCTTCTGGAGAACGTCATCGAGGTTCCGGTGCATGTGCTGGGCGTCAGGCGCGACGAGGCGGTCGCCACCGCCGAAAAGCTGCTTGAGCGGGTGGGCCTTGCCGAGAAGCGGGACGTCTATCCGGCTTTCCTCTCGGGCGGCCAGCAGCAGCGCGGCGCGATCGCCCGCGCGCTCGCCATCCAGCCGCGCGTCATGCTGTTCGACGAGCCGACCTCGGCGCTCGACCCCGAACTGGTGGGCGAGGTGCTCAAGGTCATCGGCGACCTGGCGCGCGAGGGGCGCACGATGGTGCTGGTCACGCACGAGATGAAGTTCGCCCGCGAGGTCGCGAGCCATGTCGTCTACCTCTACAACGGGCTGGTCGAGGAGGAAGGCCCGCCCGAACAGATATTCGGCCAGCCGAAATCCGAGCGGCTGCAGCAATTCCTGCGCAATGTGGGATGACAAGAACGAACCGGGCATCGATCCGGACGGGAACTGCGAAACCATGACAACGGGAGCATTATCATGAAGACATTTCTGAAAGCGGCCGTCACGGCCGCGGCGATCGCGCTGGCAGGCGCTGCCTCGGCCCAGGCCGAGCAGGTCAAGGTCGGCTTTTCGCCGGAAGCCTATCCGCCCTTCTACCAGCAGGACGCCTCCGGCAACTGGGGCGGCTGGGAGGTCGAGATCGTCAAGGCCATCTGCGAGGACCAGAAGCTCGACTGTGTGCTGACCCCGATCCCGTGGGATGGTCTCATCCCGGCGCTCAAGGCCAAGAAGATCGACGCCATCATGAACTCGATGTCGATCACCGACGAGCGCAAGAAGGAGATCGATTTCTCCGACAAGTATTACAACACGCCGACCGCCATCGTCGGCGCCAAGGACCAGAAATTCGATGCGACGCCCGAGGGTCTGAAGGGCAAGATTCTCGGTGTCCAGGTCTCCACCGTGCACGCCGCCTACGCCAAGAAGCATTTCGGCGACAGCGCTTCGGAGATCAAGGAATACCAGACGCAGGACGAGGCCAACCAGGATCTGGCAGCCGGGCGCATCGACGCGACCCAGGCCGACGCGATCGCGCTCGACGCCTTTCTCAAGAGCGATGAGGGCAAGGCCTGCTGCGACATGAAAGGCAATGTCGCGCCCGACCTCGAAGTGCTCGGCCCCGGCGTCGGCGCCGGCGTGCGCAAGGGCGACACCGAGCTGAAGGACAAGATCAACGCCGGCATCAAGGACATCCGTGCCAACGGCAAATACGCCGAGATCACCAAGAAGTATTTCGACTTCGACGTCTACGGCGACGACGCCCAGTCGAACTGAGGGGCGGCACCCTTGCATAGAACGGCAGGTGGCGGCGAACCCCCACCCCTAACCCCTCCCCGCAAGGGGGAGGGGGATTTTGCGGCGGCGTCACGATACGCTGCCATTGACCGTTTTGGTAAAACGGCGATGTCGGCGTCTCCCTCCCCCTTGTGGGGAGGGGACAGGGGTGGCGGTGCCCGGCCATCGGGATGGGAGAAAACGTCCATGTACGATTCCCCAGCCAGTCAGGAAGGAAATCTAACCTGACCGATCTCATCGCTTCCGTCGTCGGCGACAGCACGCTGAGCCTGCTGGCCCTGCATCCGCCGGGCCGCGGGGCCTTCCTGCTGGCCGGCTTCCTCAACTCGGTGATGATCGCCGTCGGCGCCACCGTGCTCGGGCTGGCCATCGGCATCTGCGGGGCATGGTGCAAGCTCTATGGCGGGGCCGTCGCGCGCGATCTGGCGGCCGTCTACACCACCATCGTGCGCGCGGTGCCGGAACTGGTGCTGATCCTGCTGCTTTATTTCGTCGGCACCGACCTGCTCAACCGGGCGCTCGTCGGCCTTGGTTACCAGCCGACCGACGTCAACGGCGTCGCGGCCGGCATCTTCGTGCTCGGCGTCGTGCAGGGGGCCTATTCGACCGAGGTGCTGCGCGGCGCTATCCTCGCCATCCCGCAGGGCCAGATCGAGGCCGCGCGGGCCTACGGCATGTCGCCGCGGCTTCTGATGCGCCGCATCACGCTGCCGGCCATGCTGCCCTTCGCCATACCGGGCCTTGCCAATTTGTGGCTGATCGCCACCAAGGACACAGCGCTGCTGGCGATCGTCGGCGTCAACGAACTGACGCAGGTGACGCGCACCGCCGCCGGCGCCACCAAGGCCTACTTCACCTTCTTCATGGCGGCCGGCGCGATCTACCTGGCGCTGACGCTGTTCTCGAACACCATCATTGGCCGCATCGAGCGCTGGGCGCGGCGCGGCATGCCCCCGGTCGCGGAGGGCGCGCGATGACGGACGCGCTCATGAACGTCACGCCGCCGGGGCGCCGCCGCACCAATTGGCTGAAGCCGCACCGTATCGTTCTGATCGCGATCGCCCTGGCGATCGTGCTGGGCTCCGCCTTCTTCCTGCGCTGGGATTGGCTGCCGCAATACCTGCCGTTGGCGATACAGGGCATCTGGCGCACGATCTGGCTATTGGTGGTCACCTCGGCGCTCGGCATCCTGCTCGCCGTCCCGCTGGGGCTCGCGCAGGCGGCCGGACCGGCCTGGCTCTCAGCACCGGCGAAGACGTTCTGCACGATCATCCGCGGCACGCCCCTGCTGTTGCAGCTCTGGCTGCTCTATTACGGCCTCGGTTCTCTGTTTCCGCAGTTTCCCTGGATCCGCGAATCCTGGGCCTGGCCGTATCTGAGGCAGGCGTGGCCCTACGGCGTCTTGTCGCTGACCTTGTCCTACGCCGGCTATGAGGGAGAGGTGATGCGCGGCGCCTTCGCCGGCGTGCCGCACGGACAGCTCGAAACCGCCCGCGCCTTCGGTATGAGCCGCTTCACCATCTTCCGCCGCATCTGGCTGCCGCAGGCCCTGCACCGGGCCCTGCCGACGCTGGCCGGCGAGACGGTTCTGCAACTGAAAGCCACGCCGCTGGTGGCGACCATCACGATGGTGGACATCTATGCCGTCGCCTCGCGGGTGCGGCAGGACCTGTTCGTCACCTACGAACCCTTGCTGCTCCTGGCCGCGGTCTATATGGCCATCACCGGGGTCATCGTCTTCCTGTTCCGCCGGCTGGAGGCCCGTATCCCGACGCGGATCGGCTAGGACGGTTACGGGGCAGGTTTCGATTGCGGGATCGAACCAATGCAACTCAGTCTCCACCAGATGTCCGGCCTCTGCCGCATGGCGGCCTTGGGTGCCGGCGCCGGCGAGGAGACGGCGGCATCGCTCGCCGCTTCCGCCGTTGCCGCCGAGGCGGAGGGCAGCGCGGCGCTCGGCCTGTCGCACTTCCTCGACTATCTCAAGGCGCTGGAGGACGGCCGCATCGACGGCAAGGCCGAGCCGGTCGTCACGCGCCCGGCGCTCGCCATGTTCGCGTCTGATGCGAAAGGTGGCGCGGCGCATACAGGTTTCGACCGTGCGTTCGACGACTTCGCCAAGGCGGCAAAGCTGTTCGGCGTGGCGATCTTCGCGCAGAAGAACGCCTATACCTGCGGCGCGCTGGGCTGGTTCACGAGGCGGCTGGCGGAACGCGGACTGGTGGCGCTCGCGGCCACCAACGGCCCGGCGCTGATGGCCGGCGCGGGGTCGGTCAAGCCGGTCTACTGCACCAATCCGCTATCCTTCGCCGCTCCCCTGGGCGACGGCCCGCCGCTGGTCATCGACCAGGCCTCCAGCGCCACCGCTTTCGTCAATATCCGCAAGGCGGCCGAGGACGGCGATCCCATCCCCGAAGGCTGGGCGCTCGACGCGTCCGGCAACCCGACCACCGACCCTGCCGCCGCCATGAAGGGCGCGTTGCTCGCCTTCGGCGGCAACCGGGGCGCCAATATCGCGCTGATGGTGGAGATGCTGGCGGCGGGCGTGACAGGCGCCAACTGGTCGCTCGATGCGCCGTCCTTCATGGAAGGGGCCGAAAATCCCGGCACGGGGCTTTTCGTCGTCGCCATCGAGCCGAAACTGCTCGATCCCGATTTCGAACGCCGCGCCGGCGAGCAGGTCGAGCGGTTGAGGCGCCGCTACGGCGTCCATAGTCCCGGCCGCGCCGGCGCCGAGGCAGCCGAGCAGGCTGCGGCACGGGGCGTCACGGTCTCGCGCGAGGTGGTGCAGCGGATTTCGGACTATGCGTCGCGCTATGACGGGTGAGATCTGTACGGACGCAGGCCGCTTCTCATGCCCCGCCGGGGAAAAAATGATTCCTACAGCAGGCCCGCCCGTTCGGCCTCCTGCCTGAGATTCTGGCGCGGGCGCGGGCCGACCTGCTGGATGACGAGACCGGCCGCCAGCGAGCCGAGGTCGCCGCAGGTCTTGAGGTCCAGTCCTTGCGTGTAGCCGTGCAGGAAGCCGGCGGCATAGAGGTCGCCCGCGCCGGTCGTGTCGACCAGTTCGCGGATCGCGGTCGCCTCGATGGCGACGGTCTCGTCGCCGCGCACGATCACCGACCCCTTTTCCGACCGGGTCACGGCCGCCAGCCTGCAGTCCTTGCGGATGGCGGCCAGCGCCTCGTCGAATGACGTGGTCCGGTAGAGCGACTTGATCTCGTGCGAATTGGCGAAGACGATGTCCACCGTGCCTGAGCGCATCAGGTCGAGGAACTCGTCGCGGTAGCGGTCGACGCAGAAGGAATCCGACAGCGTCATGGAAACTTCGCGCCCGGCCGCGTGGGCGATGGCGGCGGCCTGGCGGATCGCTTCCTTGGCGCGCGGCGGATCCCATAGATAGCCCTCGAAATAGGTGACGGCGGCGCCTTCCACCTTGGACGGCTCGACGTCCTCTGGCCCGAGCTCCACGCAGGCGCCGAGATAGGTGTTCATCGAGCGCTCGCCGTCCGGCGTGACGAAGATCATCGAGCGCGCCGTCGGTGGCTCGCCTTCCAGCGGGCGCGTGTCGAAAGCGACGCCCTGCGCGCGGATGTCGTGCGTATAGATGTCGCCGAGATGATCCTTCGAGACCTTGCCGAAATAGGCCGCACGCCCGCCGAAGGAGGCGACGCCGGCGGCCGTGTTTCCCGCCGATCCGCCAGAAGCCTCCAGCGCCGGCCCCATGCGCGAATAGAGCAGTTCGGCGCGCTGTGCGTCGATCAGGTTCATCGCGGCCTTGATGATGCCGTTGGTTTCTAGGAAACCCTCGTCGCACTGGGCGATGATGTCGACGATGGCGTTGCCGATGCACAGGACGTCGTATTGGCTCATTCGGCTTCCTTTAGGGCATTTTCGGGCGAAGTGAACGTCGGTTCGCGTGGGGGAAATGCGATGGACAAAGAGCTGGCCGGCGTTGCGCCGGCCGCGAGCGGTTCTAGCCGCTCCATCCGCTTTTGCAACCCTCGGGATTACCGCAGCAGGAAACCCATGCCGAGGTCGTCGCCGTCCTCCAGCGTGAACTCGGCCTTGCCCGAATAGAAGGCGCGGCCGCCGACGCGCGCGACGATCGCCTCGCGGTCGCCGGCTTTTGTCTGGCGTGCCACCGACCCGGTGAAGAGGGAGCCGGCTATGCTCTCGAAGGCGCGGGTCTCGCCGATCTTGATCTCGCCCTTGGCATGCATGGCCGCCAGCCGCGCGGTGACTCCCGAGCCTGTCGGGGACCTGTCCACCTCGGCGTCGGCGAAGACGCAGACGTTTCGGGTCGGCTCACCCTTGCCGTCGCCGCCGTCGGTCAGGATGGAGCCGTAGAGGAAGGCGAGGTCGGCATGGTCGGGATGCGACAGCGGGAACCCGGCCTTCAGCGCCTCGGTCAGCGCCGTCGCCGCATCGACGAAGTCGCGCACCCTGTCGCGGCCGAACGCCAGCCCGAACTGCCGGCAGTCGGCCAGCGCGTAGAACGCGCCGCCATAGGCCATGTCGAAACGGATGGCGCCGTGGCCTGGAAGATCGACGGTCCTGTCGCCGGCGAACAGGAAGGCCGGCACGCTCTCGAACGACACAGAGGCCGCCCTGCCGTCCTTTATCTCGACGGAGGCGACGACAAGGCCGCACGGCGCCTCGATGTTGACGGTCGTCACCGGCTCGACGGCTTGCACCAGCCCCTGGTCCACCGCATAGCGGCCGAGCGCGATGACGGCATGGCCGCACATGGTCGAATAGCCTTCATTGTGCATGAACAGCACGGCGAGGTCGGCGCCCGGCAGGTCCGGCTCGACCAGCAGCGCGCCGTACATGTCGTAATGCCCGCGCGGCTCGAACATCAGCAGCCTGCGCAGATGGTCGAGATTGTCTCTCACATAGGCGCGCTTTTGAAGGATCGTGCCCTTGGGGATCGGCGGATAGCCGCCGGTGACGATCCGCACCGGCTCGCCGCCGGTGTGCATGTCGGTGACGGTCAGCGGGGCCATCATCTGGAGAACAGGCCCTGAAGCTCGCCGAACGGGAGCGCATCGTCCATGAAGGTGAAGGTTCCGCGGTCGAGGATTTCCCGGGCCGCGCGGTTGACGGCGCCGAACATCGCCTGCGTCAGCCGCGGCCCGAGCGAGATGCGCTTGATGCCGGCCTTCGCCAGCCGATCGATCGAGGCGTCGCGCGGCGCGATCACGCTGACCGGCTTGCCGACCGCTTGGCAGATCGTGGCAAGCGTCGCCTCGTCGGCGATGCCTGGCGCGAACAGCACGTCCGCGCCCGCCTTGTCGAAAGCCTGAAGGCGCCGGATCGTGTCGTCGATATCGGCGCGGCCGTGCAGGAAATTCTCGGCGCGCGCGGTGAAGACGAAATCGCGCTTCAGCGAGCGCGCCGCCTCCACCGCCGCCGCGACACGCTCGACGGCATGCGAAAAATCGTAGATCGGCCTGCCGTCGTCTCCGGAGAAATCCTCGATCGAGCAGCCGGCGAGGCCCGCAGCTTCGGCCGCGAAGATGGTTTCGGCAGCACTTGTCGCGCTGTCGCCTTTGCCCTTTTCGAGATCGGCGGACACAGGCACGCCGACCGCGGCCGCCATGTCCTTGCAATGGGCGATCATCGCCTCGAAGCCGACCGCGCCGTCGGCGAGGCCCTGTGAGAAGGCAAAGCCCGCGCTGCTGGTCGCCAGCGCCTTGAATCCTGCCTTCTCCAGCCAAAGCGCCGTGCCGATATCGGACGGATTCGGCATCACGAACGTCGCGGCATGGAGATCGCGAAAGGCTTTGCCCTCGTCCATGAAACGGCTCCTGTCGTCATCCTCTTCGGGTGCGTCGAAACGCGGTCGTTCCTAGGTTAGACGCCGGCCTCCGGCCGTGCAAACGAATGCCATTGGCTCAGATCACGCTCCTGTCAAAACAGGACCGCTGCCAAGCGCGGCATCGGCGCTTTCGATGTCAGGCCGCGAGCAGCGCCTCGGCGGTCCGCTCGTCGGTGATCAACCCGTTGACCAGATGACGCCTGACTGCTGCGAGGATGCCAGGGAGCTTGCGCTCGCCCATCGCCAGCGCGACCACCAGCGATTTCTCGCGTGACGGCAATGGTGCGGAAGCAACCCGTTCGTTGGTCATGTTCTCGATCAGCCGGCCCTCGCGATCGTAAACCCGACCGATGATCTCGGCGATCGCGCCGGCCTTCTGCAGCTCTTTCAGCTCGCTTTCCGAAATGAAGCCGTCCTCGTAGAGCGGCGCCTTCGGCCCGAGATCGCCGATGCCGACGAAAGCAACATCGGCCCGTGCGGCCAGTTCTAGGGTCGGCTGGATCATCGGTTGGGCAAGCAACGCATCACGCTCCTGGCGGGAGGAGGCGATCACCGGCAGCGGCATCGGGAAGGATCGCGCCTTGATGCGGTCGGCCATGGTGAAGATGACGTTGTAGAAGGCGGCCGAACCGTCCGGAGAGATGTTGCCCGTCAGCGACACGACCTTGTGCTGTGGGCATTCCATCGGCGGCAGTTGTTCGATCGCCGTCTTCAGTGTGCGGCCGGTGCCGATGGCGAGCACGACCGGCTCGGGCTTGCGCAGCCAGCGCTCGATCTCCGCCGCGGCTGCTTCCGCGACGCCGGTCGTGGTCGAGGACGAGCCTGGGTCGGAGGGCACCACCTCCGCCATGGCGAGCGAAAAACGCGTGCGCAGCCGCTCGGCGAGGTCCATGCAGTTGGCGATCGGATGATCGACACGTACGCGGATCAATCCTTCCGACATGGCCAGCGACACCAGCCTTTGCGCGGTCTGTCGCGAAATGCCGAGCTTGGCGGCGATCTGGTCCTGCGTATTGCCGGCGACGTAATAGAGCCAACCGGCGCGGGCGGCTTCGTCGCGCCGCGTGCTTGTGCTGTCCTGGCGTGCGTTCATGCCGCTTTATCCTCCAGCGCCTATTTCGCAGCAAATGCTGGAATGCGCAATTGTCTATCCAAAAGGGCAATTGTTCGCATGGATCGGGTATCGGGTTTTTGCCGAGGCGCGCAAGAGCTGTTTCAATTCGCCGCGCGAATGCTCTATGAGACGGTGTAGAGAATGAGCTGCTCCAGGAGGAGCGGCCCAAGGGAGTTGCGATGACGCCGAGAGCCGTTTTCTGGGACATGGACGGGACGCTGACCGACAGCGAGCCGCTGCACGACGCTGCCCTCGTTTCGGCCATGCGGAGCGTCGGCCTGACGCCGCCGTCCGATCTGCACGCGCGCGTTCTCGGCCAGACCGCCGCCTGCGTCTACGCAATGATGCGCGACGAGTTCGGCCTGGACATGCCGTTCGACCGCTGGATCGCGCTCAAATACGATTATTACCTTTCCCATGTGGATGGTCTGAAACCGAGACCGGGCGCGCTCGAGATTTTCCGCGAACTGAAGGCGCGCGGCGTCGCGCAGGCGGTCGTCTCCAATTCGGATCGGTTGATCGTCGACGCCAATCTGCGCGCCGTCAGCCTGTCCTATGCCGGCATGAAGACCGTCAGCCGCAACGATGTACGGGAGGGCAAGCCGCATCCCGAACCGTTCCTGCGCGCCGCATGGCTCGTCGGCGTCGATCCGGCCGACGCCGTTGCGATCGACGACAGCGTTACCGGGGCGAGCGCGGGCCTCGCCGCCGGGATGAAGACCGTGTTCTGGCCCGAGCGTTCCGGCATGAAGGGTCCCGACGGCGCTCTCGTCGCCGACAGCGCCGAACAACTGAGGGCCATGCTGGGCCTTTGAGGCGGGGTCTCGAAGACGGAACCGCTGCGCCATAGTCGAGGCCGTAGTCTCCCTTCGCTCTCCGGCATGATCGACACCGCCTCCAGTCCCTGCTGTCGCCGCCGGATCGCCAATGCGGGCGGTCCGTCCGGCCGAGTCAGGGAGAAAACCCTTCAATACCGAGAATGATGAAGCCGATGCCTATCAGGAGGCAGAGCGGCGAATAGAGACGCATGTCCAGCCGCGCGAAAGGCTGCTGGGGCGCAAGCGCCCGCCACCACGGCGTGAAGCCGGCAAGGCCGCGCCCAAGGAAAACGAGGCCGATCAGCACGGCGGTGGCCGCCAGCCCCGGCTGTGCGAACGGCGTGGCGAAGACGCCTTCCAGCGCCACCGGCCACAGCGTGGCGAGCGCCAGGCAGGCGGCCACCGCGAAGGCCGCAGCGGGCGAGGGCATCTCCTCAACGTCCTTGAAGCCGACGACGGCACGCGCGCAGGACGCCGGGTCGCGCCCCGGCCAGACGCCGCCGATCGCCCAGTAGACGTGCAGCGCGGTGATCAGGAGCAGGATCGTGGACAGGGCGTAGGCGAGTGCGGTCATGAACGGAACAATCTCGAATATCGTATTGCGGAGCATCGCCGCCATCACGGCGACAAGGATAGCTCGTTTCCGTCCCCTCCGGCAGTCAGAACCTGACGACCGCCTGTAACGGATTCGGGAGGTAGCGCGTGCAGCTTCGGTCGTGCTTGGCCCGCGGCCTCAGGCATGGTTGTGTCCGTAATGCGGGTCCCCCGGCAGGCGGCCGTGCGCATCGCGCTCGCCGTCTCCATGACGATGGTCATGGTGCCCGTGCCCATGATCGTGCCCATGTCCGTGGTCGTGCTCTGAATGGATGCGGCGCAACGGCTCGAAAGGCGTGGTGGTTTCATTCACCTCGGCGCCCAGTCCTTCCAGCATAGCCTTGATGGCCATCATTTCCTTGGGATGATCGCGCAGTATCAGGATGCGATCGGCGAAGATCGCCGCCGCGAGATGCCGGTTACCGACGTGCCAGGCGAGTTCGGCCAGATGGACGGCGTCGCCGGCGCGCACCTCCAGCACCTCTTCCTCCGCGGCCACGATCTCGACCTGCCGCCCGTCTTCCAGCACCAGCCGGTCGCCTTGGCCGAGCGTCGCCGGTTCGGTGAGATCGACGAGGATGCGCTCGCCGTTTTCCAGCGGCAGCGCGCGCCGGCGCAGGTGCCGCTCGTCATGCGCGAGAATGGCGCGGCCGGCGGGCGCGGTGCCGTCCGCCTCGGCGGCGCGCAGCATCGATGTCGCGCGCGGGAACTTGGTGAAGTCGGTCTGCATGGTGAATTTCAAGGGGAACTCCTCGGGCGGTCCGGTCGCCGCGGTTCAGATGATGGTGTCGAAAAGCCGGAATATCCACGAAATCTGGTAGATCAGCGCGCCCGTCACGAACAGGGCGTGATAGCGCCAGTCGCGAACGGCGATGGCCGCGATGCACAGCGCCACCATGACCGGCGTGCGCATCCAGTATTCGTTATCGAAGCGAGCGAAATAGTCCCGGCCCTTCAGCAGGGTATCGACGATATCGAGCAGGTAGGTCAGCGCCAGCAGGCCGAAGAACCAGGCCCGCCGCGCGTAGAAGAATTCCTCGTAGCCGCGATAGTCCAGCATGGAGTCGGGAAACAGCAGCGCGCACATCAGGAACAGCGTAATGGCGTAGAAGACGACGAAGACGTATTTGCCGAACGTCCAGTCGGTGACGACGTAGAGGTCGATCTCCCACCACCAGAAATGCACCAGCATCAGCAGCAGCATCGCCACCCAGGCGAGATGGATTGGATAGAGCGGATATTGTCTGGGATGCTGGATGATGCGCGCCACGCCCGAGAGCAGCCGCGTGACGCCGAGGCCGATCACCATGCCCATGACGATGCGGATATGCGGGAAGATGTCGTGGGCGGAGAGGGGCGCTTGGTCCATGCGTCGAGATCGCCGTCGCTGGCGATATTGTTGGTCAAGCGGACATTAGAACAGAAAAAACCGCCGCGCCATCGGCACCGTCGAGCGCCTGCCGATACCGGCGCGGGTGTTTCCATCGCGGTGCGGACCGGTCGGGAACTCCTAGAAGCTTTTGCCGTCGACTTTCTTCGGATCGAGCGCGTCGGGGTCGACCCCTTCGAGGGTGCGGGCGTTGACGGCGACCATCTTCCTGCCGTCCGGCGTCGTCGCGCGGGCGAACGACTGGATGCCGCAGACCTTGCAGAAAAGGTGATGGATGGTGTTGCGGTTGAACAGATATTCCGTCAGTTCGCCTTCGCCTGACATGAGCTCGAAACGGTCTTCCGGCGTGAAGGCCAGGATCGAGCCCAGCCGGCCGCAGCGCGAGCAGTTGCAGCTGACGGTCTCGTCGAGATCGACTGTCGCTTCGTAGCGGACCGCGCCGCACTGGCAGCTTCCCGAATAGGCTTTGGCGACCATCTTTTCCTCCTCGTCAATCGATCGTCACAGTCGTCGGCATGATCGCTCAGGAACCATGCCGGCGACAGGCCGTTTTTTCCCCGAACGCACGGATGTATTACCCGGCTAGCGAAAGGAGCAGATTCTTGACCGCCACCGCAAGACGAATTCTCACAGCGATCGTGCTGGCCGCTGCCAGCGCAGCGCCGGTTGGCGTCACCTCGGCGGTCGCGCAGAGCCTCGACGGCAAGACGGTCGACAACATCGTCGGCTCCGACGTCAAGCAAGACGAAGCGACGGCCTCGGCGAAAGAGGGCAGGGTGCTGGCGGCGATCGACCGGACGGCGGACAATATCGGCACCGTCCGCAAGACCTCGAATGTCGATCAGGTCGATATCGTCTTCCTCAGCGACACCGCGCGCAGCGAAGGCGGCCCGCCGCCGCGCATCGCCGAGAAGATCGAGGAGCATCGCGACGAAGTCGCCGAACTTCGCCAGGAGATCGAGGCCAATGCGCTGCTCTATCACGCCATCGATTCGCGCCGTGTGCTGATGGGTGACGTGCTTGCCGTCGAGTTCGAGGACGGGGCGCGGAAGGTGGTTGTCTACGCCGCCGCGAAGCCGACTCCGTAACGGCCGCGAAGGTGGGGTCTGCCGCTTCACTGCTTTTGTCGCCTGCCGGCGGCACCCTTGGCCGGCGTTTGCCGGAAAGCGACCGATAGGCTTTCGCGGACTTGCCTGCCGGGATTTCGGTTTCTATACAGGACTGGCCTGCCGGATGCAGCGTCGAGGGGGACGCCCGATCCGGAACGGGAATGGAGGCGGGGCGCCAGCGCGTCATCGACAGGAAGTTTGCGTCGGAAAGGGAGCGAATGGCTGACGAACTGGCACGGGACATCATCGCGAAGATCGCAGCGCATGCCGAGAACGGCGGCCAGGAGATCACCACGAGCACGGAACTGTCAGCGCTGGGCATTCATTCGCTGGAACTCACCGAGATCATCTTCGACCTCGAAGAGGCCTACGGCATCGAGATCGAGATGAACACGGTCGATGCCTGGAGCAATCTGAAGAACGTCGGCGACATCGTCGAAGCGGTACGCGCCCTGATCGCCAAGAAAGCCTGAGCCGCCCATGCGCCGGCGCGTCGTCATCACCGGCCTCGGCGGCATTTGCGGCCTGGGCGTCGACGTCGACGCCATCTGGCGGGAGATGCGGGCCGGCCGCTCGGCCATAGGCGAAATCACCACGACGCCCCTGCATGAACTCAAGGTCCGCGTCGGCGCGGAAATCAAGGCCCTGCCGGAGCACGGCATCGATCGCAAGCGGCTCGTCACCATGGACCGCTTCAGCCTGCTGGCCGTCATTGCGGCGGGCGAGGCGATCAGCCAGTCCGGCCTGACCGTCTCCGAAGACAATGAAAGGCGCGTCGGATCCGTGGTCGGAACCGGCATCTTCGGCGCCCGGACGACAGAGGAGAATTATCGCGGGCTGTTCATCGAGGGGCGCGGCCGCGCCGACGTGTTCTCCGTCCCGCGCATCATGCCCGGAGCCCCGGCTGGACAGGTCAGCATGAACTATCGCCTGCGCGGGCCGGTGTTCGGCGTCACCTCCGCCTGCGCTTCGGCCAATCACGCGATCGCGCTGGCCGCAGACCAGATCAGGCTCGGCCGCGCCGACGCCATGCTGGCCGGCGGCACCGACGCGCCGCTTGTCTATGGCGTGCTGAAGGGGTGGGAGGCACTTCGGGCGCTCGCCAGGGAAACCTGCCGGCCCTTCTCCGCCGACCGGGACGGGCTGGTGATCGGTGAAGGCGCCGGCATGGCGGTGCTGGAAACCTATGAACATGCGACGGCGCGGGGCGCGCCGATCCTGGCCGAGCTTGCAGGCGCCGGCATGTCGGGAGACGCCACCGATATCGTCGCACCGACGGTCGACGGGCCGGCCGCGGCGATGATGGCCTGCCTGGCCGACGCCGGGTTCAATCCCGAGGACGTCGACTATGTCAACGCGCACGGCACCGGCACCAAGGCCAACGACCAGATCGAGACGGCGGCGATCAAGCGGGTTTTCGGCGATCATGCCTACAAGCTGTCGGTGTCCTCGACCAAGTCGATGCACGCCCATTGCATGGGCGCGTCTGGCGGGCTGGAGATGATCGCCTGCGTCATGGCGATGCGCGACGGACTGGTTCCGCCCACGGCCAACTATCGCGAGCCCGACCCCGAATGCGACCTCGACGTGACGCCGAACGTTGCGCGCGAGCGGCCGGTGCGGACGGCGCTGAGCAACGCCTTCGCCTTCGGCGGCACCAACGCCGTGCTGGCGTTCAGGGCGGTTTGAGCGATCGTCGTCGATTGCCTCTCTTGAAGGGGACCAGTCGCCGCCTTAGCTTCTGCGTCCCGCCTTGAGTGCCGATTACCCTTTCCAAGGACCGCCAGATGACCGACTTTTCCGACTTTCCGATCACGAAGCGCTGGCCGGTACGGCATCCCGACCGCCTGCAGCTCTATTCGGCGCCCACGCCGAACGGCGTGAAGGCATCGATCATGCTGGAGGAGATCGGCCTGCCCTACGAGGCGCACTACATCGACATCGGCAAGGACGAGAGCTGGACGCCCGAATTCCTGGCGCTCAATCCCAATGGCAAGATCCCGGCGATCCTTGATCCCGAAGGCCCGGGCGGCAAGCCGCTCGCTTTGTTCGAATCCGGGGCGATCCTGCTCTATCTGGCCGAGAAGACGGGCAAGCTTCTCCCGGGCGACGCGGCTGGGCGCTACGAGACCATCCAATGGGTGTTCTTCCAGATGGCCTTCATCGGACCGATGTTCGGCCAGCTGGGGTTCTTCCACAAGTTCGCCGGCCGCGAGATCGCCGACAAGCGGCCGCTGGACCGTTACCGCAAGGAGTCGCGCCGGCTCATCGGCGTTCTGGACGGCCGCCTAGATGGCCGCGACTGGATCATGGGAGACGACTACACCATCGCCGACGTTTCGATGCTCGGCTGGGTGCGCAACCTGATCGGCTTCTACGAGGCGCGCGACCTGGTCGGCTTCGACGATTTTCCGAAAGTCGCTGCATGGCTGGAACGTGGCCTGGCGCGTCCTGCCGTCCAGCGTGGGCTGGCCATCCCGGCAAAACCCTGATCTGCCACAACCTGGCTCGCCAATCTTGAGCGGCGGCCTATTTCGGCTTTGAACGGTCCTTCGGTCCCTTGACGGAGGAGGCCAGCGACGCCGCTCCCTTTGCCGCGACCACGACGGCGCCGGCGGCGACGTTCACTGCGGCTTTCGCGCCGCGCGCCACTTTCGTACCGATGGAATCGTCACCCGAGCCCACCCTGGCGGCGGGAGCCTTGCCCACGGACTTGCCGCCGTCTGCCTTCGCGGTGATCCTGGGCGCAGCCTTGACGGCAGCCGGGCTGACCTTCTTCGGCGCGGCCTTGCCGAAAGCCGGCTTCGCGTCCTTGGAACGTTCCGCTATGGCCGGACCCGCGCCGGCCTTCGCCTGTGTCATCTTGGCAGCCTTCGTTTTGGCGGAGCCGCTCTTGGTCGCCTTGGAGGCGCTCTTGCCTGCGCCGGGGGCGGGTTTCTTCGTCGTGCTTGCCATCGGAGTCCCTCGTTCGGGCAAAATCGCCGCTTCGCGATAACGATTCGAGGCGGCCGAGGTTCCTGACGCATATCTCCAGGAAGCGTTCACCGGTTCTGGATATAGATCAGCCATCTTCCACAATCAGGTCGGCCTCGCGCCGCCGGGCCAGAACCCGTTCGATGTTGGGCAGGTCGTTCGAGGCGATCCAGGCAAGCGCGTCGGCCTCGCTCTTGCCGTGATCGTGCCAGCGTTGCCGCAGCCGCCGTTCCAGTTCCGCGCGCGGCACGTCGATGAAGATGGTGAAGTCGAAAAGCGGCGCGAGCCGCGACCAGGGGTCCTCGTCGAGCAGAAGGTAATTGCCCTCGACCAGGATGAAGCGGGTATCGGAGCCGACGACCTCGGCGGCGGCGCGGGACAGCTCCATGTTGCGGTCGAAGACCGGGATGGCGATATCCGGCTCGCCGGCGTGGATGCGTTTCATCAGCGTCTCGAAGCCGGCGAAATCGAAGGTCTCGGGCGCCCCCTTGCGCCCGCGCAATCCGCGCCGCTCGAGGATGATGTCGTCGAAATGGAAGCCGTCCATCGCAACGACTTCGGCGCTGCCTTCGGGCAGCACGTCGCGCAAGGCGGCCGACAGGGTCGACTTGCCTGCCCCTGGCGGCCCGGCGATGGCGACCACGAAACGTCCGGCCTTGCCGGCGCGCTTGAAGATGGCTGCTGCGATATGGGCGATCTCTGACATGGCATCGTCTCCGCTCGCGCCATTCTGTCTTGGCGCGGCCGGAAGTTCAAATGGCGGATTTCATGTCTTCCGAAACCGCATGGGCGTTTGCCCGATTCCGCCGTCGCGCACCCCCACCCCTAACCCCTCCCCACAAGGGAGGGGGACTTTGCGGCCATGTTGCAACTCGCCAAGGCTGGAAATCTTTGTCGAAACGGCCGCGTCAGCGTCTCCCTCCCCCTTGTGGGGAGGGGACAGGGGTGGGGGTGCGCGACGGCAATATGGAAGAACTTTTAGTTTTCCACGCCCTTCAGGAAGCCGTCGGCGAACGGCAATTCGCGCGTGGTCCCGCCCTGCCAGCCCAGCCTGAGCTGTCCCGTCTCCACCGTCACCGTATCGGGCGGATCGCCGGCGGCGTCGGTCGCGCCGATCACCTGCCGGATCGCCACGCGTCGACCCTCGGCCAGTTCGAACGTCGTCGCGATGCCTTCGCGTTTCAGCCAGTTGTCGCCGATGGAGGCGGCATGACCGATCGCGGTGCGGCCGTCCTCGATGCCGATCACGCCGCGATGGCGGCCACTCCAGGGCGCGTAGTCGCGCCCGCCGTTGGAGATCCACAACATGGTGACCGGCAGCGTCGCCGGGTCCTTCAGCACCAGCACGACGTCGCGCTCGGCGCGCCGCGCCACCGCCGTCCAGCCGGGACCCGGATGATCGGCCTCGACGAGGGTGACGAAATCCTCGTGGCGCCGGTCCATGCGGTAATCGGTCAGGTCGATGGTGCTTCCGTCGGCCGCCGGAAACTCCGTCAGGTCCGGCGTGCATGCGGGATAGGCGAGCAGCGAGCGGCCGCGCGTGGGGTCCGGCTCCAGCGCCGTATCGGGCGTGGCGGCGAGCCGCTTCGGCGAGAAGGACAGGGTTCCACCCTCGCGCATGACCGTCATGGCGTGATGGGCGACGGGAATGGCGCCAGCGCCGCCGATGAAGGCGTGCTCCTGGTAGAGGAAAGGATGACCGTCGCGCAGCGTCAGGATTTTTTCGACGGTCGCGCCCATCACGGTACGCCTGAGACGGAACCGCGCCCGCCTGCCAGCGTCTATTGCCGCCTCTTCCACGAGATCCCATGCGCTGTTCGCCGTCCAGCCGTGCAGCGGCGCAGCCTCCACATCCGCGGCCGAGAACGGCGCGCACAGGAAGTCGCCGGACAACCGAGTCACGCCGTCTGGCAGGCCGGGCGGCAGGCTTTCGGGTGGCTCATCGAGCCACGGTGCGTGGTGCAGCGGCCTCAGAGTCCGCTCCTCCGTCTCGATGGCGAGATCGGCCAGATGGCCGACGCTGCAATCTACCGAAACCGAGATTCCCTTTGCCCTGATGGTAACCGTTTCCATGCGCATCCTCGAATCGCCGCTGCCAGAAGACCTGCCCGCGATCCGGCGCGCAAGGGCCTGGACCATGCCTTGTTCCGGCGCGCCTCTTGCCAAGTCGCCCGGTTTCAGGGACAAGCCGATCATCGCGCATGGCCGGCATTTTCCGATTCCATGCCGAAACGTGCGGCTTCCGGCAATTGCCGACGCGCCGCGAGGACAGGCGAAATGGCTGTTGTCGATGCCGGCGTGCGAGCGCCGGCTTACCTTTGGCGCTCTGAAATCAAGGCGACGCTGGCGCTCGCCTGGCCCATGGTTTTGACCAATCTCGGCCAGACGGCCATGACCGCTACCGACGTCATGATGATGGGACGGCTGGGCTCGCATACGCTCGCCTCAGGCGCGCTGGGCTCCAACCTCTACTTCATGGTGATGATCTTCGGCCTCGGCCTGATGCTCGCCACCTCGCCGATGATGGCTGTCGAGCTTGGCCGCAGGCGCCATTCCGTGCGCGACATCCGCCGCACCGTCCGCCAGGGCCTGTGGCTGGCCGTCTTCGTCTGCGTCCCGATCTGGCTGTTCCTGTGGAACGGCGAGCGCATCCTCCTGCTGATCCGGCAGGAGCCGGCGCTTGCGCATCAGGCCGGCATCTATCTGCGCTGGCTGCAATGGGCGGTGCTTCCCTTCTACGGCTATATCGTTCTGCGCTCCTTCATCTCGGCGCTGGAGCGGCCGGGCTGGGCGCTGGTGATCGTGTTCGCGGCCGTGGCCGCCAACGCCTGTTTCAACTGGGTGTTCATGTTCGGCCATCTCGGCATGCCGGCCATGGGCATCGCCGGATCGGGCTTCGCCACCACGCTGTCGTCGACGCTGATGTTCCTCGGGCTCGTCGTCGTCGTGCTGACGGAGAAGCGGTTCCGCCGCTACGTGCTGTTCGGGCGCTTCTGGCGTCCGGACTGGCCGCGTTTCTGGGGCCTGCTCAGGCTCGGCTTGCCGATTGCTGGCATCCTTGCCTTCGAGGTGACGATCTTCAATGCTGCGGCGCTGCTGATGGGGCTGATCGGCGCCGACCAGCTGGCCGCCCACGCCATCGCCCTGCAGATATGCTCGATCACCTTCATGGTGCCGCTGGGGCTCAACCAGGCGGCGACGGTGCGCGTGGGCCTGGCCTACGGCGCGGGCGACGGCGAGGGCGTGACCCGCGCCGGCTGGACCGCCTTCTGTCTCGGCGTCTCCTTCATGGCGCTGATGGCGCTGGTCATGCTGTTGTGGCCGCGGCCGCTGATCGGCGCCTTCATCGACGTTGCCGACCCCGCCAACACGCGGGTCATCGCGTTTGCCGTCTCCTTCCTCGCCTTCGCCGCTCTGTTCCAGATATTCGACGGCGCGCAGGCGGTGGCTTCGGGCATGTTGCGCGGCCTGCACGACACGACCGTGCCGATGATCTACGCGGCGATCGGCTACTGGGGCATCGGCCTGCCGCTCGGCGCGCTGCTGGCCTTCCGTTTCGGCTTCGCCGGCACAGGCATCTGGATCGGCCTCGCAAGCGGGCTGGCGGCGGTGGCGGTGCTGCTTCTGGCGCGCTGGCTGCGCCGCGACCGGCTTGCCGCAGCACCCGTTTTCGGTTGAGCTATCGCTCGGAACTCATCGCCCCGAGCAGCTTGCGGATGTCGCCGAAGGCGGCGATCAGGCCGAACACGACGGCCGCCACCGCGACGAAGAACACCGAGACCGACGCCATCGTCGGCGTGTAGCCGTAGCGCAGCGCGTTGAAGATCTTGATCGGCAGCGTCTCGGTGGTGAAGCCGATCGTCATGTAGGCGACGATGTATTCGTTGAGCGACAGCACGAAGGCGAAGGCGTAGCCCGAGACGAGGTAGGGCAGGATCAGCGGCAGCACCACGGTGCGCGCCACAGTGCGGTCGTCCGCGCCCATCGTGGCGGCCGCCTCGACCAGCGAGCGGTCGATGGACGCGAAGCCGAGCGACAGCGTCACCAGCGGCAGGGTGACGAAGAAGATCGCGTGGCTGACGATCGCCGTGAAGAACTGGCCGAACAGGCCGAGCGTCGCCCAGAACGACAGGAAGCCGAGCGCGGTGATGACCGGAGGCAGGATGAACGGCGCGAGCCCGAGGACCCGGAAGATATTCGTCCACGGCGCGATGCGTCGCCACAGGAACCAGGCGAGCGGCAGCGCGATCGCCACCGCCAGCGCCGCCGAGCAGACCGCCAGCGTCAGCGAATGGATCAGCGCCGCGCGCCATTCCGGATCGGTGAAGATCTGCGCGTACCAGGAAAGCGAGAACCCTTTCGGCGGGAAGGTCAGATCCTGCTTCTCGTTGACCGAGACGCCGGCCACGACGATCAGCGGCGCCGCGAGGAATAGCGCGACGGTGAGAAAATAAAGGCGGCGCAGCCAGGTCATGCCGCGTTCTCCCGGCGGCCCACGAGCAGGGTGAGACCGACCAGCGCGAGCGAGATCAGCACCAGGAACACCGCCATCGCCGCCGCGAAGGGCATGTTCGACTGGTAGATCGCCTGGTCGGTGATCAGGACGGACAGCGTCCATTGCTGGGGCCGACCGAGGATCTGCGGCAGCAGATAGGAGCCGAGCGCGAAGACGAAGACCATGATGAGCGTCGCCACGATCGTGTTGCGCAACGCCGGCACCACGACGTTCAGGAAAGCCCGCACCGGCGAGGCGCCGAGTGTGCGCGCGGCTTCGGTGAGCGTTGGGTCGAGCCGCACCAGCGCGGGGTAAAGCACCAGGATCGTATAGGGCAGCGCCTGATAGACCATGCCGGTCAGCACCGCGCCGAGCGAAGGCAGCAGCGCCACCGGCTGGTCCATCAGCCCGACCGCGACCAGCAGGTTGGTGATGCCGGCCGTGCGCGACAGCAGCGTCGACCACGAAAAGCCGATGATGACCTCCGACAGCGACAGCACCGACATCAGCCCGACCAGCCACAGGATCTGCACCCTGCGCGGGCGCCTGGTCAGGAGATAGGTGAAGGGGAATGCGATGACGACGCAGCACACGGCCACTCCGACGGCCAGCATCAGCGAGAAACCGAGCACCTCGCCGAAGAAGGCGGACAGGAACCGCTCGTAATTGTCGATGACGAAGTCCGGCTTGTAGAAGCCGGCCGGGTCGCGCTTGAAGAATGAAACCGCCACCATGGTCGAGAACGGCACCACGAAGAAGACGATCAGCATCAGCGCCGGAAAGGCCAGCGGCGCATAGTCGGCAGCGCTGCGCGGCGGCTCGCGTCTCATGGGAGGCAATCCCCTCTTCTTTCGCCCCGTTTACGGTAAGGCAATCGCATATGGCGCTCCACCCCCACCCCTAACCCCTCCCCACAAGGGGGAGGGGGACTCTTGCGGCAGCGCCACGACATAGAAACCTTGGCAATTTCGCACGCAAAGGCGGCGGCAGCCTCCCCCTCCCCCTCCCCCTTGTGGGGAGGGGTTAGGGGTGGGGGTGTGCGGCGGCCGGAATGGGGGACATTCCATATGCAATCGCCCTGCCGTGAACGGGGCGAAGACAGCCCTTTACCGCCGCCGCTCATGCCTTCACCACAACGCAGCTTTCGGCTGGCAGCAGCACGCCGACCGTCTGCCCGACCTGCACTTGCGGCCGCTCGCGTGGGGTCGCGACGGCGGTGATCGTCGCCCCGCCGGCCTCGACGAAGGTTTCGATGGTGCCGCCGAGGTCGCGCACGAAGGTCACCGTGCCGTCGAGCGTGCCCTGGCGCGGCGCCGTCAGGCGTATGTCCTCCGGGCGGATGGAGACCGAGGCCTTCGCCATACCGGACGGCAGCGACAGGTCGGCCACGGCCGCGCCGAGCACTGTCACTCGTCCCGCGCTGTCCAGTTCGGCCGGCAACAGGTTGGTGATGCCGATGAAATCGGCGACGAAGGCGTCGGCCGGCTTGCGATAGATCTCGATCGGCGGCGCGGCCTGCAGGATCCTGCCCTTGCCCATCACGACGACGAGGTCGGCCATCGTCATCGCTTCGCGCTGGTCGTGGGTGACGACGATGGTGGTGACGCCGAGCCGCTGCTGCAACTGCCTCAGTTCCACCTGCATGGCCTCGCGCAGCTTGGCGTCCAGCGCAGATAGAGGCTCGTCGAGCAGGAACAGTTTCGGCGACAGCGCCAGCGCGCGGGCGATCGCGACGCGCTGGCGCTGGCCGCCGGACAGTTGCGTCACCGGCCGGTCGGCGAAGCCGGGCAGATGGATCATCGCCAGGAGTTCGTCCACGCGCTTGCGCTGCGCCTCCTTCGAGGCACCACGGATGCGCAGCGCATAGGCGATGTTCTGCCCCACGGTGAGGTGCGGGAACAACGCCAGCGACTGGAACACCATGCCGAGGTCGCGCTTGTGGGTCGGCAGCGCCGTCATGTCGGCGCCGTCGAGCGCGATCGAGCCGGCGCTCGGCTCCTCCAGGCCCGCGATCATGCGAAGCAGCGTTGTCTTGCCGCAACCGGACGGGCCGAGCAGGCACACGAACGTGCCGTGCGGGACGGCCAGCGTGACGTCATCGACGGCGGTGAAGTCGCCGAAGCGTTTGGTGACGGCATTGATCGACAGGCCGGACATCTATGATCCTCGGACTACCCGCCGCTTCGCGGCAGGGCAATTGCATATGACGCTGCACCCCACCCCTAACCCCTCCCCCTTGGGAAGAGGAGGACTTTGAGGCGATCCTACAGCATGCCGACATAAATGATTCTATGTGGACCGCTGACGCCGGCGTCTCCCTCCCCCTTGTGGGGAGGGGACAGGGGTGGGGGTATCAGCCGCAATTTCACTCGAAATTGTCATATGATCCGCCGCCATGCAGGGGGAAGGCGACTGCTCACCCGACGATCAGTTCGGTCCACTTCTGGTTAATCTCGTCGGCCTTCGACGTATAGAGGTCGTAGCGCGGGATGATCGGCTCGATGTCCGACGAGACCGCCGCGAACTCTTCCGGCTTCAGGTCGAGCACGTCCTTCTTCAGGGTCGGCTGGGTGCCGACCTTGCGCGACATCAGCCCCTGGATCGACGGCTGGCTCATATAGTCGATGAAGGCGTGTGCCTCGTCGACCTTCTTGGAAGCGCGCGACAGGCACCAGTTGCCCGAATCCTGGATGCCGCCTTCCTTCGGGAAGGTCGAGCGCACATGGAAGCCGTCGGCGACGGCCAGCCCGGTGACGTCGTGATAATACTGGCCCATTGGGATTTCGCCCGATTTCAGCGCCTGCTCGAACTGCGCCTCGTCGCGATACCAGAGCCGCACGTTCGGCTTGACCTCGGCGAGCTTGGCGAAGGCCTTGTCGAGCCCGTCGTCGGTACTGAGCGCATCGGTGCCGCCCATGAACGTCTTGGCCGTCACTTCCAGCAGGAAGGAGTTGGAGGCGAGCGCCAGCAGGCCGAGCTTGTCCTTCTTGTCGTCCTCCCACAGCGCCGCCCAGGAGGTCGGCGCCTCCTTGAAGACGTCGGTGTTGGAGACCAGCGTGATCCACCATGCCACCGCGCCGATGCCGGCGACGCGCCCGTCCGGATATTTGTTGACGAAGCGCGGCAGCAGGTCGCCGTAATGCTTGAACTTCGAGGTGTCGAGCGGCGTCCACAGTTCCGTCGACTGGCCCTTCAGCGTCGTCGTCTGCGACATCATGGAAAGGTCCGCCGGCGCCTGTCCTGCCTTGGCCGCCTGTTCGAGCTGCACCAGCCAGGCTTCGCCCGTCGGCTCGGCCACCGATTCGACGGCGATGCCGGTCGCCTTGGTGAATTCGGGAAAGATGTGGGTGTCGAACGACTTCTTGAAATAGCCGCCATAGACGCCGACCTTGAGCGACTTGTCCTGCGCCCTCAGCACCGCAGGCATGGCGAGTATGCCTGCGGCAGCGATTCCGGCGCCGAGCGCGGTTCTGCGGCTGAGCTTGCGCTGCATGAATTCTTTCATTGCCGTTCTCCTTGCAGTCCGGTTTTTGCCGGGTTCCCGTTTGTTGCAGTCTATCCTTTTTTTCGCGTCAGCGTGCCTTCGCTTTCAGCGCCGGGCTGAACACCATAAGGCTGAGGATTTCGAAAAGCACCTGCGCGCCGGCCTGCGCCGTGTTCGTGGTGGCGTCGTATTGCGGCGCGACCTCGACGACATCGCCGCCGATAATGTTCAACCCCTTCAGTCCGCGCAGCAGGTCGAGCGCCTCGCGTGTCGTCAGGCCGCCGATTTCCGGGGTGCCGGTGCCCGGCGCGAAGGCGGGGTCGAGGCTGTCTATGTCGAAGGAGAGATAGGTCGGCCCGTCTCCGACGATCGCGCGCGCCTTCTCGATGATTGCGGGGATGCCTATGCCGGAAATCTCCTCGGCATGGATCACCGTCATGCCGGATTCATAGGAGAACTCCCACAGATATTCCGACGCGCCGCGAATGCCGATCTGGATGGTGCGGGTCGGGTCGAGCACGCCGTCGAGCACGGCGTTGCGGAACGGCCCGCCATGATGGAACTTGGTCTGGTCGAACGCGCCGCCGGTGTCGCAATGCGCGTCGATGTGGATCATGCCGACGGGGCGTTGCCCGCCGACCGCCTTGAGGATCGGATGGGTGATCGAATGGTCGCCTCCGACCGACAGTGGGATGACGCCGGCATCGACGATCTGGGTCAGCCGCTTCTCGATGTCCTCATGGCTGAGTTCCAGCCGGTAGCGGCTGCGGAACGGCACGTCGCCGATGTCTGCGACCTTGAGCTCATAGGTCGGCGCGCAGTCGAGCACGTGGTTGTAGGGGCCGATGCGCTCGATGGCGCGCAGGGCGCGCGGCCCGAAGCGCGAGCCGTTGCGGTTGGTCACGCCGAGGTCCATCGGCACGCCGATCATCGCCACCTGTAGGTCGCCGAAATCGGGGTTCTCGGCGGCGACCTCGCGCAGCGGCGCGGCGAGGAAGGTCGGAATGCCGGAGTAGGGCGCGACGCGCGTGCCGCTCTTGGAGAATATCTTGTCGGCGACCCGGCGGAACTTCGGGTCGAACAACTCGCCGCCGTGGCTCTCGCCATATTTGGCCCGCAGCGCCTCGAGCTTGGAGTCGTCGAAGTCCATACGCAATTCCTCCACGCAAAGCCGCCTGCGTCCGATGACGATATCCGTGGCCCGCCGGCAATTATTCCGTCTTTATGCTTGTTTTCCCGGATTTTCGGAGAGGCGAAGTGGAAAAGCAATTGATATTGTTATAACTGCAGCTGTGAGGAAATCTCACAATCTTAGGGAGCCGCCCTTGCGCAAGCGCCTGCCGCCGCTCAATCCGCTGCGCGCCTTCGAGGCGACGGCGCGGCACGGGTCGCTGACCAAGGCGGCCGAGGAATTGAGCGTCACGCATGGCGCGGTCAGCCACCAGATCAAGGCGCTGGAGCAGTCGCTGGGGGTGAAGCTGTTCGAGCGCGCCGGGCAGCGGCTGAAGCCTACCCCGCACGGTGCCGAACTGCTGCCGGCGGTGTCGTCTGCCTTCGACGGCATCGCGGCGGCGGCGCTGAAACTGACGCGGCCGGCCTCCAGCGGCACCCTGTCGCTCTCCTGCGTGCCGGCCCTGCTGTCGCTGTGGCTGATCCCGCGGCTCGGAACCTTCGTCGCGCAATATCCCGATATCCAGCTCAACCTGACCGGTTCCAACGATCCGCAGAACATCCGCTCGGCGGAATTCGACCTGTGCCTGCTCTATGGCGACGGCAGGTGGAACGATTGCTGGATGCGCAGATGGTCGGGACTGGAACTCTTTCCGGTCGTCAGCCCGACGCTGGTGAACGCCCGTCCGCTGCGGTCGGTGCGCGATCTCGGCAATCATGTGCTGCTGCATGGCGACCACGGGCGCGAGTGGCACACCTGGCTGGCCGCCGCCGATGCGCTCGATCTGGAACGGGGGCGGCGACATCATTTCACCGACGCGCATCTGTCGATCGGGGCTGCGCTGCACGGCCATGGCGTGGCGCTGGGCGACACTGTCACCGCCAGCGGGCTGCTGGCACGCGGGCAACTGGTGGCGCCGTTCGGCCTTGCCGTTCCCGCAGTGGACGATTTCTACGTGGTCTGCCGCAACGAGATGAAATCGGCGCCGATCGTGCGCGTCTTCATCGACTGGCTGTTCGCGGAAAAGATGGAGGCGGATGGCCGGGGCGATCCGCTTGCCGGCGGCCGCATCGGTATGCGCCGGCGCGGGGCGGCGACGCGCTGACCGCGGGACGAGGCGGTGCGGTTTTTTCTATGCCAGGGCCGAAGCAGGCAGCGCTTCGGCGAAATCGATGCTATGAGGCCTGTCGCACAAGCCGGCGTCGCTGAAAACGAGGGTGGAACCGCATGGCCAGGACCGACATAGCGCGGCGGGTTTACAATCATGCCTGGAAGCTCGATCCGATCGTACGCAGCCTGCTCGACACGGATTTCTACAAGCTGCTGATGCTGCAGATGATCTGGGGCATGTATCCCAGGGTTAACGCCACCTTCTCGCTCATCAACCGCAGCGCGGTCCGCCTCGCCGACGAGATCGACGAAGGGGAATTGCGCGAGCAGCTCGATCATGCCCGCACGCTGCGCTTCTCCAAGAAGGAGATGATCTGGCTGGGCGGCAACACCTTCTATGGCCGCAAGCAGATATTCCATCCCGAATTCCTCGCCTGGCTGGAGGATTTTCGGCTGCCCGAATATCACCTGGAGCGGCGCGACGGACAGTATGAACTGACCTTCGCCGGCCCGTGGATGTACACCACGCTCTGGGAAATCCCGGCGCTGGCCATCATCAACGAGTTGCGCTCGCGCTCGGCCATGAAGGCGTTCGGTCCCTTCACGCTGGACGTTCTCTACGCCCGCGCCAAGGCCAGGATGTGGGACAAGACCGAGCGGCTGAAGAAACTGCCCGACATCCTGATCTCGGACTTCGGCACGCGCCGTCGCCATTCCTTCCTGTGGCAGCGCTGGTGCGTGGAGGCCCTGAAGGAAGGGATCGGCGAAGCCTTCACCGGCACCTCCAACGTGCTTCTGGCAATGGACACCGACCTCGAGGCGCTCGGCACCAACGCGCACGAGTTGCCGATGGTGCTGGCCGCGCTCGCCGACACCGAGGAGGAGTTGCGCGCTGCGCCCTACAAGGTGCTGCAGGACTGGCAGCGCTATTACGGCGGCAATCTGCTCATCGTCTTGCCCGACGCCTTCGGCACCGCCGCCTTCCTGCGCGACGCCCCCGAATGGGTTGCCGACTGGACAGGTTTCCGGCCCGACAGCGCGCCGCCGATCGAGGGCGGCGAGAAGATCATCGCCTGGTGGAAGAAGATGGGCCGCGACCCGAAGACGAAGCTGCTGATCTTCTCCGACGGGCTGGAGGTCGACACCATCATCGACACCTATCGGCATTTCCGCGGCAAGGTGCGCATGTCGTTCGGCTGGGGCACCAACCTCACCAACGATTTCGAGGATTGCGCGCCGACGCCGACGGAGGGGCTGAACGCCATCTCGCTCGTCTGCAAGGTGACCGAGGCCGATGGCCGCCCGGCGGTAAAGCTGTCCGACAATCCCGAGAAGGCGACCGGCGATCCGAAGGAGATCGAACGCTATCTGCGGGTTTTCGGCGACAAGGATCGGGTGCGGCATCTGGTGAAGGTGTGAGGCCGCCTTGAGACGCGGCCAGCCAATTCCGCTTTTCTTCCTTTGTGGCGTCCTGCCTTTCGCCGTCACGGCCGCATGTCCCGCGACGGCTTTCGCCCACGCCTCGGACAACGGCCATGTGCTGCTGCTGCCCACCGGCTACTATCTCGTCGGCGGCGCATTTGCCGTGGCCGTCTCCTTTCTCATGCTGGCGCTCGTTCCCGCCGCAGCGCTGGAGCGGATTTGGCGGTCGCGGCTGCCGCTCCTCTCCTTCGGAGACGGTGCGCGGACGATCGTCTCGCTTGTTTCCTTTGCCGGCTTTGCAAGTCTTGTCGTGGCAGGCTTCTGGGGCAGCCGCGACCCGCTTTCCAATCCGCTGCCGCTGACGATCTGGACGCTGCTATGGGGCGGGCTGACCCTGCTGCAGGGCCTGTTCGGCGATATCTGGTCGTGGCTCAATCCCTGGTACGGACCGTGGCGGGTGCTTTCGCCGCTGTTCGGGCGAGGGACCGGCCGCCGGCTTGTCGAGCGGCTCGACCTCCTGCCGGCCTTCCTGCTCTTTTTCGCCTTCGCCTGGTTCGAACTGGTCGATCCGGCGCCCGGCGACCCGGCGCGCCTCGCCTGGGCGGCTGGCGGCTACTGGCTGTTCAGCTTCGTCGCGATGCTGATTTTCGGCTACGAGCGATGGAGCCGAAACGGCGAGTTCCTTTCCGTTTTCTTCGCCGTGGTCGCACGCTTCGCGCCGCTCGAGCGCAAGGAGGGCCGGCTTTTCCTGCGCTGGCCCGGCGCCAAGCTGCTGGACATGGCGCCGCTGCCGGCAAGCGGCGTCGCCTTCGTGTTGCTCACGCTGTCGTCCGTCTCCTTCGACGGGCTGGCCAAGACCTTCTTCTGGCTCGGCCTCAACGGCATCAACCCGATCGACTATCCGGGACGGACGGCGCTCATCTTCATCTCCACGATGGGTCTGGCGGCGACCTTTCTGGTGCTCGGCGCGCTTTTCCTGTTAGCTGTCGCGGTGGGACAGCTCTTCGCCCGGCGCGCGCCGGCGGGCGCCGCCGGTCTGCTTGTCTGGTCGATCGTGCCGATCGCGCTGGCCTATCATGTCGCCCACTACCTCACCGCGCTGCTGGTCGACGGCCAATACGCCGTCGTCGCGCTCTCGGACCCGTTCGCGCGCGGCTGGAACCTGTTCGGCACGGCGCATATGCACGTTTCCGCCGGCATCGCCGCCGGCGCGCAGTCCGCCTGGGTCCTGTGGAACTGCCAGGCCGGCGCCATCATCTTCGGCCATGTACTGGCCGTGATCGTCGCCCATTCGCTGGCGTACCGCCTCTATGGCGAAACGCGCGGCGCGGTGCTCAGCCAGTTGCCGCTGACGCTGCTGATGATCGCCTACACCGTGTTCGGCCTGTGGCTGCTGGCGACGCCGGCGGCCGGCTAGGGGGAGCCTCGGATTGCCGCAACGGAAAGCTCGCTTGTCAGTGCGCGGCTTTGATGATTTAGTTTGTATACATGCAATTTTCGATGCTGCCGCGGCAGCTTTGAAAGCATCCGTTTTCGTTGGTCAAAGTCGATAAAACAGGGGAACCGTCATGACTGACCGCAAGGGATTTTTCGATCTTTCGAAGGGCAGGCTGAGCCGCCGAACCGCGCTGAAGGGCCTGGCCGCCGGCGCGGGCCTGGCTGTCGCGCCGGGTTTCGTGCGCTATGCGCAGGCGCAGTCGTCGGAGCCGATCCGGATCGGCTTCCAGGCGCACCGCACCGGTATCGGCGCCGCCTATGGCCGCTGGTACGAGCGCACCACCAATGCCGCGGTCAAGGCGATTAACGCCGCCGGCGGCATCAACGGCCGCCAGGTCGAGATCGTCGTCGAGGACGACGGCACCGACGCCGCGCGCGGCGCCGAGGTGGTGTCCAAACTCGTCAACCAGCACAAGGCCGACATCGTCTACGGCACGCTGTTCTCCAACGTGGTCATCGCCTCCGCGCCGACGGCCGGCGAATTGAAGGTTCCCTACTACGTCGTCTCGGAAGGTTATCATGTCGCGTCGGGCAAGATGAACCGCTGGTGCCTGCAGCCGGGCATCACCGACGTGCGCGCGCAGGTGACGTCTGTGGCGCCGTGGATCGCCGCCAATGCCGGCAAGAAGGTCACGCAGATCTTCCCCGATTACGCCTTCGGCTACGATCATCGCGACTACCTGCCGCCGGCGATGAAGAAGGCCGGCGGCGAGGTCGTCGCGCAGATCGCCATCCCGCCGACGGAATCCTCCTTCACAAAGTATTTTCCCCAGATCCCCCCCGAGACCGAGGTCATCTACCATGTCATGGTCGGACCGGGCGTGCTGACCTTCGTCAAGGAACTCGGCGATTTCTACGGCTCCAGCGGTCCCAAGCTGTTCGGCTTCATCGATTCGCTCGAGGCCGTCGACATCAACAGCCCCGGTCTCGAATATCTCGACGGCAGCCACTTCTGGGAGGGCTCGCCGCGCTATGCGCAGCCGAACGATTCGGAGGCCGAAAAGGCCTATCGCGCCGCCGTCGGCATCGACGACAATGGCGCCGCCGCCGGTGATCCGAAGGATGTCTCCACCGCCGCCCACATGTTCGGCTGCTGGGAAACGCTCTACGTCATCAAGAAAGCGATGGAGGATGCGGATTATAAGGGTCCGCAGGATCGCGCCAAGCTGGTCGAAGCGACCGAGGCGCTGACCGAATTCGCCGAGGGTCCGGAGCACCCGCAGGGCAGGAAGGTGTTCAACGGCAAGATCCATCAGGTGTTCGGCAGCCAGAACATCTCGCAGGTCAAGGACGGCAAGCTCAACGTCGTCCACAAGACGGCGATCGAGGACGGCATGTACGAACCGGAAGCCGACTACACGACGCAGCCGCTCTGAGCGGCTTCCTTGCCTGGGAGATACTGACGACGTATATACGTCGTCAGTATCAATCGATGGAGCGTGTCATGGCCAAGGAAGCCGTCTTCACCATGAAGCTGGAACCGGAACTGCGCGACGCCTTCATGGCCGAAGCGTTGGAGGCGGACCGTCCGGCATCGCAAATCATGCGTGAACTGATGAGGGATTATCTCCTCCGGCGCGAGGAGGAGAAGCGTGGTTACGATGAATTCCTGCGGCGCAAGGTCGAACGCTCTCGCAGCTCGATAGCGGCTGGCAGGTGGTCTTCCCACGAGGAGGTTGAAGCCAGGGCCGCAGCCCGGCGCGCCGAACTTCAGCGCCGGATGGATGAGGAAAATTCGTGAAGGTCAGGTGGTCGTCCGACGCGGAGGATGACCGCGATGCAATCAGAGCTTATATCGCTGCGGATAATCCACGAGCGGCACTACGCGTCGACGAGGCTTTTGGCATCGCCGCGGAACGGCTTGGCAATTTTCCCTTCTCCGGACATGTAGGCGCCTTGCCGAATACCCGGCAGGTTCTGGCCCACGATCACTATCGTCTGGTCTATGAAGTTCGTGACGACGCCGTTTGGATCGTCGCCGTTGTCCACACCTCCCGCCAGTGGCCACCTCTCACCGGGGACGAATCCTGAATGGCCTTCGGACCGCATCTCCTGCTCGCCGTGCTCGAAGGCCTTGTCAGCGCCGCGGTGCTGTCGCTGACGGCGCTCGGCCTGTCGCTGGTGTTCGGCGTCATGCGCATCGTCAACGTCGCGCACGGCGAGTTCTTCATGCTCGGCGCTGTGCTTGCCTGGGTGGTCTCCAACATGCTTGGCGCACATCCCGCCGTGGGCTTCGTCGCGGCGCTGGTGGTGGCGCCGCTCGTCGTCGGCGCCATCGCGCTGCTGGCCGAACGCCTTGTGCTCGGGCGGCTGAACTACAATCCCGAATCCACCATCGTCGCCACCATCGGCCTGCTCTATATCATCCAGCAATTGGCGCTGACCTTCTACGGCCCGGAGGCGCGGCCGGTCTCGCCGCCTTTCAGCTACCGCGTGCTCCTGCCGTGGTTTGGCTATTCCGGCTACAAGCTTTCCATCGTCGCCATCGCGGCGCTGCTGCTGGTCGCCACCTGGCTGGTTCTGACGCGCACGAAGATCGGCCTTCTGATGCGCGCCACCCAATATGACAGCGAAACCGCCCAGGCCTTCGCCATTCCGGTCGACCGCGTCTATGCCGGCGTCTTCGCGCTCGGCGCCATGCTGGCGGCGGTCGCCGGCGTGCTGATCGTGCCGATCAGCCAGGCGCATTACCTGATGGGACAGGACCCGCTGCTTCTCTCCTTCATCGTCGTCATCATCGGCGGGCTGGGGTCGCTGCGCGGTACGGTCGTCGCCGCCATCCTGATCGGCCTGTCGGACGGGGTGATCTCGATGTTCTTCTCGCCGACGCTCGCCAAGATCGTCGCAACCCTCGCCGTCGCGCTGGTGCTGGTGTTTCGCCCGCAGGGCCTGTTCGGGGCGGCGCCGCGATGAGGGAGGACGCGTCGCCCGCCAAGGTCTACGGCCTGCATCTTGCCGTGGTGCTCGCCCTGTTCGCCATGAACTTCGTGCTGCCTGCCTATCATCACGGGCTGGTCGCCCGCATCATGGTGCTGGCCGTCTTCGCCTTGGGCTACAACATGCTGTTCGGCTATGCCGGCCTGCTCAGCCTCGGCCATGCCATGTTCTTCTCCGCCGGCCTGTATGGCGCAGGCCTTGCCATGACTCATGCCGGCGCGGGTGTGGCGCTTGCCTTCGTGGCGGGCATCACGGCCGGAGCTGTGCTGTCGCTGGCGGTGGGGCTGTTGGCGCTGCGCACCTCGGGCGTCGCCTTCATGATCGTCACCATGATGTTCGCCCAGGTCTTCTATCTGTTGATCCTCTATTTCGCGGCGTGGACCGGCGGCGACCAGGGACTGGTGCTGCAGCACGGTGCGCGCATCGCCACGCTCGGTTCCCTTTCGCTCGACCTGACGGATCCGACCGTCCGCTACATGACGGCGCTGGCGCTGCTGGCTGTCGCGCTCTTCGTCACCCTCGTCGTCGTGCGTTCGCGCTGGGGCCGTGTTCTGATCGCCATCCGCGGGAACGAGGAGCGCACGCGGATGCTGGGCTATGACACCTTCGCCAACAAGCTGGCGGCGACCGTGCTGTCGGGCACCATCGCGGCAGCCGCGGGCGCTGCCTTCGCGCTGCTGTTCGGCTATGTCGGCGCGAATTTCGCCACCGTGCAATATTCGATCCTGCCGCTGCTCTGGGTGCTGCTCGGCGGCGCGGCCACGACGCTCGGGCCGCTCATCGGCACAGTGGTCATGTATTACATCACCGATACCGCCAGCAGCTACACCTCCGCCTGGCTGCTCATCGTCGGCATCGCGCTGATCGTGCTGGTGCTGTTCTTCCCGAAGGGGATCATGGGCACGCTGCGCAAGAAATGGCTGGGGTGGCTGCCATGACGCCGCCTCCCCCGAAACCGCCTCCCGTGAAACCGTTGCTCGTGACGAAAGGGCTGGCGCGTCACTTCGGCGGCCTGAAGGCGGTCGACGGCGTCGATTTTTCGCTGATGCCCGGCGAAATCCGCGCCGTGATCGGCCCGAACGGCGCCGGCAAGACAACCTTCGTCAGCCTGATCTGCGGCCGCATCCGCCCGACGGCAGGGTCCATCGTCTTCGACGGCGCCGACATCACCAATCTGCCCGCGCATCGCCGGGTGCGGCTCGGCATCGCCTACACATTCCAGATCACCTCGATCTTCCCCGACCTTACCGTCTACGACAATGTCGCCCTGCCGGTGCAGCGCCGGCTGGAAGCCAAGGGAGGCGGTACGCTGCGAGCCGGCGTGATGGAGGCGCTGGAGCGCACCGGACTGGCCGACCGCGCCTATGCGCTTGCCGGCCAGCTAGCCTACGGTCACCAGCGTCTTCTGGAAGTGGCGATGGGCCTGGCGCTGGAGCCGCGTCTGCTTATCCTCGACGAACCGACGCAGGGCCTGTCCGATGGCGAGATCGAAGGTTTCGCCGCGCTCGTGCGCGAGATCGCGCAGAGCGCCACGGTCATGCTGATCGAGCACAACATGCCGCTGGTCATGCAGCTTGCCCATCGCATCACCGTGCTGAATGCCGGGCGCATGCTGGCCGAAGGAACGCCCGAAGAAATCCGTGCGAACGCCGCCGTGCAGGAAGCCTATCTCGGCGGGGTGGAGGAACCGGCGGCATGAACGAGGAGCCGATCCTGACCATCGCCGGCCTCGACTGCTTTTATGGGGCGGTGCAGGTGCTGCACGGCCTGGACCTCGACCTCAGGCGCGGCGAGGTGCTTTGCCTGCTCGGCCGCAACGGCGCCGGCAAGACCACGACGCTCAAGGCGATCATGGGCCTTGTTACGACGGCGGGCGGATCGATCCGGCTGGAGGGGCGTGAACTGGTCGGCCTGCCCGCGCATGAGGTACCCAGGGCCGGCATCGCCTATGTGCCGCAGGGGCGCCGCCTGTTCGCCGAGATGACGGTGGCGGAAAACATCGAGATCGGGCTGATGGCGCGCCGCAAGGGGCGGACGACCCGCGAGTCCGTGCTGGAGCTTTTCCCGTTGCTCAGGCAGCGCCTGTCGCAGCGTTCGGGCACGCTGTCGGGCGGCGAGCAGCAGATGCTGGCCATGGCGCGGGCGCTCTGCCTGGAGCCGAAGGTGCTCCTGCTCGATGAGCCGACCGAGGGGCTGATGCCGTCGATGATCCAGAGGATCCGCGAGACCGTCTCCGGTCTGCGGGCGCGCGGCGTCTCGACCATCCTTGTCGAGCAGCGCGTCGATGCCGTGCTGCCGGTGGCCGACCGCATCGCCTTCATCGAGAACGGCCGCAACCGCGAGACGGTCGATGTCGAGGCCCTGCGCGCCGACCCCGCCGCCATCCGCCGCTATGTGGGCGTCGGGTGAGGGCGGCTCAGGCGCGCTAATCTGCATATGGCCTTCACCCCCACCCCTAACCCCTCCCCACAAGGGGGAGGGGACGCCGGCACCATTGTTTCCCGAAATCACAAACGTTGGCGCATCGTGGCGTCGCCGCAAAATCCCCCTCCCCCTTGTGGGGAGGGGTTAGGGGTGGGGGTGCGCGACCTCTGCGATCTGTCGGAAAATTAGCCGCCGAATACCCGCCGGCCGTCGATCCACACGCCCTTCACGTCCAGCGCATCCGACAGCGCGACGATGTTGGCGACGTAACCTTCTTTCAGCCGTCCCAGCCTGCCGGCCTGCCCCACAGCCTCGGCCGGATAGAGCGAGGCCATGCGCAGCGCTTCCGCCAGGTCGCAGCCGCGCAGCCGGGAGACGAATTTCACCGCCGAGATCATGTCGAGGTCGGCGCCGGCCAGCGTCCCGTCTTCCAGCCTCAGCGATCCGTCCTTGCGGTGGATGGTGCGCCCGTTCAGCGTGAAGCTGGTCATGTCGGTGCCGATGGTCGCCATCGCGTCGGTGACCAGGAAGATGTGGCCCGGTCCGGCCTTGGCGCCCAGCGCGATTTCCATGGTCGAGGGATGCACGTGGATGCCGTCCGCGATCAGCCCGGCAAACAGCCTGCTGTCGTCGATCGCCGCGCCCGCCAGTCCTGGCTCGCGATTGCCGATCTGGCTCATGGCGTTGAAGAGATGCGTCACCACGCCGGCGCCGGCGTCGGCATAGGCGCCGGCGGTCGCGTAGCCGGCGTCGGAATGGCCGAGGCTGACGACGACGCCTGCGTCCGCCAGGGCGGCGACTTGCTGCGGATCGACCGATTCCGGCGCGACGGTGGTGAGCAATACCGACATGGTGCCACGCGCGGCGATCAGCGCCGCCTGATCCGCGTCAGTCATCGGCCGGATCAGCTTCGGATCATGCGCGCCCTTGCGCGCAATCGACAGATGCGGCCCTTCCAGATGCAGCCCGAGGAAGCCCGGAACGCCCTGTTCCGCCGCCTCTTGACCCGCCTGGATTGCCGCCGCCGTGATCTGCGGCGTATCGGTGATCAGCGTCGGCAGCAGCGCCGTGGTGCCGAAGGGCGCATGCGCAGAGCAGATGGTGCGGATCGTCTCGACGTCGGGCCGGTCGTTCAGCATGACGCCGCCGCCTCCATTGACCTGCAGGTCGATGAAGCCGGGGGCGAGGATGCCGCCGTCCAGGTCGCGAACCTCCATATCGTCGGGAACATCTGCTTTGGCCACGATCCCGGCGACGGTTCCCCCTTCGATCAACAGCGCCGCGTCGTCATGCCAGGCGTCGCCGTCGAAAAGGCGCGCGCCTGCAAGAGCGAAGGAGGGCATCGTAGCCATCACCGCGTCTCCGTCACCTTGCGCAGGTTGGGCGGCTGGTCCGGGTCGAGGCCGCGATGACGGGCGAAGCCCTCGATGAAGCCGTAGAAGGAAACGATCAGCGTCAGCGGATCGGTGAGCGGATGGCCGGTCGCCACATGCGGCAGGTGCATCGCTCTTTGCGCCTTGTCGGAGGTGATGAACACCGCCGCGCCCTTGCTCGTCATGCCGTCTGCCCCTTCGACCAGCGACGGCTCGGAGGCGTCGCGCGCGGCCAGCGCCAGCACGGGGAAGCCCGGGCCGACCAGCGCCAGCGGACCGTGCATCACCTCGGCGGCGCTGTAGGCCTCGGCGTGAACGGAGGAGGTCTCCTTGAATTTCAGCGCCGCTTCGTTCGCCATCGCGAAGGACGGACCGCGGCCGAGGATGAACAGCGAATTGTGGCCGTCGAGCGCTCCTGTCAGCGGGCTCCAGTCGCAGGCGACGGCGCGGCGGAACTGCTCCGGCAGTTTGGCGAGTGCTGCCAGCAGCTTCTCGTCGCCTGTCGCGTGCGCCATCAGCGCAAGGCCGGCGACGGTGGAGTTGACGAAGGTCTTGGTCGCCGCGACGCTGCGCTCGAGGCCGGCCATGATATCGATCGCGTGGTCGCTGGCCGCCGCCAGCGGCGAATCGGCGGTATTGGTCAGCGCGATCGTCAGCGCACCACCTCGGCGCGCGCTTTCGGCCATCGCTACGATGTCCGGGCTCTTGCCGGATTGCGAGATCGCCAGGCAGGCTGCTCCGGCAAGCCTGAGTTGGCGTCCGTAGACGGAGGCGACGGATGGGCCGACCGAGGCGACGGCGAGACCGGCGGTCAATTCGACGGCGTATTTCATGAAGGTGGCGGCATGGTCCGAGGAGCCGCGCGCCACCGTCACCAGGAAATGCGGGTCACGCGCACCGATCGCCCGGCCGGCCTCGGCAAGCACCGCGCCCGACCGGTCGAGCAGCCGCGCCGCCGCTTCCGGTATCTCCTCGATCTCGCGCCGCATGTGGGTGGTCATGGTCTGGCTCCATTGTCGTCGCCCGGCAAGGCCAGGCGCAGTTCGGCGACGAAATCATAGGCGTCGCCCCTGTAGATCGATCGGGTGAATTCGATCACCTTGCCGCTGGCAAGGTAGGAAATGCGTTCGATGCGCAGGCCGGCCGATCCCGGCGCCACCTGCAGCACCCCGGCGTCGGCCGTGCCGAGATTGGCGGCCGAGATGCGCTGCACGGCCCGCACCGGGCGGTTGCCGCTTGCCTCCAGCGCGGCATAGAGCGACGAGCCGATTGCGGAAGGATCGGGCAGGATGCCGGCCGACAGCGAGGCGCGCTCGATGGCCAGTGGCGTGTCGTTGGCGACGCGCAGGCGCGCCACCCGCGCCACCATGTCGTCGGCGGACAGCCCGAGCACCATCATTTCCTCGGGCGACGGGGCGTAAAGGCCACGGTCGAGCCATTCGGAACGCACGCTCATGCCGCGCCGCGCCATGTCCTCGGTAAAGGAGGTCAGTCGGGAAAGAGACTGCTCCACGCGCTCCATGCGCGGGGCGACGAAGGTGCCGGATCCGTGCCGCTGCACCAGGATGCCACCCTTGACCAGATCCTGGACCGCCTTGCGCACCGTCACGCGCGACATGTCGGCCTTGACGGCGATGTCGCGTTCGGAGGGCAGGGCGTCGCCGGGACCGATCACGCCGCGGTTGACGGCGTCCTCGATGCTCTTGCGCAATTGCAGATAGAGCGGCGCGCCGCTCTGGCCCGATTGCCTGAGCGCGGCGAGGATATGGTCGGCCGCCTCGCTCACCGGCCTGCTCCCGCACCCTGTCCGAACAGCCGCGCCGCCATCCGGACCGCGCCGCCGAGCGCATCGTCGAGAGGTGCCCGCAGATGGTCGCGATAGCGCGGCGAAAGGCGCGGCGCGTAGAGCGGGCCGAGCCCGCCGAGAAGGCAGAGAGGGTCGGCGGACCGCAGATCGAGCACGGCGAGCGCCGCCTCGACATCGCCGACCGCCCTGTCGATGATCCATGTGGCGACCGCATCGCCCTTGTCGGCGTTCTCGAACACCTTCGGCGCGAAGCCGCCGAAGTCGCCCGGCTTGGCGTTGGTGGTGAACTCGACCAGATCTTCCGGATTGTCGCGGAACACCGCCATCATCTCCTCCGTCAGCGGCGAGCCGGGGCGGATGCCGTCATGGGCGAGCAGCGTTTGCTCCAGAAGGTCGCGGCCGATGCGCGCGCCGCTGCCCTGGTCGCCGACCTGGAAGCCCCAGCCGCCGATGGCGCGCGAGCGGCCGTCGTGGCGCACCATATAGGCGGAGCCGGTGCCGAGGATCGCCATCGCGCCGTCGCCGGAGCCGACCGCGCCTTCCAGCGCGATCTCGGCGTCGGTCTCGACGCGGCTTGTCGAGAAGGGCAGGATGGCTTCGAGCTGCTGCCGGTAGGTGCCGACATTGGCGCCCGCCAGCCCGAGCACGGCGGGCGTCTGCGCAATCCGTTCGGGGTCTTCGCCGGCCGCCAGCAAAGCCTGTCGCGCCGCCTCCACGATATGCGTGCGGGCGCCGGTGAGGTCGGTGCGGATGTTGGCCGCGCCGCTTTTGGCGCGGGTCAGAACTGTTCCGTCGGCGGTCGCAAGGGCCGCCCTGCAGCTTGTGCCGCCGCCGTCGATGCCAAGCACGAAGATCACGTGATTTCTCCTCAAGGAGGATAATACCAATAAAATACCATTCGCCAAGGATTAATTTGGATTTCGAATTTCCTAACGTCCAATCTATTGTTTTATTTGCAATTTTATAGACCGCCCAATGATCGTCTATTTGAAATCGTTAATCCCGTATGGACAAGTGGTATTTTTTTGGTATGGTTGCCGGGTTGGAGGACACCGAATGGCCGAGCGGCGCACCGAAGCGCACCATCGCAATGCCGAGGGCCTGGATATGCAGGCCCCGGAGGCCATCCTGTCTTCGCTTGCGGCGGGCCAGGTCGAGGCCGCCGGCGCTGTCCACGCAGCCATTCCGCAGATCGCAGCTGCCGCAAGCCTCATCGCCGGGCGATTGAAGGCCGGCGGGCGTCTGGTCTACGCCGCCGCCGGCAGCTCCGGATTGATGGCGCTGGCAGACGCGCTTGAACTGCCCGGCACGTTCGGCATCGCGCGCGACCGCATCCTGGTTCTGCTGGCAGGCGGTGACGCGGCGCTGAAAGATCTTGCCGGCGCGCCGGAAGACGACGTCGACGGGGCGAAGGCCGCCGTAGCTCAGGCCGGCGTCGGCGCGGGCGATTGCCTCATCGCGCTGTCGGCCAGCGGTTCCACTCCTTATGCCGTCGCGGCTTTGCAGGAGGCCGGCCGTCGCGGCGCGGCGACGATCGCGATCGCCAACAACCGGGCGGCGCCGCTGCTCGAAAAGGCCGATGTCGGCATCCTTCTGGAAACGCCGCCAGAAGTGATCGCGGGTTCGACCCGCATGGGCGCCGGGACCGCGCAGAAGATCGCGCTCAACATGTTGTCGACGCTGGCCGCAATCCATCTCGGCCATGTCCATGACGGCTACATGGTCAATCTCATTGCCGACAATTCCAAGCTGCGCGACCGCGCCGCGCGCATCGTTGCGGCTGTCGCCGGCCGCGATCCGCAGGAGGCCGCCGCGCTTCTGGAGGCGAGCGGCGGCGCGGTCAAGACCGCGATCCTGCTGGCGGCAGGCGCCGCCGATGCCGAGGTCGCCAAAAAGCTCCTGGACGGCGCGGGCCAGAAATTGCGGCCCGCTTTGTCCGCGATCCGAGGGGAAGCGGAGGGCGCAACCCTCCGATCTCGTCAAAACCGAACCTGAAAAAGGTCTACAGGGAGACTGAGCATGAAAACGAGACTACTGACCGCAATCCTTCTGGGCTCCAGCATTCTTGGCTATGCCGGGGTCGCCTCGGCGCAGGACGCGACCTTGACCATCGAGAGCTGGCGCAACGACGACCTGTCGATCTGGCAGGACAAGCTGATCCCGGCCTTCGAGGCGAAGAACCCGGGCATCAAGGTGACCTTCGCGCCGTCCGCGCCGACCGAATACGACGCCGCTCTCGGCGCCAAGCTGCAGGCCGGCTCCGCCGGCGACCTGATCACCTGCCGCCCCTTCGACAAGTCGCTGGAACTCTACAACAAGGGCAACCTCGCCGACCTGACGACGCTGCCCGGCATGGAGAATTTCTCCGACGTGGCCAAGTCTGCCTGGACGACCGACGACGGCAAGGCGACCTTCTGCGTGCCGATGGCCTCGGTCCTGCATGGCTTCATCTACAACAAGGACGCTTTCGACCAGCTCGGCATCAAGGTGCCCGAGACCCGCGACGAATTTTTCGCCGCGCTCGACAAGATCAAGGCCGATGGCACCTACATCCCGATGGCGATGGGCACCAAGGATCTGTGGGAAGCCGCCACCATGGGCTACCAGAACATCGGGCCCAACTACTGGAAGGGCGAGGAAGGCCGTCTGGCGCTCATCAAGGGCGAGCAGAAGCTGACCGATCCCGATTGGGTCGCGCCGCTCGAAGAACTGGCCAAGTGGAAGCCCTATCTCGGCGACGGCTTCGAGGCGCAGACCTATCCCGACAGCCAGAACCTGTTCACGCTCGGCCGCGCCGCCATCTATCCGGCCGGCTCGTGGGAGATCGGCCTGTTCAACACCCAGGCTCAGTTCAAGATGGGCGCCTTCCCGCCGCCGGTCGAGAAGAAGGGCGACACCTGCTACATCTCCGACCACAACGACATCGGCATCGGCCTGAACGCGGCGTCCAAGAATGCCGATGCGGCGAAGAAGTTCCTGTCCTGGGTCGCCTCGCCGGAATTCGCCGACATCTATGCCAATTCGCTGCCGGGCTTCTTCAGCCTGAATTCGACGCCGGTGAAGATGCAGGATCCGCTGGCGCAGGAGTTCGTCTCCTGGCGCGGCAAGTGCAAGTCGACCATCCGCTCGACCTACCAGATCCTGTCGCGCGGCACGCCGAACCTCGAGAACGAGACCTGGGTCGAGACGGCCAATGTCATCAACGGTACCGAGACGCCTGAGCAGGCCGCCAAGAAGCTGCAGGACGGCCTCGATAGCTGGTACAAGCCGGCGAAGTAACCACGCCGATACTCGGGCTCTCCTGAACGGAGGCCCGGGTTTACAGAGACGAGGTGAAGGCGGCGCCGCGTTCGGCGCCGACCTTCATCCTGTTCCGCAAGCGCGGGCAGCATTGCGTCCATAACCGCCGCCCGTCATGATCGCAGGATCAGCGCGCCCGGCATGGATGCCCTGCCTTACACAAAATGAAGACCTGACCGGACGGGGACCGCGTTCATGGCCGCAGAAGCAGCACCGAGGAAAGCGATCCGCTGGCATATCGCCGTGTTTCTGGCGCCGGCGGTGCTGGTCTATACGGCGATCATGATCCTGCCGCTGTTCGGCACGCTGCAGCTTGCCCTGTTCCGCAGCGTCGAGCAGGTGCAGACCTTTGTCGGGCTGGGCAATTTCCGGACCCTGTTCGGCGATCCGAACTGGTCCACGGGCTTCTGGAACGCATTGAGGAACAATCTCGTCTTCTTCGTCATCCACATGCTGGTGCAGAACCCGATCGGCGTCGTGCTGGCGGCGCTCCTGTCCTCGCCGCGGCTGCGCTTCTCCGCCTTCTACCGCACGGCGATCTTCGTGCCGACGGTGCTGTCCTTCGTCGTCGTCGGCTTCGCCTGGAAGCTCATCCTGTCGCCCATCTGGGGCGTGGCGCCGAGCCTGCTCGACCTGGTCGGCCTGAAGAGCCTGTTCAGCCCCTGGCTCGGCAAGGAAAGCAGCGCGCTCATCGCGCTCAGCCTTGTTTCGGTGTGGCAGTTCGTCGGCATCCCGATGATGCTGATCTACGCCGCGCTGCTGTCGATCCCCGACGAGGTGATCGAGGCCGCCGAATGCGACGGCGTCACCGGCATGGCGCAATTCTGGAAGATCAAGCTGCCGCTCATCCTGCCGGCGATCGGCATCATCTCGATCCTCACCTTCGTCGGCAATTTCAACGCCTTCGACCTGATCTACACGGCCCAGGGCGCGCTGGCCGGCCCAAACTATTCCACCGACATCCTCGGCACCTTCCTCTACCGCGCCTTCTTCGGTTTCCAGTTGCAGGTGGGGGATCCGAACATGGGAGCCGCGATCGCCACCATGATGTTCCTCATTATCCTGGTCGGCGTGTGCATCTATCTCTTCCTCGTGCAGACGCGCCTGCGTCGCTACCAGTTCTGAGGCGCGTGACATGAGCAAGGCCACCGCATCACCGGCGCGCAGCATCGCGGCCCATGCCGTGCTGATCCTCTACACGCTTATCGCGCTGTTTCCTGTCTTCATCATCGTCGTCAACTCGTTCAAGGCGCGCAACGCAATCTTCCGCACGCCGCTGATGCCGCCGACATCGAGCACGTTCGACCCGGTCGGCTATGCGACCGTGCTGCACCAGGGCAATTTCGTGCTCTATTTCCAGAACAGCCTGGTCGTCACCGTCGCGTCGCTGTTCTTCGTGCTCCTGTTCGGCGCGATGGCGGCTTTCGCGCTGTCGGAATACCGCTTTCGCGGCAACGCGCTGATGGGTCTCTATCTGGCGCTCGGCATCATGATCCCGATCCGCCTGGCCACGGTCGCGATCCTGCAACTCATGGTCAAGACCGGCTTGGTCAACACGCTCACGGCGCTCATCCTGGTCTATACCGCCCAGGGCCTGCCGCTCGCCATCTTCATCCTGTCGGAGTTCATGAAGAGCGTGTCCGACGATCTGAAGAACGCCGGGCGCATCGACGGGCTTTCCGAATACACCATCTTCTTCCGGCTGGTGCTGCCGCTGGTCAGGCCGGCCATGGCGACGGTCGCGGTCTTCACTATGATCCCGATCTGGAACGACCTCTGGTTCCCGCTGATCCTGGCGCCCTCGGAGGCCACCAAGACCGTGACGCTCGGCGCCCAGCTCTTCCTCGGCCAGTTCGTCACCAACTGGAACGCGGTACTGGCCGCTCTGTCGCTGGCCATCCTGCCGGTTCTGGTTCTCTACGTCGTCTTCTCGCGGCAACTGATCCGCGGCATCACCTCGGGAGCGGTGAAGTGATGCGCCGTTCACAGCAGATTGGCGGGAAGCACTCCCACCGGCGTCATCCCGGAACGACGTCGAGCAAGGCGAGACTTCGTATCCGGGATCCATTCCGGAACATAGAAAAGTCAGGGAGTGGATCCCGGATAGCGTCCTTCCGCTTCGCTCCAGTCCGCTTCCGGGATGACGCTTGTTCGGCAAAGGCAGTCCCATGATCGATGCATTGACAAAACCCCTGCGCGTCGTCGTCGCCGGGCTCGGCAATATGGGTCGCAGCCACGCGCTGGCCTATCACGAGAATCCGGGCTTCGAGATCGCGGCGCTCGTCAACCGTTCGGACGTGCCGTTGCCCGGCGGGCTGGCCGGCCACGAAATCCGCCGCTCCTTCGAGGAGGCATTGCGCGACGAGAGGCCGGATGTCGCCTGCGTCGCCACCTATTCCGACAGCCACGCCGACTATGCGGTGGCGGCGCTGGAAGCCGGCTGCCACGTCTTCGTGGAAAAGCCGCTGGCCACCACCGTCGCAGATGCACGGCGCGTGGTCGATGCCGCCAGGGCCAACGGCAAAAAGCTCGTCGTCGGCTATATCCTGCGCCATCATCCTTCCTGGATGCGGTTGATCGCCGAGGCGCGCGAACTGGGCGGCCCTTATGTCTTCCGCATGAACTTGAATCAACAATCGTCGGGAAAGACCTGGCAGACGCACAGGCAGTTAATGCAGACCACCTCGCCGATCGTCGACTGCGGCGTGCACTATCTCGACGTCATGCTCCAGATCACCGACGCGCGGCCGGTCGAGGTGCGCGGCATGGGGGTGCGGCTCTCCGACGAGATCAGGCCCGACATGTACAATTACGGCCATCTGCAGGTGCTGTTCGACGACGGTTCGGTCGGCTGGTACGAGGCCGGCTGGGGGCCGATGATCTCGGAGACGGCGTTCTTCGTGAAAGACGTGATGTCTCCGAAAGGCTGCGTGTCCATCGTGATGGCCGAAGGCGTGAAGTCGGACGACATCGACACGCACACCAAAACCTCGACCATCAAGGTCCATTCGGCCGAGACCGGGCCGAACGGCGCCTTCACCACGCCGGACCGGGTCCTCTCCATGCAGGGAGAACCGGGGCACCAGGAACTGTGCGACCGCGAGCAGGCCTTCCTGCTCAAGGCCATCCGCGAGGACATCGACCTGACCCGCCATATGGAAGACGCCGTCCGCTCGCTCGCCGTCTGCCTGGCGGCGGACGAGAGCGTGCGCACGGGCATGGCCGTCAAACTCTGAGGAAAATGCCGTGGGCTCACTGAAAATCGAAAACGTCAAGAAGGCCTTCGGCCCCGTCGAGGTGCTGAAGGGCATCGACCTCGACGTGAAGGACGGCGAATTCGTCGTCTTCGTCGGTCCGTCCGGCTGCGGGAAGTCGACGCTGCTGCGCGTCATCGCGGGGCTGGAGGATTCGACCTCCGGACGCGTGCTGATCGACGGCGACGACGTGTCGGCCGTCCCGCCGGCCAGGCGCGGCATTGCCATGGTGTTCCAGACCTACGCGCTCTATCCGCACCTCACCGTGCACGACAACATGGCGCTGGGCCTCAAGCAGGCGGGCGAGGCGGCCGCCGAAATCGACAAGCGCATCGCCGCTGCCTCGGCCATGCTGGGCCTCGAGCCGTATCTCAAGCGCCGGCCGGCGGAGCTCTCCGGCGGCCAGCGCCAGCGCGTCGCCATCGGCCGCGCCGTTGTGCGCGAGCCCAAGCTCTTTCTGTTCGACGAGCCGCTGTCGAACCTCGACGCCGCGCTTCGCGTCAACACGCGGCTGGAAATCGCCCAACTCCACCGGCGGCTGACGGCGACGATGATCTACGTCACCCACGACCAGGTCGAGGCGATGACGCTGGCGGACAAGATCGTGGTGCTCAACGCCGGCCGCATCGAGCAGGTCGGGCGGCCGATGGAGCTTTACGATACGCCGGCTAATGAATTCGTCGCGGGCTTCATCGGATCGCCGAAGATGAACTTCATCGACGGCGCGCGGCTTGGCGAGACGGTCAAGACGTTCGGCGTGCGGCCCGAGCACATCAGCCTCGATCCCGCCAAAGGCGACTGGAAGGGCACCGTCGTCCATGCCGAGCATCTCGGCGCCGACACCAACCTCTATCTCGACTGCGAAAAGGCCGGGCTGATCACCGTGCGCCTGTTCGGCACCTACGCGGCAGAACCGGGCGCGACGCTCTACGCGACGCCGCAACCCGGCAAGACCTACCGCTTCGACGCCGACGGCAGGACGGTGCGGTAGGGTATTCTATACCCTGCAAACGGACGGGGGCTATCGCATATGGCTTTCGTTAAATGCGACGGTCCAGCACCCCACCCCTTGCCCTCCCCACAGGGGGGAGGGGATCTTGCGGCGGTTCTGCAATGTCGCAACGTTGATCATTCGGTCGAAGCGACGGTGTCGGCGTCTCCCTCCCCCTTGTGGGGAGGGGACAGGGGTGGGGGTGCGCCGTCATATGCCTCAAGGAGCCCGGATCAGGCGTCCGCTTCTACCGTCTGCTTCTGCGTACCGAGGCCTTCGATGCCGAGTTCCACCACGTCGCCGGCCTTGAGATAGCGCGGCGGCTTCATGCCCATGCCGACGCCGGGCGGCGTGCCGGTGGAGATGACGTCGCCGGGCATCAGGCTCATGAACTGGCTGAGATAGGACACCAGGAAAGCGACGCCGTAGATCATCGTCTTCGATGATCCGTCCTGCATGGTCTGGCCATTGACCTTCAGCCACATGCCGAGATTCTGCGGATCGGCCACCTCGTCCTTCGTCACCAGCCACGGTCCGATCGGGCCGAACGTGTCGCAACTCTTGCCCTTGGTCCACTGGCCCTGCCGCTCGGCCTGGAAGGCGCGCTCGGACACGTCGTGCGAGACGCAATAGCCGGCGACATAGTCCAACGCCTCGGCTTCGGAGACGTATTTCGCCTTTTTGCCGATAACGACGCCGAGCTCGACCTCCCAATCGGTCTTTTCGGAACCGCGCGGAATGCGCACCGTGTCGTCGGGGCCGACGATGGCCGAGGTCGCCTTCATGAAGATGATCGGCTCAGGCGGCACGGCAGCACCCGTCTCGGCGGCATGGTCTGAGTAGTTGAGGCCGATGCAGATGAATTTGCCCACGCCCGCCACGCAGGCGCCGAGGCGCGGCTTGCCGGAGACCGCCGGAAGCGAATTCGGATCGAGTTTTGCCAATCGCGCCAGCGAAGACGGGTCGAGCGCACCGCCGCCGATGTCGTCGACATGCGCCGAAAGGTCCCGAATGGCGCCGTCGGCGTCCAGAAGGCCGGGCTTCTCGGCGCCCGCTTCGCCATAACGCAGCAGTTTCATGGAAATGTCCTCTCCTGTCGGTTCGGCGGGCTCTTTCCGCCAGAATGAAAAACGTCGATCGCGCGAGCGGAAACTACCCAAACCAGCGCGCTGCCGGAAGCGTGAATACGGGGACTCCGTGCCGGCCCGTGCGAATTTCAGACCGCCCGATCAGATCGACCAGCCGCCGTCGATATTGTAGGCCTGCCCGGTCGTATAGGTGGCGCCGGCCAGATAGACGGCGAGATCGGCGATTTCCTCCGGCGTGCCGAGACGGCCCATCGGCTGGCGGGCGATGAAGGCGGCGCGGGCCGCGTCGTAGTCGCCGCCGGCGCGCATCCGGCCTTCCAGCGAAGGGCTTTCCACCGTGCCGGGGCAGATGGCGTTGCAGCGGATGCCCTGGGCGACGTAGTCAGCCGCGACCGCCTTGGTCAGGCCGATGACCGCTGCCTTGGAAAGCCCGTAGACGAAGCGGTTGGGCACGCCTTTTACCGAACTCGCCAGCGACGACATGTTGATGATGGCGCCGCTGCCTCGCTCCAGCATGCCCGGCAACACGGCGCGGATGGTGCGCACCATGGCGCGCACGTTCAGGTCCAGCGCGAAGTCGAGGTCGCTGTCCTTCATGTCGAGGATCGTTCCGCCATGGACGAAGCCGGCGCAGTTGAACAGAACATCGACGGGACCGATCTCGGCGAAGCCGGCCTTCACCGCATCCGCGTCGAGCACGTCGAGCCGGCGCGTGACGACGCCTCTCGTGCCTTCCAGTTCGGCGAGCGCCTTGTCGTTGATGTCGGTGGCGTGGACTGTGGCACCGGCGGCCGCGAAAGCCAGCGCGCTGGCGCGCCCTATGCCCTGCGCCGCCGCGGTGATGACGACGCTCTTGCCTGTCAGATCCTGCGACATGAGGTTTCCTCGAATTGCGGCCAGACGGTCTTGCCGGGAACAGCCTCAGGCAATGTGCCAGTTCGGCGCATCCGCTGCACCTGCCGAGGCCAAATGTTTTTTCTCGATAAAGAACCGGAACTGGTCCGTCAAGACGCTGCCGGGCGCGTTCAAACGCGGCACAGCATCCGGGCGAACAGCCGGTCGCGCGGATTGTAGCGGGGATCGTTGCCGAAGAACGTCTCCGGCATAATGCTCAAGCTATCGATGCCGGCGAGTTCGAAGGTGCGGAAGCCGGCGCCGCTGCCGCCGCTGATCTGGACGGCGGAAAGCAGCAGCCTGCCGCCGGCGTCATGGCCAAGGACATAGGGATCGACGACGCGCCGGCTACCGTCATAGTCGAAGGACAGGCGCCGGCGGTTGCGGATCGCCTCGCAGATCGTTTCTTCGGACGTCATCTTTTCCCGACCCAATGCCGGTCGGGAGATAGTGCGATGTCGGCCCGCCGCCAGTCACGGCGCGCGACGATGTCAGCCGACGAAGGCGCGCTCGACGACGAAGGTGGCGGGATGGCTGAGCGAACCCTCGACGAAGCCGAGCCCCTCCGCCAGCTCCTTGACGTCCTTGAGCATGTGCATCGAGCCGCAGATCATAATGCGGTCGGTCTCGGGATCGAGCCTGTGGATGCCGAGGTCGGCGTGGAACTTGCCGGAGCCGATCAGCGCGGTGATGCGGCCCATGCGCTCGCTCTCCTCGCGCGTCGTCGAATTGTAGAGCGTGACGCGGCCACTGGTGAATTCGCCGATCAGCGGATCGTCCGCCAGCGCCGCCACCAGTTCCTGGCCGTAAGCCAATTCGGCCACGTCGCGGCAGGTATGGGTCAGGACCACCTGCTCGAACTTCTCGTAAGTGTCGGGGTCGCGCAGCAGCGAGGCGAAGGGCGCGATGCCGGTGCCGGTCGAGATCATGAACAGGCGCTTCGCCGGCGTCAGCGCGTCGAGCACCAGCGTGCCGGTGGCCTTCGGGCGCACCAGGACCGTGTCGCCGACCTGGATCTTCTGCAGTTCCGAGGTCAGCGGGCCGTCCGGTACCTTGATGGAGAAGAACTCCAGTTCCTCGTCCCAGGCGGGACTCGCCACCGAATAGGCGCGGTACACCGGCTTCTCGGCATTGGGCAGGCCGATCATCACGAACTCGCCGGAGCGGAAGCGCAGGGACTGCGGCCGGGTGATGCGGAACGAAAACAGCCGGTCCGTATAATGCCTGACCGAGACGACGGTCTCGGCATGGACGTTCGCGGGGATGGGAAAGCGCGGCGCGCGTTCGGCCGTATCTGTTGCAAGGGCAGAGGGCATTGCGGGACAGCTTCCTGCGTCAAAGTCGCGAGGCGGTATCGCGCCGCCCCAAACCGGTCAAGTAGGCAGCCTGTCCTCAGCTTCAAGCCGTCAGGCCCCTTGCCTGCCGGAATTATTAGTATACAAATGATTTTCATGTCAAGGTCGGGGAGGGAAAAGCCTTTCCAATCCGCGACATATCCGTAGTCCAGCGATTTCGGTTTTCGGCGATGGATGAGAATGGAACCGGGGGCAACGTGGTGGCCGGCATCGATGTCGGCGGCACTTTCACCGACCTCATCCTGATCGACGCACGCGGCGACGGTGGCGTTCGCATCGCCAAGACGCCGACGACGCTCGACAACCAGGCGTTCGGCGTGGTCGCCGCGCTCGGCGACAGCGGCTTTCCGGTGCGCGACATCGACCTGATCGTCCACGGCACGACCACGACGACCAATGCCGTGCTGGAACGGCGGCTGGCCCGCACCGGCATGATCACAACCGCCGGCTTTCGCGACGTCATCGAGCTCGGCCGGCGCACCCGCCCGCAGGCCTACGGCATGACCGGAACCTTCGTGCCGGTCATTCCCCGCAATCTCAGGCTGGAGGTGGCCGAGCGCATCGAGGCCGGCGGCGTCGTCCGCACGCCGCTGGATGAGGAGGGCGTGCGCCGGGCGGTGCGCCGCCTGCTGGACGAGGGCTGCGAATCCCTCGTCATCCATTTTCTGCACTCCTACGCCAATCCCGCGCATGAGCGCCGTGCCGCCGAGATCGCGGCGGAGCTTTGGCCGAACGACCACATGACCATGGGCCATGCGCTGCTGTCGGAGGCGCGCGAGTTCGAACGCGGCGTGACGGCAGCCGTCAACGCCTCCGTCCAGCCCATCCTGGAGCGCTATGTGGGCCGTCTGCGCGGCGAACTCTCGGCACAGGGCTATGCGCGCGACTTCCTTATCATGAACGGAAACGGCGGCATGATCTCCGCGCGCTTCGTCACCCGCGAGGCCGCCAAGACCGTCATGTCGGGCCCGGCCTCGGGCGTCATCGCCGCCGCCTATACGGGCCGGCGCGCCGGCATCGGGAACCTCGTCACCTACGACATGGGCGGCACCTCGACCGACGTGGCGCTGATCCGCAACGCAGAGCCGGCTGTCTCCAACGAGATCGAGGTCGAATACGCCATGCCGATCCATGTGCCGATGGTGGCCGTGCACACGGTCGGCGCCGGCGGCGGTTCGATCGCCCGCGTCGATGCCGCCGGCCTGATCCAGGTCGGACCGCAGAGCGCCGGCGCCAATCCCGGCCCGATCTGCTACAGCCGTGGTGGCACGGAGCCCACCATCACCGACGCCAATCTCGTCCTCGGCAGGCTGGCGCCGAAGAAATTGCTTGCCGTCGCCGATCCGGTGACCGCCGCCGACGTGGAGCGCGTCTTCGCCGACAGGATCGGGCGCGCCACGGACATGAGCGGCGTCGAGGCGGCGGACGCCGTGCTGAGGCTGGGCAACCTGAAGATGGCCGGCGCTATCCGCATGGTCTCGGTGGCGCGCGGCCATGATCCGCGTGATTTCACCTTGTTCGCCTTCGGCGGCGCCGGTCCGCTGCATGCCTCGGCGCTGGCGCGCGAACTCGGCCTGCCGCGCGTGCTGGTGCCGGCGCGGCCCGGCATCACCAACGCGCTGGGCTGCGTGGTCGCCGATCTGCGGCACGATTTCGTCAACACGCTGAATCAGCCGGTATCGGGACTGGACGAGGCGGCGGTGCGCGCCGTGTTTGCCGCCCATGTCGAGGAGGGCAGGGCGCTGATCGCACAGGAGGCGGTCAAGCCGGAGGAGATCCGCGTCCGCCATTCGGCCGACATGCAGTTCGTCGGGCAAACCCATATCGTCAACGTGCCGCTGCCGTCCGCCAACGTGGACCGCGCGACCCTGCAGGCTCTGTTCGAGAAAGCCTATTTCGCCCGCTTCAAGGTGGAACTGCCTGAAATCCGCGCCAACCTGGTCAACCTCAACACGTCGGTCATCGGCGTACGGCCGGCAGTAGACCTTAGCCGGCTTATCGACCCGGCCGGCCGAGTCGACAGTCTGGGGGCGGCGCTGAACGAGACCCGGCCTGTCTGGTTCGATGGCGGCTGGCGCGATACGCCGGTCTACGCGCGCGAAAAGCTGCCGCTGGACGCCGTCCTCGAAGGCCCGGCCATCCTCGAACAGATGGATTGCACCACGGTGCTTGAACCCGGCGACCGGGCGCGAAGCGACGCCGACGGGAACATCGTCATCGAGGTGGGACGATGAGGGCGACACATTTAGGAGCTTCCTTGTCCTTGTTTACGGCAGGGCCATTGCATATGAACTTTTCTTTGGCCCGAAACCCCCAACCCTGTCCCCTCTCCACAAGGGGGAAGGAGACGCCGACGCGGCCGTTTCGCCCGAAATCCTCGATGTTTGTGGACTGTAGCTATGCCGCGAAGTTCCCCTCCCCCTTGTGGGGAGGGGTTAGGGGTGGGGGTGCGCTGGCGCTTGCCATTGCTGCTATTCTTTCGTTTTGGCAGTCCACCCCCACCCTCAATCCCTCCCCACAAGGGGGAGGGAGGCAGGCCGCGCCATGACCGTCCCCGTATCCGTCCTCGACACCCTCACCCTCTCCGTCATCCAGGCCGCCTTGCAGCAGGCCTGCGACGAGATGGATCTCGCTTTCTCCCGTGCAGCCTTCTCGCCGGTGATCGCCGAGGCGAACGACCGCTCCGACGGCATCTACTCGGCCGAAGACGGCGCGCTGATCGCGCAGGGCAACCAGGGCCTGCCGGTCTTCGTCGGCGTCATGCAGTATTCCACCCGCACCGTCATCGAGATGATCAGCGACGGACGCTGCCTGCCGCCGCAGGAGGGCGACATCTATATCGTCAACGATCCCTATCTCGGCGGCACGCACCTGATGGACGTGCGCTTCCTCATGCCGGTCTACCGGCAGGGAAAAATCTTCTGCTGGCTTTCCAACACCGGCCATTGGCCCGATATCGGTGGCGCGGTGCCGGGCGGCTTTTCCGCCTCGGCCACGGCGGTAGAGCAGGAAGGCCTGCGCCTGCCGCCGGTAAAACTGTTCAAGAAGGGCGTCCTCGACGCGGAAATCTTCGCCATCATCTCGTCCAACATCCGTGTCGCCGACCAGCGCATCGGCGACGTCAAGGCCCAAGCCGCCGCCCTGCTGGTCGGGCGCGAGCGATTGATGGAAATCCTGGACCGTTACGGAGACGAAACGGTGAGCGAAGCGATCGGCGAACTCCGCCGCCGCGCCACCGAACAGATGCGCGCCGAGATCGCCGCCATACCGGACGGAACCTACCGCTCGAAAGCCTTCATCGATTCCGATGGGGTGGTGGACGAGCCTCTCACCATCGCGCTCACCGTCGAGAAGAAGAGCGGGACGCTGTCGTTCGATTTTGCCGGCTCCTCGAAACCCTGCGCCGGCCCGATGAACAGCGTGCTGGCGACCACGCTGTCGTCCGTCTATCTGGCCATGCGCCATATCTTCCCGGATGTGCCGATCAATGCTGGCGCGTTCGAGCCGCTGATCGTCCAGCGCCCGGAAGGCACGTTCCTCGACGCGCGCTATCCGCGTCCCGTGTCCGGCTGCGCGGCGGAAGTGTCACAGCGCATCGCCGAAGCGGTCTTTGCCGCGCTGGTGCAGGCACTGCCTGACAAGGTGACGGCCGCGCCTGCCGGCTCCAGCGGCAATTTCGCGCTGGGCGGGCACGATCCGGCGCGCGGGCGCGACTACGTCATGTATCAGATCTCCGGCGGCGGCTACGGCGGCAATGCCGGCCATGACGGCCTGACCAACGGCTGCTCGACCATCGGCATTTCGAAATCGCCGCCGGTCGAGATCATGGAGCAGGCATTTCCGGTTCTCTACCGCCACTATGCGCTGCGCGAAGGCTCCGGCGGTGCGGGAAAACATCGCGGCGGCTTCGGCCTGTCCTACGAGGTGGAGCTTCTGCGCGGCGAGGCGCGCGCGTCCTTCGTCATGGATCACGGCCGCTTCGGCCCGCAGGGCGTGCTGGGCGGCAGGGACGGCGCAGTCAACGAGGTGACGGTGTTCCGCGGCGGCGAGGTGCATGTGCCGCTGCATCTGTCGAAGGAACAGGATATTCCGCTTCAGGCCGGCGACCGCGTGCGCGTCGGCACGCCGGGCGGCGGTGGTTTCGGCGATCCGACGGAGCGGGGCCCGGATTTGGTGCGGAGCGACGTCGAACTCGGTTACTATACCGAAGAGCAGGCGCGGGAAATGTTCGGGGTCAATTTCTCTCCCCCTTGGGGGGAGGGTGGCCGAACAGCCTGAGTACAACGAAGGCTGCGAGGTCGGGAGGGGTAACCTCAACCACGCCGACGTTTAAGGAAAGTCGCGCTCTACAGCCGGCAATCCCACCCATCTCCCTTCGCTCGGCACCCTCACGCGACGGGAAGGGAATCTACGCGATCTTCGCCAACAGCTTTGTCAGCGTCGTGGCCTCGCGCGCGCTGAAGGGACTGAGCGTTTCCTCTGTCGCCTTTCGTGCCAGCGGGATCAGGCGCTCGATGGTCTGGCGACCCTCTGCCGTGAGGTTGACCATCAGCCGCCGTTTGTCGCCCTCGTGCCTGGAAAGCTCGACCAGGCCACGCGCCTTCAGCCGGTCGATGACGCCTTTCACGGTCGCCGCGTCCATCGCGATCATCGCGCCGAGCTGGTTCTGTGACGTGCCGCCGTCCTCGAAAAGTCGGGCAAGTGCCGCGAATTGCGGCGGCGTCAGGTCGCCAACCTGGGATGCGAAGATCGCCACGTGCCGCTGGTGCGCCTTGCGCAGCAGGAAGCCGATCTGCTCCTGCAGATGGTAATCCTCGGGCGTCGTGGTATCGCCCTCGACCAGCCGCAGCAGGTTGTCCTCGCCGCTCATCGCTGCCCGTCCCAGACCTTGATGTCGGCGACCTCCAGCCCGCCCATGCGGCTGTGGACCCGACCGCCGCGCGCCATGGCGAGGCAGAACAGGATTTCGTCCGGCCGCGGGCCGTCCGCCGCGCGTACCTCGAATGCGTCGAAATGGCTGCGCACATAGGCGGCGTTGATGTGGCCGAGCGGGACGTCGAGCGTCGCGCCGACGCCGCCGACCTTCATCGCCGACGGTACGATCGCCTTGGCCTGCCCGAGCCGATCGCGCATGGCGTAGCCGCCGGGAACATGCCAGAGCGCGCCGTGTTCGATCTCGCCGGCGGCGCCGACGACAGCGCCCTTGCCGTAGCCGTCGATCCCCTCGATGCCGCCGAGTGCTGCGATCAGACGATCCGTCAATATCAGTCCGAGCGGTTTGAGATCGTCCATCGCCGGTTGCAGATCCTCGACATATTTGCCGGCAAATGGATTCTTCACCAGCGCGAATGCGGCGGCGCGCCGGCGCGTTTCTGCCGGGGCCGGCCCGCCGTCGTGGAAGATCTCTTCCGTCACGATTTCGATCTTGCGGATGGGGAAATCAGGCATGTGGTCTCTCTCGAATTTTCCTGGTGGGATGTTCGGCAGGGTAGAGGGGGGCGAATGCGGCTTCGTCAACCGGCATGTGCCCGCAGATACGCGATTGCCCTGCGAGGAACAGCGCGGCCGCTTCGATCAGTCCGCAGCGGCGCAAATCCCCGGCGACGCCGAACCCGCGCTCCAGTGCCTCGGCGATCTCTGCGGACGACAGACCACCGACGCCGGTCGTTACTAACCTGCCGCCAAGGTCGCTGTCGGGCGCAAGCTCACGCGCCGGCTGCCGCGTCACGGCCGAATGACCGGGCAGGTCGACCGCGTTGGCGATGATGGTGGCGGCCGCGTCGGCCTCCGCCCCCGTGCGGGCCAGTACGGTCACCGCATCGGCGATGCCGAGCGAAAAGGAACGGCCGCGCCATCCGCTGGTGGCGATGCCGTGCACCCGGTCCCGCGCGCGGATGGTGATCCGGTCGGCGAAACCGTGTCCCGTTCCCGCGATCGCCAGCCGCATCGATTGCCCGGCCTCCAGATGAAGCGCGCTGTCGCCGCCATTGTTGACATAGGCGCGTTCGAGCCTGCGTCCGACGATCATGGCGGCCAGCACCTCGTCCGCCACCGCCCCGGCGACGGCCGCCATCGGCGTGATGAAGTCTGTCGCCAGCGGCGCGACCGCCGCTTCCATGCGGCGCGCGGTGGGACCAAAGAAGTTCGAGAATGCGGGGGGATAGCTACCCTCACTCCCCGCCCCTCCCCGCTGGGGGTAGGGAGACTCTGCGCCAACGCCGCGGTGGGCCACTAGCGATCTTGGGCCAAACGCTGGTGCCGGCGTCCCCCTCCCCCTTGCGGGGGTCCGAAGGACGGGCGAGACCCGCGGCTCGCCCCGGCAGGGACAGGGGTGGGGGTGGGGGTGCTGCGCGCCGCCTACAGGAAACACAACCGGCATCCGCAGCCTCGGCAGTTCCGCCACCAGTTCGGTCAGGATCGTGGCGAAGCGCGCCACCGCCTGCGCATAGGCCGCCCGCCTTTCATCCTCTTCGCCGAACGCTTCCACGATCAGGTCGATCGGGCCGTGGTTGAGGTGGAGCCGCCGTCCGTCCTCCAGCCAGTGCGCCTGCGGCCCGTTCATCGTGCCGCGCCGTCTTGCGCGTCGCGCCGCAATTGCGTCAGCGGCGGCCAGGGATTGTGTGCCGGCGCATGCGCGCCGCGGCGCGGGTTGAGGTATTCGCCGCCGCGCGCCAGCACGTCCTCGACGCTGCGGATCTCGGATTCGTAACCGCCGAGGCGCACATAGTCGTCGCGCCGCAGCGTGAATTCGATCGGCGCCACCAGCGCCGGCGTCGGCACGGAACCGAAGGCGTTGTCGGGCACACGCATGACGTCGACCATGAGCGTGATGCCGCCGCCCGGCCATACATAAACCGGCGCGCCGCCGACCGTGACATAGGTCTGCAGCCCCTGTACCGAGCGCGTGAGATTGACCGGGTTTTCGGTGACGCCGGCGCGCAGCGAGCCGCCCGCACCGCCGACGAACAGCACAGTGCACAGCGCCGGCTCGCAATTGTCCTCGATCAGGTCGACCGATTTGCGCAGCCGCTCGGGGAACGGCTTTTGAACCGGCTTCAGCTCGTCGTCCAGCTCGTAATAGGCGAATTGCTCGCCGGTGGTGGAGACCATCAGCAGGGACAGCCCCGGCCGCGCGCCCTTCTTCGGGTTCCAGTCGCCGAGGATCGACAGCGGATCGGAGATCGCCGTGCCGCCCCAGCCGAGACCGGGTTCGGAAACCTTGAAGTAGCGGCCGGGCGTCGAGCGGCGGCCGAGGATCTTGATGCCGGTGTCCGGCCAGTCGAGGACCTTGCCGGCCTGATGCTCGGAGACCACCCCGGTGATGTGGTCGTCGACGACCACGACCTCGTCCACCAGCCCGCGCCATTGCGTCGCGAACATGCCGATGGTGGCCGATCCGCAGCCGACGCGCATTCGTTCCTCGACCTTGCCGCCGATGACCGGCGGCTTGCCGGCCTGCACCACCACGCTCTCGCCGCCATCGATGGAAAGCTCCACCGCCTGCTTGTTACACAGCGCCAGCAGCGCGTCGCAGGTGGCGCGCCCTTCCGCCTTCGAACCGCCGGTCAGGTGATGCACGCCGCCGAGCGACAGCATCTGCGAGCCGTATTCGCCGGTGGTGACATGACCGACCGCCTCGCCTGCGGCGCGCACCGTCGCGGCTTCCGGGCCGATGAAGCGGTCCGTGTCGATCTTCACCTTGACGCCGCAATAGGAGAAGATGCCCTCGGTTACCACGGTGACGAGATCGACGCCTTCGACCTCCTGGCTGACGATGAAGGGGGCGGGCTTGTAGTCGGGATAGGTGGTGCCGGCGCCGATCGCCGTGACGAAGCGGCGGCCGGTATTGACCAGTTCACCGTCCCACGGCCCGGCGTCCGCGAAAGCCACCACCTCCGCGCCGGCTTCGGCCGAATGCTCCAGTACGGTGAGCGGATCCATACGCACGACGCGCCCGCCGACATTGCCGTAGCGGTCGCAGGCGCCGGTGCGGCCTTCGGCGATGTAGCACATGACCGGACAGGCATCGCAGCGGATCTTCTCCGCCACCTGTTTGGCGCCCGGATCACGCGTCTCGAAGCGTTCGGAGAGTTCGCTCATGAGGCCTGCGCCTTGATCGCCGCCAGGATCCGGCTCGGTGTCGCCGGCACTTTCCGCACCGTCACGCCGGTGGCATGGCGGATGGCGTTGAGGATCGCCGGCGCCGTCGGGATCAGCACATGCTCGCCCAATCCCTTTGCCCCGAACGGACCTTCCGGATCCGGCACCTCGACGAGGATCGTCTCGATCGGCGGCACGTCGCCGATGGTCGGAATGAGATAGTCGTGCAGGTTCTCGGTGCGGCCGGGGATATATTCCTCCATCAGCGCCAAGCCGATGCCTTGCGCGATGCCTCCCTCGATCTGGCCCTCTGCCAGGATCGGGTTGATCGCCCGGCCGACATCGTGTGCGGCCGTGATCTTGAGGAGTTGGACCGTGCCGAGCATCATATCGACCTCCAACTCGGCGATCTGCGCGCCGTAGCCGTAGACGGCGTAGGGGCTGCCCTGGCCCTTTTCGTCGAGCGCCGAAGTAGGCGGGTCGTAGGTCTCCTGCGCCGTGAAGACGAAGCCGTCGCCGTCGACGGGCAGCGTCGTCAGGTCGATGCGCCGCGCGGCCTCGCCTTCGCGGATGACCAGCGCACCCGCTTCCAGCGCAAGATCGGCCTTGCCGGAAACGTTGGCGAAGCGCAGGACCGCCTCGCGCAGCGCCCGTCCCGCCTTCTCCGCCGCCTTGCCGGAAACGAAGGTCTGGCGCGAGGCGGAAGTCTTGCCGGCGTCCGGCGTGATCGCCGTGTCGGCGCCCCGAAGCCGGACCTTGTCCAGCGGCAAGCCCAGCGCGTCGGCGGCGATCTGGGCGATCACCGTGTTCGAGCCTTGCCCTATATCCACCGCGCCCTGATGCAGGACGACCTCGCCCTCCGCCGAAATCCCGATCTTGATCGTCGATGGATTGGGCAACGACGTATTGCCGCAGCCGTACCAGCAGGACGCCACGCCGACGCCGCGCCTGCGCGTGGGATGAGCGGCGTTGAAGGCCTCGGCTTCCGCCAGCGCGCGCGCCCAATGCGGCGCCAGTGCTTCCAGGCAGTCCGCGATGCCGACTCCTTCGAGCCGCTGGCCGGTCACCGTTTCGGAGCCGTTACGAAGCGCGTTCTTCAGCCGGAACGCCAGCCTGTCCATGCCGAGCTTCGCGGCCAGCTCGTCATACAGGCTTTCCTGCATGATCGTCGCCTGCGGCACGCCGAAGCCGCGGAAGGCGCCTGAGATCGGGCCGTTGGTATGGATGGCGTGGCCGGCGGCGCGATAGGTCGGCGTCAGATAGGGACCGGACGCATGGACCGGCACGCGGTTGGCCACTGTCGGCCCCCAGCTTGCATAGGCTCCGGTGTTGAACTCGCCTTCGAACATCATGCCGACGACCTTGCCGTCGGCGTCCGCGCCGACGCTTGCCCGCATGGCCGCGGGGTGGCGCTTGGTGGTGGACATCATGGATTCGGTGCGCGTGTAGGCGAGCGCCGCCGGTCGCCTTGTCTTCATCGCCACCAGACCGATCAGCGGCTGCACCGAAACGTCGAGCTTGGAGCCGAAGCCGCCGCCGGTGGCGGTCGGCACGATCCTCACCTTTTCGGGCACGAGCCCCAGCACCTTGGCGGTGTCGTCGCGGTCCATGTAGGGCGCCTGCGTGCAGGCGACGACCGTCAGCGTGTCGCCGTCCCAGGAAGCATAGCCGGCTTCCGGTTCGATATAGGCGTGCTCGACATAGGACGTCTCGATCGCGCCCGACACGACATAAGCGGCGGCGGCGATGGCGGCGTCCGGGTCGCCGCGCTCGACGAGCCCGGACGTGAGCACATTGTCGGGCCGTCCGGAATGGATGGCCATGGCGTCTCTGGTCTTCGCCTCGCAGGGCTGAAGGACATGGGCAAGCTCGGTCCATTCGACCGGGAAACCGGAGAGGTCGAGATCGGCCGCCGCTTCCCTCTCGCAGGCGACCAGCGCCACCGCCTCGCCGCGAAACCGCGCCTCGCCGTCAGCCAGCGCCGGCTGGTCCGCGAACGGCGCGATGACGCCGAAGCAGTTGGTGCCGGGAATATCGGCGGCGGTGAAGACGCCGGCCACGCCCTGCATCTTCTTTGTCCATGCGTCGAGGTCGCCGAAGTTGAAGCGGGCATGATGGTACGGCGAGCGGATGACGAACACCGCCAGCGCGTCGTCGGGAAAGGAATCCGAGCCGAATTTCTCCGCACCTGTCACTTTTGGAACGCCGTCCAGCCGCGCAACTCGCGCGCCGACGGCCTTGCCGGAAGGAGGAAAGCCGGAGCCCGGTGTTCCTGCCGTTGCACACCCCCATCCCTGCCCTTGCCGGGGCGAGCCACGGGTCTCGCCCGTCCTTCGGACCCCCACAGGGGGGAGGGGAGCGCGGTCAATAGCGTCCTCGCGAAAGCCATCGGCGTCGCAACATTGTGGCGCTGCCGCCAAGTCCCCCGCCCCCTTGTGGGGAGGGGATAGGGGTGGGGGTGCGGCGCCATCCGCACTTGCCAATTCCCTTGAAGGAGAGACAGCCGGCAGCTCAGTCCGGGAAAGACCGTCGGCGATGCAACATGCCGCATCCATCACCGCCGCGATGATCTTTCGATATCCGGTGCACCGGCAGAGCACGCCGCCGAGCGCATCCTGGACCTCTGCTTCGCTCGGTTGGGGATTGTTCGCCAGCAGAGCCGTGGCCGTCACCAGCAGGCCCGGCGTGCAGATGCCGCATTGTGCGGCGCCATGCCTGAGGAACGAAGCCTGCAAGGCGGAAAGCCGGCCGTTGCCCAGCCCCTCCACGGTCGTGACATCGTGCCCGACCGCGCCGGCGGCGGGCATCAGGCAGGCGCAGGCCGGCGCGCCGTCCACCAGAACCGTGCAGGCGCCGCAGTCGCCTGCGTCGCAGCCCACCTTGGTGCCGGTCAGGCCGAGGTCGTCGCGCAGGACGGCGGAAAGTCGGCGCATCGGCTGGACATGGACCGAGACTGGCGCGCCGTTGACGCCGAAGGCGATGTCGATGCGCCCGCCGCTCATGCCGCCATGCTTTCCGGGGTCAGGCCGGCCGCGAAGCAGACGGCGCGCGCCGCGATCTCGCGCGCTGCTTCCAGCCTGTAGGCGGCGCTACCGCGCACGTCGTCGATCGGCGAAAGCTCGGTGACGGGGACCTTCCGGACGGCGTTCGCCAGCGATGCGTCGACAGGTCGGCCGATGAGCGCCGTCTCCACACCGGTCAGGCGCGCTGCGGTCGCCGAACAGGCGCCGACGGCGATCGCTGCCTGCTCGATCCGTCCGTCCGCCACGACCAGCCGGGCCGCCGCCATGGTAATGGAGATGACCAGATAACGCCGCGCGCCGAGCTTGACGAAAGCCGAGCGTCCCGTGCCGTATGCGCGTGGAATGCGGATGCCGGTCACCATCTCGCCGTCGCGAATGGCGGTGCGGCGGTTGCCGAGAAAGAAATCCGCCAGCTTCAGGCTTCGCCGCGTATTTGCCGAACGAAGTTCGACTTCCGCCTCCAGTGCCAGGAGCGCCGGCACCCCGTCGGCGGCAGGCGAGGCATTGCACAGATTGCCGGCGATTGTGGCGACGTTCTGGATCTGGACGGAACCGACCTCGCGCGCGGCCTGTTTGAGCGCGTCGAAAGCCGGCGGCAGACCGCTGTGGACGACGTCGGTCCAGCTCGTGCGTGCGCCGATAAGCCAGTGGTCGTCGGCTTCCTCGATGCCGCGAAGGTCATACAATGCATTGATGTCGAGGATATTTTCCCGGATCGGCCTGTTGCCGAGCGCGGGATAGAAGTCGGTGCCGCCGGCGACGATCCGCCACGGCGCTTCGCCGAGTAGGGCGAGCGCCTCGTCGAGGCTGGTGGGTTTAGCGTAACGCGTCACGCCGGGCCTTCCCGCAGTTCCCCGCCGGTCGGCGTTCACGGCGGAATCCCGCTCGCAGCCGGCCAAGAATTTGTTCGTATGCAAATGATATCGCGTCGGCTGGATTTGTCAAAGGCGGGTTTGCGGGCGCGTCGTTGGACGTGCCGGAAGGTTGACGTCGTGCGCCAACTGGTCGAGGGTCTGCCGCCGCTCCCGGCCGGGAGCGCGACTCCGGAGATTGCCGATGACCGAGCAAGCGCTGATCGTGATCGATTTGCAGAACGATTTCTGCCCCGGCGGCGCGCTGGCGGTCGCCGGGGGCGACGAGATCGTGCCGCTGGTCAACGACCTTGTCCGCAATTTCGACCACGTGGTGATGACGCAGGACTGGCATCCGGCAGGCCATTCGAGCTTCGCCTCCAGCCATCCCGGCCGCCGGCCCTTCGAGACCATCGACATGCCTTACGGGCCGCAGACGTTGTGGCCGGATCATTGCATCCAGGGCAGCCTCGGCTCCGATTTTCATTCCGGCCTCGCCTGGACCAAGGCCGAACTGCTGATGCGCAAGGGATTCCGCAGCGCGATCGACAGCTATTCCGCCTTCTTCGAGAACGACCACAAGACGCCGACCGGGCTGGCCGGCTATCTGCGCGAGCGCGGCATCGGCGAAATCACCCTGTGCGGTCTTGCGACCGATTTCTGCGTGGCCTATTCGGCCCTGGACGCCGCCGAACAGGGGTTTTCGGTGACGGTGCGGCTGGACGCCTGCCGGGGCATCGATCTTGACGGCTCGGTCGAGGCGATGCTGAAGCGCATGCGCGCGGCCGGCGTGGCGCTGGCGTGATGGCATCGATGGGCGCACGGCTTCGACGGGCAATGTAATGCACCGACGACTTGATTGTTGAGGGGGCGGAATGCGTTCAGCGAAAATTCTGGCGGCGGCAGTCGCCTTGCTTCTTGTTGCCGAACCGGCTTTCGCATCCGAAGGCGGTCTCCCCGGCGACGCCATGTCGCTTGTCTGGGCTGTCCCGTTCGCCGGTCTGCTGCTCTCCATCGCCACCGGACCCCTGCTGTTTCCGCATGTGTGGGAACATCACTACGGCAAGATCGCCGCCGGCTGGGCGGCTGTGGTGATCGTGCCGCTGGCTGCCTCGTTCGGCTTGACGGAGGCCGGCGCGGCGGTCCTGCATGCGCTCCTGACAGAATACATGTCCTTCATCATCCTGCTGTTCGCGCTGTTCACCATAGCCGGCGGCATCCTGGTGGCGGGCAACATCCACGGCACGCCGCTCGCCAATGCCGGCCTGCTTTTGATCGGCGCCATGCTGGCTTCCGTCGTCGGCACGACAGGCGCTTCGATGATCATGATCCGCCCGCTGATCCGCGCCAACGACAACCGGCCGTTCAACGCGCATGTCGTCGTCTTCTTCATCTTCCTCGTGTCGAACATCGGCGGCTCACTGACGCCGCTGGGCGATCCGCCGCTCTTCGTCGGCTTCCTGCGCGGCGTCGACTTTTTCTGGACCACAGTGCACATTTTCCCCGACACGCTGTTCGTCGCGGGCGTGGTGCTCGCGGTGTTCCTCGCTATCGACATCTTCTTCCACATCCGCGAGGAAGGGATGCCGAAGATCAAGGATCCGACGCCCGATTCCAAGGTGCGTGTCCGCGGCCTGCCCAACCTGCCGCTGCTGGCGGGCGTCGTCGGCGCCATCCTGATGTCGGCCTGGTGGAAGCCCGGTCCAGCCTTCACCGTTCTTGGCGTGACGGTCGAGTTGCAGAACCTCGTGCGCGACATCATCATTCTTGCGCTCGCCTTCGTCTCGCTTGCCGTATCGCGCAAGGAATACCGCGCCGCCAACGGCTTCGACTGGGGGCCGATCGCCGAGGTTGCCAAGCTGTTTGCGGCCATCTTCATCTGCATCGTGCCGGTCGTCGCCATCCTCCAGGCCGGAGCGCAAGGCGCGCTGGCGCCGCTGGTGGCGATGGTGACCGGCGCGAACGGCCAGCCCAACGACTTCGCCTATTTCTGGCTGACGGGCCTGCTCTCGTCTTTCCTCGACAATGCGCCGACCTACCTCGTGTTCTTCGAACTGGCCGGCGGCAACGCGCAGCACCTGATGAACGAATTCGCCTCGACGCTTGCCGCCATCTCGGCGGGCGCGGTCTTCATGGGCGCCAACACCTATATCGGCAACGCGCCCAACTTCATGGTCTACGCCATCGCGCGCAACCAGGGCGTGCGCATGCCGTCCTTCTTCGGCTACATGGCCTGGTCGGGGCTCGTGCTGATCCCGACCTTCGTCCTGTCCAGCCTGATCTTCTTTTAGGTTACAGGGCGGCGTCGCCGGCGCCGCGGATCGCCTCGATATTGGCGCGGTAGGCTTCGACGCTGCCGCCCTTGAAGATCGCCGCACCCGCGACGAGCACGTTGGCGCCGGCTGCGGTCACCAGCGGCGCGGTGTCGGGCGCAATGCCGCCGTCCACCTGGATATGGATCGGCCGGTCGCCGATCAGCGCCTTCACGCGCCTGATCTTGTCGATCATGGCGTGGATGAAGGCCTGGCCGCCGAAGCCGGGATTGACCGTCATCACCAGGATCATGTCCAGCCGGTCGAGCACATATTCGATCGCGCTCTCCGGCGTCGCCGGGTTGATCGCCACGCCGGCCTTCTTGCCGAGATTGCGGATCGACTGCAGAGAGCGGTCGAGATGCGGTCCCGCCTCCGCATGCACGGTCATGCCGTCGGCGCCGGCCTCGGCAAAGGCCGCGAGGTAGGGATCGGCCGGCGCGATCATCAGGTGGCAGTCGAAGAACGCCTTGGTGCGATTGCGGATCGTCTTGATGACGGGCGGGCCGAAGGTGATGTTGGGCACGAAATGCCCGTCCATCACGTCGAGATGGATCCAGTCCGCGCCGGCCGCCGCGACGGTCTCGACCTCGTCGCCCAGCCGGGAGAAATCCGAAGCCAGGACGGAGGGCGCAATCAGGGTCTTGGCGATCATGGCTGTTCTCGCTCCTGCAATTTTCCTTCGCCTAGCCGCCGCGGCCCGGCTTGTCGATAGCAAAGGGCACGGAAGAGGACGGCACCTTCCGTATTCCTCCGCTTTCGCGCGATCCGCGCAAGGCGTGTCGGACACGACGGCGATCGGTCTCGACAATGCCGGATTTTGCTGCACAGTGTCGGCTTCCGTCCGGAATGGCCGATTGGAGAACGACAGATGCGTGCTGGAATCGTCATGGCGTTGATAGGCGTCGCATTGTCAGGGTGCGCGTCCGGCACGATCGCGGCGGGAGAGGACGCCAATGTCTCCTCGTCGCTTCAATATGACGGCGTCGCCTGCAAGCAGTTGATCGGCGAACGCGATGCGCTTGCCGCGCGTTACGGCCTCTCGCGGGATGCCAAGCCGGTTTTCACGTCTTCTCCTACCGGACTGGGCACCGTCATTCCCGACATGCGCTCGGGCAGCAGGCGCGAAGCCGATCAGGCCGCCGGCCGCGTCGATGCCATGAACCGGTCTCTCGTGAGGCGAAAGTGCGTCGCCGCGCCGAAGGGGTGAGAGCGCCGGCCTCTCAGTAGCCGGCCTCGCGGTCCACCAGATTCTGAAGCGGCTCGCCGCGTTCGAAGGCGGCCATCTGCCTGAGCATGATCGGCACCAGATGCGTAGGATCTGACGTCGCCGCGGCATGCGGCGTGACGAAGACCTTCGGATGCGTCCACAGCGGGCTGGTCTTCGGCAGCGGTTCGACCTCGAACACGTCGAGACTCGCTTCCTTGAGCGTGCCGTCGTCCAGCGCGCGCAGGATGTCGGCGTCCTTCTGCAGCCGGCCGCGCCCGGCATTGATCAGCACCGCGCCGCCCAGCCCGTTGCGCCGGCGCAGCTCCTTCAGCAGGCCGTAATTGACCATGCCGCGCGTGGTCGGCGTCAGCGGCAGGAGCACGACGAGGATGTCGGTGGCGTTGAGGAACGGCACCAGTCCGGCGTCGCCTGCGAAGGTGGTGACGCCGGCAAGCGCCTGGTCGCGCCGCGACCAGCCATTGACGTGGAAGCCCAGCGCCGCCAGCGCCGAGGCGGCGGCGCGGCCGAGATTGCCGAGACCCATGATGCCGACGGAGATGTCGGTCGCCGTGCGCTGCGCCGGTTCGCGCCAGATCTTCTTCGTCTGCTGCACCCTGTAGAGCGCGCCTTGCCGATGATGGTCGAGCACGCGCCAGACGATGTATTCCACCATGTGCTGGGTGAGGTTGTCGGCCACCACGCGCACGATCGGCACGTCCGGCACGGTCGGATCGGCCAGGATGTGGTCGACGCCCGCGCCGATCGAGAAGATGGCGCGCAGGTTCGGTAGCGACGAAAGCAGGTTGGGCCGCTGCTTCCACACCACCGCATAGGTGATCGACGGGTCGGTGGCGCCGTCGGGCTCGGTCACCACCGTGCGTTCGCCGGCAAGCAATTCATACCAGCGCTGCGGGTGCATGCCCGTCAGGGAAAGCAGGATGCGCCCCTTGGCCTGCGGCACATCGCTGTCGGCCTCGTCATTCATGGCCATTGTCCATTTCCTTTTCCTTGGCCGTCACTCGCTGACCACGCCTGCCGGCGCCGTCTCGATGCGGAAAGCCGCCGAGATCAACGCGCGCGTGTAGTCGGTCTGCGGCGCTTCGAATATCTGCTGCGCCGGCCCAGCTTCGACGATCCGGCCGTTGCGCATGACGATGACATGATTGGCGAGCGCGCGCACCACTTTGAGGTCGTGGCTGATGAAGAGATAGGCGAGGTTGTGCCGCGCCTGCAGGTTGCGCAGCAGGTCCACCACCTGCGCCTGCACGCTCATGTCGAGCGCCGAGGTCGGCTCGTCCAGCATCACGAAGCGCGGATTGAGCACCATGGCGCGTGCGATGGCGATGCGCTGGCGCTGGCCGCCGGAGAATTCGTGCGGGTAGCGGTGCCGCGTCGCGGCGTCGAGGCCGACCTCTTTCAGCACGTCCACCACGCGCCGGTCGCGCCCGTCGGCCGACAGCTTCGGCTCGTGGATCTTCAGGCCTTCCTCGATGATCTCGGCCACCGACATGCGCGGACTGAGCGAGCCGTAGGGGTCCTGGAAAACGATCTGCAATTCGCGGCGCAACGGCCGCATCGCGTTGAATGACAGCTTGTCGATGCCTCGCCCGGTGAATCTGATCTCACCCTTGGACGAGATCATGCGCGCCAGCGCAAGGCCGAGCGTCGTCTTGCCCGAGCCGGATTCGCCGACCACGCCAAGCGTCTGCCCGGCGCGCACGGTGACGTCGATGCCGTCGACGGCCTTCACATGGTCGACCGTCTTGCGGAAGAAGCCCTGTTTGATCGGAAACCAGACTTTTACGTCCTTGCCGGTCATCACCGCCTCGGCTTTGTCGTCGGCGGCCGGCGGTCTGCCCTTCGGTTCGGCCGAAAGCAGGTGGCGAGTATAGGCATGCTGCGGATTGGCGAAGATGTCGGTGGTCGGGCCGCTCTCGACGATCTTGCCCTTCGTCATCACGCAGACACGGTCGGCGATCTTGCGCACGATACCGAGGTCGTGGGTGATGAACAGCATCGACATGCCGTTGCGCTGCTTGAGCTCTGCCAGCAGTTCGAGGATCTGCGCCTGCACCGTCACGTCGAGCGCGGTGGTCGGCTCGTCGGCGATCAGCAGTTGCGGCTCGTTGGCCAGCGCCATGGCGATCATGACGCGCTGGCGCTGGCCGCCGGAAAGTTGGTGCGGATAGGCGCCCAGCCGCTTTTCGGGATCGCGGATGCCGACCTCTTTCAGAAGCGCCAGCGTGCGGGCGCGCGCCGGCTCGGCCCGCATGCCCTGGTGAACGGAAAGGATTTCGCCGATCTGCCGCTCGATCGTGTGCAGCGGATTGAGCGAGGTCATCGGCTCCTGGAAGATCATGGTGATCTTGTTGCCGCGGACCTTGCGCAATGCCGCTTCGTCGAGCGCCATCAGGTCCTGGCCGTCGAACAGGATCTTCCCCGACGGGTGCGACGCCGGCGGGTAGGGCAGCAGCTTCAGCACCGACAGGGCCGAGACGGATTTGCCGGACCCGGACTCGCCGACCAGTGCCACCGTCTCGCCCCTGGCGATGTCGAAGGAGACATGGTCGACCGCGAGCGTTTCGCCGCCGCCCTGCGCGAAGGCGACGGACAGGTCCTGGACGGAAAGGAGGGGCTCGCTCATCGGAACGTCTTCCTCGGATCGAAGGCGTCGCGCGTCGCTTCGCCGATGAAGATCAGCAGCGACAGCATGAGCGAGATGACGATGAAGCCGGAGATGCCGAGCCATGGCGCGTTGAGGTTGCGCTGCCCCTGTTTCAAGAGTTCGCCAAGCGAGGCCGAGCCGGGCGGCAGGCCGAAGCCGAGGAAGTCGAGCGAGGTCAGCGTCGAGATCGAGCCGTTGAGGATGAAGGGCAGGAAGGTCAGCGTCGCCACCATCGCGTTGGGCAGCAGATGGCGGAAGATGATGGTGCGGTTCGGCACGCCGAGCGCGCGCGCGGCGTTGACGTATTCGAAGTTGCGGGCACGCAGGAATTCGGCGCGCACCACGCCGACGAAAGCCACCCAGGAAAACAGCAGCATCAGGCTGAGCAGGATCCAGAAGCCCGGCGGCAGCACGGCGGCCACGATCAGGAGCAGGTAGAGTACGGGAATCGCCGACCAGATTTCGATGAAGCGCTGGAAGATCAGGTCGGTCCAGCCACCGAAATAGCCCTGGATGGCGCCCGCCGACACGCCGATGACCGCCGAGCCGAGCGTCAGGATGAGGCCGAACAGCACCGATATGCGGAAGCCGTAGATGACCCGCGCGGCGACGTCTCGCGCTTGGTCGTCGGTGCCGAGCCAGTTCCAGTTGCCGACGATGCAGTCGGGGTCGTTCTCGCCTTGCGGATATTGCGCGCAGCGCGTCTTCCTGTCGTATTCCCAGGACGGCTTGGCGGGCGCGGCCTCGGGCACGGCGTTGTTGACGGTCTGGTAGGAATAGCGGATCGGCGGCCAGATCATCCAGCCATGCGCGTTGATCTCGTCGCTGATCACCGGATCGCGGTAGTCGGCGACCGCGTAGAAACCGCCGAACTTTTCTTCCGGATAGGCGACGAGGACGGGAAACAGGATTTCGCCCTTGTAGGAGGCGATGATCGGCTTGTCGTTGGCGATGAATTCGGAAAACAGCGACGCCACGAACAGGACGAGGAAGATCCAGAGAGACCAGTAGCCGCGGCGGTTGGCCTTGAAGTTGGCCCAGCGCCGCTGGTTGAGCGGCGACAGCCACGGCCTCTTCACGGCATCCGGCCCGACCTCCTCGCGCTGCGTCTCCACCGACGCCTTCAACTGGACGTCCGACATCTCAGACGTCCCTCCGCTCGAAATCGATGCGCGGGTCGATCCAGGTGTAGGTGAGGTCCGAGATCAGGCTGACGACGAGGCCGATCAGCGAGAAGATGTAGAGGTTGGCGAAGACGACGGGATAGTCGCGGTCGACGATCGACTTGAAGCCGAGCAGGCCGAGTCCATCCAGAGAGAAGATGTTCTCGATCAGCAGCGACCCGGTGAAGAAGGCGGAGATGAAGGCGCCCGGAAAGCCGGCGATGACGATCAGCATGGCGTTGCGGAAGACATGGCCGTAGAGCACCCGGTGTTCCGACAGGCCCTTGGCGCGGGCGGTCACCACATACTGCTTGCGGATTTCCTCGAGGAAGGAGTTCTTGGTGAGCAGCGTCGTCGTCGCGAAGGCCGAAAGCACCAGCGCCGTCAGCGGCAGCGTCATATGCCAGAAATAGTCGACGATCTTCTGCGGCCAGGACAGTTGGTCCCAATTGTCGGAAACGATGCCGCGCAGCGGGAACCAATCCCAGAACGAGCCGCCGGCGAACAGGATCATCAGCAATATGCCGAACAGGAAGGCCGGGATGGCGTAGCCGACGATGACGATCGCGCTGGTCCATGTGTCGAAGGTCGATCCGTCCTTCACCGCCTTGCGGATGCCGAGCGGAATGGAGATCAGGTAGGAGAGCAGCGTGATCCACAGGCCGATCGAGATCGAGACCGGCATCTTCTCCAGGATCAGGTCGACCACCGAGATGTCGCGGAAATAGCTCTGCCCGAAATCGAAGCGCGCATAGTTCCACAGCATCAGCCCGAAGCGCTCGAGCGGCGGCTTGTCGAAGCCGAACTGCTTTTCCAGCTTGGCGATGAACTCGGGATCGAGGCCCTGCGCGCCGCGATACTTGGAATCGGCACCGCCGGCCGCGTCGAAGCCGCCGCCCGCCAGGTCGCCGCCGCCACCGCCGCCGAGACGATCGCCGGAATCGCCGCCCTGGCTGGTGAGCCGGGCGATCACCTGTTCCACCGGGCCGCCGGGTGCGAACTGGATGATGACGAAGGACACCGCCATGATACCGAACAGTGTCGGGATCATCAGCAGAATACGACGCAGAATATAGGCGCCCATCAGGTGTCGCGCCTTCCATCGGTTCGCATCATGCCGGCCGCTCGTGCTGTTGTGTGTGCTATGCCGGTCCCCCTTGCGCCGGTCCCTGTGGCGCTGTCGCCATCGTCAGGCCTTGCCAATCTTCGCTGCCTTGTCTTGATCGAACCACCACAGCGCTTCCATCGCGAACCCGTAATCTGGCTTCGGCTCCTTGAAACCGAACATGTCCCAGAAGGCGACGCGATGATTCGCCGAATACCAACTTGGAATCCAGTCCATGCGTGCGCGCAAGACCCGATCGAGGCAGCGCATCACGGTTATCAGGTCCGCGCGATCTTTGACCTGGCTCAGCCTGTCGACCAGAATGTCGATCGCCGGGTCCGCCGTGCCGGGCAGATTACGCGACCCCTGCAGGTTGGCCGACCGCGAATGGAAGATGCCGTCCATACCCTCGCGCGTCGGCGTGGGAGAGAACAGCAGCGCCATCATGATCAAATCGAAGTCGAACGTCGCCTGCCGCTCCTGATGCTGTGCGGAGTCCACCAGGCGGATGGAGGCGTTGAAGCCGACGGCCCTCAGATTGTCCACCCAGGGCTGGCAGATGCGGACGAAGCCGTCGTCGTCCACCAGGAGTTCCAGGTCGAAGGCCTCGCCCGCGGCGTTGCGGAAAGCCGCGCCGGACCGCTTCCAACCGGCCTCGCTCATCAGCCTTTGCGCTTCCCGCAGCAGTTTTCGGTCGCGGCCGCTGCCGTCGGAGGGAGGGAGCGCATAGGCCTCGCCGAAGACCTCGGGCGGCAGCCTGTCGCGCAACGGCTCCAGCAAGGCCAGTTCATCCGGCGAGGGCGTGCCCTGCGCCTTGAAGTCGGACGTCTCGAAACAGGATTGTGAGCGGTCGTAGAGGCCGTAGAACAGCGATTTGTTGGTCCATTCGAAATCGAAGCACAGCGCGATGGCGCGGCGCACCCGCACGTCCCGGAACCGCTCGCGCCGCTGGTTGACCGCGACCGCCTGCATGGACGGGCGTTTCTCGGCGGGAAATTCCCGTTTCACCACCTTGCCGGCCTTCAGCGCCGGAAAATCGTAGCCGGTCGCCCACAGGCGCGACGTCGCCTCCTCGCGAAAGCACACGTCGCCCTTCTTGAAGGCTTCGAACGCCGCCTGCCGATTGCCGTAGAACTCGATGCGCAGCCTGTCGAAATTATAATGGCCGCGGTTGACCGGCAGGTCGGCGCCCCAATAGTCGGCCACGCGCTCCAGTTCGATGGTCTGGCCGGCGCGGACCAGGCCGACTTTGTAGGGGCCGGAGCCGAGCGGCGCTTCCAGGCGCGCGCTGTCGAACGGTACCTTGGCGAAATAGGCCTTCGACAGGATCGGAAACGTCACCACGTCCAGAATGGTGCGCTCCGACTGCTTTCCGGAAAAGGTGAGCCGCAGCGTCCGGTCGTCGACCGGTATCGTCTCGCTGAGTTCCCTGAGCGGCAGCGACAGGTCGGGATGCCCCTCGTCCTTGAAGAGGTTGAACGTATAGGCCGCGTCCTGCGCCGTCAGCGGCGTGCCGTCATGCCAGCGCGCCTGCGGCCTCAGGTCGAAGGTGAAACTGTTGCGGTCGGCCGAGATCGTCACCGTCTCGGCCATCAGGCCGTACACCGAATCCGGTTCGTCCAGGGCGCTCGTCATCAGCGAGTCGAAACACATCTCCATGCGCGGCGGCGAATCGCCCTTGGGCACGAAACTGTTGAGCGTATTGAAGGTGTAGGGGTTCTGGTTGAACACCCATTGCGACGGGCCGAAGTTGAATGTCCCCCCTTGCGGGGCATCCGGGTTCACATAGCCGAACTGCCGGAAATCGGGCGGATATTTCAAGTCGCCGAACGCCGACAGGCCGTGCAGCTTCACGCCGGTCTTCGTTTCGGCGAAGACGCGGCCCGGCAGGAGGGCCGCCGCACCCGCAGCGGCGCCGAGTGCCAGGAAATCGCGGCGACCCATCATGCTCGCCGATTGGTGGACTGTGCGCTCCGGTCCTCTATGCCTCATCAATCGACGCTCTTGTATTTCGCGGCCAACGCCTTTTCCTTGTCCGTATCGATCCACCAGGATTCGATGTCCGGGCCGATATAGGTGGGCTGCTTGTCGGGAATGCCGAACTTGTTCCAGTAGGCCAGCCAGACGTCCGGCCGCGTGAATTGCGGCACCACGTAGAAATTCCACAGCAGCACGCGGTCGAGCGCGTGGGTCGCGGCGACCAGGTCGTCGCGATTCTTGGCGAAGATGACGCGGTCCACCAGCGCGTCGACCACCGGGTCCTTGATGCCGGAATAGTTGCGCGATCCCGGCGAATCGGCGGCCTGCGAGCTCCAGAAGTCGCGCTGCTCGTTGCCGGGCGAATCCGACTGCGGCAGCACCACTGTCGTCATGTCGAAGTCGAAATCGTTGAGCCGGTTGATGTATTGCGACTGGTCGACGAAGCGCAGCGTCGCCGTGATGCCGATCTTGCGCAGCATGGCGACATAGGGGTTGAGCGTCGCCTCGGCAGCTTGGTTGGAGCCGAGTATCTCGAAGCGGAAGGGCGCGCCGGTCTGCGCATTGACCATCTGCCGGCCCTTGATGACCCAGCCGGCCTTGGCCAGCAGGTCGACCGCCTGCCTGAGGATCTTGCGCTCGGCCTGTGGCGTGTCGAAGGCCGGCAGCTTCCACTCCTGCGTGAACAGTTCCGGCGGCAGCTTGTCCCTGTACTGGTTCAGGATCTCCAGTTCCTTGCCCTGCGGCAGCCCGCTTGAGGCGAGGTCGCTGCCCATGAAATAGCTGGTGATGCGCGTGTTGAGCCCGAAGGACTGGGTGCGGTTGATCGTGTCGAAATCGTAGAGGGTGGACAGCGCCTCGCGCACGCGCCGGTCCTTGAACAGCGGCCGCCGCGTGTTGATGGCGAAGCCCTGCATGTTGGCGCGCGAACTGGCCTTGTATTCCTTCTTGACGACGTCGCCGGCCTTGACGGCCGGAAAGTCGTATTTCGTCATCCAGCCGCGGCCGCTGTTTTCGGAATGAATGTCCTCGAAGCCGCCCTTGACGAAGGCCAGCCATTCCGCGCTTTCGTCAAGGAAGTAGGTGTAGCGCCGCGTGTCGAAATTCTCGCGGCCGATCTTCACCGGCAGCTTCGCCGCCCAGTAGTCCGGCACGCGCTCCCAGACGATCTCGGAGCCCGGCTTGAAGCTCTTGATCTTGTACGCGGCCGAACCGAGCGGCGGCTCCAGCGTCGACTTGGTGATGTCGCGCTTCCTGCCGTTGGCGTCGGTGCCCTCCCACCAGTGCTTCGGCAGCACCACCAGGTCGCCCATGATCTTGGGAAGCTCGCGATTGCCCTTCTGGTCGAAGATGAACTGGACCTCGCGGTCGGAAAGCGCCTTGGCCTCCGTCACGTTCTCGAAATAGCGGTTGTACATCGGGCTGTTGGCCTTCAGCACGTTGAACGACCACACCACGTCGTCCACGGTGATCGGCTGGCCGTCGTGCCAGCGGGCGTTCGGATCGAGCCGGTAGGTGGCCGAGGAATAGTCGTCGGGATATTTGTAGGCTTCGGCAATCAGCGGATGGCTGACGCTGCCCTCGTCGGTCGCCTGCTCCATCAGCGTGTCATAGAGCAGGCCGCCCCCGAAACCGGCGAGGCCTGCCGCCGGCGCGCCCTGGACGATATAGGGATTGAAGCTGTCGAACGTGCCGAACACGGTCGAGTTCAGCGTGCCGCCCTTCGGCGCGTCCGGATTGACGTAATCGTAGTGCTGGAAGGTCTCGCCGTATTTCGAATCGCCGATCAGCGAGGAGTAGGTGTGCCACTGGTCGTCGGCGCGCGCGGGCAAGGCAGCGGCGAGGATGAACGCGAGCAGCGCCGTCGCCAGGATTGTCACGCTTTTCCAGTGCCGCATTCCGTTCCTCTCGCCCGACAGTGTTGTCCCAGCAATCTAGCCAAAACGCGGCGGGCGGAAACCCGCACGGCCGCATTTGGGCTGCGAATGCCTTCTGATAGCAAAAAAGCCGGGCTGAACCCGGCTTTTTCATGGATCGAAGGATTACAATTTCGTCATTGCGCAGGCTGTGCCGGCTGTTCGCCCTGCGCCGGCGCGGCCGGCTTTTCACCCTCGGCAGGCTTTGCATCGGCGGGCTTCGCATCAGCCGGCTTGCTGGCATCGGCCGGTTTCGCGTCAGCCGGCTTGCTGGCGTCCGCAGCGGGAGCGGCAGCCTCGGGCAGCGGCTTCGGGCTGTCCGAAAGCGTGCGCAGATAGGCGATGACGTCGGCGCGGTCCTCGTCCTTCTTGAGGCCGGCGAAACCCATCGCGGTGCCCTTCACGAAGGCCTTGGGCGAGATCAGGAAATGATAGAGATGGTCGTAGGTCCACTTCTCCGTGCCGCCCTTGGAGAAATCCTTCATGCCGGCCGAATAGGAGAAGCCTTCATGCTCGGCGACCGGGCGGTCGACGATGTCCCACAGATCCGGGCCGACCTTGTTGGGGCCGCCCTTTTCGCCGGAATGGCAGGCCTGGCACTTCTTGAAGATCGCCTGGCCCTTCTCCACGCTGGCGGTGGGCAGCAGTTCTGCGATCGGCTTGGGCTCGGCCGGTCCGGCCGCGGCGCCGCCCTCGGCAGGTTCCTCGGCGGCCTCGATGGCGTAGCCGGGCTTTTCAGGCGCGGGCGAGGCGAACAGGGCGTCGGAGACAAGCGCGACCGAGAAGACGACGAAGACCGTGCCGAGCAGTCCGCCGATCAGCTTGTTCAGTTCGAATGAGTCCATGCACCCCGAGCTCCCTTTTCCGGCGGACTTTGCCGTCCATCCGTCCGTCGGTATCGTGGCCCCTGGAGAAGGCGGCCAAATCGGGCGGAAACTAGGTCTTTTGCTTCGGCCATGCAACACCTATAAGGGCGCTTCCAGTGAGACGTTTTGCCACTTTTTTGCCGCATCCCTATATCCGGAAACCCCTATATGGCGAAACCATGTCCACGCTCATCCTGATCCCGGCCCGCATGGCCTCCACCCGTCTGCCGGGCAAACCCCTGGCGGATATCGACGGCAAGCCGATGATCGTCCATGTCGCCTTGCGCGCCGCCGAAAGCGGTCTCGGTCGCGTCGTGGTCGCGACCGATTCGGCCGAAGTCGCCGCTGCCGTGCGGGCTGCGGGTTTCGAGACGGCGATGACCCGGGCCGACCACCAGTCGGGCTCCGACCGCATATTCGAGGCGCTCGAGGCCATCGACCCGGCGGGACAGGTCGAAACCATCGTCAACGTCCAGGGCGACCTGCCGACGATCGATCCCGCCGTCATCCGCGCCGCGCTGCGCCCGCTTGAGGACGACACCGCCGTCGATATCGCGACGCTCGGCGTCGAGATCGTGCGCGAGGAGGAAAAGACCAATTCCAACGTCGTGAAGATCGTCGGTTCGCCGGTCTCGCCGACGCGCTTGCATGCGCTTTATTTCACCCGCGCCACCGCGCCCTGGGGCGAGGGGCCGCTCTATCATCACATCGGCCTCTATGCCTATCGTCGCGCGGCGCTGGCGCGCTTCGTCAGCTTGTCGCAATCGCAGCTCGAGAAGCGCGAAAAGCTGGAGCAATTGCGGGCGCTGGAGGCGGGCATGCGGGTGGACGCCGAGATCGTCGATTCGGTGCCGCTCGGCGTGGACACGCCCGAAGACCTCGAGCGCGCGCGCAAACTGCTGACACTCTGACGGGACTGCAATGCCGGAAAAAACGAACAGGATTTCCTTTCAGGGCGAGCCGGGCGCGAATTCCGACACGGCCAGCCGCAACATGTATCCCGGCATGGAACCGTTGCCGTGTCCGACCTTCGAGGACGCCTTCAACGCAGTCGAGACCGGCAAGGCCGACCTCGCCATGATCCCGATCGAGAACACGATCGCCGGGCGCGTGGCCGACATCCATTACCTTCTGCCGGAATCGAAGCTGCATATCGTCGGCGAGTATTTCCTGCCCATCCACTTTCAGCTCATGGTGCTGCCAGGCGTGAAGCGCGAGGAGATCAGAACGGTCCACAGCCACATCCATGCGCTCGGCCAGTGCCGCAAATATATCCGCAAAAACGGCTGGAAGGGCGTGGTCGCCGGCGATACCGCCGGTTCGGCACGTTTCGTGGCGCAGGAAAACCAGCGTTCCATGGCGGCGCTGGCGCCGGCGCTGGCGGCCGAACTCTATGGGCTGGATATTATCGAGCGCAATGTCGAGGACACCGATTCGAACGTCACCCGCTTCGTCGTTCTGACGAAATCGAGAGAATGGGTCGAGCGCCCGACGCCCGACGCCCGCATGATGACCACCTTCGTCTTCCGGGTGCGCAACGTGCCGGCGGCGCTCTACAAGGCGATGGGCGGCTTCGCCACCAACGGCGTCAACATGACCAAGCTGGAAAGCTACCAGCTCGGCGCCTTCACCGCGACGCTGTTCTACGCCGACATCGAGGGCCACCCCGACGATCCGGGCGTGAAGAACGCGCTGGAAGAACTGCGGTTCTTTTCCAAGGAAGTGCGTATCCTCGGTGTCTATCCGCGCTCGGACTCGCGCGAGGAATGGAAAGTGGCGGACTGAAGCCGTTATCCTGCGCCTTTCAAAAGTGCGTCGGTTTCCGGAATGCGCTTCAGACTTCTTTCGATCCGCTGGCGCCATTGCGGTCCGCGCGACAGCGCATCCTGATAGGCCTCATGGAGGTCGGTAGGACGATCCTGGGCCAGCACCGCGACGAGCAATTGTGACTGAGCGAGGTCTTTTCGCGCCTTGAGGCTGTCCGGTCCTTCACGTCGCCTGTCGGCAACGATCAGCTTGTGTATGGCGAACCTTTCGGGACGCGGAACGCGAACCAATATGCCGTCCCGATAGACGGCCGCGGCATGAATTGGGTCCGCGATCAGATAGTTCAGGAAATGCAGCGACTGGGCGCTGACGCCGAGCGCGGGCAGATCGCGCAAGGTTTCTTCTTCATCGAAGGAAGGCGTCAGGAATTCCACGAGCGTTTCGCTGCGGGCTTGCCGCCAGCGCCAGATCTTTTCGCGATCCAGGCTCGGCGCGGGGTCGAAATCGAGGTCGGCAAGCGCCTCGTCAATGGACGGAAGCACTGTCTCACCGATGGCGAAGGAAAGCTTTTCGAAGCTGGCGATATCGATGTCGTTGGTCATGGCCAACTGGTCGAGTTTCAAGCGCAGGCCCAGTTCCCCTTCGTAGAGCCGGAATGCGTTGGTCCCGACGAGCACGCCGCCCAGCCGAAATGCGCCTGTCCGGGCCAGCGCGGCGACAAGGCTGCCCGTAGCGCCGTCAACGCCAAGAAACCGTTCGCTGCGAAGCAGTCTGACGAGGCGCGCGCGTTCGTGCCGGCGGTCGTCGCTCTTTTCCTTGAGAAGGTGATGTTTCTCCAGGCGCTGGTGGATTTCCGGAGAATCCTCCCCCAGATACCGTTCCTGGATATGCTGGCCTATGCGGTATCGGTCATACCAATATTGCCTGCCGTTGCGCTCCCTGGAAACTGGAGCTCCCCGTATGTCCGAAACCGTGTCGTCAAGAAGCATCGAAACCAGATCATGGTATGCTGCCTGCGCCGTCGGGCTATGGCGTAGAAATGCCGTCATCGAATGCGTTGCCACACAAGAATTTTCCTGTGTGGCAATTTAACATGGGTTTCTTGCCACACAAGGATATTTTTGTGTGGCAAGGTGGCTCAGCCCAGCGGCTCGTAGTCGATCTCCAGGAAATCCTCGACCTCGGGCACCCAGCGGTCGCGCACGAAGGCGACGTGATCGGGGTGGCCGTTGTAACCGGCATAGGCGGCCTGATCGGCGAATTCCATAGAGAAGCCGAACCGGTAGTCGTTCTTCGGGCTGACCTGCCGCAACTGCTCGAATTCTTTCACGCCCGGGATGGCGGCAAGTGCCTTGGCGTCGGCGAGGAACTGCGTCTCCTCCGCGGAGCCTGCCGAGTGTCTGAGCCTGAAGACCACCGTATGACGGATCATTTTTTCGCTCCCCTTAATCCAGTCCTTGCTCTACCCACGTCCTGATCAGCGTATGTGCGATCGCGCCGGCTGGCGGCGTCGTCAGCTCTTCTGGATGCGTACGCTCCAGCATCTGGCGTACCTCGTCGCGCCCGAACCAGCGGCAGTCTTCCAGTTCGGTCAGGTCTGGCCTGATCTCCTCGTCGAGCGGCTCGCCGAAGCAGCCGATCATCAGCGAATAGGGGAACGGCCAGGGCTGGCTGGCGTGATAGACGACGCGACCGATGCGGATGCCCGCCTCCTCGAAGGTTTCGCGCCGCACCGCGTTCTCGATCGTCTCGCCGGGCTCGATGAAGCCGGCGAGGCAGGAATACATGCCCGGTGCGAAACGCGGGCTGCGCCCCAGCAGGCATTTCTCGCGCGTCGCCGTCAGCATGATCGCCACCGGATCGGTGCGCGGAAAGTGATCGGCGCCGCAGGCCGGGCAATGCCGCCGGTAGCCGCCCGCGCGCATTTCGGACGGTTGCCCGCATTTCGAGCAGAAGCGGTGGCTGTCGTTCCAGGCCAAAAGGGCGGCGCCCTGGGCCAGCGCGCCGAGCACCGCCGGATCGATCAGCCCCTGCATGTAGACGGAGCGGTAGTCGATCGCCTTGATCGTGTCGGGCAGTTCTTCCGGTGCTGTGCCGGCCGGCGCAGCGAGCAGCGGCTGCCCGTCGTCCTCGAAGCCGAGCAGGATCGTCCCGCCGCGCAGCGCGCCAAGCGAGCCGATTTCGGCCGCCGCATACCAGGGGTCGAAGGCCTCGCCGTCCGTCTTGAGATAGAGCCGGCCCTCGCGCATCAGCATGAGCCGGGCGCGCGGATCGGCGAGCGCCGTTTCCACGCAGTCGTCGGCGCGGTTCTCGGACTGGCGGTCGAGGCGGTTGCCGGCAAAGCCGACGAACTGGCTGGGCTCGCGCGACGGCGCGTCGAATAGGCGGAAAGTCATGGGACGGCGGACTCGAAGCGGATGGCGGGAATTGCCGGAAACTTATAGCGCCGCCCTGATCGTTTCGGCAAACGTATGGAAATCGTCGCGCTTGTAGGGTTCGCGCAGGCCGTGCCCCCAGACGGGTCCCGGCCAGGCGGCGTCGCCCTCGTTGCGGGCGACGACATGGACGTGCAATTGGCGCACGATGTTGCCGAGCGCGCCGGTGTTGATCTTGGTGCAGCCGGTCACCCGCTTGAGCGTCTGCGCCGACATGTTGACCTCGAAGGTCAGCATCGCCTGGTCGAGCGGGGTGAGGTCGTGCACCTCCTCGATGCCCGGCCGTTGCGGCACCAGGATCAGCCAGGGCCAGCGGCGATCGTTCATGACCCGCAATTCGCACAGGCCGAGCCAGATCAGGGGCTCGCTGTCCGCCTCCAACCTGGCGTCCAGGGCAAATCCGGCCTTCAGGCCCGGCATCATCGGCGTTTCCCTCATTTTGACGGAAGGCTATTGCGGCTGCCGCTCCGCTGCAAGCGAATCGTTTTGCCGGACTGCGGGCCGAGCCCCATGATCGCTTTTGCCTTGCATTCCGGTGCCGGATTGACGATATGGGGAGCGGGAGGTTGGTGGTGGACGATCCACTCGCCAACCGGGTCAGGTCCGGAAGGAAGCAGCCCTAACGAGCCCGGAACGGGTCATTGTTCCAGCCTCCCGCCTTTCCGTCTTTTCCCGCGACGTCTCGCACCGCGACATTGACGGCGCATCGGCGCGCGGGCGAAACTCCTTGCGGAATCGGCCGCGTATTTGCGGCACCCATCAGGAACCGTCGAGGTCGATGAGCGAAGCCGGAACAAGCGGATCGGACGCGAATTCAGCGGAAAAGGCCGGCGCCTACCGCGTGCTGGCGCGCAAGTACCGCCCGTCCAATTTCTCCGAGCTGATCGGCCAGGAGCCGATGGTGAGGACGCTCACCAACGCCTTCGCCACCGGACGCATCGCGCAGGCCTGGATGCTGACGGGCGTGCGCGGCGTCGGCAAGACAACCACGGCGCGCATCCTGGCGCGCGCGCTCAATTACAAGACGGCGTCCGTGGATCGCCCCTCCGTCGAGCTGACGGAACTGGGCGAGCATTGCCGCGCGATCATGGAAGGTCGCCATGTCGACGTCATTGAGATGGACGCGGCCTCGCACACCGGCATCGACGACATACGCGACATCATCGACCGCGTCCGCTACGCCCCCGTGTCGGCCCGTTACAAGGTCTATATCATCGACGAGGTGCACATGCTCTCCACGCAGGCCTTCAACGGCCTGCTGAAGACGCTGGAAGAGCCGCCGCCCCACGTAAAATTCATCTTCGCCACAACCGAGATTCGCAAGGTGCCGATCACGGTGCTGTCGCGCTGCCAGCGCTTCGACCTGCGCCGCATCGACGCGGGTATGCTGGTGACGCACCTCGCCTCGATCGCCGGCAAGGAAGGCATCGCGGTCGATGCCGAGGCGCTGGCCATGATCGCGCGCGCGGCCGAGGGCTCGGCGCGCGATTCGCTGTCCATTCTCGACCAGGCGATCGCCCATAGTGGCGGTTCGACGGGCACAGGTGGAGTGGATGCGACGACCGTGCGCACCATGCTGGGCCTCGCCGACCGCGCCCGCATCGTCGACCTGTTCGAGCATGTCATGAAGGGCGACGTCGCCGCCGCTCTGGCGGAGTTGCGCGGGCAATACGACACCGGTGCCGATCCGGCCGCCGTGCTGACCGATCTCGCCGAATTCAATCATCTGGTGACGCGGCTGCGCTTCGTGCCGTCCGCGGCCGACGACGCGACGCTCTCCGAGGACGAGCGCAGGCGCGGCGCCTACTTCGCCGGGAAGCTTTCGGTCCGCGTCCTGTCGCGCACATGGCAGATGCTCCTGAAAGGTATTCCTGAAGTGCAGGCGTCCAATCGGCCCGTCAGCGCCGCCGAAATGGTGCTGATCCGCCTCGCCCACGCGGCCGACCTGCCGACGCTGGACGAAGCGCTGAAATCGTTGGACGGGGCGCAGACGGCCTCGCCGTCCCCCGGCACCGGTGCGTCCGCGAGCTCATCGAGAAACGACGGCGCACCGATGGCCGTTGGCCATGCCCGGGTGCAAGGTTCCGGTGGCGGCCAGACCATGCGGCTGGTGGAAACCGAGGTCCGGGCCGAACCCGTCTCGGCGCCCGCCGAGCCTGTCGCCGAAAGCATGCCGGCGGTCACGATCCGTTCGCTGGCCGATCTCGCGGCGCTGGCCGACCAGCATCGAGACATGACGTTCAAGGTGATGTTGAAGCGCTGCGTGCGCCCCGTGCGTGTCGAGGCGGGACGCATCGACGTCGTCCTCACCGACGATGCGCCACGCACGCTGCTCAACGACATGACGGCCCGGCTGCGCGACTGGACGGGCCGCAACTGGCTGGTCTCGCTGTCCAAGGAGGAAGGCGGCCAGACGCTGGCCGAGTTGGAGACCGCCAAACGCGAGACCGCCTTTCTCGACGCCCGCAACGATCCGACGGTCGCCGCCATACTGGCGAAGTTTCCGGGCGCGAAGGTGATCGACGTGCGCATTCCCGACGCACCGGACGCCGAGGACGGCGAGGAAGACCTTGCCGAAGAGACTTCGGGCGACGAAGACGACAACTGAACGAACGGAAAAGGACCCCGCGATGAAGGATCTTCTCGGCCTGATGGGCAAGGCCAAGGAAATGCAGGCCAAGTTCCAGGCTATGCAGGAAGAGGTCGCCACGATCGAGGCTTCCGGCCAGGCCGGCGGCGGTTTGGTCAGCGTGACCATCACCGGCAAGTTCGAGATGAAGGCGCTCAAGATCGATCCGTCGCTCTTCAAGGAAGACGAGGTGGAGATCCTGGAAGACCTGATCCTGGCGGCCCACAACGATGCCAAGGCCAAGGTCGAGCAGATCATGCAGGAGAAGACCAAGGAACTGACGGCCGGCCTGCCGATGCCGCCCGGCATGAAGCTCCCGTTCTGAGGTCCAAGTTCGCCGGCAAGCGCTCCACGTCTGCCACAATTGGCCTTGTTATCACGCTCTGTAACCATTCGTGCGGATTGTTGATGCCCTTCAACGCATTGCAATTGCTATTGAAGGCGCTTCGCTAACGGTTTGGCCATCTTTTGGCCCGAAACAGTCTCATTCTTGCCACGACTGGGGACGGGATTAGCCGACATAGCATGAGGCATGTACGTTGACAGCGACGCGATGGAAGGCGCCAGCCCTGCTGTGTGCCGCGCTCTCTCCGTTTCTCCTGGCCGGTTGCAGCCAGACAACCTCCCACGGCATGTCGGTCGCAAGCCTGACGGACGCCGTCACTCCCTCCATCCTGAAGGCGCGTCCCTATCGCTATTCGTCGCGTGACAAGGAATGCATGGCGCGGGTGATGTATTTCGAATCCAACCGCTCCAGCCGCGACGGCATGGTCGCGGTCGGAACGGTCGTCATGAACCGCCTCCGGTCCGGAAAGCACGGCGGCTCGATCTGCGAGGTCGTCGGCGAAGCCGGCCAGTTCGCGCCGGGCGCACTGACTCGCAAGATGGATTCGCGCGGAGCCGATCTGGCCAGGGACACCGCCGAGGCGGTACTGAAAGGCGAGCGCTCGCCGAAACTCAAGAACGCGATGTTCTTCCACACGGCGGGCCTGAAGTTCCCCTACAAGAATATGCACTACGTGCTGGTCGCCGGCGGCAACTCCTTCTACGAGAAGCGCACGCGCAACTGGCAGCCGCTGCCGCCCGAGACGATGGTGGCCTATTCCGGCTCGACCCCTGACGTGGCGCCGCCGGTGATGGTCGCGTCCGCCGAGCCGGCGCCGGTTCAGCCGGCCGCCCGGTCCGAGACGGTCGCGCCGCAGCCGCAGGTGGTCGTGGCCTCCGCGTCGCCCGCACCTGAGGCGCAGGCGTTCGCTTCGGTCGAGCCGCCCCGTCCGACCATGCGCCCCGATGAGGGGAGGGTTGCTGCCGCATCGGTGAAGCCGGCAGTGAAGTCCGCGCGCAAGCGTATGCCGCAGGCCGAGACCGTTCCGTTCGCGCTTGCGTCGGCGGACGAGCCGGTCCCCAGGTCCGAGCGCAAGATCGCTGTGCCGAGCGCCGCTCCCGTGCCGACGGCCCGCGCGGCGATGATACCGCTTCCGTCCCGCAAGGTCGCGAAGAAAGAGGTCGCGCCGCAGCCTGTCCAGGTCGCGGCCGAGGAACCGATCGCCGCGCGCTTCGGCGACGACGACCCGTCGATGTCGATGGGCTTCGCCCAGTAGCGACTGCTCTCTCGCCGACACGTGCTTCTCGATCAACGAGCGGTCTCCCTTCCGGGCGCCATTCGGCATATATGCTCGGGTCATGTCCAAACGAATCGCCGGTCCTGAAATCGAACGCCTGATCCAGCTCCTCGCCAAGGTGCCGGGGCTGGGACCGCGCTCGGCAAGGCGCGCCGCGCTCCACCTCATCAAGAAGAAGGACCAACTGCTGTCGCCGCTGGCCGCCGCGATGGGCGAAGCGGTCGAGAAGGTCCGCGTCTGCTCGACATGCGGCAACGTCGATACCGCCGACCCTTGCATGATCTGCACCGATCCGCGCCGCGATCCGGCCACGCTGATCGTGGTCGAGGACGTGTCGGACCTGTGGGCGCTGGAACGGGCGGGCGCGATGAACGTGCGCTACCATGTGCTCGGCGGCACGCTCTCGCCGCTCGACGGTATCGGCCCGGACCAGTTGAACATCCGTTCCCTTGTCGACCGTGTCGCCGCCGGCGATGTCAGGGAGGTGATTCTTGCCGTCAACGCCACCGTCGAGGGCCAGACCACTGCGCATTACGTGACCGATCAGCTCGAGGGCTTCGACGTCAAGGTGACCCGGCTGGCGCACGGCGTGCCGGTGGGTGGCGAACTCGACTATCTCGACGAAGGCACGCTGGCCGCCGCGCTGAAATCGCGCACGGCTTTTTGAGATTGCATCGTGCCATGATTGCCAGCCGCCAGCGCACCCCCACCCCTAGCCCCTCCCCACAAGGGGGAGGGGGACTTGCAGCGCCACTTTTTGGCATACTCTTTCGGAAGACGAGACAGTTTCGGCGTTGTTCCCCTCCCCCTTGTGGGGAGGGGTTAGGGGTGGGGGTGCGCTGGGTCGGAAATCTCTGGCTCTTGCTGCAAACTGCCTTTCTTTTGCTTGCGATTGCCTCGCCTGCTTCCGCAGCTAAAATCGACGGCCAGTTCCGCGCCTGGCTCCAGACGGACCTCTGGCCGCAGGCCGCAGCGAAAGGCATTTCCCGCAAGACCTTCAATCAGGCGTTCGATGGGGTGACGCCGAACCTCAGGCTGCCCGACCTCGTCATGCCCGGCGAGAAGCCGTCGACGCCGAAGGTGCAGCATCAGGCGGAGTTCGGTTCGCCGGCGCCCTATTTCGCCGAAAAGACGCTGGCGCCGGTTGCCTCCGGCGGCCGCGCCCGCGCCGGGCAATACGCCACCGCCCTCGCCGCGATCGAGAAGCGCACCGGCGTGCCCGGCTCCATCGTGCTGGCCATATGGGGCCGCGAGACCGGCTACGGCGCGGCGACCATCCGCTACGACGCGTTCCAGGTGCTGGGCACGCGCGCCTTCCTGTCGGCGACCAAGCGCGACATGTACCGCAGCGAGCTGCTCGCGGCGCTGGAGATCGTGCAGAAGGGGCTGGAGCCGAAAGGCGCGATGAAGTCGTCCTGGGCCGGCGCGCTCGGCCAGCCGCAATTCATGCCGACCTCGTTCCTGAAGCACGCTGTGGATTTCGACGGCGACGGCCGCGCCGACATCTGGAAGTCCGCGCCCGACATCATGGGCTCCATCGCCAATTATCTCGCCGATTACGGCTGGGTGAAGGGACGCGACTGGGGTTTCGAGGTCACCGTGCCCGAAAGCGCCTCCTGCTCGCTCGAGGGACCGGACCGCGGGAAAAAAATTTCCGACTGGGCGAAGCTCGGCATCGCGCGGGTCAACGGCAAGCCGTTCCCGGCGAGCGAGGCGAAGGCGGAAGGTTTCCTGATGATGCCGGCCGGCCGTCATGGCCCGGCCTTTATCGTCACGCCGAATTTCTACGTGCTGAAGGAATACAACACCAGCGACCTCTATGCGCTGTTCGTCGGCCTTTCGGCGGACCGCATCGCCTATGGCGACCATCGCTTCGCCGGTGCCTGGGGTGCCGTCGGCGGCCTCTACCGTTCCGATATCGCCGCCATGCAGCGCAGGCTCCAGAAGAAAGGATACGACGTCGGCGGCGCCGACGGGCTGCCCGGCTTCAAGACTCGCCGCTCGATAGGCGAATGGCAGGAGAAGAACGGCATGGCCGCCACCTGCTTTCCCGACGAGAGACTGGTGAAGGCGATAAGGTGACGGCCCGCTCTCCGTAGTGGCCGGGCAACCGCCCATGACGCCGCACCCCCCACCCCTGTCCCCTCCCCACAAGGGGGAGGGGAACCTTACGAGGCCATCCTGTGCCGACCTTCACAATTGTGAACGAAACGGCGATGTCGGCGTCTCCCTCCCCCTTGTGGGGAGGGGACAGGGGTGGGGGTGTGCGGCGGTTGGAATAGAGAACCAGGTTCTCCTTTGTCTCACAGTGTGAACCGTCACTATGCCGCCGCCGACATCTCCTTTTGTACGTCGGTCAGGATCTCGTAGGAGCGCACCCGCGCGCCGTGGTCGAAAACCTGGGCGGTGACCATCAACTCGTCAGCGCCGGTGCGCGCGACGAAAGCTTCGACGCCGCGCTTCACCGTTTCAGGCGAACCGACCACGGCTTCCGCCAGCGCATGGCCGAGCATCGCCCGTGCCGGGCCGTCGAGATCGCGGTCGTAGTTCTCGACCGGCGGCGGCAGCCTGCCGGGCCGACCGCTGCGCAGGTTGACGAAGGCTTGCTGCTGCGACGTGAACAGAAGCCGCGCCTCGGCGTCGGTCGCGGCGGCGACCACGTTCAGCCCCAGCATGACGTAAGGCTTGTCGAGGTGTTCCGACGGCTGGAAGCGCGAGCGGTAGACCGAAAGCGCATTGTCGAGTTCGGCGGGCGCGAAATGTGAGGCGAAGGCATAAGGCAGGCCGAGCATGGCGGCGAGTTGCGCGCCGTAGAGGCTGGAGCCGAGAATCCAGACCGGGACGGTCTCGCCTTCGCCCGGCACGGCGCGGATGCGCTGGCCCGGCTCCGCCTGGCGGAAATAGCCCATCAGTTCCACCACGTCCTGCGGGAACGTGTCGACCGCGGCGTCGAGATTGCGGCGTAGCGCCCGTGCCGTCAGCATGTCGGTGCCGGGCGCGCGGCCCAGACCGAGGTCGATGCGGCCGGGATAGAGCGCCGCCAGCGTGCCGAACTGCTCGGCGATCACCAGCGGCGAATGGTTGGGCAGCATGATGCCGCCGGCGCCGACGCGGATCGTCTTCGTGCCGCCGGCTACATGGCCGATCACCACGGCAGTGGCGGCGCTGGCGATGCCGGGCATGTTGTGGTGCTCCGCCAGCCAGTAGCGGTTGTAACCCAGCCGCTCTGCATGACGCGCCAGGTCCAGCGAGTTGGCGAGCGACTGCGCCGGCCCGCTGCCTTCGACCACGGGCGAGAGATCGAGAACCGAAAGCTTTGGCATGGCGGGCGTCCTGTGTGGCGGCGGTCACGCGCATATAGGGCGCACCCGTGCCGCCCGCAAACACCGCCCCTGTCCCGTCAGGCAGCTTCGTCATCCTCGTCGTCGTCCGGCACCGGCGCGGGCGCGGCAGCCAGGAAATTGCCGACATGGGTCAGACTCTCGAAATGGTCGCAGAACACCTTGATCACGACCAGCAGCGGCACCGCCATCAGCGCGCCGACGAAACCCCAAAGCCATGACCAGAACGCAATGGCGATGAAGATCGCCACGGAATTGATCTCCAGCCTGCGACCCACGATCATCGGCGTCACGAACTGGCCCTCGACAATGTCGCACATCAGCACGAAGGCCGGCGCCAGCAACGCGTAGGATATTGTGTCGAAACTGATCAGCGCGATCGCCGCGACCAGCACGATGGTGATGAAGGCACCGACATAGGGCAGGAAGTTGAGCAGCGCCGCCGCCGTGCCCCATACCAGCGGATTGGGCATGCCGAGCATCCACAGGCCGAGCGCGATGACGGCGCCCAGCCCCGAATTGATGAGCGCGACGGTGAACAGGTAGCGCGAGATTTCGCGTTCGACGTCGTAGACCACCCTCAGCGCCCGTTTCTTCTCGCTCATCGTGGCGAAGGACTGGATGATCTTCTCGTAGAACATCGTGCCCGAGGCCAGCAGGAAGAGCGACAGCACGAAGACGATGGTGATCGAGGTGCCCGCCGAAAGAACGTTGCCGGCCGCCTGCGAGACGACGCCCGTCTGCGCCAGCACCACGCGCTGCACGCCGGGCTCCTGCCGCGCCTCGGTCACCGCGCTCATCTGGCCGACGATGTTCATGATCCTCTCGAACGGCTTGCGCAGCCGCTCCAGCCGTTCGGCGAGCTGCTGCCCGATCGAAGGCGCATTGTTGATGAGATCGATGACCGGGCCGCTCAGAAGATAGCCGACGGTGGCGATGCCGATGACGGACAGGAGCACCAGCAGCGTCGCCGAGACGGCGTCCGGCACGCCGCGCTTGCGCAGGAAGCGCACCACCGGCGTCAGCGTGAGCGCGAGCAGGAACGCCAGGAGGACCGGCATGAAGAAGGCTTTGGCGAAATAGAGGGCGAAAATCGCCATGAAGATGAAGATGCCGGTCAGCAGCCAGCGGATCGCCGTCATGCCTTGCGCCTGTTCGACGAGGATTTCGAAGCTTGCCGCATTCCTTATCGTCGTCGCATGCGATGCTGCCGCACCGCCCGGCGCCTCTCCGTCGTTCTTCATGGGATCCCCCAGTGCGAGAGCGCCATCGCGCATGGCGCCGTCTCAAACGCGTGAGCCGTGCCGAAGTTCCGCAACAGCATGACGGCGGACTCGCACAGGCGCCCCGCAACGTGCCGGGCATGCAACACTGCAGATTTTCATGGCTGGCATACCGTTTAGAGGCTTGAACTCGCGGCATCGGCGCGTATGTAAGCGGCGCGAATTGACTTCAGGGAATGAGATTTGGCTATCTACAGGGAAAAAGACATCTTCGAGCGGCGCAACGCCGCGAATGAGGCAAAGAAGGCGCTTCTGGCGCGTTTCAAGGCGAAGCCGGCGGCGGACGACCCCAAGGTCCTGGCCCGCCAGGAAGAGCGCCGCAAGATCCTCGAGGCCCGCGCCATCCGCGACGCCGAAAAGCAGAAGCTGAAGCAGGAACGGCTGGCGCGCGAAGCCGCCGAGAAGGCCGCACGTGAGGCTGAGGAAGCGCGGCTTCGCGCCGAGGCTGAGGCGAAGGCCGCCGAGGAAGCGCGCATCCGCGCCGCCGAGGAGGCCGAACGCATTGCGAACGAGCTGTCCGACGAGGCCGCACGCAAGGCCAAGCGCGACGCCCGCTATGCCGCGCGCAAGGCTCGCGTCGGTCGCGCACCGCCCGGCTTCTCCGCCCGCTGACGGCATAGCTGTCGACTATCGAAAAAGGCCGATCCGGCATCCGGACCGGCCTTTTGCTTTTTTGGTTGCGGCCGGCTCATGCCACCAGCTTGAGCCCCACGATTCCGGCCACGATCAGGCAGATGCAGGCCAACCTCGTCGCGGTGGCCGGTTCGCCGAGCAGCCAGATGCCGAGCAGCGCCGTGCCGACCGTGCCGATGCCGGTCCACACCGCATAGGCGGTGCCGACCGGCAGCGTCTTCAGCGCCAGTCCGAGCAGCGCCAGGCTGGCGATCATCGATGCGACGGTGAAGAGGGTAGGCACCGGGCGGGTGAAGCCGTCCGTATATTTCAATCCGATGGCCCAGCCGATTTCGAGAAGCCCGGCGAAGAACAGGAAAATCCACGACATGGAACGCTCCGTTTCCGGCGGGTCGTCCTGCCGATTATATGGGAAAAGCACGGGGTCGTCCCCGCCTTCGCGATGTGGGGCCGCTTCGCCGCACTGTCAATGGCAGGGATCGACGCAGGAGGTGTTACTTGTCCTTGATCCTGGTCGCCATAACGGGCGGGGGCGGCGTCTTTCCGGACGCCGCCGTCTTCTTGGCGTCCTTTTTCGGCTTGCGGGCTTCCTTCTTCGCCTTCATCGCACCTTTTGCCATGGTCGTCCTCCAATCGGTGACAGATGAAGTCAATCAGGAGAACGGACCGTCCGCAAGATGGGTGCGGGACAGAACCGGAATATCATCTTTTTCTGGCCGCCGGCGCGATGCGCGCTATGTTCGGGCAGAAAGAACAGGGGACCGGGCATGGCCGCGCAGGGCGGATCGAAACGGGTGATCTACGCGGCGCTTGCCGGCAATTTCGCCATCGCGGTGACCAAGTTCGCCGCGGCCCTGTTCACCGGCAGTTCCGCCATGCTTTCCGAAGGCGTTCACTCGCTGGTCGATACCGGCAATGGCGGCCTGCTGCTCTACGGCATGCACCGCGCGGCCCGTCCGCCCGACAGCACCCATCCTCTCGGCCACGGCCGCGAACTCTACTTCTGGAGCTTCATCGTCGCACTTCTGGTGTTCGCGCTGGGCGCGGGCGTCTCCTTCTACGAGGGCGTGATCCATATCCTGTCGCCGGAGCCGGTCGAAAACCCCTATGTGAACTACATCGTGCTCGGCCTCTCGTTCCTTTTCGAGGGAGCGTCCTGGCTGGTCGCGCTCAGGGAGTTTCGCCAGAACAAGGGGCGGCTCGGCTGGTTCGAGGCGGTCCGGGCGAGCAAGGATCCGAGTGTCTTCACCGTGCTTTTCGAGGACAGCGCCGCCCTGCTCGGCCTCATCGTCGCCTTTGCCGGCATCCTCGCCGCCCAGCTTCTCGACATGCCCGAACTCGACGGCGTCGCCTCGCTCGGCATCGCCGCCATCCTCGGCGCCACGGCGATCTTCCTGGCGCGCGAGAGCAAGGGCCTGCTGCTCGGCGAGCCGGCCGCGCCCGACATCCAGCGCAAGGTGCTTTCCATCGCCCAGCAGGATCCGGCGGTGCAGCGCGCCAACGGCATCACCTCCGTGCATATAGGCCCCGAAGAGATCGTCGCCGGCCTCAGCATCGAGTTCGAGGACCACATGTCCGCGCCCGAGATCGAGGCTTGCGTCGAGCGGATCGAAAAGCGGCTGAAGGCGGAGGTGCCGACGATCTCGAACCTCTTCGTCAAGCCGCAGACGACAGGAACATGGGAGCGACGGCGGCGCGAGATCGCCGCCGCGTCCGGAGAATTGCCCGGAGAATTGCAAGGAGAAGAACCATGAGAATAGACGGCGGATGTTTCTGCGGGGCGGTCGCCTACGAGGCGGAAGTCGATCCCGAAAAGACCTCCATATGCCATTGCCGGGCCTGCCAGGAGCTTACCGGCACGGCCTTCCGCGTGACGGTGCCGGCGCCGGAGGCCGATTTCCGCATCACCAAGGGCGAGCCGAAGGTCTTCGTCAAGACCGCCGACAGCGGCGCGAAACGTCTCCAGGCCTTTTGTGCGGACTGCGGATCGCACCTGTATGCGACGTCGGACGGCGACGGCCCGAAGGTCTACGGCATTCGTACCGGAACCGCGCGCCAACGCGACCATCTCGTTCCGCGCAGGCAGATCTGGCACGGCTCGAAAATGGCGTGGCTGCCGGAGTTCGACGGTCCCGGCTTCGAAACGATTGTGACGGTCGAAGGCCAGTCGTAGAAGGGGGGGGGTAAAAAGCCTGGGGCTCGTCGGCGCGGGCCGCGCCGTCAGTCGTCGTCCTCGACCACCCTCAGCCTGAGCTGCCCGGTCTTCGACTGGGCAGCGCGCTTGTCCGGCTGGGCGTCAGGCGCCTCGATGGTCTCCTCGCCATGCTCGCCGAATTCCAGCGCCTCGATCTTCTGGCCGCGCTTCGTCACCTTGGAGGACGAGACTAGTATGTCGTCGATGTCCTTCGAAGCCTGGCCGAAATGGGTCTGCAATTTACGCACGCGCTCGTCGAGGCGTCCGACATCTTCCATCAGCCGGATCACCTCGCCCTGGATCAGGTGCGCCTGCTCGCGCATGCGTGCATCCTTCAGGATCGCCTGCACCACCTGGATGGACAGCATTAGCAGCGACGGCGAGACAATGACGACGCGCGCGCGGTGCGCCCGCTGCACGATCGCCTCGAAGTTCTCGTGGATCTCGGCGAACACCGATTCCGACGGCACGAACATGAAGGCCGTGTCCTGCGTCTCGCCCTGGATCAGGTATTTGTCGGCGATGTCGCGGATATGGACCTCGATATCTCGCCGGAACGCCTGGGCGGCGTATTTCTGCGCCCCCTCGCCCTCCGCCGCCCGGATCGCGTTCCACGCCTCGAGCGGGAACTTGGCATCGATGGCGAGCGCCGGCGCGCCGTTCGGCATCTTCACGATGCAGTCGGGGCGGCTGCCGTTGGAGAGCGTCGCCTGGAATTCATAGGCGCCCTGCGGCAGCCCGTCGGCGACGATCGCCTCCATGCGCGACTGGCCGAAGGCGCCGCACGTCTGCTTGTTGGAGAGGATCGCCTGCAACTGTACGACCTGTCCGGCGAGCGACTGGATATTGGTCTGCGCGGTGTCGATCACCGCCAGCCTTTCCTGCAGCCTGGCGAGGCTTTCATGGGTGGAGCGCGACTGCTCGCTCATCGACTGGCCGAGCCGGCCGGTCATGGCGTCGAGCCGTTGGCTGATCGACTGCGTGAGCTCGGCCTGGCGCGAGCCGAAGACGTCCGCCAGCGCGCCCATGCGTCCCTGCATCTCCGCCTGCGCCTGGGCGATGGCCGCCATGCGGTTCTCGGCTTCCTGCGCCCGCTGGGCGGCTTCGTTGGCGGCATCCGTGCGCGCCTTGGCGGCCCGCCACAGGGCGAAGGCGAGCACCAGCAGAAGCGCGGCTGCGAGCGCCGCCGCGCCCATGATGGCCTGCGCCAATGTGACGGCGGCGGTGCCGATATGGAAGACGGGTTCGGACAGGGGCGCGGCGTTCATGGCCGCCACCATATCCGATTCGTGTCGCCGGGACAGATCAAAACGGGAACGGGCGTTCCTGTTGACGCTGTCGCCGCGACCGCTTAGGTGAGGCGGCATGTCGATCAAGCCGCTTGTCATCCTTCCCGATCCGGTCCTGCGCCAGGTTTCCAAGCCGGTGGAGCGGGTCGACGCGCCGCTTCTCAGGCTGGCCGACGACATGCTGGAGACGATGTACGACGCGCCAGGCATCGGTCTCGCCGCCATCCAGGTCGGCGAGCCGCTGCGCATGCTGGTCATCGATCTCGCCAAGGAGGACGAAACGCCGGCGCCGCACGTCTTCATCAATCCCGAAATCTTCGAAAGCACCGACGACCGTTCGGTCTACGAGGAAGGCTGCCTGTCGATCCCCGACTATTATGCCGAGGTGGAGCGGCCCGCCGGCGTGCGCGTGAAATATCTCGACCGTGCCGGCAAGGCGCAGGAGATGACGGCCGAAGGGCTGATGGCGACCTGCCTGCAGCACGAGATCGACCATCTGAACGGCGTGCTTTTCATCGACCACATCTCGAAGCTGAAGCGCGACATGGTGGTCAAGAAATTCAGGAAGATCGCCAAGGAAAAGGCCGGCCGCCTGGTCGGCTGAGCCGGCTCAGGCCAGAATCGCCAGCAGCCATCGCAGCGCGGCCTTGCCCAGGCTGCTCAGCAGCGTCCAGACGCCGGGCGCCAGTGAAATGCCGAGGATCAGCCATAGGCCGAGCGGCCGGATACGCAGCGCGAGCCTTCGCCGGCGCGTGCGTTGCAGCCGCCCGTCGTGGAATTGCGAATCGGAGGTCTCGACCTCGGCCAGCGCGGGAGGCAGGGAGACCCGGAACGGGGGCTTGTTTTCCATGACACGAACTCGATTGGAGCAAGCCTCTACGCTAAGCCCCGGTGAGTAGGCGTGGATAAAGTCGCGTCACCTTCCTGACAGTTCTCGCCAGCGCCTTGACCGCTGCGGTCGAAAGACGTTTGAAGACGGATTGCATCGCCAGGCCGACTGTCGGCGCCCGTTGACCATAGGATAGGGCTTCGCAGCGGCTTTCCGGAGAAAACCATGCCGCTGCGCGTCGTCTTCATGGGTACGCCGGATTTTTCGGTCTCCACGCTCGCCGCCGTCGCTGCCGCGGGCCATGAGATCGCGGCCGTCTATACCCAGCCGCCGCGCGCCGCTGGCCGCCGCGGGCTGGAACTGACGCCGTCGCCGGTTCAGCGCGAGGCGGACCGTCTCGGCATCGAGGTCCGCACGCCCGTCTCGCTGAAGGGCGAGGCCGAGCAGCAGGCTTTCGCGGCGCTGCGCGCCGACGTCGTGGTGGTCGTTGCCTACGGCCTCATCCTGCCGCGCCCGGTGCTCGATGCCCCTCGGCTCGGCTGCCTGAACGGCCATGCGTCGCTGCTGCCGCGCTGGCGGGGTGCTGCCCCCATTCAGCGCGCCGTCATGGCCGGCGACGAAGAGACGGGCATGATGGTGATGAAGATGGAGGAGGGGCTGGACACCGGCCCCGTCGGTCTGGTCGAGAAGGTCGCCATCGGCTCCGACATGACCGCGGGCGAACTGCATGACCGATTGGCCGCGGTCGGTGCCGCGGCGATGGTCGAGGCGCTCGCCCGTCTGCAGGCGGGAACGTTGATTTTTACCGCACAGTCAAAAGAGGGCGTGACCTACGCCAGAAAGATCGATAAGGCAGAAACCCGCGTCGATTGGTCGCTTTCCGCCGATGCGGTGCACAACCATATCCGCGGCCTGTCGCCGATGCCGGGCGCATGGTGCGAGGCGACGATCGGCGCCAGGGTGGAACGCCTGAAACTGCTGCGTTCCGTACGCGCCGAAGGTGCCGGCGCACCGGGAGAAATTCTTGACGGCCGCCTCGCCGTCGCCTGCGGAGCGGGCGCGGTTCGGCTGGTCGAATTGCAAAGGGCGGGCGCGAGGCCCGCATCGGCGCCGGAATTCCTGCGTGGCGCCAGGCTTGAAGAAGGAATGAAACTGTCATGAGCATGATGTCGATCCGCGCGGCCATGCCGCGCGACCGCGAGGCCATCCGCCTCGTCGAGGAACATGCGTTTGGCCAGCAGGCGGAAGCCGGGCTCGTCGACGCGCTGCTGACGGATGGCGATGCGGTGCTGGAACTGGTCGCCGAGGAAGACGGCCAGGTCGTCGGCCATATCCTTTTCTCGCGGCTCGTCGTGCGCAACGGCGCGAAGTCGTCCGCCGCCGTGGCGCTCGCGCCGCTGGCCGTCGAGCCGTCATTCCACGGCACCGGCATCGGCGGCGCGCTGATCCGCGAGGCGCATCTGAGGTTGAAGAACGCCGGCGAGACTCTGGCCGTGGTTCTCGGTGATCCGGCCTATTACGGACGCTTCGGCTACAGTCACGAGCGTGCCGCAGGTTTTGCGAGCGCCTACCAGGGCGAGGCGCTGCAGGCGTTGGCCTGGGGCGACGCACCCGAAAAAGGCGAACTGGTCTATGCCGCCGCCTTCGGAACGGCGCTTGCGGCCTGACGGTCTGAGGCTCCGTGCCACGCTTTCGCCTCGACATCGAGTATGACGGCGGCCCCTATGCCGGCTGGCAGCGGCAGGCCGGCCAGCCTTCCGTGCAGGCGGCGATCGAGCAGGCGGTCGAAAAATTCAGCGGCGAGACGATCTCGCTGCGCGGTGCGGGCCGCACCGACGCCGGCGTCCACGCCACCGGTCAGGTCGCGCATGTCGATCTCGGCAGGGACTGGCGGCCAGACACGGTGCGCGACGCTCTCAACGCACATTTGAGCCAGGCCGGCGAGCGGGTGGCGATCGTGGGCGTCTCGGCCGTGCCGGACGATTTCGACGCTCGCTTCTCGGCGCTGGCCCGCCATTATCTCTACCGCATCTCCAATCGCCGCGCGCCGCCGGCGCTGGAGAAGGACAAGGTCTGGTGGGTGCCGAAACCGCTCGACGCCGCCGCGATGCACGAGGCGGCGCAGGGCCTGCTCGGCCGGCACGACTTCACCACCTTCCGCTCTACGCAATGCCAGGCCAACAGTCCGCTGCGGACGCTGGACCGGCTGGATGTGATCCGCGATGGCGACTTGATTGAGGTCCGCGCCTCGGCGCGCTCCTTCCTGCACAACCAGGTGCGCTCCATGGTCGGCTCGCTCAAGCGGGTGGGCGAGGGCGCCTGGCGTGCAGCCGACCTCAAGGCCGCGCTCGACGCGCGCGACCGCGCCGCCTGCGGCCAGGTCGCGCCGCCCGATGGGCTGTTCTTGACGAAAGTCGATTATTGAGCGTCACGCCGGCACATTGATGCCGAGCAGCGCCTGCAGCGCGAACAATACGATCAGCGAGGCGACGAACATGCCGGCGAACACGGCGGTGCCGACCGCCGCGCCCTTGCCGATCGCGACATTGGTCATGCGCCACGTCAGCACCATAGAGGCGGTGAACAGCACCAGCGACAGCAGGCTGGCCGCCTGGTCGGCGGCCGGAACGAACAGCCTGACCAGCGCCGAAGGCAGCATCAGCCAGGCGATGATGGCCGATGCCCAGTTGCTGGCCACCACATAGTGCACGAAGCGCCCGCCGAGGCCGGTGCGCGGGCCGACCAGCGCCAGGCCTACCAGAGGCAGCACCCATGTGCCGATATCGACTGCTGCCAGCCGTATGACCAGGCCGAACCGGCCCGCCACGGCATCGGGATCGCCGATCTCGTTGGCGATGCCCACCCAACTCACGATCATGGCCGGCATGGCGACGAGGATGGAGAAGAAGGAATTCCAGAACCCGTCGGCGCTGAGATCGAGCATGCGCAGGCCGTCGGCCTTGCCCAGCATGGTGCGCCAGGCTCCGGTGAGCGCCGTCTGGGTTTCGTCGGTCGACAGCATCACCTTTAGCGTCCGGCTTCGGTGGCAGGTCCCTGCCAGCCCGTCCGTGTCTGGTCCCTGTCGAACCAGTCCTCGATGAAGCGCTGGTAGATGCCGGTCAGCGTCTCCAGATCCGCCAGCGCCACCCGCTCGTCGATCATGTGCATGGTCTTGCCGACAAGGCCGAATTCGACCACCGGGCAATAGTCCCTGATGAAGCGGGCGTCCGAGGTGCCTCCGGACGTGGACAGGTCCGGCGTGCGCCCGGTGATGGCCGCGACCGATCCGCTGAGCGTCTCGATCAACTTGTCATCATGGGTGAGAAAAACGTGGCTCGGCCGATCGCGCCACGACAACTCGTAGTCGATCGGTCCGCGCTGGCCCTTGCGATATTTGCTGCGTCGCGAGGCGGCATCGAGACGATTGTGGATTTCCGCCTGGATCGTCTCTGCGTCCCAGTTGTCGTTGAAGCGGATATTGAAGATCGCGCTTGCTTTGGCCGGGATGACGTTGCTGGCCGGGTTACCGACGTCGATCGAGGTGATCTCCAGATTGCTCGGCTGGAAGTCACGGGTGCCCTCGTCCAGCGCGGGGTTGAGCAGGGCGTCCGCCAGCGTCAGCAAGCCCCGCACCGGATTGTCGGCGAGATGCGGGTAGGCGGCATGGCCCTGCCGGCCGTGCACGATCACCATGCCGGAGAGCGAGCCGCGCCGGCCGATCTTGATCATGTCGCCGAGCCGGTCGGGGTTGGTCGGCTCGCCGACGATCGCCGCATCCCAGGTCTCGCCGCGCGCGGCGGCCCAGTCGAGCAGCTTGACGGTGCCGTTGATCGCAGGTCCCTCCTCGTCGCCGGTGATCAGCAGCGAGACCGATCCCTTCGGGCCGCCGGTCTTCTCGATATGGCGCGCAAGGGCCGCGACGAAGCAGGCGATGCCGCCTTTCATGTCCACGGCGCCGCGGCCGTACATTTCGCCGCGTTCGATCGCGGCGCAGAAAGGCGGGTGTTTCCACGCCGCCTCGTCCCCGACCGGCACCACGTCGGTGTGGCCGGCGAATAGCAGATGCGGGCCGTCGTCGGAGCGCCGTGCGTAGAGGTTCTCGACGTCCGGCGTGCCGTCCTCCGAGAAGGTCGGCCGCTCGACTTTGAAATCCATCGGCGTCAGCATCGCCGCGAGCGCGGCGAGCGCGCCGCCCTCCGCGGGAGTCACCGACGGGCAGCGGATGAGGGCGGCGAGATTTTCGGCGGGATCGACGGGAAGGCTCATTCCCGAAGCGATAGTCCAAAGCGTATGGCCTGTCACGATCCGCTGGCGTGTGTGGCCGACAATATGGTTTGGTTGGACCATCGATCGGAGCGCGGGCCGGGATCGGAAGCCGTGCGGCGGGCGCAGAAGGAAAGACGATGCTCGACCTCGACAGTCGCATAGCCGTCGCCGGTGCCGGTTCGATCGGTTGCTATGTCGGCGGCTGCCTGGCGCTGGCAGGGCGTGATGTCGCCTTTCTGGCGCGACCTGCCAACGAAAGATCGTTGCGTGCTCACGGTCTGCGCGTGACCGATCTCGAAGGCAGGGACCGGATGCTGGAGGGCGCCGACCTTTCCGTCAGCGCCGATCCGGCCAGAGCCTTCCACGACGCCGGATTGATTCTGGTGACCGTCAAGAGCGGCGCCAGCGAAGAGATGGCCCGGCTGATCGCGGCCTATGCCCCGAAAGACGCGGTCGTGCTCTCCCTGCAAAACGGCGTCGACAATGCCGAGCGCATTCGCGCGGTGGCCCGTCGTCCGGTCCAGTCCGGCATGGTGCCGTTCAATGTGGTGCGCACGCAGGCCGGCAACGACGCGCAGTTTCATCTCCATCGCGCCACCGAGGGCGCGGTGCTGGTGGAAGACGGCGCGGACGGACTGGCGGACCTGCTGTCGGTCGAAGGCTGCGCCGTCGCCGCGCGTGCCGACATGAAGGCGGTGCTTTGGGGCAAGCTGCTGTTCAATCTCAACAATGCGCTTGTCGCGCTTTCCGGCCTGCCCTTGGCCGAGGAACTGCGCGACCGGCGCTGGCGCCTGATCCTTGCCGGCCAGATCGAGGAGGCGCTCGCGGCGATGAAGCGGGTTGGCATCCGGCCGGCCGCGCCCGCCGGTGCGTTGAAGCCGAACAGGTTGCCCCTGGCGCTGCGCCTTCCGGACTGGCTGTTCGGCCTGCTCGCGCGGCGCATGCTCGCGATCGACCCGACAGCCCGCTCGTCCATGTGGGACGATCTGCAACGCGGCCGGCCGACCGAGATCGATGCGCTGCAGGGCGCGGTGCTCCGGCTGGCGGCGCAGGCCGGAACCGGTGCCTCCCGCACGGCCGGCGTCGTCAGGCTGGTCCACGAGGCCGAACAGGCAGGACGCGGCTCGCCCGGCCTGACCCCGGATGCCTTTCGGTGAACGGCCTCGGATATGCGGGGGACTACGCCGGCGCGTCGGCGCGCGGACCGTAGCGGTTGGGACCTTCCGTGCCCCGCGGCAGGCAGAGCAGGATATAGGCGAAGATGTCGCCGATGATGAACAGCAGGCTGAACCAGCCCGTCTTGTCGAAATCGTGCAGCCGCTTGGCGGCCAGCGCGAGATGCGAAACGATGAGCACGCACAGCGTGATCAGGAAGGCGCTCGCCCAGTAGGTCATGGCTTCCTCGTCGCCCTGCACCGCATAGAGCCGGTACATGGGATAGAGGCGGATGACGTAGAGCAGCAGCCCGGCAAGCGCGAAGGCCTGCCGGCCGAGCCGGCCGGAAAAGCCGAAGAACACCCAGAGCGTCTGTTGAAGGCTCACCTGCGCGCCGCCCAGAGCCGGATGATTTCGGATCGAGCTGATCCGAAATCTGAATCTGGCTCGAAATCAAAGAAATAGGGCAGGATGTCGTCCGAAAACCGCTCTACATTTTTCGGCATCATGCTCTAGTCTCGCAGCAATTCGTTGATCGACGTCTTGGAACGCGTCTTCTCGTCGACCCGCTTGACGATCACCGCGCAGTAGAGGCTGGGTCCGGGGTCGCCGTTGGGCAGCGGCTTGCCGGGCATGGTGCCCGCCACCACGACCGCGTTGGCGGGGACCTCGCCGTAGAACACCTCGCCGGTGGCGCGGTCCACGATCTTGGTGGACTTGCCGATGAACACGCCCATGCCGAGCACCGCGCCCTCGCGCACGATGCAGCCCTCGACCACCTCGGAGCGGGCGCCGATGAAGCAATTGTCCTCGATGATGGTCGGGCCCGCCTGCAGCGGCTCCAGGACGCCGCCGATGCCGACGCCGCCCGACAGGTGCACGTTCTTGCCGATCTGCGCGCAGGAGCCGACGGTCGCCCAGGTATCGACCATGGTTCCGGTATCGACGAAGGCGCCGATATTGACGAAGGAGGGCATCAGCACCACGCCCGGCGCCACATAGGCCGAGCGGCGCACCACGGCGGACGGAACGGCGCGAAAGCCGGCCTTCTCGAAATCGACCGCGCCCCAGCCGTCGAATTTGGAGGGCACCTTGTCCCACCAGACCGCTTGGCCGGGGCCGCCTTTGATGATCTCCATCGGGTTCAGCCGGAACGACAGCAGCACCGCCTTCTTGAGCCACTGGTTGACGCGCCAGTTGCCGTCGGCCTGCCGCTCTGCGACGCGGACCTCGCCCCTGTCCAGCAGGTCGAGCGCCGTGGTGACGGCGTCGCGGACCTCGCCGCGGGTGGCGGGCGAAATCCCTTCGCGCGCCTCGAAGGCGGTCTCGATCGTCTTTTCGAGGCTGGCCAGATCGGGCTTGGTCATCATCTCTCCGTTACCGTGCTGTTAAGGGGCTGCCCTTAACCTGTTTGAAAGCCGCGCGGGAACCTATGTGAAGCCTAACCGGGGGTCAATCGCGGTAGCGTCACGGGACGGCGCTCGCAGGCAGCAAGTGGGGATTTTCAATCATGGACCCGATGGAGAAGGCGGGCTGGACGCCGCTGCCGCATTCCGACGAGGATCTCGAGCGGGCAAAAAGCGCGCCGGACACGCCGCAGACCCGCGCGCCGACCTATCGCCTGGCCTGGAACGACGAAGAATTCATGACCCGGCGCGAACTGCGGCCGGTGCGCCTCCAGCTCGAATTGCTGAAGCCGGAGATGATCCTTGCCGAGCGCGGCATCCGCTCCACCGTCATCCTGTTCGGCGGTGCGCGCCTGCCCGAGCCGGGCGGCGAGGCCTGGGCGGCCAAGAACGAGACCCAGAAGAAGAATCTCGAAGCGAACAGCAAATACTACGACGAGGCGCGCAAGTTCGCCCGGCTGTGCTCGCAGCATTCCGCCACGACCTATTATCGCGAATACGTCGTCGTCACCGGCGGCGGCCCGGGCGTCATGGAGGCCGGGAACCGTGGCGCCGCCGATGTCGGCGCGCCTTCGATCGGCCTCAACATCGTCCTGCCGCACGAGCAGGCGCCCAATATCTACGTGACGCCGGATCTGTGCTTCAACTTCCACTATTTCGCGATCCGCAAGATGCACTTCGTCATGCGGGCCAAGGCCGTCGCGGTCTTCCCCGGCGGCTTCGGCACGATGGACGAGTTCTTCGAGACGCTGACGCTGATCCAGACCGGCCGCATGGAGCGCGTGCCGGTCATCCTGTTCGGCAAGTCGTTCTGGGAACGAGCGCTCGATCTCGATTTCCTGGCCGAGCAGGGCACCATCACCCCCGGCGACCAGAACCTCATCGACTACGCCGAGACCGCCGAAGAAGCGTGGGGGTTCATCCAACGCTTCTACGAGTTGGCTTGAGCAGTCCGGTCGAAGCGGAAAGGTCTGCCGCCTCCAGTGGTTGCGGTCGATGAACCAGCGTCACCAGCACATATGAGATGATCATCAGCAGATACCAGGCGCCGAGCTTGCCGATCGAAACCGGTGTCCAGCCGGCCTCCTGTCCGGGGTAGATCCAGGCGTGGGACCATGTGCCGACGTTCTCGGCCACCCAGATGAACACCGCCACCAGAAGGAAGCCGAAGAGAAGTGGCATCTTCAGCCGATGCCGGAAGACGCGGTAGTGGACGACCGTGCGCCAATAGAGCAGCGCCGTTGCCGCGAAGAGCGCATAGCGGATGTCGATCATGAAATGGTGGGTGAAGAAGTTCAGGTAGATCGCCGCGCAGAGAAGGATTGTCGTCCACATCGGCGGACAGTGCGAATAGCGCATGTCGAAGATACGGCTGATGCGGGCGATATAGGAGCCGACGGCCGCATACATGAAGCCTGAAAACAGCGGCACGCCGCCTAGCCGGAAGAAACTGTCCTCCGGATAGATCCACGATCCCGCCGAGGTCTTGAACAGTTCCATGGCCGTGCCGACGACATGGAAGATCAGGATGACCTTTGCCTCCGACAAGGTTTCCAGCCGCAGCCACAGCATCGCGATTTGGATCGCCAGTGCGGCGAGGAAAAGGAAATCGTAGCGCGCGAGGAGAAAATGCTCCGGCCAGATGAACTTGGTGGCGAGCATGAGGAACAGCATCGCGCCGCCGAACAGGCAGGCCCAGCCCTGCTTGAGGCCGAAGACCAGGAACTCGACCGCCGCGCCGGAAAGCCCGCGCGCCGGCAGGCGGTCGAGCACCTCGTGGGCGGCGGCGTCGATGGCCGCCTCGACGGAGGTGAAGCGCTTCAAGCGGGTTGTTCGACGATCGCCGTCAGGAAGCCGGCGAGATCGTCGGTGACGAAATCGACGTCGTCCTCATTGTCTGGGTCGCGTTCCCAGATTTCGGAGAAGGTCGGCTCGAAATTGCGCGGTACGATCAGGACGGTCGTCATGCCGAGGGCCTTCGGCACGGCGAGATTGCGTGCCAGATCCTCGAACATGACGGCGTTGCGGCCGGTCACCGCGTGCAGGGCGGCGAATTTCTCGTAGGTCCCGCGCGCCGGCTTCGGCGTCAGCCCGGCGGCGACGATGTCGAAGATGTCGTCAAAATGGTCGAGGATGCCGAGTTGGCGGGCGGCGCGCTCGGCATGGCCGCGGTCGCCGTTGGTGAAGATGAACTTGCGTCCGGGAAGCTGGTGGATGGCGGCGCCGAGGGTCGGGTCCGGCACCAGCCAGGAATAGTCGATGTCATGCACTTTCTCGAGGAAGTCGTCAGGGTCGATGCCGTGGCGCTGCATCAGCCCGTTCAGGGTCGTGCCGTATTCGAGATAGAGCTCCTTCTGCAGCCGCCGTGCGTCGTCGCGCGGCAGGGCGAGCAGGTTGGAGACGTAGGCCGTCATCTTCGCATCGATCTGGGAGAACAGATTCGAGTGATGCGGATAGAGCGTGTTGTCGAGGTCGAACACCCAGTCGCTGACATGGGCGAAGCGTGCGGGATCGGGAAGCTCGGTCATGACGTGCTTATGGCATGAAAACGGCGGATGCGCAGGTCGCGGTTATCCACAAGCTTGAAACGCCATCGCGGCGGAAATCGGCACGATGATTCAAATTTTAGCGACGGTTGAAAGGAGACCTTCAGCGCTTGTTGGGAAGGAGCAGGGTAACGGGGAGGACGGCGGATGGTGCGCATTCTGGTGAGGTCGGGACTTGTCGCTTTGGCCTCCGTCGCGGCATCGCTGATCCTTGCCCTGACCGTCGTGCCGGCCATGGGTGGCGTGGTCGACGGCAACGCTTTCATGATGTGCGTCATCTGCCCGCTGCTGATCGCCTGGCCCGCCAGCGCCTACACTTTTCGTCAGAACGAGCGGTTGACGGTGGCGCATCGCGAGCTTGCCCGCACCCATGCGCAACTGGCTGCCGCGCATCGGCGGCTGGAAGACAAGGCGAGCCACGACGACATGACCGGCATGTTGAACCGGGAAAGCTTTTTCGCTTCGCTGGATAATTCGCGGCGCGAAACCGATCGCGGCGCGCTTCTCATCATCGATGCCGACCACTTCAAGGCGATCAATGACGATTTCGGCCATCTGACCGGCGACGAGGCGCTGCTGCTGATCGCCGCCGCGATTCGCAGGGGCGTGCGCTCGGGCGACATCCTCGGTCGTATCGGCGGCGAGGAATTCGGCGCGTTCCTGGTCGGCGCCACCGAGGCCGAGGCGCGCCATATCGCCGAGCGCATCCGCCGCGAGGTCGAACTGGTCCGTTTCCGTCCGGTCGACGAGCGCACGATCCCGCTCACCGTCTCGATCGGCGGCACGATCTGCGGCTCCGGCGCGACCGTGTCGGAACTGATGCGCGGCGCCGATCGCCGTCTCTACGAAGCGAAAAACGGCGGCCGTAACCTGGCGATCGTGGAATCGGGGCTCGCCGCGGCCGCCTGAACGGGTCATGCCTGCCGTTTCACCGGCGGAACCGAAAGAATCGTCCGGCGCAAACCTTTTGGGTCATCACCTCACGCGTCGCTGGCCATCGCCTCGCGTCAATGATGGGACGCATGTTCCTCGCGCGTCCTGGCAGCCTTTTTGGCGGAGGCCGAGCGCTCGGATGCAGGGCGATTGGCCGAGGCTTCTCCGCCCAGCCTGCCGCCTTTCCTGGCCGAAGCGTGCGTATCCTTCTTGCCGCGGCCCGAGCCGGACTTGTTGCCGCCGCCCGATTCCTTGTTGACCGTCGCCCAGGCCCGGCGTTCGGCCTCCTTGTCGGAAACGCCGCGCTTCTCGTAGCCTTCCTCGATATGCTCGGCCTTGCGTTTCTGCTTGTCGGTGTATTTGTCCTTGTCGCCTTGTGGCATGGGAACACTCCTGTTTGCCGTGCCCCCGCGCAAGGCGAACGGGCCAGAGGCCGGGATGTTCCCGATTTGGCTATGCCAGGGCGGAACGCGGGCTCAAGGGACGATCAGCGTGCCGGCGCCATGTTCGGTGAAGAGCTCGAGCAGCACCGAATGCGGCGTCTTGCCGTTGAGGATGACGACGCCCTCGACGCCGCGGTCGATGGCCTCGATGCAGGTCTCGACCTTGGGGATCATGCCGCCGGAAATGGTGCCGTCGGCGATCAACGCCCTGGCCTCGGCCACCGTCAGTTCGTCGATCAGCTTCTTGTCCCTGTCCAGCACGCCCGGCACGTCGGTCAGGAAAAGCAGGCGCTTGGCGCCCAGCGCGCCGGCGATGGCGCCGGCGAAGGTGTCGGCGTTGATGTTGTAGGTGTGGCCGTCGCGGCCGGGCGCAACCGGCGCCAGCACCGGGATCATCTCCGAGCGCGCCAAAAGGTCAAGCAGCGTGCGGTCGACCTCCACAGGCTCGCCGACGAAGCCGAGATCGAGAACGCGCTCGATGTTGGAATCGGGGTCCTTGATCGTCTTGTGGGCCTTCTCGGCGAACACCATGTTGCCGTCCTTGCCGCACAGGCCGATGGCCCATTCTCCCTCGGCGTTGATCAGGGCCACGATCTCCTTGTTGATCGATCCGGCCAGCACCATCTCGACAATCTCGACCGTCTTGGCGTCGGTGACGCGCAGCCCGCCCTCGAATTTCGATTCGATGCCCATCTTGGCAAGCATCGCCGCGATCTGCGGCCCGCCGCCATGCACGACGATGGGGTTGACGCCGGACTGCTTGAGCAGCGCGATGTCGCGCGCGAAAGCCTTGCCGAGTTCTACGTTGCCCATCGCATGGCCGCCGTATTTCACGACGACCGTCTTGTTCTCGTAGCGCTGCATATAGGGCAGCGCGCGAGAGAGCAGGGCGGCTTGCATCTCGGCGGTGGCGGCGGCGTCCGTCATGGGTTTTTTCCCGGCCTGGCTGGAAAGACGGGCGCGTCTTAGCGAAATTCGCGGGCAGGGGCAAATGAAGTCGATGCGGTGAACCGCATCGCTCGTTCTGCGTGCGCATTGCAAATCGCCCGTATTCGCCTAGCTTCTAGCCGAATGGCGCCGCAAGACATCACCAAGCTGATCGTTCGCACCTCGATGCGGGACCGGACGGCGTTCGACCTGCTTTATCGCCTGACGAGTGCGAAACTCTTTGGCGTGTGCCTGCGTGTCTTGAACGACCGGAGCGAGGCCGAGGAAGCGCTGCAGGAAGTGTATGTCAAGGTATGGACGAAGGCGGATCGTTTCGCCGTGTCGGAGCTGAGCCCGATTTCATGGCTGGTTGCGGTCGCCCGCAATCACGCCATCGATCGTCTCAGGGTCAGGCGAAAGACGACGGCGGGCATCGATGCTGCCATCGACATTGCCGATCCCACGCCGGGACCGGAGGCGCTTGCCATGGCTGGCGAGGACAGCGCGCGCGTCCATCGCTGCCTGGACGAACTGGACGAGGACAGGGCCTCGGCCGTCCGGGGTGCTTATCTCAAGGGAGAAAGCTATGCCGAACTGGCCGAACGCCATGACGTGCCTTTGAATACGATGAGAACCTGGTTGCGGCGCAGCCTCATCAAGCTGCGGGAATGCCTGGAACGATGAGCCCGACCGAACACGACCATCCCGAGCGCGATGGCGACGATCTCCTCGCCGCCGAATATGTCATGGGCGTGCTACCTGGGGAGGAGCGGCAGGAGGTAGCCCGCCGCATCGAGGCGGATGCCGCGTTCGCGCGGCTGGTCGATGCCTGGGAGGTCCGGCTGGCGCCGCTGGGAGAAGCGTATCCTGAAGCGGCGGCGCCCGACGGCGTCAAGGCTGCGATCGACCGACGCCTGTTCGCATCCTCCGCCGCTTCGGCAGCCGACGCCGCGCGTGGACGCGCCGGCCTGTGGTCCAGTCTCGCCTTCTGGCGCGGTCTGGCGGCGGTCGCCGTCGCGGCGCTCGCCATCGCCATTGTCGTCCCCTATGTGAGCCCGCCTGCCGGACAGCCGGCCCTTAGGCTGGTGGCTTCGCTCGCCGCCGACAGCAGCGACGTGAAGTATCTCGCCGTCTACGACGCGGCCCATCATGAAGTCGGCCTTTCCCACGTCGCCGGCGAGCGCGCCGCCGGCAAGGACTTCCAGCTCTGGATGATCGAGGGCAAGAACGCCCCGGTTTCGATGGGCGTCATTCCGACCGGGCCGACGGTCCACATCGAATTGACGCCGGCTCTGCAGCAGAAACTGGCGCAGGGCGCGGTATTGGCGATCAGCGTGGAACCCGCCGGCGGCTCGCCGACGGGGCAACCGACCGGTCCCGTCGTGGCGACCGGCGATCTGAAGAGCATCTGAGCGGCTGCCGGCAAGAAATTTCAGGATTCCTGAAACTCTCCTGAAACGCCCTCGTATCTTCTGATGCCTCCCAAAAGAGTGGGAATGAAACATCAGGAGATTTTCCAAATGCGTAAATTCGCCAGCCTTCTGCTCGCCGGCATGGTCGCCACCGCCAGCCTCGGCGCGACTGCCTATGCCAAGAACCCGCATGTCGGCGGCGCCGCCATGTTCGAGGACAAGAACATTGTCCAGAACGCCATGAACTCGAAGGACCACACCACGCTGGTCGCCGCCGTCAAGGCGGCCGGGCTGGTCGACACGCTGCAGGGCAAGGGTCCGTTCACCGTCTTCGCGCCGACCAACGAGGCGTTCGCGGCGTTGCCCAAGGGCACTGTCGACGATCTCCTGAAGCCCGAGAACAAGGACAAGCTGGTCAAGATTCTGACCTGCCATGTCGTCGCGGCAAAGGCCATGTCGTCCGACGTCATGTCGATGGTCAAGGAAGACGGCGGAAAGCACGTCGTCGACACGGTCGGTGGCTGCAAGCTCACCCTCAAGGATGACGGCGGCAAGGTGACGGTGACCGACGAGAACGGGAACACCGCCAACGTCACCATTGCGGACGTGGTCCAGTCGAACGGCGTCATCCATGTCATCGACAAGGTGCTGCTGCCCAGGATGTAACAACCGCCGCGCTTCCTGCGAACAGGAGGAGCGACGTCGCGTCCGATGGCAGGAACGTCCCTCACGCCATCGGACCGGGCGCCTCGCATCGCGTTGCCAAAGCAGGCGCCGATGCGGGGCGTAAAACGTTCGCCCAGGCATCACCGCCAAGTGATTTTCGCGATGCCGGCGATACTGGCAGATTGGGTGAAGGAGGTTTTGTTATGAACCGTCGCGAAGTTCTCTGGACCGGCGCTGCAGCGGCAGCCTTGCTCGGTGGCATCGGCGCCCTGTGGCGCACCGGCAGCCCCGAAGAGGCCAATGCCGCGACCGAAACCTTCGAGGTCGCCAGGACCGATGCCGAATGGAAGAAGCTGCTGACGCCCGAGCAGTATGAGGTGCTGCGCCACGAAGGCACCGAATATCCCTTCACCAGCCCGCTGCTCAACGAACACCGCAAGGGAACCTTCGCCTGCGCCGGCTGCGACCTGGCGGTTTATTCGTCGGAGACGAAGTTCGAATCCGGTACCGGCTGGCCGAGTTTCTGGCAGGAAATCCCCAAGGCGATCGGAGAGCACAAGGATACGACGCTCGGCATGATGCGAACCGAAGTGCATTGCAGGCGCTGCGGCGGCCATCTCGGACATGTCTTCAACGACGGCCCGGCGCCGACCGGCCTCAGGCACTGCATCAACGGCGTCGCGCTGACCTTCCATCCGGCAACGGCGTAACGCAGCGGAAACCGATCAGGCGGACGGCTTCCTGGCGGCAACGGCTATCTCCACCCGTCGAGCGGAAGCGGGACGCTGTCGTCGCTGCCGAAATCGCGGTCCGGTTGCGCCGGCTTCGCCTTTCGGGGCCATTGCCTCTTGAACGAAGGCGTCCCGGACTGGCGATCGGCGTCCATTGAGGATGCCGGTCGTGATTGAGCCACCGGGACGGCCGGGGCTTCCGGCCTTCTTCTCCACGGAATGACGATCAATGTCCACCTCCTCCGCCGCTGGCGGATTCAGGCGGCTTGCGGATGAGCATGACGAACAGCGCCAGCGAGGCGAACAGCACGGTCAGCAGGTAGAACACGTCGATGAAGGACATCAGCGCCGCTTGCTGATGCACCATGCCGGCGAGTTGCGAGATCGCCGCCGAGGCCGCGTCCATGCCGCTGTAGGTCTCGAAATTGCGCGTCATGTTCTGCAACTGGGTCTGCGCTTCGGCGCTGCCCCATTGAACGTGCTCCGACAGCCGGGCGAAATGGAAAGCGTTGCGGTTCACCAGCACGGTGTTGATCAGCGCCAGTCCGACGGCGCCGCCGAGATTGCGCGTCAGGTTGAACAAGCCGGACGCATTCTTCAGCCGCTCGGGCGGCAGCGTGCCGAGCGCGATATTGCTGATCGGCACCATGCACAGCATCATCGAGGCGCCGCGCAGGATCTGCGGCACGAAGATCTCCCAGAAATCCCAGTCGGCCGTCATGTGCGTCATCTGCCAAGTGCCGGCGGCGAAGCCGAGGAAGCCGATCATCATCATGATGCGCGGGTCCATCTTGCGTGACAGCACGCCGGAAACGGGCGCGGCGGCGAACATCGCCAGGCCGGAGACGAACAGCGCATTGCCGATCATCATCGAATCGTAGCCGCGGATGCGGCCGAGATAGATCGGATAGAGATAGGTCAATCCGTAGAGGCCGATGCCGATGACGAAGGAGAAGATCGAGCCGAAGGCGAAGTTGACGTTGGTGAAGGCCTTGAGATCGACGATCGGCTCTTCCGCCGTAAAGGCGCGCCAGAAGAACAGCACCGCGCCCGTGGCCGAGACGATGGCGCACACCAGCACAGCCTGGTCCTGCAGCCAGTCGTGGTTCGGGCCCTCTTCCAGCACATATTCGAGCCCGCCGAGGAAACCGCCCATGCCGATCAGGCCCCACCAGTCGAACTTGCTGAACAGGCCGAGGTTAGGCTTGTCGAAGTCGATCAGCGCCCAGGCAGCGCTGGCGACCAGCACACCCGGAACGACATTGATGAGGAACAGCCAATGCCAGGAGAAGGCGTGGCTGATGTAGCCGCCGATGGTCGGGCCGATGGTGGGCGCCATCGTCGCGACAAGGCCGATCATCGGCGTCACCACGGCGCGCCGCGACGGTGGGAAAATGGTGAAGGCGGCCGCGAAGACGCTCGGGATCATGCCGCCGCCGATGAAGCCCTGGATCGCGCGATAGACGATCATCTGGTCGATGTTGGTGGCGGTGGCGCACAGCGCGCTGGCCCCGGTGAAGCCTGCGGCCGCGATGGTGAACAGCACCCGCGTCGACAGCATCCTCGACAGGAAGCCCGACAGCGGGATCATGATGACCTCGGCAACGAGATAGGAGGTCTGCACCCACGGGATTTCGTCGGCACTGGCGGACAGGCCCGCCTGGATGTCGGTCAGCGATGCCGAGACGATCTGGATGTCCAGGATCGCCATGAACATGCCGAACACCATCGTCAGGAAGGCGATGACGCGGCGCGGTTCCATATGGTCGGCCGGCCTTGCCGGGATGGCTGGTGCCGTCAGTGTGGCGGTCGCCATGGCGAACCTCCGGGCGTTTGGTTAGTTCGGCGCCGTGCGGCTGTCGACATCGACTACGACCGACAGGCCGGCGCGTAGCTTGCCGGCGTCGAGCACGTCCTTGGGGATGTCGATGCGCACGGGTACGCGTTGCACGACCTTGGTGAAGTTGCCGGTCGCATTCTCCGGCGGCAGCAGCGAGAACACCGCACCCGAGGCCGGCGCGAGCGAGGACACGGTGCCTTCGAACGTGTCGCCGTCCATCGCGTCGACGGCAATCCTCACCTCCTCGCCGGGAACGAGGCGCGCAAGCTGCGTCTCCTTGAAGTTGGCGTTGATGTAGAGCTTGTCCGTCGGCACGATCACCGCCAGCTTCTGGCCGGGGCTGATGAGGTCGCCTTTTTCCACCGAGCGGTTGCCGACGACGCCGTCATAGGGCGCCTTGAGTACGGTGAAGGAAAGGTCGCGCTCGGCCTTGTCCCTGGCCAGCCTGAGCGAATCCAGCGACGACGCCGTCTCCGCCCGCTGCGCTTCGAGCACGCCGATATTGGCCTGTGCCGCCGCGATCTGCGCATCCGCGCCGGCCAGCGCCGCATTGGCCTGCTCGACGGCGCTGCGGGCATCGTCGAGCGCTGCCTGCGTGCCGACCTTGGTGGCGACGAGCTTTTCAGCGCGCGTCTGCGTCAACAGGGCGTTGTCCGCCTTGGCCTGGTCGGCGACCTTTTCGGCCTTGGCCTGGTCGAGCGATGCCCTGGCCGCGACGATCTGAGCATCGATGCGGTCCAGCGTCTTGTCGAGCGTGGCGATCTGCGCCTCGGCCTGCGCGACGGCGATCTTGTAGTCGCCCTGGTCGATGACGAAGAGCGGATCGCCGGCCTTCACATGCTGGTTTTCCGCGACCTTGATGTCGTCGACATAGCCCGAGATCTTCGGCGAGATGAACGCCATGTCCGCCTGGACATAGGCGTCGTCCGTCGAGATCATGAAGCGGCCGTCGGTCCAGTAATCGTAACCGTACCAGGCCGCGCCGCCGGCGAGCGCGATGCCGATGATCGGCAGCAGGAACGAGCGCGCCGACCGCTTTTTCTTCTTTTCCTCGGGCGCCTTGTCCACAACGGGTTCGGCCGGTGCTTCGGTGACCGGCGCCTTGGCATTGGGGAATTGACGCACTTCCGCTATCGTATTGGAGGTGGAGGACATCGGGGAATCTCTGATTATAAGACTGAACCGTTCGGTTCGATGTTGACTTAACGTCAAAGCGTCGCCATATCAAGGGTGTTCGAACCGATTGGTTCGATTATTTTGGATTTTTTCGAAATGTCTGCTGACAAGCATACTGACAAGATCGATACCGAACCTTGCGGGAGCAGGGAGGAAGAATGCATCCGTCGTGGCCGTCCGGCCGCCGGCCAGGATCCGGTCAAGCGCAAGCAGATCATCGAGGGCGCGCGGCGCGTCTTCATCAATATGGGCTTCGACGCCGCTTCGATGAACGACATCACCCGCGAGGCCGGCGTCTCCAAGGGCACCATCTACGTCTATTTCGCCAACAAGGAAGAGCTGTTCGAGGCGCTGATCGAGGAAGAGCGCGGCTCTATCTTCAAGAATCTCTATGAGACGCTGGAGCAGGGCACGCCGCTTCGCGAGACGCTGGTCCGCTTCGCCATGGGCCTGTCGTTCAAGCTGACGTCGCCAAACGTCGTCCTGGCGCAGCGGACCGTGATCGGCGCGTCGGAGCGGATTCCCGAGCTCGGCCGGCGCTTCTACGAGCGCGGCCCCAAGCGCGGCCGCGAGCACTTCGTCAAATATCTCGAGAAGGCGATCGCCCAAGGCCTGCTGGACATTCCCGATCTCGAACTGGCCGGCTACCAGTTCACCGAGGTCGCCACCGCCGGCCTGTTCCGCCAGTGCCTGTTCGCCTATCGCACCGAGGCGCCGACCAAGGCCGAGGTCGAATACATCGCCAAATCCGGCGTGGACATGTTCCTGAAGGCCTACGGCACCGACAAGCTGCGAGAGCAGGAAGAAGGCAGTCGGGAATAGGCGGTCGGCAGTCGGGATCACACCCGGAAGATGGACGCGAAACGATCGTTGAAGTCGGCAACTCCTATTCCGATTGCCTATTGCCGTATCGCGGTCGCAATCGCTTCCCGCAGTTCCTCCAGCCCCTCACCCTTTTCCGACGAGGTCGCCAGCACCGTCGGGTAGGCGGCCGGGCGCTTGCGGATCTTCGTCAATGTCTCTTCGATCAGGCGCGGCACGCCGGCCGCCTTGATCTTGTCGGTCTTGGTCAGGACGAGCTGATAGGAGACGGCCGCCTTGTCGAGGAGCGAGAAAACCTCCTCGTCGTTGGCCTTCACGCCGTGACGGGCGTCGATCAGCACATAGACGCGCTTGAGCGTCGAGCGGCCGCGCAGATAGTCGAAGACCAGCTTCGTCCACTTGTCGACCTGCTCCTTCGGTGCCTTGGCGTAGCCGTAGCCGGGCATGTCGACCAGCGCCGCCGGCGGCAGGTCGTCGCCCTGGCCCGAATAGCCGTCCGGGACGAAATAATTGAGTTCCTGCGTGCGGCCCGGCGTGTTGGAGGTGCGCGCCAGTCCTTTCTGGCCGATCAGCGCGTTGATCAGCGACGACTTGCCGACGTTGGAGCGCCCGGCGAAGGCGATCTCCGGCGGCCCTTCCGGCGGCAGGAACTTCATCGCCGGCACGCCGCGGATGAACACCCACGGCCGCTTGAAAAGCTCCCGGTCGATGTGTGATGCTTCGCTCAACGGCTCGCCTCCGGTTTTCCGATCCACTCGCACGTTAGGCCCGGAAGCGAAAGAAGGGAATCTTCCCGAAGCGGAAGCGTCAGGCGCCAGCGACCCGCAATATGTGATTGTCCCAGACATAGTCCGGCTCGGAAACCTTGCGTCCGTCGCCGCCGACGATGTCGCCGGCGCCGGAGGAGGCGATGAAACCGGCCTTGTCCGGCGCGATGCCGCAGACTTCCGTCATCGGATTGACCGCGACCACTTGGGCGCTGCGCGTGTCGAGCACCACATAGGTGTTGCCGGCCGGCGAGGTGACCGCGATCGTGCCGGCCTTCCTGTTGGCCGCCATCGCGCCGATATAGTTGCGCAACCCGTTGAGCGCCGGGGCCGGCATGTCGATCAGTTCCAGTCCCTTGTCGCGCGTCACGCGCCCCACCAGCGGCGGCCGCTCTGTCGTCGCCCCCTCGTACTGGCAGCCGAACCACACCGCGCCGGCTGAATCGACATCCATGTGGCGGATCGAAAGCTGATGCAGGTCGGCCTTCGGTTCGTGCTTTTCGATGAGGTCGCCGGTGACGCGGTCGATCAGCACGTAGGACGGCTTCATGGTCGCCACATTGAGCTTGGCGCGGCCGAAGTCCGGGTGTGTCTCCACCCCGCCGTTCGCCACCGCCAGCGTGCGCCCGTCGCCGAGCAACAGCACCTCGTGCGGCCCGGTGCCGTGCGTCGGCAGTTCGCCGAGGCGCTTGAAGCCGTCGCCGGCGTCGTAGATGCCGATCATGCCTGCGGCATTGTCGAAGTCGTTCTCGGTGGCGTAGAGCAGCTTGCCGTCGTCGGAAAAGACGCCGTGGCCGTAGAAATGGCGGCCGGGTGCTGCGGCGATGGTCTGCGGCTGCGTGCGCCTGGCGTGGTCGAAGACGACGGCGAAGGTGCCGGGCTGGCGCGGAAACACGACGGAGCGACCGGACACGGGGTCGAACGTCACGTCATGACCGCGGTCGGGAAGCGCGACCGTGTAGAGCAGTTTCCCGGCCTCGGACATGATACCCGCCCCGTAGCCGCCGCCATGGCGGACGAAGGCGGTGGCGAAGATGGCGTCGGCGTCGAGCGTCGCGGCCCAGGCGGAAGGCGTCATGGCGGCGACGAAGCCGGCGCCGGCCGCGCGCAGGAAGTCACGGCGGTCGATCAGAGGAGTGGGCATGGAACGATCCTCCTGTTGTATGACTGGAGGTTTGCCCGCTCCGGAGTCGCGGCACCCCCACCCCTATCCCCTCCCCACAAGGGGGAGGGGTAGCTGCCGCGCGCCAAGTCCGACAAGATTTCGGGCATGGCGCGGCCCTTCAAGTCCCCCTCCCCCTTGTGGGGAGGGGATAGGGGTGGGGGTGCGCCGGCGTCAGTCACAAGCTCAATCCCCGTCCAGCGAGGAGAACCCGGTGGTGAGGCCGAATTCGGCGCTCATGCGCGTACCGATCAGGCTGGAGAGGCTGGAAGTGACCAGCCGGAAGTGCTCGAATTTCGCGCGCTGGTCTGGGTCCTCCAGCGCCTTGTCGATCGGCCCGGTCACCGAGCGGGCGTCGGCAACGCCGTTGGCGAGCAGTATATGGGTGGAATCGGCCATCCAGTGCGCGTCGCCGGACAGCGCGTCGCCCACATGCGAGGTTTCGAACAGGCGATCCATGCCCTCGAGATTGCCGGCAAGCGAGGCGCCGGTGAGGCCGGATCGCCAGAAGATCGAGCCCTTGGGCTTGTCGCCGTCGGGCTTGTCGCCGAGGAAGCCCTTCACGCGCACGTCGCGCACCATCTCCAGCCCGTTGATGAAGACCTCCATCAACTCGGTGACGGATTCGGTGCCGTCGCGATAGACGGGATTGTCGGGGCCGGGGTTGTTCCACAGCTTCGCGAAACCGTCGGGCTTGGCCCATTCGGCGTCCACTTGCATGGCGATGTTGTCGATGTTGCCGGCGACCGCCGCGCCGAAGGCGCAGCGATAGGCGCCGCTCTTGCCGGCAAGATCGTCCGCGCCGGTTCCATGAAGAATGTATTCCAGCGCGCCGAGGCCCTGCATGGCTACGCTCTTGGCGCGAAGCGTCGCGGCGTCGGTAGCGGTCTTGTCCTCATCGGCGATCGCCGCCTGCACCTGCTTGAGGCCGATCGACTTGCGGTCCGGCCAGTAGAGGATGCGTTCCAGCCTGTTGTCCTCGGTGATCGGACCGAATTGGATGATCTCCGCCTGCGACCAAGCTTTCACAAGATCGGCGAATCCGGCGCGGGCGGCGTCGAGATTGGCCTGCGAGGGGGCCTTGCATAAGGCCGCGACCGCCTTGTCCGCCGAGGCGGCCTCCTCGTGGAACGTCGCGTAGGCGGGCCGGACAAAACCGTCGATCGCGCGATCGATCACGTCGGACGCCTTGACGGCTGCATCGGCGGGCGCCGCCCAGGCGGCCAGCGCGGCGATCAGGATCGGAACCAGAGATTTGTTCATCTAAAGCGACTCCAGGAATTTGATCAGTGCGTCACGTTCGGCCTTGTCGGCCGCCGCGAAACGGTCGCGCGCCTTCTTTGCCTCGCCGCCATGCCACAGGATGGCCTCGGTGAGGTTTCGTGCGCGCCCGTCATGCAGGAAGAAGCTGTGGCCGTTGACCCGGCCGGTAAGCCCGATACCCCATAGCGGCGGGGTGCGCCATTCCGTGCCGGTCGCCTCGCCCACCTGCTGCCCGTCGGCGAGGTCCGGCCCCATGTCGTGCAGCAGGAAATCGGAATAGGGCCAGATCAACTGGAAGGACTGCGCCTTGTTCGGCGTATCGCGCCGGGTGACGAATTTCGGCGTGTGGCAGGCAATGCAGCCCATCTTGTAGAAGGCCTGCTTGCCGGCCAGCACCTGCCGGTCGCCGACGTGACGGCGCGCCGGAACGGCGAGGTTCTGCGCATAGAAGGTGATGAGGTCTATCACCGGCGCCGGCGCTTCGGTGTCGCCGAGCCGCTTCTGCACGCCGGTCGCCATCTTCAGGCAATCCGGTTCCTTTTCGGTGCAGTCGCCCCAGTGCTGGTGGGCCTCGGGAGAGGAGATGCCGATGTCGCCGGCCAGCGCCTCGGCCGACTGCTCGCGGATCGAGGCCACCTGCGCCTTCCAGCCGAAGCGGCCGAGTTCGAGCTTGCCCGAGGGATCGCGCACGATGCTGGGCCTGCCCGAGATGCCGTCGCCATCCCTGTCGTCGGGGTCGGCTCGGGCGAGGATGTCGGCGGGCGCGATCTGCTCGGCGAGGCCGAGGCCGATCATCGGCGGGCTGATGCGCGGCGACAGCGTGGTCGCCGGATCGAGCGGGCCGTAGCCGAGATCGGTCACGGAATAGGCCGGGCGGCGCAGCGACACGACGGTCCCGTCGCCCAGGGTGACCGGGAACCCCGAATAGTCCACCTTCATGTGGCCTTCGCCGCGCAGGCCGGGTACGGCGAGGGTCTGCAGCTGCGTGCCGTAGACCGGATCGGGGAAGTTCAGCACCTTGTGATCGGCGATCTCGGCCTTCTCCTCGGCCGTTTCCGCCGTCCGGGCGAGGCGCAGGAACATCGAGGTCGTGCCCTCGGCTCCTTCCGGCGGATGACCGCGGCCGTCCTTCAGATGGCAGTTCTGGCACGCACGCTCGTTGAACAGCGGCCCAAGCCCGTCCGAGGCCTGGGTGGACGAGGGCGACGACACCCAGTTCTTGCGGAACAGCGCGTTGCCGAGCTTGAAGGTGCCTTCCTCCTCGAAGGTGATGTTGGCCGACGACTGCGAGAAGGAATCGGCGTTGACCCGCTTGCGCGACGTGCCGGCGCCGCCCTGCATCGTCTCGTAGTCTTCCGGCTTGGAAAAGTCCGTGGCGGGGGCGGTAACCGCCTGGACGCGCGCGGCATCCTTGGGCGCGAGGTCGGTGCGGGTGGCGGGGATGTCGGTGGGATCGGCAAGAGCCGTCGTTTGCAGCGCGGCGAAGACAAAGAGCACGAGCATCGACGCGCGCTTCTTTGTCTTCTTTGTGGGCAGGGTAATGGCGTATGTCGCCGCACCCCCACCCCTAGCCCCTCCCCTCAAGGGGGAGGGGGACTTTGCGGCAGCGCTACGATGCGCCGACGCAGGCAATTTTGGGCGAAACGGTGGTATCGGCGTCTCCCTCCCCCTTGTGGGGAGGGGACAGGGGTGGGGGTGCGCGGCAGTGGAGATTGCGGGAAACGTCCCATGCGAACGTCCTTCCCACAAAAGGGAAGGCAGGCCCGCGCGGCGCAAAACCCCTGTTATGCGCCGCATTCCCTCATGCCCTTAGTCCGCGTCCGAATTGGTTTCGGCGTTGTCGGCGGAATCGGCATTGAGCAGGCCGTACTTCTCCTCGCCGAGCGAGGCCAGCAGGTCGAGCTGCGTCTCCAGGAAGTCGATATGGCCTTCCTCGTCCGCCAGCAGTTCTTCGAACAGTTTCATGCTCACATAGTCGCCGACTTCGTTGCAGATCTCGCGCGAGCGCTTGTAGGCGGTGCGTGCGTCGTATTCGCCGGCCAGATCCGATTCCAGCACTTCCTTCACATTCTGCCCGATGCGCAGCGGCGCGACGGACTGGAGGTTGGGATGGCCTTCCAGGAAGATGATGCGCGCCACGAGCTTGTCGGCGTGATGCATCTCCTCGATGGATTCGGCCCGTTCCTTCCGCGCCAGCTTGGTGTAGCCCCAGTCCTCCAGCAGCCGGAAATGCACCCAGTACTGGTTGACGGCGCCGAGTTCCAGAAACAGTGCCTCGTTAAGCCGCTCGATGACCTGTTTGTCGCCTTTCATGGGTCCTGCTCCCGTATTGGACGCGCAATTCCCTCACGCGTTCCAGGTGTGAAACGATATCCACGACGCCCGCCTCCGAGCGCGCGTGGTACTCCTCGGTAACCCGAATGATCGTTTCCACCACATTTGGGAAGCAGCCGCAACAGCGACCGCGCTTGGCCATGGCATGATAAACCTTCGCCGGAACGATAAGCTGCCAGGGGTCCTGGTCGAGCAGGTCGATGATCGTCCGCTCCAGGTCCTTCTCGGTAATGATGTTGCAGTGACAGACCAGCATGGTTCTAACTCTGATGGCTGGCGGCGCGCCTCATGCGCGCCGCTCGCTGTCTCGATGGACTTACTGGAAGACCTTGTCGGGCGCGTCCAGGCTGTCCGACCCCTCGAAGGCGATGGCGTCGAGCTTCAGCGCCGACACGGCGCGCTCGATCGACTTGGTCTGGTCGACCAGCGCGTCGATCGCCGCCTGCACGGTGGCGTTGCCTTCCGTGTTGCCCTCGGCGATCTGCTGGTCATAGGCCTCACCCTTGTCGGCGCGCGCCTTGATGGCCTCCATCTTGGCCATGGTGGTGTCCAGCTTGCCCCTGATCTCCGTGTCGAGCGCCGGATCGGCAGCCTTCACCAGGTCCGAAACGGACGGGCCGGAGACCTCGGTGCCGTCGACGCGCTTGTAGCTGCCGAGATAGGTCTCGCGGATGCCTGCGGCGTCTTCGAGATGCGACATGTAGGTGTTGTCGGAGAAGCAGTCGTGCTCTTCTTCCGGATCGTGCAGCAGGAGGCCGAGCTTCATGCGCTCGCCCGCCAACTCGCCGTAGGAAAGCGAGCCCATGCCGGTCAGGATGGTGGAGATGCCGGCATTGGTCGTGCCGTCTTCGAGGTTCTTGCGCGCCGCGCCGTCGTCCTTCCAGTTGTTCACCATGTCCTGAAGGTCGGAGACGAGCAGGTCGGACGCCGACTTGAGGTATTCCGCGCGGCGGTCGCAATTGCCGTGCGTGCAGTTCTTCAGGTCGTAATCGGTGTAGGGACGCTCGCCCGCGCCCGGTCCGGTTCCGTGCAGGTCCTGACCCCACAGCAGGAATTCGATCGCATGGTAGCCGGTGGCGACGTTGGCCTCGATGCCGCCGGCTTCCTGCAGCGTGCCCGACAGGAATTCCGGCGTCAGCTTGGACGCGTCGACCTTCTTGCCGTCGATCTCGATTTCCTTGTTGGCGATGACGTTGGCCGTATAGAGCGCGTTCTCGTCTGACTCGGTGCCGTAGCTCTTGTCGACGTAGTCGATCAGGCCTTCGTCCAGCGGCCAGGCATTCACCTTGCCTTCCCAGTCATCGACGATGGCGTTGCCGAAGCGGTAGGCTTCAGTCTGCTGGTAGGGAATGCGCGCGGCCTTCCAGGCGTCCTTCGCGGCAGTTTGCGTCTCGGCGGAAGGGTTGGCGAGGAAAGCGTCGACGGCCTTGTCGAGCGCTTGCGCGGTGGTCAGCGAATCCTCGTATTTGGCGAGAGCGATGTCGGAATAGGTCTTGATGACCGCTTTCGGGTCGGTATCGGCCTTGGACGGAAGCACGAAGGCCGCCGTCGTCAGCATTGCGGTGGCTCCGATGGCCGCGATCCGGCTCCCGTAGCGGATCAGGTTCGGTCTCTTCATTGTCGTCTCCCTCAACGAGTTCAAGCACGGGTCCGCATCGCCAGGGGCGGCGACGAGACATCTGGTTTCTGGATGACATCGGGGTTCCTTGCCGTCTCGGCGGCCGGCCGCCGCGGGCGGTCAGGGCAGGAACAAAGCACCGGAATGCCTCCAATCGAAAGGGTTCAAGGCCCAGACATCAAAGGTGCGCCACAGCGCGCTGCTGTTCATAAAGTTGAGAAAAAGAGGAAAGTCAAATGAATTTCAGGAGGAAAACATATTTAAAACAACAGTTTGGAATTATTCTAAACTGGAGAAGTCAAGTTTACTTGCCGCCCTATCGCGCTCGCTCTTGGGAGGGTGTTGACACGAGCCTGTCTCGGGTGCGACCGCAGGCGGCTGCTTGCGACGGCGCCGGACAATCGCCATCTGCGCGGCGGCGGTAGGTTGGCGGGAGAGGAAGATCGCGATGAACAACGGCGTCGTCATAGTGGGAGCGGGTCATGCGGGTGTCCAGGCCGCGGCCAGCCTGCGCGAGGAGGGGTATTCGGCCCCGGTGATCCTGCTCGGCGACGAGGCCGACCTGCCCTATCACAAGCCGCCGCTGTCGAAGACCTTCATCAAGGACGCCGAGGCGAGGCCGCAGCTCCTGCGCGGCGAGACCTTCTACAGCGGCAACGCCATCGATTTCAGGCCCGGCGTCCGGGTCGCGCGCATCGATGTCGCAGGCCGGCAACTCGACCTTGCCGATGGCGGGCGGCTGCCTTTCGATCGGCTGATCCTGGCGACCGGCTCGAGGCCGCGCGTCCTGCCGCTGCCGGGAGCGGAGCTTGCGGGCGTCGTGTCGCTGCGTTCGCTCGCCGATGCGCGGCTCATTCGCGAATTGAGCGCCGGGGCGTCTGATGTGGTGATCCTCGGCGGCGGCTTCATCGGGCTGGAGATCGCCGCGACACTGGCGGCCGGCGGCCGCAGGGTCACAGTCGTGGAAGCCGCCGATCGGCTGCTCGGCCGCGCCGTCGCGCCCGGCGTCGCCGCCCATGTGCGCCGGCGGTTGGAAGAGGCCGGCGTGCGCGTGCTGACCGGGCAAACCGTGCTCCGGCTCGAGGGTAACGATGGCCGGGTCGTCGGCGCCGTCACCGGTTCGGGCGAGCGCCTGCCAGCGCAGATGGTTGTCGTCGGCGTCGGCGCAGCGCCCAATGTGGACATGGCGGAGGCGGCCGGCCTGGCGACAGGCAATGGCATCAGGGTCGACGCGTCGATGCGCACCTCGGTTCCCGAAATCCTGGCAATCGGCGACGCCGCCAGCTACCGCCACTGGTTCACCGGACAGGACGTGCGGCTGGAATCGGTCCAGAACGCCACCGACCAGGCCAGGCTCGCCGCCCGCACGGTGCTCGGCCATTCGGAGGACTACGCGGCCGTGCCGTGGTTCTGGTCGGATATCGGCGACATGAAGCTGCAGATGGTCGGGCTGACCGCAGGCGGCGACCGCAACGTGGTGTCGGGCGATCCTGCCGAGAACCGCTTCTCGATCTACCATTATCTCGGCGACCGGCTGCTCGGCATCGAATCGGTGAACCGCCCGGCCGACCATATGCTGGGCCGCAAGATGCTGGCCGCCGGCTTCTCGCCGGCGCCCGACCTCGTCGCCGCCGGTGCCGACCTGAAGGCGGCGCTGGCCGCGCATCAGGAGAAGACCGCAGCGGAATAGCCAGATTTCCCCTCCCCCTCGAGGGGAAGGTGGCAGGCCGAAGGCCTGTCGGGAGGGGGTACCCTAAATCGCGCCGGCGTTCAAAAAATATCGTCGAACTCTACGGCCGGCTACCCTCCCGCCTCGCTTCGCTCGGCACCCTCCCCTCAAGGGGGAGGGGAAGCCTGCACCTACGCGCGCGCTTCCCGGATCGACGCCTCCAGAATGTCCAGCGCCTCGGTCATCACCTCGTCCTGGATGGTGATGGGCGCGAGGAAGCGGATGACGTTGGCATGGACGCCGCAGGTAAGCAGGATCAGCCCCTTGTCGAGCGCCTTCAGCCGCACGGCGTTGGCGAACTCGGCCGACGGCAGTTTCTTGCGCACGTCGTTGAACTCCACCGCGTTCATGAAACCCGGCCCGCGGATGTCGACGATCTCGGGCACGTCGGCGCGCAGCGAGTCCAGCCGCTGCTTCAGCCGCGAGCCGAGCGCATCGGCGCGGTCGCAGAGCTTCTCGTCCTCGATCACGTCGAGCACGGCGTGTGCCGCCGCAATGCCGAGCGGGTTGCCGGCATAGGTGCCGCCGAGCCCGCCGGGATTGGGCGAATCCATGATCTCGGCGCGGCCGGTGACGGCCGAGAGCGGAAAACCGCCGGCCAGGCTCTTCGCCATGGTGGTGATGTCGGGCGCGACGTCATGATGCTGCATGGCGAACATCTTGCCGGTGCGCGCGAAGCCGGTCTGCACCTCGTCGGCGATCAGCAGGATGCCATGCTGGTCGCAGATCTTGCGCAGCGCCGACACGAAGTCGCGCGGCGCCTCGTAGAAGCCGCCTTCGCCCTGCACCGGCTCGACGATGATGGCGGCCACGCGCGACGGGTCGACGTCGGCCTTGAACAGCCGGTCAAGCGCGGCCAGCGAGTCGGCCACCGAGACGCCGTGCAGGTCGACCGGAAAGGGCGCATGGAAGACGTCGCCGGGCATCGCCCCGAAGCCGGCCTTGTAGGGCTGCACCTTGCCGGTCAGCGCCATGCCCATGAAGGTGCGGCCGTGGAAGCCGCCGGCGAAGGCGATCACCGCCTGGCGCCCGGTGGCGTGGCGCGCGATCTTGATCGCGTTCTCGACCGCTTCGGCACCGGTGGTGACGAAGATGGTCTTCTTGTCGAAATTACCCGGCGTGATGGCGTTCAGCCGCTCGGCCAGGTGCACGTAGTTCTCGTAAGGCACGACCTGGTGGCAGGTGTGGGTGAAGCGGTCGAGCTGCGCCTTCACCGCTTCCATCACTCGGGGGTGGCGATGGCCGGTGTTGACCACCGCGATGCCGCCCGCGAAGTCGATGTAGCGGCGCCCCTCGACATCCCAGATCTCGGCGTTTTCGGCCCGGTCGGCGTAGATCTGCGTCGTCATGCCGACGCCGCGCGAGATCGCCTTGTTCTTGCGCTCGGACAGGGTGGAGTTCTTCACGATCTGGTCCTCCGGTGGGGCGGCTGCTGTCATATGGATTGTGGCGCCTCTTCTGGCCGCAATTCAAGCCTTGCTCAAGCCGGCAGCCGCCGACAGCGATTGGGCCTGAGGCAGGGTCTCAGTTGACACCTTTCGGCACGGTTTCGGGCGGCACGGTATCGACCACCTTCTGCCGATGGAAGATGAACAGCCCGGCCAGCACGACGATCACCGCGCCGACGAGCGTGCGGGGGCCGGGTACGTCGCCGAAGAAGATGAGCCCGAAGACAGCCGCCCACAGGAGCAGCGTATAGTGGAGCGGCGCCAGCATCGAGGCCGGCGCCAGCTTGAGCGCGCGGGTGATCAGCAGATGCGCGATGCAGGCGACGACGCCGAGCAGCAGCATGGCGCCGATATCGAGCGCTGTGGCCGGCGCCCACGCCCGCACAGCCATGATGCCGCCGGCGATCAGCGAGGCGACCGTCTGCCAGGTGACGAGGCTGGTGTCGCTGACGCCTCGCAGCATGCGTGTCATGACGATGAGGATGGCAAAGGCGAGCGAGCCGGCCAGCGCGATCAGCGAGCCTACGCCCAACCCCGCCGAGCCGGGTTTGAGGATGATCAGCACCCCGACGAAACCGACCAGGATTGCCGACCAGCGCCGCCAGCCGACATGCTCGCCGAGGAAGAAGTGCGACAGCACCGCCACGTAGATCGGTCCCGCCATGTAGAAGCTCATCACGTCGGCGAGCGGAAGATAGACCACCGCTGCATAGAACAGCGAGGTTTCGAGCGCGGTGATGAAGGCTCGCAACACCTGCAGCACCGGTCGCTCGCGGCTGAACAGCTTTCCCGGCCCGTTGCGCGCGATCATCGGGGCGAGCACGAAGAAGGAGCCGATGGAGCGCACGAACAGGATCTGCCCGACCGAGAAGGTGACGACCAGCCATTTGCCCAGCGCGTCGTTGAGCGCGAACATGAAATCGCCGAGCAGCATCAGCACGATGCCGGCGGCTAGCGTGTTCCTGAGCGTCAGCGTCTCGGCGATGCGGGCCATGGCCGTCGATGTCCTCCCGGCAGGTCCGGTCACCCGGCCTTTAGCGCGGCCTTCCGAATCTGGCGAGGGAAATCGCTTGGGTCAGACTTACGGCTTCGGCCGCGGCACGAAGACGGGGCGATATATGACGCGCGGTTCAAACCACGGATCGATACTGTCCCGGCGCAGCGCTGTCCTGCGGTCGAGATCGAGCCGCTGGAGACACTCCGCGAAGGCGTCGTTCCTGTGTTTGAACCCGTAGGAGCGGCACCTGTCCTCGTCGGCCGCGCGCTGTTGCTCCGCGGTCATGCAGCCGCTGACCAGGACACAAAGGGCGACGATGACAGGCACGCGCATCATCGAAATCTCCCGAAGGCATGTCGTTCCAGAGCATCGGACCGAAACCGGCTTCGATCCGACGCTCAACCAACATAGGCGAGTTTGCGGCGCAATTGTGTAAAGATGACGAATTAGGTCATCTTTACACCGGCAAACGATGCCGCCTGTTGATCGTTGCAGGGCGTCCGTCGATCGACAGCTTCGTATCGCGCTTCTCGCGCTCGGCGACCACCTTGCCGCGTGAAATCACGCAAAGCCGGTCAGGCCTCAGCCGTACCGCCTCGATGGCGTTACCGGCATCGAGTACGACGAGGCTCGCCCGCTTGCCGATCTCCAGCCCGAGATGGGCGAGGCCCATGATGGCAGCGTTGACGTTGGTCACCATGTCGAAGCACCTGCGCATGTCGGCGGGCGAGGACATCTGCGCCACATGCAGCCCCATGAACGCGACGTCGAGCATGTCGGCGGTGCCGAGCGAATACCAGGGGTCGAGCACGCAATCCTGGCCCCAGCCGACGCGGATATCCAGCGCCTGCATCTCCTTCACCCGCGTCAGCCCGCGCCGCTTGGGGAAGGTGTCGTGACGGCCCTGCAGCATGATGTTGATGAGCGGGTTCGGGATGATCGAGACATCCGCTTCCGCGATCAGCGGCAGCAATTTGGAGACGTAGTAATTGTCCATCGAGTGCATGGACGTGCAGTGCGAACCTGCCACGCGTCCCTGAAGGCCGAGCCGCTGCGTCTCATAGGCAAGCTGCTCGATATGGCGCGACAGCGGATCGTCCGTTTCGTCGCAATGCATATCCACGGCAAGGCCGCGCTGCGCGGCGATCTCGCACAGCTCCGTCACCGAGCGCGTGCCATCGGCCATGGTGCGTTCGAAATGCGGAATGCCGCCGACCACGTCGACGCCCATGTCGAGCGCGCGGAGCGTGTTGGCGCGCGCGCTCGGCGAGCGATAGAAACCGTCTTGCGGGAAGGCCACCAGTTGCAGGTCGATATAAGGCGCGACCGTCTTCTTCACCTCCAGAAGCGCCTCGACGCCGAGCAGGCGGTCGTCGCATGTGTCGACATGGGAGCGGACGGCAAGCAGGCCCATCGACACCGCCCAGTCGCAATAGGCGAGCGCGCGGTCGCGCACCTCCTCGAGGGTCATGACCTGCTTCAGTTCGCCCCAAAGCGCGATGCCTTCCAGGAGCGTGCCGGACGCGTTGATGCGCGGAATGCCGTAGGACAGCGTCGCGTCCATGTGGAAGTGCGGATCAACGAAGGGCGGCGAGACGAGATTGCCGGCGGCCTCGATCACCCGTCCGGCCTCGGCGTCGAGGCGCGGTTCGATTGCCGTGATCGTCTCGCCGCGAATGCCGATGTCGGCCACTTTACCGTCCGGCAGCGTCCCGCCGCGCACGATGATGTCGAAGGTCATGCAAGCTCCCATTCGCATTCAACGGCGTCATCCCGGAAGGCGTTCGAAGCGAAGCGCAAAACGGCTATCCGGGATCCATTCCGGCCGATCGAAACGTCACGGAATGGATCCCGGCTCGCGGTCGCTATCGCTCCCTTGGCCGGGATGACGCAAGGTGTTGTTACTCCGGCACCTTCCGCACCGCGCCCTTGTCGGCGCTGGTGGCGAAGGCGGCGTAGGCGCGCAGCGCCTGTGTCACGTTGCGCTTGCGCTTCTCGGCCGGCTTCCAGCCGAGGCGATCCTGCTCTTCACGCCGTTCGGCCAGTTCGTTGTCCGATACGGCGAGATGGATGGTGCGGTTCGGAATGTCGATCTCGATCATGTCGCCGCTGCGCACCAGCCCGATCGTGCCGCCGAGCGCGGCTTCGGGCGAGACGTGGCCGATGGAAAGGCCGGACGTGCCGCCGGAGAAGCGGCCGTCGGTCAGCAGCGCGCAGGCTTTGCCCAGGCCCTTCGACTTCAGGTAGCTGGTCGGGTAGAGCATCTCCTGCATGCCCGGCCCGCCCTTCGGCCCCTCGTAGCGGATGACGACGACATCGCCTGCCTTCACCTCGTTGCCGAGGATGCCCTTGACCGCTGCGTCCTGGCTTTCGAAGACGACCGCCGGGCCGGTGAATTTGAGGATCGATTCATCGACGCCGGCCGTCTTCACGATGCAGCCGTCGATGGCGATGTTGCCCTTCAGCACCGCGAGGCCGCCGTCCTTGGAGAACGGATGTTCGGCCGAGCGGATGACGCCTTTCTCGCGGTCGAGGTCGAGCTCGTCCCAGCGCCGGTCCTGGCTGAAGGCGACCTGCGTCGGCACGCCGCCGGGCGCCGCGAGGTAGAAGTCGCGCACGGTCTGGCTGTTCGTCTGCATGACGTCCCAATGCGCGATGGCCTGGCCGATGGTGGCCGTGTGCACGGTCGGCTGCTCGCGGTTGACGAGGCCGGCGCGGTCGAGTTCGCCGAGGATGGCATAGATGCCGCCGGCGCGATGCACGTCCTCCATATGCACGTCGGACTTCGCCGGCGCGACCTTGGCAAGGCAGGGCACGCGGCGCGACAGCCGGTCGATGTCGTCCAGCGTGAAGTCGATCTCGCCCTCGACTGCGGCGGCCAGGATATGCAGCACCGTGTTGGTGGAGCCGCCCATGGCGATGTCGAGGCTCATGGCGTTTTCGAAGGCGGGCTTGGAGGCGACGTTGCGCGGCAGCACGCTCTCGTCGTCCTGCTCGTAGTAGCGCTGGCAGAGGTCGACGACGAGATGGCCGGCCTCGACGAACAGCCGCTTGCGGTCGCCATGGGTGGCGAGCGTCGAGCCGTTGCCGGGCAGCGACAGGCCGAGCGCCTCGGTCAGGCAGTTCATCGAGTTGGCCGTGAACATGCCGGAGCAGGAACCGCAGGTCGGACAGGCCGAGCGCTCCATCACCGTCACTTCCTCGTCGGACACCTTGTCGTCGGCGGCGGCGACCATGGCGTCGATCAGGTCGACGGCGGTGACCTTGTCCTTCCACACCACCTTGCCGGCTTCCATTGGCCCGCCCGAGACGAAGACGGCAGGGATGTTGAGGCGCATCGCCGCCATCAGCATGCCGGGCGTGATCTTGTCGCAGTTGGAGATGCAGACCATGGCGTCGGCGCAGTGGGCGTTGACCATGTATTCGACCGAGTCGGCGATCAGCTCGCGCGACGGCAGCGAATAGAGCATGCCGTCATGACCCATGGCGATGCCGTCGTCGACGGCGATGGTGTTGAATTCCTTGGCGACGCCGCCCGCCTTCTCGATCTCGCGCGCGACGAGCTGGCCGAGATCCTTCAGGTGCACGTGTCCCGGCACGAACTGGGTGAAGGAGTTGACCACGGCAATGATCGGCTTGCCGAAGTCCCCGTCCTTCATGCCTGTGGCGCGCCAAAGGCCGCGCGCGCCGGCCATGTTGCGGCCGTGGGTGGTTGTACGGGAACGGTAAGCTGGCATCGGATCGTCCTTGTTGCCTTGCCGCATCGGACGGCTGGGCTGACTTGAAGAGACGGCGTTATATAACCCGCTTGGCCTCGTGACCATGCTTTTGTGCTGTTCCAGCCTGCCTGTATGCCGGCAGGCCGTTCGTATCGAGAATAAAAGCATCGTGGACGTGTCGGAACGAAAGCGGCCCGTTCGTCCTTGAAGCAACGGCGGCATGATGCGGCCGTCCGGGACGCCGAAGCGCGCGGCCGTGAGATACCAAGGAGACAATCATGCAGAAGATCAGCCCGTGCCTGTGGTTCAAGGAAGAAGCCGAGGAGGCCGTCGATTTCTATGTGTCGATCTTCCCCGGCGCCAAGAAGGGAGCGATCCTGCGCAGCGACGATGTCGGCGTCAGGTCCAAGGGCGGCGTCGTGATGGTGAACTTCGAGATGTTCGGGCAGTCCTTCCAGGCGCTCAACGGCAACGATGACGACCCGTTCAACCACGCCATATCGCTGTCCGTCGAATGCAAGGATCAAGCCGAAGTGGACGAATACTGGGACAGATTGATCGACGGCAAGGGCAGGGGCGTCGCCTGTTCCTGGCTGGTCGATCGCTACGGCGTCTCCTGGCAGATCGTGCCAGAAATCCTGCCGCGCCTCCTCAACGATCCCGACAAGGAAAAAGCCGCGCGGGTGATGCAGGCGATGATGAAGATGGTCAAGATCGACGTCGCCAAGATCGAGGAAGCCGCTCGGGGCTGATCGTTTCGGCCTCGGCTGAAACAAAAACGGCGGAGACCTGCTCCGCCGTTTTTTGATGTTTGCCCGTCAGTCCGGCAGCGCCGGCATCAGGGTCGGATCCGGCTTCTCCGCGTGCTGCGGCAGATCCTTCGAGGCGATGAAGGTGTAGAACATTGGCACCACGAACAGGGTGAACATCGTGCCGACCAGGATGCCGGTGAAGATGACCAGGCCCATCGAATAGCGCGCGGCCGCACCCGCGCCGCTCGACGTGATCAGCGGCAGGACGCCCAGCGCCATGGCGGCGGTGGTCATCAGGATCGGCCGCAGGCGCACCTTGGCGGATGCGACGATGGCTTCGCGCCGCCGCATCCCGTGCATCTCTCGTTGCTGGTTGGCGAACTCGACCAGCAGGATGCCGTGCTTGGTGATGAGGCCTATCAGTGTGATGAGACCCACCTGCGTATAGATGTTCAGCGTGCCGAGCCCGAGGTTCAGCGGCACGATGGCGCCGAAGATCGACAGCGGCACCGCCATCATGATGATGAGCGGATCGCGGAAGCTTTCGAACTGCGCCGCCAGCACCAGGTAGATGACCACCACGGCGGCCGCGAAGGCGATCAGGATCGTGTTGCCCTGCTCCTTTTCCTGGCGCGACTGGCCGGAATAGTCGATGAAGAACGTGTCCGGCAGACTCTCGTGGGCGATGTCCTCGAGCGTCTGCAGGCCGGTTCCCGTCGTCACTCCGGGCACCGGCAGCGCGGTGATCGTGGCGGAGTTCAACTGGTTGAACTGTTCGATCGCCGCCGGCGAGGCGTTGGTCGAGACCTTCACGACTGCCGAAAGCGGCACCATGTCGCCGGCGGCGCTGCGCACGAAATACTGGGCGAGCTTCTCCGGATTGTTGCGGAAGTTCTTCGGCACCTGGGGAATGATGTCGTAGCTGTTGGAATCGCGGTCGAACTGGGCGACCTCGGCGCCGCCGACCAGCAGGGTCAGGGTGCGGCCGATATCGGCGATCGGGATGTTGAGCGCGGCGGCGCGGTCGCGGTCGATCGTCACCGTCACCTGCGGCGCGTCATACGCCATCGAATCCTGCACGACGATGAAGCGGCCGGAAGCCTGTGCCTTGTTCTTGATCTCCTCGGCGGCCTCGTAGACCTCGGCCGGATCGCCGGTCGAACGGACCACCATCGAGACCGGCAGACCGCCGCCAGAACCCGGCAGGGTGGGCGGAGCGAAGACGAAGGCCTGCACGCCCGCCACATGGGTCAGCCTGTTCTGGATGTCGGCCTGCAACTCCTTCGAGTTGCGGGTGCGTTCAGCCCAGTCCTTGAAGGCGAAGCCGACGAAGGCGCTGTTGGTGTCGGCGCCGAAGGCCGTGGCCGAGAACACGGCGCGCGTCTCGGGAATGTCCTGCACCAGCCCGAGGATCTGGTTGACGTATGTCTCGGTGTAGTCCGAGGTCGCGTAGCGCGGCGCCGTCACCAGCGACAGCAGGAAGCCCTGGTCTTCCTCGGGCGCCAGCTCGCTCGACGTCTTGGTGAACATGAAGCCGGTCACCGCAATCAGCGCGATCACGATCATCAGCGTGACGGGACGATATTTCAGCGATCCCGAAACCAGCCGCTCGTAGACATGCTCGACGCGGCTGAAGGTGCCGTCGACAATGCGCTGGAAGCGGCCGGGCGCTCCGGCCTTCAGGATGCGCGCCGACATCATCGGCGTGACCGTGATGGCGATGATGCCCGACAGGACGACCGACCCGGCCAGCGTCATGGCGAATTCGCGGAACAGCGCGCCCGTCAGGCCGCCGGTGAAGGCCAGCGGCGCGAACACCGCCGCCAGCGTCAGCGTCATGGCGATGATGGCGGAGGAGATTTCGCGCATGCCGTTGAACGCCGCCTGCATGGGCGACATGTGGTCCTCTTCCATGTGCCGGTGGATGTTCTCCACCACCACGATGGCGTCGTCGACGACCAGGCCGATGGCGAGCACCATGGCCAGCAGCGACAAGAGGTTGATCGAATAGCCCACCGCGAACAGGATGAAGCAGACGCCGATCAGCGACAGCGGGATGGTGACGATCGGCATCAGCACGGATCGGAACGACCCGAGGAACAGCAGGATGACCACCACGACGATGGCGACGGCCTCGCCGATGGTCTTGAACACTTCGTCGATCGACGCGCTGATCTGCTCGGTGGAATCGTAGACGATCTCGATCGTCATTCCCTTCGGCAGGGTTTCCTGGATCACCGGCACCAGCTTGGTGATCGCCGCCGCCGTCGTCAGCGGGTTGGCTGCCGGCGTCGGGAAGATGGCAAGGAACGTGCCGGGCTTGCCGTTGAAGCTCACCCTTGTGTCGGTGCTCTCGGCCGCCAGTTCGATCGTGGCCACGTCGCGCAGGCGCACCACGCTGCCGTCGTCGGTGGTGCGCAGCGGCAGCTGCCCGAACGCCTCGGGGGTCTGCAGCGTCGAACGCACGGTGATCGAAGAGACGGTGTACTCGTTCTCCACCTTGCCGGGCGCCGACAGGAAGTTGGAATTGTTCACCGCCGTCAGCACGTCGGTGGCGGTCATGCCGCGCGCCGCGAGCTTGATCGGGTCGATCCAGATCCGCATGGAATAGTCGGCGGCGCCGAAGATCTGCACATCGGCGACGCCTTCCACCGTGGTCATGCGGGGCCGCACGACGCGCTCAATGTACTCGGTGAGCTGCTCCTTCGTCATGTTCGGATTCTGCATCGAGATGTACATCATCGCGAACGACTGGCCGGTGCCCTTGACGATGACCGGATCCTTGGCGTCTTCAGGCAGCGTGCCGCGTACGCCCTGCACCTTGGACAGGACCTCGGTCACCGCCGCGTCCGGATCGGAGCCGAGCTTCATCTGCACGGTCACGACGCTGGTCGAGGGGCTGCTCTTGGAGGTGACGTAGTCGATGTTTTCCGTCGAGGCGACGGCGCGCGCGATCGGGGCCGAGATGAAGCCCTGGATCAGGTCCGCGCTGGCGCCGGGATAGGCCGTGGTGACCGTGATCGCGGTTTCCTCGACCTCCGGATATTGCCGGATCGACAGGTTGAAGATGCCCTGGAAGCCGACGAGCAGCAGCAGGCAGGCAAAGACCGTCGACAGGACCGGGCGACGGATAAAAAGATCGGAAATGCTCATTGCCGGGCGGCCTGCTCTTTGGGCGGCTTGGAAGGATCGATCGTGTTGTCGACCACGACGGACATGCCGTTGAACAGCCGGTTCTGCCCGGCCGTGACGACCTGGTCGCCGGCCTTGATGCCCTTCACGATCTCGATCAGGTCCTTGTCATGGCGGCCCGTGGTGACGAACACCTGCGACAGGACGAGGTCGGGTTTGCTTGCATCGCCCTCTGCCGGTTTTGCGGCGTCGGCCTCCGGCTTGGCGCTGTCGTCTGCCGGCTTCGCCGCATCCTTTTCATCGGCGGCGGCCGGCTTGTCCTTCGACTTGGCGGGCTCGACGACGAAGACGTAATCGCCGTAGAGGCTGGATGTCAGCGCCGTCTGCGGAACCGCCAGCACGCCGTCTTCCTTCGGAAGCTCCACCCGCACCTGCGCGAATTGGCCGGGCGTCAGCTTGCCGTCGGGGTTGGCCACTTCGGCCCGCACCGACACCAGCCGGCTCGTCGGGTCGATCTTGGGGTTGATGCCCTTGATCTTGCCGGTGAACGGAAGGTCGTCGTCGCTCATGCCGATTTTCACCGGCTGGTCGATCTTGAGCATCGGAAACTGCTGCTCGGGCACGGTGAAGTCGACGCGCATCGTGTCGAGGTCCTGCAGCGTCACCACCGCCGTTCCCGGCGCCAGATACTGGCCGAGGTCGATCTTGGGGATGCCGGCGGTGCCGGCGAACGGCGCCGTGATCTGTTTCTGGTCGAGCACGGCCTGGAGCTTGGCGACCTGCGCGGCGGAGGCTGCCGCCTGGGCCTGGGCATTGTCCAGGGTGGAGTCTGACCCCACGCCGCGTTTCTGCAACTCCTGGGCGCGCTTCAGCGCGAGCTGGTCGACCGCGGCCTGTGCCTTGGCGGAATCCAGGTCGGCGCGCTCCACCTCGTCGTCGAGCTGCAAGAGCAGCGAGCCTGCCTCCACCTTCTGGTTGGCATGGAAGGCGATGTCCTTGACGATCCCCGTGGTCTCGACAGTGAGGTCGACGCCACGCACGGCGCTCACGGTGCCGATCGCCTCGATGCCGGGCGCCCAGTCCATCGGCTTGACCTCGACCGTCGACACGGTCGACGGCGGCTGCTTCATGGTGGCGAAGTACTGCTTGATGGCGTTATCGCGGAAAATGTTGAAGCCCACGATTCCGCCGACGACAAGCACAAGCAGGATGAAGGCGATGATAAAGCGCTTAATCACGAAAAAGTCCCCTCGAGCGACAAGCTGTCGGATAGCCTGACTGGCAGCATGTGGGAAGTGTTGTCGTCGCATGCCAGGGGCTCTGCTGACTTCACATGCCAAAACCTTTACTGTACCGTCTGGACGGTCTTGTCAATTGCGCTTACGCTTATGGAAGGGCGCAGGGGAGGCGTGATTGAAGGTTCGAAAAGGCAATTCGCGCGAGAAAATCCTCGCCGCCGCGGCCGATGTGGCGCGCGAAAGCGGTCCGGGGAACCTTTCCCTCGATGCCGTCGCGGCGCGCGCCGGCATCTCCAAGGGCGGTCTTCTCTACAATTTCCCCAGCAAGGCCAGGCTCATGCAGGCTCTGGTGGAACATTACCTTGCGGAGTTCCAGTCGTCCTTGACCGATGCGCAGGCTGATGGCGAAGGACTGCTCGCGGCATTCGTGAAGCGCGCGCTCGACGAATGCGAGAACAAGAAGGCGGACAAGGCCGACTGGATCTTCTCCGCGATTGCCGAGGATCCGGACTTCCTGTCGCCGCTCAGGGCATTTCATCGACAGCTTTTCTCTCGTCTGAAGGAAGACACGGGCGACCTGCGCTCAGTTCTGATCTGCTATCTGGCGATCGAAGGGCTGCGCAGCATGAACCTTTTCGACTTCGACATCCTGTCGGGCTCCGAGCAGAATCTGCTTCTTGAATCGCTGCTCGAGATCGCCGAGCGAGCCCGCTAGTTGAAGCGAGCCGGCCGAAATCACCTCGTCCCGCCGGATATGCGTCATGGTTCGTGACCGAGCTTGGCAAGACTTCGTCGCGGCAAGATGACGACCGGCACGAGGATTGTGGCCTCGTCCGATCACCGCCGCTAGCGGTTTCGCAAGACAGCTATTCGTCCGGACCTGGCCGAAACGTGTGAGACCTGTGCGAGGGAAGGCCTGAACACGATCGGGCGAGCGGGCGCGCAAGGAACGGTGTGCGGCGCGAGATAACTCATTGAAATCAAAGGGCGGGCGCGGATTGCGGAAGCCGTTCCTTCTCCTGTTCGCGCCGGACAACCGGCCTTCCGATGATTTTGCAATGTAAATCGTTGACAATTTGCGATCTACGATCTACGAATGACAAAATCAGCCCAGCGAGATCCGTGTGGCAAATCCCGAACTCGACATTCTCAGGTTTCAGTCGATCACCAGCGTGCTTCGCACGGAGATCGAGCATCTGGTTCTTTCGGGCTCGTTCCGCAGCGGCGACAGATTGAACGAGAATGCGCTGGCCGCCCGTTTCAATGTCAGCAGGGGACCGGTCCGGGAGGCTTGCCGGGCCTTGGCCGAGACAGGGCTGCTGGAACTGATTCCCAATCGCGGGGTCTTCGTCCGCACGGTCACCCGCGATGAAGCAGGGCAGCTCTATGATCTTCGCGCGGGACTGTTCGGGCTTGCCGCGCGGCTGGCGTCGATGCGTGTGAGCGACGACGATTTCGCCGCCCTGGACGACCTCCTGGAGAGGATGGAAGTCGCTGCCGGCCAGTCTATCGACCGTTATTACCCGCTGAACCTGCAGTTTCATCAGAAGATTCTGGCTTTGTCCGGAAACGATCGGCTGATTGACGAGTGCAAGGGGCTCATCAAGGAGCTTCATTTGTTCCGGGCGCGTGGCCTGCTCCAGGGCGGCGGTCTCGCCGTCTCCAATGCGGAGCATCGCACCATCGTCGATGCTTTGCGGACAAGAAACGAGGTCGCCTCCTTCGAGGCCGCCTACCGGCACGTCCAGAATGCCAAGGCGCGCATGCTTGCGGTCGATGAAGCCGAGGGCTTTGCCGCGCTGCAGGATGACGGCCATTCCAGGATCGCGGTTGGAAGTTCCTAGAACAGGATAAGAAAGGGAGGAAAACTATGTTCACTCGAGGCATCTTTGCCGGCGCAGCCATATCGGCCCTGCTGCTGGCTTCGGCCGTGCAGGCTGAGGAGAATTATCCCGCGCCTGTCGTCAAGCTGATAACCCATTCGAGCCCCGGCGGCGGCAGCGACGTGTTCCTGCGCGAGATGGTTCCTTATCTCCAGCCCTATCTGGGGCCCAAGCTGGTCGTCGAGAACGTCACCGGCGGCTCGGGCGCCAAGGCCATGGCGGAGGTGGCGCATTCCACCCCTGACGGCGGGGAGTTCTATGCCACCACGCCGACCTTTATCTACACCTCGCTGCTCAGCCAGCCCGAGGCCACGTACAAGGACCTCGAGCCGCTGGTGAACGTGTTCTACGACCCCGAGGTCGTCTACACCGCCGCGGACTCGGACTTCAAATCGCTGCCGGACGTGATCGCCGCCGCCAAGGAAGGCCGCGGCAAATGGGGCGCCGCCAACCCGGCCTCGCTGGAGCGCCAGTTGCTTGAGCAGATGAAGCAGAAGACAGGCGCCAATGCCTCGATCGTCACGTTCGAGGGCGGCGGCGACATGCAGATCAACGTGCTCAACCACACGCTCGACGTCGGTGTGGGAGAGGTCGAGGAAATCCGCGCCCAGCTCGAGGCCGGCAAGCTGCGCATGCTCGCGGTGCTGGGCGACAAGCGCCTCGACCAGTTTCCGGACCTCAAGACCGCGAAGGAAGAGGGGATCGACGTTTCGGGGCTGAAATTCCGGGGGCTTGCCGGCCCCAAGAATACGCCGCCGGAAGTCATCGCAGCCTGGGAGGCCGCTATACCGAAGCTGCTCGAAGACCCGAAATACAAGAAGATCTGGACCGAGAACAATCTCCAGGAAGGCTTCATGAAGCACGACGAATACGTGGCGTTCATGGCCAAGTTCGGTGCCGACACCGAAAGCTTCCTGAGGGAATCCGGCGTCATTCACTAATGCTCGGCGGCTTCGGCCCGGTTTCGCCGGGCCGGGGTCGTCCAATCCGGGGAAATCCATGAACCGCGATATCGTCTGCGGGTGCGGGACCTTTGTCTTCGCGGTGGCCTACTATCTGACGGCCGCCGCGATTCCCGAAAGCATGCTGGCCGACGCGGTCGGGCCGCAAGGCCTGCCCGAAGCCTATGGCATCACCTTGGCCATCCTCTCCCTGCTGCTCGTCGGCAGCGGCTTGATGAAATGGCGCAAGGAACATGCCGATGGGGCCGACGCGCCGCAGGCCAAATCCGGCAGGCGCGACTGGGAGGACGCCAGGCGTGCTTTCGGAATGCTCGCGCTTGGAGCTGGCTACGTAGTCATCCTGCCCTGGGCGGGTTATGTCGTCTCGATCGCCCTGCTGATCGTCGCCGTCGCCTGGTATCAGGAGCGCGCCTTCATGCGCTGGCTCGTTCCCACGGCGATCGCGGGAGCCCTCGGCTTCTGGGTCATCTTCGTGGAAGTCCTCGAAATCGCCGAACCGGCCGGCCTTTGGCCGCATTTCATCTAGGGGCTGCTCGCGATGGATTTCCAGACCCTTTGGGACATGACGTTCACGACGCCGCTGGTGCCGGCGGCTATCCTCGGAGTCGCCTGGGGCATTGTCGGCGGCGCGCTGCCGGGCATCTCCCCCTCGATCACGATGGCGCTGCTTCTTCCGTTCACCTACGGGATGCATTCGTCCTCGGCGGTGGTCCTGCTCGCGTCCACCTATTTCGGCGCCGAATATGGCGGCTCCATTCCCGCGATCCTGATCCGCACGCCGGGCACCAACGCCGCGGCGGCGACCGTCATCGACGGCTATGCGATGAAGCAGCAGGGCAAGGCCGGCGAGGCGCTCGGCATTTCCCTCTATTCGGGCGTGATCGGCGGAACCTTCGGGCTGATCATGCTGGTTCTTTTGACGGAACCGCTGTCGCGCATCGCGCTCGCGTTCAAACCGAGCTCCTATTTCGCACTCGGCATGCTGGGGCTCAGCGTCATCGGTTCGCTGGCCGGAGAGAGCCTGATCAAGGGCCTGATCGCCGCCGTGCTGGGGCTGATGATCGCCGCCATCGGCACCGATCCCGTCACCGGCCTGAACCGCTTCACCTTCGGCAGCCCCGAGCTTCTGTCGGGCATAGCGCCGATCCTCGTCCTGGTCGGCCTTTATGCGGTCAGCGAGCTCATGACCAGCGCCAGCGAGCCGCCCTGGGAGAAGGCCGATGCCGGCACCGCGCGGCTCAAGTTTCCGAGCCCGGCGACATGGAAGCGCATCTGGCCGGCGCAGGCGATCGGCGCCGTCGTCGGCCTCATCGAAGGCTGCACGCCCGGCGCCGGCGGCACGGTCGCCGCCTTCCTGTCCTACAACGAGGCGCGGCGATGGTCGCGGCGCAAGGAGGAGTTCGGCCACGGCTCGCCCGAAGGCATCGCGGCCCCGGAAACCGCCAACACCGCGGTTTCGAAAACGGCGCTGATCCCGATGCTCAGCCTGGGAATCCCCGGCACGAATTCGACCGCGGTGCTGCTCGGCGGCTTCCTGATCCAGAACCTCATTCCAGGACCCATGCTGTTCGTCCAGCATGCCGATATCGTGCGCGATCTCTATTTCGGGCTCGGGGTCAGCATCGTCGCCCTGATCCTGGTGGGGTATCTGTTCATGCCGCCCTGCATCTGGATGGTGAACCGCCCGAAATCCTACCTGATGGCCTTCATCTTCGCGCTCGTCGTCTCCGGCGTTTATGCGATCGAGACCAGCCTTTTCCAGGTCGGGATCGTGCTGGCATTCGGCGGGCTGGGATATGCCATGCGCTATTTCCGGCTGCCGTTCCTGCCCATGGTGCTGGGTGTCGTGCTGGGCTTTCTGGTCGAATCGAACTTCCGGCGCGCGCTCGTGCTCTCGGACGGCGACTACATGACCTTCCTGCGGGATCCGATTTCGGCGGGGCTCCTTGGCGTCGCCTTCCTGTTCCTCGCCGGATCGCTGCTGCGGCATGTCGGCGAGCTGCGCAGGCACGGGCGCACGCGACAAAAATCCGAACAAGAAAAGGCATGACGATCGTGGACATTGGAACACCTGCAATTGCCACCAGGCTGGCCGACTGGCTGGTCGAACTGTCGTCGGACGATCTGCCGCCGGGCGTCGTGGAAATGTCGCGCAAGCTGATCGTCGATGTGGCCGGCCTCGCGGTGGCGGCACGCTCGGAACTCTATGTTTCGGCTGCCCTCGGCTCCGGCGAGCCGGGATCGGCCACCGCCATAGGCCACGCGCAGGCTCTCGATACGTTCAGCGCCGCGCTGGTCAACGGCACCGCCGCCCACGGCGAGGACTACGACGACACGTTCGAAGGCGGACCTGTGCACTCCGGCGCCGTCATCGTGCCGGCCGTTCTGGCCGTCTGTGAACGCGAGCGCCTGGGCGGCGAGAGGCTGCTTGTCGGCATGGCGGCCGGCGTCGAACTGCTGTGCCGGCTGAGCCTGGTCGCGCCGAAGGCCATCCACAAGGCGGGCTTCCATCCGACTGCGGTGATCGGCGCCGTGGCGGCGGCAGGGGCGGTGTCGGCGGCGCTTGGCATGGACAGGCGATCCACGGCTTCGGCGCTGGGTATCGCCGCCAGCATGGCGGCGGGCATCATCGAGTATCTGGCTGAGGGCACCTGGACGAAACGCGTGCATGCCGGGTTCGCCGCACAGTCGGGTATCCGGGCGGCGCTGATGGCGCGCGGCGGCTTTCTCGGCCCGCGCACGGTCTTCGAGGGCGTCCATGGCTTCTTCAAGGCCTTCGCGCCCTCCAGGGAGCCAGATTTCACGCCGCTGATGGACGGTCTGGGCAGCAACTGGCTGACCGAGACGATCGCCTTCAAGCCCTATGCATGCGGGACGATGACGCAACCTTTCATCGATTGCGCCGTCAAGCTGGCCGAAAGCGGCGTCGAGGCCGACCAGATCGTCGATATTCTATGCCCGGTCGGGGAAGGCACCGTCCATCGGCTGTGGGAGCCGCTCGCGGTCAAGCATGCGCCGCAGACGCCCTATGCGGCGAAGTTCTCCACGCCCATCTGCATGGCGCTGGGATTCTTCGACCGGAAGGCGGGCCTGGCGCAGTTCACCGAAGAGCGGATCGCCGATCCGGCGGTGCGAAAGCTCGCCGCGAAGATCCGCTACGTCGTCGATCCCGACGACCAATATCCCAACAATTTCACCGGCAAGCTTGTCGCCACCCTGGCCGACGGCTCGGTCCGCGAATTTCAGCAGCCCCATATGCGCGGCGGGCGGCATGCGCCGCTGACGGGGCGGGAGGTGGAGGACAAGTTCCGCGACAACGCCCGCTACGGCGGCTGGGATGACTCGACAGCCGAAGCCTTCCTTTCCTATTCGCGCGAGATTTTCCAGGCGCACGACCTCGGCCGTCTGGCGGAGTTCCGCAAGTGAGCGCACGCAGCCTGGAGAACCGGGTCGCCGTCGTCACCGGCGCATCCCGCAACATCGGTCGCGCGATCGCGCTCGAGCTGGCGCGAGAGGGCGCTGCCGTGGTGGTCAATGCGCGCAGTTCGTCGGAGGAAGCGGAATCCGTCGCCGCGGAGATCAGGGCGCAGGGCGGAAGAGCGGTCTCCAGGCTCGCCGACGTGACGAACCCCGCCGAGGCAAAGGCGCTGGCCGACGTTGCGGTGGAAGCGTTCGGCCGGCTCGACTGTCTCGTCAACAATGCGGCCGTTCGCCGCGAAACACCGCTCGCCGACCTGGACCTTGCGGAATGGCGCGAGGTGATGGCGATCATTCTCGACGGGCCCTTCCTGATGGCGAAGGCCGCGCTTCCCCATCTCATGGCCTCGGACATGGCTTCCATCGTCAACATCGGTGGCCTGTCGGCGCATACGGGCGCGTCCAACCGGGCGCATGTGGTCGCGGCGAAATCGGGGCTTGTCGGCCTGACCCGCGCGCTCGCCCATGAACTTGCCGGCGGAGGAATAACCGTCAATTGCGTGTCGCCCGGCCTGATCGACACCGTGCGCGGGCGCAGCGCGCCGGGTTCTCCGAGCCATCACGCGGTCCATTCCACATTGACCGGCCGGCGCGGCAAGCCGCAGGAGATCGCCGCTCTCGTGCGATTCCTGGCCGGCCCGGATGGACGCTACGTCACGGGGCAGACCATCCAGGCGAACGGCGGCGCCTATTTTTCATGACAATGCGCGGCAGTCGTTGGCAAGGCCAACCATCCTCCCAGGGAACCGCTCCATCATATCCAGGAAGGAATATCCAGTGAACGAGGTCACCAAAACCTTTTCCCGCTACTTGGTGAATGCAAAGGCCGGCGACTTGCCGGAGGCAGTCCGCAAGGAGGCGGTCCGCTCCTTCTTCAACTGGCTGGGCTGCGCCGTCGGCGGTTCCGTCCACGAGACGGTCGATCGCGCGCTGTCCGCGCTGCGGCCCTTCGCCGGCCCGCAACAGGCCACTCTGCTCGGGCGCGGCGAGCGTATCGACATCCTCAACGCCGCGCTGCTCAACGGCATTTCGAGCCACGTGTTCGATTTCGACGACACCCATCTCAAGACGATCATCCATCCGGCCGGCCCGGTGGCTTCGGCCATCCTGGCGCTGTCGGAATACAGGAAGGTTTCCGGGGCCGATTTCCTCCACGCCTTCGTCCTTGGCGTCGAGGTCGAGTGCAGGATCGGCAATGCCGTCTATCCCGCGCATTACGATATCGGCTGGCACATCACCGGAACGGCGGGCGTATTCGGGGCCGCCGCGGCGGTCGGCAAGATTCTGGGCCTGGACGAGCAGAAGATGACATGGGCGCTCGGCATCGCCGGCACGCAGTCTTCCGGGTTCCGCGAGATGTTCGGCACCATGTGCAAGAGCTTCCATCCGGGACGGGCGGCGCAGAACGGGCTGTCCGCGGCGCTGCTTGCGCAAAAGGGGTTCACCAGCTCGGATCGCGTCCTGGAAGCACCGCGCGGTTTCGCGCATGTGATGTCCACGGAACGCGATTTCGGCGAGATCGTGGATGGTCTGGGCGAGCGCTTCGAGATCGCGCTCAACACCTACAAGCCGTTTGCCTGCGGCATCGTCATCCATCCCGCCATCGACGGCTGCATCCAGTTGCGCAACGAGCATGGCCTCAAGGCCGGCGACATCGAGAAGATCGAGCTCGACGTGCATCCGCTCGTCCTCGAACTGACGGGAAAGAAGACGCCTCAGCGCGGGCTCGAAGGCAAGTTCAGCGTCTATCATTCGGCCGCCGTCGCCGTCATCCACGGCGCGGCGGGCGAGGAGGAATATTCCGACGCTTCCGTTCGCGATCCCGATGTCGTGTCCCTGCGCGATCGGGTGACGGCGACGGCCAACCCAGATATCCGCGAGGACGAAGTGGTCGTGCGGATCATGATGAAATCCGGTCAGGTCCTGACGCGCCATGTCGAACACGCGATCGGCAGCCTGGAGCGTCCGATGAGCGACGCCGATCTGGAACAGAAGTTCCGTCGGCTCGCCACCGGCGTGATCGGCGCACCGGCAACCGACAGGCTGGTTTCCGTGGCGCGCGGGATCGAGAGCCTTGCCGACGTCTCCGAGATAGCGCGCGCGGGGGCAGGGCATGCCCGTGGCGATGCAGACGCCGAGTAAGTCGGTCCGGTTTCGACTCTTGGATGAGGGCGACATCGAGAGGAATGACTAGCCATTTCGCGCCTGCCGGGAGGCGCGGCGATGCCGCCGCCTTTCCAGCGGCGGCCGGACCGTGTTTATTCCGGTCATGGCCTTCACCATTCGCCAGCTCCAGTATTTCGTCGCCGTCGCCGAGCAGGGCTCGGTGTCGCGCGCCGCGCAGAACCTGTCGATCTCCCAGTCTTCGGTCACCGAAGCGGTCAAGGAACTGGAGAGCGATCTCGGCGTCGAGCTTTTCGAGCGTCATCCGCGCGGACTGAACATAACCCACAAGGGTCATCAGTTCCTGCGGCACGCCACCAAGATCCTCGCCGACGTCTCCGATGCCCGCAGAGCTTTCTTCGGCGAAGCGGCGTCCAGCGGCGGGCGCCTGCAACTCGGCGTCACCTCACTTGTCGCCGGCTATGTGCTCTCCGACCTGCTGGCCCGCTACCGGCGCGCCTATCCCGGTGTCGAGGTCTCGGCCATCGAGGACAATGGCGACTATCTCGAGCATCTTCTCGTCGGCGGCAAGCTGGACGTCGCCGTCATGGTGACGTCCAACCTGCGCGACCGCACGGCGTTGCAGTCGGAGATTCTCGAAGTGTCCGCCTATCGCCTGTGGATGCCGCTCGGCCATCCACTCGCCGGCGCCGACATCATCGGCGTCAACGACATTGCCGGCGAACCGTTGATCATGTTGACCGTCGACGAGATCGAGGAGAACACCGGCAAGCTTCTGGCGGCGATCGGCGCCAAGCCCAACGTCGCCTTCCGCACCCGTTCCGTCGAGGCGGTGCGCAGCCTCGTCGCGACCGGCGCGGGCGTCGCGCTGCTGCCCGAACTCGTCTACCGGCCGTGGTCGCTCGAAGGCGACCGCATAGAGCAGCGCGACGTGTCCGGTTCGTTGCCGGTGGTGCAGGTCGGCATGGTCTGGCGGCGCGGCTCCAGCCTGCCGGGCGCCGCCCGCGATTTCATCGGCATCGCCCAGGCCCAGCGCTCGGCACGTCTCAGGCTCTGATATCTATCGGAAAATCCGATATCGGCGTTCTGATAAATGAATTTGCGAAACCGGGATTTTCACGACACCTTTCCTCCAGGGAGCAGAGCCGCCGCCAAAGCGGCTCCTTTGACGGGAGAGGACCATGCATTCATTTCTGAAATCGTGCACAGCTTTGACGATCGCGCTGACCTTCGCCGGCCAGGCTGCCGCACAGGAAGCGATGAAGGAACTGGGCAAGGGCGAGGGCGAACTCAACATCGTCGCCTGGCCCGGCTATATCGAGCGCGGCGAGACCGACAAGGCCTATGACTGGGTCACCGACTTCGAGAAGGAGTCCGGCTGCAAGGTCAACGTCAAGACCGCCAACACCTCCGACGAGATGGTGTCGCTGATGAACGAGGGCGGCTTCGATCTCGTGACGGCATCGGGCGACGCATCGCTCAGGCTGGTGGCCGGCAAGCGGGTGCAGCCGATCAATCTCGACCTGATCCCGAGCTTCAAGACCGTGGACGAGCGCCTCCAGAACGCGCCCTGGTACACGGTGGACGGCGTCCACTACGGCGTGCCCTACCAGTGGGGCCCGAACGTGCTGATGTACAACACCGACATCTTCAAGGAAGCGCCGAAGAGCTGGAATGTCGTCTTCGAGGAGCAGACCTTGTCGGACGGCAAATCCAACAAGGGCCGCGTGCAGGCCTATGACGGCCCGATCTACATCGCCGACGCTGCCAACTATCTGATGGCGCACAAGCCGGACCTCGGCATCAAGAACCCCTACGAACTGAACGAGGACCAGTACAAGGCGGCCCTCGATCTGCTGCGTGGGCAGCGCAAGCTGGTCGGCCGCTACTGGCACGATGCGGCGATCCAGGTGGACGACTTCCAGAACGAGGGCGTCGTCGCTTCCTCGTCCTGGCCCTTCCAGGTCAACACGCTGGTGGCCGCCAAGCAGCCGATCGCCTCCACCATCCCCGAGGAAGGCGCCACCGGCTGGGCCGACACCACCATGATGGAGGCCGACGCCGCGCATCCCAACTGCGCCTATATGTGGATCGAGCATTCGCTGAAGCCGAAAGTGCAGGGCGATCTCGCCTCCTGGTTCGGCTCCGTGCCGGTCGTTCCCGCCGCCTGCAAGGGCAATGAGCTTCTGGGTGACGAGGGCTGCGCGACCAACGGCTTCGACAATTTCGACAAGATCAAGTTCTGGAAGACGCCGACCACAAAATGCGAGAGCCAGAACGACCAGTGCGTGCCCTATTACCGCTGGGTGTCGGACTATATCGGCGTCATCGGCGGACGGTGACAATCATGAGCGCAAGGCGAAAGCCTTGCGCTCACCCCTCTCCGCCTCGCTTCGCTCGGCACCTCTCCCCACGGGGCGAGGAAACGCCGGCCGCAAGCTTGGCACCTTTCCTCCCCCCGCTGGGGGGAGGTGTCACGCGAAGCGTGACGGAGAGGGGTGACTTAATCACGTCTGATCGGCGGAAATAACCCCATGACCGCAGCAGTCTCCTTCAAACAAGTTTCCCGTCATTTCGGCGCCGTCAGGGCGGTGGATGCGGTCGATCTCGACATCGCGCCCGGCGAATTCTTCGCCATGCTCGGTCCCTCCGGGTCGGGCAAGACGACATGCCTGCGGCTGATCGCGGGCTTCGAGCAGCCGACCTCCGGTTCCATCTCGATCTTCGGCGAGCGCGCCGAAGGCGTTCCGTCCTACCGGCGCAATGTCAACACCGTCTTCCAGGACTATGCGCTGTTCCCGCACCTCAACGTGCTGGACAACGTCGCCTACGGCCTGATGGTCAAGGGCATGGCGAAGGCCGAACGCCACAAGGCGGCCGAGGAAGCGCTGGCGCTGGTGCGCCTGCCGGACTACGGCGCGCGGCGGCCGGGACAATTGTCAGGCGGCCAGCGCCAGCGCGTGGCGCTCGCCCGTGCATTGGTCAACCGCCCCAAGGTCCTGCTGCTCGACGAACCGCTCGGCGCGCTCGATCTCAAGCTTCGCGAGGACATGCAGGAGGAACTGAAGGCGCTGCAGAAGACGCTCGGCATCACCTTCGTCTTCGTCACCCACGACCAGGGCGAGGCGCTGTCGATGGCCGACCGGGTCGCGGTCTTCAACGCGGGCAGGATCATGCAGGTCGGACCGCCCGAGGATATCTACCAGCGTCCGGCGACCCGCTTCGTCGCCGACTTCGTCGGCTCGTCCAACGTGCTGCCGCCGGATTTTGTGCAGCGCTGGTCCGGGCAGAAGCGCTGGGGCTCGCTGCGGCCGGAAGCGATCCGGGTGAGCCGTGCAGGGCGCGGCGCCAAGGGGAGCGGCGCGGCGGGCGAGGGCGTGCCGGCGCGTCTCGTCGGCACCAACTACCTCGGCGCGACGACACGGCTGGCGCTCGATGCGGACGGACTGCACCTGCACGCGACCATGCCGGCGGGTTCGGATATTCCGCAGGAGGGCGAGCAGGTCATGCTCAGCTTCAACCGAGAAAGCCTGCACCTGATGGAGGAGGGGGCGTGAGCGCGCGCGCCGTCCTCCCCCTCCCTCTTGAGGGGAGGGTCCGGCCGAAGGCGGGGGGAGGGGTCGCTGCGGCCGCGCGCGACGGTTCTTTTGCGTGGGAGCGGTTGAGGTCACCCCTCCCGGCCGCTTCGCGGCCACTCTCCTCTCAAGGGGGAGGGAGAGGGCGGTGCATGCCATGACCGCCGTCACCGCCACTCCAACCTCTTCCCCCGCCATCCTGCCCTCCTCGGGCGGGATGCGCGGCGCGCTGTCGGACCTGTTCTGGCGCCGGCCGCGCTTCCTGCTCATCCTCATGCTCGCCCCGCCGGTGCTGTGGCTCGGCATCGTCTATATCGGCTCGCTGTTCGCGCTGCTGGCGCAGAGTTTCTTCTCGATCGACGAGTTCTCCGGTCTGATCGACCGGCATTTCACCCTCAGGACCTATGGCGACCTGTTCCAGGCGGCGAACCTCGACATCATCATCCGCACCGTCGTCATGGCGGCGCTGGTGACGCTGGCTTCCGCGGTCATCGCCTTTCCGATCGCCTACTATGCGGCGCGCTATGCGCGCGGTCGCTGGAAGGCATTGTTCTATCTCGCCGTCATGCTGCCGCTGTGGTCGAGCTATCTGGTCAAGGTCTATGCCTGGAAGCTGATCCTCGCCAAGGAAGGCATACTGACCTGGCTGCTCGCCAAGCTGCATCTCGGCTGGCTGCTCGACGGCTGGCTTTCGCTGCCCTATGTCGGCGGCAACTCGCTGTCGGTGTCGGCCACCGGCACCTTCATCGCCTTCGTCTATGTCTGGCTGCCCTTCATGATCCTGCCCGTGCAGGCGGCGCTCGAGCGCGTGCCCGGCAACCTTGTCGAAGCCTCGTCCGACCTCGGTGCGTCGCCCGGCCAGACCTTCCGCAACGTGCTCTTCCCGCTGGCGCTGCCCGGCATCGTGGCGGGCTCGATCTTCACCTTCTCGCTGACGCTCGGCGACTACATCATCCCGCAGATCATCGGCACATCGCGCCTGTTCATCGGCATGGCCGTCTACGCGCAGCAGGGCACGGCCGGCAACATCCCGCTGGCGGCGGCTTTCACCGTCGTGCCCATCGTCATCATGGGCTTCTATCTCTGGGGCGCCAAGAAACTGGGAGCCTTCGATGCGCTGTAGTTTTTGGCTATTGACCCCCACCCCTAACCCCTCCCCGCAAGGGGGAGGGGGAGCTGCTGCGCCCGAGTCCCTCTCCCCCTTGCGGGGAGGGGTTAGGGGTGGGGGTACATGGCGCTCGGATTTGTTCAAATCGCATGGAGCCCGCCATGCGCTCTGACCGCAACCAATCCGCACCCCTGCCGCTGAAGATCGCCGCGACCTGCGGGCTGCTGTTCCTGCACCTGCCGATCCTGCTGATCTTCGCCTATGCCTTCACCACGGAGGAAAAGACCTTCCAGTGGCCGCTGCCCGGCCTGACGCTGAAATGGTTCGCGGTGACATGGAACCGGCCGGACGTGTGGTCTGCCCTTTCCCTGTCGGTGCGCGTCGCCGCCGTCTCGACGCTGATCGCGCTGGTCCTCGGCACGCTCTGTTCGGCGGCAGTCTCGCGCTCGAAATTCTTCGGCCGCGAGACGATCTCGCTCTTGGTCATCCTGCCGATCGCGCTGCCTGGCATCATCACCGGCATCGCGCTGCGGTCGGCCTTCTCGCTCGCCGACATTCCCTTCTCGTTCTGGACGATCGTGCTCGGCCACGCCACTTTCTGCGTGGTGGTGGTCTACAACAACGCCGTCGCCCGCTTCCGCCGCACCTCCGGCTCGCTGATCGAGGCGTCCTACGATCTCGGCGCCGACGGTTTCCAGACCTTCCGCTACTGTGTGCTGCCGAACATCGCCACCGCGCTTCTGGCCGGGGGCATGCTCGCCTTCGCGCTGTCGTTCGACGAGGTCATCGTCACGACCTTCACCGCCGGCCAGCAGCAGACCGTGCCGATCTGGATGCTGGAGGAACTGATCCGCCCGCGCCAGCGCCCCGTCACCAATGTCGTGGCGATGGTCGTGGTGCTGGTGACGCTGCTGCCGATCCTGGCGGCCTATTATCTCACTCGCGACGGCGACCAGGTCGCCGGGAGCGGAAAATAATGACGGCAGGTCGGTAATCGGCAATCGGCAGTCGGACTTCTGAAAATTCCGACTGCCGATTGCCGACCTGCCGACTGCCTTTGAAACGACTGAAAGGACGCTTCCATGTTCACCGAAATGCTGATCGGGGCGAAATTCGAGAAGGGCACCGAGGCCGGCGAGCCGGTTCTGAACCCTAGGACCGGAGAGGCGATCCTCGATCTGCCGGAAGCCGGCGAGAGGCAGATCGAGGCGGCCGTCGCCGCAGCCGAAAAGGCGTTCGCCGGCTGGTCGCGGACCACGCCGGCCGAGCGGTCCGCCTGCCTGCTCAAGATCGCCGACCGCATCGAGGCGGATGCAGCCGAATTCGCCCGGCTGGAGGCGCTGAACTGCGGCAAGCCGATCAATGCCGTGCTCAACGACGAGATCCCGGCGATCGTGGACTGCTGGCGCTTCTTCGCCGGTGCGGTGCGCACCATGCCGGGACAGGTGGCGGGAGAATATCTGCCCGGCCACACTTCGATGGTCCGCCGCGACGCGATAGGTGTCGTCGCCTCCATCGCGCCGTGGAATTATCCGCTGATGATGATGGCCTGGAAACTCGCCCCGGCGATCGCCGGCGGCAACACGGTCGTCTTCAAGCCGTCCGAGCAGACGCCGCTCACGGCGCTGAAACTGGCGCGCGTGCTGGCTGACGTATTGCCCGAGGGCGTCGTCAACGTCGTGCTCGGCCGCGGCGACAGCGTCGGCAGCCCGCTGATCAACCACGCAAAAGTCAACATGATCTCGATCACCGGCGACGTCGCCACCGGCAAGAAAGTGCTGCAGGCGGCGGCCAAATCGGTCAAGCGCACGCATCTGGAGCTTGGCGGCAAGGCCCCGGTCGTCGTCTTCGACGACGCCGATCTCGACGCGGTCGTCACAGGCCTGCGCGCCTTCGGCTACTACAATGCCGGGCAGGACTGCACGGCCGCCTGCCGCATCTATGCCGGCCGCAAGATCTACGACAAGCTCGTCGCCGAACTGACCTCGGCGGTCTCGACCATCCGCTACGACCTCCCCGACGATACGCAAAACGAGATCGGACCGCTGATCTCGCGGCGCCAGCGCGACCGCGTCGCTTCCTTCGTGGAGCGCGCCGCCGAGTTGAAGCACATCGAGATCACCACCGGCGGCAAGCCGGGCGAGGGCTCCGGCTTCTTCTACCAGCCGACCGTGGTTGCGGGCGCTTTGCAGGAGGACGAGATCGTACGCCGCGAGGTGTTCGGGCCGGTCGTTTCCGTTACTCGCTTCTCGGATGTCGACGAGGCGGTCGCCTGGGCCAACGACAGCGATTACGGCCTGGCGTCATCGGTGTGGACGAAGGACATCTCCCGCGCCATGGCGACGGCCGCGCGCCTGCAATATGGTTGCACCTGGATCAACACGCACTTCATGCTGTGCAACGAGATGCCGCATGGCGGGCTGAAGCAGTCCGGCTACGGCAAGGACATGTCGCTCTACGCGCTGGAGGATTATACGGCGGTAAGGCACGTGATGATCGCGCATGGGTGAGGAGCGGTTCGCGCAGCGAACGAAAAGCCCCTGAATGGGCTTTTCGAGCAACGAACGCCCGGAGCCGTAGCGGAGGGCAGGGCAACGGTTCGCGCAGCGAACGAAAAGCCCCTGAATGGGCTTTTCGAGCAACGAACGCCCGGAGCCGTAGCGGAGGGCAGGGCAACGGTTCGCGCAGCATAGTCGGTATGCCGACGGTCGCGAATGCCCGAAACCACGCGCCCGGCGAGAACGCTCTACCCAGCCGCCTTGGCCTTAACCGGCAGCGGCGGCGGCCCGTCCTGCGGTGCCGGCGGGCGGCGGATGCTCGGTGCGGCTTTCAGGACGAATTCGTCGAAGCCCGGCTGGCCGCCGTCGATCATCTCGAAGAACATCCGCCGCATGCGCGGTTCCCAGAATTTGTTGATGTGGTCGGCGACGCCGGCGATGCCTTCCTCGCGCGGCTTGGAATGGAAGAAGGTGGCGATCTGGTTCGCCATGACCATCAGCTTTTCCTTGGTGGTCGGTCCGTGCTCGTGATCATGCGACATGCCTGGCTGCTCCCCTGTCCACCCGCCGGGGGTGGGTAAAAACGTCGAAATCGTCGCCGCGCACCAGCGCGACCAGCGTCATGCCGGCCGCGTCGGCGGTGCGGATGGCGAGCGCGGTCGGCGCCGAGACCGCGAGGATCACCGGCGACCCGATCGCCGCCGTCTTCTGCACCATCTCGACCGAGACCCGGCTGGTCACCACCACTGCACCAGAGGCGCCGTCGATGCGGGCCCTGGCAAGCGCGCCCGCCAGCTTGTCCAGCGCATTGTGGCGCCCGACATCCTCCCGCGCCGCCACGATGCCCTTGCCCGGCACGTAGAATCCGGCGGCGTGTACCGCCCCGGTCGCGGCATGCAGCGGTTGCTGCTTTGCCAACAGCCGCACCGCGTCCGCAATCTCCCCGGCCGCGAGTTCGAATTTCGAGCCTCCGACCGGATCGACCGAGCGCATCGCTTCCTCGATGGACTCGATCCCGCACAGCCCGCAGCCCACCGGCCCAGCCAGCCTGCGCCGGCGCGCCTCGAAGCGCGTATTGGCGCTGTCTTTCAGCCGGATCTGGATGTCGATGCCGGCATCGAGGTCCTGCACCTCGATGGACTCGATCTCCTCGGGCACCCCGACGATGCCCTCGGTCAGCGAGAAGCCGAGCGCGAAATCCTCGAAATCGGCGGGCGATGCCATCATCACCGCATGGGTCGTGCCGGCGAAGCTGAACGCCACCGGCGTCTCCTCCGGCACGTTGCGCGGCGCGCTCGCCGTGCCGTCGGCGCGGTGGGCGAGGCGGAACGTGGACGTGATGGCGGGGCGAGGCAAAACCTACTCCGCCGCTTCCATATGCCCTTTGATGTGCCGGGTCTTTTCCGACAGGTCCTCATAGTCGCGCTGCCACTCGCTCGGTCCGTTGGACGGCCCGACCTGCACGGCGGTGACCTTGTATTCGGGGCAGTTGGTGGCCCAGTCGGTCGCCTCGGTGGTGACGACGTTGGCCTGCGTCTCGGGATGGTGGAAGGTGGTGTAGACCACGCCCACCGCCACGCGGTCGGTGATCAGCGCCCTCAGCGTCGTCTCGCCCGAGCGCGAGGCCAGCCGCACCCAGTCGCCGTCGCGGATGCCGCGATCCTCGGCGTCGTGCGGATGGATCTCCAGCCGGTCCTCCGCGTGCCAGGCGGTGTTGCCGGTGCGCCTTGTCTGCGCGCCGACATTGTATTGGCTGAGGATGCGCCCCGTGGTGAGCAGCAACGGGAAGCGCGGCCCGACCTTCTCGTCGGTGGCGACATATTCGGTGCGCACGAAATTGCCCTTGCCGCGCACGATGCCGTTGATGTGCATGATCGGCGTGCCGAGCGGCGCCTTCTCGTTGCAGGGCCACTGGATCGAGCCTTCGCGCTCCAGAAGGTCGAAGGTGACGCCCGAGAAGGTCGGCGTCGTCGCCGCGATCTCGTCCATGATCTCGGACGGATGGGTGTAGTTCCAGTCGAGCCCCAGCGCGCGCGCCAGTTCCTGCGTTGCCTCCCAGTCGGCATAGCGCGCCTTCGGCTCGATCACCTTGCGCACCAGGTTGATGCGGCGCTCGGCGTTGATGAAGGTGCCGTCCTTCTCCAGGAAGGTCGAGCCGGGCAGGAAGACATGCGCGTAGCGCGCCGTCTCGTTGAGGAAGAGATCGTGCACCACCACGCACTCCATCGCGGCGAGGCCGGCGGCGACATGCTTGGAGTCGGGGTCGGACTGCAGGATGTCCTCGCCCTGGATGTAGATGCCCTTGAACGAGCCGTCGGTGGCGGCGTCGAGCATGTTGTTGATGCGCAGGCCCGGTTCCTTGTCGAGCGTCACGCCCCACAGATCCTCGTAGATCTTGCGCACCGAATCGATGGCGATGTGGCGGTAGCCGGGGAATTCGTGCGGGAAGGAACCCATGTCGCACGAGCCCTGCACGTTGTTCTGGCCGCGCAGCGGGTTCACGCCGACGCCGCGGCGGCCGAGATTGCCGGTCGCCATGGCGAGGTTGGCCAGGCCCATCACCGCCGTCGAGCCCTGGCTGTGTTCGGTAACGCCGAGGCCGTAATAGATGGCGCCGTTGCCGCCGGTCGCGTAGAGCCGGGCTGCCTGGCGGATCGTCTCGGCATCGACGCCGCAGACCTTTGCCGTCTCTTCCGGGCTGTAGCGCGGATCAGAGACGAATTCGCACCAGTCGGCGAAGGCGTCCGCGTCGCAGCGCTCGTCGATATAAGCCTGATTGTAGAGCTTTTCGGTGACGACGACATGCGCCAGCCCGGTCAGGATGGCGACGTTGGTGCCCGGCTTGATCGGCAGGTGGTGAACCGCCTTCACATGCGGGCTCTTCACCAGGTCGATGCGGCGCGGGTCGATGACGATGATCCTGGCGCCTTCGCGCAGGCGCTTCTTCATGCGCGAGGCGAAGACAGGATGCGCGTCGGTCGGGTTGGCGCCGATCAGCAGCATGACGTCGGTCTCCTCGACCGAGTCGAAATCCTGCGTGCCGGCGGAGGTGCCGAGCGTCGTGTTCAGGCCGTAGCCGGTCGGCGAATGGCAGACGCGCGCGCAGGTATCGACGTTGTTGTTGCCAAAACCCTGCCGCACCAGCTTCTGCACCAGATAGGTCTCTTCGTCGGTGCAGCGCGATGAGGTGATGCCGCCGATGGAGGCGCGGCCGTACTGGTACTGGATGCGGCGGAATTCCTTGGCCGCATGGGCCAGCGCCTCTTCCCACGTCACCTCGCGCCAGGGATCGGTGATCTTCTCGCGTACCATCGGCGACAGGATGCGATCCTTATGGGTGGCGTAGCCATAGGCGAAGCGGCCCTTGACGCAGCTATGGCCGTGATTGGCCTTGCCGCCCTTGTAGGGCATCATGCGCACGATATCGTCGCCCTTCACCTCCGCCTTGAAATTGCAGCCGACGCCGCAGTAGGCGCAGGTGGTGACGACCGAGCGCTCGGGCATGCCTTTTTCAAGCACTGCCTTCTCGCGCAGCGCGTCGGTCGGGCAGGCCTGCACGCAGGCGCCGCAGGACACGCATTCGGATTCGACGAACGCCTCGTTCATCGAGGCGACCATGCGGCTCTCGAAGCCGCGGCCTTCGATGGTCAGCGCGAAGGTGCCCTGCACTTCTTCGCAGGCGCGCACGCAGCGCGAGCAGACGATGCACTGGGCCGGATCGTAGCTGAAATACGGGTTGGAATCGTCGCGCACCATGTAATCGATGGTCAGCGATCCGTGGCCCGGCGCGACGCCCTCTTCGGCCTTCACATGGTTGCGGCCCTCGACGCCGTAGCGGTTTTCGGTCAGGCCGACCATCTTCGCCACATGGTCGAACTCGCTGGCGCCCGTGCCTGCCGTCTCGCCCCAGCCTGTCGGATGGTCGGAGACGTAGAGTTCCATCACGCCTTTGCGGATGGCGTCGAGCCGGTCGCTGGTGGTGTGCACCACCATGCCTTCGCCGACCGGCGTGGTGCAGGAGGCCGGGGTGCCGTTGCGGCCCTCGATCTCGACAAGGCACACCCGGCAGGAACCGAAGGAATCGATCATGTCGGTGGCGCACAGCTTCGGGATCTCGACGCCGCCTTCCATCGCCGCGCGCATGATCGAGGTGCCCTCGGGCACCGTTACCGAACGGCCGTCGACGGTCAGCGTCACTGTCTTCTCGGCTTTCGATTGCGGCGTGCCGTAGTCGATTTCGGTGATGAGCGAGGAAATGTCGGCCTTGACGTTCATCAGTCCGCTCCTATTCCGCTGCCACGCGCATGGGCGCCGGCTTGAAGTCTTCGGGGAAGTGGGTCAGGGCGCTCATCACCGGATAGGGGGTGAAACCGCCCAATGCGCACAACGACCCGAATTTCATAGTATTGCACAGGTCCGCGACCAGGGCGAGGTTGCTCTCCGGCTCGACGCCGGCGGCCACCCTGTCCAGCACTTCCATGCCGCGCTGCGAGCCGAGGCGGCAGGGCGTGCACTTGCCGCAGCTTTCGACGGCGCAGAATTCCATGGCGAAGCGCGCCTGCTTGAGCATGTCGGCGCTGTCGTCGAAGACGGTGATGCCGGCGTGGCCGATCAGCCCGTCGCGCTTGGCGAATTCCTCGTAGTCGAACGGCGTGTCGAACAGGCCGCGGGGGAAGTAGGCTCCGAGCGGGCCGCCGACCTGGACGGCCTTCACCGGCCGGCCGCTATGCGTGCCGCCGCCGATGTCGTCGACGATCTCGCCCAGCGTCAAGCCGAAGGCGGTCTCGAACAGGCCGCCGTGCTTGACGTTGCCGGCGATCTGGATCGGGATCGTGCCGCGCGAGCGGCCCATGCCGAAGTCGCGGTAATACTCCGCGCCCTTGTCCATGATGATCGGCACGGACGCCAGCGAAATCACGTTGTTGATGACGGTCGGCCGGCCGAGGAACCCCTGGATCGCCGGCAGCGGCGGCTTGGCGCGCACCACGCCGCGCTTGCCTTCCAGCGAGTTGAGCAGCGAGGTTTCCTCGCCGCAGACATAGGCGCCGGCGCCGACGCGCACCTCCATGTCGAAGGCATGTGCCGAGCCCAGCACCTTGGCGCCGAGGACACCGGCCTTGCGGGCGATCCCCACGGCCTTGTTCATCTTGGCGACGGCATGCGGATATTCGGAGCGGATATAGATGTAGCCCTTGGTGGCACCCGTCGCGATGCCTGCGATCGCCATGCCTTCGATCAGCACGAAGGGGTCGCCTTCCATGATCATGCGGTCGGCGAAGGTCGCCGAGTCGCCCTCGTCTGCGTTGCAGACGATGTATTTCTGGTCGGCCGCCGTATCGAGCACGGTCTTCCACTTGATGCCGGTGGGGAAGCCGGCGCCGCCGCGCCCGCGCAGGCCGGATTCGGTCACTTGGCCGACGATGGCGGTGGGGTCCATCGCCACCGCCTTGCGCAGGCCCTTCAGACCGCCGTGCCGCTCATAGGCTTCGAGCGACAGCGGATCGATGATGCCGCAGCGCGCGAAGGTCAGCCGCGTCTGCTTTGCGATGAAGGGAATCTTGGCCGGGTCGCCCAGCCAGCGCTTGTGGTGGCCTCCGGTCAGGAAGCCGCTGTCGAACAGTCCCTTCACGTCGGATGGCTTGACCGGCCCGTAGGCGATGCGCCCCTTGTCGCACGCCACTTCGACCAGGGGTTCGAGGAAATAGGCGCCGCGCGAGCCGTTGCGCACGATCTTGGCTTCGATGCCGCGCGCCTTGAGTTCGGCGGCGATCGCCTTCGCCACCTTGTCCGCGCCGAGCGCGACGGCGCCTGAATCGTCGGGAATGAAGATACGCGGGATCATGCGCGCACCGCCTCGACGATCTCGTCGATCGCCTCGTCGTCCAGCCGTCCGATCACCTCTCCGTCCAACATCGCCGAGGGCGAACAGGCGCACAGGCCGAGGCAATAGACCGGCTCCAGCGTTACCGAGCCATCCTTCGTCGTCTCGTGGAAATCGATGCCGAGCAACTGTTTCACCCGCGCCGCGATCGCGTCCGAGCCCATCGACTGGCAGGCTTCCGCCTGGCACAGTTTCAAGACGTGCCGGCCGGCCGGTTCCTTGCGGTAGTCATGGTAGAAGGTGACGACGCCGTGGACCTCGGCGCGCGAGATGTTGAGTGCGTCGGCGATCACGGGCAGCGCTTCCTGCGGCACATGGCCGAACGCGTGCTGGACGCCGTGCAGGATCGGCAGCAGCGGTCCTTCGAGCGATCTGAATTCCTCGACGATCGAGGCCGTCCTCGTCGCGATCTCGGTACTTGCAGGCTGCATGGCCATGCAGCGCCCTCCCTATCGTGGCGGTATCTCCGCTAAGTGCCTAGGAAAACAGAGGAAACCGCCGAAATCAATAAAGCCGTTCCGTTGTTTGATAGAAATTTCCTATCAAACAGCCGTTCTTGCCTTTTTAGACCAGCTTGCCGGAGCGGAAATCGCTTGCCAGCGTCATCGCCTCGTCCAGAAGCGCCGAAACCAGCGGCGTGTGCGGCACGCGCGGCGCAGCGACCAGTCCGACGGCGTGGCTGGCGTCGGGCTCGACGATGGGAATGGCGCGGATCGGCTCGGAAAAACCGAACGTTTCCGTGAGGTTGAGTGGCATGATCGAGGACCATTTTCCGGTCCTGATGTGCGAGAACAGCACGATCATGGAGTTCGATTCCAGCGTCGGCCGCACTTCCACGCCGGCTTCTCCAAGGTGCTGGTCGATGATGCGGCGGTTCTGCATGTCCGGCGTCAGCAGGCACAGCGGCAGCCGGCTGACCTCCGCCCAGGTCACATGGTCGCGGTCGGAATAGGGCGTTCCCAGCGCGGTGATGAGCTGGTAGCGCTCGTCATAGAGCGGCACGCTGGTCACCCGCCCGAGCGGCTCGTTGTCGAGATAGGTGATGCCGGCGTCGATCTCGAAATTGCCGAGCAGCGTGAGCACCTCGATAGAGGTTCTCGATAGTATAGAGAAGGTGACGCCCGGATGCTTCTCGCGGAACGGCGTGGTCAACCGGGCGATCATGGCGAGCGCCGTGGGGATCGCGGCGATGCGGATATGCCCCGACAGGCCGTGGCGGGCGGCCCGCATCTCCTCCTTCATCGTACGCGTGTCGCCGACGATGCGGCGCGCCCATGTCAGCACCTGCACGCCTTCCGGCGTCAGTCCTTGAAAGCGCGAGCCGCGTTTGACCAGCATGACGCCGAGCTGGTCCTCGAGTTGCTTGATGCCGGCCGAAAGCGTCGGCTGGGTGACGCCGCACAGTTCGGCGGCCCGGCCGAAATGCTCTTCCCGGGCGAGCGCTATGAAGAATTCCAGCTTGTCGATCATGCCACCCACTGTAGAGCGCTTCGCACCGCGGCGGAAAGCACCGTCATCATGACTGAGGCCGCCACTCTGCCGCCTCCCCGGTGCTCGTCCCCATCTTTCGCGATGGCCAAGGTTTTCGGCAGGTCGCGTCCGCGCTATGGGACATGATCGACAGCAGGGGACGCTGACATGCTGGGATGGTTTCGCAAGCTCTTGCCGCGCGAGGATCGCTTCTTCGATCTCTTCGACCGTCATGTCCGTACGGTCGTCGGCGGGGCCGAGGCGCTGGAGCGGCTGCTGGCCGGCGACGACGTCGAGAACAATTGCCGCCGCATCGTCGAGCTGGAGGACGAGGCGGACGCCATCACAGCCGAAGTGCTGCTGGCTGTACGCCGCTCCTTCATCACGCCCTTCGATCGCGGCGACATCAAGGACCTGATCCAGTCGATGGACGACGCCATCGACATGATGCACAAGACCGTAAAGACGGTCCGGCTGTTCGAGAAGACCGCGTTCGATCCGCTGATGCGCGACATGGGCACGACGATCGTCGAGGCGGCGCATCTCGTCGCCGAGGCGATCCCGCTGCTGTCGAAGGTGAGCGCCAACGCGGCGCAGCTCGCAGCCATCGCGGAGAAGGTCACCGAAGTCGAGGGGCGTTCCGACGATCTGCACGAGCAGGGCCTGAAGGACCTGTTCCGGCGGCACGGCAGCGGCGGCGACGCGATGGCCTACCTGATCGGTTCCGAAATCTACGGCCAGTTGGAGAAGGTGGTCGACCGTTTCGAGGACGTCGCCAACGAGATTTCCGGCATCGTCATCGAGAACGTCTGACGCATGGACGCCGCGCTCGCCTTTCCGCTGCTCGCCGGCCTGATTGCGGTGGCGCTGTTCTTCGATTTCCTGAACGGCCTGCACGACGCCGCAAACTCCATCGCCACCATCGTCTCGACGCGGGTGCTGAGGCCGCACTACGCCGTGTTCTGGGCCGCCTTCTTCAATTTCATCGCCTTCCTGTTCTTCGGCCTGCATGTCGCCAACACGCTGGGCACCGGCATCATCCACGCCGACACGGTGACGCCTGCCGTCGTGTTCTCGGCCCTCGTCGGTGCGATTGTCTGGAACATCGTGACGTGGTGGGCGGGCATTCCCTCCTCGTCTTCGCATGCCCTGATCGGCGGCCTCGTCGGCGCCGGCGTCGCCAAGGCCGGAACCGGCGCGATCGTCTGGGCGGGCCTGTCCAAGACGGTGGCGGCCATCGTGCTCTCGCCTGCCGCCGGCTTCTTTCTGGCGCTTCTGCTGATCCTCGCCGTATCGTGGATGTTCGTGCGGCAGACGCCGTTTGCGGTGGATCGCACCTTCCGGGTGGCGCAATTCTTCTCCGCCTCGCTCTACTCGCTCGGCCACGGCGGCAACGACGCGCAAAAGACCATGGGCATCATCGCGGTGCTGCTCTATTCGCAGGGCATGCTGGGCGACAAATTCTACGTGCCGCTGTGGGTGGTGCTGTCGTGCCAGTCGGCGCTGGCGCTGGGCACGCTGCTCGGCGGCTGGCGCATCGTGCATACGATGGGATCGAAGATCACCCGGCTGAACCCGATGCAGGGTTTTTGCGCCGAGACCGGCGGCGCGCTGACGCTGTTCGGCGCCACCTGGCTCGGCATTCCCGTCTCCACCACCCACACCATCACCGGAGCGATCATCGGCGTCGGCGCGGCGCGCCGCGTTTCCGCCGTGCGCTGGGGTATCGCCGGCAACATCGTCGTCGCCTGGGTCGTCACCCTGCCGGCCACCGCCGCCATCGCTGCGCTGACCTATTGGATGACGCGTCTGGCAGGGTGAATGTCTTTGCTGGCGCTTGCGTCCCGGCCAAAGCGGATTATGTGACTCATCAATTCGAGAACGCCCGCCGGCCAATTGCCGGCCAGCCTGAGGAATGCTCATGCCCGTCACCAAGGAAGCTGTCATCGAGCGTCTGAAGACGGTCAACGGTCCCGATTTCTCCGGCAACATAGTCGATCTCGGCTTGGTGTCGGACATTTTCATCGCCGATAATAAGGTCTTCTTCTCCATCACCGTTCCGGCGGCGCGCGCGCAGGAACTGGAGCCGCTGCGCGCCGCCGCCGAGCGCGCGGTGAAGGCGATGCCGGACGTTGCCGGGGCGATGGTGGCGCTGACCGCCGAGAAGAAGGGCGGCGGCATGGAAGGCGCGCCACCGCGCCGGCCGGCGGCCGCGCCGCCCTCCCCACCGGCCCGCCCTGCCGCGCAGCAGGCGAGGCCGGCGCCTGCGGCACCGTCGCATTCCACCGCCAAACGCGGCGTGCCGGGCGTCGAGGCCATCATCGCGGTTGCGAGCGGCAAGGGCGGCGTCGGCAAGTCCACCACCGCCATCAATCTTGCTCTCGGACTCGCCGCGTTGGGAAAAAAGGTCGGCGTGCTCGACGCCGACATCTACGGCCCGTCGATGCCCCGGCTTCTCGGCATCCGCGGTCGGCCGGAGACGAAGGACGGCCGGATCCTCCAGCCGATGCAGAACTTCGGCCTCAAGGTCATGTCCATAGGCTTCCTGGTCGAAGAGGAAACGCCGATGATCTGGCGCGGGCCGATGGTCATATCGGCGCTCACCCAGATGCTGCGCGAGGTGGAATGGGGTGAGCTCGACGTGCTTGTCGTCGACATGCCGCCCGGCACCGGCGACGCGCAGCTCACCATGGCCCAGCAGGTGCCGCTGGCCGGCGCCGTCATCGTCTCGACGCCGCAGGACCTGGCCCTGATCGATGCCCGCAAGGGCCTGAACATGTTCAGGAAGGTCGATGTGCCGCTGCTCGGCATCGTCGAGAACATGAGCTATTTCGTCGCCCCCGACACCGGCAAGCGCTACGACATCTTCGGCCACGGCGGCGCGAGGAAGGAAGCCGAACGGCTCGGCGTCGTCTTCCTCGGCGAGGTGCCGCTGGAAATGGGCATCCGCGAAAGCTCGGACGACGGCAGGCCGGTGGTGGCCGCGAAACCGGACGGGCCGGAAGCGAAGATCTATCGCGATATAGCCACGAAGGTCTGGGAACGGCTGGAAGAAGAGAAGGTGGCGGCGGAAGGCGCGGACCCGGCGATCGTGTTCGAGTGAATCAGACAGTCGGTAATGGGCAGGTCGGTAATCGGAGAGGCGATGGCTTGACCATCGCAATCCAATCGGGCGTCGGTTCCGATTGCCGATTGCCGATTGCCGATTGCCGATTGCCGATTGCCGATTGCCGATTGCCGGTCCTACCCTCCCACCTTCTCCCCGAAGGTCGAGAAGAACTGTCCGGCCAGCTTCTTCGAGGTCGAGGTGATCAGCCGGCTGCCGAGCTGGGCGATCTTGCCGCCGACATCGGCCTTGGCCTCGTATTTCAGAATCGTCGCGTCATCGCCGTCAGGCGTCAGCGTGACGTCGGCGCCGCCCTTGGCGAAGCCGGCGATGCCGCCCTTGCCTTCGCCCTGGATGGTGTAGGAATGCGGCGGCTTCAGGTTCTTCAGGGTCACCTCGCCGTTGAAAGTTGCCTTGATCGGTCCGATCTTGAGCACCACGGTCGCGGCCATCTCGGTCGGCGACTTCATGTCAAGGCTCTGGCAGCCGGGAATGGCGTCCTTGAGGATTTCGGGGTCGTTGAGCGCCGCCCAGACCTTTTCGACGGGCGCGGTGATGCGCTCCTCGCCTTCGATCACCAAAGCCATTGATCCCTCCCTCGGAAAGCGTCTATCGCAGATACGGGTAGCTCACGGACCGGTCTCCTGTCCATCGCACCAAAGTCCGGGTATGCGACGCCTTGCCTCTTGTCTGGCGAAACACGTTGCCATATTCATTTGTCATACAAATAAGGAATTCCTTCATGGCAGGCGCCCCCACCCCGAAGAAGCTCCGGTCGCAGGAGTGGTTCGACAATCCGGACAATCCGGGCATGACGGCGCTCTATCTGGAGCGCTACCTGAATTTCGGCCTGACGCGCGAGGAACTGCAATCCGGCAAGCCGCTGATCGGCATCGCCCAGACCGGCTCGGACCTGTCGCCCTGCAACCGCCATCATCTGGAACTGGCCAAGCGCATCCGCGCCGGCATCGAGGCGGCCGGCGGCGTGCCTTTCGAGTTCCCCTGCCATCCCATCCAGGAAACCGGCAAGCGCCCCACCGCCTCGCTCGATCGCAACCTCGCCTATCTGTCGCTGGTGGAGGTGCTCTACGGCTATCCGCTCGACGGCGTGGTGCTGACGATCGGCTGCGACAAGACCACGCCGGCCATGCTGATGGCGGCGGCGACGGTCAACATTCCGGCGATCGCGCTGTCGGTCGGCCCGATGCTGAACGGCTGGCACAAGGGCAAGCGCACCGGGTCCGGCACCATCGTGTGGGAATCGCGCCAGCGCCTGTCGGCCGGCGAGATCGACTACGACGAGTTCATGGACATCGTCGCGTCCTCCGCGCCGTCCACCGGCTATTGCAACACGATGGGCACGGCCACCACCATGAATTCGCTGGCCGAAGCGCTCGGCATGCAGCTTCCGGGCTCCGCCGCCATTCCCGCGCCCTACCGCGAGCGCGGCCAGATTTCCTACGAGACCGGCAAGCGCATCGTCGAGATGGTGCGCGAGGACCTGAAGCCGTCCGACATCATGACGCGCGAAGCCTTCGAGAACGCCATCGTCGTCAACTCCGCCATCGGCGGCTCCACCAACGCGCCGATCCATCTGAACGCCATCGCCCGTCACCTCGGGGTAAAACTCGACAATGACGATTGGCAGGCCGTCGGCCACAGGATCCCGCTTCTGGTCAACCTCCAGCCGGCCGGCGAGTATCTCGGCGAGGACTATCATCATGCCGGCGGCGTGCCGGCCGTGGTCGCCGAGCTGATGAAGGCGGGTCTTCTGCCGCACCCGGAGGCGGTGACGGCGAATGGACGCTCCATGGGCGAGAACTGCGCGGCTGCGCAGATCATGGACGAAGACGTCATCCGCACCGTCGCCGACCCGCTCAAGAAGGAGGCCGGCTTCATCAACCTGAAGGGCAATCTGTTCGACAGCGCCATCATGAAGACCAGCGTGATCTCGCCGGAATTCCGTGACCGCTATTTGTCCAACCCCGACGACCCAGACGCCTTCGAGGGCAAGGCCGCCGTCTTCGACGGGCCGGAGGATTATCACGCGCGCATCGACGATCCGGCCGAGAACATCGACGAACACACGATCCTGTTCATGCGCGGCGCCGGCCCGATCGGCTATCCGGGCGGGGCCGAAGTGGTCAACATGCAGCCGCCGGCCTACCTCATCAAGAAGGGCGTGCACTCGCTGCCTTGCGTCGGCGACGGCCGCCAGTCGGGCACGTCCGGCACGCCGTCGATCCTCAACGCCGCGCCGGAAGCGGCGGCCGGCGGCGGGCTCGCCCTGCTCAGGACCGGCGACCGCGTGCGCATCGACCTGCGCAAGGGCACCGCCGACATTCTGATCTCCGAGGAGGAACTGACCAGGCGCCGCTCCGAACTGCAAGTTGCCGGCGGCTATCGGTATCCGGATCACCAGACGCCCTGGCAGGAAATCCAGCGCGCCATCGTCGACCAGTTCGACCAAGGCATGGTGCTGAAGCCGGCCGTGAAATACCAGGACGTCGCCCACACGATGGGCGTTCCGCGCGACAATCACTGAGTATCATCGCTCCCCCCTCAAGGGCCGGCAATCGCATAGGGTGCAGCACCCCCACCCCTAACCCCTCCCCGCAAGGGGGAGGGGACTTTGCGACCGCGCCACGCCGCGCCAACGCTGGCGATCTTGGGCGAAACGGCAAGGTCGGCGTCTCCCTCCCCCTTGAGGGGAGGGGACAGGGGTGGGGGTGCCGGTGCAACGCGTCGACTTTTCTTTGCGTTGGAACGGTTGAGGTTACCCCTCCCGACCCGCTGCGCGGGCCACCCTCTTCTCAAGGAGGGAAAATTACCCGCCCATGCCGCTGCGCGGCAGCTTGATGAGATCGTCAAAGCGGGCGCGCAGCCTGTCGTCCACCGGGCGCGATATGTGGCGGGGAAAGCGCTCGGCAAGCACGCGTTTCTTCTCGGCGATGGCCCGCTGCAATATGTCGGGCTTGCCCTTCTCGTTCCATTCCTTGGGCGAGAAGCGGTCGCCGACGGCGGGGTAGAAATACTCCGTCTGCATCAGCCTCAGCGTCTGCTCGTGGCCGAGATAATGGCCCGGCCCGTTGAGGCACACGTCCGCAATGGTGTCGAGCGACAGCGCGGCGTCCGTCACCTCGATGCCGCGCACGCAGCGCTGGCACATGCCCAGCATGTCGTTATCGATGATCAGGCTTTCCAGGCAGAAGCCGAGCAGCGAGGCATGCATGCCGGCCGATTCATAGACGAGGTTCAGTCCCGACAGGCCGGCCATCACGTCGGTGATGCCCTTCTCGAAGCCGGACTGGATGTCCGGGAGTTTCGAGTCGGCCATGCCGGCGGCCGAGCCGCCGGGCAGGTCGTAGAACTGCGCCATCTGCGCGCAAGTCGCCGTCAGCAGAGCCTGCTCGGCCGAGCCGCCCGACATCGCGCCGGTCCTGAGGTCGGAAACGAACGGCCAGGTGCCGAAGATCGCCGGATGGCCGGGCTTCAGTGCATTGACGTAAACGAGGCCCGCCAGCACTTCCGCCACCGCCTGCACCACCGCGCCGGCGATCGCCGCGGGTGCGGTTGCACCGGCCTGGCCGGCCGAGAGCAGCAGGATCGGGATGCCGCCTGCCACGCAGGCTTCCAGCACGCCGCAGGCGTCCTCGGCGAACTTCATGGGCGGTACGACGAAGCAGTTGGAGTTGGAGACGAAGGGGCGCGCCCGGAAATTCTCCTCGCCGCCGGCGATGGCGTAGAGCATCTCCAGCGCCGGCGCGACGTTCTCGCGCACGGTGAAAGAGGTGCCGACATGCTTGGAGGTGCCCGACACGCAGGCGTAGAGCGTGTTGAAATCCATCTCCAGCGGATCGGGGATGTCGCGCGGCACCATCGGCCGCTGGAAGAAATGGATGTTGTCCAGCCCGTCGACGATGCGCGCGGCGTCATAGATGTCCTGCAGCAGCGATTCCCGGTATTCGCGCCTCTCTACATCGACCAGATGCACCGCCGCGCCCGCCGTGCCGTAGTGCACGCGCCTGCCCTGGATCACCATGTCGTGCCTGGGGTCCTGGCCGCACAGCGTGAAGTTGCGCGCGGCCCGTTTGATCGTGTCGAGCACGAGGTTGCGTGGAAAACGGATGCGGCCGTCCGGCCCAAGCGTCGCGCCGACCCCTATCAGCGCCTCGATGCAGGAGGGAATGGCGTTGGCGAAACCGACCGTCTCCAGCAGCGTCAGCACCGCCTCGTGGATGCGTTCGAGGTCGTTCCGGCTCAAAGGAGCGTAGCGCCCGCCTTCGAGCCCGGCGCGCACTGGCCTTATGTCATCGGCCAGAGGCGCAGCCCGCATGGCGCGGCGCGCCTCGCGTCCGCCCGAGCGGCGGGAGCGCTGCTCCTCGGCCGCAACGCCTTGCGATTCAACGACGACCGACATGTCAGGCACTCCACCATTGCGGCGAAGCCAGTCACGGGCCGGTTGGTCCAGCGTCGTTCCGCTTCGTTCCCTGACACGTGACTATGACGCTGTCATTGGCACAGACCATGAGCCAGCGAAATCGCTGCGGATGGGCCAGACAAAGGCTTTGCCCGCCCCGTTTAAGGCAGGGCCATCGCCATCTGCCTTCGATGAAACTTTCATATGCGATCACCCTCCCGTCCACGGGGAGAGAATGCCGGCAGGCAGGTGAGGGGCGGTGTGAACTTGCTGGGCTGGCTCCACCCCTCATCCGTCACTTCATGACGCCTTCTCCCGCAAACGGGAGAAGGAAGAGGTGCTTACGCCGCCGCCGGCCTACGTCCCGCCGCCGTCGCCAGTTCGCGGATGCCGGGCTCGATATGCTGCAGCGCGATCGAGGAGATGCCGAGCCGCATGAAGCGCGTCGGCCTGTCCGAGCGGTCGAAGAAGCGGTCGCCCGGCTCGATGATGACGCTGCGGCTTGCCGCCACCGAGGCGAGCTCGCGCGAATCCGTGCCGCGCGGGCCTTCCAGCCACAGCGAGGTGCCGCCGGCCGAGTCGGTCGAGCGCCATTCCGGCAGGAACGCGTCGATGGCGTGGACAAGGCGCTTGCGCCTTTCCTCGAAAGCCGCCGAAAGCCGCCGCACCAGCGCCTCATGGTGACCGAGCGACAGGAACAGCGCCACCGCGCGCTGGTTGTTGGCCGGAGGATGCCTGAGCATGAAGCGGCGCAGTGCCCTCAGTTCCGCGATCAGGTCGGCGGAGGCGACGATGTAGCCGAGCCTCAGGCCCGGAGCCAGCGTCTTCGACATGGAGCCGACATAGATGACGCGGCCGGAGCGGTCGACGCTCTTGAGCGCCTGCTGCGGTGCCTCGTCCAGCAACTGGCTGTCGTAGCCGTCCTCGATGATGATCTGGTTGTGCTGGTTGGCGCGCGACAAAAGGTCCTGCCGCCGCTCGGCCGACAGCGGCACCATGGTCGGGCAATGGTGGCTTGGCGTGACGAAGACGAAATCGGCGTCGTTGGAAATCGCCGACGTGACGATGCCGGACTGGTCCACCGGCACCGGCTGCACCTCGGCGCCCGCGAGCTTGAAGATCGAGCGCGCGTCGGGATAGCCGGGGTCCTCCATCGCCACCTTCGAGCCCTTGGTCATCAGCAGCGTGGCCAGCATATAGAGCGCGTTCTGCGCGCCCAGCGTGACGATGATCTCGTCGGGATTGGCGAAGATGCCGCGCCGCGGCAGCAGCCGCGCCTGGATCTGCTCGATCAGCAGCGGGTCGTCGCGGTCGACCATGTCCGAGGCCCAGTTGCGGATCTCCAGCACCGCCAGCGCCATGCGGTTGCACTCGCGCCATTCGGCGGTCGGAAACAGCGCCGGGTCGAACTGGCCGTAGACGAACGGGTAGGACGACTTGATCCAGTTGTCATGCTTGGCCGGCGGCGGCATGTCGCTGGCGGCGATCTGCCGGCGCTTCTTCCAGTCGATCTCGTTCGACTGTTCGGGCGTCTTCTGCGGCTTGGCCGGCGTGGTCAGCACCTCCGGATTGACGAAGTGGCCGCGCCGCTCCTTGGCGATGAGGAAGCCCTGGTCCACCAGTTGCTGGAAGGCGAGGACCACCGTGCCGCGCGCCACGCCGAGCTTCTCGGCGAGAATGCGGCAGGACGGCAGCGGCATTGAGGCGGCGATCTGCCGGTCGAGGATCGCGGCGACGATCGCCTGGCGGATCTGCGCCTGAAGGGTCTGCCCGGACTCCGGAGAAATGCGGAACAGGCCCGACCATATGGCCGTGTCATTGCGCTGTGGCATAAAATTCCTCCTGGATGGGTCAGTATTTTCCGTCTTTGTGGACCAGCGGAGACTAAGCCTGGCATAAGGGGTTGCGCCAATCAATTTTTCTGATTTATCCGATTTATGCCAGTGATCCATCGCCCATCCGGGCACTCGCGAAGAACGGTTGAAACGGCCGCGCTTAAGGACGATAGTCCGCGCGCTTCGGCTTCTGCCAAAGGCAGGCGCCAAGCTGGTTTGTTCAATGCACCAGGAGCCTGACGTGGACCGCACCGCCTTCGCCAAGCAGCTTACCGCCCTCAAGGCGCACCGGGATGCGCTGCCCACCGACATGCGCGCGGTCTTCGCCGCCGATCCGGGCCGCTTCGGCCGCTTCTCGGTGAACGACGGCGATCTCCTGCTGGACTATTCGAAATGCGCCGTCGACCAGAAGGCGATGACCATGCTGGGCGAACTGGCGGCCGCCGCCGGCGTCGAGGAAAAGCGCGCGGCCATGTTCGCCGGCAGGCACATCAACATCACCGAGGACCGCGCGGTGCTGCACACCGCCCTGCGCAACCTCGACGGCAAGGGGCTGCATGTCGACGGGCAGGACATCCAGAAGGACGTCCGCTCGGTCCTCGACGCGATGGCCGCCTTCGCCGACGCGGTCCGCTCCGGCAAGGCTGCGGGCGCGACGGGCAAGACAATCACCGACGTGGTCAATATTGGCATCGGCGGCTCCGACCTCGGCCCGGTCATGGCGACGCTGGCGCTGGCGCCCTACCATGACGGCCCGCGCTCGCACTACGTGTCGAACATCGACGGCGCGCACATGCACGACACGCTGAAGGGGCTCGATCCCGAGACGACGCTGTTCATCATCGCGTCGAAGACCTTCACCACCGTCGAGACCATGACCAATGCCGAGACGGCCCGCCGCTGGGTCGAGGCGAAGCTCGGCAAGGACGCGGTGGCGCATCACTTCGCCGCCGTCTCCACAGCGCTCGACCTCGTCGCCAAGTTCGGCATCCAGAAGGACCGGGTGTTCGGCTTCTGGGATTGGGTCGGCGGCCGCTATTCGGTCTGGGGCGCGATCGGCCTGCCGGTGATGATCGCCGTCGGTCCAGAAAATTTCCGCGCCTTCCTCGCGGGCGGCCACGAGATGGACGAGCATTTTTTGCACACGCCGCTGGACAGGAACCTGCCGATGCTGCTCGGCCTCGTCGGCTTCTGGCACCGGGTCGTGTGCGCCTATCCGGCGCGCGCGATTATCCCCTACGACCAGCGCCTGTCGCGCCTGCCGGCCTATCTGCAGCAGCTCGACATGGAATCGAACGGCAAGAGCGTCACCGTGGATTCGAAGCCCGTGACGACGCCGACCGGGCCGCTGGTCTGGGGTGAGCCCGGCACCAACGGCCAGCACGCCTTCTTCCAGCTCCTGCACCAGGGCACCGACACGATCCCTGTCGAGTTCATGGTCGCCGCGATCGGCCACGAGCCTGACCTGAAGCACCATCACGACCTGCTGCTGGCCAATTGCCTGGCGCAATCCGAGGCGCTGATGAAGGGCCGCACGCTGGAGGAGGCCCGCGCGCAGATGCTGGCCAAGGGCCAGAAGCCGGATTTCGTCGACCGCATCGCGCCGCAGCGTGTCTTTGCCGGCAACAGGCCTTCGATAACCCTCGTCTACCGCGAACTCGACCCGCGCATGCTCGGCCGTCTGATCGCGCTCTACGAGCACCGCGTCTTCGTCGAAGGCGTTCTCTACGACATCAACTCCTTCGACCAGTGGGGCGTCGAACTCGGCAAGGAACTGGCGACCAGCCTGCTGCCTGTCGTGGAAGGCAAGGAGAGTGCCGCAGGCAGGGATGCCTCGACCGCCGGTCTGGTGGAACACATCCACAAGCTGCGCGGGGAGTAGGGCTCGTTGGCGATCAAGGGGGCGATCAAGGGAATCCTGTTCGACAAGGACGGAACGCTTGTCGATTTCAATGCCACCTGGTTCGCGGTCGCGGACCTGATGGCGATGGAAGCGGCCGAGGGCGACCGCGCCGGTGCCGACCGCTTTCTCGACATAGCCGGCTACGATTTCGCGGCGAAGCGCTTCAAGGCCGATTCGGTCTTCGCCGCCGGCACCAACCGGGAGGTCGTCGAATTGTGGTTTCCGGGCTTGTCGGCCGAAGACCGGCTCGAGGCGCTGCGCCATTACAACGAGATGACAGCCATCCAGGGATCGCAGATGGCGGTGGCGCTGCCGGGCATGGCGCAGGCGCTGGCCGCGCTCCACGCAAGGCCTTACCGCCTCGGCGTCGCCACCAACGACTCGACCGCCGGCTGCGAAAAGACGCTGCTGGCGCTCGGCGTGGCGCAGCTTTTCGACGCCGCCTACGGCTACGATGCCGTCGCCAATCCCAAGCCCGCGCCCGACACGGTGCTCGCCTTCAGTGACCTGACCGGGCTGAAACCTTCGGAGATCGCCATGGTCGGCGACAATCGCCACGACCTCGAAATGGCGCGCGCCGGCGGCTGCGGCCTCGCCGTCGGCGTTCTTTCCGGCACCGGCACCCGCGACACGCTGGCACCGATGGCCGACGTGGTTCTGGACTCCATCGCGGACCTGCCGGCCTATCTCGAAGGCAAGTGAGCGGCGCCAGCGTTTCCCTGCAGCTTGCGGGGAGGATGGCAGGCGGCAGGCCTGACGAAGGGGTACCCGGCCGTAGAGTGTGGCCTCCTCCTGACGTCGGCGCGGAGAGGGGCTCTTGCGCCCACATCTCATCCTCGCCACGCTGCGGAAATCCGCCCTGGCCATTGTCAAGAAACGCTTTCCCGGTCGATGCAGAAGCAGCGGGAAGCCGGGACGCAAAGCGAC